>Ga0207732_100006_pt1 | contig 543092 bp, 564 predicted proteins | sample A23P1SouthBayCA_FD_187733 | JGI IMG/M metagenome (GOLD analysis project Ga0207732, IMG submission 187733) | Aerobic enrichment media microbial communities from Eden Landing Ponds, California, USA - A23 P3 (4) (SPAdes) | ecosystem: Environmental > Aquatic > Marine > Unclassified | place... | reverse complement strand
TGTTACGGGAGGGTATTGAAGGACACCAACCCTAACAGGCTTCCACATGGCTTTCGCCATGCTTCACCTTACCCGCGCGTAGATCGTCTGGTTCCGGGTCGCATCCGTTTGGCTCCCCGCCTTTGAGGACGGCGGCCCTGGCGCAAAGCGCTGCGGCCATGTCGGTTTCCCTATGCCTTCCCGGATGAACCGGTTAGACTCGCCAAGCAGATGCACTCCCTGGTCCGTTTTTCAAAACGTACGACGGAACACCGGCTCTCCACCACTCCGTCGCGGACTTACGTCCGGTCTGTTTGTAGTGGAGCCTTTTGTGCCCCGACGCTCTATCGCCAACTGATTTCAGGCTCTATTTCACCCCCCTTCTGAGGGTACTTTTCAGCGTTCGCTCACGCTACTTGTTCACTATCGGTCTCGGAACGTGTTTAGTCTTAGCAGTCGATGCCTGCTATATTCACAAGGGATTTCCAACCCCCATTACTCTGGAACTGATTCACGCCATAATTGACTGTGTTACGAGGCTGTCACTCTGTATCGCGCTCCGTTTCAGGAGACTTCACACAGACGTTCCGGCGATGATCACCAGTCCGAACACCACATTGCCCGTGAGGGCTTCGGTTTGGACTGAACCGCTTTCACTCGCGGTTACTAACGGCATCTCATTCGATTTCTTTTCCTGCCCCTACTAAGATGTTTCAATTCGGGGCGTTCCCCATTGCGCAAAGCAATTGCGAGAGGATTCCTATTCGGAGATCCTGAGTTCTTCGCCTTCGTGCGGCTCCCTCAGGCTTATCGCAGCTTGACACGTCCTTCGTCGGCGTCCGAGCCGAGCCATCCACCAGCTGGCACAGTAGCCACGCTAGATGGGCGACATAACTGACTGTCGCGTCCAGTTTACGTCTGAAGATTACACTTACACACAGTCTTCATCGCACGTCCTCGGGCGTCACCGAGGAGCGTACATCGACTCTTCCCACTCACGCTTTCACGGAGTGGTGCATCAGTCGGTCGTACCACATCGTACCCCCGTTTCCCACTTAAGGGACACGGTTCGAGATCGTGGTACGAAGCATGGACCCGCTGGGATTTGAACCCAGGGCATCCTCCTTGCAAAGGAGGCACTCTACCACTGAGCTACGGGCCCACCTCTCTCACGAGAGGGCGTCAGCCTTGATGGTTCGTAGGTGTCCGGTCGGGCACGCGTCGACGAGAATGTGGGCTGGGGTAATACCCCAGTCCCGTGCGTTGGAGGTGATCCAGCCGCAGATTCCCCTACGGCTACCTTGTTACGACTTAAGCCCCCTTGCGGAGCTCAGATTCGACCCGGGAACCGGGCCTCATCCGAACCCCACTCGGGTGCTTTGACGGGCGGTGTGTGCAAGGAGCAGGGACGTATTCACCGCGCGCTTGTGACACGCGATTACTACCGAATCCAGCTTCATGAGGACGAGTTTCAGTCCTCAATCCGAACTACGACCGGGTTTAGGAGATTAGCTCCACCTCTCGGTGTGGCATCCCACTGTCCCGGCCATTGTAGCCCGCGTGTAGCCCGGCCCATTCGGGGCATACTGACCTACCGTTGCCCGTTCCTTCCTCCACTTTGGCAGTGGCAGTCCCCCTAATGTACCCAACCACCCAATGGGTGTTGCTGGCAATTAAGGGTGCGGGTCTCGCTCGTTGCCTGACTTAACAGGACGCCTCACGGTACGAGCTGACGGCGGCCATGCACCTCCTCTCAGCAGCGTCGAGTAAAGTCATCAACCTGACTGTCATTACTGCTGTCGGGGCCGGTGATGTGTCCGGCGTTGAATCCAATTAAACCGCAGGCTCCTCCGGTTGTAGTGCTCCCCCGCCAATTCCTTTAAGTTTCATCCTTGCAGACGTACTTCCCAGGCGGCCCGCTTCTCGGCTTCCCTACGGCACAGCGCAGGCTCGTAGCCTGCGCCACACCTAGCGGGCATCGTTTACAGCTAGGACTACCCGGGTATCTAATCCGGTTCGAGACCCTAGCTTTCGTCCCTCACTGTCGGATCCGTCCTCCTGAGGCGCTTTCGCCACCGGTGGTCCGTCCAGGATTACAGGATTTCACTCCTACCCCGGACGTACCCCTCAGGTCTTCCGGTCCCAAGCCACACAGTTTCCGCTGGACGCCTGCTCGTTAAGCGAGCAGATTTCCCAACGGACTTGCGCGGCCAGCTACGGACGCTTTAGGCCCAATAATATCGGTCATCACTCGGGCTGCCGGTATTACCGCGGCGGCTGGCACCGGTCTTGCCCAGCCCTTATTCGTGAACCACCTTACGGTTCACAAAAGCGAGGGCTCTATGCCCTCGCACTCGGAGTTCCCTTATCGCACTGTCGTGCAGTGTAAAGGTTTCGCGCCTGCTGCGCCCCGTAGGGCCCGGAATCTTGTCTCAGATTCCGTCTCCGGGCTCTTGCTCTCACAACCCGTACCGATTATAGGCACGGTGGGCCGTTACCCCACCGTCTACCTAATCGACCGCAGCCACATCCTGTGGCGCCGTAGCGTTTCCAACTCCACTCGTTCCAGACGAGGAGCCTTATAGGGAATTAGCCTCAGTTTCCCGAGATTGTTCCCTTCCACAGGGTAGTTTGGCCACGTGTTACTGAGCTTTCCGCTGCGAGTCTAAACTCGCACAACTAGCATGGCTAAATCGAACTCCAATAGCAATGACCTCCGGCAGGATCAACCGGAATGTGCTGGGTCGAACCCAGCTGCCGAGCGAATGCTCGGCTTGGCGGGAGCACCAATTGCATGGTGCTCATATCGACTGGCTCTAATCGAGGCCAATCGGATATCACCAATCCATCAAGGCTAACATCAGATCCCATCTTTACGGCGGACCGCAGGGGTGGAATCCTCATTTCCTTCGGACCTCATTGTAGGGAGTAGAGGGTGTTAAACCCATCGAACCTCCCGAGGTCCGACTTGCGGGAGTTATCCCGCACGACGTTCGCATTCCATCCAACGTTCGGGTATTACTTAAGGCCGTTGTTTCGGATTCGCCAGAAGCGAACCGAGGCCAACCCCACCGTCGGACGCAGAACATCAGTGGCGTAGGAGAACTACGCCACCTCGTCGTTCGCATTCCTTCGTAGGAGAGGTTATTACTTAAGGGCATCGTTCCCAGCTCGTGAAAGCCGAGATACAAACCAACCCAAACGTCGATTTCGTGCGTCAGTGGTTCCAGGAACGCTGGACCACGTCACGTCGTTCGCATTCTATCGAACGTCCAGGTATTACTTAAGGGCATTGAATCGGACTCGTTCGAGACGAGTCGGAGTCAACCCCGAACCGGTTGGATGGGCGTGCGTCGGTGGTTCCGGGCGCACCGGACCACGTCACGTCGTTCGCATTCTATCCGAGTGCCGGGTTACACTTAACCCCGTCGAACCACCACCCTGTTCGGGAGACGGAGCCACGGTTCACAGTGTCACGACGGCCGGAGGACGAGCCCCGAGCTGGACACCAGTAGTAGCACGAGAGATGTCGCACGGGTGGAGGCCGACTGGTCATCCCGCGGTCGTCCGTCGGGTCGAGTCGGGTGTTCCCCGCGCACCCGGGACTATGCGCTGCGACGGGTAAACACCACGGTTAGGACCACGGGCACGCTACGGAGGCGGCTGGAATAGTTATACGCGTGCGTACGCGAGAAGCTTATACTTCTTCGACGTGCTCGATACCCTGCTTCGAGACGTTCGCCTTGGTGATGCGGTTGGGCATCCAGTCGGGCGAGTCGCCCGGCGAGTCTTCTTCCCACGCCCACGCGTCGTAGATGTGGACTTTGTCCGTTCCTTTCTCACGAAGTCGGATCTCGTGATGTTCCGCCTCCTGTTCGGAGGGGGCGACGTCTTCGAGCCGTCGGGCGGCCTTGAGCGCGGCCTGCCGGGGCGTGTTGCCGCTGAAGACGCTGGTTTCGTTACCGTCGATGTCTCGGAGCGCGAAATTACGCTTACCGTCCTCACGTGCCATGGTTTTGCACCATGCCAATCAAACACAGGGCATGTCTTAAATATATCGGCGATTATCGCCCGAAAGCGCGCAGACAACCCGTCGAACAGGGTTTGACACGGTTCACGGCCGTCCGCCGCGAAATACGCCGGAATCCGGCGAAAACCGACGCGTGGTCGGAAGGGCTTAAGTATATCCTACGGCGAAGGTCCAGATATAGTAGCTCGATGGTTCGCAAGAAGAAGCTCAGCCCGAGTGGCGCGAAAGGCGAAGACGGCGAGTATCACAACGCCCACGTGAACCTCCACGAGGACGAACTCGCTGTCGCTGGCCTGGAGATCGGAGACGAGGTGTTCGTGCGCGTGCGCGAGGACAAGATAATTATCCAGAAAGCGGACCCGGACGAGGTCGAACACGACTTCTAGCGTGGCCCTCTACAGCGCGCTCAAACCGTTCTTGTTCGCGCTTCCGCCGGAGACAGCGCACGGCCTCGCGCACGTCGGTCTCCGAACCGCCCAGCGAACGCCACTTCTGGACGCCGCGGACGCCTATTTCTCGGTCGACTCCCCCCGACTCCGGGTGGACGCGTTCGACACCACGTTCCCGAATCCCGTCGGCGTCGCCGCCGGGTTCGACAAGAACGCGGAGGTACCGCGCTCGCTCGCGGCGCTCGGGTTCGGACACGTGGAGGTCGGCGGCGTCACCGCAGAACAGCAGGACGGCAACCCGCGGCCGCGGATGTTCCGCCTGCCGGAGGACGAAGCCATCATCAACCGGATGGGATTCAACAACCACGGCGCGGACGTCATCGGCCACCGACTGTCGACGAACCCGCTCCCCGACGTGCCCGTCGGCGTGAACATCGGGAAGTCGAAGGCCGCCGAGGACGCGCCCGCGGACTACCGGTACACGTACGAGCAGGTGGCCGATGGCGGCGACTACTTCGTCGTGAACGTCTCCAGTCCGAACACGCCCGGTCTGCGCGACCTCCAGCACCGAGACCAGCTCGAAGCCATCCTCGGTGAACTCCTGGACGCCGGTGCGGACCCGCTCCTCGTGAAGTTCTCCCCCGACCTCTCCACCGAGGCCATCGCGGACGGCGTGGACCTCGCGACCGAACTCGGCCTCGATGGAATCATCGCCACCAACACCACGACCGAGCGTCCCGACACCCTCCGGAGCGCCGCGCGCTTCGAACAGGGCGGCCTCTCCGGCAAACCCCTGGAGGAGCGAGCGACCTCACTCGTCCGCTTCGTCGCGGAACGCACCGACCTTCCGGTCGTCGGCGTGGGCGGCGTCTCGAGCGCCGAGGACGCCTACGAGAAGATACGTAACGGCGCGTCCGTCGTGCAACTCTACACCGCTCTCATCTACGAGGGGCCGACGCTCGCCCGCGACATCAACCGCGGCCTCCTCGACCTCCTCGACCGCGACGGCTTCGACTCCATCGAGGAGGCGATCGGCGCGAACCTCGAATAACTCGTTCTCGGAAAAACCGCTCGCTCGTCCCTCGCTCGCGACCTATTCTAGCGCGTCCCGCCGCACCTACACCCACCTTTTTCCCGTTCGGGTTCGGGGACGCGAACCGCTCACGGCAAAAATCTGGACCAAAAACCAGAACGCTGTGCGTTCTGACGACAAAAACTCGCTCGCGACCTATTCTAGCGCGTCCCGCCGAATCTCGAACCCGGCGACGGGCACTTCGAGGTCGTGTTCGACGAGGACTTCGGGGTGGAGTTCGCCGATGACGCCCACGTCGTCGCCGTCCACGACGACGCTGGCGGTGCGACCGTCGATGAACGCCGGGTGGGTGGTGGGTGGCGTGTCGAAGTCGACGTCGAACGCGCGGCAGAGCGACTGGAGGCGGGCGCGGGCGTCCTCGTAGGAGGCGTCGTGGCGCGCGAGCACGGCGGCGACGGTGTCGCGTTCGGCGACGCCGGTGTTCTGCGCGTCGTCGCGTTCGGCGGCGAATCCGACTTCCGCGAGGTCCTGTGGGTACGCCCGGTGCGTGTTGTTCTCCAGAACCATCAGGAGACTCGGGAGCGCCCACGTGCGGAGGATCTCGTACTCCTCGCTGTACGGTTCGGCGATGGTGGCGGGACGGCCGCCGCCCACCACGTCGCTCCCCGCGTCGAGGCCCATCCGCTCGTAGTTCTCCTCCGTGGCTATCATGTGGAAGTTCAGCAGCCCCTCGAACCCGATGCCGGCGAGCGCGTTCCGGACGGCGCGCGCGTGCCGGGAATCAGCGGTGCGGCCGCCGACCGTACCCACGTCCGGGAACCGCGGGACGAGTTCGTTGAACCCGTGCGCGCGCCCCACGTCGTCCACGATGTCGACGGGGTGGAGGACGTCCACGCGGTACGGCGGCACCTCGACGACGTACTCGAGTTCGTCGTCACCCCACTCCTCCGTCTCCGCGTCCAATCCGGCGCGCTCCAAGTAGTCGAGAACTTCCTCCTCGGTGAGGTCGATGCCGAGCAGGGTCTCGATGCGCTCGTGGGTGACGTGCTTCGTCCGCACCTCGAAGTCGGGCCGCAGTGCTGTGCGGTCGGGGTACTCGACCTCGACGTCCTCGATGCGGCCGCCGCGCGCGGACAGCGCGTAGCAGAGGATGGTGCACATCTTGTCGATGGTCCACTGGTCGGTGCCCGTGAGTTCGATGAGGAGGTCGCGGGAGTTAGTGGAAACCTCGGTTCGCCGTCCGTTGATGACCGGCGGGAAACTGAACAGTCCGAGGTCGTCGTAGATGGCGGGATACACGTCGTGGTCGCGCACGAGGTCCGCGTACTTCTCGCCCGTCGGGTGTTCGGCGAGGACCTCTGCCGGGGTGAGTTCCTCGTCGGAGTCGAGCGGGACGAACGTGTCGCCGTCCGGCGCGACGCCCCGGTACTCGATGGAGTTGCCCGCGGAGGTATCTCCCTCGTCGAGCGACCTGCTCGCGGGTCGGTCCTCCCCGCTCGCTCGTTCGTCGCTGCTCCGCAGCGACCGCCCTTTCAGCATCGTGAGGTCGTGGATGCCGATCGCTCCTTTCGCGCGCTTGCGGCCCATCGTCGCGTGCAGTTTCTCCTGTAGCTGGATGAGCGAGTCGAGGGCGTCCTCGTCTAGGTTCACGTCGCGGACGATGGCCCCGGTGACGTACGGCCGGTAGTCGGGCACGGAGTCCGCGACTTCGATGGTCCACTCGGGGTCGTTCGTCTCCGGGACGAACACGCCGCGGGTGTCCCCGTACTGGTAGCGAAGCGACCGCGCGATACCCTCCACGCTCAGTCGATCTAACCTATCCGGCGCGAACTCCAGTCTGAACTCGCCGTCCTCGGTTTCCTCTTCGAACTCCAGGCCGAGTCCGAAGAGGTCGTCTTTGAGTTCCTCGTCCGACTTCTCGTCGTGTCCCGTGAGGGTGCGGAGTTCGTCGGGGTCGACGTCGACGACGACCATCAGTACAACACCTCCTCGGTGCGGAGATAATCGAGATCCACGAGTGTTCCGTGTACGTCGCGTATGTCTTCTGCGCCGGTGACGAGCATCATCAGTCGCTCCAGTGCGAGCCCCCACGCCATCACGTCGCAGTCGACGCCGAGCGGTTCGAGGACTTCGGGCCGGAAGATGCCGGAGTTCCCGATTTCGATGACTTCGCCCGTGCGCGGGTGCCGGCCGAACAACTCGAACGACGGTTCGGTGTAGGGATTGTAGTGGGGTTTGAACGTGATGTCCGTGATGCCGAACTGGCTGTAGAACTCCGTGAACGTCCCCATGAGGTCGCGCACGCTGAGGTCGTCGGCCATCACCCAGCCCTCTATCTGGAAGAACTCGAGGAGGTGGGTGGCGTCGAGGGTGTCGTTCCGGTAGACTTTCTCGACGCTGAAGTACCGCTGCGGGGGTTCGAGGTCGCCCTCGGCCATCCCCGAGAGGTAGCGCATCGAGAGCGACGTGGTGTGCCCGCGGAGGTCGAGGCCGCGCGCCATCTCCTCCGTCCACGGGCTATGGTAGCCTTCGCCGTCGGGGCCGACGCCGTTCCGGTGGGCGTCCTCGACGCGGTCGACGAGATCCTCGGGCAAGTCGTCGATTTCACTGGGTTCGGAGAGCGCGAACTGGTCCCAGTGCGTGCGCGCGGGGTGGTCTTGCGGCATGAACAGCGCGTCGTTGATCCAGAACTCGGCGTCCACGTGCGGGCCCGTCATCTCCTCGAAACCCATCCCGATGAGGACGTCCTTGACGCGTTCGGCCATCTCGCGGAGCGGGTGGGTGCGTCCGGGGTTCTGGACTTCCGCATCGGCGGTGACGTCGTACGACCGGAACTCGGCGTCCCGCCACTCGCCAGAGGAGAGCATCTCGGGGGTGAGCTGGCCGACGCCGCCCTCCGCCTCGACGCCCTCCATGAGCGCGGTGATGCCCTCGTCCGTGAGTTCGACCGTTCGAACGGTGCGCTCCGTTCGCGATATCAGGTCACGTCGTTCGAGCGCGTCGAGCACGTCCGCGTCCCCGACGGAATCGCCGTCAGCGATACTTCGGAGCGCCGCGGCCTCCTCGTCGGCGTCCGGGTCCGCGTCCGGTTCCGCGGTGACCTTCCCCGAGTCGATGCCGCCGTAGCCCTTGCGCGCGTAGTTCGAGAGCGCGATATCCACTTCGGGGCCCTGCAGGCCGGCCGCGCCGAGGAGGTCGCCGAGTGGCACGCCGTCGTCGGCCGCGCCCGCCTCGACGGCGGCCTCGTACAGCCGAACCTCGGGCAAGCCTGCGTCCAGATAGTCGCGCGCCTCGTCGGTCAACGAGACAGACTCCTCGGTCGCCTCCTCGACGGCGAGCAGGCCGCGTTCTTCGAGTTCGAACGCCGCGCCGGTCACGGTCTCCGGCGGGAGGTCTGTCGCGTCCGCCACCTCGCTGATGGGGGTCTGTTCGTCCGCGCTCGCGGCCTCCAGGACCGCGAGTTGGTGTCGTGGCAGTTTCATTGTTCGATGGAGTGTCCGATAGTCGGAAAGCGGTTCCGATGCCCGTGCGGGCGGTTTCGACGCCGCGGCGATGTCTCGTCGCAGCGCGTCCGCCGTCCGCTACGGGGCGAAGAAGAACCCGAACCCGCGGGTGGTCGATTCGGAAGCGATAGCACCGGCGTGGGTTCGGGACGCCATACCCGACTCATCCAGCGCGCTCGGCAAAAACGTGTCGCTCGTTCCGGGGGCCTATCCGTCGCTCACGCCCGCGAGGACGTGAGCTGAATGTCCGCGTCCTCGAGCAGATGTTCGACTTCGTCGCGTTTCTCCTGGTGGTCTTCGAGGAACTCCCGCATCAACTGGGCGGCCTGCTCCTTGCAGTCGCCACAGAGGCGTTCGCCGTTCCGGCACTCGTCGTAGACGCGTTCTGCGAACTCGTCGTCGTCGGACGCGAGGAGGTACGCGTAGAGTTCGTAGACGGGGCAGTCGTCGGGTCGGCCGCCGAGTTCGCGCTGTTCTTCCGCGCTCTGCCGGCCGCCCGTGGTCGCCGATTTCACCTTGTCGTAGCCGTCCTCGGGGTCGTCGAGGAGGCTGATGTGGCTCGCCGGTATCGAGGAACTCATCTTCCCGCCCGTCAGCCCGGTCATGAAGCGGTGATAGATCGAGGATGGCGGGACGAAGCCGTAGCCGCCGTTCTCGACCTCTATCTCGCGGGCGAGTTCGTCCGCTTCCTCGACGTCGATGTCGAACGAGTCGACGTGCCCCTCGAAGACGCGCTTCTCGCCCTCGACGGCATCCACGAGCGCGGAGAACGCCTCGTCGGTCGCGTTCCGGTCGAGAAATCGGGTGCGCGGGCGGAGCGGTTCCATGCCCGCGTTCTCCAACTTCTCCACGACGCCGCTCCGAAGCGTCTCCTCGCCGGTCGCCGATTCGGCGAGCCACGTCGCCGCCTCCGTACACCGCGGCGTCTCGGGGTCTTCGGCGTACTCCTCGCGGGCCTCGTAGGCCGTCGCGACGAGCGGGCGTTCCTCGTCGTCCAACTCGAAGGACGCGTAGGCCTCCGTCACCCCGAAATAGCGCTGGCGGGCGGCGAGGTCGCGCGCGAGACGAATGTGGGGGTCCTGGTCCGGCCCGACCGGAATCACCGTCGGCTTCGGCTCCTCGAGCTGGGGGTAGAGGATGTCCGCCATCTGCGTCACCACGGACTGCATGTGCGAGACGTCCGTCTCCCCGTCGAATCCGTAGATCGATTCGAGTTCGCTGAAGTTCGCGTCGATGCCGAGTTCGAACGCGAGGTCCTGCAACTCACGGTTCTCGGACTGCCGGTACAATGTGCCTTCCTCGGGGTCGAACCCGAGCGCGAGGAGGCTGAGCAGGTAGTTCCGGGCGTGCTCGTCTATCTCCTCCCAAGAGAGGCCGCGGGCGGCGTGGGCTTCGAGGTCCGCGATGAGCGCGTACGCGTCCCCGCCCTGCTGTTGGTGCCAGATTATCTCGTCGAAGACGAGTTTGTGGCCGATGTGGGGGTCGCCGGTCGGCATGAACCCCGAGAGGGCGGCGAACGGTTCGTCGTCGCGCATCGCGGAGAGGACGCGGCGGTAGTCGCGGTGGCCGAAGATGATGGCCCGCCGCATCAGGTAGTGGGGATTTGGCACCTCCGCTAAGAGTTCGTCGAACGCCTCGATGCCGAACTCCGAGAAGAGTTTCTCGTAGTCCGAGACGGTCGAGGAACCCCATGGGTCGAGGGCGACGTCGTCCGCGCCTGCTGTGCTGTCGTCGGTGTTCGTGTCGTCTGTCATGGCGTGAGTCGGGAGACGGCGAGCCAGTCGGGTGAATCCTCTGCGTCCAGCGCAAAAACCATTCGCTTCCGCACGCCGTGCGCGAGTCGCACGTCGAGCGCGACGTCCCGCGGCGAGAACGCGTGGTCGTTCGGAATCGCACGAACGAGCCACGGCGAGTGTCCCAAATTGTCGGCGTCCTCGATGTCGTGGTAGACGCGGAAGTCCGCGCCGAACTTGAATCCGGTTTTGGGGACGTAGTCGGCGTCGCGGAGCGCGCGGTACGCGCGGAGTCGACGGTCGAACCGGTCGCCCTCGACGTCGCGGCCGTGGTCGACGACCGCGGAGACGCCGCCGTCGATGTCGAGCGCGCCGTTCGCCGCGAGGTACGCGGCTTCCACGAGCGATAACTGGAGGGGCGTGTGTTCGGCGGCCCGGCCGGTGAGCGGTTGCCCGTAGAAGTGGGCGTGGTGGAGCGCTTCCGGCGGTTCCCAGACGACGACGCGGTCGTCCAAGAGGACACCGGGGGCCGACGGCGGGGAGTCCGCCGTGGCGTCCGGGAGGGAGAGTCGTTCGGTCTCGAAGTACGTGATGTCGCTCTCCTCGTCCACCACCGCGAGCGTCACGTCGCCGAGGCTGGCGGCGGCGACGTCCGCGCGTTCCCCGACGGTGCGTATCCGGTACGCGACGGCGTCGTCCCACGGCCCCTTCCCGCGCGGGTAGACCACGAAATCCTCGTCCGCGCCGTCGGTCGGCGAGAGGTAGAACCCGCGGTCGCGGAGGTCCGCGTACACGACGAACCGCACGCCGAACCCGGGGCCCTGTGCGGCGAGGTAGTCCCGGAATCCGAAGTCGTCGCCGTCGACCGTCACGGCGTCGAGGTCGCCGCGGAAGAGGAGGTGGGCGGCCTCCACGGGCGCGAGCGCGACCTCGTTCCCGTCGCGGGGGCGGCCGTAGCCGCGTGAGTCGTAGAACCGCTGGCGGGCGTCCCCCCCGACGACGACGACGTCGCCGCGCGCGTGTCCCTTCATACACTCAGCCTTCCCGCGGCGAGCGCCCTATGTCTTTCGAGGTAGACTCCGTCAGTCGTCCGTCGCGGTGGCGTGCGTGGTCGACGCCCGCCCTACGCGCGGTCGCAGGTCCCGTCGAGACACCGCCGCCCGGACGGCGTTTCGAACGCCGGGAGCCCGCATGCGCAGGTGTCGTCCACGACGCCGGTCGGTATCCGGTAGACCGCGTCACAGGAGTTACAGACCGCGTCGAGCGCGCGGCGGCGTTCGATGGCGAACGTGCCGCCGCACCGACCGTCCCACGCGCCGTCGAAGCGCTCGCGCACGGCGTCGTCCAGCGATTCGCAGGCGCGGTCGAGACAGAGGGTGAAGGTGTCGCCGCGGTCGACTCGAAACCGGGGGAGGCCGCAGTCGGCGCACGTGTCGTCGGTGAGTTCGGCGTCCCGCGGGAGACGGTAGGTGGTTCGACAGCCGGTGCAGACGACGCGGCCGCCGTCGCGGACGAGCGCGCAGTCGCACGCCGGACACGTTCCGACCTCGGTGCCGGCGGGCGAGACGGGATAGAACGCGTGGCCGTAGTCCGCGTGGGATTCGACGGTGAGGCGTTCGGTTCCCTTCCCGGCGACGAGCGAGAACCCGGTTTCGTCGCGCTCGAACCGCACCGCGTCCGGCCGCGTCAGCCACGCCGCCGGCCGATACCCCGAATCGTCGTGCACCAGCACGGTGTTGTCCGGTTTCACGAGCACGACCACCTCGCCGCGTTTCTCCTCCGTCTCGCCGTTCTCGTACGTCACCGTGCAGTCGCCCGCGACCACGCGCATCGAGTCTTGCATCGGCAAGCGAGTGGTCCCGTCCTCGTACTTGAACTACCGCACGCGCACCGTCCGCGCGTCGGAGACGGGGCGGAGAGGGAGGTCGGGGAAGACGACTTCGACCTCGTACGTGAGTTCGTCCGTGTTCGCGCCGAACACGCCCACAGGTACCGAGAGCGCGCCGTCGAGGTACGCGGATTTCGTCGTCATCTCCACGGGGTCGCCGTCGTCGGGCGTGGCGGTGACGCGGACGTGCGCTCGCGCGCCGCCCGCGTCGTTCGAGACCGTGACCGAACACGCCTCGTTCTCGCCGTGCGCGATGGATTCGGGGAAGTCACCCCAGTCGAAGCGAACGCTCGGTATCTCCCGTACTTGTTCGAGGACGCTCTCGGCGACGCCGCCGGAGAGCCCCGCGTCCACGAGACCGTCCACGCCCGCGTCCCGCACGTCGTCGGGCGTCTCGATACCCTCGTCGGCGAGTTTGTGCGCGCGCCCCGACCCCACGCCGTCCAACGCGGTCAACCCCACGGCCTGCCGGGGAACGCCGGTGTCGATGCGGGATTCGAGACGGGCCGCCAGGTTCGCGCCCCGCGCCCGGTCGAACCGACTGAAGAACTCGGAGAGCGCGGCGAGCAGGCGGAGCGCGTTCTGCGTGATGACCCACGCGTCGCTCCGCAACTCGGCGGGCACTGTCCCCCGCGTGTTCGCGCGGAGAATCGCGAGCACTTTTCGAGTCCCCGGTTCGAGGTCGCCGCCCGAACTCCCGAGAACCGACTGTATCGCGTCCCGCTCTGCCTGCCGGGCGCTCACGCTGTCGAACTCGCTCGCCGCCGCGACGGCTTCGAGTATCGCGTCCTCCGCTAGCGCGCCGTCAGCCGTCGCGAGGTCGTGGAACGACTCCGCGGTCTCCATCCGCAGGTAGTAGGTGGAGGTGAGGACGCCGAGCGTCGTCGCGGAGAGACCGAGGTCTTCGTCGGTCTCCACGAACCCCCGAGACTGGAGGGTGTCGAGGTGGTCGCGCACGCGCTCGCGGACGTTCGGGAAGTCGTACTTACCGGGTTCCGAACGCGCGCGGTGATAGTAGAACGTCGTCTCCAACCACTCCATCACGTCACCGAGGCCGCGAATCGTCCCCATCGCGACCTCGGCGTTCAAGTGTTCTGGCAGACTCTCCGCGAGTCTGGACTCTATCTCCTTACCCTCGCGCAGGAGGCGGCGGTACTTGTCCGCGTCCGACGAGTCGCAGACCACCCAGCCGTACCCCACGTCGTCGTAGCCGGGGCGGCCCGCGCGGCCGAGCATCTGGAGGACGTCGAGCGGGCTCATGTCCACCTCGCCCTCCAGCGGGTCGTGGAGTTTCGTGTCCCGAATCACCACACAGCGCGCGGGGAGGTTGACGCCCCACGCGAGCGTCGACGTCGAGAACAGGAGTCCGATCTTGCCCTCGCGGAACCACTTCTCGACGAGGTTCTTGTCGTTCGTGGAGAGGCCGGCGTGGTGGAACGCCACGCCGTCGAGGACGGATTTGCGGAGCGTGCTGTTGTCGAGTTCCTCAGACGCGGTGTGGAAGTCGTAGTCGCCGCGCGCGCCCATCGGCACGTCGCGTTCCGCTATCTCGTCCCTGGACTTCTTCGCGGCCTGCACGGTGTCCTGTCGACTGGAGACGAACACGAGCGCCTGCCCGTCCTCGCGCAGATGTGGTTCCGCGAGGTCGAGCGCCGTGAACAATCTCCTGTATTTGTCCGCGAACGCGTTGTCGCCGTGCGTGTACGTCTTCACGCCCGCGTGCAGGTCGACGGGCCGGTAGTCGTCGCCGAACTCGAACGTCGTTTTCTCGGGAGCGTCGAGCCAGGCCGCCACGTCGTCGATGTTCGGCATCGTCGCCGACAGCGCGACCACGCGGGGGTCACAGAGCCGACGCAACCGCGCGACGACGACTTCGAGGACCGACCCGCGGTGTTCGGAGTCGAGTAAGTGGACTTCGTCGATGACCACGAGGTCGACGTCCGTGACGAACGAATACCGAGGACTGTCGTGTTTCCGCGTCGCGGAGTCGGCCTTCTCCGGCGTCATCACGAGCACGTCGGCGCGTTCGGCGCGCCGCGGGTTCAGGTCGCGTTCGCCCGTGACGACGTACACCGAATAGCCGAGGTCTTCGAAGCGCTCCCACTCGGACTCCTTCTCGTTGGTGAGCGCGCGCAGCGGCGCGACGAACACGGCGGTGCCGCCGTCCGCGAGCGCCTTGCAGATGGCGAGTTCCGCGAGCGCGGTCTTCCCCGACCCGGTGGGCGCAGAGGCGACGACGTTCTCGTTCGTCTCGAGGAGCGCGGGCACGGCCTCGGACTGCATGTCGTTGAACTCATCGAACGGGAAAGCGTCCGCGAACTCCGGGACCGCTTCGGCGACCTCCATTAGGGAACGAAAGCCGGCGGTCGGGGAAAGGGATTTCTCTCTAGTCCGCGGCGGTCGCGTCGGCGGCGGCGCGCGACAGCAGTCCGCGTTCGGCGGACGCGTAGAAGTAGAGACAGAGGCCGAGCGCGGCGGCGACGTTCGAGAGCGTCACCGCCCAGAACACGGCGTGGACGCCGTAGCCGAGACCGACCGCGAGGACGCCAGACCCGATGACTGCGATGGGGACGCGGACGGCCCAGTACTGAAGCATCGTCGCGTACATCGAGACGTCGGTCCGGCCCGCGCCGTTGAACCCGGATTCCACGGTGTGGATAGCGCCGAGCGCGGGGTAGCCGAGCGCGAGGATAGCGAGGTAGTCGACGGTGAGGCGGAGGCCGTCGCCCGCGAGGTCGGGGACGAAGGCATGCGCGACGGTGGCCGGTATCGCGTACTGGACGACGCCGAGGACGGTGAGCCCGCCGAGTGCGATGGCGACAGCGGTCCACGTGGCGCGTCGCGCGCGCAGCGGTTGGCCCGCGCCGACGTTCTGCCCGACCAGACTCGTCGCGGCGCTCCCCAGTCCGATGGCGGGGACGAACGCGACGGTGGCGATGCGCGCGCCGACGGTGTACGCGGCGAGCCCGGGGTCGCCGGCGGCGCGGGCGACGACGAAGATGACGAGGATGCGGGCGGCCTGTCGGGCGACCTGCTGGCCCGCGGACGGCCCGCCGATGGACACCATCTCGCGCGCGGCCGCGAGGTCGAACCCGAACGTCTCCCGGGAGAGCGTGAAGTTCCGGGTCGCGCCGGAGACGAGGAGGACGGCCATGAGCAGGCCGACGAGGAAGCCAATCACGGTGGCGAGGCCCGCGCCGAACACTTCCATCCGGGGGAAGGGACCCCAGCCGAGCACGAGGAAGGGGTCTAGGACGATGTTCGTCCCGAACGACGCGACGTTGATGTAGAGTGCGGCTTTCGAGTCGCCGGCGGCGAGTAAGCCCATTTCGAGGACGTCGCTGAGCGCGGCGACGAGCGCGCCGACCGCGTACACGCGGAGGTATATCGCGGCGTAGTCGGCGGTCGCGGCGTTCATCCCGGTCCCGCCGAGCAGGCCGACGAACGTGTCCGCGAAGAGGAGCGCGACGGCCGCGGTGACGAGTTGGATGGCGAGCGCGACGCCGAGGCCGACCCAGACGACGCGGCGCGCGCCGTCGTCGTTCCCGCTGCCGAGTCGCTGGGAGGCGAGGACGTGCGTCCCGGTGACGGCGAGCGCCGAGGGGACGAGCGCGAGCGCGGTGAGCGGGATGACGAGGCCGACCCCCGCGACCGCGTTCTCCCCGACGCGACCGACCCAGAACACGTCGACGACCTGTTGGGCGACGGCGACGAGATTCTGCGCGACGAGGGGCGCGGCGAGGAGGAGGAGGGTCCGTGAGATGCGGCCGTCCGTCATCTCCTCGTTCGAGACGTCAAACATACTTCTTACACCTGTTGGAGAAAAATTAGGACAATCCTCTATTAAGGTATTGGTGTCCGCCTCGCGAACGCGAGGAACCCCACGTTTTTGCCCGCGCACACCGACGGTCAGTGTATGGGCCGGCGACGGAAACCGGACTGGCTGAAGATGCGGCCGCCGTCCGGTGAACGATTCACCGAGATAAAGCGAACCCTGCGGGACCGCGACCTCCACACGGTCTGCGAGGAAGCGTCGTGTCCGAACATGGGCGAGTGCTGGTCGGGCCGAGACGGCCCGGGGACGGCGACGTTCATGCTGATGGGCGACCGTTGCAGTCGCGGCTGTAACTTCTGCGACGTGAAGACGGGTGGGATGGACGCGCTCGACCCGGACGAACCCGCGAACGTCGCGGAGGCAGTCGCCGAAATCGGCCTCGACTACGTGGTTCTGACGAGCGTCGACCGCGACGACTTACCCGACCAGGGCGCAGGACACTTCGCGGAGACGATTCGCGAGATAAAGAAACGCGACTCCAGCATCCTCGTCGAGTCGCTGATTCCGGACTTCCGGGGCGACGAAGACATCGTGCGGAAGGTCATCGACGCGGGGCCGGACGTCATCGCGCACAACGTCGAGACCGTCGAGCGACGGCAGTTCCCGGTCCGCGACCGTCGCGCGGGCTACGAGCAGTCGCTCTCCGTCCTCGAACAAGTGAGCCGGGAGTCCGACATCTACACGAAGACGTCCATCATGCTCGGCGTCGGCGAGTACGACCACGAGGTCTACCAGACGTTGAGCGACCTCCGGGAGCGCGACGTGGACGTCGTGACGCTCGGACAGTACCTCCAGCCGAGTCGGTCACATCTGGACGTCGAATCCTACGTTCACCCGCAGAAGTTCGAGACGTGGCGGCGGGTCGCAGAGGAGGAGTTGGGCTTTCTCTACTGTGCGAGCGGACCGATGGTTCGGTCGTCGTACCGCGCGGGCGAGTTGTTCGTGGACGCCGTGGTTCGGGACGGTTCGTCCGTCGCAGAGGCGCGTGAGGCCGCGCGCGCCCGGGTCGGCGAATAAACGTTCGTCCACCGGACGACCACGACCACCACCCCGGAACGGATTTTGTCCGAATATAGGGACGTTTTTTCGACGTTCGGCGTTTTCACTACTCGTTAGTGGACGGAAGTCCAACGAAACGCCGTCCCGGGGAGCGCGTTACGAAAACAATATGGTCCGGGGTGCGGCAATTATTACTATGTCAGGACGGGGATACCCGTGACTTCGATACTTCACCGCGACCCGGACGACCAATTCCGCATCCTCGACGAGGATGGCGAGGTCGAAGAGGGCGCGGACGTGCCCGATCTCTCGGACGACGAACTCGTCGAGATGTACCGGCACATGAAACTCGCGCGCCACTTCGACCAGCGCGCGGTCAGCCTCCAACGACAGGGCCGCATGGGCACCTATCCCCCGCTCTCCGGACAGGAGGGCGCACAGATAGGGAGCGCGTACGCCCTCGCGGACGACGACTGGCTGATTCCGAGTTACCGCGAACACGGCGCTGCGCTCGTCCACGGTCTCCCGCTGGAGAAGACCCTCCTCTACTGGATGGGGAACGAACACGGAAACGAGATTCCCGAGGACGTGAACCTGTTCACGGCCGCCGTCCCCATCGCGAGCCAGATTCCGCACGCAACCGGCCTCGCGTGGGCCTCGAAACTGAAGGACGAGACGGACAAGGGCTTCCTCTGCTACTTCGGGGACGGCGCGACCTCGGAGGGCGACTTCCACGAGGGCCTGAACTTCGCAGGCGTGTTCGACACGCCGAACGTGTTCTTCTGCAACAACAACCAGTGGGCGATTTCGGTGCCGCGCGAACGCCAGACCGCGAGCGCGACCATCGCGCAGAAGGCCACTGCATATGGATTCGAGGGCGTCCAGATTGACGGCATGGACCCGCTCGCCGTGTACGCGACGACGCAGGCCGCGCTGGAGAAGGCGAAGAACCCGAGCGAGGGCGAGATGCGGCCGACCCTGGTCGAGGCGGTGCAGTACCGGTTCGGCGCGCACACCACCGCGGACGACCCCTCCGTCTATCGGAGCGACGAGGAGGTCGAGAAGTGGCGGGCGAAAGACCCGATTCCGCGGTTGGAGAAATTCCTCACGAAGACGGGACGGCTGGACGACGAGCGCATCGACGCCATCCAGACCTCCGTCGAGGAGGAGGTGGCCGACGCTATCCAGACCGCGGAGGAGACGGAGCGCCCCGACCCCGCGGAGATGTTCGAGTACGTGTACGAGGAGATGCCGCCCCGCCTCCAGCGCCAGTTGGAGGAGTTCGAGGCGCTGCGCGAGAAGTACGGCGACGACGCCCTCTTGGAGGACTAACATGAGCGAGAACCTAACCCTGGTGCAGGCGGTACGGGACGGCCTCCACGACGCGATGGCCGCGGACGACGACGTCATCGCGTTGGGCGAGGACATCGGGAAGAACGGCGGCGTGTTCCGCGCGACCCAAGGACTCCACGAGGAGTTCGGCGACGACAGAGTCATCGACACGCCGCTCGCCGAATCCGGCATCATCGGCACGGCAGTCGGGATGGCGGCGTACGGCCTGAAGCCGGTGCCCGAAATCCAGTTCTCGGGGTTCATGTACCCCGGGTTCGACCAGATCGTGAGCCACATGAGTCGGATGCGGACGCGGAGTCGCGGCCGGTTCACGCTCCCGATGGTGTTGCGCGCGCCCTACGGCGGCGGCATCCGCGCGCCCGAACACCACTCCGAGTCGAAAGAAGCGTTCTACACCCACGAAGCGGGGTTGAAGGTCGTCGTGCCGTCGACGCCGTACGACACGAAGGGACTCCTCATCTCCGCGATTCGCGACCCGGACCCCGTGGTGTTCCTCGAACCGAAGAAGATCTATCGGTCGTTCCGCGAGGAAGTGCCCGACGAGGACTACGAGGTTCCGCTCGGCGAGGCCAGTATCAGAAGAGAAGGGAGCGACGTGTCCGTGTTCACGTGGGGTGCGATGACGCGTCCGACCCTCGAGGCCGCGGAGAATCTGGAGGGCGAAATCGACGTGGAAGTCGTCGACTTGCGGACGCTCGACCCGATGGACGAGGAGACCATCGTGGAGTCGTTCGAGAAGACCGGACGCGCGGCCGTCGTTCACGAAGCCCCGCAGACGGGCGGGCTGGCGGGTGAAATCGCCGCCACCCTGCAGGAGCACTCCCTGCTCTACCAGGAAGCGCCGGTCGAGCGTATCACCGGGTTCGACACGCCGTTCCCACTGTACGCGCTCGAGGACTTCTACCTGCCCGAGGCCGAACGCATCAGCGACGGCCTCCGCGAGGTGATGGCGTTCTAATGCCCACGGAATTCAAACTCCCGGACGTCGGCGAAGGCGTGGCGGAAGGCGAAATCGTCGCGTGGCTGGTCGAGGAAGGCGACACGGTCACGGAAGACCAGCCTGTCGCCGAAGTCGAGACCGACAAGGCCGTCGTGGAAGTCCCGTCGCCGTACAACGGCACGGTGCGGGAACTCCACTACGACGAGGGCGACGTGGTTCCCGTCGGCAGCGTCATCGTCACCTTCGACGTCGAGGGCGAAGAGGTCGAAGAACCCGACGTCGAACCCGAGGAAACGGAAGACGAAGCGGAAGCGGAACCAGAGGCTCCCGAGTCGGGTGGGCGGACGTTCGCGCCGCCGTCGGTGCGTCGGCTCGCGCGCGAACTCGACGTCGACCTCGCGACCGTTTCGGGCAGCGGGCCGAGCGGCCGCATCACCGAGGGCGACGTGCGCGCGGCCGCAGAAGGCGAAGCCGAAGAAGCAGAAGCGGAAGCGGAGGAAGCGCCGAAGCAGGCGGTGTCGAAGGTCGAAGAGGAGTCCGTTTCCGCCGAACCGCAGGAGGCCGCGGGGCGGGAGAAGACGCTCGCCGCGCCGGCGACGCGTCGGGTGGCGGAGGAACTCGGGGTCGACCTGAACGACGTGCCCGCCGCCGAGGAGCGCGACGGCGAGGCGTTCGTCGACGAGTCCGCGGTGCGGGCGTACGCGGAGTCCCAGCAGGCCGCGCAGGCCGCGGACGCGGCGGCCGTACAGGCCGGTGAGTCGGGAGAGAGCGGTGCGCGCGAGGAGCGCGTTCCCTACCGTGGCGTCCGGCGGACCATCGGCAAGCAGATGGAGAAGTCGAAGTACACCGCGCCGCACGTCACCCACCACGACACGGCCGTCGTGGACGCGCTCGCGGACGTGCGGGAGAAACTGAAACCCGTCGCGGAAGACCAGGGGTTCCGGCTGACCTACATGCCCTTCATCGTGAAAGCGGTGGTCGCGGGGCTCAAACAGCACCCCTACCTGAACTCGCAGTTGGACGAGGAGAACGAGGAAGTCGTTCTCAAAAACTACTACAACATCGGCATCGCGGTGGCGACGGACGCCGGGCTGATGGTGCCGGTCATCGAGAACGCGGACGAGAAGTCGATTCCGGAGATAGCCGACGAGATGCGCGACCTCATCGAGCGGGCGCGCGAACGCTCGATTTCGCGCGAGGAGATGCAGGGCGGGACGTTCACGCTCACGAACTTCGGCGCGATCGGCGGCGAGTACGCGACGCCGATAATCAACTATCCGGAGACGGCGATTCTCGGACTGGGTGCGCTCGAAGAGCGCCCGGTCGCGGAGGACGGTGACGTCGTGGCGAAGGAAACGCTGCCGTTGTCGCTCTCCATCGACCACCGCGTCATCGACGGCGCGGTGGCGGCGGAGTTCGCGAACACGGTCCAAGAGTACTTAGAGAACCCCAGCATGCTTCTACTCGAATAATGGTCGTCGGAGATGTCTCAACCGGAACGGAACTCGCGATAATCGGCGCAGGGCCCGGCGGGTACGTCGCGGCGATTCGCGCCGGACAGCTCGGAATCGACGTGACCCTCATCGAGAAGGACGCGTGGGGCGGCACCTGCCTGAACTACGGCTGCATCCCGTCGAAGGCGCTCATCACCGCGACGGACGTCGGTCACGAGGCCGACACGGCCACGGAGATGGGTATCCACGCGGACGTGAAAGTCGACGTGGAGCAGATGACGTCGTGGAAGGACGGCGTGGTCGACCAGCTCACGTCCGGCGTGGAGAAGCTCTGTAAGGCGAACGGCGTGAACCTCGTGGAAGGGACGGCGGAGTTCGCGGGCAACGGGAAGCTCCGCGTCGCCCACGGCGGACAGGGCCAGGGCTCCGAAACCATCGAGTACGAGAACGCCATCATCGCCACGGGCAGTCGGGCGATTCAGATTCCCGGGTTCGAGTACGACTCCGAGTACGTCCTGAGTTCGCGGGACGTCCTCGACCTCGACTCGATACCCGAGTCGCTGGTCGTGGTCGGCGGCGGGTACATCGGGATGGAACTCTCGACCGTGCTCGCGAAGATGGGGTGTGACGTGACGGTCGTGGAGATGCTCGACGACATCCTCCCGGGCTACGAGGACGACGTGAAGCGCGTGGTCCGCAAGCGCGCGGAAGACCTCGGTATCGACTTCCGGTTCGGCGAGTCGGCGAGCGAGTGGGAGGAACGCGGCGACGACATCGTCGTCACCACCGAAAACGCGGACGGCGAGTCGTTCGAGTACGCGACGGACAAGGTGTTCGTCGCCGTCGGCCGCCAGCCCGTACTCGACACCCTGAACCTCGACGCCATCGACCTCGAACCGAACGATGACGGCCGCCTCGAAACCGACCACACCGGGGAGACCGACGTCGACGGCGTGTACGCCATCGGCGACGTCGCGCCGGGCCCGATGCTCGCGCACAAGGCGTCGAAGGAGGGCCAGGTCGTGGCGGAGGTCGTCGCGGGCAAGCCGTCCGCGCTCGACTACCAGGCGGTTCCGGCGGCGGTGTTCACCGACCCCGAAATCGGCACGGTCGGCCTCACCGAAGCCGAGGCAGAGGAGGAAGGGTTCACACCCGTCGTCGGGAAGTTCCCGATGAGCGCGTCAGGTCGCGCGCTCACCACCGGCCACAGCGACGGGTTCGTGCGCATCGTCGCCGACGAGGACTCCGGGTTCGTGCTCGGCGCGCAAATCGTGGGCCCCGAAGCGAGCGAGTTGATAGCGGAACTCGGTCTCGCCATCGAGATGGGCGCGACGCTCGAAGACATCGCCGCGACCATCCACACCCATCCGACGCTCTCCGAGGGCGTCATGGAGGCCGCGGAGAACGCGCTCGGACACGCCATCCACACCCTGAACCGGTGAACCGTCTCGGGGTCAAGCCCCGAGGCTTCCCGTAGAACTGCGGTCGGCGACGGTCTTTTCTCTCCCGGGTCGCGTACGATAGGTATGGACATCGTCACGCTCGGCCCCGCGGGAACGTACTCACATCGCGCTGCCCGGTCGGTCGAGGAGGGCGCGGAGGTGTCGTTCCGGGAGTCGGTGCACGCCATCGTCGCGGCGGTGGCGGACGGTGAAGCGGACCGCGGCGTCGTCCCCATCGAGAACTCCATCGAGGGGTCCGTAACGGAGTCGTTGGACGCGCTCGCACAGCGCGAGGTCGCCGTCGTCGCCGAAATCGTCACCCCGATTCGGCACGCGCTCCTCTCGCAGTCAGAAGACGTGGAGACGGTAGCGAGCCACAGTCAGGCGCTCGCGCAGTGCCGGTCGTATCTGGACGAACACTACCCGGACGCGGACCGGCAGGCGGTGGCGTCGACGGCGCGCGGTGTCGAACTCGCGCGCGAACACGAGGGCGTCGCGGGTATCGGCCACCCGGACAACGCGGGTGACGACCTCACCGTGCTCGCCGCGGACGTCCAAGACCGGAACTCGAACGCGACGCGCTTTTTCGTCGTCGCCGGGACGGACGAACGCTCGGAAGCGGGCGGGAAGTCGACGTTCGTCGTCTACCCGAACGCGAACTATCCCGGCCTCCTCTTGGAGCTCCTGCAGCCGTTCGCGGACCGCGACATCAACCTCAGTCGCGTGGAGTCGCGGCCGAGCGGTGAACGCCTCGGCGACTACGTGTTCCACATCGACGTGGAGGCGGGGCTGTACGAGGAGCGGACGCAGGACGCGCTCCAGGATATCGAAGCGCTCGCGGAGAAGGGGTGGGTGCGTCGGCTCGGGTCCTACGACGTCCGGCACGTGGTGTAGCGAACGGGGACGGCCGCCGCGTTTTACTTTCTGACGCGCCTACTGTCGGGTATGGCGCGAAGACGAAGTCCATTCGACGAGTTCGAACGGTTGTTCGACCGGATGAGCACGCAGTTCGAGGACATCGAGGGCGGTCTCGCGGTCGACGTGGAGGACGCTGGGGACTCGTTCGTCGTCACCGCGGACCTCCCCGGGTTCGAGAAGGAGGACATCGACCTCACGCTCCGGGACGACGCGCTCGCCATCGAAGCGGAACACGAAGAAGAGGCGGGGGGCGAAGAGGAGCGGTACGTGCGCCGCGAGCGCTCGAAGCGTTCGATGAAGCGGTCCGTCTCCCTCCCCGAATCCGTCGACGAAGAGGGTGTGTCGGCGTCGTTCAAGAACGGCGTGCTCACCGTCACGCTCCCGAAGGCCGGCGTCGCGGAGAGCGGGACGAGCATCGACATCGAGTAACCCGCCGGTTCATCAACGGCTAAGGCCCGGGCGCTACAGAAGTAGGGTATGCTCGACGCAGGCGACGACGCGCCCGACGTTAGCGCCCGGAATCAGGACGGCGACCTCGTGGACCCCGACTTCGACGACCCGACGGTCGTCTACTTCTACCCGAAGGACGACACGCCCGGGTGTACGATAGAAGCCAAACAGTTCAACGCCGAACTCGACGCGTACGCGGACGCCGGCGTCGACATCTACGGCGTCAGTCTGGACGACGTGGACTCCCACGACGACTTCCGCGAGAAGTACGGCCTCGAGTTCGACCTGCTCGCGGACCCGGATGGCGACCTCGCCGAGGCGTTCGGCGTGGACACGAGCGAAGGATACACGGAACGCGTGACGTTCGTGCTCGCGAACGGCGAAGTCACGCACGCCTACGAGGGCGTCAAACCCGACGGCCACGCCCGCAACGTCCTCGAAGACATTCTGGACGACGGCCTAGCGACCCTCGACTAGCTTCGAGAGCGCGTCCGCAGTTTCTCTCACCGACTCCCGCCAGCCGTTCGGCCGCCCAGTTCCGTGTCGACCCGAGAAACGAGAGTGCGAGCGGCGACGTTACTCCTCGTGGACCTGAATCGCGGGCCGGCCGGGGCGGGCTTTCCGCGCGACGTCGTCGGGCGCGTCCTCGGCGCGTTCGATGGTGACGTCGGCGTCGAACTCGTTTTCGACGAGCCACGCTGCCCGTTTCAGCGCCTCGTACTCCTCGTCGGGCGAGAGCACGTCGGGCAGGGCTTCGGCGGACTCCATCAGGTCGCGGGCGTAGGACGCCGCCGCGTCGCCGTGCTGCTGGAGTTCTTCGTTCCCCATCACCGCGCCCATCACGTTCCCGTCCGCCTCGCGCGCGATGTCCAACGCGGTGTGCATCCACTCGGGCGCGACGACGATTTCGACCTCCGCGGGGTCCTCGATGTCCGCGATATCGACGATGTGGCGGACGTCCTCGCGGGTGTTCTCCACGAGCGCGCGCTCCAGGTCGTGGTCGGAGACGTCACGTTCGGGGTTGGGCCACGATGCTTCGGCGACGAAGCCGTCGTGGCCGAGGTCCGCCCACAGTTCCTCCGCGACGTGGGGCGCGACGGGCGCGAGCAGGCGGACAAGTGCGGAGAGGCCGCGTTCGAGCGTGTCCACGTCGGGCGTCGCGTCGTCCCGGTAGCGCACGAGCAGGGAGGCGAGGCCGCGCGCCTCGCTCAGCGCGTTGTTGAACGTCAACGCCTCGTACTCGTCCGTGGCCGTCGCGACGGTCGCGTCCACCTCGCGCGCGACGTACTCGTCCACGGCGGGGTCGCTCTCGCCCGCGTCGGTCGGACGTTCGGTGACGAGGCGGTAGACCGTGTCGAGGAACTCGCGGGCGGACTCCACGCCGGACGCGCTCCAGTCGAAGTCGCGCTCGGGCTGGGCGGCGCTCATCATGAACAATCGAGCGGTGTCCGCGCCGTACTCCTCGACGATGCGCTCGGGGGAGACGACGTTACCCTTCGACTTGGACATCTTCGAACCCTCCAGGCGGACCATCCCCTGCGTGACGAGGTTCTCGAACGGTTCGGGTTCGTCGACGTAGTCCATGTCCTCCAGCGCGCGCGTGACGAACCGCGAGTACAGCAGGTGCATCACGGCGTGTTCGATGCCGCCGACGTACTGGTCGACGGGCATCCACGCGTTCGCGTGCTCGGAGTCGAACGGCGCGTCCTCGTTGTGAGGGTCGGTGTACCGCAGGAAGTACCACGACGAGTCGACGAACGTGTCCATCGTGTCCGTCTCGCGAACGGCGGGGCCGCCGCACTCCGGGCACTCCGTCTGCTTCCAGTCGTCGGCCGCGTCGAGCGGGTTTCCAGTACTTTGGACGAACTCGGGGAGTTCGACCGGCAGTTCGTCCTCGGGGAGGAGGACGGGCCCGCAGTCGTCGCAGTGGACGACCGGAATCGGCGTCCCCCAGTAGCGCTGCCGGGAGATACCCCAGTCGCGCAGGCGGTAGTTCGTCTCGTGGCGGGCGCTCGGAAGGTCGTCCTCCAGGGCGGCGCGGGCGTCGGCGCTCGACAGGCCGTCGTAGTCGTCGCTGTTCACGACGACGCCGTCCTCCGTGAACGCCTCTTCGAGGACGTCCACGTTCTCGGCGTCACCGTCCTCGGGTGCGACGACCTGCTTTATCGGGATGTCCTTCTTCTCGGCGAACTCGTGGTCGCGCTCGTCGTGGCCGGGGACGGCCATCAGCGCGCCCGTGCCGACGTCGGCGAGCACGAAGTCCGCGACGTACACCGGAATCTCCTCGCCCGTCGCGGGGTTCGTCGCCGTCAGGCCGGTGTCGACGCCGGTCTTCTCGTCGGTCTCCTCGTCCGGGTCGACGGACTCGATGTACTCGGCGACCGCGTCGTTCTCCTCGGCTATCTGCTGGGCGACGTCGTGCCCGGGAGCCAGCGCGAAGAACGTCGCGCCGTAGATGGTGTCCAATCGCGTGGTGAACACCTCGACCGGCCCGTAGCCTTCGACGTCGAACTCGACGGTCGCGCCCTCCTGGCGGCCGATCCAGTTGCGCTGCATCTCCTTGACCGACGCGGGCCACCCGTCCAACTCGTCGATGGCGTCGAGGAGTTCGTCCGCGTACTCGGTGGTCTCGAGGAACCACTGGTCGAGTTCACGGGTCTCGACGGGCGTGTCACACCGCCAGCAGAGTTCGTCCTCGCCCTCGACCTGTTCGTCCGCGAGCACGGTCTCGCAAGACGGACACCAGTTCACCTCGGCGGCGCGTCGCTCGACGAGGCCTTCCTCGTGGAACCGTCGGAACAGCCACTGATTCCACCGGTAGTACTCGGGTTCGCAGGTCGTGATTTCGCGCTCCCAGTCGTAGCCGAACCCGAGGTCGCGCATCCCCTCGCGCATGGTGTCGATGCAGTCCATCGTCCAGTCGCGGGGGTTCGTGTCGTGTTCCTCTGCGGCGTTCTCCGCGGGGAGGCCGAACGAGTCCCAGCCGATGGGGTGGAGGACATCGTCGCCCTGCATGCGGCGGAACCGACTGTACGCGTCGGTGATGGTGTAGTTCCGCACGTGACCCATGTGGAGGTTCCCGGACGTGTAGGGGAACATCGCAAGGACGTAGGTCGGGTCGACCTCGGCGTCCTCGACGTGGTAGACGTTCGCGTCCGCCCACCGCTCCTGCCACTTCGATTCGACGGCCGTGTGTTGAAAGTCGCGAGCCATGAGGAGTCCAGTTACCGAAACACGGGGGCCCACGACCCTATACCTTTTCGAACGACAGTTCGCGGAGAGAGACCTGTCAGACCGGTACCGAGCGTGAGTTAGCGGACGCCGAGCAGGTCGAACTCGGTTCCATTATCGTTCTCGTCCGCGTGTTCGTAGACGACGTGTGCCGCGGCGACGTCCTGAATGGCGAGGCCGGTGGAGTCGAAGACGGTCACGTCGTCGGCGGGCGTGCGACCCTCCTTGTGGCCGGTGACGATTTGGCCGATTTCGCCGTAGATGTCCTCCTCGCTGAGGACGCCTTCGCTCCACGGGACGTTGATTTCGCCGGAGTGCGTGGTCTGCGCGAAGTCGTCGATGACGAGTTTCGCGGCGAGCAGCACGTCGTCCGCGATTTCGTGTTTGCCCTCGGCGTCCGCGCCCATCGCGTTGATGTGGGTGTGGTCGCCGACGTCCTCCGCGGAGACGATGGGGGACTCGACGGGCGTGACGGTCGAGAGAATGTCGCAGTGTCCGGCCTCGCTGATGGTGCCCTCGCGCACGTCGAAGTCGTCCTCGAAGTGTTCGATGAACGCGCGCACGGCGTCCTCGTTCGGGTCGGAGACGACGACCTCCTCGATGTCGCGGATGGCGCTGATAGCCGCCAACTGCGTGTAGGACTGGACGCCCGCGCCGACGAGACCGAACGAGGACGCGTCCTCGACGGCGAGGTGGTCGGTGGCGACGGCAGCCGCCGCGCCCGTGCGCTTCATCGTGAGTTCGGTGCCGTCCATGATGGCGAGCGGGTACGCGTTCTCGGGGTCCGAGTACACCATCGTTCCCATCACGGTCGGGAGGTCGAAGCGCTCGGGGTTGTCGGGGTGGACGTTCACCCACTTGATGCCGGCGGCGTCCCACGTTCCCGCGTCGAGATAGGCGGGCATCGAACGGAAGTCGCCGTTGTACTGCGGGAGGTCGATGTAGGATTTCGCGGGCATCTGGGCGTCCCCGGTCTCGTACGCCGCGAACGCGTCCTCGATAGCGCCGATGAGTTCCGGCATCGGCGTGTTCTCGTGAACGTCCTCCTTGTTGAGGAGAAGTGTGACCATATTCCGAGTTCTGCCGGCCAATACTTAGGGAGTTCGAAACCCGAAGCGGGAAAATCGTGATGAATCCGGCGTTCCGTCTCACTCGCGGCGGATCGGAACGGTGACGGATTCAGCGAAGTCGGGACCCTCGACGCCGAGCAGGACGTCGTCCACGTCGTCGGGCGCGTCGACGTGGTCGTCGAACTCGACGGAGACGGTCGTGGTGCCCTCGACCGTCTGCTCGACGCGGTCCTCGTTGTAGAGTCGGACGCGTTCGGTGAACACCGCGCGGAGGAGGCCGGGTCCCCCCTCGTGTTCGACGGTCGCGGAGAGCGTGACGGGTTCGTCCGCGGGGACTTCGTCGGGGTGGTCGAAGGAGACGAGCGAGAACGCGGGCGCGGGTTGGGCGAGCGCGTTCGTCGCGTCGTCCGACAGCGCCCACGCGTCGTCGCCGAGTTCGATACGAGCCTCGGGCGCGGAGAGCGGACACGGCACCGCGAACACCAGCCATCCCGAGGACGCGTCGTCGCCCTCCCCGTAGGGTCGCGCGCCCTCGAAGAACGACGGGGACGCCGTCTGGTCGAAGAACTGCGCGGCGGGATAGCGCTCGCCGTCCGCGACGAGGGACACGTCGTCGACCTCGGGCAGGTCGCTCGCTCCCGTGGCGTCGAGCGTCACGAACACGCCCTGGCCATCGAACTCGTAGACGTAGGAGGAGTCGATGGCGGTCGTCACGACGCTGTGGCGGTGGCGGAACCCGGAGACGGAGACGCCGCCCGCGGACTCGCCGAACGCGTGAGTCCGAACCGACCGCTCAGTCGTATCGGTTCCGGACCGGCCGGTGGAGTATCGCGCGCTCGTCGGTGCGTCGGTCGTTCCGTCGCCCGAACCCGCACAGCCAGCGAGACCCGCGAGACCAGCGACACTCGCGCCGACGCCAGCGAGGTAGGTTCGTCTGGAAGGCACACCCGCGGCTACACGCAGTGCTGATAAACGTCTCGTGGTCGGTGAAAGAAGCGTTTGAGCGTTCAGTGAGCGATGCGGCGGACAGTGGGTGAGTGTGGCTTTAGGGCCTCTCTTACATCGCGCCGCCCATGCCACCCATACCGCCCATGCCGCCCATGCCGCCGCCCATACCGCCAGCGCCGCCGGGGCCGTCGTCGTCGCCGGTGTCGCTGTCGATCTGGCCGCCAGCGAGGTCGCCCGCGGCGATGACGTCGTCGATGCGGAGGATCATGACGGCCGCTTCCGTCGCACTCTCGATGGCCTGCGTCTTCACGCGGAGGGGTTCGACGACGCCTTCGTCGTCCATCTCGATGACTTCGCCCGTGTAGGCGTCGAGGCCGGCGCCGGTCTCACCGGCGTCGTGACGGCTGCGGAGGTCGACGAGGCTGTCGATGGAGTCGAGACCCGCGTTCTCGGCGAGCGTGCGCGGGACGACTTCGAGCGTCTCGGCGAACGCCTCGACGGCGAGCTGCTCGCGGCCGCCGACGCTGTCGGCGTAGTCGCGGAGCTGCATCGCGAGTTCCGTCTCGGGTGCGCCGCCGCCGGGGAGGACCTGACCGTCTTCGAGGGTGACGCGAACGACGCCGAGCGAGTCGTCGATGGCGCGTTCGACCTCGTCCACGACGTGTTCCGTGCCGCCGCGGAGGATGAGGGTGACGGATTTGGCTTCTTCGACGTCCTCGACGAAGATGCGCTCGTCGCCGCCGATGTCCTTCTGGGCGACGCTGCCAGCGGAGCCGAGGTCGTCGGCTTCGATGTCAGCGACCGCGCTGACGGGCGTCGCGCCGGTCGCGCGGGCGAGGCGGTTCATGTCGTCGCTCTTGACGCGGCGGACGGCGAGGATGCCCTCCTGTGCGAGGTAGTGCTGGGCCATGTCGTCGATGCCGCCGTCGACGAACACGACGTTCGCGCCCGCGTCCTTGAGCGTGCCGACCATCTCGCGGAGCTGCTCTTCTTCCTGGTCGAGGAACTGCTGGAGCTGGTCGGGGTCGGTGACGTTGACCTCGGTGTCGATTTCGGTCTCCTGCACTTCGAGCGCGGTGTCGAGGAGCGCGACCTTCGCGTCCTCGACGGCGTAGGGCATGTTCTCGCTGACGCGCTCCTTGTCGACGATGACGCCCTCGACGAGTTCGGAGTTCTCGATCGCTCCGCCCGTGACCTTCTCGACCTTGATGTCGTCGGTGTTGACGACGCCGTCGTCGGCGACGGACTGGACGGCGCGGACGACGAGTTCGCTGAGGGTGTCTTTCGCGTTCTCCGCGCCCTTGCCCGTCATCGCCGTGGCGGCGATCTGTTCGAGGGAGTCGGTGTCGTCGGCGTCGATGTCGATGGCGATGTCTTCGAGAATCTCGCGGGCCTTCTGGGAGGCCTGACGGTACCCCTGTGCGAGCGTGGTCGCGTGGATGTCCTGTTCGAGGAGGTCTTCCGCCTTCGAGAGGAGTTCACCGGTGACGATGACGGCGGACGTCGTGCCGTCGCCGACCTCGGTCTCCTGTGTCTCGGCGACCTCGACGATCATGTTGGCCGCGGGGTGCTCGATGTCCATCTCCTTGAGGATGGTGACGCCGTCGTTCGTGACGACGACGTTCCCCGAGGAGTCGACGAGCATCTTGTCCATGCCCTTCGGGCCGAGGGTCGTGCGGACGGCTTCCGCGACGGCCTTCCCGGCGGTGATGTTCATGGACTGTGCGTCTTTGCCCGACGTTCGCTGGCTGTCGTCGGAAAGTACGATAAGCGGCTGATTACCCATCTGCTGCGCCATAGTCAGTAGAAGGATTGATTGTCCTTCTACATAAAACTATCGAGCAGTGTGCGAACAGGTCGCGTAGACGGTGCGGAGACAGATTGTGAACCAATACCACACCAGTCTTTAAGTAGTGGCGTCGGGCGGCCGGAAGAAGCGGTGGGCGAAGTTAGCCCGAAAACTCGTGGTAGTCCATTCCCGCGTGCTTGAGTTCCTCCGCGCGCTTGCGCTCGAGGAACGAGTACACCGCGCCGTGGGGCGCACCGTCGAGAATCATCTCGGCCGCCGACCGCGCGATCTCGACCTCTCGGGGCTGACCGATGACGCCGAACGTCGACCCGTAGATGACGACGCTCGCACCAGTCAACTCCTCCATCAGCTCTCGGGTTTTACCGTTCTCCCCGATGAGCCGTCCCTTCTTGCGTCGGAGGTCGTTGTCGTTTCGCGCGGCCCGCTCGATGTCGATGGTCTCGAACAACCGCATGTCGTCTTCGAGGAGCGTGAGCGCGTCGTCCGGACGGAACCCGCGGCCGATGGCGCGCACCACGTCCGGCCCCTTCAGGCCGCGAATCGGGTCGCCCGTCTTCTCGACGGCGACGGACCCGTTCTCGGAGTCCACGTCGAGGTCGACCTCCGCCTCCCGCTCGATTCGGCGCAGGGTCTCACCCCCCTCGCCGATGAGGACGCCGATGCGGTCCTGCGGAATCTTCACGTGTTGCGTCATATGAACCACGCTAAGTGATGGAGCCGTTTAAGCGTTCGTTCACCCCGGAGACCGCCGCGTCACGGGTTCACAGGCCGACCGCGTTCCGCGCCCGCTCGCGTTCGTCGTCGGTGAGCCGATAGGGTTCGAGTTCCGCGTCGAGGTCGGAGAGCGCGGCCTTCCGCGACTGGTGGGCGGAGAGGAAGTCGACGAGCCGGTCCGCGGCGAGTTCCTTCAGTTCGCCCGAGAGCAGTTCCCCGGAGCGGTACGACGCCTCGATTTCGGCGAGGCGCTCGTCGTCGGGTTCGAAGAACGCCTGCAGGTACTGGAACGGCACGTCCTCTTCCGGAATCCCGCCCTTCTCGCGGTGTTCGGCGACGGTCGCGCGGCCGCCCGTGTACGCGTGACCGGATATTTTCTCCCGGACCGTCTCGGGGTCGTCGTCCAGTCGAATGGAAACGCCCTCGCTCGAACTCATCTTCCCCGGGCCGTCGAGACTCGGGAGGAACTTGCCCAACAGCGCGCCCGGCTTGGAGACCGGATACTTCGCCTTCGCGGCGACGTCCCGGCAGACGCGAACGTGCGGGTCCTGATCGACCGCGATGGGCACGAGCGTCGCGTGTTCGCCGCGAACGAGTTGCGGGAGCAGGAGATGTGCGGCCTGCACTGCGGGATAGAACGCGAGGCCGACGTTCGGCGGTTCGCCGTAGGTGGCGGTCATCTGGTTGTGCGTCACGTCGCCCGCGAACGCCGACGCCACGGGGTAGACGACGTCCGCGTCGTCGGTGTCCACGACAATTCGCGTGCGCTCGGGGTCGAACCCGACGGCGAGCACGTCGCGGAGGTTGTTCCGGAGGTAGTCGCGGGTCTCGGGGTACGTCTGGTCTTTCGCGTAGTACTTCTCGTCGTCGGAGAGGGGGATGAAGACCTCGGCATCGAAGCGCTGCTGGAGGTGTTTCGCGAAGTAGAAGGGGAGGACGTGCCCGAGGTGCATCGGGCCGCTGGGGCCGCGGCCGGTGACCACGGACCGGGTGTCTGCGTCGAGAAAGCGCGCTACGTCGCGGCCCGCGTAGAACACGTCCCTGCGGGTGAGCGGGTGGTCGAACCGGTCGCGGTCGGCCTTCGAGAGGCGGGTCGCGCCGAACTCGGTGCGGAGTTTCTCGTAGTCGATGTCGCCGGAGACGTCGTAGGGTGTGACGGTGTGTGGCATGTGCTGTGTGTCGAAGTGGCTCTGAGCGTGGTGCGTGAAACGAAGAGAACGGAGGGAGCACCGACGCCCCGGGGCGCGGTTACGCCGCGACCGCGGAGCGTTCGACACTGTCCGCTCCCGAGGGGTGCCAGCGCCAAGCGGCGACGGGAGCGGACTGCACGAACGAGGGTAGCGTAACGTGGGAGAAAAACGTTGCGGGGTCAGACGCCGGTCGGGCGGTCGTATGGGGTGGCGTCGACGGGGGCGGGCATCCGGCGGAGGGTGGGGACGGCGGCGACGTAGAGGACGATCCAGAGGAAACCGAGGCCGCCGACCCACATCACGGCGGTCGCGGAGAACGCGTCGCCCGCGAGACCACCGAGGAGGGTTCCGAGGGGCATGATGGCCGTACTCGCGCTGCCCGAGGCGGCGCTGACGCGGCCGAGGAGGTCGTCGGGGACGAGGCGCTGGACGAGGCTCGCGCCGACGACGTTCGTCGCGCCGATGGGGACCGCGGCGAGGCCGTAGAGGACGACCGTACCGAGCGTCCACGGGCAGAGGAGCGCGCCGAACCAGAGGGCGGCGGACAGGCCGAATCCTGCGATGGAGAGTCTGCCGTAGGGGACGCCGTCGACGCGGTTCGCGGCGAGCGCGCCGACGAGCATCCCGGCGGAGAGCGCGGCGAGGAGGAAGCCGTAGGTGCCGGCTTCGCCGCGAGCGTCGGCGAACGCGGGGAGGACGGCGAACGTCGCGCCGAGCAGAGCGTTCGCGACGAACCCCGCGCCGAAGAAGTAGAGTAGCGGGGTGTGGCGGACGAACCGGAGGCCGCCCTTCAGGTCGGCGAGGTAGGAGGACTCGCCGCCGTCGGCCGCGACCGCGCCGGACTGTTCGTCTGCACCGGAAACGCCGCGCTCTGCGGGTGGGACGCGGACGCCGAGGAAGCACGCGACTGCGACGAGGAAGGTGATGGAGTCGATGGCGTAGAGCGCGACCGCGCCAACGAGCGCGATGAGGACGCCGGCGAGGCCGTTGAACGCCATGTCGACGCCCTGGTAGGCGAGGCTGAACAGGCTGTTCGCGGCGGTGAGGTCCTCCCTGTCGACGAGCCGGGGGAGGGCGGCGGTCTGGGCGGGGTAGACGAACTGGTTCAGGAGGCTCAGGAGGGGCATCACGACGAGGACGAGTTCGACGCTGAGCACGCCGAGGAGGTGTGCCGCGGGGACGGAGAGGACGAGGACGGCCTGCACGAGTTGGGTGCCGACGAGGACGCGGCGGAGCGGGAAGCGGTCGACGAGCGGTCCGAAGAACACCTGGAGGGCCTGCGGGCCCATGGTGAGGAAGCCGGCGATGCCGGTGTAGGCGGTGGAGCCGGTGAGCGAGTAGACGAGCCACATCGCGGCGACGGCGTAGAGGCTGTCGCCGACGTTGGTGACGACGCGACCGGCGAACAGCCGGGCGAAGTCGCGGTTCTCGAAGAGGTGTCGCATAGCTACAGACACTATCCACGCCCCCATAAGTAACATCAGAATTACACTTCTGTTGGGTCGTATGCAGAACCGGAGTTCTGTCTATTCCCTGATTAGTTCGACGGTGGAGACGGAGAGGTCGGGTTCGATGGTCGCACGGAGGCGTTCGTCGTCCATCGTTATCGTCGCCCGAACGCGGTAGGGGTCCTCGGAGACGAGTTCGACGTCGTGTTCCGCCTCCGCCGCCGACACCCGCCACGACGGCGTCTGCGTCACGTCCACGCCGTGGTCGTAGAAGAACCCCATCACGCCCGGGTGGTAGAACAGGACGCTGGTCGGCGACGCCTCCGCGCGGTCGTTACAGCGGACGCACGTGTACTGCGCGCGCACCGGTACCTCGCCCTCGCTCTCGTTCGGAACGAACTCGCCGTCCATCCGCCCCGAACAGGCCGGACAGAACCCCGAGACGACGCGGTGGAACGTCGTGCGGAGCCAGCGGTCCATCGTCTCGGGGAGGTCGTCGACGTCGAACTGGTCTAAGTTCCCCGGCGGGAACGCGAACCGATTGAAGAACTCGTCGCACGACGAACACGTGATGTGGGCGTGTTCGTCCTCGTACCGGACGAGAATCGGCGTCTCGCCGCAGGAGGGACACGGGTCGTCGACCTCGATGGGGTCGAGCGTCGCGTCCGCCGTGTAGGTCCCCGCGATGAGCGCGCCGACCACCTGCATCCCCGCCATCGAGAGGCGATACCCCTCGTCCGTGTGGCGGACGAAGTGGTCCGCGAGCTTCCCGAGATGATAGTTGAACTTCCCCGAATCCCGCACCCCGACCCGCTCCCGGAGGTCGGAGAAGGACATCGGTTCCTCCGGATTCTCCGCGAGCGCCTGGAGGATTTCGACCCGCGTCTCGTTCCCGAGGAGGGAGAAGACGTCCTCGGGCGGCGTTCGTTCAACGTTGACACTTCCGGTCATACCCCCACCGAGAACACGACCCCATATGGACGTATCGACGCTTACGCGTCCTCCCCCGACGTTCCCTCGTCCGACGCACCGTCGTCGCCCTCGTCGTCCTCACGCGCCGCGGTGACGAACGAGTACAATTCCTCCTCGTCCGCGTCCGCGCCCGCCCGCGAGAAGAAGTTCGCGACGTTCCGACAATCCCTCCGCAGGAAGTCGTCGGCGTTCGGATGGTGGACCGTCACCGCCTGTCCCACGTCGATTATCGTCAACTCGCCGTCGTAGACGACGACGTTGTACTCCGAGAGGTCGCCGTGCACGAGGCCCGCCGAATAGAGCCGTCGCATGTACTCCCGAATCACGTCGTATGCCGTCTCCGGGTTCTCCAGTCGCACGTCGTGCAGCGTCGGCGCGGGGTCGCCGCCCTCCCCGATGTACTCCATCGCGAGCGCGTTCCGCTGGACCGCGATGGGTTCCGGGACGCGGACGTTCGCCGCGAGCGCGCGCTTCAGGTTCGCGTACTCCTTTCGCGTCCACGCCAACACGACCGCCTTCTTGTCCCCCCGCACGCCCTCGAACCGCGGGTCCCCTTCGAGGTACTCCCGCATCTGCTTGAAACTCGACGCGTTGATTCGATATATTTTGAGCGCCACGTCACCGCCGTCGGGCGCTTCCGCTTCGTAGACGTTCGCCTCTTTGCCCGTCGAAATCGGCCCGCCGAGCGCCGAAATGTAGCCGTCCTGAACGAGTTTGTAGATAGCCGCGTACGTCGCGTCGTCGAACGCACCCGCCTCTACTTTGAACTGGTCCGCGTCCTTCAGGCGTTTTCTAAATTCCGCGAACTCGCGGTCCCGGCGACGCGCGATACGGTCCGCTTCCGTATCCGAGACGTCTATCTCCTCGAACTCGTCGCCCGGCGCACCCTCCGGTTCCTCGACGAAAGAATCGTCCGACACTAGCTCAGGTGACCCTCCTCACGCAACTGGTCCGCCTCGGATTTCTCGTAGCGCCACGTCACGTCGGCCTTCTCGTCCTGCCAATCCCAGGGTTCGACGAGCACGATGTCCCCCTCCCGAATCCAGATGCGTTTTTGCATCCGTCCGGGAATCCGCGCGGTCCGCTCCGTTCCGTCCGCGCAGCGGACTTTGACTCGGTTCGCACCGAGCATGTTCGTCACCTCGGCGAACACTTCGTCCTCGTCAGGCATCCGCAGGTCCCTGCGGCCGCCCTCGTCGTCGCTCATGCCCCCACGTACTCGCGCCCGACGTTTAAACCCCTCCGCTTCTGGCATCGAAACCGGCTTCCGCCCGGCCCCAGACGCCCCACGTATGCTCGACAAACTCGGCACCACTGGACTCCTCGGACTACTCTGCGTCCTCGCCGGTATCGTCGTCGTCGCGTGGAAAGCACCCATCGTCGCCGCCGGCCTCGCCATCGTCCTCGTCGGCCTCGGACTCCTCGTCCGCCGCGGCCTCCGCGCCGGAATGGAAATGATGGGGATGGCCTGAGACGAGGGTTCAAGTACGAAACCGGGACCAACCCGAGGTATCCGCCCACGGATACCGCGCGGGGGTTGGACTCGATAGGCGGCAGACGGTCCCGCGCGGAGCGGTGTCTGCCCGAAAATCAGGGTTCCAGCGCCGGGAACACGAACTCGGTGACCGCGCGTTTCGCTTCTTCCGGGGCGTCGTCGTGGCCGAGCGCTATCTTCCGCGCCCGCGAGGCGTGGATGACGTCGGTGATGAGTTGGGCCATCTCCGCCGTGTCCACGTCCCGGAACGCGCCCTGTTCGACGCCCGCGCGGAGGACGGTGGCGACGTTCTCACGGAGGGCCGCGTAGTGGTCGTTGAACACCTCGCGGTGGCGGTCGTTGTGCTGGGCTTGCGCGAACAGTTCGTGGTAGACAGTCATGCGCTCCCAGTGGTCGAAATCCCCCGTCTCCGGGCCGAACAGGCACTGGTCGATGCGCGCGGAGAGCGCGTCCCACGGGTCGTCGCCGTCCGCGAGCGACGCGTCCTCCTCGTACTGGTCGAGAAGATACTCCAGGAAGGACTCGATGAGGTCGTGTTTCCCGTCGAAGTGGTAGTGGATGAGCGTCCGGCTCTTCTCGAACTCCGAGCCGATGTCCCGCACCCGCAGGTCGGAGTAACCGTGCTCCGAGAGGGCGCGGAACGTCGCCTCCATTATCGCCGCCCGGGTGTCCGCGCTGGCGTCCTGCGAGACTGTCATAGTCACGGATAGGACGAACGTCCTTAAGAGGGTCGCGGACACGCTCGCGGAGAACGGTGCGGCCGGGGACGTCGCTGTCCGGACGGATGCCAACCGTGCGACCGCCGGCCGCGTCGGTCGCGCTGAACGCCGACTGTGGGTTTTCGCTCCACCCACATACGTCTTTACCATATGGTCAACCTTATCCGAACTGCGGCCCTCGCAGTCGACATGACCACACAGGAATCGGTCGACGGAGCGGGGCCCGTCTCCGGCCAACTGGTGCGCCACGGAACCGGCGTGCAGTCGAACCGGGCGTTCCCCACGGAGAACCATTCCCGCCACCTCGACCCGTTCGTCCTCGCCGAACGCTTCTACATCGACCCCGACGACGGCTTCCCGATGCACCCCCACAAGGGGTTCGAGATCGTCTCATACATGTTCTCGGGCGGGATGGCCCACGAGGACTCGCTCGGCGTCTCCCACACCGCCTACGAGGGCGACGCGATGCACATCACGACCGGGGGCGGCATCCGGCACTCCGAGATGCCCGCCGACGGCGCGGCCTGCAACGGCCTCCAGCTCTGGGTGAACCTCGCGCGCGACGAGAAAGACCGCGACCCCGAGTACGCGGACGCCGACGCGGCCGACCTTCCCACCGAGAGCGTGGACGGCGCGACCATCACGACGGTCGTCGGTGACGGCTCTCCGCTCACCACCCACACCGACATCGAATACCTCGACATCGACGTCTCCGAGTCGTGGACCTGGAGCGTCCGGGAGAACTGGACCGGCTTCGTCTACGGCGTCTCGGGGACCGGAACCGTGGACGGCCACGACTTCGCCGAAGGCGACGTGTACACGATTACCGACGGCACCGACGTCGAACTCGACGGCGACTTCCGCGTCGTCGTAGTCGCCGGCGAACCTCACGACGAAGCCATCCAGCAACGCGGCCCGTTCGTCCTCTGAAAACGCGTTTTCGTGCGGGTTTCAGGCGCGCAGTTCTTCTAACCGCTCTCGCCCCGGCGCGATGAGTTCGTCGAGGTAGTGGGCGAGCGCGGATTTCGCGTCGGCGGGGTGGAGTTCGCCCGATTCGAGGTCCTGTGCGAGACTCTCGTAGTCTTCGTATTCGAGGTTGCCGCCGTACTTCTCGGGGCGTTCGACGACGACTTCCTCGAAGCGCGGGAAGACGTGGTACTCGAAAATCTGGAGGACCGGGTTCTCCAGGTCGCCTTCGGGGTCGCGGGTCGGCGGGCAGAACGCCGAGTTCACCTTCTCCTCGAGTTCTTCCGTCGAGTCCTCCATGCTGATGGAGATGCCCGAACTGGAGCTCATCTTCCCCTCGCCGGTGCCGAGGTCGGCGATGAGCGGCGTGTGCAGGCAGGTCGGCGCGTCGTATCCGACCTTGGGAAGGACGTCGCGGGCGAGCATGTGGACTTTCCGCTGTTCCATCCCCCCGACCGCGAGGTCGACATCGAGGTATTCGATGTCGAGCGCCTGCATCAACGGATAGACAGCCTGGGAGACCTTCACTGATTCACCGCTCTTGATTTCGGCCATCGCGCGCTCCGCCCGCGACAGCGTCGTCTCCAGTTCGAGGCCGTGGAGGTCGAGGACGTACTCCTCGTCGAACTGGAAGTCAGAGCCGTAGACGAACTCGGTGGAGTCCTCGTCCAGTCCGTACGCGAGGAACTGCTCTTTCATCCGGTCCGCGATGTCCGCGATCTCGTCGAACGTCCCCTTGTCGTTCAGGTAGGCGTGGACGTCCGCGAGCAGGACGACCACGTCGAAACCCGCGTCCTGGAGGTCGATGAGCTTGTTCGCGCCGAGCAAGTGTCCGATGTGGAGGACGCCCGACGGCTCGTACCCGACGTACACCCGCTTTCCGTCGGGGTCGTCTGCGAGCGCGCGGACTTCCTCCTCGGTCACGACTTCTGACGCGTTCCGCGTGACCAACTCGTACGTGTCCATACCCACACACACCCCACGAACCGGAAAATACCTCCCGATTCCGCGCGCCGCCACCGCCAGTCCGCCGACGCCTCAGTCGCGGTCCGCGCGGTGTTCCGAGATGATCTGGTCGACCATCGCTTCGTTCTGCTCCTGTTCACGCTCCGCGACCCGCTCCCGGTAGTCGTCTTCGACGGCCTCGACGGCGTCCTCGCGGGCGATGGCGAGTTCGTCGATTTCGCGGAGTTCCACGTCCGCGGCGGGACCGAAGGGGACGTCCTCCTCGTAGAGCACGTCCCGGGCGACGTCGGACGTCTCGCCGGTGAGCAGGACGACCCGGGGGTCGTGGTCGGCGAGCAGTTCGGCGGTCGCACGCCCCGCACCCGAGGCGTCGCGGAAGAACACCACGTCTCCCGCCGAAATCCCGTACTCCTCGACCGTGGATTCGATGGCGTCCCGCGTGAACTGCTCGACGGGCTTCACCGCGACGAGGTTCCCCGACCGGTTCACGTCCGCGAAGTTCGAGTGGTCGAGCTTCCAGAGGTCTTTCAGTCGCGCGAGCTTCGATTCGAGTTCGTCCGCGCGCTCGCGCTCTTCTGCGAGTTCGTCCTCCAACCGCGAGTTCTCCCACTCCAACCGCGTGACCTCGCGGCGTTCCCGGGCGCGTTCGCGCTCCTCGCGACGCGCGTCCGAGAGTTCTTTTTCGTACTCCTCGATTTCGTGTTCCTTCGCTTCGAGTTCGTCTTCGAGTTCCGAGACGTGCCCGGAGAGCCGTTCGACCTGCCGTTCGAGGTCGCGGATGCGTTTTTCTTCCTCGGTGAGTTCGCGCTCCTCGTGTTCCTGACTCTCCTCTTCGGGTTCGTCGGTCTCCGTCAGGTCCGCGACCACCGCGTCCACGTGTTCGCCGTTCCCGACGACGCGCGCGAGCACGTCCTCCCGGTCGAGCTGGGGCGGAATCTTCCGCGTGACGCGCCGAATTTGCTCTTCGTGCGCGTCGTACGCGTACAACGCCGCGGCCATCGCGTCCCGCTCGTGGTCGTTGTCGTACCCCTCCTCCCGGGTGCGGTGCTGTTTCTCGTCCACCGGCAAGTCCGACTCCGGCTCCCAGCCCGCGGCGTCGAACGTCCGCCGGAAACTATCCACCGTCTCGGGCATCGGCGTCACGTCCGCCGCGACGAGAACGGGCCGCCCGTGTTCGATTATCCACTCCACCACGTCCGCCGAATCCGCGGTGCGCGTGCTCAACACGTCCAACACGCGGCCGTCGAAATCAACGAGCGCGACCGCGGTGGTGGTTCCGGGGTCGATGCCGACGAACACGCGGTCGCGGCGCTGCGCGAGCGGCACGAACTCGATTCCGTCCCGCCGCACCGGTTCGATTTCGACCCGGGTGTCGCCCGACCGTCGACTCGAAACGGGGATGTCCGCCATCCGCGCCTGCACGGTGAAGATGACGTTCGAGTACCCCCCGTACTTCTCGGTCGGATCCATCTCGTACTCCAGGCCCGCGTCGTCCAGTTTCGACGCGATCTCCCGGGCGTCCGTCTTGACGTTCCCGTGGATGCGCCGCGTAAATCTATCCGAACTCCACCCACCCTTTCCGGTGGAACGCCCCCGCGCAACCTTGATTTCGGTCTCGTCAGTGAACGCGGAGACCTCGAAACCGACGTTCCGCGCGGCGAGCCGAGCGGCCGCCTCGGCTTCCTCCATCGCCGGCTTCCCGTACGGAACGCCGTGGCGCTTCGCCACCCGGGACAACGGCTCCGGGCGCTCGTCACCCGTCACCTGCACCAACTTCGTCTCCGCCGGAAGCCCACGAAGGAAGTGAACCAACTGGTCCTTGTCCGCCGCCAACTCGTACATGTTGTCCGTCGCGACGATATCCGGCTCCTCGCCCTCCACGAGCCGAAGGAGCTTCCGACGACTCACCACATCCCGCTCTATCGACTCACCATCGAACACACAGAGCGCGTAGGAAGGCGCGTCGCCGCGCACGTCACCGCTCTGCACGTCGACGCCGAACACCAGCGCGTCCAACGCGCGGGTACGGGTACTCACGGAGAATGATAGGAGATTCGCGAATATAAGCCCACGGCCGCTAGGAGACGTTGGCTACGACGGCGACCACTCTCCGAGAGTCGTGAACGCCTCGAAAGCCCCAGCCGTCTCGACTCCCGGGGCTCGCTGCGCGCGCTCGCTTCGCTCGCGTGCTTACTTCGCCCGGGTTCGCCGAGACGGCTGCCCCTTTCAATCCCACCCAGGGGTTGTTTGGTTGCGGGACGTTTGCGGAAGTGAACGGGCCGGTTACGGGTAGGGGACGTCGAGTTCGAGGCCGTCGTGGGCGACGATGGTTCGCCCGGTGAACGCGGCTTTCGCGTGCTCCGCGAGCGCGCTCACGTCGCCCGCGTACCGGCTGGAGATGTGAGTGAGGACGAGTCGTCGCACACCCGCTTTTCGCGCGACGCGTCCGGCCTCGCCCGCGGTGGAGTGCCCGGTGTCCTGTGCGCGGTCTGCGGCGTCGTTCGCGAACGTCGCGTCGTGAATCAGGAGGTCCGCGCCCTCGGCGGCGTCGACGGTCGCGTCCGTCGGGCGGGTGTCGCCCGTGTAGACCACGGTGCGGCCCGGTCGAGGGTCGCCGACGACCTGCTCGGGTTCCACAATAGTGCCGTCCTCCAGTTCGACCGGGTTTCCGGCGTGGAGTTCGCTGAACTTCGGACCCACGGGAACGCCGAGTTCCTCCGCCTTCTCCCGATTGAACCGGCCCTTCCGGTCGTCTTCGACGAGTGCGTACCCCACGGAGGCGGTGCGGTGTTCGGTGCGGAAGGCGTTCACGGCGTACTCGTCGCGCTCCACGACGGTCTCGCCGGGACTGACCTCGCTCACGGTGACGGAGAAACCGCTCGGACGGCCGATGGCGTGAATCAACTGGCGGAGGCGCTCCGCAGTCCCGCGCGGCGTGTGAATCGTCACGGGTTCGCTGCGGTCGTTGAAGTCCCACGTCTGCACGAGCCCGGGGAGGCCGAGCACGTGGTCGCCGTGGACGTGCGTGACGAACACGTCCGAAACGTCGAACCCCGTCCCGAACTGCATCATCTGTCGCTGCGTCCCCTCCCCGGCGTCGAAGAGGAACGCGTCGCCTTCGCGTTTCACGAAGACGGAACTCGGGTTGCGGGTCGTCGTGGGGACGGCCCCGCTGGTCCCGAGGAAGGTGACGGTGAGAGTCATATCTCATTGTTCGGCGGCGACCGGAAAGCGGCTTCGACTCGTCGTTCAAACCGTTTCTGAACGTTCGAGACGCCTGAACGGCCATCGGGGTTAATTCCCGTCCCGGCCTTTCGACCGGACACGATGAGGCGAACGATAGTCGCAGTGGCGCTCGCACTGACCGTCGTCCTCGCCGGCTGTGCCGGCGCGGGCGGCCCCACAACGACCGCGAACACCGCGAACGGCGGCGGCACCGGCGATACGACTACGAGCGGTGGGTCCGGCGGCGCGGACGCCGCCGCGCTCGGGTTCTACGTCAGCGACCGCCCCGGAGCCATCGACGACTTCGAACACCTGAACGTCACCATCACCCGCATCGGCCTCCACCACACCGGGAACGCCACCGCGGAGGGTGACGAGAACGAGACGAGCACGACGGCGACGACCACGACCACCACGACGACCGTCGCGGAGAACGAGACCACGACGGCCGAACGCGAGAACGAGACGGAGCAAGAAGAGACGGAACACCACGAGACCGAACACGAGGAAACCGAACACGAGGAAACCGAACACGAGACCGAGAGGGGGTCGGGCTACTGGGTCGAGCGCGACGTGAACAACACGACGGTCGACCTCACCCAGCTTCGCGGCGAGAACGCGACACTCCTGGAGAACGTCTCCGTGCCCGCGGGGTCGTACGATAAAGTGTTCGCGTACGTCTCGGGCGTGAACGGCACGCTCACTTCGGGCGAGCACGTGAACGTGAAGCTCCCGTCGCAGAAACTGCACGTGAACTCCGAGTTCACGCTCGGCGCGAACGACTCGACGCACTTCGTTTACGACGTGAGCGTCGTGAAAGCCGGCGGGAGCGGGAAGTACATCGTCAAGCCCGTCGTGAGCGAGACGGGGCTCGGGAAATCGATGCACGTGGTCGACCACGAGCGTGAACACGAACGCGGGGAGTGCGAGTGCGGCGACGGCGCGCTCGACCTGTCCTTCGCGGGGAACGTCACCGCGGGCGAGAACGCGACCCTCACCGTGACCGAGAACGGGAGCGCGGTCGCGAACGCCACGGTGTCGGTGAACGGTGAGGAGGTCGGGACGACGGACGCGAACGGTACCCTCACCGTCAGTGTGCCCGACGACCACCGCCTCCGCGTGACGACCGAGAAGGCCGACGAACACGGGATGCTCACCGTCCGTCTCGACGGCGACGAGAAGCGCGGCGGTGAACGCGGCGGCCACGGCGACGACGACTAAGCGGTCTCTTCTCGCGGTTCGGTTCCGGCGACCGACCGATTCTTACCCGGCCGTCGGTTATCCTCTCGTGATGGACGAACCGCTCTGGATAGAGACGCACGCGCCGTCGCTCGCGGAACTGCCGCAGGAGAGCGTGCGCGACCGACTGGGGGACGCCGTGGACGAACCCGTGAACCTCGTTCTGCACGGGCCGCCGGGCGCGGGGAAGACGGCGGCGGTCCGTGCGCTCGCGGCGGAGGCGCACGAGAGCGAGAACGACCTCTTCGAGTTGAACGTCGCGGACTTCTTCGGGATGACGAAGAAGGAGATCGGCGAGGACCCCAGATTCGAGCACTTCATCACGCCGAAGCGGCGGCGGAACTCCTCGAAGGCGAACCTCATCAACTACGTGCTGAAGGAGTCCGCGAGCTATCCGCCGGTTTCGGGGAACTACACGACGGTCGTGCTGGACAACGCGGAAGCGATTCGGGAGGACTTCCAGCAGGCGCTCCGCCGGGTGATGGAGCGCCACCACGAGGCGACCCAGTTCGTCATCGTGACCCGTCAGCCCTCGAAGCTCATCCCGCCGATTCGGTCGCGGTGCTTCCCGGTGTCGGTGCGCGCGCCGACCGCCGACGAAACGGTCTCAGTTCTCCGGACCGTCGTGGAGGCCGAAGACGTGGAGTACGAACCCGACGGACTGGAGTACGTCGCGGGGTACGCCGCTGGGAACCTCCGGAAGGCGATTACGGCGGCGCAGGCGACCTACGAGGACGCGGGCGAGGTGACGATGGACGCCGCGTACGAGACTCTCCAGGAGATCGGACTGGACGACCGCATCTCGGGGATGCTGGACGACGCCGAGTCGGGCGAGTTCACGGACGCACGCAGCGAGTTGGACGACTTGCTCGTGGACGAGGGACTGGACGGGAGCGAGGTATTGGACGAGATCCTGCGCGTCGGCCGGTCGCGGTACTCGGGCGACCGCCTCGCGGACCTCCACCGACTCGCGGGCGACGTGGACATGATGCTCGCGGAGGGGAACTCGGACCGCGTGCAGATAGGCAGACTGCTCGCCGAACTGGGGCGATGACGGCCGTCAGGAGCGCCGTCAAGGGCCTCGTGGAGCGCGACGGCGATTACCTCTTCCTCGAACAGGACACCGGCGACGGGCACGCGTGGGTGTTACCGGGCGGCGGCGTGGAGTTCGGCGAATCCTTCGAGGACGCGCTCGAACGCGAGATTCGAGAGGAGACCACGCTCGCCGTCGACGTCGGCGACGTGGCGGGCGCGTACACGTTCTCCTTCCCGGCCGCGAACGGCGAGGCGGTGCACGTCTGCGCGACCGTCTTTCACTGCACGCCCGACGACGGCAGCGTGGACTTCTCGCTCGAACCCGAGGGCGAACCCATCACGGACCACCGCTGGATACCGGAGAGAGAAATAGGGGAGTACGACCTCGGGAGCGGCCTCGAAACGCTGTTCTAGCGTCTGCGGTAGGTGACGAACGAGAGTTCGTCACGGTCCTCGCGCTCGACTTCCTCCCACTCCTCGCGAGACCAGTCGGGGAAGTAGGTGTCGCCCTCGTATTCTGTACCTATTTCGGTGAGCACGAGTTCGTCGACGCGGGGGAGAAACTGGCCGTAGACGGTCGCGCCGCCGACGACGTAGGCTTCGTCGTCGCGGGCGCGGGCGGCGGAGACGGCTTCGTCGACGCTGGTGACCGCGACGACGTCGTCCGGCAGGCGGTCGGGGTCGCTCGTGAGTACGACGTTCGTGCGGTCGGGGAGCGGGCCGCCGAGGCGGGCCTCAATGCTCTCGAACGTCCGGCGACCCATGATGACGGGGTGGCCGGTCGTGAGGTCCTTGAAGTGTTCGAGGTCTTCGGGGTAGTGCCAGGGCATGTCGCCGTCGCGGCCGATGACGCCGTTCGCGGCGACGGCGGCGACGATGACGAGCCTCATTCCGCGACCCCGAAGTCGAGGCCCGGATGCGGGTCGTAGTCCGTGAGCGTCACGTCGTCGAATTCGAGGTCGTCGAGCGGCTTCTCCGCGACCTCGATGGTCGGGCGTTCGCGCGGGTCGCGGGAGAGTTGCGTGAGGAGGCCGGGAACGTGGTCGTAGGGCTTCCCACGGGGGTCCGTGTTCCCGTCGGGTGCGGTCTCGTCTATCCACTCCTTCGCCGCGAGCGGGCCATCCGATTCGAGGCGGGACTGGAGGTCGTCGAGGTTCTCGCCGTACCAGTCGCCGCGAGCCCCCTCGCCGCAGTAGACGTGCGCGTCCACGATGGAGTGTGCGAACGTCCCGGGCGTGAACCCGGTCTGCTGGGCGACGGCCGTGAGCAGGAGCGAGTACGCCGCGAGGTTGAACGGGATGCCGAGCGCGATGTCGCCCGACCGCTGGGTGAGGTGGAGGTTCAGGCGGTCGCCCTGCACGTTGAAGACGAACGTGTAGTGGCAGGGCGGGAGCGTCGACACCGCCGCGTTCGCGGGGTGCCACGCGTTCACCACGAGTCGCCGCGAGTTCGGGTTCGACTCGAGTTGGTCGACGACGTACTGAATCTGGTCGAACGTCCCCTCGTCGTTCACCCAGTCGTTTTCCTCGCCGGCCCACGTCTCGCCGGGCAGCCCGTCGTCGGGAATCGGGAACCGCCGCCAGAACCGCCCGTAGGCGGTGTCGAGGTGACCGTCGTCGTCCGCCCACTCGTCCCAGATACCCGTCTTCTCGCGGAGGTCGCGGACGTGCTCCTCGCCCGAGAGATACCAGAAGAGTTCGTGCAGCATCGACTCCCAGCGGAAGCCGTCCATGCGTTTCGTCGTCAACAGGGGAAAGCCGTCCGCGAGGTCCACGGTGTACTGCTGGCTGAAGGACGATATCGTGTCCACGCCCGTCCGGTTGGGCTTGTGCGCGCCTCCGGCGAGGGTGTCCTCGACCAGCCCGAGGTACTGCTCCATGTTGAGTGCATCTGAGCACGGGGGCTACCTCAAGGTAGCGACTCGACCACCGGAATGAAAACGACGGGTATGGAACGCTCGCGTATGCCCACAGTCGCGGCGAACGGGGTCGACCTCTACTACGAACGTCGGGGTGACGGGCCACCGGTCGTCTTCCTACACGGCGCGGGCCTCGACCACCGGCTCTGGCCCGAACTCACGGAGCCGCTGACGGACGACTACGAGGTCGTCGTCCTCGACATGCGCCTGCACGGACGGAGCGGCGGCAACCCCGACGACGTGCGGTTCTCCGACTTCGTCGAGGACCTCCACGCGTTCGTCGACGAACTCGACCTCTCTCGTCCGGTCGTCGTCGGACACTCGATGGGCGGGATGGTTGCGCTGGCGTACGCCGACCGATACGGCGACGAAACCGCGGGCGTCGTCACGATAGGGAGCGAAACCCCAGAGACGCCGTCACGTCGGGCGTGGCTCTACGACCGCGTCGTCTTCCCGGTTCACTACTGGCTCCGCGACCGGTTCGGACAGGGGGCGGCGAACCGGTTCATGTTCGCGGTGAACCGACTCGCGCGCGACGACGCCGGACTCAGCGACACCGAGGAGTTCGAGCGCATCACGACGGCCCACCACGCGGACTACCCGGAGCCGACGGACGTCGATCAGGCGGCCATCGAGAACACGTTCGAGGACTACGGCGCGCTCGAACCCGACTACGAAGCCATCACAATCCCGGTCCTCGCGCTGTACGGCGAGCGGGAGTTGGACGTGACGGCCGACCACGCCGAGTATCTCGCCGGACAGGTGCCGAACGGCCGCGCGGTGAGCGTGCCGGACGCCGCGCACGTCTCCCCCGTCGATAACCGCTCGTTCGTCGTCCGAACCATCCGCGAGTTCCTCGACGCGCGCCGTCAGTCGGCCGAGAGCGCGTCGTAGAGCGCTGGGAGGCCGAGCGGAAGCGAGAGGACGCCGAACACGCCTTGAAGCGCGGGGGCGTGCCGCACGCCGAACCGCCGCCCGAGGTACGCGAGTACACCGAGCGTGGCGACGGCGTACGCGAGGTTGTTCCAGAGCGGGACGTACGACGAGCAGTAGCCCCAGCAGACGAGCGTGTAGGAGGGCGCGTTCCACGTCGGCGGGTGGAGTTTCGGCCAGAAGAACCGACAGTAGGTCGTGAACGCGACCATCAGGCCCGCGGGCAGGCCGACCAGCCACGTCGACCGGCGGAGCGAAACGCGGGACGAGAGCCGGCGGTGCGCGGCGAGTATCGCGAACGGGAGGCCGGCGACCCAGAGCCAGATGGAGAGCGTGTACGACACCGGCCAGTGTTCGATTCGGGGCTGAGTATAGGGGACACGGAGCGACGGCGGCAGGGTCGCCCACGGAAACGAGGGGTCGGGGACGGGGTTCGTGACGAACGCGACGAGGCCGAGCACGGTTCCGAGTACAAGCGCGGCGACGCCGGCGTCGGACGCGCGGGCGAGCGACCGCGGGAGGGAGTTCGCCGAAGCCATACCCCCAGATACGACACCCCGGTTTACTGATGTTTTCCCTCGGAATCCGAGACAAACTCCAGTACGCTTCGAATTTTCGCGGTCGGGCTACGAGAGAACGAGGATGTACCGGTCGAGCGACCGGTGGACGCGCCGGACGAATCGGTGTTCGACCTGCCAGCCGGCAGATTCCGCGGCGTCGCGCCAGTCGCGGTCCGCGACCAAGACACAGCGGCCGGTTGAGACGCGGCGGGCCTCGGAGAGCGCGCCGGTCACGAGGTCGCGGAGCGTGTGCGTCTCGATTTTGGACTGCCGGCCGTAGGGTGCGTCGAACACCACGGCGTCCACCGCGTCGTCGCGGAGCGGGAGACGGGTGGCGTCGCCGCGCCACGTGTCGAAGTCGTCGACGTACTCACTGAGATTTCGGCGTGCGCCGCGGGCCATCTTCTCCTGTGCGTCGTTGCCGAGCGGGTACGCGCCCACGAGGCCGGCTTCGATGAGGACGCCGCCGGTGCCGCACATCGGGTCGAGGAGGCGCGTCCCCTCACCCGCGCCGGCGAGGTTGACGAGCGCGCGGGCGAGCATCGGGTCCATCGACCCCGGTTGGAAGAACGGCCGGTCCGTCGGTTTCCGCGAGCTGAAGTCGCGCGTACTCTCGGCGACCAGCCACCCGAGCGCGCACGTGTCGTGGCTGAAAACCGCTCTGAGAACGAAGTCGGGGTCGTCGAGGTCGACGGCGAACCCGCGGTCGGTGAGCACGCCGCCGAGTTCGCGTTCGGCGCGCTGGGTGTCGATGCCGGCGGTGCCGCGGACGTCGACCGCGCGGACGGCGACCGTTCCCTCGATGCCGACGTTCGCGGCGTCGAGCAGGGAGACGGCGTCCGGGACGCTCGCGGTGGTGCGGCCGACGAGTTCGCTCGCGAATCGCGTGTAGGCGAGCGAGGGGACGCGCTCGACGTCGAGCGAGTGCGCGACGGCCAATCCGGGCGCGGCGAGCGACACGTCGGCGGCGGCCGCGGCCGCGGCTTCGGCGACGGCGAAGTCGTCGTCCTCGCCCGCGAGTTCGAGGAGGTACACGCGAACACGTGCGGGCGGCGGGCACAAGCGTCTGCCGAAAAAGCGAAATAGTCGTGGTCGTCGCCGGACCGCCAAACTTTATAAAGGTTAAATACGATATTTAAAGCGTATATGACCGACCCCAAGGAAACCATCAACATTGAAAACGTGGTCGCGTCCACCGGTATCGGGCAGGAACTTGACCTGCAGAGCGTGGCCATGGACCTGGAGGGCGCGGACTACGACCCCGAGCAGTTCCCCGGCCTCGTCTACCGCACGCAGGACCCGAAGAGCGCGGCGCTCATCTTCCGCTCCGGCAAGATCGTCTGCACGGGCGCAAAGTCCACCGCGGACGTCCACGAGAGCCTCCGCATCGTCTTCGACAAGCTCCGCGAACTCAGCATCGAAGTCGAGGAGGACCCCGAGATCGTCGTCCAGAACATCGTCACGAGCGCGGACCTCGGCCGCCAGCTCAACCTGAACGCCATCGCCATCGGTCTCGGCCTCGAGAACATCGAGTACGAGCCCGAACAGTTCCCCGGCCTCGTCTACCGCCTCGACGAACCCGAAGTCGTCGCGCTCCTCTTCGGCTCCGGGAAACTCGTCATCACCGGCGGGAAGAAGCCCGAGGACGCCGAGCACGCGGTCGACAAGATCGTGAGCCGGCTCGAAGACCTCGGCCTCCTGGAGTAGGTGTTCCTCCAGACGGCCACGGGCGGCGCTCTCGTTTCGTACGTCGGGACGTTCCTCGCGCTGACCGTCGGGTACGCGTTCACCGTCCACGTCGCCGCGCGGTACGTTCTCGGGCGAACGCCGGTGCGACGCGCGCTCCTCGTGGGGGCGGTTCCCGCGTTGTTCTCGCTCGCCCTCCAGCGGTACGCCGCCGCAATCGTCCTCGTCCTCCTCGTGGACTTGGCCGCCATCAGTCTCGTCTACCGCATCTCGTGGAAGCGCGCGGTTCTCGTCGCGCTGATGCACTACGCGGTCACGGTCGTCGTCACTATCGCGCTGTTCAACGTGATTCGGTTGTTCGCGAGCGCGCCCGTCTGATTACTCGACGAGGCGTTCGATTTCGGTGACGAGGACGTCGCTCGCGCCGAGTTGCTTGAGTTCGTTGATGGTGGTGAACACGTCCGCTTCCGGGACGACGGCGTGGACGGCGACGGTGTTCGGTTCGTCCACGTCGAGGACGGTAGGACCGCCCATTCCCGGAATCACGTCCTCGATGGCGTCGAGGCGGTCCTCGGGCGCGTTCAGCATGAGGTAGCGCTTCCCGTCGGCGGCGAGAACGGACGCGAGCGCCGTCTCCACCTGGTCGGCTTTCCCGTTCTCCACGTCGGGGCGGGCGAACAGGCGGACGGAACTCGACAGGACTTCCGCGACGATTTCGAGGCGGTTGACGCGGAGCGTCGTCCCGGTGGACGTGATGTCCACGATGGCGTCGGCCATCTCGACGTGCGGCGTGAGTTCGGTCGCCCCGCTCACCTCCACGATTTCGGGGCTAACGCCGCGCTCTTCGAAGAACTCGCGGGTGACGTTCGGGAACTCGGTGGCGACCGTCTTGCCCGCTAAATCCTCGACCGCGGCGATGTCACCCTCCTCCGGCGCGGCGAGCACGAGGCGACAACTCCCGTACCCGAGGTCAAGGCGGTCCTCTAGGTCGACACCCGATTCCTTCACCTGGTCGAGACCGGTGATGCCGAGGTCGGCCGCGCCGTCCGCGACGTACTCGGGGATGTCGGCGGCGCGCGCGAACAGGACGGTGATGTCGGGGTCGACGGTGTCCGCGTACAACTGGCGGTCGGCGGTCGGTTCGATGGAGAGACCCGCGCGGTCCAGGAGGTCGACGGTCGGGTCGTGCAGACGGCCCTTGTTGGGCACGGCGATTCGCATACGCTGGGGATGGGCGGCGAGCGGGAACTAGCTTTTCCTTCCGACGATTCCGCCGGACCCGGGGAAGCGACCGCTCAGGCCGCCGCTCCCACCGCTCCCACCGTCGCCCGAGTCGCCGAAGTCGATACCGTCGAAGTATTCGGGGGTTTCGTCCTCGGTGGCGTAGACGTAGAGCGCGGTCTTCGCGATGCCCGTGAGCGTCTGGCCCGCGAGGCCCGCGAGGAGGACGCCGACGACGATGAGCGCGAACGCGAGCAGGCCCAGACTGGGCAGCGCGAAGAGGAGGACGATGCCGGGGAGCGCCCCGGCGATGACGAGCGCGACGGTGACGAGGCCGACGCCGCCCGCCGCGCCGAGCGACTCACCCCACGTCCGGGTGACGGTCTGTTTGCTCCGGGCGAACATCTCGGTGAGGCCGACGTCCTCGAAGACGATGACGGGGACGATGAAGTAGGTGAGAACCCCCCACGCGACGCTGAACACGGCGGCGACGAGTTGGGCGGGCAGGGAGTCGTTCTCCTCTATCATGCGGATGATGACGCCGACGACGGCGCTGATGGCGGCCCACGCGAGGAGCGGACCGATGTTTCGGCCGGCGGCGCGCAATCCCTCGCGGATGGACGGTTCTGCTCCGTCGAACGTCTGTTTCGCGCAGAACATCAGCGCGGCCGTGAAGTACGACGCGATGAACGTCGACCCGAAGTAGAGCGCGAGGAGTGCGACGACCATCACGGGCTGGTCGGGCGAGGGTGTGACGGCGAAGACGACTCCCCAGAGCGCGGCGACGTACAGCAGGCCGGCGACGCCGGCGACCGCGGGGAGGACGGCGAGGCGGGGGTGGTCGCGGAGGACGCGCGTGCTCCGGCGGGCGAACGCGAACCCTGTTCGGAGGCGGCTGAAGAATCTCATACCCCAGAATACGCCATCCGTCAGGTAAGGATTGCGCCGTGTTTCCAACAGATTCACACGACGGTCCCGCGAACTCACGCGACATGAGTACGCTACGAATCGCGGACGGCCGCGTCCTCCGACCGGATTTCTCGGTCGAACGCGCGGACGTGCTGGTCGACGCCGACGAGGGCACGATTCTCGACGTGGGCGACGTCGCGGACGGAGAGGAGACGCTCGACGCCGAGGGCTGTCTGGTGATGCCGGGCCTCGTGAACGCGCACACGCACGCCGCGATGACGCTCCTCCGCGGGTACGCGGACGACAAACCGCTCGACGCGTGGCTCCAGGAGGACATCTGGCCCGCGGAGGCCGAACTGACGGACGAGGACGTGCGCGCCGGCACCGAACTCGGGCTGGTGGAGATGATTCGGGGCGGCGTCACGGCGTTCGCCGACATGTACTTCCACGAACCCGAAGTCGTCGACGCCGTCGCGAAAGCGGGCGTTCGCGCGCGTCTCGCACACGGCGTCGTCACCGTCGGGAAGGACGAGGACACCGCGCACGCCGACAACGAGGAGAGCCTCGACTTCGCGCGCGAGTACGACGGCGCCGCGGACGGCCGCGTGAAGACGGCGTACGCGCCGCACAGTCTCACCACCGTCGGCGAGGAGTACCTCCGCGAGTACGTCGCACGAGCGCGAGAAGCCGACATCCCGCTTCACTTCCACGCGAACGAAACCCGGGACGAAGTGGACCCCATCGTCGAGGAACGCGGGATGCGGCCGCTCGAATACGCCGACGACCTCGGAATGCTCACCGAGGCTGATTTCGCCGCGCACGGCGTCCACAGCGACGGCGCGGAGATAGAGCTGCTCGCGGAGCGCGGGACGAGCGTCGTCCACTGCCCGGCGTCGAACATGAAACTCGCGTCCGGCATCGCGCCCGTCCAGGCGATGCGGGACGCGGGCGTGAACGTCGCTATCGGAACGGACGGCGCGGCGTCGAACAACGACCTCGACGTGTTCGACGAACTCCGGGACGCCGCGATGGTCGGGAAACTCGCCGCCGAGGACGCGGCGGCCGTCCCCGCGGAGGACGCCGTGGAGATGGCGACCGCTGGCGGCGCGCGAGCGCTCGGATTCGACGCGGGGCGAATCGAGGCGGGTGCGAACGCCGACATCGCGGTCGTGGATTTCGACGCCCCCCACTTGACGCCCACACACGACTACGTCAGCCACCTCGCGTACGCCGTTCGCGGGAGCGACGTCCGGCACACCGTCTGCGACGGCCGCGTGCTGATGCGCGACCGCGAAGTCCTGACGCTCGACGCGGACGCGATTCGCGCTCGCGCCGCGAACCGCGCCGCCGCACTCGCCGAACGCGCCGAACGCGCCGAATAACCCGAAAAACCGGTTTCCCCGGGCATTGAACGGTCCTGAACGGAATCACGAGCGCGAGCGAACCGAGTGAACGAGTCGAACGACTATCCCCCTTTTTTCTCTCCCCGGAGGTATGGAGGAATGCGATGCGCTCGAGAAAACTCACGGCCGCACTTCTCGCGGTCACGGTGTTCGCCGCAGTCGCCGTCCCCGCGAGCGCTGGGACGGCCGCGGCGTCTGAGCTGTCCGTCACAGCCACCCAATCCGAGCCGGGTGCGCCGGCGACGGTCACAGTGACGGAGAACGGAACCGCCGCCGCGAACGCCACAGTCGGCGTCGCGGGCGTGAACAACACGACGTACGTCGGAAACGGAACGTACACGACCGACGAGAACGGCACGGTGAGTCTTCCCGCGCCCGAACACAACGTCACCGTCGACGTGACGGGGACGTACGGGAACGAAACCGCGACGACGCAGGTGACGCTCTCCGTGAACGAGAGCACGAACGACACCGTCACCGCGCCGGACGAAGAGGACGACGCCACGGACGCGTTCGGTAGTCGCGTGTCCGCGTTCGTCCACCGAATGCTCGCCGAGAACGGCGTAAACGGCTGGGAGGTCGCCGCGTTCGTGACCGACCACAACCCCGGTGCGGACCACCGGTCCGACAACGCGAACCCGCACGGCAACGCGAATCACACCGCCGGTAACCACACGGCTGCGAACGAAACCCAACACGGTCCCGACGAAGACCACGGCCCGAACCACACCCCCGCTGACGACCACGACGAGTCGGCCAACCAATCCGCGAACGCCTCCAACGGCCACGGTCACGGCCACGACGATGGCCCCGAAGCCGAACACGACGACGACCACGGCAACGACCACGAGAACGGCCACAGCGACGACCGCGGCCACGGCAAACACCATAACAGCGACGACGACCACGAGTCCGAGGAATCGGACGAATAGCGAACGCTGAAACAGGCTTTTCCGACTGTTGGGTTGGCGGTTCACACAGGACGCGCCTTCGGTAGCGTTTTGGGTCGCGTCCTCGACTTCTCCCCTATGGACACGGCAGCACCGATAAGCGAACGCGTCGACGACGTCGACGCGAAGCGCGAATCGGGCCGACAGAAGATAGATTGGGCACGCGAACACATGCCGATTCTCTCCGCGCTCTCGGAGGAGTTCTCCGCGAACCGGCCGCTCGCCGGGCAGACCGTCGGGATGGCGCTGCACGTCGAAGCGAAGACCGCGGCGCTCGTCGAGCTGCTCGCGGAAGGCGGCGCTGACGTCGCTATCACGGGCTGTAATCCGCTCAGCACGCACGACGACGTGAGCGTCGCGCTCGACGCCCACGAGAACATCACGTCGTACGCGAAACACGGCATCGACGACACCGAGTACTACGAGGCTATCGACGCCGTCATCGACCACGAGCCCACCGTGACGGTGGACGACGGCGGCGACCTCGTCTTCCGCATCCACGAGGAGTACCCCGAACTCATCGACTCCATCCTCGGCGGCACGGAGGAGACGACGACCGGCGTCCACCGCCTCCGCGCGATGGACGCGGACGGCGCGCTCGACTACCCGATGTTCAACGTGAACGACACCCCGATGAAGCACCTCTTCGACAACGTGCACGGCACCGGGGAGTCCGCGCTCGCGAACATCGCGATGACGACGAACCTCGCGTGGGCGGGCAAGACCGTCGTCGTCGCCGGGTTCGGCTACTGCGGCCGCGGGGTCGCGAAGAAGGCGCGCGGACAGAACGCACACGTCATCGTCACCGAGATCGATCCGCGGCGGGCGCTCGAAGCACACATGGAGGGCTACGAGGTCACGAGCATGGACGACGCGGCGTCCCGTGGGGACGTCTTCGTCACGACCACCGGGAACCGGGACGTCGTCACCGCGGAGCACTTCGAGGACATGAAGGACGGCGTCGTGCTCGCGAACGCTGGGCACTTCGACGTCGAGATCAACTTAGAAGACCTCGCCGACCTCGCCGTGAGCGAACGCGAAGTCCGTGAGGGCGTACAGGAGTACGAACTCGCCGACGGCTCCCGCGTGAACGTGCTCGCGGAGGGACGGCTCGTGAACCTCGCGAGCCCCGTCAGTCTCGGCCATCCCGTCGAAGTGATGGACCAGTCGTTCGGCGTGCAAGCCGTCTGTGTCCGCGAACTCGTCGAACACGCGGACGGCTACGACGACGGCCTGCACGACGTGCCGGACGCGCTCGACCGCGAAGTCGCGGAACTCAAACTCGACGCGGAAGGCATCGAACTGGACGAGTTGACCGAGACGCAGCGCGAGTACATGAACTCGTGGCGTCACGGAACGTAACCGCGACACGCATCGCTCTTTAGCGCGCAGCCCCTTCTCCCGGTATGGTCAGGAATCGGAAGGGCGACCGTCGGGAACGCGAACTCGTGAACCGGCTGGACGAAGCCGGGTTCGCGGTGATGCGCGCGCCGGCGAGCGGGAGTGCGACCCAGCGCGAACTCCCGGACGTGCTCGCGGGCGACGGTACGGCGTTCTACGCGGTCGAAGCGAAGTCGTCGAGCGGTGACCCGATCTATCTCGACGGCGAGGAGGTCGAAGCGCTCGTCTACTTCTCTCGGAACTTCGGCGCGCGGCCGAAGGTGGGTGCGCGGTTCGACCGCGAGGACTGGTACTTCTTCCACCCGCACGACCTCCATCGGACGGACGGCGGGAACTATCGCGTGAAGAAGGAGACGGCTCTCGACGAGGGCGAGACCATCGCGGACCTGAAGGCCGCGGGGGAGAGCGACGCCGCTACGAGCGGCGTGCGGGACGTGTTGAACGCCGTGAAGCAGGGCGCCATCTCCGTGGACGACGCCGTCGAGATGCTCTAGTCGATCGTTTCGAGGCGGCTCCGCGGGAACGAGTACTTCTTGAGGTCGCTCGGTCCGAGGTCGTCTGGCGCGAGCCCGGCGGAGATCGGGTAGAGCACTTCGACCACGACGTCCGTCTCCGGGTACGTGCGGTTGGTCGGGTAGTTCGCGACGGTGGTGTCCCAGCCGGGGATTTCGACTTCGTTCGCGCGCTTCTCGGTGGTGCGCGCGACGACGAGGAGGTCGCCGCGTTCGCGGTCGCGGACGAACCGTCCGGTGTCGAGCGTGCACGTCGAACAGTAGACAGGCGTGGGTTCGTCTTCAGGGACGTAGACCGGACTGCCGCAGTCGGTGCAGGAGTCCGCGCGCTGGCCGGGTGCGGGGACGCGGCCGTCCGTGACGTCGATGGCGACCCGGCGGAGGTGTTTGCAGCGCGCGCGGCGGTGCTGGTAGTCCGGGCACGTGCACCGTCCCTCGACGAGGTCGACGGTGTAGACGGTGTCGTACTCGGTCACCACGTCGTAGCAGCCGCCGCCGATGGCGGTGACCGCCATGCGTTCGGTGCGCGCGCGGTCGGCGCGCGTCAGCGTGGGGCCGTTCGGTGAGAGCGCGGTCAGTTCGGTGGTGCTGGTGGGTTTCGTGGGCACCATACTCGTAGTAGGGACTCAGCGACCCTAAACCGCTCATTTCCGACGGCTATTTACGCCTCGGAACTGGCGTTTTCGCGACGCTTGGGCTGACAGGCGGCCGAATTCGATTCGCCGAGCGGTGGCCGCACGACCGCGAACGCTCGGCGACGACTCCTACGTCACACCCCCCGCTGGCCCCGGCCTCCTATTTGAACGTTCGGCGGCGTCGCGGTACGGGCGGCGCGGTACGGCCGACGCGGGCGGTGTGACGGCAGGCGACGCGGGCCGAACCGTTGCTGTCAGCGCGCCGGAGGCGCGCTGTTCTCGCGAGCGCGGAGCGCTCGCGCCTTTTTAGTGCAGGTTTTTGCGGTGCGCGGTGCGCGAAGCGCACCCGAACCGCAAAAAAGTGCGTTCGAAGGGCTTTTGGCGTGTTCTCGGGAATCGTGGGGTATGGCAATCGAGAGGGAGGCAGTCGTGGAGGCGGCGTTGGTGGCCGCGGGTGTGGTCGTGTTCATCGCCGTCGTCGTCGTCGGTGGGACGTTCGGCGGGTCCGACCATCTCGGGAGTCAGGGCGCGCTCACGGTCGTTGGAGGTATCGTGGCGTTCCTGTTCGTGATGACGGGTATCGGGTTCTATCTGGCGTCCCAGGATTAGGCTTCGGCGTCTTCGGTGTCGCGGTCGCGCCAGTCGTCGAGGTCGTCTTCGTCGCTGTCGTCGAGTTTTGCTTCGTAGTAGGAGAGCGGGTGGCTGATGTGGTCGCAGAGGGCGTCGGGGTTGACGCAGTCGCCGTATGATTTCATGGTGGCGCACGCGGGCGCGGTGTATTCTGTGGGGCTGGTTTCGCCCTGGATGTGGTCGGTCTGGTAGCGCGTCATCTCCTCGCCGAATCCCGGGTTGACTTCGTAGATTTGGACGATTTCGTCCGTGGAGAGGCCGATGTTCGCGAGGAAGGCTGTGATCGCGAACCGGGAGTGGTGGGGGAGGTGGTCGCCTCGCTGGACGCGTTCGAGGAGGTGGGTCATGCAGGGCGGGAAGAGTTCGGGGACGACGGTGTCGATTTCGCGGGTGAGGTCGAGTTCGGAGAGCGTGGTTTTCACTTCGGAGACCTGTTCGCCGAGTTCGGACGCGATGGCGTCGGGGACGTTGAGCGGAAGTCCCTCCGCGATTCGGTCCTCGACGGCTTCCCGGAGGAGCGCGTCCAGTTCGGAGTCGGTGACGGGGACGCGGCCGTCGGCGAGGCGGCGGTTGACGAGTCGCCAGTCTTCGCCGCGGATGCTGGACGAGAGGAGGAGGTAGGTCGCGACGCCCACGTCGAACCCGTCCTGTGTGGGGACGACGTCGTCGGCGATGTCGAACTCGCGCAGGAGTTCGTCCCTACTGACGCGGCCGCTGTCGCTGACGCTCGCGAGGTCGTCGTCGGTTGCGAAGTCCTCGGTGAAGCGGTCGTGGGCGGTGTTCGCTTCCGCCTGTGCGTATCGGCGGACGAGGATGTTCTCGTCCACGAGCGAGGCGATGACGCGCGCCACCGGATAGGAGAGGAGTTCGACGCGCGTGCTCCGCGCCGCGTCGCCGACTTCGCGTTCGGTGAGCGCGTTCGTGAGGCGTTCGGTCGCGCGCGCCACCACCTCGGCGTCGTCGCTAACGACCGCGGCGAGGTCCACGCCGGCGTCCTGAACGGCCTGCCGGGAGCTCGCGAGGAACGGGTATCGGGCGTGGCGCGCGTCCATGTCGTGAATGCATCTGCACGCGGACCGAATAAACGCAGCGGATGGCGGACCGAACCACCCAAACCTCCGGCGAGGGTAGAGACGGGTGTGCAGTTCGCTCCCGGTGCGCGACGGCTCGCGGCCTACGTGGGTCTGTTCGCGCTCCCGTTCGTGTTCGTCCCGGTCGGCCCGGCGGTCGTGGTGCTCGCGCCGCTGTTCGTCCTCTGGTTCCACCGCGACCCGGACCGCCAGCCGCCGAAATCGGGTGTGCTGTCGCCCGCGGACGGCCGCGTGTCCGTGATTCGCGACGAGGGCGACTGGATTCGCGTGGGCGTGTTCATGAACGTCACCGACGTGCACGTGAACCGCGCGCCCCTCGACGGGTTCGTGGAGGACGTGACGCACACGCCGGGCGCACACCGGCCCGCGTTCTCGAAGGACTCGGACCGAAACGAGCGCGTCACCTTCCAGTTCGACGGCTACGAAGTAGTTCTCATCGCGGGCGCGTTCGCACGCCGCATCCACCCGTATCTCGAACCCGGCGACACCGTGGAGCGCGGCGACCGCATCGGACACGTGAGTTTCGGGAGTCGCGCGGACGTCCGCCTCCCGCCCGAGTACGCGGACAAATTGTGCGTCGAGACGGGCGACACCGTGCGCGCGGGCGAGACGGTTCTCGCGGAGCGATAACGGGGTTTATGGGGAGCGAGTGTCCGTCTCGCGTATGGTTCCCGACTGGGAAACGGCGTCCGTGGACGCGAACGGTACCACGCTCCAGTGCTATCGCACCGGAAACCCCGACGGCCCGCCGGTAGTTCTGCTCCACGGGTTCTACGACAACGCGGCGTGCTGGACGCCGCTCGTCCGCGACCTCGATTCGGAGTTCGACCTCACGTTGTACGACGCGCGCGGCCACGGCGGGTCGGACGCGCCAGACGACGGGTACGCGATGGAGGACCGCGTCGCTGATTTGGCGGGCGTCGTCGAAGCGTTCGACCTCGATTCTCCGTACCTTGTCGGGCATTCGATGGGTGCGTCGACGGCGGCGTGGGCGGCCGCCACCCGTCCCGGCCTCACGCGCGGCGTCGTCCTCGAAGACCCCGCCGGGATGTACAACAATCCCGATAGGGGACCGGACGAGCGCGCCGAGTTCGTGGACGAACGCGTCCGCGAGTGGGCGGAGATATCCGCGGCGGAGCACGCCGCCGAGTACGATCACCTCGATTCGGACCTCGCGGACGCGCTCGGGCGGGCGCGCGTCCAGGTGCGCCCCCAGATCCGCGAGATTGCGCGCGAGGGCTACCCGCACCTCGCCGACGCCTTCCCCGACATCGACTGCCCGGCGCTCGTCCTCCGCGCCGACCGCGAGACGGAGAAGCGAATCGTCGACCTCGACATGGCCGACTCCCTCGAACACGGCCGCCTCGTCCACGTCCCCGACGCCGGTCACACGATTCTACGCGACGAGTACGACGCCGCCTACGCGGAGATTCGGACGTTCCTCGAACGAAACGAACGAAGCGAGTGAGCTGCCGCGGTGCGGACGCGAGCGTCCCGGGGCTTCGGAAGACGAGAAAACCGAGTTGGAAGAGGAAACGGAGAGGAGAGCCTCTAAAAAGTCTAGTTCGACTGAATCCGGGGAGCGAGCATGTAGGTGACGGAGCCTTTGCCTTCGGCGAGGTCGAAGTGGAGTTTGACGGGGAACTCTTCGCCGAGTTCGGCGGTGACTTCGGCGTCTTTGGGGATTGCCTTGTTCATGTCCTTGAGGTAGTCGAGGCTGAACAGGCTGTGGGCGGGGCCGGCTTCGAGGTCGATGAGGTCGTCTCGGTCGAGTTCGAGGTGGACGTCGTCGGTGTCGCCTTCCGCGTCGATGTAGAAGAGTTCGTCCGCTTCGTCGACGCCGAGTGCGATGTGGTCGGAGACCATGTCGGCGGCGCGGACGGCGCGGTCCAGGTCTGCGCCTTCGACGACGACCTGTGCGGGGAGGTCGAGGTCGGGGAGGTCGGGTTCCTGCCGGATGCTGTCGGGGTCGATGAGCGCGAGCGTGTATTCGAGGCCGTCGATCTGGATGTGGAGTTTCCGGGTCTCCTCGTCGAGTTCGAGTTGGATGAGTTGGCCGGCGTCCGCCATGCCGGCGATGTCTTCGAGTCGACTGAGGTTGACGCCGATGAGTCCGCCGTCGGCTTCGTAGGATTCGAACGCGTCGCTCGCGAGTTCGAGGTCGACCATGCCGACGTTCGCGGGGTCGACGGCGCGGATGGCGAGGCCTTCTTCGTTGAGGTGGATCTTGCATTCGTCCACCAGCACGCTCACGGCGTCCAGCGTGGTGCGGAGCGTGGCGGCGCTAATAATCGCCTTGAACATCTTGTCTCCTGCTACGAACACGCCCCATAAAAAGACACCCGATACGCGCGCGCGTGAGAGAGGGCGAGGGTCGGCGAGTTTTTCCGGGTTCTGTGACGGGTGTGCCGGGCTACCGGCGGGCGCTGACGGGAGCGGGGGTGTTTCAGGTGCGGGGAGTGTCGAGTGGAGTGATGGCTGATTCGCTCTGGGGCCGGTATCGGTCGGTCCCGCTCGTCTACCGTATCGCCGCGGCGTTCGTCGTGGGGTCGCTGCTCGGCCTCGCGGTGGGGAAGCCGGCGGCGAACCTCGAACCGCTCGGCGACCTGTTCCTCCGCCTCCTGAACATGCTCGTGGTTCCCCTGGTCGTGTTCACGCTCCTCGGCGGTGTCCAGAAGCTCACGCCGTCCCGGATGGGACGCATCGGCGGGAGCGTCGTCGGTCTCTACGTCGCGACCACGGCCGTCGCGGGTCTCATCGGCATCGCGGTGGCGAACCTCGTCCAACCGGGGACGGGCGTGACGTTCACCGGCGGGGAGGCCAAGTCCGCCGAAGCGCCGTCGCTCGCGGACGTCTTTCTCAACATCGTCCCGAACAACCCCGTGAACGCGTTCGCGTCGGGCGACGTGCTTTCGATCGTCTTCTTCACGGTCGTGTTCGGCCTCGGACTGACCGTCGCCCGCGACACCACCGACTCCGAGGACGTCCGGGAGGGCATCGAGACGTTCTTCCGAATCGTGGACGGCGTCGTCGAAGGCCTGTTCGAACTCGTGTGGGCGGTGATGGAATATGGAGTAGTCGGCGTGTTCGCGCTGATGGCGACGTCGATGGCGACCCACGGCCTCGGCGCGATTGCGAGCCTGTTCTGGCTGGTCGCCGCTATCGCGCTCGGCGTCGCCATCCAGATTCTCGTGACCTACCTCGGTCTCATCACCTACCTCGGTCTCGGCCAGAACCCCCTCGACTTCCTCCGCGGCGCGAAGGACGCGATGGTGACGGCGTTCAGCATTCGGTCGTCGTCGGGGACGCTCCCGGTGACGATGCGGAACGCGGAGGAGGACCTCGCGATAGACGAGAGCCTCTACGGCTTCAGCCTCCCACTCGGGGCGACGGTGAACATGGACGGCGCGGCCGTCCGGCAGGCGATTACGGCCGTGTTCGCGGCGAACCTCTTCGGCATCCACCTCGGTATCGCAGACCAGGTGACGTTGCTCGCGACGGTCGTCCTCGTCTCCATCGGCACCGCGGGCGTCCCGGGCGCGGGCCTCGTGATGCTCACCATCATCCTGACGACGCTCGGCCTCCCGCTGGAGGTCGTCGGGTTCGTCGCGGGCGTCGACCCCATCCTCGGCCGCATCGCGACGATGAACAACGTCACCGGCGACCTCGCGGTGTCCGCGCTCGCCGGGAAGTACAACGACGCCATCGACTTCACGCGCGGCGTCTGGTCCGGGAGTTCGACGGCGGAACCCGCTGACTGACCGTTCACTCCGTTCACGCGCCCTGAACGCGCGAGAACGGCCATCACGGTTGAAAGGTGTCCCCTTCTTGGACGGTGATACGATGCGACGCACACTGCTCGCAGTCGCGACGGCCGCGATGCTCGTCACCGCCGGGTGTGCCGGTCTGACCGGCGGCGACGCGAACGGAACGGTGTCGTTCTACGTGAGCGACCAACAGCACGCGATGGACGACTTCGAACACCTGAACGTCACCGTCACGGAGGTGGCGTATCGACCCGCCGGCGAGGACAACAGTTCGCTCGTCACGCGGGACGTCGACGACGTCCGCGTCGACCTCACCCAGTTGAAGGGGGAGAACGCGACGCTCGTCGGGAACACCACCGTGCCCGCCGGGAACTACACGGGCGTGTTCGTCCGGGTGACGAACGCCTCGGGCGTGCTGGAGAGCGGTGACCGCGTGGACGTGAAGGTGCCGAGCGACAAACTCCACGTGAACAGCCAGTTCGAAATCGGGGACGGCGAGTCCGTGTCCTTCGTCTACGACATCACCGTCGTGAAAGCCGGCGGGAGCGGGAAGTACGTCATCCAACCGGTCGTGGGCGAGTCCGGGACGAACGTCCCGATTCAGCCGGTGGACGCGACGACCGACTGACCGCCGCGACCCCGACGGTTATCCTCTCGGGCGACGAACAGTACCGTATGAACCTCTCCACGAAGGCGAAACTCGTCGGCGGCGCGGTCGGCCTCGGCGTCGGTGCGCTCGGCGCGTGGACTATCGCGGACGTCGTGGCGACCCGCGGCGTCGAGCGCGTACCCTACACTCGCGTCGGCGAGATAGACGGCGTGGAACTCCGTCGCTACCCCGAGACGGTGCGCGTGCGAACGACCGCGCCCTCGCAGGGAACCGCGTTCCGTCGGCTGTTCCGGTACATCGACGGGTCGAACGAGGGCGGCGCGGAGGTGTCGATGACCGCGCCCGTCGAAACCGGCGAGGAGTCGGGGGAGGAAATCGAGATGACCGCGCCGGTGGAGACGGAGCGCGGGGAGTCGATTTCGATGACCGCGCCCGTCGAAACTGACGACGCCGAGGGCGGCGTCACGATGTCCTTCTTCCTGCCGTCGTCGTACACGCCGGAGACCGCGCCCGAACCGACGAACGACGCCGTGGAACTCGTCGTGGACGCGCCGCGGACGATGGCCGTCCTCACGTTCTCGTGGTGGACGCCCGCCCTTCGTGTCCGCCAGAAGGAGCGCGAACTCCAGTCCGTCCTCGACGACGCCGGCATCGAAACCATCAGTGAGCCCGTGCTGTGGCGGTACGACGCGCCGTTCACGCCGCCGTTCCGCCGGACGAACGAAGTGCTCGTGGAAGTCGACTCGGAGAGCGTGCGCCGCGCTCTCCACGAGAATTAGGCGAACTCGACCCCGCGCACTTCGAAGCGCGCACCGCCGGGTTCGCTCTCGGTGACGCCGACCGTCCACCCGTGGGCGTCCGCGACCCGCTGGACGATTCTGAGACCGAGTCCCGCGCCCGTGTTCGACGTCGAGTGTCCGAGTTCGAACACGGCATCGCGGCGGTCTTCGGGGATTCCGGGACCGTCGTCCGCGACGAAGATACCGTCGTCGAGGTGCCCGACGGTGACCGTCACGTCCGGGTCGGTGTGCTCCACGCAATTGCGCAGGAGGTTTTCCAGGAGTTGTTGGAGGCGGCCGCGGTCGGCGCGAATCGTACGCGTGGTGTCGGTGACGAGCGTCGCGTCCCCGGTTTCGATGTGGCCCCAGCAGGTCTCGGCGAGTGCGGCGAGGTCGACGGGTTCGAGTCTGGGTTCGTCGCCGTCGCGCGCGATGAGGAGGAGGTCTTCGATGAGGTCGTCCATGCGGTCGAGCGCGCTCACCGCGTCGTCGAGGTGCGGGTTCCCCGTTTCCTCTCTGGCGAGTTCGACGCGGCCGTTCGCGACGGAGAGCGGACTGCGGAGGTCGTGGCTGACGACGGACGCGAACTCTTCGAGCCGTTCGTTCTGCTGGGTGAGTTCGCGTTCGCGTTCCTCGAGTTCGGCGGTGCGTTCGACCTGTTCGAGCGCCGTCGCGATGTTCCCGGCGAGGAGTTCGCCGAGGACGCGATCCTCGTGGTCGAACGCGGCGGATGTCGGCGACCCCGCGACGAGAACGCCGGCGTCGCCGATGGGGACGATGAGTTCGCTACGCATGGGCGTGTCGGCGTTGTAGACGTCTGGGTCCGCGTGAACGTCGTCCAGTGCGACCGGGTTCCCGGAGTCGAACACGCGCCACGCGATGCTGTTCCCGGGCGTGAACTCGGGCGGGCCGCCGATGAGTTGGTGGAGGGTGTCGGTGGACGCGACGGGAACGAGCATGTTCCGGTCTGGGTCGTGGAGGTGAACGGCGTTCGCTTCGAGGCAGAGGACGTCTGCGGCGGCGTCGACGCCGAGGCGCGCGACTTCCTCGCGAGTGTCCGCTGAGAGGAGGGCGCGCGTCGTCTCGTTCAGGGCTTCGAGGCGCGATTCGTGTTCGGCGCGGTCGGTGACGTCCCGGTACACCCAGAGGTGCCCGGAGTCGTCGCCGAAGTCGACCGGCTGGTAGCTCCGCGTGTACGTGCGGCCGTCGGCGAGCGCGAGTTCTTCGTCGCGGACGGGTTCTCGGTCCGCGACGATCGAACCGATTCGGGCGGTGAACGAGTCCGGGTCGGCGAAGATGTCGCTCGCGTCGTCCGCGAGACGGTCGCAGTTCGCGCCGACGAGTGCTGACGCGTCGGTGTCGAAGTCGAACAGGTCGACCAGTTGCTGGTTCGCGGCGAGCACGGTTCGGTCCTCGTTCTCCGCGAGCACGCCGACGGGGAGTGTGTCGAACAGCCGGGAGAGCAGCGTGTTCGTGCGTTCGAGGGCGTCCGCGTTCGCCTCGCGCTCGGTGACGTCCGCGGCGATACCGAGGACGGCGCGTTCGTCGCCGAACTCGTACGGCCGGAGGCGGGGTTCGAAGACACGGGTGCCGTCGGGACCGTCGAGCTCGACCGCGGGATACCGCTGTATCCCCTCCGCGTCGAAGGCGTCCCGGACGTGTTCGCGAAACGACGACGCTGCGGCGTCAGCGAGCACGTTCTCGACCAGCTCACCCTCGATGTCCGCGACGGTGGATTCGTGGAACTCGGCGACGCGTTCGTTCGCGAGCAGGTAGCGGCCGTCCGCGTCCACGACGTAGAGGAGGTCGGGGATGGCGTCGACGATTTCGCGGAGGCGGCGCTTGCTCCGTTCGACCAGGCGACGGGACCGGTCGTGTCCGACGGCGTTCGTGACGCGGTTCGCGAGGACCGCGTACTGGTCCGTCCCCGGGTCCTTCTGGAGGTAGTCGGTGACGCCCGCGGATATCGCGTCGCTCGCCACCTCCTCGGAGCCCTTCCCCGTGAAGAGGATGAAGGGGAGGTCGGGGTGCGTTTCGCGAACGGTTTCGAGGAACTCGATTCCCGTCATGTCGGGCATGTCGTAGTCGGAGATGACGCAGTCGAAGTCACCGTCGTCGACGCGTTCACGTCCCTCCGAGACGGTGGTCGCGGTTTCGACCGTGATGGCGTCGTTCTCCCGTTCGAGGAACGACTTCGTCAGGTCGAGGAACTCGCGGTCGTCGTCCACGTGGAGAACGCGAATCGTGTTCGACGGCGTAATCGACATATCCCTAACCAGTCACAGAGAAGTATAAACCGTTCGGACGGCCCGAGGACACGAACCCGTCCGTTTATTTGAGATGGAATTGACAGTATCCCCGTGCCCTCCAACGAAACCACGAACGACGAAACCCGGACGCGACGGCGCGTCCTCGCGTCCACGGGCGCGACGGCCGCCGTCGGACTCGCGGGGTGTAGCGGCCGAATTCCGGGAACCGGCCCGACAGAGTACGGGACCGAAACGTCGGTCACGGACGGCCGGGTCTTGTGGCGATACCCGCCCCGTGAGGACGACCGGGACGGTATCGGGTACGCCGCCGTGGAAGCGGAACGGCGCGAGCGCCGCGGCGACCTGCCGCCCGTCCTCCGCCTCCGATTCAACTCGACCGTCGGCCGTCTCGCGGCAAGCGACCCCTATCGGGGGTACGAACCCGACTGGTTCCGGTTCCGGGTGTGGCCGCCCGGCGACTACGACGGCCGCCTCGACTACCACTTCCGCGCCGAACCGCCCGGCCAGTGGGACGGGTTCTCCACCCGCTACGACGTCCGGGGCGCAGTGAAACAGGCGGTCGTCCGCCTCGACGACGTGAACACGCAGGGGACCATCGTAGTCCCCGCCGTCTTCGACCCCGGGTTGAACCCGCTCCCGGAGGAACTCGAGTGTTCGTTCACCGTACAGGCGTCGCGGCCCGGCCTCCTCGGGCGGACCGTTCGCGTCACCGACAGCGCCACGCTCGACGTCTAGGTACTGATTCGGCACGTCTTTCCGCATCCACGGCGTTAGCGCGAGTATGAACGTCGTTTCGAGTTTCCGCCGGGTGGTTCGATGAGCGGGAAGGACGAGTACTACAACCGCGCGAAACAGCAGGGCTACCGCGCGCGGTCTGCGTACAAGCTGAAGCAACTGGACCGCGAACTCGAACTCCTCCCGTACGGGGCGACCGTGGTCGACCTCGGTGCCGCGCCGGGCGGGTGGATGCAGGTCGCCGCCGAAGAAGTCGGGAACACCGGCCGCGTCATCGGCGTGGACCTCCAGCGCATCGACGACATCACGGACAAGCCCGCGACGGTCGAAACCGTCCGCGGCGACATGACCGAGGACGACACGAAGGCCGAGGTGCGCGAGGTCGCGGGCGGCGACGTCGACGTGGTGGTGTCGGACATGGCACCCAACATGACCGGCGAGTACAACCTCGACCAGGCGCGCTCCATCTACCTCGCACAGCAGGCGCTCGCGACGGCGCGCGACCTCCTGGAACCGGGCGGGCACTTCGTCGTGAAGGTGTTCGAGGGACAGGACTTCGACGACTTCGTCGACGACGTGCGCGAGTCGTTCAGTTTCGTCAACGTCACCAGCCCCGACGCCTCTCGGGAGTCCTCCTCGGAGCTGTACGTCGTCGGGAAGAACTACGTCGACGCGCCCGTCGACGCGGGAGAAGTGGTCGACGTGACTATCGAAGACGAGGGCGACGAGGGCGACGGCATCGCGTACGTCGACGGGTTCACGGTCTTCGTCTCAGGGACGGAAGCGGGCGACGAGGTGACGGTGGAAATCGAGGACGTGAAGCCGAACTACGCGTTCGCGGCCGTGGTCGAGGACTGATTCTGGATTCGCTGGTAGGTCGGCTTGTCCATCACGACGAAAATTCCGGAGAGTGCCGTCGTATTCGCGACGACGACGTTTTCGTCTGCGTTCACGCGGTCGCTGACGACGACGCTGCCGCCGTTCGTGAGGCGGTAGAGGCGGAGGTCTGACTCCGCGCCGGGGACCGCGGATTCGTCGTACCGGACGCGCAGCGTCGCGCTCTCGAAGTCGCCGTCGTACTGCACGACGAAGAAGTGTGAGGCGGTGGCGTTCACGAGGGGGTTGTCGGCGGACGTGGCGACCGGGCGGAGGCGGACGTCTGCCGTGGACGCGTCCTCGGGAACGCCGCGGAGCGTGACGGAGGCGTTCACGTAGTCCGACGAGCGCGTGAGCGTGTCGACGTCGGTTCCGTCGTCGCCGTCGTCGCGGTCATCGTCGTGGTCGTTGCCATCGTCTCCGTCACCGTCGTGCGAGTTGGGGGCGCGTCGGGCGGTCGCCACCCAGTCGGGCGTCTCGACCGTCGCGGACCCGACCTCCGTCAGGGAGAAGGAGACGCCGGTGTCGGTGGACTCGCTCGTCAGGTTCGCGTGGACGACGGAGCCATCGGGGGAGACGTAGACGGTGCCGGAGAGGTCCTCGGGCGCGCTGCCGGTTCCGCCGGTGGCGTCGAGTTCGACGACCTCGCTCCCGCGCCACGTCGTCGTCCCGGCGACGGAGTAGTTCAGGAGCGAGACGCTGCGAGCGACCGACTGCACGTATCCGGTGAGCCGTACCCGATGCTCGGTCGTGTCCTCCCGCACGAGACGCGACGACGAGTCGGTGCGGATCGCGTACGTCGTGTCGTTGACGAACTGTTCGCTTCTGTCGAGACGGAAGAGGAGGCGGGTCCGATTCTCGCCCGCGACGAGCGTCATGTTCCGCACGCCTCTCGAGTTCGAGAAGCGGGCGTGAAAGCGGAGTCTTCGGTTGCCCGCGACGGCCGTGGTCGCGTCGGAGAGGGTGGCGGCGTCGACGGTTCCGTCCGCGGCGATTCCGGGTATAGACGAGGGGGAGAGCGCCGCGTCAGACTGCCCGTCGGGGTCCCCGGCGTCGGGGGAGACGGTCGAACAACCGGCCAGTACCACGAAGACGACGAGGACGAGAGCGACGGTGCGCATCCCGAAGACCTCCACGAACAGTCTAGAAAAGTGTTCCGGGCAGTCAGGCGGAGCGGGGGGACGTGGCCGAGCGGTCGGGGGCGAGTTCACGGCGGAGCGCTGTCCGCGTCGCCGGGTCGAGGGGGCCTGCGACGCGGACGGTTCGGTCTCGGTCGACGAGAACGAGGACGGGCGTGCGGTCCGGGACGTCGTAGGCGTCCGCGACGGTTCGGTTCCGGTCGGCGAGAACTGGAACGGGATACTCGACGGGGGTCGCTGCACCGCCGCGTGGCGTGACGGCCCAGACGCGCGTTCGGTCGCGAAACTGGAACCACGAGGCGAACGAGAGCGCGGCCTCTCCACCGGGGAACGCGGGGTCGGAGAACGCGAGGACGACGCGGTCCGGCCCCGCCGCGTCCCCGAGGTCGAAGAGGCGGCCCCGCGCCCGGCCGCACCCGGGAAGGAGGAAGTTCGGCGCGGTCGCGCCCACCCTGATCATGGGTTCGACACACCTCCCGGGCTGCGGTGGGAGTCTGGGATGTGGGTTCGAGCGCCGCCGCCCTCGGACGGCGAGCGCGACCGGTCGACCGCTGGTGTCCGCGTTCGAGCCACGTGCATCACGACACGAGTATGGGCGACCCTAGTGGTTTGTAATGGACGGTGTAACCGGGCCGCGTTCCACCCGCAACGACCGGTTTAGAACCCCAGAATCGAGAGGTATAAACCCTGACACGACACTGTGCGGGGGTTCGCCCGTCGAATCCCGTCCGTCGAGGCGTAAATCATCGGTAGGCCCGGGCTATACGGCCGTTATCAGGCTCGTAACGAAGGCATAAGTGTAGCTTACTGAGCGTATGGTCGTCATAAGAGACCACCCGGCGAACGCCGACCACGCTGAACAGACCGTCGTCGACCGACCCACTCCGACCGCAGGGGGTGGTGCGTGATGAAGCCGCGGACCGCCGTGTTCTCCGTCGCGCTCGTCGCGCTCGTCGCGGGCGCGGTCGTCACGTCTTCCGCGTTCACCTCGGCCACGCTCTCGCGGAACGCGAATATCGACGTCGTCTCGGACGACGCGGGTCTCGTCGAGTTACAGCCCGGCGCGACCTCCGTGGTGTACACGTCCACGGACGGACAGCTCGCCATCGACTTCGCGCAGACGGGCGCGACCGGTGTCAACGGGAACGCCGAGTTCACGTTCGGGTCGTCGACGAACCTCACCGGAGCCAGCGGACCGAGTGACGTCGCCGCCCACGACTACGCGTTCACCATCGGGCTCAACGACCAGCTCAACGGCACGGCCAACACGCTCGAACTGGCGTACACGGACACCGATTCGAACAGCGACGCGAACGTCGAGTTCACCGTGTACACGGCCGGTGGGAGCGCCGTCACCACGGCGTCCGAGGAGTCGAACGGCGTCATCACGGACCCGTCGACGGACACGACGTACTACGTGGTGATGACCGTGGACACGGGCGCGGGGAACGCGGCGACCGTGCTCGGGAGTGCGGACGACCTCAGCGGCACGCTCACCATCACGACGGCCTGAACGCCATGAACTGGACACGTCTCGGACTCGTCGTCGCCGCGCTCGCCGTGGTCTCGCTCGCCGTCGGCGTGCCCGCGCGCGTCGGGTACGTCACGTCGGGCAGTATGACGCCGACGCTGACGCCGGGCGACGGGTTCGTCGTCGTGACCGTCGACGACCCGGAGACGGGTGACATCGTCACCTATCGCTCCCCGGAGCGCGGCGGCCTCGTCACCCATCGCGTGGTCGCGGAAACCCCCGACGGCTACGTGACGAAGGGCGACGCGAACCCGTCGACCGACCAGGCGGCCGGACTCGCGCCCGTCGACGACGCACAGGTGGTCGGCACCGTGCTAGCCGTCGGCGGACACCCGGTCGTCCTCCCGGGGCTCGGGAAGCTTCGCGCCGCCCTCTCCCCCCTCGGCGTCGCGGCGGCCGGACTGGCGAGCGCGGCCGCGGTCCTGTTCGGCCGTCGTCGCTCACCGAAGCGACGCGCCCCCCGAGTCCGAGACGTTCTCACGCCGCTTCTCGGCGCGCTCACGGTGTGCTGTCTGGTCGCGCTGTTGGCGTCCACGAGCGTCCACCCGCTCGCGTGGACCGTGACGGCTGACCACCCGGACGGCGCAGCCGACCTTCCGGCGGGTGAGACGGTCACGCGGGAAGTGACGGTCCACGACGCCGCGCCACCGATGACGCACGCCATCGTCGACACCGCGGGGATGACCGTGCTCGACCGAACGACCGACGGGTCCGCGATACGGCTCACGGTCCGTCTACCGGCGCGCGACGTCGGCCCCTACGAGTCGAGAGTGCGAATTTCGCACTATCCCGCCGTCCTCCCGGCGTCGACCCTCTCGCGGTTGCACGCGGTGCATCCGCTGGTCGCGCTCGGCGCGTCCGTCGGCGCGGTCGTCGTTCCGATACACCTGCTCGCGGCCGCGCTCGTCTACGGCCGCACGCCGATTCGACTGCCCGCGACATCGATTCCCGGACTCGGGGGTGACCGCCGGTGATTCGAACGGGCTGGCTGCGGGTCGTTCGCCTCGTCGCCACGCACGGCCGCGTGCTGAGCATCGCGCTCCTCGTGCTCGCCGTCGCCGCGCCGGTCGCGGGCTACGCGACGCAGGAGGACCCCGGGACGCGAACGGTCGTCGACCACGTGGACCGCCAGACCGTCGACATGGCCGCGTCCACGAGCGCGACCGTAACCGAGAACACGTCGCTGTGGACGAAGGGGACCCGGCTGGAGGACCGGTCCCTCTACCTGTACGACGCGACGCCCGTGTTCGAACTGACGGTGCGGACCGACGCCGGCGGTCATGCGGTGAACGCGACCCAGGAAGTGGCGCTCGTCTATCGCGCGCACTACGGCGGCGAGTCGTTCTGGACTGACACGCGAACCATCGCGCGGTCGAGCGGGAGCGGCGAGCGCGTCGTGACGAACGTCTCGGTCAACGTCACGCGCGTCCGCAAGCGGGTGCGCGAACTCGAACACGAACTCGACGGCGCGGGCGCAGTCGACGTCGCCGTGCGCGTCACCACGACCTACGACATGGGCACGTACGAGGGACGGTTGAACGCGTCCGCGCCGCTGTCGTTCACGAACGGCGGGTACGCGCTCGGCGGGTCGCTCGGTGACGAGCGAGCGCACTCGACGCGCGTGACGCGCACCGTCACCGAGTCGAGCGGACCGGGACTGCTCCCGTACTTCGCGAGTGGCGGGCTCGCGGCGCTCGCGGCGGTCGGCGTGGCCGTCCTCGCGTGGCGGACGCCCGACTTGGCGCGCGTGGAGTACGAGATAGACCGGGCGGCGTACGCCGAGTGGATTTCGCGCGGCACGCTCCCCGACGGCCCCGCGGACTGGGACGGCCGCACGGTCGCGATGGCGTCGCTCGACGACCTCGTGAACGTCGGTATCGACGGCCGGACGCGCGTCGTCTACGACCCCGGACGGGCGACGTACGCCGTCGTCGACGGCCGCACGCTCTACTACTACGAGGACGTGGACGCCGCGGACGCGGCGGCTGCGTCGGAAACGGCCGACGACGCAGACGCCGTTGGCGGCCCGTACGCGGCGTCGCTGGACGGGCGCTCCGACCCGGTGACCGACGGCGGCGCGGAACGACGACCGACCGACGAGACGACTGCCGACGCGGCGGGCGAGGAGGAATCACGATGAGGCGGCGACCACGGCGACACCGCAACGGGTCGGGCGTGCGGACCGCGGCGCTCGTACTGGTGGTTCTGGTCGTCGTGGTCGCGACGGCGGTGCCCGCGCAGTCCGTGCTGTCGGCGACGCTCGACCGGTCGTCGTCGGCTGACGTCGTCGTGGACGACGAGGCGGTCGTCGGCCTCTCGCTCGCGGACGAGGTCCACACGGGGTCGACCGAGCGGCTGCTGGACGCGACGAACAACTACACGGACACCCTGTCGGTGACCGTCGCGCTCGCGTCGAACGACACGGACCTCGGCGACCTCGTGGTCGGCGGCACGACCGAGGGAGACACGGCGACGTTCGACCTGCAACCGGACGCGGGACAGCGCGTCTCGCTCGACGTCCCCTGCGACGGGTCGCTCGCTGGTCGCACGGTCACCGTCACGGTCAAAGTCTCCGGACCGGGCGTCGACGGCGAGGTCGTGCGCGAGCACACTACGGTCACGCTGCGCTGTACGCGGTCGTACGTCACGTACGTCGGCGAGGACAATCAGAAAATTCAGGCGGTCGACTCGTCCGGGTCCATCACGTACTTCGACACGCCCACCCTCCCGCACGGAATCGGCCCATACCGGGCCGACCTCGACGGCGACGGACGCCTCGAACTCCCCTATCGGTCGGGCGGCGACCTGAAGTTCATCGACGCCACGAACGAAACGCAGACGGTCGCCGTCGGCCCGATGGACAGGGGCATCTACGGGGTCGGTGACGTGGACGGCGACGGCACGCCCGCCGTCGTGTACGCGAACGAGTCTGACAACAACTACCTCTATCGGGTCGAGTACGGGAGCGCACCCGTCAGAATCGGCTCCGGGATTCCCGGACAGAGCGTCGCGGGCGTCACCGACTTCGACGGCGACGGTGTCCAAGACATCGTCTACACTGACAGCGACGCGACCGTGCAGTACCTCGATGGCGGCGCGAACTGGAACGTCGTCGACACGGGCGTCCCGCTCCCAAGCCAGCAATCCATCGGCATCCCCCGAGACTTCGACGGCGACGGACGGATGCGCGTCCCGATATACAACAAGGACGGCCAAGTCACGCTGGTCGACGCGACCGGCGACACGACCGTTCTCAACACCGCGTACACTGACGGCGCAAAGAAGCAGTCGCTCGGCTCCATCGACTGGAACGGCGACGGCCGCCCCGAGGTGGTGACCATACACAGGAAGAAAAACAGCTACCTCTACTACATGACGCTCGACGGCACTAACCAGTTGATGGTCGCGGTCGTGGTCCACCAGAACGAGGTGGGCGTCCTGTAAGCCGTGAATCCCGCTTCAGTCCGCGAGCGCTCCGGTGACGGGGCGGTCGCGGCCGCGGAGGTAGGCGACGACGCCGTAGACGAACGGCGTGTCGACGAGCGCGATGAGGAGTTTCAAGATGTACTGGCCGACGATGAGCGACGCGATGACGGACGTCGGGCGCGCGCTCCCGACCGAGAGCAGTTTCGGCGCGAAGTAGAACGCGACCGTGACGAAAATCACGGTGTCGATGGCTTGACTCGTCGCGGTGGAGCCGATGTTACGCAGCCAGAGGTAGCGGCCGTCGGTGCGCCGGCGAATCGCGTGGAAGACGATGACGTCCCAGTTCTGACTGACGAGGTACGCGAGCAGGCTGCCGACGACGATGTTCGCGCTCGACCAGAGCACGCGACTGAACGACGCCTGCTCCACCGGCGAGAACCCCGCGATAGGCGCTTGAATCGTCGTCCACACGAGCACGAGCATCACGAGCGTCATCCCGAACCCGACGTTTACCATCGCCTGAGCGGGCTTGCGGCCGTAGAGTTCGCTGTAGCAGTCCGACGCGAAGAACGTCAGCGCGTACGCGAGCGCCGCCCCCGGCATCACGAGCGAACTCCCGGTGACCGGAAGCGAGAACGGCAGGTGGAACGCCAGCAGTTTCGACGCCGTGAGCTGACTCGTCACCAACGCCGTCACGAACAACCCGATGAGGAGCACGCGCCCCGTCGCGAGCGCAGACTCACCCCGCTCACTCATCGTCCAACCTCCCGTGACGCGCATCTATCTCGTCCAACTGGTCGAGCGTCTTCCGAACACACGCCCGAATCGCCTCACTCCGATTCACGAACTTCCCCTCCTCCCCCACGTGCTCGTCCAAATCCTCGAGCAACTCGGCAGGAACGTCCACACTTATCTTGGGCATACCCGGATATTCCCGAGCGAATACTTAACCCGTGTGTTTCTAGAAGTGAGCGCGTGAGTAGTGGAGGGAACTACGTCTGAAGACGTGACCAGAAAGCCCTCGCGGGCGTCGCGCACGCTGAGCGGCATATTCTCGCTCGCTGCGCTCGCTCGGATAGGGGCCGCTCAGCGCACACGGCCTTCGGCCGCGACGCCCGCTCGCCCTTTCAATCCGCCAGGAGGGTGGAAAATCCCCTCGCTCAGACGCCGAAGCCCAACGGCGGCCCTGGTGGATCGAAAGGGTGGTTCGAAAGACGCGAGCGTCTTTCGTCATGACGAGAGAGCTTCGCTCTCTCGGACCACGAGGTGCGGAGGCGGCGAGGGAGCGAAGCGACCGAGCGGACGCGCTCAGCACCCCCTATCCGAACGGAGTGAGGATATGGTGCTGAGCGTGCGCGTCCGTGCCGAGGGCTTTCTGGACACGACACGCTATGCTTCGCAGTAGCGGTCTGCGGTCGAACGAGAAACAGCGTCAACCAAAACCGTTCTCTACTCCTGGGTCAAGACGACTTTCCCGTAGACTTCTCGGTCGTCCATGCGTCGGAAGGCGGCTTCGTACTCCTCTATCGGGAAGTATTCGTCAACCACAGGCTCCACAGGACCGTCGAAGACGTAGTGCATGGCTTGTCTGAATTGGTGGCGGTTGTGGGTGGTGGAGCCGCGGATGTCGAACTGGCGGACGAACATGAGGCGGATTTCGGTTTCGGGGTTGGGGTCGGCGGTCGCGCCGGAGGTGACGAGGACGCCGCCGTTCTGGAGGGCGCGCATCGAGGGGACCCAGGTGTCGCCGCCGACGCTATTATATACTACGTCGACGCCGCGGCCGTCGGTGAGGTCCCAGATTCGGCTGTCGAAGTCTTCCTCGGTGTAGTCGATGACGTGGTCGGCGCCGAGGTCGCGGAGGAAGTCGGCCTTTTCTTCCGTACTCGTGGTGGCGTAGAGGGTTTCGACGCCGATGACGCGTTTGGCGAATTGGACGGCGAAAGAGCCGAGGCCGCCGGTCGCGCCGACGACGAGGCAGTCGTGGTAGGCTTCGAGGTCCGCGCGGCCTTTGAGCGCGCGCCACGCGGTTCCGGCGGTCATCGGCACCGCCGCTGCCTGTTTCAGGGGGTAGTCGTCGGGGACGGGGTAGAGGTTGCGCGCGGGGACAGCGATGTACTCCGCGAACCCGCCTTTGACGTGTTCGCCGAGGACTTCGTAGTTCTTGCACATCGAGCCTTCCGCCTGAATGCAGAGTTCGCACTCGCCGCAGGGCATCGCGGGGTCGACGACCACGCGGTCGCCGACGGCCCAGTCGTCGACGCCGGGGCCGAGTTCGGCGACGTGGCCGGCGACGTCGCCGCCGCCCCAGAACGGGTAGTCGGAGATGTAGTGGTCGAGTTCGCGGATGGCGATGAGGTCCTGGCGGTTCACCGCGCAGGCCGTGACGTCGACGAGGACTTCGCCACGGTCGGGTTCCGGGAGGGGGACGTCGAGCAGTTCGAACTGGTCGATGTCGCCGTGGTCGGTGAAGCCGACGGCGCGCATCGTGTCGTTGGGTGCCATGGTTGGGGTGAGATGGGGGTCTACTTGAGTTCGTCGCGCAGTATCTTCCCGCTCGGGTTCGTCGGAATCGACTCGACGAATCGGATTTCGCGGGGGCGTTTGAAGGCCGCGACCCGGGATTGTTCGCGCCACGCGCGCTCGATGTCGTCTGCGGTGAGGTCGGGGTCGGCGCGCACGACGTACGCGACGACGCGTTCGCCCCACTCGTCGTCCGGAACGCCGACGACGGCGGACTCGGAGACGCCGTCGAAGCCGTCGAGGACGCGCTCGACCTCGGCGGGGTAGACGTTCTCCGCGCCGGTGGTGATGCGGTTGTCCATCCGGTCGACGAGGTAGAAGTAGCCGTCCTCGTCGCGGCGCACCACGTCGCCCGTGAACAGCCAGCCGTCGCGGAGTGCTTCGGCGGTTTTCTCGGGTTGGCCGCGATACCCTGACGTGATTTTGTCACTCCGGCAGATGAGTTGGCCGTGCTCGCCGGGGGGCACCTCGTCGTCGGGCGTGGCGTCCTCGTCCGCGGCGACGACCTTGACCTCGACGTTGAGGAATGGTTCGCCGATGCAGTAGCCGTCCTCGTTCCGCCACCGGTCGTCGGGGTAGAGGAGGGTGACGAACCCCGTGGACTCGGGGAGGCCGTAGACGTTGAAGAAGCGCTCCGTGAGGTTCTCGCGCACCCAGTCGACGACCGGGCGGGAGAGCGACGCGCCCGTCGAGACGACGTGCCTGAGAGAACCGGTGTCGTAGTCGGTGACGTCCGCGGTGCGAAAGCGCTGGAAGTGCGTGGGAACGCCGAGGAAGGACGTGATTCCCTCCGATTCGACGAGCGAGAGCGTGCGCTCGGGGTCGAAGTCCGCGGCGATAACGTTCGTCGCTCCCAACTGGAGCGCGGGGAGGAAGTTGTTGAAGTAGCCCGCGGAGTGGTAGAGCGGCGCGACGTCGAGGATTCGGTCGTCGTGGCGATATCCGGGTTCCGCGACGTTGCTCATGCTGTTCATCCACTGGCCGCGGTGGGCGACCTCCACGAGTTTCGGCATACCCGTCGTTCCCGAGGTGTGCATCAGGATATTCGTCTCCTCAGGGGCGAGAGCGGGCCGCGGCGGCTCCGCCGGGTCACCCGCGTCAAGGAGGGCGGAGTACGTGACGTCGGCCAGTCCGGGGTCGCTCGCGCGGGAGTGCGCGACGGTCGCGACGTGGTCGAGGTCGCGCTCCACGCCCCGGACGGAGTCCGCGAGGGCGGGGTCGTAAACGAGCGTGTCCGCCTCGGCGAGCGAGAGCACGTGGTCGAGTTCGGCGGCCGCGAGCCGGTGGTTCGTCGGCACGACCACTGCGCCGAGTTTCGAGACCGCGAGGTACGTGTTCACCTCCGGTATCGAATTATAGGTGTGTAGCGCCACGCGGTCGCCCTCCCCGACGCCGCGCTGGGCGAACGCGTCCGCGAGTCGGTTCACGTCGCGGTTCCACTCGGCGAACGAGTAGCGCGCGCCGTCCCCCGCGAGCGTGGCGTCCACGAGCGCCTCCGCGTCCGGCCAGCGGTCCGCGCTCCGCCGGATGATGTCCCCGATGAGCATACCGGAGTATCGGCGGGTGTGTGAATAAACCCCACACTGGCGGTAGGATTCGCGCTACACCGTCTGCTCGGGCGTCGGACCGCCGCCGCGACGGCCGCCGAGGGTCGCCACCCAGAGCAGGCCGAGGCCGACGAAGTACGCGAACGAGAGCGGGAACGCGACGATGAACATCGTGTAGACGCTGTCCGGTGTGAGAAGCGCGCCGAGCCCGAAACTCGCGAGCACGGCGACCCGCCACCGCCGACGCATCGAGTGATAGGAGACGATGCCGCTGCCGTGGAACAACACCATCGTGATGGGGACGTCCATCAGGAGCCCGATACCGGCGGTTGTGAGGAAGACCATCCAGAGGAAACTGCTCACCCGGTAGCTGATGACCATGTCCGCCTTGATGGCGTCCACGACGAGCCACGTGATGACCTCCGGTGCGACGAACATGTAGCCGAGCACCGACCCGACGACGAGGCCGCCGAAGATACCGCCCGCCCACACGATGACCGTCTTCCGGTCGGCGGTGACGAACCCGCGTTCGGCGAGCGCCGGCCACGCGTAGTAGACGACGAGCGGGAGCGCGACGATGGCCGCGGCGATGGCGGACACCTTCGCCTCGAACACGAGCGCCTCCACGGGGTGGAGGGTGATGGGCCACTGCATGTTCGCCGCAGCTGCACCCGTTCCGGGGTCCGGCGGCGGAGTGTTGGCCGCGCTCGCGTTCGTCTCGTTCAACACCTCGGCCGGGATGCGGCCGATGAAGTCGTCGCGGAGCGCGCCGAGGCCGCCGTAGTAGAGGAAGCCGAACGCCGCGACGAGCGCGGCCATGAACACCGCGACGATACGGAACGCGCGCGACCGGAGGCTGTCGAGGATGAACGCGATGTCGTGGTAGTACCCGCCGATGTCGTCCTCCGTCGTCTCGTCCTCGGTGAACGCGTCCAGCATCCCGGCGGCGCGCTTCTGCACGACGCCGGACTCGGCCTCCTGTTCGGCCTGCTCTTGCTCCTCGATGGCCTCGCGTTCCTCCTCGGCGCCGTCGAACCGGTCGAGGATGGCCTGCGCCTTCTCGTCGTCGTCCTCGTCGATGGCGGTGCGTGCGGCGGCGAGCGCCTCCTCCTCGGTCATGTTCACGAACCGCTCCTCGGGGGCGGCGCGCACGCCGGCGGCGTCGAGCACGTCGAGGTTGAGGTTCTCCGGACTCGGTTTCTTCCCGCCGTACACCTCGGCCTCGGCGGCCGCGGCTTCCTCGATGGCGACGAAGACCGCGTACGCGAGCGCACCGACGAGGCCGACGACGGCGAGCGCCGCGCCCACGAGAACGGGGTCGTACTGCGGAAGGAGGTACGCTTGCGGGTAGAAACTCGTGTTCGAGAGTGCGTCGTTGAGTTGCACCACGACGCCGTATCGGTACGCGCCGTAGCCGACGGCGAACCCGACGACCGCGGTGGCGAGCGGGAGGTTCCAGCGTTCCCGGAGCGCGCCCCGGAAGTCGAGGCGTTCGCCGCCCCGGCGCATCGTCACCACGATTTTCGTGAGGTAGAGGCTGAACCCGTAGAGGAAGAGCAGGGGGACCGCCCACATGATCTGGGTGAACGGGTCCGGCGGGGAGAACACCGCGCCGAACGTGAAGATGGCGACGACCGCGTACTTCCACTTGTCGCGGAACGTCTCGTACGGGACGATTTCGGCGTACGCGAGCGCCGACATCAGGAGGGGGAGCTGGGCGGCGAGGCCGAAGGAGAGCGCGAGCACGAGGATGAACTCCGTCCACATCACGATGGAGTACATCGGCGCGAGCCCGGCTTTCGCGGCGTAGTTCGCGAGGAAGTGGAAGACGATGGGGAAGAACAGGCCGTAGGCGTACGTGACGCCGAGGACGAACAGCGCGATGGCGAACACGACCACGACGCCGACTTTCCACGGGGTGAGCGTCACGTCCGGGATGATGTCGCGCTCCCGGAGCGGTTCGCGGGCGTAGTACGCCACCGGCGCGAGCGCGAACAGGACGCCGACGATGAGCCCGATCTTCACCTGCATCAGGATGACGTCGAACGGCGTCTGCGTGATGATGCGAGCGTTCGACGCGAGTAAGTCCGCACGTAGTTCCGGCCAGATGAACCACCGCATCGCCAGCACGCCGCCGATGAGACCGACGACGAAGAAGACGAACGCGACTTGAAGCTTCTTCTGAAGGGTGCGGAGCGCGATACCGATAGTCTCTCGACCGCCGGACAGCGCGCGTGCCGCGTCCTCGCGAACGTCTCCGGAACTACTCATCGTGTTTCGGTAGCCATGTGCCAGTTATCAATCTTCTCGTCCGGTGTTCGAAGTAAAAAGCCTATAACGGCCCACCGACCTATCTCACACAGAGAATGGGCGAGGAACCGGACCCGGACGACAGCGCCGAAGAGAGGTCGGTCGACGACCTGACGGCAGGCGCGGACGTCCCCGTCGGCGACCACGACGACGACCAGTCGGCCGACGGCGAGCCGACGATCGCGGAGCCGGGCGACCCGCTGTCGCCGGATGCTGCGCCGTCGAACACGGCGAACACCGACGGCGGAGAGACCGGGAACGCGTTCCCCGCCGGCACCGAAACCGGGTACGAGGACGAGCCCAGCCAGATAGAACGGAAGACGGGGCCGGAGCAGGACGAGGAACTCCCGCTCGCGGACCACGTCGAGGAGATGATAAAACGCCTCGCTATCGTGGTCGCCGTCGCGGGGCTCGTGAGCGTCATCGTCTTTCCGCTCGGCGACCAGGTTATCAATCAGCTCTGGTACGCCGTTCTCCCCGTTTCACCGCCTACGCCCGGTGTCCCGCCCGGCCGCGGGTCACCCCACTTGTATCAGCCGCTCGAACTCCTCATCACGCAGTTCAAGGTCGCGAGTCTGGCGGGTATCATCGTCGCCCTCCCCGTGTTCGTCTACGAGACGTACGCGTTCATGCGGCCCGGCCTCTACCCCCACGAGCGCCGCTACTACCTCGCCGCCGTTCCGATGAGCCTCATCCTCGCGCTCCTCGGTCTCACCTTCGCGTACTTCGTCGTCCTCCCCGCCGTCTTCGGTTACTTCTACAACTACAGTCAGCCCGTTGCCGACATCGCGTTCGCCCTCTCTGATACGTTCAACCTCATCCTCATCCTGATGGGGTATCTCGCGCTCGTCTTCCAGATTCCGCTGTTCATCATGCTCGCCATCATGATGGGACTCACCACCAGAGAGTGGCTGCAGAACCGCCGCCTCATCTTCTGGGGGGTCTTCCTCGGCGTGTCGTTCTTCCTCACGCCAGACCCGACCGGCGTCGCGCCCATCTTCGTCGCGGTGACGATGGTGGTGCTGTTCGAGGGGACGCTGTTGCTCCTGCGGTGGACGGGTAACTGAGGGAAGGTTTTTCTTCGGGGCCGCGTACAGTTCGGGCGAATGGAGTTAGAGGACGTGCCGGGCGTCGGCGCGAAGACCGCGGACGCCCTCCGCGAGTTGGACGACCCGGAGGGCGCGCTGGAACGCGGCGACGTCGCGGCGGTCGCGGCCGCCCCCGGCGTGAGTCAGGGGCGTGCGGCGCGCATCGTCCGCGGCGCGATTCGCTCGCGCCACGACGACCCCGGCGGCTTCCTCGCGACGGACCGCGCCCGCGAGGTGTACGAGGACGCGCTCTCCCTGCTCACGGAGCGCGCGACGACGACGTACGGCGAGAAGCGACTGGAGACGTTCTACCCGTCGGGGTCCGCCTCACGCATCGCGGAGGTGCGCGAGTTCGCCGCGGACGCGATGGAACGCGACGTGACCGAGAGCGTGCTCTCCGCGCTCTCCGGCGTCGAACCGCTCGACCCGCCGACGGACGTGCGCGTTCGCGAGCGGTGTCTCGCGACGACGGACGCCGAGACGTACGCGGACGCACGGCAGGCGATTCCCGAGGTGACGGTCGAAGTCGTCGAGGACGCGCGCGGCCTCGCGGAACTCGCGCGCGGCTATTCGACGGTGGTGGCGCTGGACGAGGCGTTCGCGGGCGTGGACGTGGAGGGCGACGTGCGCGTCGAACCCGACGCGATAGACGACCCGGTGAGCGTCGTGCCGGAGCGCCCGCTGGCGTTCTTCGCGGCGAACCGGGAGCGGTTGGAAGCGGCTATCGAAGTCCACCGACGGAGCGACCTCGCGCCTCCGCTCGACCTCGACTCGCTCGAAGAGTCGTTGAGCCGACTCGAAGGGGACGGGAGCATCGCGGGCGACGACGAACTCGACCGACTCACGGAGGCGGTGAACGACCTCGACGCGGCAGTGGCGACGGCGGAGTCGGTGGCGAACGACCGGTTGCGGGAGGCGATTCAGGAGCGCGACGTGACCATCGAGGGGTCCGACTTGCTGTCGCTCGTGGAGCGCGGCGCGGGCGTCGATTCCTTGCTCTCGCGGGAGTTGGCGGACGAGTTCGCGGCCGCCGTTGACGCCGCGCGCGACCACCTCGTGGACGCACTCGACCTGCGTGAGGGCGAGGCGAACATCGCGCGACAGGTGTTCGGGGAGGAACCGACGTTCCCCGTCGAACGCGACGAGAACGCCGTCTCCCGACTCCGCGAGGAACTGGTGGCGGCGCGGGACCGGCGGGCGGAGCGACGGAAGCGCGAACTCGCCGCGGACCTCGCGGACGCCCGGGAGGGCGCGGAAGAACTGGTGCGCGCGGCGCTCGAACTCGACGTGGAGTTGGCGGTCGCACGGTTCGCGCGGGACTTCGACTGCACCCTCCCCGAGCGCGCGGGCAGCGGGTTCGACATCCGAGGCGGACGGTCGCCGCTGCTCGACGTTCCGTTCGAGGACGTGGAACCCGTGGACTACGGCGCGGACGGCGTCGCACTGCTCTCGGGTGTGAACTCCGGCGGGAAGACGAGTACGCTCGACTTGGTGGCGCTCGTGGTCGTGCTCGCGCACATGGGGCTGCCCGTGCCCGCTGAGTCCGCGCGCGTGCCCGAGGTGGAGGAACTGCACTACTACGCGAAATCGCAGGGGACGCTCGACGCGGGCGCGTTCGAGTCCACGCTGCGGGATTTCGGCGCGCTCGCGCAGGGGGCGGAGGACGCGACGACGCTCGTCCTCGTGGACGAACTGGAGTCGATCACGGAACCGGGCGCGTCCGCGAAGATAATCGCGGGCATCCTCGAAGCGCTCGCCGACGCCGGGGCGAGCGGCGTGTTCGTCAGCCACCTCGCGGGCGAAATCAGAGCGCAGGCCGACTTCGACGTGACCGTCGACGGCATTCAGGCGAAGGGACTGGAGGACGGCGAACTGGTGGTGAACCGGTCGCCCGTGAAGGACCACCTCGCGCGTTCGACGCCGGAACTCATCGTGGAGAAACTCGCCGGCGACGAGGACGCCGCGTTCTACGAACGACTGCTGGAGAAGTTCTGAGGCCTGCAGAGAAGTTAAGTGGCCACCGACTAATCTGACGGTGATGGCCGACGACCCCGGCGAGGGGATGTTGTCGTGGGACGAATCGGTGTTCCGCGACGAACACGTCTTCGAAATCGACTACGTCCCGGAGGTGTTTCGCCACCGGGAGTCCCAACTTCAGACCCTCCAGTACGCGTTGCGGCCGGCGGTCCGCGGGAGTCGCCCCCTGAACGTGATGGTGCGCGGGCCACCGGGAACGGGGAAGACGACGGCGGTGCAGAAGATGTTCGGGGAACTCGGCGCGCAGACCGGGGTTCGCACGGTTCGCGTGAACTGCCAGCACGACTCCACGAGGTATGCCGTATTCAGCCGGGTGTTCGAGGCGATTTTCGACTACGAACCGCCCTCCTCGGGTATCTCGTTCAAGAAACTGTTCAACCAGGTCACGGATAGGCTGGTCGACGAGGAGGAGGTGCTGGTGGTCGCGCTGGACGACGTGAACTACCTGTTCTACGAGAACGAGGCGTCCGATACGCTCTACTCGCTGTTGCGCGCACACGAGACGCACGCCGGCGCGAAGGTCGGCGTGGTCGTCGTCTCGTCGGACCTCGACCTGAACGTCATCGAGGAACTCGACGGGCGCGTGCAGTCGGTCTTCCGGCCGGAGGAGGCCTACTTCCCCGTCTACGACCGCTCCGAGATAGCGACCATCCTCGGGGACCGCGTGGACGCGGGGTTCCGCGAGGGCGCGGTCTCCACGCAGGTCCTCGACCGCGTGACCGAGTTCACGGCGGACACCGGCGACCTCCGGGTCGGCATCGACCTGCTGCGGCGCGCCGGACTCCACGCGGAGATGCGCGCCAGCCCGGTCGTCGAAGAGGAGGACGTGGCGGACGTGGCGGAGGAGGCGAAACACCTCCACCTCGAACGCTGCCTCGCGGGGTTGAGCGAGAACGAACGCGCGCTCGTGGAAGTGGTCGCAGAACACGACGGCGACCGCGCGGGCGACGTCTACGACATCTTCTCGGAGCGCACCGACCTCGGGTACACGCGGTACACGGAACTCGTGAACAAACTCGACAAACTCGGACTCATCGACGCCTCCTACGAGAGTCTCGAAGGCAGAGGGCGGTCGCGCACGCTCAGCCTCGAACACGACCCGAGCGTCGTGCGCGACCGCCTCTGAGGCCGGACGGTTTTTCCCACAGGACGCGTCAGAGAGAGGTATGCGAAACGACGACGCGAGCGAGGCGAAACGGCGGGCGGGAGAGTCCGCCGCCGACCTCGTGGACGCGGGGATGGTGGTCGGACTCGGCACCGGGAGCACCGCGGCGACGGCGATTCGCGCGCTCGGCGAACGCGTGGACGGCGGCCTCGACGTCACGGGGATACCGACGTCGTATCAGTCGCGACAGCTGGCGCGGGAGGCGGGGATTCCGCTCGCGACGCTCGCGGACGTGGAGCGCGTCGACATCGCCATCGACGGCGCGGACCAGTTTTCCGGGCGAGACTTGGTGAAGGGCGGGGGCGCGGCGCACGCCCGCGAGAAGTACGTGGACGCGGCGGCGGAGCGGTTCGTCGTCGTCGCCGACCCGTCGAAACGAGCAACCGTCCTCGACCATCCCGTTCCCGTGGAAGTGCTGCCCGACGCGGAACCGGTCGTCGCGGACACGCTCGACGGGTTGGGCGGCGAACCGAACCTCCGGGAGGCCGCGCGGAAGGACGGCCCGGTCGTCACGGACAACGGTAACCTCGTCCTCGACTGCGACTTCGGGGAGATAGCGGACCCGGGTGCGCTCGCGATCGACCTGGACGCGATACCGGGCGTGGTCGAACACGGCCTGTTCGTCTCGATGGCGGACGAAATTCACGTCGGCAGCGAGTCGGGCGTCGAAGTACTGTCGCCGTAGCAGGTGCTAGGCGACGTCATAAACGAAAGGAGGGAGTGACCGATTTAGAGGTCTCGCGGCTGAACGGTCTTGCGACCGTTGGATTCCGCGCGGCGCGCCGCGTCGTCGAGGAGGTCCTCGACCTTCTCGTCGAGTGCGTCGTAGAAGTCCGAAGCAACGTTCTTGTCGTCGAGCGCTTCCTTCACTGCGGCTTTGACGATGAGGTCTGCCATACAAGCGGCCTTTTTCCGCCCCGCTTAATAAGGCTTCCCATAAGAGAACGGGAGAAGGGGCCTCACTGGGGCGATTTACGGCCGATTCGGGGGTGTCGCGTGTTCGCACAACCCGACAATAATAAATCACACGGCCGCCGCGCCCTCCCGCGAATGGCTCGCGCGCGAGGAACCGGCGGGAATCGTGGGTACGCGAGACACACTTATTCGTCGGACGCGTAGGGTCAGAACGTCGGCGCGCACCGCGTCGACGGACAATGCCGCGCTGTAATCACTGCGGAGCACACGTCTCCGAGAACTTCGCTCGCGTCTTCGCCGACGCGGACGGACGCCTCCTCGCGTGCCCGAACTGCTCCGCGAACGCCGGAATCGCAGAGGCATCGCGAGCCCGAGCACGGAGCGACTGACGGAAAGCACAAACCACCGCGGACCGATTGTTTCCGCGTGTCCCACTACGTGTACGTCCTCGAGTGCGCGGACGGCAGTTACTACACGGGCTACACCACGGACATAGAGCGACGCATCGCCGAACACGACGCCGGCGAGGGCGCGAAGTACACGCGCGGCCGCACACCTGTCGAACTCAGGTATAGCGAAGAACACGGGTCGAAATCCGCCGCGATGAGCCGAGAGTACGAGATAAAACAGTTGAGTCGACGGCAGAAAGAGCGATTGGTCGGCGACGTTTAGTGGTTCAGGTGAGGGGGTTTCGAGTCGGAGAGGCGTCGGGCGTGGGTGACGAGGGCGTCCGCGAGGTCGGTGACACGTTCTGCGAGAGCGTCGTCGACGAGTTCGCCGTTCTCGAACTTGCTGGATGCGCTGGGGACGCCGAGTTGTTCGGGGATAACGTTCCCGTGGACGCCGCGGACGGTCGAACGCATGTGGTCTAAGGTGGCGGTGTAGGTGCTGCCGCCGGCGACGGCGACCAGTGCGACGGCGGTGTCCTCGAACTCGTCGCTCGAACAGTAGTCGTGGAAGTTCCGGAAGGTGGAGGAGTACGACCCGTGGTAGACGGGGGAGCCGAGGACGACGGCGTCGGCGTCGCGCACCAGTTCGGTGAGGCGGGCGCTCTCGCCCTGGTCGTCGCGGTCGGGGTGGTAGAGCGGGAGGTCGACGCTTCCGAGGTCGATGCAGTCGGTGCGCGCGCCGACCGTTTCGGCGGCGTGGAGGATTTCGCGGATGGTCTTCAGGGTGTGGCTGCCGTTGCGGCGACTGCCGCTGACGCCGACGACGTACGGCTTCGTCATCACTCGCACTCGGGAATCGCGTAAAATACAGCTAACGGTTCTGAGACGATAGGTTGAGAATTGAACGTAACTGAATTTTACCGTCCGGGCGACCGCAGATTCTTTGCGGTGCGGGCGGCGAGTCCGTGTATGGACGACATCGCGTTCGGGACCGACGGCTGGCGTGACACCCTCGACGTGTTCACGGACGACCGCGTGCGGATGGTCGCGCAAGGCGTCGCCTCCCACCTCGCAGACGCCGGGTACGGTGGCGAAACCGTCGCGGTCGGGTTCGACGCGCGCGAGACCTCCGAAGGGTTCGCGGAGGAGGTTGCGCGCGTGCTCGCGTCGAACGGCTTCGACGTCATCCTCCCCCGACGAGACTGTCCGACGCCGCTGGTCGCGCACGCCATCGTGGAGCGAGACCTCGCAGGTGCGGTGGTCATCACGGCGTCGCACAACCCGCCCGAGTACAACGGCGTGAAGTTCATCCCGTCGGACGGCGCGCCCGCGCTCCCCGCGGTGACGGAATCCATCGAGGCACACCTCGCGGAACCGACCGTCCGTCCAGAGGACGAGTGGGGCGAGATAGAGCGAACCGACTTCGTGACGCCGCACCGCCAGCACGCGCTCGACCTCGTGGACGCCGACCTCGATGGGTTGAAAGTGGTGTACGACGCGATGCACGGGAGCGGGCGCGGCGTGACGAGCGCACTCCTGGAAGCGGCGGGCGCGGAGGTCGTCACCCTGCGCGACGAGCGCGACCCCGAGTTCGGCGGGACGCCCCCGGAACCCGACCGCGCGAACTTAGAGGGTCTCGAACTCGCCGTCGAGGAGTACGACGCGGACCTCGGCGTGGCGAACGACGGCGACGCGGACCGAATCGCCGCTGTCGCGCCCGAGCGCGGCTACCTCGACGGAAACCAGTTCTTCACGCTGCTCTACGACTACCTGCTCGAAACCCGGAGCGGGCCCGCGGTCCGCACGGTGTCCACGACGTTCGCGGTGGACCGCATCGCGGAGGCGCACGGCGAGGACGTCGTCGAGGTGCCGGTCGGGTTCAAGTGGGTCGCGGAGGCGATGGGCGAACACGACGCACTCTGCGGCGGCGAGGAGTCGGGCGGATACTCCGTTCGCGGGCACGTTCGGGAGAAGGACGGCGTGCTGATGGCGCTGTTCGCCGCGGCGGCCGCGAGCGAGGGCGGCGTCGACGCACGCCTCGACCGCATCGAAGCGGAGTACGGCGAGATTCATCAGGACAAGACGAGCCTCGACTGCCTCGACGAGCGCAAACAGCCCGTGCTCTCCGAACTCGCAGAGCGCTTGCCGGAGACCGTCGCGGGCCGCGAGGTGGAGCGCGTGAACGACGCGGACGGGTTCAAGATTCTCCTCGAGGACGGGTCGTGGCTGCTCGTCCGCCCGTCGGGGACGGAGCCGAAGATGCGGGTGTACGCCGAAGCCGGGAGCGCAGACGACGTGGAGACGCTGCTCTCCGCGGGCGTGGACCTCGTCGAACCCCTCATATAGCGGAACGATTCCTGGGGTAGTCCGAACGTTAAGCACCCACACGCACAAGGGGGCGTATGGAGTACACGACCCTCGGCGACACGGGCATGGAAGTCAGCCGAATCTGTCTCGGCTGCATGAGTTTCGGCGAGTCGGACTGGGCGGACTGGACGCTCGACGAGGACGAGTCGCGCGAAATCATCGAGCGCGCCATCGACCTCGGAATCAACTTCTTCGACACGGCGAACGTCTACTCGAACGGCGATTCCGAGCGCATACTCGGGAACGTCCTCGACGACTACGACCGGGACGCGCAGGTCGTCGCGACGAAAGTGTTCGGCGAGATGGACGAGGAGAACCCGAACTCGCAGGGGCTCTCCCGGAAGACCATCGAACAGGAGTTGGAGAACTCGCTCGAAAGGCTGGGGATGGAGACGGTGGACCTCTATCAGATCCACCGCTGGGACTACGACACGCCCATCGAGCAGACGATGCGCGCGCTGGACGACGCGGTGCGGCGGAATCAGGTGCGGTACGTCGGCGCGTCCTCGATGTGGGCACACCAGTTCGCGGAGGCACTGCACACGAGCGACCGTCTGAATCTCTCGCGCTTTTCGACGATGCAGAACCACTACAACCTCGCCTACCGCGAGGAGGAACGCGAAATGCTCCCGCTCACCGAGAAGGAGAACGTGGGGGTGATTCCGTGGAGTCCGCTCGCGGGCGGCTACTTGACGCGGCCGCACGAGGAGTTCGCGTCGACGGCGCGCGGCGAGGCGTCCGCGGAACGTGCGGGCGACCGCTACGCGAAGGGTGGCGCGGAGGAAATCAACGAACGCGTCGAGGAACTCGCCGCGGAGAAGGACGTGAAGATGGCCCAGATAGCCCTGTCGTGGCTGTTCCACAAGGACACTGTTGACGCGCCCATCGTCGGCACCACGAGCGTCGAACACTTAGAGGACGCCGTCGAAGCCCTCGACATCGACCTCAGCGACTCCGACATCGAGTACCTCGAAGAACCGTACGAACCGGTGCCGGTCGCGGGTCACGAATAGTCAGCGACGGCCGCGGTAGCGCTCGCCCTGTTTTTCGATGTCGAACCCGAGTGACTCGTAGAACGGTTTCACCTCGGGGTCGAAATCCGCCGTGAGCGTGCCGTATCGCTCCGCGGCGCGTTCGACGAGTCGACTGCCGACGCCGTTTCCGCGTCTGCGGCGGCGCACGGCGATGGCGTCGATGTGGACGCCGGACTCGCGAGGGAGCGTGACGAGCGCGCCGACGATTCGGTCGTCGTCCACCGCGACGAACACGCCGTCCGCGTCGATGCGTCGCTCGACGGTTTCGCTATCGGTTTCGAGCATCGCGGCGTCGAGCACCCGCAGCACGCCGAGGTGGTCGCGGGCGGACGCGGGCCTAACGGCGACCGCCACGGACGAGTCTGAGGACTTTCACGCGGTCCGCTTCGACGGGTTGGTCCTCGGGGACGGGGCGGCCGTCGACCAGTACGGACACTTCGTGCGGGCTGAGGTCGATGCGGGAGAGGAGGTCCGCGTACGTCTCCCCGGCGACGTCGAACTCGTGGACGTCGCCGCCCACGACCTCCACGGTGACGTTCATACCCGCGTTAGTTCGCGGACTCGTTTGAGGGTGTCGCGTCGCTCGCTTCGGCGTCGTCGCCGCCGCGGCGGTTGCGGACGCGGGCGTAGAGGCCGATGGCGAGCGCGCCCGTTCCGAGGAGGAGGACGACGAACTGGACGAGACCGCCGAGGAGCGGCACGAAGTCCACCACGGCGAGGAGGAGGACGCCGACGACGAGCGCGAGCCAGCGGTTCTCCACGTCCCGAATCCGGAGGACGTACCGGCCGAGCGCGTAGTTCCCGTACACGTAGCCGAGGACGAGCAGGAGGGCGTACGCGAGGAAACCGAGTATCGTGACCGGGATGCCGATTATCGTGAACGCGATGAGGACGAGCACGATGGGCGTCACGACGAGGAAGCCGAACCCGGCGAGCGCGGCTTTCCCGGCGGCGCTCGCGGAGGCGGTGGCGGTGGTCGCGACCGAATCGGCGAAGTCGGGGAAGACGGCGAGCAGGAGTGCGCCGACGATGAGCGTCGTCAGGAGGCCGTACAACGCGCCGATCCAGTCGGGGATGCTGGGGATAGGACCGATACCGACGCTGATGGAGTCGTCCTGCACGATTTGGCCGCCGACGGTCGCGCCGGACTCCTGCACGAGGTCGCCGCCGTATCGGAGGTCGCCGCCGATGTTCGCGGTGCTGGCGAGCGTGATGGTGCCCGCGCCCGCGACGACGTCCCCGTCGACGGTGCCGGCGATGCGGACGGACCCACCGGAGGCGGTGACGCTCCCGGCGACCTGTGCGTCCTGTCCGATTTCGACGGTGCCGCCGACGCCCGTCACGTCACCGTTGACCGTACCGTGGACGACGACGGTGCCGCCGAGCGCGGTCACGTCACCGTTCACCGTTCCTTCGACGACGACTGACCCGCCCATCACCGTGAGGTCTTCGTTCACCGTCTCGTTCGGGCCGACGACGACCGACCCGCCGGCGCGCGTGTCCGCCGCCACGGACCCGGGGAGGACGGCGAGCGCGAGGAGAGAAACCACGAGTAAGACGAGTATTCGCTGTCTGTCTGCCATAACGTGCAGATTGGACGCCCGACCCGATAAACCTTCGCAGCGTCTGTCATTTGTGCGCACGACACCCGGGGTGTCTCGCGGAACTTAAGGCCCGTTGGCGTCTCCGCTCTAGTATGAGTGAGCGCGCGGGACGCCAGGAGATCTGGGTCGAGAAGTACCGACCCGAAACTCTAGAGGACGTCGTCGGCCACGAGAACATCATCTCCCGCATCGAGAGCTACGTCGAACAGAACGACATCCCGCACCTTCTTTTCGCAGGCCCAGCCGGTACAGGAAAGACGGCCACGAGTGTCAGCATCGCCAAGGAGATTTACGGCGACGACTGGCAGGAGAACTTCCTCGAACTCAACGCCAGCGACGAGCGCGGTATCGACGTCGTTCGGGACCGCATCAAGAACTTCGCACGCGCCTCCTTCGGCGGCTACGACTACCGAATCATCTTCCTCGACGAGGCGGACGCGCTGACCGACGACGCCCAGTCCGCGCTGCGCCGGACGATGGAGCAGTTCTCGAACAACACCCGGTTCATCCTCTCCTGTAACTACAGTTCGCGCATCATCGACCCCATCCAATCCAGATGCGCGGTGTTCCGGTTCAGCCAGCTCGCGGACGACGCGGTCGCCGCACGCGTACGCGACATCGCCGACAACGAAGGTATCGAGTACACCGACGACGGTATCGACGCGCTCGTGTACGCCGCCGACGGCGACATGCGCCGCGCCATCAACAGCCTCCAGGCCGCGGCCGCGACCGGCGACAGCGTGACGGAGGACGCCGTGTTCGCCATCACCGCGACCGCGCGCCCCGAGGAGATCGAGGAGATGGTGACGGCCGCCATCACGGGCGACTTCGTCGCCGCCCGCTCGATGCTGGACGACATGCTCACCGACCGCGGCCTCGCCGGCGGCGACATCATCGACCAACTCCACCGTTCAGTATGGGAGTTCGACCTCGAAGAACAGGCCGCCGTCCGCCTCATGGACAGAGTGGGCGAAGCCGACTACCGAATCGCCGAAGGCGCGAACGAAAAAGTACAGTTGGAAGCGTTGCTGGCGTCGGTCGCGCTCGACGCATAGCGGTTTTTGCCGGAGATTTTGCGGCCGAGCGAAGCGAGGCCGGAAAAGGTCCGTGCAGAAGGTCCAGTTAGAGGCGCTTCTGGCGTCGGTCGCGCTCGACGCATAGCGGTTTTTGCCGGAGATTTTGCGGCCGTTTTCGAGTTATTTGAGCGTCCAGAAGGCGTAGTTGAGGTACGTAGCAAAAGAGACCCAGGCGAGGTAGGGGACGAGGAGGGCGGCGGCGGTTCTGCTGATGCGGGCGAAGGCGGCGATTGTGGCGGCGATGAGGACCCAGAGTGCGAGGATGACGACGAGGCCGCCCGAAATGTTCTCGCTTCCGAAGAAGACGAGCGTCCACGCGACGTTGAGGACGTACTGCGCGACGAACAGCCCGAACGCGACCTGTTTCCGTCTTCCGCGGCCGTCGCGGAGGACGAGGTAGACGCCGATGCCGAGGAGGAAGAAGAGCGTCGTCCAGACGGGGCCGAACACCCAGTTCGGGGGTGCGAGCGCGGGCCGGGTGAGGGTGGCGTACCACGACCCGCTTCCGGTGGCAGTGACGAGCGCGGGCGCGGCGCCGACGACTTCGCAGATGACGATGGCGAGGGCGAGTCCGGGGACGTCGTCGCGGGAGAACATACAGGGAGTACGCGCGCCAGCACGTAAGGGTACGCCCGGCGTGAGCGATTACGTTCGGAGCGGCGCAGGGAGGTCGCCGGGGAGGTCGTCACGGGTGTGCGGCGCGGAGAAGTCCGGGTCGGGGCCGACGGGGACGAAGCGTTTCGGGTTGAGGTCGCCGTGGCTCCGGTAGTAGTGCTGTTTCACGTGGTGCATGTCGCAGGTCGTGTCGACGCCGGGGAGTTGCGCGAGTTCGCGGAGATACGGCCAGAGGTTATCGTAGTCCGTGATTTCGCGGTGGTTGCACTTGAAGTGGGTGTGATAGACCTCGTCGAAGCGGTACAGGGTGGTGAACATGCAGACGTCGGCGAGGGTAAGTCGGTCACCGGCGAGGAATCGGTTCTCTTCGAGGTGTGCGTCGTACTCCGAGAGCGCGTCGAACAACTCGTCGACGGCGTCTTCGTATGCTTCCTGAGTGTCCGCGAACCCGGCGCGGTAGACGCCGTTGTTGATGCGGGGATAGATGTCGTCGATTATCTCGTCCACTTCCGCCCGGTATCCCTCGGGGTAGAGGTCGACGCCGTTGTCGTACTCCCCGAAGGCGGTCGCGAGCATCCGAATCAGCTCCTCGGACTCGTTATTCACGATGGTTTCTTCCTCCGTGTCCCAGAGGACGGGCACGGTGACGCGACCCGAGTAGTCGGAGTCGGCCTTCGCGTACACCTCCCGGAGATAGTCGGAGCCAAACAGGTGGTCTTCCGTGCTGCCGGGTTTCGTGGCGTCGAACTCCCAGCCCTGGTCGAATCGTACTGGGTCCACGACGCTCACCGAGATGGCGTCCTCGAGCCCGAGGAGGGCGCGGACGGTGAGGACGCGGTGCGCCCACGGGCACGCGTAGGAGACGTAGAGATGGTAGCGGCCCGCTTCGGGTTCTGGTCCCTCCGTCACGACGTCGTTCGGTCCGCGGCGGGTTCCCCGAATCCAGTCGCGGAACTGGGTTTCGGCGCGCTCGAACTCACCTTCCTCGCCGTGTTCGACCATCTCCGAGTCGGTTCGCCACTCGCCGTCGACCATGCGGCCCATGCCCGAATCGAAGACGGGAGCGGTGAAAAGAATCCGGGCCGCGGCGGCGTTCTCAGGGACTGGAACGGAAGTGCAAGGGTTTTACCGGCAGGACGGCCAATCCGTTGCCAATGAGCGACCTCACCGAGGAGTATCGGCTCGAATATTTCGAGCAGGAGGGCTACACGCGACGCGAGTGCACGGAGTGTGGCGCTCACTTCTGGACGTTAGACGAGTCACGAGAGACGTGCGGCGAACCTCCCTGCGAGGACTACGGGTTCATCGACGACCCCGGGTTCGACGACGAGTACAGTTTAGAGGAGATGCGAGAGCAGTTCCTCTCCTTCTTCGAACAGCACGGCCACGAGCGCATCGACCCCTATCCCGTGGCGGCGAACCGGTGGCGCGACGACGTTCTCCTGACGCAGGCTTCTATCTACGATTTCCAGCCACACGTGACGAGCGGACAGTCCCCGCCGCCCGCGAACCCGCTCGCGGTGAGTCAGCCCTGCATCCGCATGCAGGACATCGACAACGTCGGGAAGACGGGACGCCACACGATGGCGTTCGAGATGATGGGCCACCACGCCTTCAACGCCGACGAGGGCACCGACTACGCCTACGAGGGCGAGGTGTACTGGAAGGACGAGTGCGTCCGGTACTGCGTCGAGTTCTTCGAGACGTTCGGCGTCCCGCCGGAGGACGTGACGCTCATCGAGGACCCGTGGGTGGGCGGCGGGAACGCCGGACCCGCGTTCGAAGTCATCTACAAGGGCCTCGAACTCGCGACGCTCGTCTTCATGTCGATGGAACTGGACCCGGACGGCGAGTTCGAGATGAAGGACGGGAACACGTACTCGAAGATGGACCGCCGCGTCATCGACACCGGCTACGGGCTGGAGCGATGGACGTGGATGAGTCAGGGGACGCCGACCGTCTACGAGGCCGTCTACCCCGAGATGATAGCGGAGTTGAAGGAGAGCGCGGACATCGAACTCACCGACGACGAAGAAGAACTCGTCCACCGCGCCGCCAAACTCGCCGGCCACCTCGACATCGACGAAGTGGAGGACATGGACGCCGCCCGCGACAACATCGCGGACAAACTCGGCGTCGAAACCCAGCGCCTCCACGCGCTGATGCGGCCGCTCGAAGACATCTACGCCATCGCCGACCACTGCCGGACGCTCGCCTACATGTTCGGGGACGGTATCGTGCCGTCGAACGTCGGGACGGGCTACCTCGCGCGAATGGTGCTCCGGCGCACCGTTCGATTGCTCGACAGCGTGGGCGTCGAAGACGACCTCGCGGACCTCGTGGACGTGCAGGCGAAACGCCTCGGCTACGAGAACCGGGGGACGATTCGCGATATCGTCGAGAAGGAGGTCGAGAAGTACGGCGAGACCTTAGAACGCGGCAGTCGGAAAGTCGAGCAGTTGGCGCGCGAGCACGCCGAGCGCGGAGAGCCGATTCCATCGTCGACGCTCGTCGACCTCTACGACAGTCACGGCCTCCAGCCGGACATGGTCGAAGAGATAGCGAGCGAGGTGGGGGCGACGGTGGAGACGCCGGACGACTTCTACTCGCTGGTCGCGGAACGCCACGACTCCGGTGGCGCGTTCGAGGAGGAGGAGTCGGGCGACGAACGCCTCGGCGACCTCCCGGAGACGGAGGCGCTCTACTACGAGGACCAGGAGCGCACGGACTTCGAGGCGGTCGTTCTCGACGTGTTCGAACGCGAGGAGGACGGCGACGTCGAGTACGACGTCGTGCTCGACCAGACGCGGTTCTACCCGGAGGGCGGGGGCCAACCCGCGGACCGCGGGACGCTGTCGACGGACGACGCGACGGTGCAGGTGATAGACGTCCAGAAGAAGGACGGCGTCATCCTCCACCGAACTGACGAGAACCCCGGGAAGGGGCAGTTCGTGCGCGGACAGGTGGACTTCGACCGCCGCCAGCGGTTGATGGCCCACCACACCGCGACGCACGTCGTGGTGCACGCGGCGCGACAGGTGCTCGGCGAGCACGTCCGGCAGGCGGGCGCGCAGAAGGGCACCCAGAGTTCGCGCATCGACATCCGGCACTACGAGCGCATCGACCGGGAGACGGCGAAGGAGATAGAGCGCGTCGCGAACGAGGTCGTTCGGGACAACACGACCGTCCACCAGGAGTGGCCGGACCGCCACGAGGCGGAGGCCCAGCACGGCTTCGACCTCTACCAGGGTGGGATTCCGGCGGGCGAGAACATCCGACTCATCCACGTCGGCGAGGACGTGCAGGCCTGCGCGGGGACGCACGTCGCCCGCACTGGTGACATCGGCACCATCAAACTCCTGAACACCGAGCGCGTGCAGGACGGCGTCGAACGCCTGACGTTCGCCGCTGGCGCGGCCGCAATCGAGCACATTCAGTCGATGGAGGACGACCTGCTCGACGCCGCGGACACCCTCGACGTCTCACCCGAGGACGTCCCCGAGACGGCCGCGCGGTTCTTCGACGAGTGGAAAGCCCGCGGGAAGCAGATAGAGGACCTGAAAGAACAGCTCGCCGAGGCCCGCGCGGGCGGCGGCGGAGACGCCGAAGAAGTCGACGTCGCCGGGACGACGGCAGTCATCCAGCGCGTCGACGGCGACATGGACGAACTCCGCGCCACCGCGAACGCGCTCGTCGCGGACGGCAAGATAGCGGTCGTTGGCTCCGGTCAGGACGGCGCGCAGTTCGTCGTCGGCGTCCCCGACGGCTCCCCCGTCAACGCCGGCGCGGTCGTCAGCGAACTCGCGAGTATGGTCGGCGGGGGCGGCGGCGGCCCGCCGGACTTCGCGCAGGGCGGCGGTCCGGACAGCGACAAACTGGACGACGCGTTAGAGGAAGCGCCGGAGATACTGCGGAAGGTCGTTCAGTAGTCAGCCGGTCCGGTAGACGAGCGTTTGCAGGTCGGCGTCGGACGTGACTCTGAGTTCGAGTTCGACACCGCCCGTTTTCGAGATGTCTTCTCGCACGTCGACGTACTTCGTCGCGTCCGAGCCGACGAGTCGCGCGGTCACGACCCAGTCGCCGGACCGTTTCTCGGAATCGGGTATCTCGAATTTCGCGACGTCGACCACGTCGTCGGCGCGTCTTTCGAGCGAGAGCGCCTCCCACGCGGCGACGGACTCGTCCCGGTAGACGGCGACATCCACGTCCCAGGGGTCCGCGTCGTGGTTCGTGACGGTGACGCCGTCCACCCACTGCTTCGGTGGGGTCTCGGAGTCAGTCGAGAGCGCCGAACAGCCGGCGAGCGCGGCCAGCGACAGCGTGCCGCCCGCGGCAAGGAGTCGGCGTCTGGAGGGAGTTTCCATGGCGAGGACTGACACGTCCGGCCGTGAAAACTGTTACTCGGACTAGTAGTCCACGGCGTCCCCGACGCCGTCGAGTCCGAGCACGCGTTCCGCGGCGCGCCCCACTGCCTCGACTTCTTCTTCCGGCGCGTACACACCAAATCGCCACTGCACTTCCTGTGATTGCTGCATCCCCTCGACGAGCGGGCTGTGGTCGGCGAGCCGTTTCACATCGCCGTTGACGACGACGCGCGCGCTCGATTCGGGCATCGACGGCCGGCCCGGCGTGTCGAGGACGACGTGCTTTTCGGGGACGTCGGCGTCCGCCGCGATGTCGCGCTCGAACTCCCGCACGTCGTCGTGACTCGCGTCCACCACGTCCGCGGGCACGGCGTCGCGCTCGCACCAGACGGCGCGTTTGTAGAGGTCGCGCTCCGTGAGTCGGCGGACGAACTCCTCGGTTCGCTCGCACTCGCGGAGGGCGGCGAGGAGTTCGTCGTCGGTCATCCGCGCGAAAGTCTCGGGGGCGAGGTCGGTGGTGTCGAGGAGGCGTTCGCTCGCGCGTTCGAGCATCCCGCCCGCGATGCGGGAGACGTGGTGGCGGTAGACGGTCGCGTTCATCAGCGCGCGGGCGACGAGCAGGGACTCGGCCGTGGCGACGTTTCCTTCTGCGAGGACGAGTTCGTCGTCGTGGAAGGAGAGCGCGCGCACGAGACGGCCGTGGTCGACGGTGCCGTACGGGACGCCGGTGTGGTGGGCGTCTCGCACGAGGTAGTCCATCCGGTCGACGTCCAGTTCGCCGGCGACGAGTTGGCCGAGTTTCCCGTCGCCGGCGATGCGGTCCGCCACGCGACTCGGGTCGAGGCCGTAGTCGGAGAGGACGCGCGCGACGTTCCCCTCCGCGAGTAAGTCGGCGACGTCGTCGTGGTGGCGGCCGAGGCGGCGCTGGATGATTCCCTCGGTCTGGTGGCCGTAGGGGCCGTGACCGACGTCGTGCAGGAGGGCGGCCGCGCGAACCGCGTCGGCGCGCGCACCGGAGACGTCGAGGTGGGAAAGCGCGCGGGACGCGAGGTGGGAGACGCCGAGACTGTGTTCGAAGCGCGTGTGGTTCGCAGAGGGGTAGACGAGGCGAACGGTGGAGAGCTGTTTGACGTGGCGCAACCGCTGAACTTCGGGGGTTTCGAGGAGGGCTTCCGCGACCCCGTCGACTTCGATGTAGTCGTGGACGCTGTCCTTGATGGCGCGCATTGCGTGGTGACGCGCACGGCAGGGTGTTAGCCCTCCCGGTTCAGATTTTTCCGCATCCGGACCTGATTTATCCGTCCCCACATTCGGTGTGCGTGTGGTGTTCTCGCACACCACGCAACCACTTCCACTTCCGGTTTTGGGCTCCTTGCAGGTGACGAAACGGTTTTTCGCCCAGACACGATACATAGGGGTATGAGCGGACTCCGCGTCGCGTTCGTGAACGCGGCGCACAACGGCGAAGGCACGCTGAAGAACTTCCGCCGCGAGGTGGACGGAGACCTCGTGGAGTTCCACGTCACGGAGGGCCGGATTCCGGACTCGTTCGACTTCGACGCCGCCGTGGTGTCGGGGTCGCGGTCCTCGGTGTACTGGGACGAGGAGTGGATTCAGCCGACCCGCGAGTGGCTCGCGGCGGCGGCCGACCGGATGCCCGTCCTCGGGGTCTGTTTCGGCCACCAACTCCTCGCGGACGCGCTCGGCGGCGTCGTCGAGGACATGGGCGAGTACGAAATCGGCTACCGAACGGTGTCGCGGACGAGCGACGACCCGCTTCTGGCGGGTCTCGGCGACGAGTTCCTCGTGTTCACGACGCACTCAGATGCCGTAACGGAACTCCCACCGGGCGCGGAGTTGCTCGCGGAGAACGACTACGGCATCCACGGGTTCCGGAAGGGCGACGCGTTCGGCGTCCAGTTCCACCCCGAGTACGACGAGGCGACGGCGGAGCGCGTCACCGACCGGAAGGACGACCTCGACGAGGAACGGAAGGACGCGGTGAAAGCCGGTATCACGCCGGAGAACTACGAGCGGGCGTGCGAGGCGAAACAGTTGTTCGAGAACTTCACCGAGTTCGCGCGCAGTCGGGCGGCGCAGGCGGCGGACTAACTCTTCGCGGGCGGTTCGCAGCGGACGATTTTCCCCCACCAGTCGCGGCGGTCCGCGCCCCAGCGGTAGAGTTTCTCCCGGAGCGCGGGATAGCCGGGGACGTCGCGAAGCACGGAGAACGCGGCGTCGAAGACGGGGTGGATGTGACAGAGCGCGCGTTCCATCGCCTCGCCGCAGTCGTAGACGGCGTGGTCGGTGAGGAGGTGGGCGCAGGACTCCCAGTCGTCGGGGAGGCGTGCGCGCTGGTCGGGCGTGAGTTCGTGGAACCCGACGAGTTCGAAGTCGCCGTAGTCGTCCGCGAGTCGCGCACACCACGTGCAGAAGCCGCACTCGTCGTCGTAGACGAGGCGCGGCGGCGCGTCACTCATCGGTGAACCGCCCCGTTATCTCGCCGCACTCGTCGCAACGGGCGAGAATCGAGTCGTGGTCGTCCGCGAGTTCGATGCGTTGCTGGGTCTCCTCGCCGCACTCCTCGCAGAAGCGGAGCACCGTCGTCTCCCCCGACTCCCGTGGCGCGCCGACGGCGAGCACGATGGCGCGGTCGGCGTGCTCGTTCACCGCGCGCTGGAACTCCCCCGGTCCGAATCGGACGAGTTCTCCCGCCTTCGCGCGCACCGACCCGTCTTCGGTGCGGAACGTCACGGTACCGGACTGCACGTAGAACACCTCCTCCTGGTCCGCGTGGGCGTGATAGCCGAAGGCCGTGCTGTCGCCCTCTCCGAGTTCGTAGTAGTTCAGGGACATCTTCGTCGTCCCCAGCGCGTCCGCGAGCGGATAGCTCACGTCCGCCGGACTCATCCGAGACGAGAACTCCGCGAGTCGAACTTTACGCATACACGGGAGTAGGGGCCACGAGGCTTGAAAGGTGGTGGCCTCGGGACGACACGACGGGGAGAGAATCGAGAACAGGGAGAGAGCACCGTCCAGAAAGTACATTACGTTCCACATGAACCGATGGGTAATCGATGTCTCCGAAGCGGGGACTGAGAATCGCCATCGTCGCGGTCCTGCTCGTCGGGATGACCAGCGGGTGCATCGTGAACTCCGGGTCGAACGAACTCGTCGAGGTGAAAAACGAGATGTCGGAGAAAGCGACCGTGACGGTGACCATCGTCAGCGAAAACGAAACCCTCCAGACGAAGACGTACGCGCTCGAACCCGGGGAGGAAGAACGGTTCAAGCCGGAGTACAAGTTCAACAGGACGGTCGTAGTCGACGTCGGGTCGCGCTCGGAGTCGTACGACTGGATGGGCGGCCGCCTCGACATAAACATCAACTCGACTACCATCGAGTTCTACGCGTCCGACCCGTGAGAGGGATTTGACGAGACTTCCGTGCTTCTGCACGTCAGTTAAGTAGTCCTAACCCACAGTTTCGTCTATGGCTATCGACCCGAACTTCGACGAGAACCGCGAGGTCGTGGACTCCCATCAGGGCCACGACGTGTGGGGGCCGGTCGAGGAACCCGAGAAACTGGGGATTCACGGGACGCACGTGGCGGTGGATTTCGACGTCTGCATCGCGGACGGCGCGTGCGTCGAGGACTGTCCGGTGGACGTCTTCGAGTGGGTGGACACGCCCGACCATCCCGAATCGGAGCGGAAGGCGGACCCGGCGAACGAGATCCAGTGCATCGACTGCATGCTGTGCGTGGACGTCTGTCCGGTGGACGCGATAGACGTGGACTCGTCCCGATAAGAGGAGGGCGGACGCGGGGCGGTTCAGGCGCGGTCGATGTCGAGCTGCTCCCGGAGGTTTTCGAGGGCGTCGGAGTCCGCGAGTTCTTCGAGTCGGTCCTGGAAGTGGTCTTCGCAGAGTCCGACCCGTAGGCCGTCTTTCTCGACGGACACGTCAGCGCTCCGGTCGCAGTAGTGGCAGCGCATACTCCTGTTTGGAGACGGAGGTACCTTATCTTGTCGCCCGCGGCGTTATAGGTGAGCGCTGACGGCGGCGTACTCGTCCTCGCTGAGTCCGGCTTTCGCAAGTTCGGTGCCGTGGGCGTCGCTGCCGCCGGTGGGGAGGAGGTCGTGTTCGGCGATGGCGCGTTCGACGAGTTCGGTGCCGCCGTCCGGGTCGTTGCCGACGGGGCGGTCGTAGGGGTAGTGGAGTTCCACGGCGTCGAGTACGTCACAGCGCGCGAGCGCGGCGTCGGGGTCGTCGTAGCGGAGCGGGTGGGCGAGGCCGACGAGCGCGCAGGCGTCGCGGAGGAGGTCGACGCCGTCCGCGAACGGGGTGACGTCGCGCGCGACGAAGCAGGGGCCGTCGTCGCCGATGAGGTCGTCGAAGACGGCCGAAATGTCGTCGTACTCGGTGTCGGGGTGGGAGACGACGGCGCGGGCGATGTGGGGGCGGCCGAGCCCCTCGCGGGGTTCGAGGTCGAGGTCGACGGAGAGCGCGCGCTCGACGTTCTCGATGATGCGGCGGCCGCGTTCGAACCGGTCGCGCTGGAGGCGGTCGAGTTCGTCGGTGAGGGCGTCGGTGGGGGTGACGCCGTAGCCGAGGAGGTCTATCTGTTCGACCTGGGTCTCGACGCGGAGTTCGATGCCGTGGACGAGTTCGACGTCGCCGTGGTCGCTCACGGGCGGGAGGTCGGGATGGAGTCGGTCGTGGTCGGTGACCGCGACGGCGGCGAGGCCGGCGTCCCGTGCGGCGGGAACGACGGCGTCAGGGTCGAGCGTGCCGTCCGAGCGGGTCGTGTGGACGTGGAGGTCCGCGTACACCATACGTGCGTCATGTCCCTCGGCCACATATAAGGTCGCTAAAATACATCACCATTGTTCATGGAGAACATTCTTAATGGTCGTTCACCACGAATTGTGTATGTCGATCAGAGACGCGACGCAACTGCTCGAATCCCAGGAGTACCCGACCACGGCCCAGAACATCAAGGAAGACCACGGCGACTACGAACTCGACCTCCCGAACGGCACGGAAACCCTCGGCGACGTCCTCGACCGCGCCGGCGACGACGGCTTCGACGACTCCACCGCCGCCCAGCACGCCCTGCTCAACGCGGTCGGCGGCGAAGCCATCGGCCGTCCCGGCTACTCCGACCGCGACCCCACGCCCATGGGCGTCGACGGTCCCGATGCGGTCTCGTTCTAGCAAGTCCTTTTGCCGGCGCTCCGCGCTCGGAAAACCTGTCCGGCAGACGCGAAGCGTCTGCCTGCATCGGCCAGAATCTCCGATTTCCGGTTGTCCCTCCCTTGCCAGAGTCGGAGCGGAGCTCCGACGTGCTCGCGTTCGGTTCCCTCACGCGAACGTCGGCGAACGCAAGCGGCGGCCTCCGGCCGCCGATGGTGTCACCAGTAGTGTCACGAACCCGTTGGAACCCATCTCAGAAGTCGGAATTGTTCGTCGCTCGTGTCTCCGTTCGACGCCGATTTTCGCCCGACGTGGTGCGGTTCACGTCGAACGAATTTCCTGTTGTTTATGAAAGAGCGTTACATTAATATGCGGTAATCGCAAACCATGGTGTGTATTACCATGTCAATTGGGTCCTACGACGAGGACGAACACGAGCGGCGTGAGCGGAAGAACGCGTCCGTCGACACGACGAACGATGACACGCGGACCCAGTACGAGGGGACCGTAGAGTACGACTCCGGCGAGTCCACAGAACAACTTCTCGACCAGTTCCGGAAGATAAAGCGGAACTGACCGTCGCCGGGTAGCATCGACCGAACCTGCAACCGAGCCCACGGAGGGCTATTTCTCCGCACCCATCGCGAACAGTGGCGACGATCCCGCAGTCATCCGCCACCTAGAAAGTCGACAACCGGACGGTCACCATCGGGCAATCGTCGAGTGGGGACCGTGACACGACGTGAGTGTTACGCTGATGCTGACCGACATTAGCCCATATATTACAACTCCGACAGGTGTGGTAGGTCGGGGCGGATGGCGACCGGTGAACGCGAGACCGTCACGAACCCCGGCGCGGAATCCGCCTCCGTCGACGTAGACGCCGTCTTCCACATCCTGAGCAACCGACGCCGACGACACGTGGTTCGCGTCCTCCAGCGAACCGACGGCGCGATGGACATCGGCGACATCGCGGAGGCGGTTGCCGCGTGGGAACACGACATCCCAGCAGAAGCCGTGACGCACCGCCAACGCAAGAGCGCGTACACCGCCCTCCACCAGACGCATCTCCCGAAACTCGCGGACGCGGGGTTCGTCGAATCTGACCGCGAGTGGGTCGACGTCCGCCTCACGGACCGCGCGCACGTCCTCGAAGCACTCCTCGACGACGTAACCGAACCCGACCCGTCCCGAAAAAAATCCGCGGTCGTCGGCTTCGCGCTCGGGCTGGCGGTCGGCGTCCTCCTGAGCGCGCTCTTCGACGCGACCGTCCTCGTCCCGAGCGTCGCCCTCCCCCTCGCCGACACGAAACTGCGCCTCGTCCGACGCTGGTAATCTGTTCTCTGCACGGTTGTGACCACATCACCGAGTATCACCACCAACTCCCGCCCGCATCATCGTCACTCGCATCTGCCGAACTCTCCAGTTATAGAGCTTTTAACCGTCGTATTCGGCCAATACTCACCGTAGATAGTACCCATTCATTGGAGCACCCGTCCGGCGGGCACCACCCCGGCGGGGACTGCGCATGACTCCCAGAACGCCACTGACCCCTCCGACAGTACCGCCATGAAGAAACGTATAGCACGACAGACGCTCGCCGTCCTCGTCTCACTCCTCGTCCTCACCTCCGGCGCCGGAAGTGCGGTCGCGTTCGCCGGCTCGAACGGACAGGGAGACGTGGACACCGCCGTCACCGCCGCGCTCGACACCGACCCGAGCGCAGTCGTCGCACGCGTGAACGCGGGCGACGAAACAGTATCGGCATCGAGCGGCCCCGACTGGACGCCGCCGGACGCCACGAGCGGCGTTTCGGTGAGCGGGAGCTCACAGCCATACTCGACTCAGAACGCGGTCACGCTCGACGGGACGGTTCCGTCGAGCACGCCCGCAGAGGTGTTCCAGACGGAGCGCTACGGCGACCAGCAGTGGGACATCGACGTCACCCCCGGACAGCGCTACGAAGTCCGGCTGTACTTCGCGGAGATATTCCAGGAGTCCTCGAACCAGCGCGTGTTCGACGTCTCCGTCGAGGGCCAGCAGGTCCTGAACGACTACGACATCTACGCTGACGTCGGTCACGACGTCGGCACGATGAAGTCGTTCACCGTGACGCCCTCCGACGGTACGCTGGACGTCGACTTCACGACGGAGGTCGACAACGCGAAGATTTCCGCCGTCGAAGTCGTCGAATCACCGGCCCAGCCCGACACGCTCGGCGGGCCGTCGAACGTGGACTTCGGCACGGTCGCTACGGGGAACAGCCAGACCGAGACGGTGACGCTGACGAACCTCGGGAACGCGAGCAACGGCTCGCACCCCGACATCACCGTCAGCGACGTCACCGTCACGGGCGCTGACGCCGACCAGTTCTCGACGGGCTTCTCGGGGAGCGTCACCCTCGCACCCGGCGACTCCGCTACGGTCGACGTGACGTACGCGCCGAGCGAAGCGCAATCGCACGCGGCCACGCTCGAAATCACCCACAGCGGCAGTAACTCGCCGCTCACGGTCGACCTCGGCGGCGAGGCGTCGAGCGACGTCCCCATCGGCTTCGGGAAGAGCAGTCTCCAAGGCTTCGATGAAGGCGCTCTCACGGCGCTCGAGTTCGGCCCGGACGGCCGGCTCTACGTCGCCCAGCAGAGCGGGATGGTGTACGCGCTCAACGTCACGCGGACCGGCGAGAACTCGTACACCGTGACGTCCCAGGAGGCCATCAGCGCCATCCAGGACATCCCCAACCACGACGACGACGGCGACTACGTCCCCGGTGAGAGCACTCGACAGGTGACCGGGCTGACGGTCGGCGGCACGGCCGCGCAGCCGGTCGTCTACGTGTCGTCGAGCGACCCGACCATCGACGTCGGGACCGACGACGACGACACGGACACGAACTCCGGCGCTATCTCCCGGTTGACGTTCGACTGGGCGAGCGACGGAAGCCTGAACAACGTCGACCACGAGGTTCTCGTCCTCGGACTGCCGCGCTCCGAGGAGAACCACGCGACGAACGGTCTCGACCTGAGCGACGACGGCGACACGCTGTACGTCGCGCAGGGCGGGAACACGAACAAGGGCGCACCCGGGAACAACTTCGGGCACACGCCCGAGTACGCGCTCTCCGCGGCGATCTTGCAGATCGACCTCGCGCAGATCGAGTCGAACTACGACGCGAAGAACCTCGCGAACTACGACCCGCAGGGAAGTACCGAGTCCTACCCCGACCTGCAGTTCTACTACGGCATTCCGACCGTCCGGACCGACGACGCGACGGACGGTAACGACCTGCCGTTCGGCGGGGAGGACGGCCGCAACATGGCCAAAATCATCCCCGACGGACCGGTGCAGGTGTTCTTCCCCGGTCTCCGGAACCCGTACGACGTCGTGGTGACGGAGGACGGCCAGATTTACACGGCCGACAACGGCCCGAACGGCGGCTGGGGCGGCCAGCCGGTCGACGAAGGCCCGGGCGGCACCTGTACGAACGCGCCGAACGAGGACGGGAGCTACGGGACCGGCGACCAGTTGCACCTGGCGGTCGCGGGCGGGTTCGGCGGTCACGGGAACCCCATCCGCGCCAACCCCGACAATGCAGGCCTCTACTACGCGAACGGCACCCAGTACTTCGACTTCAACGCGTCGAACACGCCGGTGCCGTTCTCGATGGCCGACCCGGTCCAGTGCGACTACCAGGACCCGAGCGAGGACAGCTCGCTCGGCGACACGTTCGGCTGGTCCGCCGGTATCGACGAGTACACGGCGTCGAACTTCGGCGGCGCGATGCAGGGCGACCTGCTCGTCGTCGTCGGCTCCAGTTCGGTCGAACGCATCCAGTTGAACGCCACCGGAACCGGCGTGACCGACCAGAAGAGCAACTTCTTCAGCGACGTCAGCGCGCTCGGCATCGACACCCAGAGCGACGACGAGCGGTTCCCCGGAACCGTCTGGACCGCGCGTGGCGGTATCACGGTGTTCGAGCCGAACGACTACGGTGACTCGGGCGGCGGCGACGTCTGTACGGGCGCTGACGACCCGTCGCTCGACGAGGACGGGGACGGCTACGACAACGCCGACGAACTCGACGCCGGCACGGACCCGTGTTCGGCGGCGTCGACACCCCCCGACTTCGACGACGACGGCACGTCGAACGTGAACGACCCCGACGACGACAACGACGGACAGCCCGACACCTCGGATCCGTTCGCCGTCGACCCGAACGACGGCACGACGACGACGCTCCCCGTCCAGATGGAGTTCTCCGAACTCAGCCTGTTCGGCGAGAACAGCCAGGGCTGGACGGGCGTGATGACGAACGGCGACACCGACTACCAGGACCTTTACGACCCCGGCCAGATGACGGTCGGCGGCGCGGCGGAGGTGCTGACGGTCGAGAGCGTCCCGAAGGGCGACGCGACGAACAACGACCAGCAGTTCGCGTTCCAGCGCGGAATCAGCGCCCCCGCCGAACCGTTCACCATCTCGACGACGGTGAACGGCTACCCCGCCGACCCCTCGAACTACCAGGGGCTCGGAATCTATCTCGGTAACGGCGACCAGGACCACTACCTGAAGCTCGTCGTCTCGGCGAACGGCGGGACGGGCGGCGTCCAACTCGGCATGGAGAACGGGAGCGGCTTCAACAACGTCGCCAATCCGGCCGACCCCGCCGTCACGGGACCGGGTAACAACACCGACCTCTCGATGACGGTGTACCCGAGCAACAGCACCGTCGAGGCGTACTACACGCCGACCGGCGGCGAACGGACGTTCGTCGGTAGCACGACGATTCCGGACGGCTGGCTGGATGGCTCGGACGACACCGGGCTCGCGGTGGGCGTCATCTCGACGTCCTACCAGGCGGCGTCGACGTTCGACGCGACCTGGACCCACCTCTACGTGGAGCGCGTGAACCCGGTCGCGAACCAGCCGCCGACCGCCGACGCGGGAAGCGACCAGACGGTCGACGAGGGTGCGACGGTTACCCTCGACGCCTCTGGCTCGAGCGACCCCGACGGTGACGACGGCGCTCTCGGGTACACGTGGACGCAGACCGCGGGCACGCCCGCGGACCTGCTCGACATGAGCGACAGCGCACAGGTGTCGTTCACCGCTCCCGAGGTCCAGAGCGACACCACGTACACGTTCCAGGTGAGCGTCTCCGACGGGGAGGCGTCCGACACCGACACGGTGAACGTCACCGTCCAAGACACGGACACCGCGACGGGCGACGTCGTGTTCGCCGTGAACGCGGGCGGCTCCGAGTACACCGCAACGGACGGCACGGTGTACGCCGCGGACACGAACTTCGATGGCGGCAACACGTACAGTACGTCGGCGTGGGCGTCCACGCCGCCCGACATCGGGAACACCGAGGACGACCCGCTCTACCGGACCGAACGGTACGGCGATCCGTTCGGCTACGACGTGCCCGTGGAGAACGGCACCTACGAGGTCACGCTGAAGTTCGCGGAGATCTTCCAGGGTGCCGCACCCCAGGACACGGTCGACTCGTCCGGTCCGACGGACGGCACGAACGAGAACGACCGCCTGTTCAACGCGAGCATCGAGGGCCAGCAGGTCCTGACGAACTACGACATCTTCGCGGAGGTCGGGCCGCTCAACGCGACCGACGAGACGTTCACGGTCGAGGTCACGGACGGCCAGCTCGACATCGACTTCGAGGCGACCTACGACAACGCGAAGGTTTCGGCCGTCAAAGTCGAGCGCGTCACGCAGGAGTCGATGACGCTCGCGGAAGCGGTCGCGAGCTACGAAGACGGCGGTGACGACTCGATCATCAGCCTCGTCGAGGTTCAGGCGGCCGTCGACTGGTGGCAGTCCGGCCAACCGGTCCCCGGTACGGACGGTGAGACCCTCGACCAGACCGAGGTGCAGGACCTCATCAACCTCTGGCAGGAGGGCGCGACCGTCGGCGGGAACGACGCGCCGACCGCGTCGCTGTCCGTCTCACCGACGAACCCGACCACGGGCGAACAGGTGACGCTCGACGCCTCCGAGTCCACCGACCCGGACGGTGACAGCCTGACGTACTCCTGGATCATCGACGGCCAGCACGACCACGACTGGCACGAGGCGACGCTCCAACAGACGTTCCAGACCGCCGGCGAGCACACCGTGCAGGTGACCGTCGAGGACAGCGCCGGCAACGTCGACACCGCCTCCGAGACCGTCACGGTCACGGAAGCGGGCCCCACGAACGGGTCGGCACTCGTCGAGATCACGCCCGACTCGGGGCTCGAAGCCACCACGTACGGACAGGGCTCGTATCAGGTGACGAACACCGGCGAGAAGGACATCGCGTCCGTCTCGTTCGACCTGAGTTCGGGCTGGTATCCGGACATGGTGTTCGACCCGCAGGGCACCGCCGGCGACCCGACCGCTGAAGGGCTGAACATCGTCTCCGACGGCGGGACGAACATCCTCACGCAGCCCGGTACCGGCGAGGCGTTCAGCCAGCCGCACAACGGCGTGAACGCCTCCGACGGCTACGACGTGATGACCGTCGAGTTCGGCGACTTCGAACCCGGCGAGACGGCGACCTTCTGGGCCGACAACGACCCGACCAGCATCAAGGGCGCGACCATCGGCTCGCAGGAGGCCGGCCCCGTCTCCGGGCTCGAACTCGCCCGGTCGACGGTGACGGTGACCTACGAGGACGGCACGACCCAGACGACCCAGCTGATGGGTGACGGGAGTGCCGGCGGTTCGACCGCCACCGTCTCCGGCGACGAGGCGTCCGCGCCGACCATCGGCGTCGACGGCGTCTCGCTCGACGGGAGCGTTCTCGACGCGTACCACAGCGCGGCGACCGTCACCGAGGCGAGCCAGACCATCACGGTCTCCGGCCAGCCCGGTGCGACCGTCACGCTCGTTCGCGCGGAAGGCGAATTGACCCTCTCGAACGTCCCGGACGCCGACGGCGACGGCGAACCCGGCTACGACATCGAGGACTACGAGGCGAACGACGCCGAGGACGTCGAGTACTACACGGTCACGCTCGACGCGAACGGCGAAGCGACGGTGCCGGTCACGCTGACCAACACCACGTCGGACGGCGACAACAACGCCGGCTACAACTACTTCGTCGCGGTGCACGGTCAACCCGACGACGACGCGGGCTTGGCGTCGAACGTCGTCGTCCTCGAACTCGTCTCGGGGAGCGACACCGAACCCGCCGACCAACCCGTCTACGCGGTGAACGCCGGCGGCAGCGCGTACACCGCGGCCGACGGCACGGAGTACGCCGCGGACGCGTACTACGACCAGTCCAAGGGATTTTCCTCGACGACTCAGGCGATCGGGAACACCGAGGACGACCCGCTCTACCAGATCGAACGGTACGGTGACCCGCTCTCGTACGGGTTCCCCGTCAGCGACGGGACGTACAACGTCACGCTCCAGTTCGCCGAAATCTACCAGGGCGTCGACGGCGGGAACCCGAGCGGCGGCGTCGGCGACCGCGTGTTCGACGTCTCCATCGAGGGCCAGCAGGTCCTGACGGACTACGACATCTACGACGAGGTCGGCCCGCTCAACGCGACCCAGCGGACGTTCACGACGACCGTCACCGACGGCGCGCTGAACGTCACGATGAACGCCTCCGCGGACAACGCGAAGGTCAGCGCCATCGTGATCGAAAACGCCACCGACACCGGCGGTGGCGACACCAACACCGCGCCGACGGTCGACGCCATCGGCGACCAGTCCGTCGTCAGCGGCGAGAACGTCGACGTCTCCGTCGATGCATCCGATCCGGACGGCGACACCATCTCGCTGTCCGTCGACGGCCCCGACTTCGTCAGTCTGGCCGATAGCGGCGACGGCACGAGCACGCTCGCCATCGAACCGAGTTCCGCCGACGCGGGCACCTACGTGGTCGAGGTGACCGCGAACGACGGCACCGACCAGACGGCCGAGAGCTTCCAGGTCACAGTCGAAACGGCGACGTCACTCACCAGCGGGACGGCAGTCCACCGCGTGAACGTGGGCGGAAGCACCGTCTCCGCGACCGACGGCGGCTCCGACTGGACGGGCGTCACGGGAACAGCGTCCCAGTATCTCGTGTCGGCCGACGGAGACAACTACAACAGCGGGGACGACGTCACGCCGACGAGCGCCGTTCCGTCGAGTACGCCCGACGCGGTGTACGCCAACGAGCGCTACGGCCCGATGCAGTGGACGTTCCCGGTCGACCCGGGTTCCGAGGTCGAGGTCCGCCTCTACGTCAGTAACCAGTTCCCCGGGGCGAGCGCCGAAGGTGAACGCCAGTACAACGTCTCCATCGAGGGCCAACAGGTCCTGACGGAGTACGACCCGGTGGCCGACGTCGGTCACGCGAACGGGACGGTGAAGGCGTTCACCGTCACCGACGACGGCGACGGGAACGTCACGGTCACCTTCGAGAAAGGCGCGGTCGAGAACCCGCAGGTCAACGCCATCGAGGTCGTGGGCGACGCCGACTCCGGCGGTTCCGCCACGGGGTCCGCTGACCTCACGGTGACGGCGAACAGCGGCATCGACTCGAGCACCTACAGCGGCGGTTCGTTCGAGATTACGAACACCGGCGAGAAACAGATCGAGTCGGTCACCTACGACCTGAGCGAGAGCCTCGTCCCGGACGCGGTGTTCGACCCGAACGGCACCGCCGGGGACGCGACCGCGAAGGGTCTCAGTATCGACAGCCAGTCGGGTGACGGCGTCGGCGTCGTCAGCACCGCCGACGGGGACGTGTTCAGTCAGCCCCACGACGGGAACAGCGACGACGGCTACGACGTGTTGACCGTCGAGTTCACCGACTTCGACCCCGATGAGTCGGTCGCGTTCTCGACGGACGTCGACCCGACGACCATCAAGGGCGCGTCCACGACCGGCGGCGCGGGCTCGGTCTCCGGGCTCGAACTCGCCGGGAGCGCCGTCACGGTCGAGTACGCCGACGGTACGAGTCAGACGAACGACCTCTTCGAGGACGGCAGCGCCGGCGGCGCGCAGACGACACTCACTGCGGACGTCGCGAGCGCGCCGACGCTCGGCGTGGAGGGCGTCTCCCTCCAGTCGACCGACTTCCCCGGTCACGCGGCGGCGAACGTCTCCGCGGCCCAGCAGAACATCACCGTCAGCGGGCCCGCCGGGGCGACCGTCACGCTCCTCGTCGCGGAGCTGAGCGAACCGCCGAGCGACGGCTACGACCTCGACGACTTCGAGGGCGACACCGCCGCGTCGGTGACCACCCGGACGGTGACGCTCGATTCGAACGGCGAGGCGACCATCTCCGTCTCGCTCTCGAGTTCGAACCTGAACTACGTCCTCGGGTCCGTCGACGGCGCTGACGGCTCGGGACAGACCTCCAGCGTGGTGATACTCTCCGTGGAGTGAGCCGCCCACAGCCCACACGATGTCCACTCCCGCCACCCCCGTCGCTGGTTCGCGAACGACCCCATCGGTCGTTCCCGCCGTCAGCGGCGCGGTCGGCGGCGTCGAGTGGCGCGACGACGAGTCCATTCGGCCGACGACTCGACCGCCTCGCCCACGCTGGGCGCGCTCCGGGGGTAACCGAGACGCACACCCCGGCGCGGGAGAGGAGGCGAGTCCGACGCCCGCTCCGACGGTCGACGCCGCCACCGCGGACGACGGACGCGCACGCTACCGACTGCTGTCGGTACGAACCGACCCGCGAGACGACACGACCACACAGACACACGACAAATGACGACACAATCGCGAATCAGAAAAGCGGCTGCAGCGCTCGTCGCGCTGACAGTCGTCCTCTCGGTCATCGGACCGGTGGGGACGGCCGCCGCTCAGGAAGTAACGGTCTCACAATCGACGACGGACACGACAGCCGCGCCCGGAGAGACGGTCACGCTCCAGACGACCATCTCGGTGACGGACGCGAACGCGCCCGGACTGGACATCCAGCTCCCGAGTAGCTGGATGGGTAACATGACGGACGCCGACGGCGGCGCTCCAAAGCCGAAGACGGGCGAGGCGAACGTCCTCCAGGTCGTCTGGCTCAGCTCGGGGACGTACACGGTGACGTACGAGGTGTACGTCCCGTCCGACGCGTCCGCGGGTGACTACTCGGTCGACGTCGAGGCGTCCGCCATCGACCCCGCGACCGACGACCGCATGGTCGAGACGACCTCGACGACCATCTCTGTCGAGGAGCCCGAGCAGAATCAGGAGCCGACCGCCGACGCGGGAAGCGACCAGACGGTCAACGAGGGCGCGTCCGTTTCGCTGGACGCCACCGGTTCCAGCGACCCCGACGGTGACGCGCTGAGTTACTCGTGGACGCAGACCGACGGCCCGTCGGTCACGCTCTCCGACGCGTCCACCGCCACCCCCACGTTCACCGCGCCCGAGGTCCAGAGCGACACCACGCTCACCTTCGAAGTGACCGCCTCCGACGGCGAGGCCGTGGACACTGACACGGTGTCCGTCACCGTGCAGGACGTCCCCGAGCCGAACCAGAACCCGAGCGCGTCCTTCGACTACTCGCCGTCCAGTCCGACGGCCGGCGACCAGGTGGCGTTCGACGCGTCCGATTCGAGCGACTCCGACGGCTCCATCGAGAGCTACGCGTGGGACTTCGACGGCGACGGCCAAACCGACGCGACCAGCGAGACGGCGTCACACACGTTCAGCAGTCCCGGTGACTACGACGTCACGCTCACGGTCACCGACGACGACGGCGCGACCAGCAACACCACGCAGACGGTGAGCGTCGGCGAACAGCCGAACCAGAACCCGACCGCGTCGTTCACCGTCGACCCCGCGCAACCCGAGGAGGGGCAGACAGCCACGTTCGACGCGTCGGCCTCCGACGACCCTGACGGAACCATCGCGTCCTACGCGTGGGACTTCGACGACGACGGCCAGACCGACGCCACCGGCGAGACGGTTACTCACGCCTACGACAGCAGCGGCACGTACACGGCGACGCTCACGGTCACCGACGACGACGGTGCGACCGCGACGACCCAGCAGGAAGTCGTCGTCTCCGCGCCGCCGGAGAACCTGGACCCCACCGCATCGTTCACCTACGCGCCGTCCAACCCCACGACCGCCGACCAGGTGACGTTCGACGCGTCCGCTTCGAGCGACTCCGACGGCTCCATCGCGGGCTACCAGTGGGAGTTCGGTGACGGTACCACCGCGACCGGTGCGACGCCCGCGCACACCTACGACAGCAGCGGCACGTACACGGTCGCGCTCACCGTCACCGACGACGACGGCGCGACCAGCACCGAGACGATGGACGTCACCGTCGAGGAATCTGAAACGAGCGAGGTCGTGTTCGCCGTGAACGCGGGCGGCTCCGAGTACACCGCCACGGACGGCACCGTCTTCCAGGCGGACACGAACTTCGACGGCGGGAACGACTACGGCATCTCCTCGGACACGGACATCGCGAACACCGAGAACGACCCGCTCTACCGGACCGAACGCTGGGGTGACTTCTCGTACGACATCCCGGTCGAGGACGGCGAGTACGAGGTCACCCTGTACTTCGCGGAAATCTACCAGGGCGTCTCCAGCGACGACGTCATCGACGGCGCCGGCCCGGACGACGGGACGAACGAGAACGACGCCGTCTTCGACACGTCCATCGAGGGACAGGAAGTCATCTCGAACTACGACCTCTTCGCGGAACTCGGCCCGCTCAACGCGACCCAGCGGACGTTCACGACGACCGTCACCGACGGCGAACTGAACGTCGACTTCACCGCCGACATCGACTACGCGAAGATCAGCGCGATCAAGGTCGAGTCCACGACGGGCGGCGCGAACACGCCGCCGACGGTCGACGCCGGCGACGACCAGACCGTCACCGAAGGCGACGCCGTTCAGTTGAGCGCGAGCGGGTCCGACGCGGACGGTGACGCGCTGAGTTACTCGTGGACGCAGACCGACGGCCCGTCGGTCACGCTCTCCGACGCGTCCACCGCCACCCCCACGTTCACCGCGCCCGCCGTCCAGAGCGACACCACGCTCACCTTCGAAGTCACCGCCTCCGACGGTAACGGCGGAAGCGCGACCGACACCGTGTCCGTCACGGTCCAGAACACCGGCGAGTCGGACCTGTCGACCGCCGTGTCGCTCACGCCCACCGAGGCGACGGCCGGCCCGGACGGTGAAGCGACGTACGACGTGGTGGTCGAAGACGTCGACGGCGGCGTCGGCGCGTACACGATGACCGTCTCCATCGGAGACACCGCGACCGCGCACATCGCGGACGTCGAACCCGCCCACGCGAACGGCGAGACGACGGACGTCTCCATCGCCGCAGACGGCGACAGCGCGACCGTCGAAGCAGCGCTCGTCGACACCGAACAGACCGGTTCGGTCACGCTGTTCACCGTGACGGTCGCGAGCGACACCGGCGGCGAGACGCCGGTCGACCTCTCCGTCGGCGCGCTCGGCACGGAAGCCGGCGAGTCCTACGACGTGACCGCGACGAACGGCGCGACGTTCGTCGACTCCTCGCTCGTCGTCGGGTCGTCGGACCAGCCCGCACAGGACCCCGACGGTGACGGCCAGTACGAGGACGTCAACGGCGACGGGTCCGTCGACGTGCTCGACGTGCAACTGCTGTTCGCGGAGCGCAACAGCGCCGTCGTGACGTCGAACGTCGACGCGTTCGACTTCAACGGCGACGGAATCGTCGACATCCTCGACGTGCAGGCGCTCTACCACGAGGAGGTCGCCTGAGCACCGATGACCGACCGCGAACGTCTCCGCACGTGGACGGCGGCCGGCGCGCTCGCGCTGGTCGTCTCGCTCCTCGCGGCGGCCAGCGTCGCGACCGCCGCCTCCACGGCGACGGTGTCGCTGTCGCCGACCGAGGACTCGGTCGCGGTCGGTGAGACGACGACGGTCGACCTCGTCGTTGAGGGCGTCGACGGCGGTGTCGGCGCGTTCAACGTCACCGTGACCGTCGCCGACCCGTCGCGGGCGAGCATCGAGTCGGTCGAACTCCACGGCGATCCTGGTGTGAAGCGCGTCAAGCGCCCCCGCGACGCGGCATCGGTCACGGTCAGCGCGGCGCTCGCGGACACCAACGACACCGGCGACGTCACCGTGCTGACGCTCGTCGTTCGCGGAGAACGCGCGGGTACCACGACCCTCGACGCCTCCGTGGAGACCCTCGGCGACGAAGACGGCAACGCATACACGGTCTCCCGGACGAACGGCGCGACGCTCTCGGTCGGAGACGGCGACGGCTCCACGACGAGCGGCGAGGCGTCCGGAAGCACCGGCAGTAACGACGATGCGGCCGACCCCGGAGCGGACGAAACGACGACGACGACGACGGGTGGTTCGGGCGGCGAAGGGCCGACCACGACGGCCGCGAACGACGACACCGGCGGCGACTCGACGACTCGCACGAGCGAGAACGACCGCGGTTCGGTCGACGACCCGACGACGGGAACTACCGGGAAGGATCGGGACGAGTCCTCGTCCCTGTCGCTGTCCGGCGTGTTCCTCCCCGTCGTCGGTCTCATCGGCGGGCTCGTCGCCCTCCTCGCGGTCGTCGCGTACCGCCGGCGCTGACCGCCACACTCCGTTTTTTCTCGCGACCCGTCCGGTTACGGCGTCGTCTCGTCGAGCGCGCGGCGCACCGCCTCCGAGAACGGCGTCGGCGTCACGTCACAGATGTCCCGGAGCCGCGTCTCCGAGCAGACGACGGGGTTCCTGAGGCCTTCGACGAGCGGTCGCGCGACCGAAACGGGGACGTCGGTGACGAATCCGAGCCAGTAGGCCGAGAGCCGCGGCGAGAGAACGGGCACCGGAACGAGATAGAGCGTGCGGCCGTCGGCGCGCGCGGTCTCCCGCATCATCTCGGCGTACGAGAGGACGTCGGGGCCGCCGATTTCGTACGTCTCCCCCGTGGTTTCGGGATGCGCGAGGACGCAGACGAGGTAGGCGACGACGTCCCGGACGGCGATGGGTTGGCAGGGCGTGCGAACCCAGCGCGGCGTCACCATCACGGGGAGACGGTCGACCAGTTGGCGGATAGTCTCGAAGCTCGCGCTCCCCGCGCCGACGATGATGGCCGCGCGGAGGACGGTGAGCGCGTAGTCGCCGTCCCCGAGAATCGTCTCGACCTCCCGCCGGGAGCGCAGGTGCGCGGAGAGCGCGTCGCGGTCCGCGCCGAGGCCGCCGAGGTAGACGACGCGTTCGACGTTCGCGGCGCTCGCGACGTCCGCGAAGTTCTGTGCGCACCGGCGGTCGCGCTCCTCGAACCCTTCGCCCGCACCCATCGAGTGAACGAGGTAGTACGCCGCGTCGACGTCCGAGAAGTCGAGCGTGGACGGGTCGAGGAGGTCGCCGCGACGCACCGCCACTCCCTCGGGGGCGTCGTACGTGGACGGGTCGCGGACCAGAGCGACGACGTCGTGGCCGGCGTCTCGGAGCGCGGGGACGAGCCGACCGCCGACGAATCCGCTCGCGCCGGTGACGAGTGCGCGCATGGTCGATATGTCGGCGGCTCAGTGCTTAAGCGTTCCAGCCGGGGGTAGTGGGTGCGCCCCGGTCTTCTTCGACCTGCTCCGCGAGTCCGGGGTTCGGCGAGTCTTCACGGTGGGAGTCCCAGTCCTCGATCGCCGCGGACACCCACGAGTCCGCGTCGAGCGCGCGGTCGCGGTAGTCGGCGAAGGCGTTCTCGTTTATCGCGACCGTTCCGGGTGAGCCGGCGGCCGCCGCGGCGACGAAGCGCGCGCGGTCCTCCGCGGTGAGGTCGTCCGAGACCACGCGCTCCACGACACCGTCGAGGTCGTCGGGGTCGGGGTAGCAGAACACCTTCGACCCGAGCGCCTGCGGACCCAGGAGGAGGCCGGAGAGTCCCTCGGGGGTGGTGTCGTCGAGCAGGCGGTCGCCGCCGAACGCGTCCTCGACGCGCTCGCACTCGGTTTCCGAGTCGAGCGCGAGGTTGTGACCGGGGTACTCCGCGCACTCCTCGGGGTAGAGGTCGGCGTCGTGGATGCGACACTGGAGGGTGTCGGGGTCGAGAAAGATACAGGACGGAAGCCAGGTAGGGTCCGCGCCGAACGGCGCGACGGGTTTCTCGGGTTTCCGGAGGCCGACGAAGAAGACGGGGCGGCCGTCGATGGCGGCGAGCGTGTAGCCGTCCACCTCGACGCCGGAATCGTCCTGCCAGAGGCGCGGGCGGAGCGCGTCGGCGAGGCCCGCGTCCACGAACCCGCGGACGTCCTCGCGGGTGAGCGGAACGAGGTTGTACGTGTCGTCGAGCGGGTCGCGCGCGCCGCCGCGTTCGTGTTCGTCGTGGGGAGACAGCGGCCGCCAGTCGATACAGCATCCGGCGCAGTTCTCGCAGTCCACCTCCATACGGCCGAGTACGTGACAGGTGTCGAAAAAGTTTGGCCGGCGGAACCGTTATGCGGTCGGACGGTCTCCACCGCGCTATGTCCCGAGAACGCGGGCCGAGCGGCGTCGGCGCGACGCTGAGCGTCGTCGTCGGCATCCTCCTCGTCGCGTACGGCGTCCTGCTCTCCGGAACCTCTCTGCTCGCCGCCGCGTGGGTCGCGGCCGTCGGCGTCTGCGTCGTCGCGTCCGGCCTCGTCGCGACCGCGTGGGCGGGCGAACGGTTCGGTATCAGTCCGCGCCGCCAGCGCCGGATGTCGACCGCGCTCGGCCTCCTCGGCGTCCTGTTCGCCATCGCGTACTTCCTCGGAAGCGGCACCGTGTAATCCGCGGGGCCCACGAGCCGCTCGACGGGGTGTCGAAACGCGCGGCCGAGCCGGGGAGTCGACACGGGTCACGCAACGGCTATCTCGGCGCGTCGCGTCCCGGGCCCCATGAGTACCGAAATCGAACGCGGTCGGACGTCGAGCGGCTGGTCGGTGGCGTGGAGCGCAGTCGCCGTCTTCCTCGGCATCTCCGTGACGCTGTACGGCGTCCTCGTCCTCTCGGCGTCGGCGCTCGGCGGCGTCTGGATAGTCGCGACCGGCGTCGCCCTCCTCCTCTCCGGCGTCCTCGCGACCGCCTGGGCGGCCGAGCAGTTCGCGCTCGACCCGCGAACACAGCGACTGCTCGTGGTCGCGTTCGCCGTCGTCGCCGTCTTCCTCGGCGTCTCGTTCGTCCTCGTGAACGGGATGACCTTCGAGCAGGAGAGCGTGACGAGCGGCGGAGCGTAATCCCCGAACGGGCAGGCGAGCAGTCGCCGGGTGCAGCCGGCCGCGGTGTCGACGCGTGAGGCGTTCGCCGTCGAACCCGGGCCGCCGTCCGGGACACCTAAACCCCGTCCGCGCCTCCCCCACGCATGGCGAAACGCAGGTGTGACGCGTGCGGCCGCGCCGTCCACATCTCCGGCGGCGTCGGCGACTTCTGGGACTTCGGCAGCCTCACGAAGGAGGCGTCCGGCGGACTCGCACTGGAGTTCGCTGACGGGGAGGCGTTCCTCTGTTTCGACTGCATCGAGGACCTGCCCGACGACGCGACGCACGCCGACGTCGAACGCCTGAAGGAGAGGCACGAAACCTAAGGCTCTCGGCGTCTTTCTCCCGCCGTGAACCCCGCGCGCATCCACGAGGAGTTCCCCGCGCCGTCCTATCGCGGCGCCCAGGAGCAAGCGCTCTCGGACGTGCGCGACGCGTTCGCGGACGGGAACGACGTCGTGTTGGTGCGCGCGCCGACCGGGAGCGGGAAGTCGCTGCTCGCCCGCGCCATCATGGGGTGTGCGCGGAAGGCCGCGGACGCGTCGCCGACGGACCCCGTTGGCGCGTACTACACCACCCCGCAGGTGAGCCAGCTGGACGACGTGGCGACCGACGACCTCCTCTCGGACTTCAAACTCATCCGGGGGAAACGAAACTACAAGTGCATCCTCCCGGACGAGCAGAACACGCCGGTCGACCGCGCCCCGTGCGCCCGCGAACGCGGCTACGACTGCGCGGTCAAACACCGCTGTCCGTACTTCTCGGACCGCGCCATCGCGTCCTCTCGCGAGTTCGCGGCGATGACGCTCGCGTACTTCATGCGGACCGCGGGGAGCGAGGTGTTCAGAAAGAGAGACGTCTGCGTGATAGACGAGGCGCACGGCCTCGCGGAGTGGGCGGAGATGTACGCGACCATCGACCTCAGCAGTCGGACCGTTCCGGTGTGGGACGACGTTCGCGTGCCGGACGTGGACGGCGACGTGGAGGCCGCCGCGAACTTCGCCGACAACCTCCGCCGGGTGTGCGAGGCGCGAAAGGACGACCTCATCGGAGTGGACGAACTCACCGCCGAGGAAGCCAGAGAGCGCGACCGCTTGCAGGAACTCATCGGCGAACTGGAGTGGTTCGCGGAGGACTCCCGGGACCACGAGTCCGCGACGACGTGGGTGGTCGACCAGACCGACCGCGGCGTGACTATCAAGCCGATGAATCCCGAGCGATACCTCCAGCACACCGTCTGGGACCGCGCGTCGAAGTTCGCGCTGCTGTCGGCGACCATCCTGAACAAGGAGGCGTTTTGCCGGGGCGTCGGTCTCGACCCGTCGAACGTCGCGCTGGTGGACGTCCCGCACACTTTCCCCGTGGAGAACCGGCCGCTCTACGACGTGACGCGAGGGAAGATGACGTACGAGGAGCGCGACGACACGCTCCCGAAAATCGCGGAGGTGGTGGCGCGCGTGATGACCAAACACGACGGCGAGAAGGGCATCGTCCACTGCCACTCCTACGGGATTCAGGAGCGCCTCCACGACCACCTGAAGGAGCTCGGCGTCGCCGACAGGGTGCGCGTCCACGACTCCGAGAACCGCGACGCGGAACTGGAGGCGTGGAAAGCCAGCGGGCAGCCCGAAGTCTTCCTCTCGGTGAAGATGGAGGAAGCGCTCAATCTGGAGGGGGACCTCGCGCGCTGGCAAGTGGTGTGTAAAGCGCCGTTCCTCAACACCGGGGACTCGCGGGTCGCCCGACGACTCGCGGACGGCCAGTGGGCGTGGTACTACCGGAGCGCCCTCCGCACCATCATTCAGGCCGCGGGCCGCGTCGTCCGCGCGCCCGACGACTACGGCGCGACGTACCTCGCCGACGACTCCGTGCTCGACGTGTTCGAACGCGCGAGGAGCGATATGCCGGACTGGTTCGAAGAACAGGTCGACCGGATGAGCGCGCCCGACCTCCCCGAACTCGACGCCGACGCGGCGCGCGCCGGCGTCTCCGAGATTCAGCAAGCCGACACGGGCGGTGACGAAACCACCGAGTCCGCGCCCCGGGAGCGGTCGTCGAACTCGTCGGAGTCGTCGCGCGAACGGTCGCGTCCGATGGCGGACGTCTGGGACGTCGAATGACGGGGTATCGCCACAGATTAGAGGACCGCGTACGCGATTACGGACCCGACGATGACGAGGGAGAGCAGGACGGCGAGGAGTTTGTGTTCTTCACCCATGGCTGATAGTTTTCTCGAACGCTGTTAAGCGATTCGGGCGTCGAGGACGACGTGCCAGACGCCCTCGGCGTGGGATTTGACGCGGCGGAGTTCGACAGAATCGACCGCGCGGCCCGCTTCAACGGCGGCGTCACGTAGTCGCGTTTCGGGTTTCTCGGGGAGGTCGTTCTCGTGGACGGTGGCGTGGACGTGCAGCGTCCCATCGGCGTCGAGTGCGTCGAACGCTGCCGCGAGGTACGTGGGTTCGAGGGCGTCGTAGTAGCCCATGACGACGCGTTCCGCGGATTCCTCCACCTCCCGGCAGTCGCCGAGTACGAGGTCGAGGTGGTCGGCGACGTCGTTCAACTGGGCGTTCTCCGCGAGGTAGCGGAAGGCCTCCGGGTTCTTCTCGACGGCGGTGACCTGTGCGCCCGCGCGGGCCATCGGGAGCGCGAAGTAGCCGATACCGGCGAACATGTCGAGGACGCGTTCGTCCTCGGTCACGACGTCGCCCATGCGGGCGCGTTCGTGCTGGTTCCCGGGTGAGAACATCGTCTGCGCGAGGTCGAGCGAGTACTTCGTGCCGTGTTCCGTGTGGACGGTTTCGGTGTCGCCGTGGCCGGCGAGCACTGACACGTCGGGGGTTCGGAGTTCGCCCGAAATCGGGCCGCGGTCGAGGACGGTGTCGGCCTCGCCGTGCAGCGAGAGCAGGGATTCTGCGACTTCTGTGGGACGCGGACAATCGGTGAAGTCCGCGAGGAGGACGTCGCCGACGACCGCCCACGACGACGGCGCGCGGTCGAGTTCGTCGTCGCTCCACCCGCGCTCGCGGAGCAGGTCGGAGAGCCCCCGAGACCGGTAGTCGGGGTCCGACTGGGCGACGATTTCCACGGGAAACGCCGGGTCCGCGGTGACGGGGAGTTCGACGGTTTCGGAATCCCGTTCGCGGACGCGTCGGTCGTCGTCGTAGACGCCGGCGTCGCGGAGGCGTTCGATGTAGTCCTCGCTCTCGGGCTTCGGGACGACGGCGGCGAGGTCAGACATCGGGGAGGACGTGGAGGCCGGCGCGACTCTTCAGGACGGGAACCGTCTCCGCGTCGGTGTCGAGGTAGTCGGGCCGGGCGACAGTCTTCGACTCGAACGTCTCCGGGTCCAGTACTTGAACGGCGTTGTCGTCCTCGACGGAGACGAGTGTCGTGTCCTGGGCGTCGTCACGCGTCCCGAGTTTCCGGGCGTCGGGTGCGTCCCCGACCTCGTAGCCCGCCTCGTAGGGGTCGCCAGTGGTGACGCGGACGCCCTTGAGGTTCCCGCGAACGGACCTGACGAGGACGGGGCCGTCCTCGTCGTTATCGAGGTCGATGACGTCCCCGGGGACGAACTCGGGGAGGCGGATGGCGTAGGTGACTCGATACACTTCGTTTCCGTCCTCGTCCTCGGTGACGAGCGTCTCCGAGTCGGTGAACCCGCCGCCGAACTCCTCGGTGAGTTTCTGAGAGATCTTCTTCCCGATGTTGCTCGTCGAGACCTTGATGTCGAGTCCTTCGGGTTTCTCGGACACCTCGGTGACGAACGCCTCGCGGTCACCAGTCGCCTCCATCTCCTCGACGATACTGTGAGCGATTTCGGTCGCGCGCTCGGTCTCCTCCGACGTGGGCGTGCGGTCGCCGACGGTCCGGACCTGCACCGTGCTCGCGTAGTAGTCGCCCGCGATGCGCCCGCAGCGCTGGCACGTCTCCTTCGAAATCCGAACGGGAACGGTGAGTTCCTCGGTCATCGGTTCGCCGCGCACGACCCCCGAGAACACGCAGTGCATGCGGATGGTGGTCGCGTCCACCTGCTCGGGCGTGACGTTCCACGAGAACTCCTCGGTCCCCTTGTGAACGCCGAGCGCTTCCGTGGTCTCCTCTATCGCGACGTCGGTGTAGTCCTGCGCGCCGACGTCCACCCAGCGGTTCCCGCGGTGGACCGCGCCACAGCGCGCACACACCCGGACCTCCACGCGGTCGGGCGCGTCCACGAGGTCGAAATCCTCGAAGTAGCAGTCGTTACAGAGCGCCCGCTCGCGTCGCGTCGCCCCCGTCTCCGCCTCCGGAGTGGGGTCGCCACAGCGCGGGCAGAACGTGGCGGACTCGGTACTCATGGCTCGAACGAGGCGACTGACGCGGTTAAGTCCCGCGCACGCGGCCAGTCACTTTTTCGGTCCGTTTCCACGGCCTCCGGGAGTCACCTGATACGTACCCGTGGTCGTTCTGGTGAATCCGGGCTCGCGGACTTTCCCGGATAGTTTTCGAGTTTCGACCACCTCCTCCGAGATCTCGAACGTGTGAACACCCGGCGGCTTCGGTGGAGTGACGTACTTCCACATTGCTCCCCACTCACCCCACCTGTCGTCGGAGAGTTCGAAGGGCTCGCCGAAGTATTGGGCCGGATCTTCTATCGTTTCGTCGTCGATTCGTACGTGGAGGTCAACGCTGTTGAGGTAGTTTTCGAGCCAGGTGGGACCCTCCGCGGTGGCACTGACGAGGAGTGCTTGATGGCGGATCCAGTCGCCTGCAGGCACTTCCGTGTGCGTGTCGTCGTCGCTCGGGTCGTCGTCCCCCGGGAAGGGATAGACGGTTATCGCCGACACACTGTCGTTCGGTACTGAATCGCGACCGCTGCCCGCGAGCACGGTCGAGGAGGCCGCGGTGAGCGCGACGGTGGCTGTGCCAGCACGTGAGATGAAGGTTCGTCGATCCATCCCACCACTCCAGTCAACTTGGCTACAGTTATTTAATGGCAACTTTATTGTATTTTAGCCAGTCATTTTTTCGTGTGCGGACATCCCAGGATATCCACAGTGAAGTCCCGGGAAGGTTCTTGTTCGTCGCGGCGAATATCCACGTATGGAGTGGAAACCGGACTGGGGCCTCCGCGCCCGCATGGCCGTGACGATGGTGCTCCTGTTCGGTCTGGGAGCCGTTTTCGCGGCCGTACTCGCGGCCTATCTCCGGAGCGGCGTCGTGTTCGTGCTCCTGTTCGCAGGGATGCCGCTGATTCAGTACTTCGCGAGCGACAAACTTACGCTGTGGAGCATGGGCGCACGCGAGGTCGGCGAGGACGAGTACCCGTGGCTGCACGGCACCGTCGGCCGCCTCAGCCAGCAAGCCGACCTCCCGAAACCGACGGTGGCGGTGGTGGACTCGAAGGTCCCGAACGCCTTCGCGACGGGGCGGTCGAAGAACCACGCCGCGGTCTGCGTGACGACCGGCCTCCTGAACGCGCTCGAACGCGACGAGATAGAGGGCGTGCTCGCGCACGAACTCGCTCACGTCAAGAACCGAGACATGGCCGTGATGACCATCGCGTCCTTCCTGTCGACGCTCGCGTTCATCGTGCTGCGCTGGGGGTGGCTGTTCGGCGGTGGCGGCCGGAACCGCAACCAGTCACCCGTCTACGTCGCCATCGTCGTCTCGCTCGTCGTCTGGGTGGTGTCGTTCTTCCTCATCCGCGCGCTCAGCCGGTACCGCGAGTACTCGGCGGACCGCGGGGCCGCACTCATCACGGGCGACCCCTCGGCGCTCGCGTCCGCGCTCCTCAAGATAAGCGGGCGCGCCGACAAGATTCCGGACGAGGACCTCAGAGACCAGGCGGAGATGAACGCCTTCTTCATCATTCCGCTGCGCTCCGGGGTCGTCGGCCGCCTGTTCAGCACGCACCCGCCGACCGAAAAGCGGGTCGAACGACTCCGCGCGCTCGAACGGGAACTCGAAACCTGATGGGCGTCCTCGACTCACTCCGCGACCTGCTCGGGTTCGGCGCGGAAGCCGACGCCACCAGACCGGCGGACGCGGACGACTTCTTCCAACTCCCGGGCGCGTCCGTCACGATGGAGGCCGACCTCGACTTCGCGCCGATGCGCGTGGCGGCGCTCTGCTTCGGGAACGTCGACTCCACCCAGTTCGAGCACGCGCTCCGCGACGTGGAGGACGTCCTCGAATTCGGGGGATGGCGGGAACTCACGACCGACGACCACGGCTACCGGTGGGCGGTCGTCGAGCGCGACAGCTTCGAGGACCTCGTGACCGAACTCTACGTCGCCGCGGACACGATGGACGAAGAAGGATTCGGCAGTCGGTTGCTCGCCGCCGTCTTCCCGTTCGAGCGCGACGGCGAGCGCGTCTACTGGATTTACTCCTTCCGCCGCGGGTCGTTCTACCCGTTCGCGCCCCGCGACGGCCACGAGCGGAACACGAGCCTCGAACTCAAACTCCAGTCGGTGTTAGAAGCCGACCTCGACGTCGAGGGCGAGACCGAGTACTGGTATCCGCTCTGGGCGGACACACCCGGCGGCCACCCCTGGGAGTAGTTTCGACAATCCGATTTCAACCTTCGCATCGCCTCGATTCGAACCGCGTCACGCGCACCAGTTTCACTTTCACTCCGGTGTATACGAGGGTTTAAGGTCGTATCGGCGTAAGGAAGGGGTATGCCCGCAGACGCAGACCTAGAAACTCTCTCCGGCGTCGGACCCGCGACCGCAGAGAAACTCCGAGACGCAGGCTACGAGTCCTTCCAGAGCATCGCCGTGGCGAGCCCCGGCGAACTCTCGAACACGGCGGACGTCGGCGACTCAACCGCCGCGGACATCATTCAGAGCGCCCGCGAAGCGGCGGACGTCGGCGGCTTCGAGACCGGGAGCGCCATCCTCGAACAGCGCCAGCGCATCGGGAAGCTCACGTGGAACGTCCCCGAGGTCGACGAACTCCTCGGTGGCGGCGTCGAAACCCAGTCCATCACGGAAGTGTACGGTGAGTTCGGTGCCGGGAAGTCCCAGGTGACGCACGAACTCGCAGTCACCGCGCAGCTCCCGAAGGAACAGGGTGGCCTCCACGGCCGCGTCATCTTCCTCGACTCCGAGGATACGTTCCGCCCGGAGCGTATCGACGACATGGTTCGCGGCCTCTCGGACGAGCAGTTGCAAGCGACGATGGACGACCGCGAAATCGACGGGTCGCCCGACGACGAGGAGGCGATGGACGAGCTCCTCCAGGACATCCTCGACAAGATTCACGTCGCGAAGGCGTTCAACTCGAACCACCAGATGCTCCTCGCCGAGAAGGCGAAGGAGATCGGGAGCGAGTACGAGGACGACGACTATCCCGTTCGCCTCCTCTGTGTGGACTCGCTGACGGCGCACTTCCGCGCGGAGTACGTCGGCCGCGGTGAACTCGCGAACCGCCAGCAGAAACTCAACAAGCACCTCCACGACCTGGAGAAGGTCGGGAACCTCTACAACTCCGCCGTCGTCGTCACGAACCAGGTGCAGTCGAACCCCGACGCGTTCTTCGGCGACCCGACCAAGCCGGTCGGCGGGAACATCCTCGGGCACAAGTCGACGTTCCGCATCTACCTCCGGAAGTCGAAGAACGACAAGCGCATCGTCCGCCTCGTCGACGCGCCGAACCTCGCGGACGGCGAAGCCGTCATGCGCGTTCAGGACGGCGGCCTGAAGCCCGAATAGGCCGCGCGTTCCGACAGACTACTGCTCCCAGTATATCAGCACGCGGAACTCGCCGCTGTATTTTCTGACGCTGACGAACGTACGCCGGTCGCCGACGGCGCGCGGCAGGCGAACCGTCTCCGTGCTGTTCCGGCCGTCCGCGAGCGACGCCGCGAATGTGTAATTCCCGGGCCGGTGGATGTTCGTCACGTCCCAGTAGCCGCCCGGTTCGAGGGTGCGCGTCTCGTTCGAGACGACCGTGCCGTTGCGCTCGATGCGGAGCGTGAGCGTCCACGACTCGTTCTCGGCGTTCCGCGCGTAGACGTGCGCGTTCGCCTCGCCGTCGAACCGACGCTCCGTCGTCGTATCGGGCGGACTGGAAGTGGTCGACGTCGTCGTTGTGGTCGTCGCTTCCGTGCTGGTCGTCGTTCCCTGCGTCGTCGTGTACGTCGTCACCGGGTCGTCGGGCGTGGTCGCGCCCGGGCTACCGAGGCACCCGGCGAACAGGAGGAGCGCGCAGAGGGGGAGGGCGGCGTACCGCATACGAGAAAAATCCGCGGCCGCCGGTAAGTGCTTTCAGGGTGACTACTCGTCGTCTTCGGTGCTCGTCGCGTCCTTGTCGATGTCGCCCTCGTAGATTTTGGTGCCGTCCTGGACGACCTTCTCCGCGAGGACCGCGCACTTGATACGCATCGGCGTGACCTCGACGCCGAGCAGTTCGAGGACGTCGTCGCGGTCGAGCTCGCGCACCTCGTCTAAGCGCATCCCGGGGAGTTCCTGCGAGAGCAGGCTCGCGGACGCCTGACTGATTGCGCAGCCGTCGCCCTCCCACGCGACGTTCTGGATGGTTTCGCCGTCGTCGCCGAGTTCGACGTCGAACTCGATTTCGTCCCCACAGGACGGGTTGTAGCCCTCGTGGGAGAACGTCGGGTCCGGCAGCCCCCCGTAGTTCCGGGGGTTCTTGTAGTGGTCGAGAATCTGCTGCCGGTACATGTCCGAACCCATGCTCATAGTCGAGTTGACGGGCGTGCGGCGGAAAAGCGTTCCGTCGCCGGCGCTCTCGACCCGTTGACGGCCGCCGCGTTTTCGGGAGATGCCCGCGAACGCCGAGCTATGGGCCACCGCGACCGGCTCGCCCGCACCCTCCTGGACGAGTCGTGGGCGTACGGCTACACGCTCACCATCTGGGGTGCGGGCGCGTTCCTCATCGCCGAGTACGGCGTCCCCAGCCACCTCGACGTCCTCGGGTACGTCACGGGGTCGCTCGTCGGGTTCGCCGCCCTGACGTACTACAGTTTCGGCGGTCTGCTCGTCCACATCGACCGCGAGGGCCGGGACGTCCGCTCCGCCATCGAGATGGTCCACCTGTTCGCCACCCTCTGCAACCTCGTCGTCGCGCTCCTCGTCATCCGCGCGGTCCACACCGTCGGGCTACCGACGCCCGCCTCGTTCACCGTCGTCGGCGTCACCGCGACCACCGGCTACAGCCTCCTCTTACTAGTCGAAGAAGTACTGGGAGAACGGTGGGGATAGTTACGCGAAGATGTCCTTCGCGGCTTCGATGCCGTCGACGAGCGGGTCGAGTTCGTCCACGGTGTTGTAGAGGTAGAAGGACGCGCGGACGGAGGCGGGGATGTCCATCTTCTGGTGGAGGGGTTGGGTGCAGTGGTCGCCCGCGCGGATGGCGACGCCGTGGTCGTTGAGGATGCTGGAGAGGTCGTGAGCGTGCACGCCTTCGAGGTTGAATGAGACGAGGCCGGAGCGGTCTTCGCCGCGGGGCGGCCCGTAGATTTCGAGGCCGTCGATGTCGCTGAGGCGGGCGTAGGCTTCGTCCGTGACGTGTTCTTCGTGTTTCTGGATGGTCTCCATCCCGATGTCGTCGAGGTAGTCCGCGGCGACGGCCAACGCGATGCCCTGGGCGATGAGGGGCGTGCCGGCCTCGTACTTCCACGGGAGGTCGTTCCACGTCGAGTCCTCGTAGGTGACGCGGCGAATCATGTCGCCGCCGTAGAGGAACGGCTCCATGTCCTCCAGAATCTCCTGTTTGCCGTAGAGGCCGCCGATACCGGTGGGGCCCGCCATCTTGTGGCCGCTGAACGCGTAGAAGTCCACGTCGAGGTCTTTCACGTCGACGGGCCGGTTCGGGACGGCTTGCGCGCCGTCACCGAAGACGAGCGCGTCGTGTTCGTGCGCCATCGTCGCGAGTTCCTTCAGGGGGTTGACGGTGCCGAGAACGTTCGAGACGTGAACGACCGAGAGCATCGCCGTGTCGGGGCCGATGAGTTCCTTCGCGTGCTCCACGTCGAGGCGGCCCTCGTCGTCGACCCGGATGTACTTCACGTCCGCGCCGGTGCGCTTGGCGATCTGCTGCCACGTCACGAGCGACGCGTGGTGTTCCATCTCGGAGAGCACGATTTCGTCACCCTCACCGAGTTCGTTCAACCCCCACGCGTACGCGACGAGGTTGAACGATTCCGTCGTATTTTTCGTGAAAATCATCTCCTCGCGGCCGTCCGCGCCCACGAACTCCGCGAGCCGGTCGTGGGCCTCCTCGTACGCGATGGAGGCCTCCTGACTCAACTGGTGGATGCCGCGGTGGACGTTCGCGTTGTACCCGCGGTAGTAGTCGCCGAACGTGTCGATGACCTGGTTCGGCGTCTGCGTCGTCGCCGCGTTGTCGAAGTAGACGAGCGGGGTGTCGTCCCCGACCGTGCGGTCGAGAATCGGGAAATCGTCGCGAATCCGCTCTGCGTCGAGCGGACCCTGCTCACCGGTGGACATTAGGTGAGACTAAAACTCGGAGGCGTTTGGTTCCTTCGATGGATTCAGAGCCTGAGGAACTGCGCGTGCCGCGTGGACTCGATGTCCATCACCGTACCCTCGTCGACGAACCCCTCCTCGATGGCGATTTCCACCGTCTCCTCGCCGACGAGGTTCGCGACGCTCGCGCGCCCGAGGCTCTCCACGACCTCGTCTTCGGCGACGTCGTCGCCGCCGTAGAACTCCTCGGTGACGGTGAGAGAGATGTCGCCGTCCTCGAACGTCTCCCCGAGTACGTCCTCGTCGCAGACGGTGACCAGGAGGCCCTGGTCGGTGTGTCGCTCCGAGAGTATCATTCGCGGTCCACGAGGCGCTGTTCCTGCTCGTGGCGGATGTTCTCGGCGCGTTCCTCGACCTCACCGGCTTCCTCCTCCCGGCCGAGTTCGTCGAGGGCCTTCGCCTTCTCCTCGAAGACGTCCGCCTGCTTGAACCCGAGGCGGATGGCGTTGTCCAGGCACTCGAGGGCTTCCTCGTGGCGGCCGCGCTCGTTCTCCATGAACCCGAGGTTGTACCACGCCTGCGGCAAGTGGTCGTTCTTCCGCACCGCGCGTTCCGCGTGATAGAGGGCTTCCTCGTCGTCGCCGAACTCCCAGAGCGCGTACGCGAGGTTCGTCTCCGCTTCGGCGGCGAACGGCCCGTCCTCGTCCACGAACACGGCCTCGCGGTGCGCGCCGGCGGCGTCGTCCCACTCTTCGATTTCGGCGTGCGCGACGCCCTTGTTCACCCACGCCTCTTGGGCGGTCTCGTCGTCGTCCGCGTAGCGTGCGGCGCGTTCGAACGCGTCCGCGGCCTGCTCGTGGCGGTTGATACCCATGTAGTTCAACCCCACGTCGATGAGTTCGTCTGCGTCCACGTCCTCCGCGCGGACGTTCCGCTCGTCCAGCGTGTCCGCGACGACGTGCGAGTCGACTGGGTCGACCTTCGTCAGGTCCGCGTCTAGTTCGGGCGGGTCGAAGTCGAAGCTCTCGTAGGGTTCGTCGAACCCCTGCCCTTCGGAGAAGTGGTGGCGTTCGTCCTCTCGGTCAGTCATATCCGTACGAAAGAGAGGGACGGGGTTAAGGGCTACGCAGACAGGGTTAGCGTATGCGACTGTTCGTTTCGGTCGACCTCCCCGACGACCTCGCGGACGCCGTCGCCGACGTACAGGACGAGTTCAGGGACGCGGGCGGCCTCTCCTTCACCGACCCCGCGCAGGCGCACGTGACGCTGAAATTCCTCGGCGACGTGCCGGAAGACGACGTAACGGACGTGACCGAGACGCTCGAAACCGCAGTCGAGGAATCCGGTATCGGCCCGTTCGACGCGACCTACGGCGGCCTCGGCGTCTTCCCGAGTCTGGACTACATCTCCGTACTCTGGCTCGGCGTCCACGAGGGAAGCGACGAGTTCGGCCGCCTCCACGAACCCATCGAGCGCGCGTTTGTCGCCGCCGGGTTCGACGCCGACGACCACGCGTTCACGCCGCACGTCACGCTCGCCCGAATGCAGCACGGCGGCGGGAAGGAACTCGTCCAAGACCTCGTGCGCGACTGGAACCCGGTGGCGGGGACGGCGCGCGTCGACGAGGTGCGGTTGACCGAGAGCACGCTCACCGAGGATGGGCCAGAGTACGAGACGATAGCGCGCGTCGACCTCTAATCGCGGCGGTGGTCGAGACTCTCCTCCAGGGCGGTGGCCGCGGCCTCGAACTCGTTGACCGTGAGTCCGTCTGTCGTCGCGAACACGCCCTCGCGTTCGGTGGAGACGCGGAGGAGGAAGCCGTTCTCGAACGACCGGACCGTGTACTGGTAGGCGCCGAGTTCGGACCCGCCGTAGGTGTCCTGGGTGAGCTGGAAGGCGTGCCACTCGTGGCCGACGAACTCGGAGAGGTCGGCGTCCTGTTCGAGGTCGTCGCGGAGGTAGAGCTGGTCGAAGTCGCTTCGCGTGAAAAAGGTCAGGGAGCGGAGGCTGTCCCCCAGTGCGGTGCGGGCGATGCTGACGAGTGCTTCTGCGTCTGACTCGGAGAGGAGCGTCTCGGTCATAGAGGAGGTGTTCGGGCGGACGCGTATAGAACTCCCGGGTGGGCTGACGGCCGCCACCGCCGCCAAGAGGGCCCGAGGGCGGAACAGAAGAACAACGTTTTAAGCCCGGCGGAGGTAGAGACTCCCACTATGGGTAAGAAATCGAAGGCCAAGAAGAAGCGGCTGGCGAAGCTGGAGCGCCAGAACAGCCGCGTCCCCGCGTGGGTCATGATGAAGACGAACCGCGACGTGCAGCGAAACCCGAAGCGCCGCAACTGGCGGCGTAGCGACACCGACGAATAATGAGCGCGAGCGACTTCGAGGAGCGAATCGTCACCGTCCCGCTCCGCGACGTGAAGGCCGAACCGAACCACGAGCGCGCCGGGAAAGCGATGACGCTCGTCCGCGAGCACCTCGCGAAGCACTTCTCGGTCGACGAGGATGCCGTCCGCCTCGACCCCTCTATCAACGAGACGGTGTGGGCGCGCGGCCAGAAGAAGCCGCCGAGCAAGGTGCGCGTGCGCGCCGCCCGTTTCGAGGAAGAGGGCGAGTCCGTCGTCGAAGCGGAGTACGCGGACGAATAACCTGTGTTACGAGCGTCGTTCGCGGGGTCGCCGTACGTCGGGGTGTTCGCGCGGGCGACGAACGAGTGCGTCATCGCACGCCCGGACCTCGATTCTGACCTCGCTGACTCACTCGCCGAGGAACTCGACGCGCCCGTCGTCGGTACGACCGTCGGCGGGTCTTCTACGGTCGGGTCACTCGTCGCCGGGAACAGTCACGGCCTCGTGCTGAGCGGACGCGCCCGCGACCGCGAACGCGACCGCCTCGAAGCCGAAACCGACCTCTCGGTGGGGTTGCTTCCGGGGCGCGTGAACGCCGCGGGGAACGTCGTACTCGCGAACGACGCGGGCGCGTACGTCCACCCCGACCTCTCCGACGACGCCGTCGACGTCGTCTCCGAGACGCTCGACGTTCCCGTCGAACGAGGAACCCTCGGCGGCGTGAACACCGTGGGGACGGCCGGCGTCGCGAACAACCGCGGCGTCCTCTGCCACCCGAAGTCCACGGACGACGAACTCGACGCCGTGGAGGACGCCCTCGGCGTCCGCGCCGACATCGGGACGATCAACTACGGCGCGCCGCTCGTCGGGTCCGGCCTCCTCGCGAACGACGACGGCTACGTCGTCGGCGAGGACACCACCGGCCCCGAACTGGGGCGCATCGAGGACGCCCTCGGCTACATCGACTGAGTTTTTTCTCGTTCCACGGGAGACGTCCCGTATGGTCTGGGTGCTTCACGGCGACGAACCCGACTTCTGTCCGCGCTGTGGGCGCAAACTCGACGTTCGTGGGACGGAAGACGGCCCGCGACCGCACTGTCCCGACTGCGACGTGACCGTGTACGCGAACGCGGCGGTGATGGCGCGCGTCCTCGTCCACGACGAGAATCGAATCCTGCTCATCGAGCGCGGCGTCGGTTCAGATATCGGCGCGTGGGCGACCCCGGGCGGCCACGTGGACGCCGGCGAAACCGCCCGCGAAGCCGCCGCCCGCGAACTCGAAGAGGAAGCCGGTCTCGCCGCCGACCCGGACGATTTGACGCTCCTGAGTGACGGCTTCCTCGACTTCGGAGCCGACCAGACGTACGTCTCGTTCAACTACGCCGTCGACTACGCCGAAACTACCGGAAGCGTCGACGCCGGAAGCGACGCCGCGGACGCCCGCTGGTGGACCCGGAACGAACTCGAAACCGACCTTCCCGCGGAGAAGAACAACCTCCGCGCCGTCGACACCGGACTCGTCTTCGAGTTGCTCGACGCCGAATAGCGGGCGTGCGTAGCGGTGTGGAGCGGTTGATGCGGCCCGATTCGTCGTGATGCGCTCGGGCGGCTCCGCCGCCCGCTTGCGTCCGCCGACGGCAGTGGTGGGAAATGAAAAGGGGTCGTCCAGCGCGAAGCGCTGGACGAGGGCTTTCGGAAAGATACTTCCCGCTCGCGGCCGCCAGTAGGAATATCATGAGTCTTGGAGGAGGCGGTGGCGGTCGGCAGCAGCTTCAGGCGCTCTCACAGGAAATTCAGGCTATCGAGGAGGAGATCGAGGAACTCGAGGCCGATGTCGAGTCGTTGCAGACGGAAAAGCAGGAGGTCGACGAGGCTATCGAGGCGCTGGGCGTTCTCGAGACCGGGTCGACGGTGCAGGTGCCGTTGGGCGGTGACGCGTACGTTCGCGCGGAGATCGAGGATATCGACGAGGTCGTCGTGAGTCTCGGTGGCGGGTATGCGGCCGAGCAGGAAGAAGACGATGCGGTGGACACGCTGGAGTCGAAAAAGGAGATGCTGGACGACCGTATCGAGGACGTGCAGGGCGAGATTTCGGAGCTCGAAACGGAGAGCCAGCAGCTCGAACAGCAGGCCCAGCAGGCCCAGCAGCAGATGATGCAGCAGCAGATGCAGGGCATGGGCGGGCAGGACGAGGACGAGTAGGGCGATGTTCGACGGGCTGAAGGAGAAGCTCGGTCGGTTCAAGTCGGACGTGGACGAGTCCGTGGAGGAAGCCGAGGCTGAAGCGGCCGAAGAGGCGGAGCCGGAGGCCGAGGAAGCGGTGGAGGCCGAGGCGGCCGACGCCGTCGAGGAGACTGAGTCGGCCGAATCGGAGACCGTCGAGGAACCCGAGTCTGAGGCCGTCGAGGAAGCCGAACCGAGTGATGGCGAGGAGTCGGATGAGTCCGATTCGTCGCCGGGGTTGGCGTCGCGGGCGAAGTCGTTCGCGCGCGGGCGTGTCGTCATCGACGAGGACGACCTGGAGGACCCCCTTCGAGAGCTCGAACTGGCGTTGTTGTCGAGCGACGTGGAGATGAGCGTCGCGGAGGAGATTCTCGAGACGATTCGCGAGGACCTCGTGGGCGAGGAGAAGAAGTTCACCGAGTCCACGGGCGACATCGTGACGGACGCGCTCGAAGACGCCCTGTTATCCGTTATTTCGGTGGGGCAGTTCGACTTCGACGAGCGCGTGCGGCAGGCGGACAAACCGCTGGTCATCGTCTTCACGGGCGTGAACGGCGTCGGGAAGACGACGAGCATCGCGAAACTCTCGCGCTACCTCGAAGAGCGCGGTATCTCGTCGGTGATGGCGAACGGCGACACCTACCGCGCGGGGGCGAACGAGCAGATTCGCGAGCACGCGGAGAACCTCGGGACGAAACTCATCGCGCACGAGCAGGGCGGCGACCCCGCGGCGGTCATCTACGACGCGGTGGAGTACGCGAAGGCGAACGACGTGGACGTCGTGCTCGGCGACACGGCGGGCCGCCTGCACACGTCGGACGACCTGATGAGTCAGTTGGAGAAGATTGACCGCGTCGTCGACCCCGATATGACCATCTTCGTCGACGAAGCGGTCGCCGGACAGGACGCCGTCAATCGGGCGCGCGAGTTCAACTCCGCGGCGGAGTTCGACGGCGCGATACTGACGAAAGCCGACGCGGACAGCCAGGGCGGCGCGGCCATCTCCGTCGCGCACGTCACGGGCAAACCCATCCTCTTCCTCGGCGTCGGCCAGGGCTACGACGACCTCGAACGCTTCGACCCCGAACGGTTGGTCGAAGAATTAGTCGAGGACTGACGCCTCCTCCGTTTCTGCGGCGACGACGACGAGCGACAGCCGTCGCCCCCGTCGGTCGTAGGCGCGCACGTCGTCGGGCGTCCACGGCGGCACCGCGACCAGCACGCGCGCGTGTAAGTCGTCGGTGAGCGAGATGGTCGGGTCACCCTTCGGGTGGGAGAGGAAGCGCGCGGTGGTCTGGCCGGGCGGCGTGTTCAGGTCCACGCCGAACACGCGGTTCACGGCGTCGCCCACGTCGGGAAAGTAGAAGTCGGAGAGGACCTCCGAGTCGGGGTCGAGGTCGGAGAGCGGGAGTCCGGGGCCGTCGGCGGAGTCGAGGTCGCTCGCGGGCGTGGACGCGAGTGCGACCGTCACCGGCCGGGGGTCAGCGTCCTCGGCGAGGTCGCAGAGCACGCGCAGGAGCGAGTGCGTAGCGTAGATGTCTGTCACGCCCCCTACATCGGCGGGCGGGGAGTAAAGCGCGTCGCCGTCCCCTAGGTCTATCGGCGCAGTCCGCGTCTCAGGGGTATGGAGCGCGTGAACGAGAGCGACGTCGACTGGACGACGCGCGGCGACGACGACTCCGGGATGCGGCGGAAGCACCTCGGCGAGCGCGGCGACGGCGAGAAACTCGGCTGTAGTCTGTACGAACTCCCGGCGGGGGAGGCGTCGTGGCCGTATCACTACCACGCGGCGAACGAGGAGGCGCTGTACGTCCTCGCCGGCGAGGGGACGCTCCGCGCGGACGACGGCGAACACGCCCTCTCGGAGGGGGACTACGTATCCCTTCCGACGGGGGAATCGGGCGGCCACCGCGTCGTCAACGACTCGGAGGGAGCGCTGCGGTATCTCGCGGTGTCCACGATGGACGACCCGGACGTGACCGTCTACCCGGACGCGGACACGTTCGGCGTGTACGTCGGGTCGCCGCCGGGCGGCCGCGAGGAGCGGTCGCTCGAGGGCTACTACCGCATCGACGACGACGTGCCGTATCCCGAGTAGGCCGAAACGGGCAGAAAAAGCCTTTAACGGCCGGGTCGCCTACCCAGGGATAATAATGGTACTCGACGACTTGGGGAGTTCCCTGCGGGGCACTCTCGACAAACTCCGCGGGAAGTCCCGCATCTCGGAGGAGGACGTCGACGCGGTCGTCAAGGAGATTCAGCGCTCCTTGCTCCAGGCCGACGTCGACGTCTCCCTCGTGATGGAGCTCTCGGACTCCATCAAGGAGCGCTCGCTGGAGGAGGAACCGCCGGGCGGGACGACCGCGCGCGACCACGTCCTCCGCATCGTCTACGAGGAACTCGTCGACCTCGTCGGCGACTCGACGGACATCCCGCTCGAGGAGCAGACCATCCTCCTCGCCGGCCTCCAGGGGTCGGGGAAGACGACCTCGGCGGCGAAGATGGCGTGGTGGTTCTCGAAGAAAGGCCTCCGCCCCGCCGTCATCCAGACCGACACGTTCCGGCCGGGCGCGTACGACCAGGCCCGCCAGATGTGCGAGCGCGCGGAGGTCGACTTCTACGGCGACCCCGACGAGGACGACCCCGTGAAGATAGCGCGGGAGGGCCTCGACGCCACGAGCGACGCGGACGTCCAGATCGTGGACACCGCGGGTCGCCACGCGCTGGAGGACGACCTCATCGCGGAGATCGAGAACATCGAGCGCGAGGTGAACTCGGACCGCAGCCTCCTCGTCCTCGACGCCGCTATCGGGCAGGGCGCGAAGGATCAGGCCCGCCAGTTCGAGGAGTCCATCGGCATCGACGGCGTCGTCATCTCGAAACTCGACGGGACGGCGAAAGGTGGGGGCGCACTCACCGCGGTGAACGAGACCGGGTCCACGATAGCGTTCCTCGGGTCCGGCGAGACGGTGCAGGACATCGAGCGCTTCGAGCCCTCGGGCTTCATCTCCCGACTGCTCGGGATGGGCGACCTCAAGCAGCTCACCGAGCGCGTCGAGCGCGCGATGGAGGAAACCCAGGCCGAAGACGAGGACTGGGACCCCGAGGACATGCTGAAGGGCGAGTTCACGCTCAACGACATGCGAAAGCAGATGAACGCGCTCGACAACATGGGCCCGCTCTCGCAGGTGATGGACATGATTCCGGGTCTCGGCGGCGGGATGATGGACCAGCTGCCGGACGACGCGATGGACGTCACTCAGGACCGGATGCGTCAGTTCGAGGTCGTGATGGACTCGATGACCGACGAGGAGTTGGAGAACCCGCGCAGCATCGGCGCGAGCCAGATTCAGCGCGTCGCGAAAGGCTCCGGCGTGAGCGAGGAGACCGTGCGCGAACTCTTAGAACAGCACAAGATGATGGCGCGCACGATGAAGCAGTTCCAGGGGATGGGGGACGGCGACATGAAGCGCATGATGAAGAAGATGGGCGGCGGCGGAGGCGGCGGCGGGATGGGCGGCATGGGGCCGTTCGGATAAGTGGGCGTCCGCGACTCGGTGCGGTCGCTCGCCGACCTCGACGCACTCGCCGACCTCGACGCGCTCGTTCTCGCCGCGGTCGTCTGGTTTCTCGCGAAGTTCCTCCGCTACGCGTTCCCGCCCCTGTTCCCGGCGTTCCGCGACGCCTACGGCGTGGAAAACGGCGAACTCGGCATCGCGTTCACGGCGATGATGCTCGTCTACGCCGCGATGCAGTTCCCGTCGGGCGCGCTCGCCGACCGGTTCGGCCGCGTTCCCGTCGTCACCGTCGGCGCGCTCGTCGCCGCCGCAGGAGCGCTCGCGCTCGTTCCCGCGAGTCCGTTCGCCGTCCTCGTCGCCGCGATGGTGCTGGTCGGCGCGGGGACGGGCGTCCACAAAACCGTCTCTGTCGGCCTGTTATCGACCGTCTACCCGAACCGGACGGGTCGCGCGCTCGGCGTGCTCGACACGTTCGGCGCGTTCGGGGGCGTCGCCGCACCCGCGGCCGTGGTGTTCGTCGGCGGCGCGGCGGGACTCGCGGCGGGCCTCGACTGGCACACCGTCTTCCTCGCCGCCGGACTTGCGGGCGTCGTCCTCGCCGCCGCGTTCGCCGTCCGCCTCAGCGACCGGAAGACCGACGACGCGACCGGCCGCGGCGGCGTCTCCCTCCGCGAATACGGCGCGCTCTTCCGGAAGCCGCGGTTCGCCGCGTTCGTCCTCGTCACCGTCGGGTTCTCGTTCGCGTACAACGGCGTCGTCGCGTTCCTCCCGCTCTACCTCACCGACGCCGCCGGCCTCGGTGACGCGCTCGCCGGCGCGCTCTACAGCGGCCTGTTCGTCGTGAGCCTCGTCCAACCGGCGACCGGGGAACTCGCCGACCGCCTCACCCCGTTGCGCGTGGTCGCGGGCACGCTCTCGGTCGCGTCGGTCGGTCTCGCGGGTGTTCTGGTCGGCGCGTCGCCGCTTCTCGTCGGGGCGAGCGTGCTCGTCTTCGGCCTCGGGAGTCACGGCTTCCGACCCGTCCGCGGCGCGTACCTCCTCGAACTCGTCCCGGACGAACTCGCCGGCGGCGGCCTCGGCGTCGTCCGCACGGTCCTGATGGGTGCGGGCGCACTCGCCCCGGCCGCCGTCGGCTTACTCACCGAGTACGCGACCTACCGCGCGGCGTTCACGCTCCTCCTAGTCGCGCTCGTCGTCGCCGCCGCCGTCGCGCTCTCCCTGCTCGCGACTGAATGACGGACGGCGGCCCGGTTTTTTAAGCTTCGCGGGCATCCCACCGGACGCATGAGTATTCGGGGCGTCGCGCGAGAAGCGTACGAGGAAGCCGTCTCCGTGCTCGCGCTCTCCGCGCTCGGCGGCCTCTTCTCCGGCGTCGTCCTCGGCGGGATGGAGTCCGAACTCTCCGTCATCCCCGGCCTCCTCGTCCTCGTCCCCGCGTTGCTCGCGACTCGGGGGAACGTCTACGGGTCGCTCGGCGCACGCCTCGCCACCGGCCTCCACCAAGGGCTCGTCGACCCCGACGTGTCCCTCGCTGACGACCGGGTGCGCGCCGCCGTCACCGCCGCGATGGCGAACGGCGTGGCGGTGTCGGCCGTCGCCGCCGTTCTCGGGTACGGCGTCCTGTTCGCGCTCGGCCGCCCCGCCGCCCCACTCCCCGCGCTCCTCGTCGTCGCGCTCGTCGCGGGCGTGCTCTCCGGCATCGGCCTCACCGTGGTCGTGGTCGTCGCCGTCTTCTGGGGATTCCGTAACGGCATGAACCCGGACACCCTCGCCGGCCCGGTCGTCACCACCACCGGCGACGTCATCGGCATCGCTACCATGCTCGCCGGCGCACGCCTCGTCATCGCGCTCGGGGTGGTCTGAGTGCCCGACGAGTGGAGTATCGAGGGAATCGTCCGCGCCACCTTCCCCCTCCTCGTCGGACTGACGCTCGTCGAACTCGGGAGCGGCCTCGTCCTCGACACGGGCAAGGAAGTCCTCACCACCTACCCGAGCCTGCTCACGTTGGTCCCCGTCACCATCGGGATGGCGGGGAACCTCGGAAGCGTGCTCGCGAGCCGGCTCTCCACCGCGTTCCATCTGGGGACGCTCGACTTCGCGGCCGACGACGACGAACTCGCCGGGAACGCGCTCGCCACCGTCGCGCTCGCCGTCACGCTCTTCCCCGCCGTCGGCGTGGGCGCGTGGGCGGTCCAGTTCGCGCTCGGCGGTCTCGTCCTCCCGCTCGGAACCGTCGTGTTGGTCGCCGCGGCGAGCGGCGTGGCGCTCGCGGTTCTCGCCGTCGCCGTCGCCACCGCCGCCACCTACGCCGCCTACCAGTTCGGCCTCGACCCGGACGACGTGGTGATTCCCGTCGTCACGAACGTCTGCGACGTCCTCGGCGTCGTCGTCCTCCTGCTCGCGGTGCGCGCGTTCGTCTGAATCGACCGTACTTATATTATCGTTGGAGATAGACACTGACCAGTGATGCAGTCGGGCGACGCACCCGCGTACGACGTGATCGCCGAACGCGCGCCCGTGGGCCTCCTCGTCCTCGACGCCGACGGCGTCATCGAGTGGACCAACGACGAGTACGCCGCACTGCTCGACACCCCGCGCGACGACCTCGTGGGCACGCCGTTCCCGGACCTCGTCGACGCGGGCTACTACGAACAGGCGATTATCGACCAGTGGACGGCCGCCGTCAAGGCCCTGCTCTCCTCGCGAACGGACACGGAGCGCGAGAACTACACCGTCCGCACGCACGTCGACGGAAACACCCTCGTCCACGACGTCTCAACCACCCTCAAACCGCTCGAAGACGGCGAGTTTACGGGGACCGTTCACGCGTTCCGGGACGTCACCACGCAGAAAGACTACGAGCGCGAACTCGAACGCCAGAACGAACGCCTCGACGAGTTCGCGTCCGTCGTCAGCCACGACCTCCGGAACCCGCTCACGGTCGCCGTCGGCTTCCTCGAACGCGCCCGCGAGGACGGCGACACCGAGGCGTTCGAGAAGGTGGCGGACGCCCACCAGCGGATGTCCGACCTCATCGACGACCTCCTCTCGCTCGCCCACAGCAGCGAACGCGTCGACGAGACCGAACACGTCGACGTGGCGGCCGTCGCGCACTCAGCGTGGCGCTCCGTCGACACGGAAAACGCGACGCTCGTCGTCGAGGACATCGGCCACATCGACGTGGACTCCGCTCGCCTCCGCCAACTCTTCGAGAACCTCTTTCGCAACGCGATAGAACACGGCAGCGCGCCCGCAGAGACGCGTGAGAACGGCGGAGCGGGAGGCGCGCCCGGTCCCGCGGAAGTGACGGTGCGGGTGGGCGCGACGGCGGACGGGTTCTTCGTCGAGGACGACGGCAACGGGATTCCGGAAGAGCGCAAGGACCACGTGTTCGACCGCGGGTACTCCACGGCGTCGGGAACCGGACTCGGCCTCGCCATCGCCGACACCATCGTGGACGCTCACGGCTGGACGATCGACGTCGCTGAATCCGCGAACGGGGGCGCGCGGTTCGAAATTTCGACCGCGACCGAGCTTCCGCTCTAGTCCGAGTCGTCTTTCTCCCTCGACTCCCTACGACGGCGCGTGCAGTCCGCGGACCTCCTCGTCTCGGTGTTCGGCCGGGTCGCCTCCATCACGGCGTTCATCGCGCTCGGGTTGTTCTTCGCGAACGCGCTCGTCGCGTTCGGGGCCGTAGAGCGCGTCGCCGGGCTCGCGCGCTATCTCACCGGACCCGCGAACCTCCCGGACGAGGTGGGGACGGCGATTCTCGCGACCGCGGCGTCACCGACCGCGGGGTACGGGATGCTCGCCGAGTTCCGGGAGGACGGGCTCTCCGACCGTGCGACGCTCGTCGCGGTGACGACGAACACGTTCTTCGGGTTCTTCCAGCACGTCTTCACGTACTATCTTCCCGTCCTGATTCCGATTCTCGGCCTCCGCGTGGGCGTCATGTACGTCGGCGCACGCGCGGCTATCAGCCTCGCCATCACGCTCACCGGCATCGTCGCGGGCGTGCTCCTCCTCCCGGACCCCGCGACCATCGACGTGACACCCGACGCGCCCGACCGCGAGGAGCGAGACCGCCGGGAAGCCGTCCGGGAGGCCGTGTCGAGCACGCTCTCGAAACTGAAAACCATCGTCCCACGCCTCCTCGTCGTCTATCTCGTCGTCTCGTGGCTCACCGCGACCTACGACCTCACCGCGGTCGGCGGCGCGGCGGACCCGCTCGTCTCGCTCGTCGGACTGCCGGCGGCCGCGGTCCCCGTCATCGCCGTGTTCGCCGTCGACACCACGAGCGGCGCGGTCACCATCGCGCCCCTCGTCGGCGACGTGTTTACCCCGCGCCAGGCGGTGGCGACGATGCTCGTCGGCGGCATCGTCTCGTTCGCCGTCTCGACGTTCAAGCGCTCCATCCCCTTCCAGTACGGCATCTGGGGGGCGTCGTTCGGGTCGAAAGTCATCGCCGTCAACACCGCGCTAAAAGTCGCCTTCATCGCCGTCGCGCTCGTCGTGCTGCTCGCGCCCTAACCGAGCGGTTCGCCGTCCTTGGTCTCGGGTGCGAGGAAAGCGATGAACTCCTCGACGGAGGGTTCGTCCACGGTGACGTCGACGTGGATGTCGCCGAGTTCGTCAGGTTTCCCGACAGAGAAGTTCACGACGCCGCGGAACGCCGCCTGCTTCTTCAGGTCGAAACTGAACTCGCCGTCCTCGCGGTTGCGTTCGAACTCGGCGCGCGCCGTATCGAGAATCTCCTGTTCGAACAGGTTCTCGCGGAACCCGTCGAGGTCGTGGACGGTCGCCGTCACGCGGTCCGACGACACGTCGGGGTCGGCGTTCGGGAAGAGGGCCGTCACCGCGTCCGCGACGCGTTCTCCGACCTCCGTCGGCTCGACGGGCGCTTCTATCGTGACGGTGACGCGGTACATCACGACAGGAGGTCCTCCACGCGGGCGTGGAACTCGTCGAGCGTGCCCGTGTTCTCGATGGTCACGTCCGCCCGTTCGATAGCGTCGTCCATCCCGAACCCGAGTTCGCGCTCGTCGCGCTCCCGAAGGCTCTCCGCCTCGGCGTTGTCACGTCCGCGCGTGGTGATGCGTTCGTTTCGCACCTCGAACGGCGCGTGAACGTTCACGAGCACGAAGTCGTCGCCGAACGCTTCCTCGAACACCTCGACTTCGGTCCCCGACCGAATCCCGTCCACGAGAACGGTGTCGGACTCCGCGAGCGCCGACCGGATCAGCGGGAGCGAGCGGTCCGCGATAGCCGCCGGTCCGCCCTCCTCGCGGAGCGCTTGCGCCACCTCGCCGTGGTGCGTCCCCGGGTCCAATCCCCGGTCGCGGCAGGCCTGCCGAATCACGTCCCCCATCGTCACCACGGGGACGCCGAGCGTCTCCGCCACCGCCGCCGCCTCGCTCTTCCCGCTCCCCGGGAGGCCCACGATACCGATAACGGTCATGGGCGTTCGTAGCCGTGGACACCCTAAAAGCGCACCCCTTCGGGGAGTACGGATTAGTGCGTGGCAGACGCAGACCCGGTATGCGAACCGTCGTCGCCCTCGGCGGGAACGCCCTCGTCTCGGATGCGCGGGGAACCGTCGCGGAGATGCGAGACCGCCTCGACAGCACGGCACCGGAACTCGCGGCGCTGGAAGCGCGCGGCCACGACCTCCTGGTGACGCACGGGAACGGCCCGCAGGTCGGCACGCTCCTCGACGAACAACGACAGGCGGACACGCCGGACCGTCCGCTCGACGTACTCGTCGCGGAGACCCAGGCCCAGATAGGGACGCTGGTCACGCGAGCGCTCGACGCCCACCTCGCGGCGAACGCGACGACCGTCGTCACCCACGTCGAAGTCGACCCCGACGACCCCGCGTTCGAGAACCCGACCAAACCCGTCGGCCCCGTCCTCTCGCGCGCCGAGGCCGAGGACGCACCCTTCGACACCGCTCCCGTCGGCGACGGCGAGGGCTACCGTCGGGTCGTCGCCTCCCCCGAACCCGAGCGCGTTCTGGAGACCGAGTCCATCGAAACGCTCGTCGACGACGGCCGTCCGGTCGTCTGCGCGGGCGGCGGCGGCGTTCCGCTCGTCCCCGACGACGACTACACCGGCGTCCACGCCGTCGTGGACAAAGACCACACCAGCCAGCGGGTCGGCAACGCCGTCGGCGCGGAGACGCTCGTCGTCGCGACCGACGTCCCCTACGCCTACCGCGACCACGGCACGCCCGACCAGACACCGCTGGAGGACGTCGACGCCGCGACGATACGGGACCTCCTCGACGGCGGCGAGTTCGGCGAGGGAACGATGCGCCCGAAGATAGAAGCCTGCCTCGACTTCCTCGACGCCGGCGGCGAGCGCGCCATCATCACCACCCCCGACGCCCTCACCGCCGCGCTCGACGGCGAAACGGGGACGAGAATATCGTAACCCAACCGCTTTTGCCCGACCGATACGATAGACGAGTCGAGGGCACGTAGCTCAGCTCGGACAGAGCGTCTGGCTTCTAACCAGAAGCGCGAGGGTTCGAATCCCTCCGTGCCCGTATTTTCGTGGCGCGACGAGGAATCGATTGACCGGCAGGTAGCGGGAGGGAGAAACGAGTTCGTTGGACGGTTACACCATGAGGTCCGCTATCTCTTCGAAGTCGCTCCGACAGAAGGGACAGCGGTAGTTCGTCTCGAACCCGGTCGTCTGCGCGATGGTCCGGGTTTCGAGTTCGTGCATGGCGATGTCGCGTCCACAGTCCGGACAATCGAGCTTAGGCACGACGAACCGTACAGAACCCAATCACTTAAAACGTGGGATGCGAACGCGTACCACGATAGCGCAGTCCGACGATTTTCCGAGAAGCGGCCACAAACGACGACACCACCACGGAGTACAGAAGTTCAAGTAGGAAGCCGAGGCCAACCGGCGGTGTGACGTAACCACGGTCGGACGGGGGACTCGGCGGAAGCGCGGCACACCCCGTTCGACAGCGACGCCGCCTGCAAGCCCCAACGAGACGCCGACGGGCCCGCGCCTCCCTCCGGTCAGCGCTCGCTCGTGCGGTGAATCCTACGGATTCACCTACTCCTCGAACCCGTCTTCGAACCGGAAGGTGCCGTCGCGCTGAACGACCTCGCCGTCGACTTCGATGAACGAGTCCTCGCTCATGTCGACGATCATGTCGACGTGCGTCGCCGATTCGTTCGGTTCGCGGTCTTCGGGGACGCATTCGGCGTACGCCATGCCGACGGCGAGGTGGACGGTGTCGCCCATCTTCTCGTCGAACAGCATGTTGTACGTGAACTGGTCGATGTCACGGTTCATCCCGATGCCGAGCTCGCCGAGGTAGCGCGCGCCATCGTCCGTGTCGAGGACGCTCGTGAGGACGTCCCGATTCTTCGCGGCGTCGTGCTGGACGACCTCGCCGTCTTCGAATTCGAGGTAGGCGTCCTCGATTTCGCGGCTCTGATGGTAGAGCGGGAGGTCGAATTTTACAGTTCCCTCGACGCTGTCGGGGACGGGCGCGGTGAACACCTCGCCGCCGGGGAGGTTGTTCTCGCCGTAGTCGTTGAGCGTCCGCATCCCCGAGACGCTCATCGTGAGGTCGGTCTCGTCCCCGGATTTGATGCGCACCTCGTCGGCAGGGTCGAGAATCTCGACCATCTGCTCCTGGTGTTCGCGCTGAGCGGCCCAGTCCTTGTTGACGGCGTTCCACACGAACGCCTCGTACTCCTCGGTGCTCATGCCGGCGAGCTGGGCGTCCGCGGGCGTCGGGTACTGGGTGAGACACCAGCGCGTGGAGAGTAGTTCCGTCCGCGCCGGCTGGACGGCGCGCTGGTAGGCGGCGTTCGCCTCGTCCGCGACGTCCGCGCGTTCAGTGACGTTGTCGTGCGCGCGGATGCGGATGGCGGCGTCAGTCTCCTCGTAGAGCGCCTGTAAGTGACCGGGGTTCTCGAACTCCTCGGACTCGCGGAGATAGGCGCGGGCGGCGCGGTCGCCACCGAGGATGGTGTCGCCGCCGTACAGCATCACGGGTACCGCGCCCGCGTCGGCGAGGCGTTCGTAGACGGCGACGGCGAGGTCTTCGGCCGCGGGCGGCGCGGTGACGGCGACCCGGTCGCCGGGTTCGATGCTGGTGGAGTGCGAAACGAGGATTTCTGCGTGGTCGCGGACGCGGGGGTCCATATCGAGGAGACGCGCGAGCGCCCGAAACCGCTTTCGGAGTTCCGGAACCGCGAGCGTTTTCCCCCTACGCGGGAGAGTTCGGGTATGCCCGACTTCCGGAGCGACACGGTAACGCGACCGAGCGACGCGATGCGGGAGACCGCCGCGAGCGCTGAGGTCGGCGACGACGTCTACCGCGAGGACCCGACGGTGAACGAACTCGAAGCCGCGGCGGCGGCGCGCGTCGGGAAGGAAGCCGCCCTGTTCGTGCCGTCGGGGACGATGGGGAACCAGTTGGCGGCCCGGACGCACACCGACCGCGGGCAGGAAGCGCTCGTGGAGGCGACGAGTCACGTCTACAAGTACGAACTCGGCGGGTTCGCCCAGCACTCCCAGCTACAGGTGCGGACGTTCGACGGCGGTGAGAACGGCGTTCCGACGCCCGAGCAGGTCGAGAACGGCTACGTCGAGGAGGAACTCCACCGTCCCGGCACCGGCCTGCTGAGCATCGAGAACTCGCACAACGCGAAGGGCGGGACGGTCGCCACGCCCGAGGAGATAGCGGCCGCCGCGGACGCCGCGCACGACCTCGGCGTTCCCGTCCACATGGACGGCGCGCGCCTGTTCAACGCCGCCGTCTCGCTCGACGTGTCCGCGGCCGAACTCGCGGAACCGGTCGATTCCGTGATGTTCTGCCTCTCGAAGGGCCTCGGTGCGCCCGTCGGCTCGATTCTCGCGGGCGACGCGGCGTTCATCGAGCGCGCGCGCCGCGTCCGGAAACTGTTCGGCGGCGGGATGCGGCAGGCGGGGATGATAGCCGGGCCCGGTTTGCTCGCGTTGGAGAACGTCGAACGCCTCAGCGAGGACCACGCGAACGCTCGCGTCCTCGCGAACGAACTCGACGCCATCGAAGGCCTCTCCGTGCCCGAACCCGACACGAACATCGTCCTCGTCCACACCGACGAAGCCGGGTTGACCGCGGCCGAACTCATCGACCGCTGTGAGGACGAGGGCGTGCGCGCGTCCGAGTTCGGCGAGTACACGGTTCGCTTCTGCACCCACCTCGACGTGGACGAGTCGGACGTCGAGACCGCCGTCTCAGTCGTCCGGGACGTCCTCTAGTTCCGGCCGCGGTCGAACCCCTCGCGGAACCCACCGAAGATCCGCCGCAAGAACAGGTAGACGTAGAAGAAAAAGCCGAGGAGGAGCGCCAGCAGGATGTAGAAGAAGGGGTTTTCGGGGAGCATACGTGTTGGTTCCCGCGTCCGCCTATATGGTTTTCGCCGCGTTAGGCTAATCACGGTGGGGTGCGTACGCGGCGCGTATGTCCCTCTTGCCCTCCCAGAAACCGGACGCGCCGCCCGGCGAGCCGCGGGTGGTCGGCGTCGATTCCGAGGACGCAGACCGCGTGCTCTCCGCGCTCTCCGCGGGGACCGCACGCCAGATGCTCACGGAACTCCACGACGAACCCGCGACAGCGTCGGAACTCGCCCGGAGCGTGGACACGAGCCTGCAGAACGCCCAGTACCACATCGGGAAACTGGAGGACGCGGAACTCGTGAAGGTCGCGGGCACCTCCTACTCGGAGAAGGGCCGGGAGATGAACGTGTACGCGCCGACTGACGCGCCGCTCGTGCTGTTCGCGGGCGACGAACAGACCGGGAGTACCGTCCGGTCGCTCCTCGGGCGCGTACTCGGCGCGGTGGGCGTGCTTGCCGCCGGGAGTCTCGTCGTCCAGTACGCCGTGACGGAGTGGTTCGCGGGCGGCGGCGGCGGCCGCGACACCGGGTTCTCAACGGCGAGCGTCGACTCTGCGTCGAGCGCGGCGCAGACGGTTCCGCCGGGACTCGTCTTCTTCCTCGGCGGGCTGCTTGTCCTCGCGTTAGCGCTCATGTACACGTATTGGCGTGACTAAAACGGCCGTTTGAGCCTTCACGAACTACTTGATACTCCCCCGTATAGGGAGTGGTACAGGCCGCTTCCCCCTCGCGGCCTGAATCCCCTCCCCCTTTCCCCCTACGTTCGGCCCTCCACCCTGAACGTTTCACGAACGTCTCCATCCCGCGTCAGTAGCTCCCCGGAGAGCCCGTCGTCGGTCTCCGTGAGTTCCGCGTGCGTGTACGGATAGCCGCGTGACTCAGCATGGCTTCCCGGATTCAGGAGGACGAGGTCGTCGGTTTCGGTGACGGACGGACGGTGCGTGTGCCCGGAGACGACGAGGTCCGCGCCGCGCTGTCTCCCGAACATCGCGAGACCCGTCGCGCCGCCGCGCTGCTGGTGTGTGACGGCGAATCGGACGCCGGCGAGCGAGACGCTGCGCGCGTCGGGAAGTCGGTTCGTGACGGTCTCGTCGTCCGCGTTTCCGTGGACGGCGTAGAGACTCGTGGCTGCGTCGTAGAACGCGTCGAGGGCGGCTTCGGTGGTGAAGTCACCCGCGTGGATAACCGCGTCGGCGTCCGCGACGGCGTCCGCCGCGCGGCCGGCGAGTTCGGTTCCGGAGTCGCTGTGAGTGTCGGAGAGAACGACGATCACGCAGGCGGGATGGCGAGCGCGAGCAGGTAGAGGAACGCCGCGGTGACGACCGCGCCGACGAGCGCCTGCATGTGAATCTGAATCGCCCGCTGGCGGTCGGCGATGAGCGCGTCTTCGCTCGGAATCTCGTGGCGGTCGCCACCCGTGTCGCTCACGTCGTAGACGCCCGCCATCGCGAACCCTGCGCAGAAGTGGTCGTACGCCTGCAGAACGCCCTCGAATCCGACGAACAGCGGGACGGCGACGACGAGCATCGCGAGCGGGTCGAACGCGAACGTGTAGAGTCCGACCGCGAGCAGCAGCGCTGCGAGAAAGCCCGCGGTACCGAACGCGTACCGTTTCCGAGTCTCTGCCGCCCCGATGTTGCACACACCTGCCTTGTATTCCGACATGCGTTGTCACATAGCACGGCCACGAATTTAAATGTACTTCTCACTTCGGACGGCTTTTAGTGCGTTCGGGGAGAACCGCAAGCGATGGCTTCGAGTAAGTCCGTCGTCCTCGCGGCGCTGTTCGCGAACGCCGCGATAGCCGTCCTGAAGTTCGTGGGGTTCGCGCTCACCGGCAGTCCCGCGATGCTCTCCGAGACCTATCACTCGGTCTCTGACACGGGCAACCAGATATTCCTCCTCATCGGCCTCCGATACGGAGAACGCGAACGCACGCGCGCCCACCCGTTCGGGTACGGGAAGGCCCAGTTCTTCTACGCCTTCCTCGTGAGCGTCCTCCTGTTCGGTATCGCCGGCTGGGAGAGCCTCCGTCACGGCTACAGCGCGCTCGTTCACCACGAGAGCGCCGCGCTCAGCGGAACAGTCCAAGTCGCCGGATTCGAGTTCCCCGCGGTCTGGGTGAACTACGGCGTCCTCATCGGCGCGTTCGTCTTCGAGGGGTCGGCGCTCCGCACGGCGATGCACGGTATGCGCGCGGACATCCGAAAACACGACTGGAGCGGGTTCCGCGAGGCGTTCCAAAAGACGAGTAACGTCAGCACGCTCACCGCGTTCACCGAGGACACCATCGCTATCTCCGGCATCACGCTCGCGTTCTTCGGTATCGTGCTCACGGAACTCACCGGGAACCCGATTTTCGACTCCGTGGCCGCCATCCTCATCGGCCTCCTGTTGATGGGGTTCGCCGTCGCGCTCGCGTGGGAGAACAAACGCCTCCTCATCGGGGAGAGCCTCCCCGAGTCCGAGGAGGACGAACTCCGCGAGGTCGTGCGTGAGTGGCCGTCCGTCCGCGAAATCACCGACTTCCGAACGGTCTACTTCGGCCCGAATCAGGTCATCCTCACCGCCGACGTGGTGTTCGACGCCGAGTACGACACCGAGTACATCGACGACGAGATCACGGCTATCGAGGACGAACTCCAGCGGTTGAACGGGGACGTAAAAAAGGTCTACATCGAACCGGAAGTCTGAGCGGGTCGTCCGAACCCGGAGTTTAAGCCGTTTCGCGGTCAATCGGTTGCTAACGTGTCATCGAGCGATTCACCCGATTACCTCCGGTTTTTCCCGAAGCCGTCGCCCTACGACAACCAGTCGGAGGCGATGGACCGCATCCGGGGGGCGCTCGAAGACGGGCGGAACGTCCTGTTCGAGGGGGCGTGCGGGACGGGGAAGACGCTCGCGTCCCTCGCGCCGGCGCTGTCGTACGCGCGGGAGACGGACAAGACGGTGGTCATCACGACGAACGTCCACCAGCAGATGCGCCAGTTCGTCCGAGAGGCCCGCGAGATTCACGCGGAAGAACCCCTGCGCGGTATCGTGTTCAAGGGGAAGGGGTCGATGTGCCACATCGACGTGGGGTACGAGGAGTGCCAGGTCCTCCGGGACAACACGTACGAGGTGGCGGACGCCGAACGCGACCGCGAGCAGTTGGTCGAACGCCAGCAGGAGTTGTTGGACGCGGCGAACGACGGCGAGCAGGCGGCGGTTGACGCCCGGCAGGCCGTGATGGACGAACTCGAATCCGTGGAAGCGGAGTTAGAGGACTTGCGGGAGAAGAACACCTGTTCGTACTACTACGAGAACCTCACCGCGGACACCGACGACTTCTACGACTGGCTGTACGATGACGTGCGGACGCCCGACGAGATCTACGAGTACGCGGAGATGGAGGGGCTCTGTGGGTACGAACTCCTCAAGGACGGTATCGAGGGCGTGGACCTCGTGGTGTGTAACTACCACCACTTGCTGGACCCCGGGATTCGTGCGCAGTTCTTCCGCTGGCTCGGCCGGGACCCCGAGGACGTGGTGGTGGTGTTCGACGAGGCGCACAACGTCGAGGGCGCGGCGCGCGACCACGCCTCGCAGACGCTCACCGAGAACACGCTGACCGAAGCCGTCTCCGAACTGGAGGAGAGCGGCGACGTGCGCGCGGACGCGGCGTTGAACGTCGTGGAGGCGTTCCGGGATGCGCTCTGTGAGACGTACGAGGACTCGTTCGGGTTCGGCGGCCGCGAGGAGGTGGGGGAGAACTGGGAGGACGTGCCGGTGGCGAACGAGAACAAACGCGACGACCTGACGCTCGCGTTCTTAGAACACTACGAGGGGAAGGGTATCAGCACGGACGTGGACGACGCGTTCGCGCTCGGCGAGCAGTTGGACGAGGAGTACGAGGACGCGTATCGGAACGGTGACGCGACGACGCGACAGGAGTGCCAGACCCTGCAGTGTGCGCAGTTCATCGACGCCTACCTCACCGAAGGGACCGAACTCGGTCAGTATCCCACGGTGTCCGTCCGCCGGGACACGGGCACCGACACGGTGTACGGCCGCGCGGAACTCTACACGTGCATCCCCCGCGACGTGACCACCGAACTGTTCGACTCGGTGCACGCCAGCGTTCTCATGTCGGCGACCCTGCGGCCGTTCGACGTGACCGCGGACGTCCTCGGTCTCGAAGACCCGGAGACGCTCGCGTACGGCCTCCAGTTCCCCGAAGAACGGAGGAGAACGTTCGCGGTGGACGCGGAACCCCTGTTCGCGAGCAACCGCGACGACCCCAACGTTCAGCGCGAGTACGCGGACGCTCTGCGGGACGTCGTGACGTTCACCGCGGGCAACGCCCTGCTCTTCTTCCCGAGTTACGCCGAAGCCGAGCGCTACCACGACCTCCTCGCCGACGTCGACGCCACCCGCTACCTCGACGAACCGGGCGTGAGCGCCGAGGACCTGCGCGAGGAGTTCGTCTCAGGTACCGACGGAGTGCTGTTCACGAGTCTCTGGGGAACGCTCGCGGAGGGCGTGTCCTTCGACGGCGACGACGCGCGGACGGTCGCGGTCGTCGGCGTCCCCTACCCCCACCTCGACGAGCGCGCCGAAGCCGTCCAGGAGGCCTACGGCGAGGCGTTCAAGGACACCGGCCGCCAGCGACGGGGCGAGGACCCCGGCTGGCGGTACGCGGTCGAAATCCCGACAGTACGAAAAACTCGGCAGGCGCTCGGCCGCGTCATCCGGTCCCCGGACGATTACGGGGTTCGCGTCCTTCTGGACCGCCGCTATACGCGGGAGTCGCGGACGAAGATGCGCAAGTACAGCGTGAACAACGCGTTCCCGCCCGAGGAGCGCTCGGAGCACATCGACATCGCTCCTGAAAAACTGAAGTTCGCGATGCTGAACTTCTACGGCGACGTGGACGCGTGGGACGGCAGTCCGCCGACGCCCTAAGCGGGAAGCGACACGGCGTCGATGCGTTCGTGGTAGGTGGCGTCCCTGAACTCCAGTTCCTCGACGGTCCACTCGACGGGTTCCACGTCCGCCCCCACTATCTCGTCGAGTGCCTGCTGGGCGCGGAAACCGGAGAGGTCGCGCGCGAGCGTGACGTGCGGCGTGTAGTCCGGCCCCTCCAGTCCGTCCACGGGGTCGAACTCGGCGAGGAGGCGGTCGTGGACCTCGCGGAGGCCGGGACTCTCGATTTCGAGGTAGACGACCGGGCTCGTCCCCGTCGGCGGGTCCTCGAACACGCCGATTCCCGAAACCCGAACCGCGAACGGCGGCATGCCGGAGAGGGCGTCGCGGGCGCGGCGCTCGTCATCTCGATACTCGCGGCGGTCGTCGGCGGGGAGGCGTTTCGCGACGAGCGAGCGCGTGCGGCGCTCCCGAACGCGGTCGAACGGCGTGAGGAGCGGCCTGAGGTCGTCCACGACGTCGTGGACGGCGGCCGGAACGGGGACGTTCACGCTGTACACGACCGTGAGAACGAGGTCACGCGGATTGGGGTTGTCGGTCGCGCGCCTCGATGACCCGGACGACCGTCTCGTCGAGCGAGACGAAGTGACAGAGCGGGTTCCCGGGATAGACCACAGGATTCTCGAGGACGCCGACGACGAGACCCGTGAAGGGCGCGGTGACGCGTTCCTCGTCCGCCTTGAACGGGTTGGTGATTGTGCAGATGGGGTCGTCCTCGTGGACGAGGCGGCCGCGTTCGGCGTGGAGTTCCACGATGCCGCCGACGTCCGCGCGAATCCACGTCTTCTCCTGCCAGTCCCCGACGGTGGCGCGCCACCCCGGCCACCGAACGGTCTCTTCGGGGTGGACGCCGTACTCGGCGAGGACGCTCCGCACGCCGTCGATGGCGTCGTCGATGAGCGACCGCTCGAACCGGTGGGCTTCCCCCATCTCGACGGTGATGGTCGGCACCCCGCGCTTCGAGGCTTCGACGCGGAGCATCCCGGGTTCGCCGTCCCCGTCGATGACGAGGTTCGACCCGAACGCGCGCGCGAGGCGGGCGACGTCGGGGTCGTCCATGTCCGCGCGCACGTGGAACATGTTGGTGCGACCGCGGGTGCTCGTGTGGAAATCGACGCCGAGGTCGCAGGGTTTCACGAAGTTCTCGAAGACGGTGGCGGCGATGCGGCGCGCGCTCGCGCCGTCGCGGTCGCCGGGGAACGCGCGGTTGAGGTCGCGGTCGTAGATGGGGAGGTAGCGCTGCTGGGAGATGAACCCGGGGACGTTCACCACGGGCAGACAAACGAGAGTTCCCGCGATGTCGGCCGGGTCGTAGGCGTTCGCGACTTCGCGCACGACTTCGATGCCGTTCAGTTCGTCGCCGTGGAGGGCCGCGGAGAGAAACACTGTCGGGCCGTCGTCCTCGCCGTTGACGATGGTGACGGGGATGCGTATCGGGTCACCGAGGTAGGTCTCGCTCACGCTGTACCGGAACTGGCGTGCGGTTCCGGGGTCGACGCGCCCGCCGTCGAAAACGAACGGTTCGCTCGCCATACCCGAGCGTTCGGGCGCGAACTGCTTCTAGATGCGGTCGAGCAGCCAGAGGATGATGAGCGCGGCGATGACGAGGCCGAGTATCGGACCGACGAGCGCGGTGATCGTGTGAAGGGCTTCGCCGAGTATCTGAAGCACGAGCCACACCACGACGAGCACGAGGATTATCTTGAGGAGGTCTTCGACGTCTAGTGCGCCTCTGAAGTCCATACGCGAGGCGTTGGGAGGCATGCGGTATAACGTTCGTGGCAGAGCTTCGCGAGAGGGTAACGGTTAAGACGTTCGCCCCGATACGTACGTCTAACATGCGGACGCCTGCAGCACCTGCGCGCTCGCCCTCGCCGAGCGCGCCGTCCGCCTCCTTCTCCACGCTGCGACGACGACCGGGGTCTCCTGACCCCTACTAGTTACTACCCCAAACCGGTCGGTCGTTCGCGCGCTCACTAACAAATCGAAGTCAAACGGAGAATGTCAGGAAAAGTTGCGCTCGCCTTCTCGGGCGGGCTCGATACGACGGTGTGTGTACCGCTACTGGAAGAAGAATACGGCTACGACGAGGTTATCGGCGTCACGGTGGACGTCGGGCAACCGGAAGCCGAGTTCGCGGAGGCGGAGGAGACCGCTGAAGCGCTCGGCCTCGAACACTACGTGCTGGACGCGAAAGACGAGTTCGCCGCGCTCTGTATGGAGGGCGTGCAGGCGAACGCGGACTACCAGGGCTACCCGCTCGGGACGTCGCTCGCGCGTCCGGTCATCGCGAAAGCCATCCTCGAACTCGCACAGGACGAGGGCTGTGCGGCCGTCGCCCACGGCTGCACGGGGAAGGGGAACGACCAACTGCGGTTCGAGGCGGTGTGGCGCGGGTCGGACCTCGAAGTCATCGCGCCCGTCCGCGAGATGGGGCTCACGCGCGAGTGGGAAGTCGAGTACGCGGCCGAGAAAGACCTGCCCGTCGAGGGCGGGAACGAGGGCGTGTGGAGTATCGACTCGAACCTCTGGAGTCGCAGTATCGAGGGCGGGAACCTCGAAGACCCCGGCTACGTGCCGCCGGAGGATATCTACGAGTGGACCGACAGTCCGGGCGCGGAAACCGAACTCGTCGAGATCGAGTTCGAGGAGGGGATTCCGGTCGCCGTCGACGGCGAGGAACTCCCGAAAGTACAGTTGATTCAGTACCTCAACGACCTCGCCGGGAGTTACGGTGTCGGACGGACGGACATGATGGAAGACCGCATGCTCGGCCTGAAAGTTCGCGAGAACTACGAGCATCCGGCGGCGACGACGCTTCTCAACGCCCACGAGGCGCTCGAAGGCCTCGTCCTCACGAAAGAGGAGCGCTCGTTCAAGCAGGAAGTGGACGCGCAGTGGTCGGAGAAAGCGTACGAAGGCCTCGTGGACGCGCCGCTCGTCGACGCGCTCGACGGGTTCATCGACACGACCCAGGAGCGCGTCACCGGCACGGTCACCATCAAGTTCGAAGGCGGGCAGGCGCGCCCGGTCGCGCGTGAAAGCGAGTACGCGGTGTACTCCGAGTCCGCCGCGTCGTTCAACACGGAGACGGTGGACGGCATCGAGCAGGCGGACGCGACGGGCGTGGCGAAGTACCACGGGTTCCAGTCGCGTCTCGCGAACTCGAAGCAGAAGCCGACGCTGACCACGGACGGGGGCGACGGCGAATGAGCGACGGAGGGGAGCCCACGGCGGTTCGCCGCGAGCGGTTCAGCGGCGGCCCCGCCCGCGAGTTCCTCTCCTCGATGAGCGCCGATAATCGCATCTTCGCGGCCGACCTCGCCGTGGACCGCGCGCACGTCGTGATGCTGGCAGAACAGGATATCATCGACGACGCGGCCGCCGGGACGATTCTCGGCGCGCTCGGCGACGTGGCGGACGCGGGGTTCGACGCGCTGCCCGACGGTGAGGACGTGCACGAGGCCATCGAGACGGCCGTCATCGAGCGCGTCGGCCCCGTCGGCGGTCGGATGCACACGGCGCGGTCGCGCAACGACGAAGTCGCGACCTGCATCCGCCATCAGTTCAGGGAGGACTTGCTGGACGCCGCGGAGGCGACGATAGCGTTCCGCGAGGCCCTGCTCGAAGCCGCGGCCGCGCACACGGAGACCGTGATGGCGGGCTACACGCACCTCCAGCCGGCCCAGCCGGTGACGGTCGCGCACTACCTCCTTTCGTACGAGTCCGCGGTCGCGCGCGACACCGAACGCCTCCTCGACGCGTACGGGAGAACGAACCGCAGTCCGCTCGGCGCGGCGGCGTTCGGCGGCACGCCCTTCGACGTCGACCGCGACCGCACCGCGGAACTGCTCGGGTTCGACTCGGTAGTCGAGAACAGCATGGACGCGTCGTCGGCGCGGGACTTCCTCGTCGAGGGCGTGGCCGCGCTCGCCGGCCTCGCGACGACGCTCTCGGGACTGGCGGAGGACCTCGTCATCTTCGCGAACAAGGGGTTCGTCGACCTCTCGGACGACTACGCCTCGACCTCGTCCATCATGCCGCAGAAGAAGAACCCGGACACGCTCGAACTCGTTCGCGCGACCGCGGGCGAGGCGACGGGCGCGCTCCAGGGACTCCTCACGACGCTGAAGGGCCTGCCGCGCGCGTACAACCGCGACCTCCAGTCCGCGACGACGTACGCGTGGACCGCGACCGACGCGGTGACGGAGGCCGTGGAGGTCGCGGCGGGCGCGGTCGCCACCGCCGACTGGCCCGAGGACGCGCTCGCCGATGCGGCGGGCGAAGGTTTCTCGACCGCGACCGGCGTCGCCGACACGCTCGCGATGGCCGGCCTCCCGTTCCGCACCGCACACGAGATTGTTGCGAAAGCGGGAACCGACGACATCGCCGCCATCGACGACGCGGCGAAGTCGGTGACGGGCGAGTCGCTCGCGGACCTCTGCGAGCCTTCAGCTATCGAGGCCGCGCTCGACCCCGCGGAGAGCGTGGCGATGCGTGATTCGTTCGGCGGACCCGCGCCGGTGGCGGTCGCGGGTGCGCTGGAACGCGCGAACGCCGGCGTGGACGCCGATATCGAGACCGTCGAGAGCCACCGGGACGCGCTCGCGGCGGCCGAGGACGAACTGGCGGCGGAGGTGGCGTCCTATGAATGAGACCGCCGGCGTACGGAGGTCTTTCGAGCGACGACGAGTGCGACGACCGCCCCTCGCGGGCACTATTACTAACAATTTGACAACCGGCTCGCAATTCGTGTTCGACTGTTTCGGGCGCTCTCGCCCGGGTAGCGACGGCTTTTCGTTTGTGTAAATTTTTTGGTAAGTCCGGTATTCTTAAGTTTGTGTGGGGGGTAGCCATGAGTACCCATGACGGAATGCGTGGAGTGCGGGGCCGAAGTGTCCCTGCACGACGACCTGGAGACCGGTGAAATAGTCGACTGCGCCACCTGCGGCGCAGAACTGGAAGTCGTCGGCACCGACCCCACGGTCCTCGATCGAGCGCCCGAGCTCGACGAGGACTGGGGGGAGTAGCGTGCACGTCGGCGTCCTCTACTCGCGGATACGCCGGGACGAGAAACTCCTCCTCTCGGAACTCCGCGAGCGCGGCCACGACGTCGAGAAACTCGACGTCCGCAAGATGAAGTTCGGCGTCGGGAACCCGCCCGCGGAGCTCGCGGACCTCGACATCGTGGTGGACCGCTGTCTCGCGACGAGCCGCAGCCTCTACGCCACCCGGTTCTGCGAGAGCTACGGCGTCCCCGTCGTGAACACGCCCGACACCGCGGACACGTGCGCGGACAAAGCGAAGACGAGCATCACGCTCGACGCGGCGGGCATCCCCACGCCGGAGACGACCGTCGCGTTCGACACCGACAGCGCGCTCGAAGCAGTCGAGAAGTTCGGCTACCCATGCGTCCTCAAACCCGTCGTCGGGTCGTGGGGTCGCCTGATGGCGAAACTCGACTCGCGGAGCGCCGCCGAAGCCGTCCTCGAACACAAGGCCGTGCTCGGCCACTACGAGCACAAGGTGTTCTACGTCCAGGAGTTCGTGGAGAAACCCGGCCGCGACATCCGCGTCGTCGCGCTGGACGGCGAACCGGTCGCCGCGATGGTGCGCTCCGCGGACCACTGGCTCACGAACGCCGCGAAGGGCGCGAACACGGAGTCCTTCGAGTTGGACGAGGAAGCGAAAGACCTCGTGAAGCGCGCGAGCGACGCCGTCGGCGGCGGTTTGTTGGGAGTGGACCTGATGGAGACGGGTGACTCGTACACCGTCCACGAGGTCAACCACACGGTCGAGTTCAAGGCGCTGAACGACTGCTCGGACGTGGACGTGCCCGCCGCTATCGTGGACTGGTTGGAAGCGAAAGCTGGCGTGGAGGTGCCCGCATGAAAGCGGGCGTCGTCGGCGCGTCCGGGTTCACGGGCGGCGAACTCTGCCGCCTGCTCTCCGCCCATCCCGAGTTCAGCCTCGACACCGCGACGAGCCGCGAGTACGCGAACAAAACCGTCGGAAGCGTCCACCCGAACATGCGCGGGTCCGGCCTGCGCTTCTCGCATCCGGACGACCTCGAATCGCACGACGTGCTGTTCGTCGCCGCGCCCCACGGCGTGACGATGGACCACATCGAGGAGTACGACGCGCTCGCGAACCTCGTCGTCGACCTCTCCGCGGACTTCCGCCTCGATACGGAAGGGCAGTACGACGAGTGGTACGACGGCCACAGCGCGCCCGACTACCTCGACCAGTCGGTGTACGCGCTCCCGGAGCTGCACCGCGAGGACCTCCCGGGCGCGTCCATCGTCGCGTCAGGCGGCTGTAACGCCACGGCGTCGATTCTCGGACTGAAACCGCTCGCGGACGCCGGGATACTCGACGACGCGAGCGTGACCGTGGACGTGAAGGTCGGGTCGTCGGAGGGCGGCGCGGGCGGCGGCGCAGCCTCGTCGCACCCCGAACGGTCGGGCGTCGTCCGCCCGTACGCGCCGACCGGCCACCGCCACGAAGCCGAAATCCAGCAGGAACTCGGCGTCGAAGTCGGGTTCACGGCGCACGCGGTGGACATGGTGCGCGGCGCGGCCGCCACCTGCCACGTCTACCCCGAGGAAACGCCATCGACGGGCGACCTCTGGAAGGCGTTCCGCGGCGCGTACGAAGACGAACCGTTCGTCCGCCTCGTCTCCGGTACCGGGGGCGTCTATCGCTACCCCGAACCGAAGTCCGTCGCGGGGACGAACTTCGCGGAAGTCGGGTTCGAGTTGGACGAGCGTAACGGGCGCGTAGTCGTGTTCTCCGCCATCGACAACATGATGAAAGGCTCCGCCGGGCAGGCCGTCCACGCGGCGAACGTCGCGCTCGGCTTCGAGGAAACTGCCGGACTGGAGTTCGCGGGACTGCACCCCGTGGGGGCGCCATGAACGCACGCGGTCACACTCACCACGCGGGGTGGTTCGCGTGACGATAGTCGTCAAAATCGGCGGCGCTCGCGCGGTCAACCCGGAGGGCGCGCTCACGGACATCGCGCACCTCGTGTTGAACGACGAGGACGTGGTGGTGGTTCACGGCGGGTCGACCGCGGTGGACGACGCGCTCGATTCGCTCGACATCGAACCCGACTACGTGGAGTCGCCGTCGGGGATGGTCGGCCGGTTCACCGACGAAGCGACGATGGAGGCGTTCACGATGGCGATGTCGCGCGTGAACAACGACCTCGTCGCCGACCTGCAGGAGACCGGCGTGCCCGCGGTCGGACTATCCGGCGTGGACGGCGGCCTCCTCACCGGTCCGCGGAAGTCGATGGTCAAGGTCGTGGAGGACGGGAAGAAGAAGATTCGCCGGGGAGACCACTCCGGGAAGATTACGGACGTGAACACGGACTTACTCGAAACCTTACTCGATTCGGAGTACGTGCCGGTGGTGTCGCTCCCGATGCTCGCGGACGACGGAACCGCCGTCAACGCGGACGCCGACCGTGCGGCCGCCGCCGTCGCAGGTGCGCTCTCCGCGGAACTCGTCGTATTGACGGACGTCGCGGGCGTCTACGAGGACCCGGACGATGCGGAGACGCTGGTGGAATCGGTCGAGTCACCGGCGGACCTGGACGCCGTGGAGGACGCGGCGGAAGGGTTCATGACGAAGAAAGTGCTCGCCGCCACCGAGGCGCTGGAGGGCGGCGCGGCGTCCGTGACGGTCGCGGACGCGAACGCGAACGACCCCATCGTCTCCGCCCGCGCGGGCCGCGGAACCCGGTTCACGCCGGGCGCGATAGCCGGAGGTGACGCCGATGAGTAACGGCTTCGTCTTCGGCGAGAAACCCATCCGCCTCGAATCGGGCGACGGCGTCACTGTCACCGCAGCGGACGGGACGGAGTACCTCGACTTCGGCGCGTCCTACGCGTGTACACCGCTCGGACACAGCCACCCCGACGTGGTCGAGGCGGTCCAGTCGCAGGTCGCCGAATTGACGTTCGTGCAGGGGTCCTACCCCGTCGACGCGCGGGACGGCCTCTACGAACGGTTGGGGGAACTCGGTCCAGGTAATTGTTCGAACGTCTGGCTCTGTAACTCCGGTACCGAAGCGAACGAGGCGGCGTTGAAGTTCGCGCGTCACGCCACCGAGCGCTCCGAAATCGTCGCCGCGACCCGGGGGTTCCACGGGCGGACGATGGGCGCGCTCGCGGCGACGTGGAAGCAGTCGTACAAGGAGGGGTTCGAACCGCTCGCGTCGGGCGTCACCCACGTCCCGTACGGCGACGAGGACGCGCTCGCGGAAGCGGTCACCGAGGAGACGGCAGCCGTCATCCTCGAACCGATTCAGGGCGAGGGCGGCGTCAACCCCGCCCCCGACTGCTACCTCGAAGCGGCGCGCGAGGCGACCGAGGACGCGGGCGCGGCGCTCGTCTTCGACGAGATTCAGACCGGCCTCGGTCGGACGGGGACGTTCTGGGCCTGCGAAGGCGTGAGCGTCTCCCCCGACATCGTGACGACGGCGAAGGGCCTCGGGAACGGCCTGCCCGTCGCCGCCACGATTTGTGCGGACTGGATCGCCGAGGACGCCGGCTCGCACGGGTCGACGTTCTCCGGCGGCCCCGTCGTGTGCGCCGCCGCGAACGCGACGCTCGACGGTATCGTGGACGGCGACCTGCCCGCACACGCCGCCGAGGTGGGCGAGTCGTTCGTGGAATCCCTCGCCGAAATCGACGCGCTCCGAGAGGTCCGCGGGAGCGGGCTGATGGTGGGGGCGGAGGTCAAGCGCGGCGCGAACCGCGTCGCCCGCGACCTCGCGCTCGAACACGGCATCCTCGCGCTCCCGGCCGGCCGCACCGTCGTGCGCTTCCTCCCGCCGCTCGTCGCGACCGAGGACGAGTGCGAGACGGTGGCGGACGCGCTGGCGGAGGCCGTCGAATGAGCGTCGAATTACTCCGCGACCTCGTGAACGTTCCCTCGATTTCGGGGGACGAGGAGGCGTGTGCGGACCGCCTCGTCGAGTTCTTCGAAGACCACGACCGCGAGGTGTGGACTGACGAGGTAGGGAACGTCCGCGCGCCCGCGGACGACTCGGTCCTCCTCACGTCGCACGTCGACACCGTCGCCGGCGCGATTCCGGTCAGAGTGGAGGACGGCGCGCTCTACGGCCGGGGGAGCGTCGACGCGAAGGGACCGCTCGCGGCGATGGCGACCGTCGCCGTCGCTACCGATACTTCGTTCGTCGGCGTCGTCGGCGAGGAGGACGACTCCCGGGGCGCGCGCTACCTCGCGGAACACAGAGACGCGCCCGACGCGGTGGTGAATGGTGAACCGTCCGGGTGGGACGACGTGACGCTGGGGTATCGCGGCCTGCTCCCCGCGACCTACACGGTGGAGACGCCGAGCGCGCACGGGTCGCTCCCGGAGGCGAACGCCATCGACCACGCCACCGAGTGGTGGGAGGCGGTGCGGGACTCGTTCGACGAGCAGGAGACGGTGTTCGAGTCCGTGACGCCAACCCCGCTCGACTTCGACGGCGGGACGAGCGGCGACGGTCTCAGCGTCGACGCCACCGTCGACTGTTCGTTTCGCCTGCCGCCGGAGACTCCCGCGCGGGAGGTGAAAGCCCGGATACGTGACGTGACGGACCACGGCACCGTCTCCTTCGGGGAGAGCTATCCGCCCGTGATGGTGTCCGCGCGGACGCCGGTCGCGGGTGCGCTCCGCGCCGCGATTCGGGAGCAGGGCGGCGACCCCGGGCACGTCCGGAAGACGGGGACGAGCGACATGAACATCTACGCCGGGGCGTGGGACTGCCCGATGGTGACCTACGGCCCCGGCGACTCCGCGCTGGACCACGCACCGAACGAACACATCGAACTGGACGAATACGAGCGCAGTATTGCGGTACTCGAATCCGCGACAGAACGGCTATGCACTTCCTGAACGTAGACGACCTCACGCCCGACGAACTGGACAGCGTCCTCGACACCGCAGCGGCGGTGAAAGCCGAGGACGCCGGAGACGACCCCCTCGCGGGGCGGAGCCTCGCGATGCTGTTCGAGAAGGCGAGCACGCGAACCCGCGTGAGCTTCGAGGTGGGGATGACGAAACTAGGCGGGCACGCCGTCTTCCTCGGGAAGGACGACATCCAACTGGGCCGCGGCGAACCCGTTAAGGACACCGCGCGGGCGCTCGCGTGCTACGCGGACGCCGTGATGGCGCGCGTTGACGACCATCGGACGCTGGAGACGCTCGGCGAGTACTCGTCGATTCCCATCATCAACGGCCTGTCGGACGAAGCACACCCCGTGCAGACGCTCGCCGACCTCCTCACCATCGAGGAAGCCGTCGGCGGTGACGCCGACGTCGCGTGGGTCGGGGACGGGAACAACGTCGCGGCGTCGTTCGTGGTCGGCGCGGCGATGCGCGGCCTCGACGTGACCGTCGCGACGCCCGACGCGTACGCGCTTCCCGAGAGCGTGTTCGACCGCGCGAACGAGTACGCGGGCGACGTGTCCACCACGAGCGACCCCGAGGCCGCCGTTGACGGCGCAGACGTGGTGTACACGGACGTCTGGGTGAGCATGGGCGACGAGGCAGAGCGCGAAGAACGCCTCGACGCGCTCGCGCCCTATCAGGTGAGCGAAGACTTGCTCTCCGGGACGGGGGCGAAAGTGATGCACTGTCTGCCCGCCCACCGCGGCGAAGAAATCACGGACGACGTGCTGGAGGGCGAGCGCTCGCTCGTCTGGCAGCAGGCGGAGAACAGGATGCACGGCCAGAACGGCCTGCTCCTCGAACTCCTCTAATTGCGCCATGCGTCCCCTATTTGTGGGTCGGTGACCCAGTAGCGGGTAATGACCGACCTCAGTTTAGCAAAGCCGACCCCGTCAGTGGCGGACGACGGAACGTGGCTCGCGTGCATCGAGTGCGGGGAGACCATCGCGCCATTTGCCGACGTAGTGTACCGATGTCCGGAGTGTGACGGACTGCTCGAAGCGCGCTACGACGAGTATCCGGACTGGAGCGACTTCGAGGGACGCGGCGTCTGGCGGTACAGCGCCGCGCTCCCGTTCGAGATGGGCGTGAGCATCGAGGAGGGCGACACGCCGCTCTACACGGTCCCGGGAATCGAGGACGAACTCGGCCTCGCGGACCTCCGCGTGAAACACGAAGGGATGAATCCGACGGGGAGTTTCAAGGACCGCGGGATGACGGTCGGCGTGAAGGTGGCGGACGAACTCGGTGTCGACCGCCTCGCGTGCGCCTCGACCGGGAACACGTCGGCGGCGCTCGCGTGCTACGGCACCCGCGCCGGAAAACCCGTACTCGTTCTTCTGCCCGCCGGGAAGGTCGCGGCGGGGAAGGTCGCGCAGGCCAGTCTCCACGGCGCGAAAATCTGCGAAGTCGACGGGAACTTCGACGACTGCCTCGACGTCGTCGCCGAACTCGCGAACCGCGGCGAGGCCTACCTGCTGAACTCGCTCAATCCGTTCCGCCTGGAGGGGCAGAAGACCATCGGCCTCGAGATACTCGAAGCGTCCATGGCGGAGACTGGACAGTATCCGGACCGCATCGTCCTCCCCGTCGGGAACGCGGGGAACACGGCGGCGCTGTACAAGTGTTTCCGCGAACTCGTCGCGGCCGGCGCGATGGACGAGGACGAGATGCCGGCGCTGACGGGCGTGCAGGCGGCGGGGGCCGCGCCGATGGTCGAAGCCGTCGAGAACGGCTGGGACGAGGTAGAACCGTGGGACAACGTGGAGACGCGCGCGACCGCCATCCGCATCGGCAACCCCGTGAACGCGCCGAAAGCGCTCCCCGGAATCCGCGCGACCGGCGGGACCGCGGTGGCCGTCGAGGACGACGAGATCACCGACGCCCAGCGCGACCTCGCGGGCGAGGGTGTGGGCGTCGAACCAGCGTCCGCGGCGAGCATCGCGGGCCTCCGGAAACTCCGCGAATCGGGCGTCGTCGGTGAAGACGAACAGGTCGTCTGTCTCACCACGGGCCACCTGTTGAAGGACCCCGACGCCGCCGCGGCCGCTGGCTCCGAGCCGATTCCGGTGCCCGCGGACGCGGACGGCGTGCTCGACGCTATCTGAGCGCGCACCCTGTTTTTTGGTGTCAGAAGCCGTCTATACGGGTATGGTCGAACGAACCAGCGAAGCGACCTGGGAGGGCGACCTCCGGAACGGCAACGGCACGATGACCGTCGGCGAGGGCGCGTACGAAGGCCCGTACACGTACGTCTCGCGCTTCGAGGGCGACGAGGAAGGGATGACGAACCCCGAGGAACTGCTGGGGGCGGCGCACGCCGGGTGCTTCTCGATGGCGCTCTCGAACGGCCTCGCGAAAGCCGGTCACACCCCCGAGCGCGTCCACACCGTCGCGCACGTCCACCTCGAGGACGGCGAAATCGGGCGCATCGTCCTCGAAACCGAAGCCGAGGTGCCGGGAATCGACGAAGACGAGTTCCAGGAGTACGCTGCGGACGCGAAAGCGAACTGTCCCGTGTCGAAACTGTTCGCCGGCGCAGACATCGAGTTAGAGGCGACGCTGCTCTGAGTCCGGGCGCATTTTATCACGGTCGGGGTCCGAGTACGCGACGATGGAGGGCGTCCTGTGGTACGTGCTCGCGAGTTCACGGGGCGGCCCGACCCGCGTCCGCATCCTGCGAGCCATCGAGGAGCGCCCGCGGAACGCGAACCAGCTCGCCGAGGAACTGGAGTTGGACTACACGACGGTCCGCCACCACCTCGACGTCCTCATGGAGAACAACGTCCTCCGGAAGACCGACGAGGACTACGCCGCGGTCTACCTGTTCACGGACCGCGCGCGAGCGCACTGGGAGACGCTGCAGGAGGTCCTCGAAACCGTGGAGGATGACGATGACTGAGGAATATGGACGAAGTTTGGACAGCACCTATGGTCGTCGCCGTCGGAGGGGTGAGTGATGTCCGTCTGGCTCGACGTCGCGCGCGCCGCGGCGGCCGTGAACGCCGTACTCCTCGTGGGGCTCGGGTGGGTGTGGCTCCGCGGCTACCGCGAACACGGCGCCCAGCACACGCTCGCGCTCCTCGTGTTCGCGGGCTTCCTGCTCTGCGAGAACCTCCTCTGGCTCTATCTCTACGTTCTCGACCCCGAGTTCGTGGACTGGTTCGCGTACGCGAGCGCGAACGTCCAGGTCGCGATGACGTTCCTCTGCGGCCTCGAACTCGTCGCGCTCGTCTTCCTCTCCTACGTCACCTGGAAGTAGTTGGGACGAAGTTTGGACGGAGTCCGGAAAACGCTCATCCCCCTCTCCGGCGTCGTCTCGCGTATGGCACCGACACGACGTGGATTCCTCGGCACCGCGACCGCCGCGACCGTCGCCGCGCTCGCCGGGTGTTCGACCGGCGGTGGAACAACCACGACCACGGCGACGACAACCGAGGGGACGACGACGGGCGGAGAGACGACCACCGGCGGAACCACGACGCAGGGAACGACGATGGCAGGGTCGGCGACCGTCCAGGTGTACTCGCACGACTCCCTCGGCGACATCCTCGTCGACGCAGAGGGGATGACGCTCTACATGTTCGAGGCGGACACGCGGGGCGCGGGCGCGAGCACGTGCAGCGGGTCGTGTGCGGGCGCGTGGCCGCCCCTCGTCGCGAGCGACCCGACCGCCGGCCAGGGCGTGACCGCTGACCTGACGACGTTCGAGCGAGGGGGCGGCGACACGCAGGTCGCGGCGAACGGCTGGCCGCTGTACGGCTACGCCGGCGACGAGAACCCGGGCGACGCGAACGGACAGGGCGTCGACGGCTTCGGCGCGGAGTGGTACGTGCTCGGCCCAAAGGGAACCCCGAAAGAAGGTGGCGAGATGACGAGCGGCACGACAACGAGCGGCACGACGACGAGCGGCGGCGGCGGTGCGACGACCACCACGTCGAGCGGCGGTGGAGGGTACGGCGGCGGGGACTACTAATTCGGGTAGCGTTTATTACTGAGTAGAACGTTCTACTCACCATGGCGACGTCGGTGAAGATGGACGAGGAGACGAAATCGGAGATAGAGGAGTTGCAGGCGGAGATACGCCTGGAGACCGGGCGGAAGGTGACGCAGCAGGAACTCCTCGCGCGACTCGTGGACCGCGCCGTGGAGTCGCGGGCGAACCTCGTGGACTCGTTCCGGGACGAGTTCAGCGGTCTGAGCGAGGAGGAACGCGAGGCGTTCCACGAGGGAACGGTGGCCTCGGGGGTTCGGACGACCGAAGACGACATCGACGACGTGCTCTACGGATGAGCGTCCTCGTCGACACGGGCGTGCTCTACGCCCACCACGACACGGACGCCGCCCGGCACGACGACGCACGGGCAGCCATCGAGACGGTTCTCGACGGGTCGCTCGGCCGGCCGTACGTGTGCGAGTACGTCTACGACGAGGTGGTGACGCTCACGCGGAAGCGAACGGGGTCGTTCGACGCCGCGGCGACGCTCTCCGACCGCATCCGCGGCGAGAACGGCTATCCCGACGTCTTCGAACTGTTGTACGTCGGCCGCGACGACTTCGACGCGGCGGTCGAGACGTGGCACGACTACGACGACCAGTCGCTGAGTTTCACTGACGCCGTGCTCGTCGCGCTCTGCGAGAACGGGAAGGTCGACGGCGTCCTCACGTTCGATTCTGATTTCGAGGGGCTGGTGGAGCGATACGCACCCGGGAGCTATCGGGGTTAGTCGCCGTTGAGGTCGATCTCCTGCACGCTAATGATGCGGTCGTCCGCTTCGAGTTCCTCGCGGGCTTCCTCAGGGAGCGGGCTGTCGAGGTTGTAGACGGTGAGGGCTTCGCCGCCGATGGTTTCGCGGGCGTTGAACATTCCCGCGATGTTCACGCCGTTCTCTCCGAGGACGGTGCCGATGAGGCCGATGACGCCGGGTTCGTCGCGGTTGCGCGCGACCAGCATGGTGCCGTGGGGGATGGCGTCGACGCGGTAGTCGTCGATGGAGACGAGGCGGGGTTCGTCGCCCGTGAACAGGGTGCCCGAAACGGAGAGTTCGCGGTCGTCGACGCCGACGGTGACGGTGACGAGGCTCTGGAAGTTGTCCGCGCTCCGCGTCTTCGATTCGGTGACGTCGATGCCGCGCTCCTCGGCGACCCGGGGGGCGTTCACGGCGTTGACGTTCCACTCCAATGGCTCGAAGACGCCCTTCTGCGCGCTCGCGGTCACGAGGTCGACTTCTTCTTCCGCGATGTCGCCCGCGTACGTGATTTCGATGCGGTCGATGCGCTCGCCGAACAGTTGGGCGGCGACCTTGCCCGCGGTTTCGGCGAGGTCGATGTAGGGGCGGATGCGCTCGTAGGCGGCTTTGTCGATGCTCGGCGCGTTCAGCGCGTTCAGCACGGGCTGGTCTTCGAACGCGGCGATTATCTGGTCGGCCGTGGTGGTGGCGACGTGTTCCTGTGCGGCCTCGGTGCTCGCGCCGAGGTGTGGCGTGACGACGATGTCCTCGACGCCGAGGAGCGGCGAGTCGGGCGAGAGGGGTTCGTCCGCGAACACGTCGAGCGCAGCGCCCTTGAGCACGCCGTCGTCGACGGCTTCCGCGAGTGCGGCCTCGTCGATGATGCCGCCGCGCGCGACGTTCACGATGTAACCGCCCTCGATCTGGGCGAGTTCCTCCTCCGAGATGAGGTTCTCCGTCTCCTCGGTGAGGGGGACGTGAACGGTGACGAAGTCCGCGGCGTCGAGGCAGGCGTCGAGGTCGACGAGTTCCGCGCCCAGCTGGTTCGCGCGGTCCTCGCCGATGTAGGGGTCGTACGCCACGAGGTCCATGCCGAGTGAGCCGAGGCGTTTTGCGACCTCTTGACCCACGCGACCGAGGCCGACGATGCCGAGGGTTTTGCCGTTGAGTTCCGTGCCGAGGAAGTCGCCTTTCGCCCACTCGCCGTCGGTGAGTCGGGCGTGCGCTTGCGGGATGGAGCGCGCGGTGGCGAACATCATCGCGACGGTGTGTTCGGCGGCGGCGCGGACGTTCCCCTCGGGGGCGTTCGCGACGATGACGCCGTGGTCGGTGGCGGCGTCGATGTCGATGTTGTCGACGCCGATGCCCGCGCGGCCGACTATCTGGAGGTTTTCTGCGTGTTCTATCACTTCGCGGGTGACCTGCGTGCCGGAGCGCACGACGAGCGCGTCGGCGTCCGCGATGGTGTCGAGCAGGTCGTCGCCCGCTACGTCGTACGCTTCGACCACGTCGTGGCCGGCGTCGCGGAGTCGGGCGAGGCCAGCGTCCGCGATCGGGTCCGTGACGAGTACCTTCATGGATGAGTGGAGTCGGGCGGAGGGCCTAAACCTTTCTGCAAGAGCATGAATTGTCGCGGCCCGAAAACCGTCGATAAATACACATTCGTGGATAAGAATGTGGCGTGTGTCGGCGGAGTGCGCACGCCCGCGCTACAACCAGAGGTCGAGGTCGGTCACGTCGTCGTGTTCGCGTTCGAGCGGCGTCTCGAACGCGCGGAGGTGGACTTCGCCCGCGAACACCGTCGCGCGGTCGAGGTGGCCGGCGAGCGCCTGCCCAGACCGGCGGGAGAGAACTGCGTGCGTGTGCGCGAACACGTCGTCGTCGAGAAGGGCGACGTTACCGACGCACGCCGCGACCTCGAGGGGTTCGTCGAACTCGGCCGACTGATACTCGAAGTCGTCCTGGTCGTAGTACCAGAGTTCCGCGTCCTGCACCGCGCCCATCGCGACGAACCAGCCGGCCTCGATACCTTCGTCGCGCGCGAGGGACTCTATCTCCTCGCGCCAGTCCGCGCCGTGTTCCATGCGTGCGACGAACTCTCGGGTGGGTTCTACCTCTCTGTAGTGCATACCGAAAGAACGCGAGTCGGGTGGAAAAAGGTGCGCCTATCGCCACGCGCCGAGCGATGCTGCGTCGGCGGAGCGTACCGCTACCCACGCGTCGTCGCGTGAGACGTCCGCGATGACGAGGCGCTCCTCGGAACCGTCTTCATCCAGGGAGGCCATCACGTCACCGGTCGATGCGGCGGTAGTGGCGTCGGCTACCATGACATGTGGTAAGTAGTGACACCCTCATTTAAGCCCGTCGTTTCGACAGAACCGTGAGGAAACACCCGTGAGAGTCAACGATATCCGAGCGATACCGGCTGATACCCCAAAATATTGGCATCCAGGAGGGCCAGAAGCGGCAACTTTATCAGGGTCGATTGACAACGAAAGCACGGATGACAGACACTAACAACGTCAACCGGCGCCGCTTCCTGCAGGCGACCGGTGGTGCGGCGGCAGCAGCGGCCCTCGCAGGCTGTTCCGGCGGTGGCTCCGAAGACACGACGACGACGAGCGACACTGGCGGCACGACGACGAGCGGAACGACGTCCGGCGAGAGTGGGACGACGTATCGGCTGACGAACTCCACCATCACGACGCTCGACCCCGTGGCGGGGACGGACGAGGCTTCGAAGTACCTCATCCACAACATCTACGACGCGCTCACGATGTACCCCAACGGGTACACGAACGTCGAGACCCTGCTCGCGACGGGCTACGAGCTCAACGACGACAGCACGGAGATCACGTTCAGCCTCAAGGAAGGCGTCACCTTCCACGACGGGACGGAGTTCACGGCGTCCGACCTGGAGTACTCGTGGGAGCGCCTCGCGGCGTCCTCGTCCAGCCGCCGTTCCTCGTTCCTGCTCGACGTGCTCGGCGTCACGCACGAGACGAAGACGACCACGAACAGCGACGGGGAGGAAGTCGAGACGTACGTCCCCGGTTCGCTCGGCGTCGAAGCGGTCGACAAGACGACGTTCAAGGTGTCTCTGAGCCAGCCGTTCTACGCGGCGCTCAGTATCATGGCGTACGACCCCTTCGCGGCCCAGAAGGAAGGCATCGTCGGCGACATCGAAGGCTACGACGGCGAGGTCAGCCAGCAGGAGTACGCGTCCAGCAAGCCGAACGGTACCGGTCCGTTCGTCTTCGAGAAGTGGGAGAAAGGGACCGAAGCGTCCGTCACCAAGTACGACGACTACCACGGCCAGGTCGCGAACGTCGACCGCGTCCACTGGCAGATCATCGAGAAGACGAACCCGCTCTACACGTACGCGACGAAGAACGTCAACTCCGACCACCCGGTCATCCCGTCCTCGAAGTACGACCCCGATAAGATCAGCATCGAGGGAACCGACGAGAACGGTCACCCGTACGGTACGTACGGGCCGATGGTCAACGGGATGACGGCGGACTACTACCGCACGTCCGAACTCGTCACGTACTACTACGCGTTCAACACGGACGCGGTCGAGAAGGCCGCGCGGAAGGCGTTCGCGTACGCGTTCAGCGGCCGGCAGATGGTCAACACCATCTTCGGTCGCCCGTACAAGCCCGCGTACTTCTTCCTGCCGCCGGGTCTGTTCCCGGGTGGCGCGTCGAACTACAACGACGTGGCGAAGGATTACCCGTACGGCTACGGGAGCAGCCCGGACGAGGAGACCATGCTCCAGAAGGCCCGGCAGATCATGGAAGACGCCGGGTACAGTCAGGACAACAAGTACGAGTTCACGATGACCTCGTACCAGTCCGACACGTGGGCGGAGGAGACGAAGCTCATGCGGGACAAGCTCGCGTCATGTCACATCAAGATGAACTACGAGCAGGTTCCGTTCGCGACGCTCACCGAGCGCGGCCGCAAGGGCAACCTCGAAGGCTACACGCTCGGCTGGGGTGCCGACTACCCCGGCGCGGACAACTTCCTCCAGCTCATGGCGCCGCAGTACAGCCAGACCGGGACGGAAGACGCCGTCTCCTACACGAACTGGTCCGGTACTGACGCCGCGGAACAGGCGCGAGAATCGTGGAACACCATCACGAACAACTACGGCCTCACCGACGAGGAGGCGCAGGCGCGTGCCGACGCCTACGTGAAGATGGAGAAGGCGAACTGGGAGGACGCCGTGTTCGTGAACTGCTTCCACCTCAACGCGGAACACTTCGCGTACGACTGGGTCGACAAGCCCCGCATCGGTCCGATGGGCACCGCCGACTCCAAGTACAACCAGGTCAAGATCGGCGACCGCGGGAAGTACCAGTAACGAAAGAAATCACCGCGGTTTTCTTTATTTTCGACGGCTAGCGGCGCGATTCACCTGATATCACTGGCTGGAAAGCGACAGGCCTAATAACGAATCACGGGCTATCTAACCGCACGCAACAATGGAAGTGGTTGTCACGGAGGGGTGCGCGCAGCCATGAGCCGGCTGGCGTACCTGCTCCAACGAATCGTCCTCTCGATACCCGTCGTCATCTTCGGGACCTCACTCACGTTCATCATCCTGTACGCAGGTCCCATCGATCCCGTCGCGGCCATCCTCGGACCACAGCACGCGAACGGTCCGCAGGCCCAGGAGATCAGGCGACAACTCAACCTCGGCGCACCGCTCTGGAGTCGCTACTTCGACTTCATGAAGGACCTCTTGACGTTCAATCTCGGCCAGTCGTGGGTGTTCGCGCCGCAAACGCCCGCGTTCGACGTCATCGTCCACTTCATCCCGCGGACGCTCTGGATGGGTGCGTGGGCGGTTCTCCTCCCGCTGTTCATCGGCATCCCGCTCGGGTTCTACGCCGGTCTCAACCCGAACACGCTCGGTGACTACACGGCGTCGTTCAGCGGTATCGTCTGGCGGGCGATGCCGAACTTCTGGCTCGCGGTCATTCTCATGCAGTTGCTCTCCAGTTCAGAGGGCGCGACCATGGGCATCGTGAGTCTCCTCAACGGACTCCCGTTGATTCACGGCCTCCAGCCGTTCAACTGGGAGACGTTCCTCGTGACGACGACGGTCGTCGGACCGCCCCAGCTCGGCCAGCTGCTCGGCCCGGAGCACTTCCTCGGCCCGCTCCCCGCGCCGAACTGGTCGAACCTCATCGCCGCGACGAAGAAAATCCTCCCCGCGTCCATCATCCTCGGCTCGGCGTCGATGGGCAACGAGATGCGTATCGGGCGGACGGCGATGCTCGAGTCGAAGAACTCGAACTACGTCGAGATGGCGCGCGCGAAGGGACTGCCGGAGCGCACCATCGTCTGGAAGCACATCTTCCGGAACGCGCTCATCCCGCTGATTCCCGTCATCACGGCGGAGGCGTTCCTCCTCATCGGCGGCGCGGTGCTCATCGAGTACGTGTTCGCCATCAACGGCATCGGATACGTGTTCCTGCAGGCGATGATGAACGGGGACGTCCCGCTCGCGGGCGCACTGATGTACATGTTCATCCTCCTCCTCGTGTCGCTGAACATCATCCAAGACATCCTGTATACGATCGTCGACCCCCGCGTCGGCTTCGAGGGGAAATAATCCATGTCTATCGAATCTCAATACTCAGACCTCCCGCTGGTCGAACGAGTCAAGAACAACCCGCGACCCGCGGCAGTGTGGACGGGCGTCTTCCTCGCGCTCATCGCGCTCGAATTCGGTGCGGTGATGAGTACGATGATGGCGATTCCGTTCCACGTCGCACTCGACCCGCTGCTCGGCGCGCTGCCGAACGCGATTAGCGCACCCCTCAACGGCTTCTTCCAGTTCGTCGCCGGTATCGGCCGCGCACTCGCAGAGCTACCGACACTGCTCGACCGGACGCTCATCCCGAACCAGGGGTACAGCACGCCGTCCGGCTGGGAGGGGACGTTCCTCGGACTCGCACCGGCGTACGCGTGGGCCATCCGAGTGTTCGTCGTGTACGCGTACGCGTTCGTCGTCTTCTACTGGCTCTACCGCGGCTACCTCGTGTTCCGCGAGAACTACCGGTACGCCGACTGGACGCCGACGGACGACATGATCGACCGGTTCCGTGGCCACACGTGGGGCCGGTTCGGCCTCGTCGTCGTCTTCCTGTTCGTGATGCTCGCGCTGTTCGCGCCGACGGTCAGTCCGACGACGGCCGGTGCGAACATCGACAACCCGTACGGCCACACGGTCCAGTACTACGACGCCGACTCGGGGACGGTGCAGAACGTCACCGTCGGCGCGGCGAACCTGCAGTCGAAGTCGGTGGGTGACCGCCAGAACTTCGGTATCGGGTCGTACGACAAGTACAACCGATTCCATCCGTTCGGGACGCTGACATCAGGGAAGGACTTGTTCACGTTCATGGCGTACGGCGCGCGGGTGTCGCTGTTCATCGGCGTGCTCGCCATCCTCATCTCGGGGAGCGTCGCGTTGACGCTCGCGATGACGTCCGCCTACTACAAGGGCATCCTCGACCTCGCGACCGTTCTCGTGAGCGACTCCTTCCAGGCGATGCCCCAGCTCCTCGTCCTCATCATGCTCGCGGTGACGCTCGACGGGACGTGGGTCGCCCAAATATACAGCGGCGCGCTCTTACTCGCGCTCATCTTCGGGGCGTGGGGATGGACGGGACTCTGGCGCGCGATTCGTGGCCCCGCACTCCAGACCGTGGAGAACGAGTGGGTCGACGCCGCCGAGTCCTTCGGTGAGCGCGCGGACGTGCTGATGCGAAAACACGTCGCGCCGTACGTCATCGGCTACCTGCTCGTGTACGGGTCGATGAACATCGGCGGGTACATGCTCGCGACCGCCGGGCTCTCCTACATCGGCATCGGCATCTCCGCGCCGACGCCGGAGTGGGGTCGCGCGGTCAATCTGGGCCAGCAGTTCATCATCTCGGACTCCTGGCACATCTCCATCCTGCCCGGGCTGGCTATCACGCTCGTCGTCATCGGGTTCAACGCGTTCGGTGACGGCATCCGTGACGCCATCGACCCGCAGAGCGAAGGCGCAGGTGCTGAAGAAGTCGGCGCGACCGGAGGTGGTGCGTGATGAGTACGATGCACACGACGGAAGAACGCGCAGAAGAAGAGTTCCTGCTCTCCGTGGAGGACCTGAACACCTCCTTCTTCACGGACAAGGAGACGATTCGCGCCGTCGACGGCGTGAGTTTTGGCATCCAGCGCGGTGAAACCGTGGGTGTCGTCGGAGAGTCGGGGTCCGGAAAGTCCGTGACCGCGCGCTCCATCATGGGACTCATCGAGAGCCCGGGGAAGATCACGGGCGGCCACATCAAGTACCGCGGACTCGACGCCGTCCAGACATTCGCGAACCGGTACAGTCGGTCGACCGCAGACCTCACGAAGGGCGACGAGGTCGGGGAGAACGACTACGTGGTCGTCGAAGAGCGCGACGGTGACACCATCACCGAGGGCTACATCGACATCGCGAACGCGCCCGAGAACGCGCGCAACCGCATCCGCGGGAGCAGCATCTCGATGGTGTTCCAGGACCCGTTGACGAGTCTGAACCCCGTCTACACGGTCGGGAATCAGATCAAGGAGGCGCTCCGCCTCCACCAAGGATTGCGGGGCCGGGAGGCGACCGCTGAAGCCATATCGCTCCTCGAAGCGGTCGGCATCCCGGACGCACCCCGTCGCGTGAAGGAGTACCCCCATCAGTTCAGCGGGGGGATGCGCCAGCGCGCCGTCATCGCGACCGCGCTCGCCTGCGACCCCGAACTCCTCATCTGTGACGAGCCGACGACGGCGCTCGACGTGACGATTCAGGCGCAGATTCTGGAGCTCCTGAAGGAGTTACAGGACGAACGAGACCTCGCCATCATGTTCATCACGCACGACATGGGTGTCGTCGCGGAGATCTGTGACCGCGTGAACGTGATGTACGCGGGCGAGTTCGTCGAGCGTGCGAGCGCGAAAGAACTGTTCGGGAACCCGAAACACCCCTACACGCAGGGACTCCTGAGCAGCATCCCGAGTCGGAACACGGAGGGCGAACGCCTCGCGACCATCGAGGGCGACGTGCCGACGCCGAACGAACCCGCGACCTACTGTCGGTTCGCGCCGCGGTGTCCGAAGGCGTTCGAGGACTGCGAACACGTCCATCCGGTCCTCACGGACGTAAACGAAGACGCACAGGACCACGAGGCCGCGTGCCTCCTCTACCCCGAAGACGTCCCGCAGACGGAGGCAGTCGACCGCCACGAGACGCGTAATTCGGCCGCGGAGACGGAGGTGTCGGAATGAGCACGAGTGACAGCAGAACGACGACAGAATCGGTGACGGGAAGCGACACGCTCGTTCGCGTACGCGACCTGAAGACGTACTATCCGGGCGGCGGCATCATCGAGGACAAACCGGTGAAGGCCGTCGACGGCGTCTCCTTCGACATCCAGCGCGGGGAGACGCTCGGACTGGTCGGCGAGTCCGGATGTGGGAAGACGACGCTCGGACGGACGCTCGTCCGCCTCGAATCCGCGACGGCGGGCGAAATCAAGTACGACGGGACCGAGGTCACGTCGCTGTCCGGCACCGACCTGAAGCGGTGGCGGCGGAACGTCCAGATGGTGTTCCAGGACCCCGACAGTTCGCTGAACGAGCGGATGACCATCGGGGAGATCGTCCAGGAGCCGTTGAACGTCCACGACTGGCCGTACCTCTCGGTCGCGGTGACCGGCGGCGGGTCGGACGGCGTGTCCGTCGCGGGGTCGAAGGTGGAAGCGTTCGACCGCGAGCGACACGGCCGCCCCGACATCACCGTCTCGCTCGACGGGTCGACGTCCGTCGAGATTCGGGACGCCATCCACATGAGTCAGGCCGACGTCTCCGTCTCCGTGAACGGCGACGAGGTGGAGGTGGGCGTCAAACCGTCGAAAAAACAGCTTCGCCGGGCGCGCGTCCGCGAACTCCTCGATACGGTGGGCCTGCAGCCGGAGCACTACTACCGGTATCCCCACCAGTTCTCGGGCGGGCAGAAACAGCGCATCGGCATCGCCCGCGCGCTCGCCCTCGAACCCGACTTCGTCATCCTCGACGAACCGGTGTCGGCGCTCGACGCGTCCGTGCAGGCGAAGATATTGAACCTGCTCGAAGACCTCCAGGACGAGTTCGACCTGACGTACCTGTTCATCGCCCACGACCTCGCGGTCGTCGAACACATCTGTGACCGCGTGGCGGTGATGTACCTCGGGAACGTCATGGAACTCGGGGACGCGGAGGGCGTGTTCGACGACACGGCGAACCCGTACACGCACTCGCTTCTGTCCGCGATTCCGGAACCCGACCCGACGGCGGAGAAACAGCGCATCACGCTGCGCGGGACGCCGCCGAGTCCGCGCGACCCGCCGAGCGGCTGTCCGTTCAGCACGCGGTGTCCGATGAAGATTCGGCCCGAGGCGTACGACGACCTCGACAACGACGTCTGGGAGGCGATTCAGATATTCCGAGACGTCCTCCGGGAACGCGAGAACCGCGAGAAATCCGTCACTCAGCAGTTCCTCGAGTTCACGGGTATCCGCGACCCCTACGCGGACATCGACGAGATCGTCGACGAGGTGTTCGGCCACCTCGACGTCCCCGACAACGCCACCCGCCACATCGAAACCGCGGTGGAGATGGTTCGGGAGGGCGACAGCGACGAAGCGCGGACGTACCTCCACGAAGAGTTCGGGAGCGTCTGCGAACAGGAACCCCCGGACGCCTACGAGGTCTCGGAGACGGGCCGCGTGAGCACCTGCCACCGCCACCAGGCAGAGTACGAGTCGCCCGCAGACTACCTGCAGACCCACGTCCTCGACGACTAGATGTCCGTGTTCGGCCGAGAGCGGTTCGTCGGGCGGGTGGCGTACGTCGTCACGTACGCAGCCGCGTTCACGGCGGTGTTCTCGGTCGGTCTCGCGGTCGTGAGTCTCCTCGTCGGTCTCTCGTTGTCGACGGTGAAGTTCGGACAGTTCGTTCTCGGCTGGCTGTTGTTCGGGTACGCGGCGTTGAAACTGCGTCCGAGGGCCGCGTGGAAGGAAGACTGGGAAGCCGACCGCACGACCGAAGAACGCCTCAACCGCGGGGACCCGGACGACGACGAGGAGGAGTCGGAACGCGAGAAGGCGGAGGAGACGGCGCGGTTCATGAATCCGTTCACGCGCGGGAGCAGCAAGCGCACGAGCGACCCTCAGACGCGAAGCGACGAGAACGGGGACAGTCGGTTCCGGAGCCTCGTCGACTCGCTTCCGCCCGCGTCACTGTGGCCGATTCCGCGGAGCGCAAGACCGCGAGACGGCGTGGTGTTCGCCGCGACGGCCGTGTTCATGCTGTTCGTGTCGTTCGTCCTCGAAGCGGTTTTCGGGCTGTGAGGGGCCAGCGGAACGTTCTTCCGTGACAGACGCCCACGTGGACGTATATGGTGAAACGCGGCCCCGACGCGGAGGACGAGAGCGACGAGCAGCAGCGATTGAACTCGATCACGACCGACACGGAGCCGAAGAAGGCGGCGTGGTCGCAGACCATCGACGACATGGAAGCCCTCGCCGCCGAGTACGAAGCCGAGGGGTGGACGACGGTCACCATCGTCGCCGGCGACACGGGGACGCAGGGCGTCGACACGGGCAGCGAGGAGGACGACCGGTTCGGGTTCATCCACGTCATCCCGGACAACTCGGCCGAAGAGTTCGAGGACGCGTTCCGCGAGGACGGCTTCCCCGTCTACGACGTCTATCGGGCGGAGATGGACGCGCGCGTCTTCATGGTCACCGAGTTACGGGACCCGGAGACGGAGACCGTGATTTTCATCGCGGGGAGTTTCATGCGGACGTTCGCGGACCCGCTCGTGGAAGCCGCGGTCGACCGCGGAAAACTGTACACGCACGTCCAGACGCTCGACGCGACCCACCTCGGGTCGTTCGAACACGACGGGTACGAGAAGTTCTTCCCGGAAGCCGACCGCGTCGTCGCCGAGAACTAGGCCGCTCGGGGTCGTAGCCTACAAATGGACGGGGGTTGTAGTCCGCCAGCATGAACGTTGCCGACGCGATGACTCCTCGCTCGGAACTCGTCACCGTCGAGTTGCCGGGCACGCGCGAGGACGTACTCACATATCTACAGGAGCGAGAGTTCTCCTCGGTTCCCGTGGTCAAAGAAGAGGACGGCGAGGAGCGGTATCGCGGACTCGTCTCCCGCGAGGACCTCATCGAACACCCCGACGAGGACCAGCTCGCGCTGTTGATGGTCGAGGTGCCGACGACGTCCGCGGACACGTCCATCGTGGAGGCGGCACGCCTGATGGTCTCCGAGGGCGCGCGTCGCGTCCCCGTGGTTACCGACGGTGAACTGAACGGTATCGTCACCATCACGGACGTCGTGCGCGCCATCGCGGACGGCGAGCAGGACGGCGACACGCCCGTCTCGGAACTCGCGCGCCGCGACGTGAACACGGCGTACGCGGGGACGCCGCTCCCGGTCGCGGAGCGCGAAATCGCGTACGCGAACGTGCCGTACGCGGTCGTGTTGGACGACGACGCGGAGATGACGGGTATCATCACCGAAGTCGACATCATCGACGTGGCGCGCGTCGTCGAGGGCGAAGACGACATCGGCGACTCCATCGCGAACGAGGACGACGAGTGGATGTGGGAGGGGATCAAGGGAACCGGGAACCGGTATCTGCCGACGCGGAACGTCGAGATTCCCGCGGAACCCGTCAGCGCGTTCATGACGGCGGACATCGTGACCCTCACCGGCCGGAAGACGGCGCGGGAGGCCGCCCAGCTCATGTTGACGCACGACGTGGAACAGATTCCGCTCGTGAGCGGTGACGAACTCACCGGCATCGTCCGGGACATCGACTTGCTCTCCGCGCTATGAAACTGGACGAACTCGCCCGCCGACGTGGGTTCTTCTTCCAGGCGAACGAGGCGTACGGCGGCGTCTCCGGTTTCTATACGTACGGCCCGGAGGGCGCGAGCCTGAAGCGGAACGTCGAGGACGCGTGGCGCGACCGGTTCGTCACCCGGGAGGGGAACATGGAAATAGACGCGCCGACCGTCACCCCCGAACCGGTCTTCGAGGCGTCCGGCCACCTCGACGACTTCGACGACATGCTCGTGGAGTGTCCCGAGTGCGGCGAGAGCCACCGCGCGGACCACCTCATCGAGGACAACACGGGACTGGAGGACGCGGAAAGCCTGCCCGCCGCGGAGATGGAGGGTCTCATCCGCGACCACGACCTCGTCTGCCCGAACTGCGGGGAACCGCTCGCCGGCCAACCCGTCGAGGGCTTCAACCTCATGTTCGAGACGCAGATAGGGCCCGGTGACGGCCAACCCGGCTACATGCGCCCGGAGACGGCCCAGGGGATGTTCGTGGAGTTCCCGCGGTTGAAGGAGTACGCCCGCGAGCAACTGCCGTTCGGCGTCGCACAGGTGGGGACGGGCTACCGGAACGAGATTAGCCCGCGAAACGCCCTCCTCCGCACGCGCGAGTTCACGATGGCGGAGTTAGAGCACTTCTTCGACCCCGAAGAGGACGAACCCGACCTCGGTTCGGTTTCGGATATCTCGCTCACGCTCTACCCCGTCGAAGAGCAGCAAGCAGACGACGGCGAGTACGTGGACATGACGCCGCGCGAGGCCGTCGAAGACGGTATCGTCGGGGACGCGTGGACGGCGTACTTCCTCGGCGTGAGCCAGCGCTGGTTCGAGCGCGTCGGCGTCGACATGGATCGGTTCCGCTTCCGCCAGCACCTCCCGGGTGAACTCGCACACTACGCGAGCGACTGCTGGGACGCCGAATCCGAGGTCGACGGCGACTGGATCGAGATCGAGGGGCTCGCGTCGCGAACCGATTACGACCTGTCGAAGCACGACGCGGCGTCCGGCGAGAACTTCACGGTGTTCAAGCAGTACGACGAACCGAAGACCGTCGAGCGCGCGACCGTCGACCCCGACATGGCCTATCTCGGGCCGGAGTTCGGCGGGAAGGCCGGGGACGTCGCGGAGGCGTTGCAGGCGAAAGCCGAACGCGACCGTGCCGCGTTCGACGGCGAGGTCGTAGAGGTCGAAGTCGACGGCGAGCAGTGTGTGGTGCCCGTGGAGAAGACCGGCTTTTCGGTCGAGGAAGTGACCGAGTCGGGCCGGCACGTAATGCCCCACGTGGTCGAACCCGCGTTCGGCGTCGGGCGCGTCGTCTACACCGTGCTCGCACACGCCCTCGACACCGACGAAGTCGACGGTGAGGAACGCGACGTCCTCCGCCTCGACCCCGAGGTCGCGCCGACGTTCGTCGGCGTGTTCCCCCTGATGGACAAAGACGGGCTCGGCGAACAGGCGCGCGACCTCGCGGCGGACCTCCGTGAGGCCGGCTTCCCCGTGTCGTACGACGACTCCGGGAACATCGGCCGCCGGTACCGCCGACAGGACGAGGTCGGGACGCCCTTCTGCGTCACCGTCGACTACGAGACCCTCGAAGACGGCGACGTGACGGTTCGCGACCGCGACTCGACCGACCAGACGCGCGTCGACCTCGACCGGCTCCCCGACGTGCTCGCCGACCTTCGGGCGGGCCGCGTCGAGTTCTCGGAACTGTGAGCGAACTGCCGCGGCGTCTCGTGCACGCGAGCGGGTCGGTCGTCCCGCTCGCCTACCTGTGGGGGGTGCCGTGGCAGTGGCTGCAACTATTCCTCGTCGCCGCGTGCGCGGTCGTCGCGGTGCTCGAACCGCTCCGGCTCTGGGGCGTCATCGACCACTGGCGCATCTTCACCGAACTCACCCGCGAGTACGAACAGGACAACCCAGCGGGGTACGCGCTCTACGTCGTCGGACTCGCCAGCACCGCGCTCGTCTTCGACCCGTTCGTCGCCGTACCCGCGATGTTGATGCTGACGCTCGGCGACCCCGTCTCCGGCTACCTCTCCTCTGGCGACCTCGGGACGAAAGCGTACTGGGTCATGCTCGCGATGTTCGGCGTCTGCCTCGCCGTCGCCTCCCTCCTCTCGGTTCCCGTCGTTCCGGCCGTTCTCGGCGCGGCCGCCGCGACCGCCGCCGACGGCCTGAAACCGGTCGTGTTCACGTACGTCGTAGACGACAACTTCTCGATTCCGCTCTCCGGCGCGACGGCGATGTGGGTCGGCCTCCACCTCCTCTGAGGCCACAAACGGTTTTTCGGACGCACCGCACGCTCCGAACATGACACCGATAGAGTGGGCGATACTGCTCGTCGTGGTCCTCGTCGTCGTCGCAATCGTCCTCGCAATCGTGGACACCGAGCTGTTGGTCGAACTCGGCTCCGAACTCGTCGACTAACCACTTTCACCCCGCTACGCGAATCCTTAAACGACTGTACGGCCAAACTGTGGTGAATGGCCGCCACCGACGAACAGGCGTACGTGGAGGGCGCGCTGCTCGAACCGGACGTCATCGAGCGCCGCGACTACCAGGTGAACCTCGCGGACGCCGCGCTCTCCGGGAACACGCTCGTCTGCCTCCCCACCGGACTGGGAAAGACGGCGGTGAGTTTGCTGGTGACGGCGGAACGACTGGCGGACGACGCCGGCGGGAAGTCCCTCCTGCTCGCGCCGACGAAGCCGCTCGTGGAGCAGCACGCGGCGTTCTACCGCGAGGCCCTGGAGGTCGACGACGACGACATCGTGGTGTTCACGGGCGAGGTGCGGCCGGACGACCGCGCCGAACTCTGGGAGTCCGCGCGGGTCGTGGTGGCGACGCCGCAGGTGGTGGAGAACGACCTCGTGGGCGGGCGCGTGAGCCTGCGTGACGTCGTTCACTGTACGTTCGACGAGTGCCACCGCGCGACGGGCGACTACGCCTACACGTACATCGCGGAGCGCTACCTCGCGGACGCCGCGGACCCGCTCGTGACGGGGATGAGCGCGAGTCCCGGCGGGAACGAGGAGGACATTCTGCAGGTGTGCGAGAACCTCGGCATCTCCGAAGTCGAGGTGAAGACCGAGGAGGACGACGACGTCGCCCGGTACACGCACGACACGGACGTGGAGTGGGAGCAGATCGAGTTGCCGGACGAAATCATCGAGATTCGGGACAAACTGAACGAGGTCATCACCGAACGCCTCGAAGCACTGAAAGACCTGGGGGTGGCGCGGACGACGCAGCCGGACGTCTCGCAGAAGGACCTGAATCGGATGCGCGGCGAGTTGCGGAAGCTCATCGACAACGACCAGTCGGAGGGCTACGAGGGAATGAGCGCGCACGCGGAGGTGATGAAGTTGCGGCGGGCGGTCGAACTCGTCGAGACCCAGAGCGTCGAATCCGTTCGGAGATACTTCGAGCGTCAGCGGAACGCGGCGCGGTCGTCGGGGGCGTCGAAGGCGACGCAGCGACTCGTGAGCGAACCGCGGGTGAAGGAGGCGATGCGGCGCGTGAAAGAGTACGACGACCTGCATCCGAAGTTCCGGCGGGTGCGGATGCTGTTGGCGGAGACGCTGGGAATCGAGGGCGGCGACCGCGTCATCGTGTTCACCGAATCGCGGGATACGGCGGAAGCTCTTACAGAATTCCTCGGGAACCACTTCGAGGTGGAGCGATTCGTCGGACAGGGCGACAAGGACGGCTCCGACGGGATGACGCAAAAAGAACAGAAAGAGCGCTTGGACGCGTTCAGCGCGGGCGAGTTCGAGGTCCTCGTCTCCACGAGTGTCGCGGAAGAGGGTCTGGACGTGCCGGAAGTCGACCTCGTGTTGTTCTTCGAGCCGGTGCCCACGGCGATTCGGTCCGTCCAGCGGAAGGGACGAACGGGTCGCCAGGACGAGGGGCGCGTCGTCGTGCTGATGGCCGAAGATACGAGAGACGAGGCGTACTTCTGGATTTCGCGGCGGCGGGAGAAGGAGATGCGACAGGAGTTGGAGAGCCTGAAGAGCGTCGCGGAAGAGGTCGAAGGGGAGTTGGACGACAGCCAGCAGGCGCTCACGGACTTCGATAGCGCGGACGGTGAGGGCGACGGGGACGAGGGAGAAGACGAGAACGCGGACGGGCAGGCGGCGCTCTCCGGATTCGAGCCGCCGGACCCCGACGAGCAGGAGGTCGAGCGAAAGGAGACGCCTGACGACCCCCATCACGACGACGAGGAGACGGTGGAAATCGTCGTGGACCAGCGCGAACTCGATTCGCACATCGCCCGCGATCTGTCGAAGCGCGACGCCGTCGAAACGAGGTTGGAGACGCTCGAAGTCGGCGACTACGTGCTCTCCGACCGGGTGGCGGTGGAGCGAAAGAGCATCGAGGATTTCCTCGACACGTTGCTCGGTGGCGACCGGTCGGTGTTCGAGCAGGCGACCGACCTCGTCCGGCACTACGACCGACCGGTGTACGTCATCGAGGGCGACGACCTCTACGGCGCTCGGAACGTCCACCCGAACGCGATACGGGGCGCGCTCGCGTCGCTCGCGGTGGATTACGGCATCAGCATCCTCCGCACGGAAGACGAGGGCGACACCGCGGACTTACTGGAAACCATCGCGAGCAGGGAGCAACTGAAGCGCGACCGCGAGGTGAGCGCGCACGGCGAGAAAGCCGCGAAGACCCTCGACGAACAACAGGAGTACGTCGTCTCCGCGATCGCCGACATCGGGCCCGTGACGGCGCGCTCGCTGCTGGAGCACTTCGGGACCGTGGAGGAGGTGATGACCGCGCGCGAGGGCGACTTACTGGAGGTCTCGGGCGTCGGCGAGGTGACGGCGGAACGGATTCGAGAGGTTATCGGGTCGAAATACGAGCCCTAGGGGACGACCGTCACGGCGACTTCCTCGGACTGAATCACGGTCTCCGCGGCGCTCCCGAGAATCGCGCGCTCGACGGTGCCGGTGCCGTGGTGGCCCATCACAACGTGGTCGTACCCGCGCTCGTCGACCAACTGGAGGATGTCCTTCCCGATGCGTTTGGACGGCCGGAAATCCAGGTCGATGTCGATGTCGACCTCGGGGTCCGCGTCGATACCTTCCTCGTCCAGTATCTCCTTCGCGCGCTCGACGATTTCGTCCGTCACGTCGTTCTTCCGGTCCGTAATGTGAACGACGTGCACGGTCCCCTCGTAGCGCCGCGCCATCTCCGCCGCGAAGGAGAGCGCTCGATAGCTCACGTCGGAGCCGTCTATCGGAACGAGTATGTCCATACTCCGTAGGTGTGGGGGTGGAGAGTTAAGTGTTGGCGGCCAATCCGACGCGTCTCTGACGCGTCGGAAGACGGGCGAACGGCGAAGCCGTGAGCCAACCCAGACCGACTCTGTCGATCTGGGAAAACGCGAACGCCGAAGGCGTGAGCGTGCGGTGTAGTCGCGGTAGAAGGAAAGAACGCGTTAGTCGAGTTTTTCGAGGGTTTCTGCGGCGTCGTTGGCGGCGTCGAGGTACTCTTTTGCCTGTCGGGGGTCGTCGGTGTTGCGGGCGCGCTGGGCGAGGGTGGTGATGGTGTCGGCGAGGGCGTTTTTGGCGTTCTCGACGGCGTCGGAGGGTTCGCTGGCTGAGTCCGAGGTGGGGACTGGGGGATTCGTCGGCTGGACCTGTTCGGGGGGCTGGGAGGTGGTCGCGGGTTGCTGGGTGGGTCGTTCGACGGGTTCGGGTTGCTGGGTCGAGGACTCCGCCTGCGTGGGGGGATGGTCCGCCGTCTGCGTCTGTTGTTCGGCCGTCTGTGCCGGTTGTTCGGTCACCTCGCCGGATTGCTGTTGTTCTTGTTGTGCGCCTTCGGCGCTGCAGGTCGGGCAGAACGATTCGCCCTGATAGCGGAATATCGGGCTGCCACAGCGGTCGCAGTGCTTGTTCGTCATGGTCGCGCCCTGCAAGAGGAGTTCGCTCATGCGGCCGGTGGCCTCGCGGTCCTTCCGGTCTTTGGCGTACTTCTCGCGGAGTTTTCGTTTCTCCTCCTCGCGGTCGAAGTCCTCGCTCATGACTGTGTGGAGGCCGCGCGAGGCCTTTTGTCCTGTGGTGTTCGACGGACGACGAATCCCGGTTAGACGGTTCGCGGGCGTGGGGGCGGGAAACGGCGCTTTCGAAGATATTAACCGAATTCCGCGCCCTCGTTCACGTGGTATGACGAAAGTCAGCATCGTCGGCGCGGCGGGTACGGTCGGCGCGGCGGCGGGGTACAGCCTCGCGCTCCGCGACGTGGTCGACGAACTCGTGTTCGTGGACATTCCCGAGAAGGAAGACGAGACGGTCGGACAGGCCGCGGACGCGAACCACGGCATCGCCTACGACGCCAACACGGAGGTCGTGCAGGGCGGCTACGAGGCGACCGAGGGCTCCGACGTGGTCGTCATCACCGCGGGCATCCCGCGAAAGCCCGGGCAGACCCGCATCGACCTCGCGGGCGACAACGCGCCCATCATGGAGGACATCGGCTCCTCCATCGCGGAGTACAACGACGACTTCGTCTCCGTGACGACCTCCAACCCCGTGGACCTCCTGAACCGCCACCTCTACGAGACGGGCGACCGCGCCCGCGAGAAAGTCGTCGGGTTCGGCGGCCGCCTCGACAGCGCGCGTTTCCGGTACGTCCTCAGCCAGCGCTTCGACGTGCCCGTGAAGAACGTCGAGGCTTCCATCCTCGGCGAGCACGGCGACGCGCAGGTGCCCGTGTTCTCGAAGGTGCGCGTGGACGGCGCGGACCCCGAGTTCGACGAGGACGAGAAGGCGGAGATCCTCTCGGACCTCCAGGAGTCCGCGATGAACGTCATCGAGCGCAAGGGTGCGACTCAGTGGGGCCCGGCGACGGGCGTCGCGCACATGGTCGAAGCCATCATCCGGGACACCGGCGAAGTCCTCCCCGGGAGCATCGTGCTCGACGGCGAGTACGGCCACGAGGACACCGCGTTCGGCGTGCCCGTGAAACTCGGCTCCGACGGCGTCGAGGAAGTCGTCGAGTGGGACCTCACGGAGTACGAACGCGACCAACTGGGGGAGGCGGCCGAGAAACTCTCCGAGCAGTACGACAAAATCTCGTAATCGTTTCTCAGGAGGGCGGGACTTCGCGGCGGAGTTCCGTCATCTCCGGTTCTTCGTCCGCTTCTTCGTCCTCGGTCCAGACCGGTACTTCCTCCCACGGGTGACACATGGTAGTCAATACCACGTTACGAATACACATATAAAAGTGTTAGCTGCGGGGGTGGGTTCGCGACGGCGGCACGAGGCGAACGGCCCGACGAACCACTCCCGCTTCACGTGGCGTTCGCCGGTGCGCGTGGGTTTTTGACCGTCGCGCGAGACGGCGTTCGTATGCAGGCAGCGATCTATCACGGACCGCGAGACATCCGCGTCGAAGAGGTTTCCGACCCCGAAATCGAAGCCTCGACGGACGCCATCGTCCGCATCACCCACACCGCCATCTGCGGGTCCGACCTCTGGTTCTACCGCGGGGAGAGCGAGAACCGCGAGGGCAACGGTGTCGGCCACGAACCGATGGGCATCGTCGAGGAAGTCGGCGACGACGTGACGAGCGTCGAACCCGGTGACCGCGTGCTCGCGCCGTTCTCCATCTCCTGTGGGGAGTGCGAGTTCTGCCGGAAGGGCCTCCACACCTCGTGCACCAACGGTGACGGCTGGGGCGGCGACAACGGCGGCGCGCAGGGCGAGAAAGTCCGCTGCACGCACGCGGACGGCACGCTCGTTCGCGTCCCCGACGAACACGCCGACGACGAGGACACCCTCGAGTCCCTCCTCCCGCTGACGGACGTGATGTGCACGGGCCACCACGCCGCGGTCAGCGCGGGCGTCGAAGCGGGCGACACCGCGGTCGTCATCGGCGACGGTGCAGTCGGACTCTGCGGCGTCCTCGCCGCTTCCCGACTCGGCGCGGAGCGCGTCATCGCCGTCGGTCACCACGAGGAGAGGTTAGAAATCGCGGAGGAGTTCGGCGCGACGGAAACCGTCAGCGCGCGCGGCGAGGAGGCCGTGGAGGAAGTGAAAGAGCTGACGTACGGCGGCGCGAACCACGTTCTCGAATGTGTCGGCGCGCAGTCCTCGATGGAGACGGCGTTCGACGTCGCACGCCCGGGCGGCACCGTCGGGTACGTCGGCGTCCCCGCCGGCGTCGAAGACACGGACTTCCTCGGCACCGCGTTCTCGAAGAACGTCACCCTCAACGGCGGCGTCGCCCCCGTTCGCGAGTACGTAGAGGACCTCATGGACGACGTCCTGCAGGGCACCCTCGACCCCTCGCCCATCTTCACGAAAACCGTCGACCTCGACGGCGTCCCCGAAGGCTACCGCGCGATGGACGAACGCGACGCGGTGAAAGTGCTGGTCAAGCCCTAAATTATCTGTTCGCCGTCGTCGTCGTAGACGCGGATGGCGTCGACGGGACACGCCCGCGCGGCGAACTTCGCGTCCAACGCTTCGTCCTCGGGAACTTCGCGGCTGAAAATGTCGGGTTCCACTTCGTCCGCGTCGACGAGAACGGCTTTCCCGGCGTCGGTGTCCTTCTCGAAGCCGTCCCACTCGGCGACGCACTGGTACATCCCGATGCAGGTGTCGCGGTCGAACTCGATGCGCATACCCGGGAGTCGGGGTGCGGGGAGTAAAGCGGTGGCGTCTAGAAGGAGAGGTGGCTGGTGGAACTCGGACCTCCGTCGCCCGAATCGATGCCGCCGTCGTGCCGGTAGACGTAGTTCTCGTCCGCGAGATAGACCGTGCCGTCCTCTATCGCGAGGTCGACGTCCACGAGCGTGGTGTCCTTGGCTTCGCCGTTGTCGCAGTACCCCGAGCAAGTATCGAACGAGGAGCCGTGTTTCGGACAGATGACCTCGCCGTCGCGCACCGCCGCGCCGAATCCCCGGTCGAGGCGCTGGAACTCGTGGGGACACTTGTTCACCCAGGCCTCGACGGAGTCCTCGCAGGGCAGGAGGACGATCTCCTCCTCGTTTCCGTAGTCGTCGACCGCGGTGAACAGCCACGACCCCTCGTCGTGAACCGATTCGACCGTCGTGAGTTCCGCGCGTGCCATGCACGACGCGAAGGCCGAACAATACTTTAAACCGCGTGACGACCCAAAGACGAGTAATGAGACCATCGGACCTCGACGGCCTCCCCGACGGCGTTCCCGCCCACCTGGAGGGGGAGGGTATCGAGGAGTTCTACCCGCCGCAGGAAGCGGCCGTCGAGGCGGGCGTGACCGACGGCGAGAGCCTCGTCGCGAGCGTGCCGACCGCGAGCGGGAAGACCCTGATCGCACAACTCGGCATGCTTTCCGCCGTCGAGCGCGGCGGGAAAGCCCTCTACATCGTTCCCTTGCGCGCGCTCGCCGGGGAGAAAGCCCGTGAGTTCGAAGCGTTCGAGGAGTACGGCGTCTCCGTCGGCGTCTCCACCGGGAACTACGAGAGCGACGGCGACTGGCTGGGGTCGAAGGACATCATCGTCGCGACCTCCGAGAAGGTCGACTCGCTGATTCGGAATGGCGCGGACTGGGTGGACGAACTCGGCTGCGTCGTCGCGGACGAAGTCCACCTCGTGGACGACCGGAACCGCGGCCCGACGCTCGAAGTGACGCTCGCGAAACTCCGCCAGCGCGTCCAGAACCTCCAGGTGGTCGCGCTCTCCGCGACGGTCGGGAACGCGGACGAACTCGCGGCGTGGCTGGACGCCGAACTCGTGGACTCGGACTGGCGACCCATCGACCTCCGAACGGGCGTCCACTACGGGCAGGCACTCCACTTAGACGACGGGAGTCAGCGCGAACTCGGCGTCGACGGGTCGAACAGTCAGACGAGCGCGATAGTCGAGGACACGCTCGAAGACGAGGGCTCCACGTTGGTGTTCGTGAACTCGCGGCGGAACGCCGAATCCGCCGCGCGCAGGCTCGCGGACGTCGCCGAGGGCTACGTCGACCCTGACGACGGGGAGGAACTCGCGGAGATAGCCGACGAGATTCGGGGGGTGAGCGACACGGAGACGAGCGACGACCTCGCGAACGCGGTGGAGAAAGGCGCGGCGTTCCACCACGCCGGCCTCGCGAGAGAACACCGCGAACTCGTGGAGGACGCCTTCCGCGCCCGCCTCGTGAAGGTCGTGTGCGCGACGCCGACGCTCGCGGCGGGCGTGAACACGCCGAGTCGGCGCGTCATCGTCCGGGACTGGCAGCGCTACGACGGCGACGTCGGCGGAATGCAACCGCTCTCCGTGCTGGAGGTCCACCAGATGTTCGGGCGGGCGGGCCGCCCCGGCCTCGACCCCTACGGCGAAGCCGTCCTGCTCGCGAACACCCACGAGGAGTTAGAGGAACTGTTCGACCGCTACATCTACGCGGACCCCGACCCGGTGCGGTCGAAACTCGCAGCGGAACCGGCGCTCCGCACGCACGTGCTCGCCGCCATCGCGACCGGCGTCGCCGGAACCCGAGAGGCGCTCCTCGACTTCCTCTCCGGGACGCTGTACGCGACGCAGACGGACGACCCGGGCCGCCTCGAACGCGTGACCGATAGCGTTCTCGACTACCTCGACGCGAACGGGTTCGTGGAGCGCGACGACGGTCTCACCGCGACGTCGAGCGGCCACCTGGTCAGTCGGCTGTACGTCGACCCGATGAGCGCGGCGGAGTTGATTCACGGCCTGGAGGACGCGGCGGACCCGACGCCCTTTGCGCTCTACCAGCTCGTCGCGCGGACGCCGGACATCTACGAACTCTACCTGCGGTCGGGCGACCGGGAGCGGTACACGGCGCTCGCGAACGAACGGGAGGCGGAGTTACTGGGGACGGTCCCGACAGAGTTCGACGACAACGCGTGGGAGGACTGGTTGGCGGCGACGAAAACGGCGAAGCTCCTCGAGGATTGGGCGTCCGAGATGGACGAGGACGCCATCGCGGAGCGCTACAGCGTCGGTCCCGGCGACATCCGGGGGAAGGTGGAGACGGCGGAGTGGCTGTTGAACGCGGCGGAGCGCCTCGCCGGCGACCTCGACCTCGGGAACGCGCGTGCGGTCCGTGATGCGAGAAAGCGCGTGGAGTACGGCGTGCGGGAGGAACTGCTCGACCTCGCGGGCGTGCGGAACGTCGGGCGAAAGCGCGCGCGACGGCTGTACGAGGCCGGTATCGAGACGCGCGCGGACCTCCGGGAGGCCGACAAGTCGGTCGTGCTCGGCGCGCTTCGCGGCCGGCGGCGGACGGCGGAGACGATTCTGGAGAACGTCGGGCACCCGGACCCGGCGATGTCGGCGGTGGACGCCGACGCGGACGCGGAATCCGCGGCGGAGGCGGCCGACGCGGCGACCGCGAGCGGGGAGGACGATGGCGCGGGGCAGGCGAGCCTCGGTGATTTCGAGTGAAGGTCGTCGAGGGTGACGCCGACGTCGACGACGTGGACGCGTTCGTCGCGCGCCTCGACGAAATCGGCGACCGATGGGAGAGTACGGTGCAGGCGTTCGACGCACGATACGTCGCGGGGCGTCGCCACCTCGAATCCGCGCTGCGGCACGCAGAACGCGCCCGCGGGCGCGGCGACGCCATCGCGCGGGACGCGGCGGTCGAAGTCCTCCTGTACGCGGCCGGGCGACGACAGATAAATCAGGCGCTCGAAATGGGCGTCTCGGCGGGCGTGACGCCCGCCGTCGTCGTTGTCGCGGGCGGTGACGAAACGCGCGCCGCAGCGGACGTCGAGGAGGAACTCGACGGTGGGGAGACGCTCGGCGAGTACGACGAGCAGCGGGTGATGGCGTTCTTCGAGATTACGGACGAAGAGCGCGCGGCGACGGACGCGACGCTCACCGACCTCGTCTGTGAGCGCGTCGCCCTGCTCGACGTGGAGAAGTAGCCACCATCGTTTTTCGCGCGGCGTTCGAAGCATTGAGTATGGAAGACGACCCGACCGAGAGCGCGCGTGAACGCCAGCACGAACGCACCGGGGGCGTCGAAGACATCGTGGAAGAAACGCTCGACGGCGTGAGTTATCCGACGAACCCGAGCGAGATGAAGGCCGCGTACGGGGAGAGTCGGGCGGAACTCCCGAACGAGACGGAGGCGATGGGGGACGTGTTCGACCGGCTGGAGGACAAGGAGTACGAGACGTACGAGGACGCGCGGGAGGCCGTGCTCGGCGAACTCACCGGTCGCGCGGGCGCGGAACGTGGCGACCTGAACGAGTACAATCGCGAACGCGAGCTGGACGCGCTCGAAGAGGAAGAATCGGAGAGTTACGCGGACGAGTAGTTCCAGTCGAAACGAAGCCCGCGGAGAGCACGCGGGCGTCTGACGGCCGTCGGACTATCCGTGTGAGCGCGTGAAAAGTAGTCCATACTGGATTCGAACCAGTGTCGTTGCCCCCAGAAGGCAACAGGATTGGCCACTACCCCAATGGACTGCAACCGATAGAACGAGGTTCGAATTTATTAGCCTTGCGAAGGCGGTTCGGTAGCGTGGTCAGGGCTGGAAGGCGGTGACGCGGCCGGTGTCGGTGGCGGCGTAGACGGTGCCGTCCGCGAGGACGGGCGTGGTGAGGGAGGAGGCGTCGTCGAACGTCACGGAGAGCGCGGGTTCGCCATCCGCGGCGTGGCGGGCGACGAGCGTCGGGGGGACGGCGGGGTCGTCGGGGGACGCGACGTAGGAGACGAGGGAGGGAGAGAGCGCGAGCGGACTGTCGAGCGTCGCGTTGGTTCCCCAGAGGAGGTCGCCGGAGCCGGGGTCGCGTGCGTGGATGCCGGACTGGAGGCGGGCGAACAGGCGACCGTCGATGGGTGGCGCGGCGACGAGGCCGCCGCCGCGGACCGTCCAGCGTTCCGCTCCGGAGTCGGCGCTGTACGCGCCGATGCGTTCACCGCCAGCGTAGACGACGCCGTCGTCCGTCGTCGCGTGCGAGGCGGCCGACCAGTCGGGGCCGCGCCAGCGAACGCTCCCCGATTCGGGGTCGAAGCCGGTGAGTCGGTAGCCGGTGTCGCGCTCGACGGAGGTGACGACGGTGTTCGCGGTGACGTCGAAACCGCCCGCGACGCCGTACGACTTCTGCCACCGTGGCTCGCCGTCCGCGAGCGCGATAGCGCGGACACCGGCGTACGACGCGACGTAGACGCCGCCCGCGCCGACGCCCCAGTCCGAGGGGTCGCCGACTTCGGCGGTCCACTGCACGTCGCCCGTCGCGTGGTCGATTGCGGCGAGGCGTTCGCCTTCGTTCGCGAGCGCGTCGTCGTGCGTCGCGACGAGCGCGAGGCCGTCGTGGACCCCGAAGAACGTGAGGAAGGACGTTTCGTCGAGGGATTTCGACCACTCCCTGTCGCCGGTTTCGGCGTCGAGCGCGACGAGTTCGAAGCCGCGGCCGGCGGTGCCAGCGCCCTCGCCGGGGACGACGTAGACGCGGCCGTCCGCGACGGTCGGGGACGCGCCGGTGAAGCCCGTGAAGCCGATTCCGGCGTCGACGCTCCAGCGTTCGTCCCCCGAGTTCGGGTCGAGCGCGACGAGGCGGCCGTCTTTTCGGCCGACGTAGAGCGTGCCGTCGGCGAGCGCGGGTGGGAGGCCGACGGAGCCGCCGAGGTCGTGCGTCCACGTCGCGGCGTCTTCGTCGCAGGGTCGCGTCGTCGTTCCACTCGAACCGCTGGGTGCGTCGGCGGAGCAGCCAGCGACGCCGGCGAGGAGGGCGAGACCGCCGGCGCGAAGCGCGTTTCGTCTGGTGAGCGCGTCCATGTTCCCGTGGACGGACGGGGATTCAAAGGGCCTTCTCCAGACTGAAGTAGCCGTTTCACCAACCCACATAACCCTGAGCGTGCATACTTCGACACCTATTTTTGGACGAGTTGTGCACGTTCTCGTATGTACATCGGGCGATTCATCGTGGTCGGACCGGGCGTCGGAGCGTATCGAGTGTCCTCGCGGTCGTTCCCGAACCGGACGGTCGTGGAGCGCGACGACCTGCTGACGGTCGTGCCGACGGCGGAGGCAGCGGAGACGGACAACCCGTACGTGTCGTACAACTGCGCGCGACCCGTCGACGGGCAGGCCGTCGTAGGCAACGGCTCGCACGTCGACCCCGTCACGGAGAAACTCGAACTCGGCTATCCGGCGCGCGACGCCCTCGTCTCCGGGTTGTTCGCGCTCGACTACGAGAAAGACGACTACGACACGCCCCGCATCGCGGGCGTCGTCGGCGCTGACGAAGCCTACGTCGGAATCGTGCGCAAGGACGCGCTACTCGTCGAAGCCGTCAGTGAGCCGACGCTGGTGGCGACCTACGAGAAGAACAGCCCCGAAGCGTACGCGCTCTCCGCGGAGGCGGCGGACGAGGCGGCCCGAGAGGTGTACGACGCGAACTTCGAGCACGCGGTGTGCGCGGCGGGCGTCACCGTCGACGCCGACGGCGTGACGTTCGCGCGATACGACGGTAACGAGTAAGGACTCGGAGTCGAAACGAGGGGTATGCGAATCGGCGTCCTCTCTGACATTCACGCGAACGAGGTGGCGCTCTCCGCCGTCCTCGCCGACATGCCGGACGTGGACGCGCTGGTGTGCGCGGGCGACGTCGTCGGCTACAATCCGTGGCCCGCGGAGTGCGTGGACGTGCTGCGAGAGCGCGACGTCCCGACGGTGATGGGGAACCACGACCGGAAGATAGCGGAGGGAACGAACTTCCGCGGGAACGGGATGGCGCGCGCCGGCATCACCCATGCAGAGCGCGAACTCGACGCGGACCAGCGCGCGTGGGTTCGCGCACTCCCCCGCGAGCGCACCCTGTTCGACGGGCGGGTGAAAGTCGTCCACGACCACCCCGTTCGGAAGAACCACTACACGTATCCCGAGGAGTTCAGCGCCGAACTGCTCGCGGGCGAGGACCTGCTCGTGCTCGGTCACACGCACGTTCAGCACCACGAGCGGTACGCCGAGGGCGTCGTTCTGAATCCGGGGAGCGTCGGGCAACCGCGGGACCGCGACCCGCGCGCTGCGTACGCCGTCGTCGACCTCGACGGCCTCTCAGTCGAGGAACGTCGGGTCGAGTACGACATCGACGCCGTGCGGGAGGGCGTCCGCGCGGCCGGGTTGCCGGACGCGACCGCGGACCGCCTCGCCGACGGCCGCTAGGCTGGGTTCCGAGACCGACACCGATAGGACGCGGCCGCCCGACGTTCGCGTATGTCCGAGTTCCAGACCAACGGCTTCGGCACCTACCTGTTGACCGGCCCGCAGTGCGCGGAGAGCGTCGCGACGGGCGTCGACGCCGGCTATCGGCACGTCGACACCGCCCAGAGCTATCAGAACGAAGCGCTCGTCCGCCAGGGCCTCGAATCCGCGGACGTCGACCGAGACGACGTGTTCGTCGCGACGAAACTCTCCACGCGAAACCTCGGGTACGAGGACGCCGTCGACACCGCCTACGAGTCCGCCGCTCGCCTCGGCGTCGACACCATCGACCTGTTGTACGTTCACTGGCCGCTCGAAACGTACGACGTCGAGGAGACGACGCGCGCGCTGAACGAACTCCACGACGACGGCCTCGTCGAACGCATCGGTCTCTCGAACTTCCGGCCCGACCAGTTGGACGACGCCCGCGACCGCCTCGACTCCGACCTCTTCGCCCACCAGGTCGAGTGTCACCCCCTCCTCCAGCAGGACGAACTGCGAGCGTACGCCCGCGAACACGACCACTGGCTGGTCGCGTACTCGCCGCTCGCGCGCAACGAAGTCGCCGACGTCGACGTGATTCAGGACATCGCGGACGCCCACGACGCCACGCCCGCCCAGATCAGTCTCGCGTGGCTCGACGGACTGGAGAACGTCGCCGCCATCCCGAAGGCGACGAGTCGCGAACACATCGAGGAGAACGTCGCCGCGCGCGACGTTACGCTCACCGACGACGAGATGGCGCGCATCGAGAACATCGAAGCAGAACACCGCATCGTCGACTTCGACGACGCGCCCTGGAACCAGAACTAGTCGTCCGCGACGACAGCGCGGAGACACGAGACGAACGACGAGAACGCGAGGAACGTCCCGACGGCGAACACGAGGAGGTAGACCCCGCTGCCCGACCCCGAAATCGGACCTATCGTGGGGTTGGCTTTCATGTAGCCGTACCAGTGGTAGGACTCGAACGCGTACACCATCAGGAGAACACCGAGCGTGAATCCGAGGGCGTATTTGAGCGACCCGACCGGGACGTCGGCGTCCGTCCGTTCGTCGGAGGAGTCGGAGACCATGTGCGGGAATCCCCCCGTCTGCACGTAACGTTTCGGGATATCCGCTCGCGCGTTCGGTGACTCCGAACGCAGGGTGGTGTTAGTTATTCGGAGAAGAGGTCTTGGATGATTTCGAGGACGTCGTTGCGGTCCTCCCAGTCGACGAAGAGCGCGACGGAGGTGGCGCTCGTGATTACGTCGTGGATGTTGATGCGGGCGTCGGCGATGGGGGAGACGATGCGGTTGATGACGCCGGGTTGGTTCGGGAGTTCGCCGCCGAGAACGCGGACGACGGCGACGTCGTCGATGACCGTCACGCTCGAGAGCGCGGCGTCGTCGATGACTTCGCGGTGGAGGACGTTCTCCGCGTGTTCCGCGAGGTCGTTGTCGACGTAGAACGTCATCGAATCCATCCCGGACGCGACGGCGTCGACGTTGATATCGCTCTCCGAGAGGGCGGTGGAGAGCCGTGACATGATTCCGGGTTGGTTGCGGATGGCGCGTCCGGCGACGGTGAGGCAGGCGAGCGGCGTCTCGCGCATGTCGATGATGTTCTCGAACTGCCCCTCGATGCGCGTGCCGCCGGAGAGCAGGTCGCCGTGCTGGTAGTGGACGACGCGGACTTCGAGGTCCTCGTCCTTGTAGGAGAGCGCGGACGGCGCGACGACTTCCGCGCCGCGGAAGGAGAGGTTGCGGAGTTCGTCCACGGTGATTTCGCCGACGTTCCGCGCGCCCTCGACGACGTGCGGGTCCCCGGTCATGATTCCCTCGACGTCGGTGACGATGACGACTTCGTCCGCGTGGACGTACCGCCCGAGCATCACGGCGGTGGTGTCGCTTCCGCCGCGCCCGAGGGTCGTGACGTTCCCCTCGTGGTCTTCCGCGAGGAAGCCCGTGATGACGGGGACGACGTCGTCGAGCTGTTCGGCGAGTTTCTTCGCGCGGCGTTCCGTCTCCTCGGTGTCGACCTCGCCGCGTTCGTTCGTGACGACCGGCCAGTCCGGGTGGCCGGGTTCGAGGAACACGGCGTTGACGCCGCGCGCCGTGAGCGCGGCCTTCAACATCCGCACCGAGGTGCGTTCGCCCATCGAGACGATCTCCGCGCGGTCCGCGGGCGCGGCGTCGAACGCGATGTCCTCCAGGAGGTCGTCGGTCGTGTCGCCCATCGCGGACGCGACGACGGCGACTTCGTGACCGGCGGCGACGGCGTCGGCGACCGACGCGGCCGCACGGTCGATTCGCTCCCCGCTCCCGAGACTCGTTCCGCCGAACTTCGCTACGACGCGCATCGGCGTCCCCCCGTGTCAGTCGTGTGCACAGCCATACCCCGGAATAGCGCTGGCGGGGAGATAACGGCTTCGTCGCACGGAACTTTTGCCCACGCCCCGCGTATGCATACGTATGGACGTTCGCGACGCAGCAGAAACGGACGCCTCCGACCTCGCAGACCTCCTCGACACCCCCGTCGGCGTCGCGGAGCGCCTCCTCCGGGAGCGCGCGGTCACGGTCGCAGAACAGGACAGAACAGTCGTCGGCGTCGTCGCCTACGAAGTCTCGGACGGCGCGGTCCACGTCACTCGCCTCACGGGCGACCCCGACGCGGTTTCGCGACTACTGGACGAACCGCTCGCGTTCGCGGATGCCGAGGACCTCCCGGTCAAACTGTTCGTCACCGAATCGGAAGGTGACGTGCGGCGCGCAGTGGAAACGAAGGGGTTCCAGGAAGTGGGAGCGGGACCGACGCTCGACGGCGAACCCACGAAGAAGTACCAGTATTAGGGTTCGTCCACGTCGTCGTCGCGCCACGTCTCCGGTACTTCGATGACGTACCGGCCGTTCTCCTGTAGGGCGATGATGTACTCCTCGCGGTCGTAGAGTTCCATCAGGTTCAGTTCGTACTGTCCGGGCGCAACGATGCGAATCGACTCGAACTGACTGTTCAACTCCTCGCGGAGCGCGTCCATGTCCGGCCGCTCGTCGGACTCGGGCTCCTGGACCACTCGTCCCTCGCGTTCGGGTGCGGGTGGCAGGTCGTCCGACTCGACCATCTCAGAGCGCGCGGACGCCTGCGCGGTGTCCTCGCGTTCAGGTTCGTCTATCTCGGGCGTGGAACTAGCGTCGGTGTCGGGACTGCTCGCTGCGTCGGCCGGCGGCCAGTCGTCCGGTTCGTCGCCGCCATCGTCACCGGAGAACGTGTCGCGGACGCTCGCCGCCGCCTTCCCCACCGCCGACGCGACCGACCCCCCGGTTTCGGGTTCGTCCGGTTCGTCGCCGGTCGGTTCGTCCGGCGGGGACTCTGGATGGAACTGGAACTTGTTCCCGCCGCACTCCGGGCACCCCGAGAGCATCTCCTTCGACCCGTCGGGAAACGCGTGCCCGCAGTTCGTACACTGGTGTGGCATCTACTTCCGGGAGATGAGCGCGCTGATGAGGGTGTCGTCCTTGTGCAGCGACTTTATCTGGTTCGCCGGTCCGATGACCGTGAGTTTCGACGACGAGTTCTTCCCCATCAACCGATTGAGGAACCCCCCGTCGTTCGTCTCCGACCGCGGGAACGACTCGATTTCGATACCCGAGAAGCCGTCCGGGTTGATCTCGCTCATCGTCACCTCGATGAGTTTCGACTCCTCGTCCGGGCTCAGTCCGCGTTCGAGCACCACGATGTTGCCGTCGTGGACGCCGTCGAGGATGAGTCGAATCTTCTCCATCGACGTTTTCCCTTCCATCCGCTCGCCGCTGATGAAGTCGATCTGGACGCCGTCTTCGTGTTCTATCTCTGGCATGGTTATCACCCGAACTTGGTCGCTATCTCGTCGTACACCTCGTCCATGTTGTCACCCTCCAGCGCCGAGAGCGGGATGGTGTCGTGCTGTGGGAAGGCGTTCTTGATGCGCTGGATGTTCGCGTCCTCGAGGTCCGTCTTGTTCGCGAGGATGAGAACGGGGAGGTCGCGGGACTCGATGATGCCGATGAGCATCGTGTTCACTTGCGTGAACGGGTCCGTCGTCGCGTCGAGCACGTAGATGACGCCGTCGACGTCCTCGCGAAGCCAGTGCATCGCCTCCGCGACGCCCTCGGTCGCCTCGCGCGACCGCCGCACGGCCTCGTCTTTTTCCATGCCGTGTTCGACGAACTCCTCGTAATCGACCTTCGTCGCGACGCCGGGCGTGTCGACGATGTCGATGCTGACGGTGCGGCCGTCGCGTTCTATTTCGACGTTCTCCTTCCGGCGGGCGCGCCGAGTTTCGTGTGGAACGTGGCTCTCTGGGCCGATGGCGTCACCGGTCCAGTCGCGGGCGATACGGTTCGCGAGCGTGGTCTTCCCGGCGTTAGGAGGGCCATAAATGCCGATCCGTTTCGGCTCGTCGGCCTCGCCGGAGAACAGGCTCGCCGTGACGTCGGAGATGCTCTGTCGTAATTCTGCGAACAGTCCCATCCTTGCCTCCCATACGCACCCCCATACGTGTAAGGCTAACGCAGAGCGCCTCGCACGCGGGAGTACGTACGTAGTGTGTGCCTACCGACGACGCCACACCGTATAAACGTACGTCAGACAACGAGTCCCCCGACGAAGACGTGTGGACTAATCGCAAGAGGAGGTTGGGATTCCGGTTCGACGGGAAGTGAGGGGGTCGGCGGTAGGACGAGGGTAACCGGAGGGGTCGTCTCGGGTGCGAGGAGGGGCGAGTCGGCCCGGTTCGGGAGGTCGGTGAGACTACCCGATCGCCCCCCACCCCTTCGTTTCGACTGGAAACGGCCGAGACGGTGGGTGGGGGGACGCGAGCCGGCGGGAGTGACGCGGGTTCGGTTCTAGATTACTAGACGCCTCCGACCAATCACAACTGTTCTTCTTGCAGTACGGGTTTGGTTGTTAGAGTAGTGTCTTAATGGTTTCCATCGTGTAGGGACACTCCTGACCACCCACCCCTCCCGTTCAGCAGTTCCACCCGAAACGAAGGGGTGGGGGGGTTGGCCACACCCCACCTTCCCACCCGTTCGTTTCCGGTGGAACCGGATTCTTCTCGAAAACACGACTCGAGCGATCGCCGAACCAGCTGTCCCTGACGGGGGGTCGCCGAACCGAGTTGGAGTCGAACCGAGGGGGTTCGTTCGGGTGTTCCCGTCGCCGTACCTCGTTGCGCTCCCGATTCTCCGCTTCGTTAGGACGCGTCTACCGCACTCGTCACACTCCCGAAACCGCCGCGGAAACGCACCCTCGCCGGTAATCAGTGGCTAACTACTTTCTTTCGGTTCGCGCATCGAAACTTATTAATCGGAGCGATTTCCATTGTTTCATCTGCATCAACTGCGTCCGCCTCGCAGGTACGCGCTGGAAATCCGGGTCGGTACCGCCGTCCGCTCCGGTTCTCGCGGGTCGGGCTGGATACTCCACCTGAAACAAGGGGGTGTGTGACTGAGACATGACAGACGGAACCCCGTCGGACGACCGACGCACGGCAGACAGGAACTTCGACGTCGAACTCGACGACGTCCTCGAAGACGAGGGCGACGGCCTCTTCGACGACCTCCTCAGCGGGGAGCCCATCTTCGAGAACAAGGAAGTCCTGCGTCCGTCCTACACGCCCCACGAACTCCCCCATCGGAACGAACAGATCAACAACATGGCGACCATCCTCGTCGCCGCGCTCCGCGGGGAGACCCCCTCGAACATCCTCATCTACGGGAAGACGGGGACCGGGAAGACCGCGTCCGCGAAGTACGTCAGCCAGGAACTCGAGAACACGTCCCGGAAGTACGAGGTTCCCTGCGAGGTCGAGTACATCAACTGCGAGGTCACCGACACTCAGTACCGCGTGCTCGCACAGCTCGCGAACACGTTCCTCGAACAGAACCGCGAGTTCATCGACTCACGTATCTCCGAACTCGAAGACCTCCGCGAGGACGCGCGCGACGACCCGGACGCGCTCTCCGACACCGACTTCGACTCAATCCGCCAGATAGACAACCGCATCGAGTCGCTCGCCGACGACCGCACCGAGATGGACGACGTGCCGATGACGGGGTGGCCGACCGACCGCGTGTACACGGAGTTCTTCGACGCCGTGGACTACGTCGAACGCGTCGCGGTCATCATGCTCGACGAGATCGACAAACTCGTCGAGAAATCCGGGGACGACACGCTCTACAACCTCTCCCGGATGAACTCGGAACTCGACAACTCTCGCGTCTCCATCATCGGCATCTCGAACGACCTGAAGTTCACCGACTTCCTCGACCCCCGCGTCAAATCGTCGCTCGGCGAAGAAGAGATCGTCTTCCCGCCGTACGACGCGAACCAACTCCGCGACATCCTCCAGCACCGGAGCGAAACGGCGTTCAAGGGTGGTGCGCTCTCCGACGACGTCATCCCGCTCTGCGCTGCGTTCGCGGCGCAGGAACACGGTGACGCGCGGCGCGCGCTCGACCTCCTCCGCACCGCGGGCGAACTCGCGGAACGCGACCAGTCCGACGACGTGACCGAAGCGCACGTCCGGCGCGCGCAGGACAAGATAGAACTCGACCGCGTGGTCGAAGTCGTCCGCACTCTCCCCACGCAGTCGAAACTCGTCCTCTACGCCATCCTGATGCTCGAAAAACACGGCGTCCACAACATCAACACGGGCGAAGTGTACAACATCTACAAACGCCTCTGTGACGAAATCGACGCCGACATCCTCACCCAGCGACGGGTGACGGACCTCATCAGCGAACTCGACATGCTCGGCATCGTGAACGCCGTCGTCGTCTCGAAAGGCCGGTACGGCCGCACCAAGGAGATCAACCTCTCCGTCCCGGTGGACGAGACGGAAGCCGTCCTCGAAGCCGACTCGCGACTGGGGGACGTGGAGAACGTCACGCCGTTCGTGCAGGCGCGCTTCGAGAGCGAGTGATTAGACGAGTTCGCCGACCGCTTCGCCCATACTCGCTTCGCCGGAGAACACGAGCCGGACGTAGCCGAGCCACGGGACGCGGAACTGCGCGCGTCCGCGCACCCACGACGGTTCGACGGGCGAGCTAATGCCGTTTATCTGGTCGTAGTACTGGTTGTGGTCGCCTTTCGTGATGAAGCCAGCGTGGGGTGCGGGACAGTTCGCTATCGCCTCACAGCTACTGCCGTCGACGTAGTTCGGGTTCGCTTTGTCGTACCAGTTCTCGCTGTCGTTCACCCAGAAGCGCGCGCGATGGATGATGGGTGTGGTTCCGCCTGCGCCGTCGCGTTCGTAGACGATAACGTCGCCGTAGCCGCCGAAGCGCGAGTACTCGACTCGTTCGCCGGTGTCGTAGGGGACGACGCCGGTGTCCGCGTAGCCGTTACTCCCGGCGAAGCGGTGTTCTTCGACGACGAACACGAGGTCGCCGCGCTGCATGTGTGGTTGCATGCTTCCGCTCTCGACGGCGACGAGCGGCGGCCACAGGCCGCTGACCGCGAATAGGAGGAGGCCGACGAGGATGACGGCGAGCGCGCTCGACACCAGTTCGCGTACGAACACGACCGCGTCGTTGTCGGTCTCGAACACCCATCGAACGGCGTCGGTCGCGCTGCGACCGGCGTCCGACGGGTCGTCACGGGGCATGGACTGCGGTACGCGAGGGGGGGAGAACAACGTTTTCCTTCGGGTATCCGCACCGCAGGGCTTTTGCTCGCGTCCCTCTTTTTCGGGGACTGTGCCGAACTCGACGCCCGTGGTGGTGGTTCGGGAACTCACGAGCCGCGGCTACAACGCGGACCGCGCGGCAGTGACCCTGCTCGCGCACGAACCCGACCCCGAACGGGCGGTCGAGCACGTCGTCGAGAACGCGCCCGCGGACGTCCTCACCATCACCGCCGACCACGTCCGCGAAGCGCTCGCCGACACGGACGACGATGGCGGAGCGACCACCGCGGACGCCGACGCAGGACGACCAACCGACGCCGGTGCGTCCGCCGAAACTGACGCCGGAACGGAGGGAACTGCAGCCGACGACGCCACCGAAACGACCGCGACTGCTGCAACCACGTCTCCCGCTCACGACCAGTCGCCTCCGCCTGAACCGGAGCCCGAGACGCCCACCGAGGGAGACCCTATCGTTTCGACTGGAAAAACGGACGAAGAATCGACTTCGATAGAAAATAACACTCCAGTGGAAACAGGGGATGTGGAATCGGGTGGGACGAGCGTTTCGGACGCCGAGGAGGGGAGCTTCGAGCGCGTGGTGGACGACGCACTCCACGAGATCGCCATCGCGAACGACATCACGGGCGAGTCCACCGGAACCGGGGAGTACAAGGATTTCGTGGCGACGTTCCGCGACCGCTACGAGCGCCTGTCGAAGAAACTCCGGGGGCGCGTGAACCACCGGCCGACGAACGCGCTCGACTCGATGCCGGGCGGGAGCGACGCCGCCGTCGTCGGGATGGTCAACGACATTCGGTCGACCGCGAGCGGGCACTGGCTCATCGAGTTGGAGGACACGAACGGCGTGTTCCCCGCGCTCGTGATGAAAGACCGGGACACCGCGGACCTCGTGGACGAACTCCTCACCGACGAAGTCATCGCCGTCGAGGGGTCGCTCTCGCAGGACGGCGGCATTCTGTTCGTGGACGACCTCCACTTCCCGGACATCCCGCGCACGCACAAGCCGAACACCGCGGACCGTCACGTGCAGGCCGCGCTCATCAGTGACGTGCACGTCGGCAGTCAGGAGTTCGCGGACTACGCGTGGGAGTCGTTCGCGCAGTGGCTCCACACCGAGGAAGCGGAACACGTCGAGTACCTTCTCATCGCGGGCGACATGGTGGAGGGCGTCGGCGTCTACCCGAACCAGGACGAGGAACTCGACATCGTGGACATCTACGACCAGTACGAGCGGTTCTCGGAGTACCTCAAGGAAGTTCCGGGGGACATGGAGATCGTGATGATTCCGGGGAACCACGACGCGGTCCGCCTCGCGGAACCCCAGCCCGCGTTCGACGAGGACCTCCGCGACATCATGAGCGCCCACGACGCCCGCATCACGGGCAACCCGAGTACGGTAACCGTAGAGGGCGTGAACGTCCTGATGTACCACGGCGTCAGCATCGACGAGATAATCGCCGAACACCCGAGCGAATCGGTCTCCTACGACGCCCCCCATCGGGCGATGGAACAACTCCTCCGAAAGCGCCACGTCGCGCCCCGGTACGGCGGTCGGATGCGCGTCGCACCCGAAAAGGAGGACTACCTCGTCGTCGACGACGTGCCGGACGTCTTCCACACCGGCCACGTCCACAAACTCGGCGTCGGCGAGTACCACAACGTCCGCCTCGTCAACTCAGGGTGCTGGCAGGAACAGACGTCCTTCCAGAAATCCGTGAACATCGATCCGGACGTCGCCACCGCGCCAATCCTCGACCTCGACACGCTCGACATCACCGTGCGGAAGTTCGAAAACTAGGCCGGACGATTGCCGACTGCCGAAGTTCCTTTTAGGAGTCACGTCAATCAGGGGTCGTGTTCCGCGCCGCGTTCCGTCGGCTCACCGCCGTCCTCTACGCGTTCCCCGGTCTGCTCGCGCGCCTCGGCGTCATCGATCGCGAGAAGGGCGAGGAGGCGTTCGACCTCGCCGTCCCCGCGATGGTCACGGGCGGCCTCCGCACCCTCCTGCGGACCGCGGACTTCTTCATGGTCAGCCTCGCCGCGGGCGGGAGCGCCGTCGCAGCCCTCGAATTCGGCTTCCAGTACTACTTCATCCCGTTCGGTCTGGCGCTCGCGCTCACCTCGGGCACCATCAGCGTCGTCTCCCGACTGAAGGGCGCGGGCCGCGACGCGGAAGCGGACTTCGCCATCAAGCAGTCTCTCTGGCTCGCCATCGTCCTCTCCATACCGATAACGGCCGCCACGTGGGTGTACGCCGACCCGCTCATCGGCTTACTCACGGACAACCCCGACACCATCGCGAAAGGCGCGCTCTACCTCCGCATCGTGATGCTCTCCGTCGTCTTCCGTTTCTGGAGCATGATCGCTGCACGCGCGCTCGCCGGCGCGGGCGACACCCGCACCCCGATGTACGTCCGCCTCCTCACCCTCCCGACGAACATCCTCTTGAACGCTCTCCTCATCTTCGGCATCTGGATATTCCCCGAACTCGGCATCGCGGGCGCGGCCATCGGCACCGCCGCCGCGAACGCGCTCGCCGCGGTCATCTTCTTCGCCGTACTCCTCTCGGGAAACTACGGCGTCCGCCTCCGCCTCGGCGGCAAACAGTGGGACTGGGCGGTCGCGGCCGAAATCGTCCGCGTCGCCCTCCCGCTCGCCGGCACCCGACTCTCGCGGACGCTCGGCCGCTTCCCCTTCTTGTTCGTCCTCGGCATCCTCGGGACGGACGTGGTCGCCGCGTACGCCATCGGCCGCCGCGTGATGCTGCTCGCGATGATGCCCGCGTGGGGGTATTCGACCGCGGCATCCACGCTCGTCGGGCAAGCCATCGGCGGCGGCCGGGACGACGCCGCGACCGCGTACGGCTGGCAGACGCTCCGCATCGCGCTCGCAACGCAACTCCTCATCGCCGCCGCTATCTTCGTCGCCGCGGAACCCATCGCGGCCGCGTTCAACGCCACGAACCTCGACCTCACCGTGACGTTCATCCGCGTGTTCGGTCTCGGTGTCGCCGGGTTCAGCATCTCCCGGACGATGCGCGGCGGCCTCCGCGGCGCGGGCGACACATCGTGGCCGTTCTACGGCGGGCTCCTCGGGACGTACATCGTCCGTTTGCCGGTCGCGTTCGCCGCGCTCCCCGTCGGCTTCACCATCGCCGTCCCCCTGCTCGGCCTCACAGTCGCGCCCGGACTCGGCTGGGCGCTCCCCGCAGTCTACGTCGCCATCCTCGGCGACATGTACGCGCGCGCCGTCGTCAACGTCGTCCGGTTCGAATCGGGGAAGTGGCGCGCCATCGGTTCGCCCGGATAGCCGGAACTGGTCGGATTTAAGTGATGCGCGCCCTCCTACTCCGATATGAGCAAAGCGACCCAGTACGTCGTCGGTACCGTCGGCGCAGCCGCGATTCTCTCCATCGTCGTCGTCCTCCAGATCGCGTTCGCGTGACCTTCGAGCCGCGAGACCTCCCCGCCGACGTTGCGGGTGTCCGCGACGACCACGCACCGGACGCCGTCGTTCTCGACTTCTCGAACGACTTCGAGACGCTCTCACAGCGCGCGCTCGACGACATCGCGACCCGCGCGGACGGATTGTCGCCCGTCGACTACGACGCCAACTGGCTTCCGGCGGACGCGCCCGCGATGCTTCAGCGACTCGCGACGAACGACCTCGTCGTCGGGATGCCCGGCGACGGCAGCATCGCCTGGACTCGCCAGACTACGCCACCGTTCGTCATCGTCAAGTCGCGCGTCGAGGGGTCCCCGGCGGAGTTCGTGGACTTCCTCGTCGCCGAAGCGCTGGTCGAAGTCGGCCTCGACGTGCCCGAACACTTCCTCGGATTCTTCGAAGACGAGTATCGGGAGTTTGCCAACTCGGTGGACCGCGACCCGGCGACGACGTATCAGCTCGCCGTCGCCGTCTACGACGCCTACCGCGGCCTCCACACCCGTGAGGTGTTCGAAGCGTGGGCGGACGAGTATCCACGTCTGCACGACGCGTGGGGCGACGCAGGGGAGCGGTTAGAGCCGCGGCTCTCGGACCTGTCGTCGGCTGTCGCGCGCGGCGAAACGGACCTCGGCGACGCGGCCGAACTCGCGTGCAGCGCCGTCAAGCACGGCCTCGACGTGCCGACCCCGTTCGCCGCACTCGATTCTGCGGCGTACCGCCAGTACGGCGCGTCCTACGCGGTGAAGTGGGCGGACAAAGTGTTCTAAGGTTCGCTCACGGTGACGGAGCCGTCACCGTCGAGTTCGACGACGAGTCCGCACTCCTCGCGGAACCGGTCGATGGTCTCCGGGTCGTGGACCTCGGTGGAGACGTGGAACAGACCGACTGCGTCGTACTCCACGAGCAGGTCGGCGATGCGGCTGAGCGCGTCGACAGCGCGCTCCTCGTCCGCGTAGTACGCGAGTTCCGTGATGGAGTCGAAACTCACCCGTCGCTTCCCGTCGGAGTCCGCGAGGAAGTCCTCGGTGACGCTGATGATGCCGTCCACGTCGTCGGGCGCGGAGACGTACCGGATGTGGTTCGCGCCCCGTCGCGAGTAGCCGCGTTCGACGCTCAGCGTGTCGAGGATGTCCGCACGCCCCTCGTCGACATCGTAGTAGTCGAGTTTCTGTTCGACTTCGCGCGCGGTGGTGCGCGTGGAGACGACGAGGAAGCGGTCCGTGTCCGTCTTGAGGAAGTCGGTGTCGATGCGGTCCGTCTCGCCCGTGCTCGGGTGGAGGAGGAGGACCGTCGTTCCCCCGGGAATCGACGCTGGTCCGCCCTCGATGGCGAGTTCGTAGTCCATGTATCCCCCAAGTACGGCGTCCGACTTAAGGAATCCTGGTTGGCTGGCACGACGGGCGTTCCCCTCCGCGAACGCCCGCCCGTCGGATTTCATGGTGGCGTCCGCGACCCGACTCAGGTCACGCCAACCGCTGGCCGCCCGATGGTATTTGAAGGTTCGTCGGTGCGGGTGCTGTGCGGGGGCAGTTGGTGGGGTCGTGAGCATCAGCGCGCCGAAGGCGCGCTGTTCACGCGAGCACTCCGTGCTCGCGGTTTTTTGGTGCAGATTTTTTGGAGGAGTGGTTCGCGCAGCGAACCCGACGAGAAAAAAGGTGCAAACGGTGGGTATTAGAGGTCTCGTGCGTTGAAGCGGAGGTAGCCGACGAGGGGGGTGAGGACGAGCCACGCGAGGAGTATGACGAGAGCGGCGCCGCCGGAGAGGAGGATGGAGTCGGGGAGTCGCATGCCGCCGGTCAGTCCTGCTTCCGGGATGTAGGTGTTGAGGGCGTAACTATAGGCGCTCGATGGTGCGATTCGTCCGAGGAACGCGAACCAGACGGGGGGTGTGCCGGTGGGGATGAAACTGCCGTTGAGGAGGTAGTTGACGGCCCACGGGACGAAGTCCCAGATGACTTCGATGACGAGGAAGAAGCTGGCGGCGGCGATGGTGGCGCGGCCGCCGTCTCTGGTGGTGGCGGAGATGCCGACGCCGATGGAGGTGTAGACCGCGCCGAGGACGAGGGAGAGCACGCCGAAGATGGCGAGCGCGGCGAGGTCGACGGTGTCGTAGAGCGCGAGTGTGACGAGGATGCCGGCGAGGACGCCGACGACGATGGAGAGCGAGAGGACGGCGGTGCGGCCGACGACTTTCCCGAGAACTGCGTCGCGGCGGCTGTGGGGGAGCGAGAGGAGGAGTTTCGCGCTTCCGGATTCGACTTCGCCGGCGATGGCTTTGTGGCCGACGACGAGGCCGGTGATTGGGACGAGGAGGGAGACCGGACTCGAGAGGAACGCGACGAGGCCGAGGCTGTCGACGGTGGGGTCGCCGGTCGGTGCCTGATTCGCGAACAGCGTGTAGGCGTACGCGATACCGGCCATGAAGAGGACGAAGAGGACGGTGAGCCCCCAGAGCATTCGGGAGCGAAGCGCGTCACGGAAGTCCTTCTTCGCGACGACGGTCCAGCTCATCGGTCGCCCTCCGTGTACGCCGCGAACACTTCGTCCAGGCTCGCGTCCTCGGTGGCGAAGTCCTCGACGGTCACTCCCGTGCGTTCGATGGCGTCGAGCACTCTCGTTTTCGCGGCGTTGTCTGCGTGGACGCGGATGGTGTCGCGGTCCGAACTCACGTCCGAGACGCCGTCGACGTTCTCCACGGCTTCGATGGCTTCGGGCGTAACTTCGCTGACGACGAGCGTCAGGACGGTGCCGGTGCTGACGTTCTCGCGGAGGCCGCGGATGGTGTCCTCGGCGACGAGTTCGCCGCGTCGAAGGATTCCGACCCTGTCGCAGACGGCTTCGACCTGTTCGAGGATGTGACTGGAGAAGAAGACGGTCGCGCCGCGCGCGCTCTCCTCGCGGATGACGTCACGCATCTCGCGTGCGCCGTTCGGGTCGAGGCCCGTGCTGGGTTCGTCGAGGATGATGAGGTCGGGTTCGCCGACGAGCGCCATCGCGAGCGCGAGGCGTTGTTGCATCCCTTTCGAGTAGCCGCCGGCTTTCCGGTCGCGGGCGCTCGGTTCGATGCCGGTCCGTTCGAGCAGGGCGTCCGGGTCGTCGTCGACGCCCTTCGATTCGATGGCGAATTCGACGTGCTGGCGGCCGGTGAGGCGGTCGTAGACGTGGAATCCTTCGGGGAGGACGCCGATGTCGTCCCGAATAGAGAGTGAGTCCCGTTGCGCGTTCCGGCCGAGGACGCGGACGTCGCCCGCGGTCGGGCGAACGAAGTCGAGGAGGATGTCGATGGTGGTGCTCTTTCCGGCACCGTTCGGGCCGAGGAAACCGAATACTTCGCCTTCCTCGACCGAGAGGTCGACACCTTGGAGGGCGGTGACGTCCCCAAACTCCTTGCGGACGCCTGATAGCTCTATGGCTGCCATGTGCGTCGGTTGACAGCCAGTTCTGAAGAAGATACCGGAAAAAGTCGCCGAGACCGTCTCAGAGGTCGGCGCGACGGAATCTGGCCGCGCCGAGGACGACCGGAACGACCGCCCACGCGAGCAGGACGGCGACGCCCACGAAGCCGTTTCCGCCGCCGGCTCCGGGGAACCCGGTCGCGCGCAGGACTGAGAGGTAGGCGTCGACGGGGCTGAGGTGGCCGTAGAACGACAGCCAGTCCGGTCGCGGGGTCGACGGCCACGCGAACCCGGCGGCGACGTATCGCACGATGTCGACGGGCAGCCACCAGCGCACGCAGAGCGCGCCGACGGCGATACAGCCGAGAAGGGCGCGCGTCGGCGTTCGGGTCGCGGCCGACCAGCCGACCGCGACCCCGCAGAACGCGGCGGTGAGGACGACACCGGCGAGCGTGATGCCGAGGGCGGCGACGAGCGTATTCGTCATCTCGGGGCGAGTCAGGGCGAACGGCAACGCGACGGCGACGAGGGCGACGACGGGACTCGCGGTGGCGACGAACCGCCCGATAGCGGTGCCGTACACGACGTCGGTACGGGAGAACGGGAGCGAGAGCGGGACTCTGAGTCTGCCGGATTGACGGGGGCCGCTGATGGCGCTGTACGCGTTCGAAGCGGCCGTCACGGGAACGACGAGCAAGAGGAGTGGGCCGAACAGCCGTATCGTGTCGGGGCCGGTCCAGTCCGCCGCGGTGAACGAGCCCACGCCGCCCGCGAGCAGGACGGCGAACAGGGCTGCACCGGCCACGGACCACAGGAGCGTGCCGTCGGCGCGCGCGACGCGGAGTTCCTGCTTCGTGACGAGCCACCAACCGCTGTTCGTGGAGGGCATACCGCTGTTCCTCGCCGGTTTCACGTAAGCGTTCCTACACTCGGGGTCACTCGTCGATCGAGCGCAGACCGGTCGCGAGCAGCCGTCGGACGATGGCGACGAGGCCGTTCGCGAACCCGTGGCCGAACACGGCGTACTCCGTCTTCCCGTCGTCCGGGAGCGACTGGACTGTGTTCACCAGTATCGTCTGCCGGTCGACTAACAGCAACTGGCTGATTTCGACCCCCGTCTCGTTCGGCTCGTGAAACCAGTCGAGGCCCGACACGAACACCTCCGCGGCAGGGACTTCGTCCTTGACGTGCGCTCGGACCTCGGCCGTCGGCGTTCCGACGATGACGCTGACTTCTCGTTTCACGGCCGCTCGGAGGCTGTCGAGGAGTGAGTCCGTGAGCGGTGCTTCGTTCCCGACGACGAGTACGATTTCGTCGTTCGCTTCGTCGAGGAGTTGCGTCGTGCGGTTCCGTATCGCGGACGCGCCGGAGAGCGACCACACCTCGTGGGCGGCTTCCTGACCGGATTCGTCTGACACCGGTTCGAGGTCGTCGAGCCGTTCGCGCAGCGTCCGCGTGCGCTCTTCGTACTCGTCTCGCAGCGTCCGCGCAGCCTCCTCGATCGCTACGGCGCGAAACCGCTGTGGGTTCGAGTGCTGTATCTCCACGAGTCCTTTCGCTTCGAGCACGCGTACGGCGTCGTAGACGCGGGTCCGCGGTACCTCCGAGGCGTCACTGATTTCTTTCGCGGTTCCGCTCGGCATCCGGGAGAGCGCGACGAACGCGCGCGCCTCGTACTCCTTTAGCCCGAGTTGCTGGAGCAGTTCCACCGCTCGTTCGAGGTTCGATGTATCGTCCATGTGGTCCCAACCGTAACTTCAACTACCAGTAGCGTCTCAGGGGACTTCACATAACCGCTGTGGTGAAACCATATCCGGTCACCACGAACGAACGGTGTAACTACGATTGTGACAGAATTTCCCGAATCACTTTTCGACCGGCTTTATGGGATATAACTGGCTCCGAATCGAGTAACCCGTTTACTCACAGTAAAAATATATACCGCCCCTCCGTACAGTCGTCTGGCGCGTTACACTGGAACTGGTCCCAACCGATTCCGGCGACGCGCCGGACTCCCCTCCAGGGGGGTCTGGGAGGCACACCGAGACAGACTTCACACACCGACCGGCCCCTGTGGACGCCGATACACCCGACCGACCGGACTCCGTGGCGGTGATTTCGATACGTAATGACTGACCCCGACGACCAAACGACTCACACGATTCGCTCCGACACAGAACCGACGACGGCCATCGTCGAAACCGTCGCCACCGCGACGGACCGCGATCCACTCACGCTCCCACCGCTCCACGAGTTCGTGGACACGGACGCGCTGAACACGCTCCTCGCGTCCGCCCACGGCGACGAGCAACTGCGCGTCCAGTTCTCCTACGAGGGCGTGACAGTCACGGTCTCCGGCGACGGCAGCATCACTGTCGAGACGCGCGACGACTGAGCGCGACCGTTCGCCCCGCGAACAGCGATTACACCCCGGTCAAACCCCGTCGTCGGGGTCGTGTTTCGCTCGCATCCGCTCCGCTTCCGTTCGATATCGTTCTCGCGTCTCCTCGTCCTCGACCGGTGACAGTCGCTCGTTCTCGATGTCCATCGCCGCGGTGACGTCGGTTCCGGTGGCGCGCGCGGCTTTTTCCTTTCGCACGTACTGTTCGCCGTCCGGCGTCGCGTACTCCACGACGATGAGGTCGCGGTCGGTGTACGTCCGCGATACCAGCCACACGCGCGTCGTCTCTCCCATACGCGACCCAGTGGCGGCGGCGACTTAGGCGTGGCGAGCACGCTTATCACCCCCGACCGTGAACGTCCGGCGGATGTCCGTCTCGATGGCCGACGTGCTGTACGACGGTGAATCAGTCGTGGAGCGCGTCGACTGGGGCGAGAACGCGCTCGTCGTCACCACCAACCGCGTCGTCGCGCTCATCCCGCACGGCGACGGCGAACGCGTCCAGCACGCGGACCGGCCGAACGTCGAGACGGTGCGCACGGAGACGGCGGGCGACACCAACCACCTCTCCCGACTCGCGCGCGCGGCCGTCGTCGCCGTGTTCGCACTCGCCGTCGCGTACTCGGTCAGCCTCGACGGTCTCGCGGGGTCCGTCTCGGGTGCGACCGACGCCGCGAACCGGGTCGGCTACGGCCCGCTCGTCCAGTTGTTCGCCGCGTTGGGGGTCTTCCTCCGCTACTTCGACGACGGCATGCTCGTCCTCGGCCTGCTCGCCGCCGCTGTCGCCGTCGGCTCCGGGATTCGGTACCTTCGGTCGCGGACGCGCGCGCTCGTCGTGGAAACCTACGGCGACGACGAACTCCGCGTTCCCGCCCCGAACGCCGACGAAGCGGACGTCGGCCGGGTTCTGGAAGCGCTCGACTGAAACCCCGTCGGCCCCCACTACTACTCGATGGAGGCGAGCGACGTCCGCGAGCGCGCGAGCGACCTCCCGACCGAACCGGGAGTCTATCAGTTCCTCACCGACGACGGCGTCGTCCTCTACGTCGGGAAGGCCGTCGACCTCCGGTCACGCGTCCGGTCGTATGCCGACCCGCGCAGCCACCGCATCGCGCGGATGGTCGAGCGAAGCATCGAACTCGACTTCGCCGTCACGGACACCGAGACGCAGGCGCTCCTGTTGGAAGCCAATCTGATAAAGCGCCACCAGCCGAAGTACAACGTCCGCCTGAAGGACGACAAGTCCTACCCGCTCGTCCAGCTCACCGACCACGACTTCCCCCGCATCGAAGTGACGCGGAATCCCGAGGAGGGCGCGACGGCGTACGGTCCGTACACGGACGTTCGACGCGTGCAGACGGTCGTGAAAGCGATTCGCGAACGGTTCGGCTTGCGGGGGTGTTCGCCGCACAAGTTCCGGAACCGCGACCGGCCGTGTCTCGACCACGACATCGGCCTCTGCACTGCGCCCTGCACGAACGAAATCACGCGCGAGGAGTACGCGGCGGACGTCGCCGCAGTCAAGCGGTTCTTCGAGGGGGAGACGGGCGTGCTCGCGGACCCCATCGAGTCCGAGATGGAGGCGGCCGCGTCGCGCGAGGAGTTCGAGCGCGCGGCGAACCTCCGCGACCGACTCGACGCCGTTCGCGCGTTCCACAGCGGCGGCGGCGCGGCCGTCAGCGGCCGCGGGAGCGAACGCTACGTCGACGTTCTCGGCGTCGCCATCGAAGGCGACTCGGCGACGGTCGCGCGCCTGCACGCCGAAGACGGCCAGCTCGTCGAACGCGACCAGCACCGGATGAGCGCGCCCGAGGGCGAGGACCGCGTGGTGGAAGTGCTCGCGGCGTTCGTCCCCCAGTACTACGCCGAACGCGACCTCCCGGACGCGCTCCTCCTCCCCGAGGACCCGGCCGACGACGACCTCGCGGCGTGGCTCGACGCGGAGGGCGTGGACGTTCGCGTCCCCGGGACGGGTCGGGAGGCGACGCTCGTGGACCTCGCGCTGAAGAACGCCCACCGGCGCGCCGGCACCCGCGACGAACTGGGGGCGCTCGCGGACGAACTCGGCATCTCCCGACCCACGCGAATCGAGGGGTTCGACGTGAGTCACGCACAGGGGAAAGCGGTGGTCGGGAGCGACGTGACGTTCGTCGACGGCACGCCCGAGAAGTCCGACTACCGGCGGAAGAAACTCGAAGACGAGAACGACGACTACGCGAACATGAAACGTCTCGTCGGGTGGCGCGCTCGACGCGCGCTCTCGGGCGACGACGACCGGCCGGACCCCGACCTCCTTCTCATCGACGGCGGCGAGGGCCAGTTGAACGCGGCGCTCGACGCGCTCGCGGAGACCGGGTGGGACGTGCCCGCCGTCGGACTGGCGAAACGGGAGGAAGTGGTGGTGACGCCCGACCGGACGTTCGATTGGGACGCGGACGCCCCCCAGTTGCACGTCCTCCAGCGCGTCCGCGACGAAGCCCACCGGTTCGCCGTCCAGTACCACCAGAGCCTCCGTGACGAGGTTTCGACCGCGCTCGACGACGTGACTGGTGTGGGGCCCGAGTTACGGAAGCGGATTCTGCGGCGGTTCGGGAGCGTGGAGAACGTCCGCGCCGCGAGCGTCGACGAACTCCGCGACGTGGCGGGCGTGGGAGAGGCGACGGCGGAGACGATCTCCCGGAGACTCTAACCGAGTTCGGAGCGGTCGAACTTCACGTAGCCGACGACCAGTCCGACGACGCCCCACGCGAGCATCTCGAGGACGTTGAACCACGGCTGGTCGTACAGTTCCTCCCCCCGGAAGGTCTGGGCGAACACGTCGTAGTTCCCGGCGACGCCGTGGTAGACGAGGTCCGTGGACCGGAGGTAGGCGGTCGCGGGCGAGAACGTGATGATGTACTGGCGGGCGTTCTCGGAGACCGTGACGCCGAGGAGGGACGCGACGGTCTCGATGAGGTTCGTGATGCTGATGACGGGGAAGAACCCGAACCAGAACGGCACCAGCAGGAAGTAGAGGCCGAAGACGCCGAGCATCGCGCGCGAGCGCTTCCCGGTGCTGGCGGAGACGGCGACGAACAGTCCGACGAACGAAAAGGTGTAGACGAGCGCGAGGCCGGTGAACGTCGCGAACCGCGCTATCGAGGGCGCGTTCACGAACGTGGCGGCCGCGACGACGAACGAGACGACCATCCCGAGGACGACGGCGGCGACGCCGACCGAGAGCCGCGAGCCGAGTTTCCCGACGAAGTATTCGAGTCTCGTGTTCGGGAGGCCCATCGTGTACTTGATGACGCCGTCGGTGCGGTCGCCGGTGATGGAGAGGTAGGCGAGCGGCGCGAGGAAGAGCGGGAAGACGAACGCGACGAACGCGGAGACGTCGAAGAGCGTCCGATACGGGTCATCGTATATATTCATCTCGGAGAGGAAGACGACGCCGCAGAGCGCGGCGAACACGCCGACGACGCCGAGGACGATGTAGGACCGCGCGGCGTTCTTGAAGTCGTCGCGCGCGACGGTGTACGTGCTCACGCCGTCTCACCTCCCGCGACCGGCGCGACCGCCTGTGGCTCCGCTTCCTCGCCGGAACCGGTGTACTGTTCGAACAGCGCTTCGAGCGACGCGTCCTCGATGGTCACGTCTTCGACGGTGGCGTCGTCGTCCAACCGGCGGAGAACGGGCATCTTCGCGCCGGGGTTCGTGCAGGTGACGGTGACGGACGCCCCCGCCACGGAGACGTCGCGCACCCCGTCGATGTCGCGGAGCGCGCTCGCGTCCGGTGTCGCGGCGACGGTGGCTTCGATGACGGACTCCGCGCCGACCTGCTCGCGGAGTTCGTCGAGGGTGTCGACGGCGACGAGTTCGCCGCCGTTCATGATTCCCACGCGGTCGCAGACCTTCTCCACCTGGTCGAGGACGTGACTGGAGAAGAAGACGGTCGCGCCGCGCTCCACCTCTTCCGCGACGATTTCGCGGAGGAGCTTGATGCCTTTCGGGTCGAGGCCGGAGGAGGGTTCGTCGAGGATGATGAGGTCGGGTTCGCCGACCAACGCGATGGCGAGGCCGAGGCGCTGAGCCATCCCCTTCGAGTAGCCGCCGGCGGCGCGGCGGGCGTCGTCGGGGTCGAGGCCGACGCGGTCGATGAGCGCGTCCGGGTCGTCGTCCGCGCCCTTCGTCTGGATGGCGGAGACGAGGTGTTCGCGGCCGGTGAGGTTCTCGTGGAGGCCGAACCCTTCGGGGAGGAGGCCGAGGCGGCGGCGGACCTCGACGGACTCCGCCGCGGCGTCGTGACCGAGTACGGTCGCGGTGCCTTCCGTCGGTTCGAGGAAACCGAGGAGCATGTTGATGGTCGTACTCTTTCCCGCGCCGTTCGGGCCGAGGAAGCCGAACACTTCGCCTGTTTCGACTTCGAGGTGGAGGTCGTCGACGGCCACGAGGTCGCCGAACCGCCTCGTGAGGCCGTCAGTTCGAATAGCGGGCATGCACGAAACTGTCTCGTTCGGGTCTATCAAGCCATCGGAGAGTTTCACGGCCAGCAACCGCTGCTGAACGGCCGGTTCGCGGTCGAGGGGGAGGGGGATTCGACGCGAATCTTTTTGTCCGTCGTCACGAACGTTCTACCATGAGTGGACGGCGCGGCGTCTTCTACCAACTCGGCCAGCTCTCCGCCGGTAACGCCCCGCGCCGACTCCTCGGCGCGCTCGGAGCGGTCGCCTTACTCGTCGCCGCTGTCGTCCTCCTCCAGTACCTCCCGCTCGTCTACGTCGTCGGCCTCCTCTTCCTCGCGCTCGCCATCGTCACCGTCACTTCAGCGGTCACTATCGTCGACGCCTACGAGAAGACCGCGCTCACCGTCTTCGGCGAGTATCGGGGGTTACTCGAACCGGGAATCCACTTCGTCCCGCCGTTCGTCTCACGGACGTATCCGTTCGACATGCGCACGCAGACGCTCGACGTTCCCGAACAGGACGCCATCACGCGCGACAACTCGCCCGTCCACGCGGACGCCATCGTGTACCTCCGCGTGATGGACGCGAAACGCGCGTTCCTCGAAGTCGAGGATTACCGGAACGCCACCGCGTCGCTCGCACAAACCACGCTGCGCGCCGTTCTCGGCGATTTGGAGTTGGACGACACGCTCTCGCGGCGCGACCGCATCAATCAGCGAATCAGCGAGGAACTGGACGAGGCGACGGACGCGTGGGGCGTCCGCGTCGAAGCCGTCGAGGTGCGGAAAGTCCTCCCGAGCGCGGCGGTGCAGGACGCGATGGAACAGCAAACGTCCGCCGAGCGCCGTCGTCGCGCGATGATTCTGGAAGCGCAGGGCCAGCGCCGGTCCGCCATCGAGACGGCACAGGGCGCGAAGCAGTCCGACATCATCCGCGCACAGGGGAGCAAACAGGCCCAGATACTGGAAGCGCAGGGTGACGCCATCTCGACCGTCCTCCGCGCGAAGTCCGCCGAATCGATGGGCGAACGAGCCATCGTCGAACGCGGCCTCGAATCGCTCGAACGCATCGGCCGGTCGCCCTCGACGACGTTCGTCCTCCCGCAGGAACTCACGAGCCTCGTCGGACGGTACGGCAAACACCTCTCGGGCGGCGTCGAAGCGGGCGGCGGCATGGAGAGTCTCGACTTCGACGACGAGACCAGAGAACTCCTCGGCCTGGACGACTTCGCCGAAATCGAGATCTCGGACTAGAGGAAGAGGACGCGCGCGACGACGAGCACGCCGACGGCGGTGTAGGCGATCATCATCGCGCGCAGCGTCGTCTGCTCGGTGACGCGACTGTTGATGTACGCACCCGTCTGACCGCCGAGGACGCACGTCAGTCCGGCGACGGTCCCGAACTCGAACGGCACGGTGAGCGAGTGACCGCTGAGGCCGGGCGCGAACACGAGGAGCGCGACGTTCGTCACGAGCGCGGAGACGATGGTGCCGTGCAGGACGAGCGCGCTCGTCCCCGTCGACAGGCGGAACGGGATGCGTTTTCGGACGGTGAGCAGGGTCTGTGAGAGTTCGCCGATGGCGATGCCGACGAGGCCTGCCATCACCCCACCGAGACCGGCGACGGCGCGGTCGAACCGGTCGAACTCGCTCGCGACGACGCGGCCGCCGTCGGGCGCCACGCGGTCGCCGACGAAGCGTTCGAGCGGTGTTCCGCGAATCCAGTCGACGACGGTCGAACCGTGACGGTGCGCCTGAAAGAGGACGGCTGCGAGCGCCGCGAGCATCCCGCCGAAGGCGAGCATGAGGGCGTCCGCGGGCGCGTAGTAGGAGACGGTGCGCGCGACCACCGCGACGGGAATGCTCACGGCGAGGATGGACTTCGCGAGGCCGAGGTCGACCTGGTCGCGGAGGTAGTACGCGGAGACGCTCGACGTGTACCCGAACAGTTCCACGAACAGCGCGAGGCCGATGGCGGCCTGCGTTCCGACGTCGGGGAACGCGGGCACCAGTTGTGGGTAGACGAAGAGGAACGCGGGCGTGAACAGGACGGCAGCCTCCATCGCGAACGTGTTCACCGTCGTCGCGATGAGGAACGTGAGAAGGACGAACGCGACGAGACCGACCGGGGAGAAACCGAGCGGGAGCGCCATCTAGGTCACCACCCGGGAGACCCGATTGGGCGGTTTTCGGCGCTGCGAGCGGAACGGACGAGTCCGACACATTGTGCGTGGCCCGGCACTCAAAAGCCGGTTACGGAAAAACCTTCGCGAACCCTCGAATACGGCGCGAAAGCCCGTGATTCGTTCACACGCCCCGGTCTCTCAGAACGTCTCTTCGGGTTCGATTCCGTCGTCTTTCGACTCGAAATCCCACTCCTCGCGGATGTCGCGCATCCTGTCGCGGATGTCCGCCGCGAGTTCGAACTCCAGGTTGTCCGCGGCCTCCCGCATCCGCTCTTCCAGTCGCGCTATCTGGGCGCGCGCCTCCGCCTCGGTCTCGGGACCGTCGCCGGTGACGCTGCTCGTGTCCGTCTCCGCCCCGGGGAGGTTGGCCTCCGAGACCTCTTTCTCGATGGTCTTCGGTTCGACGCCGTGTTCTTCGTTGAACTCCTCCTGAATCCGGCGACGGCGCTGGGTCTCGTCGATGGCTTCCTCCATCGCCTCCGTCGTCTCGTCGGCGTACAGCACGACCTCGCCGTTGACGTTCCGCGCCGCCCGCCCCATCGTCTGAATCAGGCTGGTACGCGACCGCAGGAACCCCTGCTGGTCGGCGTCCAGAATCCCCACCAGCGACACCTCGGGGATGTCGAGGCCCTCGCGGAGGAGGTTGATACCCACGAGAACGTCGAACTCCCCCAATCTCAGGCCGCGGACGAGTTCGTGGCGCTCCAAGGTATCCGTCTCGTCGTGCATGTACTCGACCGCCACCCCCGCCTCCTCCAAGTACTCGGTGAGGTCTTCTGCCATCCGTTTGGTCAGCGTCGTCACCAGCACGCGCTCGTCGCGACTCGTCCGGTCCTCGATGCGGTCCAGCAAGTCCTCGACCTGCCCCTCCGCGCTCGTCACCTCCACCTTCGGGTCCACGAGGTGGGTCGGCCGGACGATCTGTTCGACCACGCGACCGGACTCCTCGCGCTCGTACTCCGCCGGCGTCGCGCTCACGTACAGGGTTTGGTCCGTCTTCTCCTCGAACTCCTCGAACGAGAGCGGGCGGTTTTCGTACGCCGTCGGCAAGCGGAAGCCGTTGTCCACGAGGCTCTCCTTCCGGGATTTGTCGCCCGCGAGCTGGCCCTTAATCTGGGGGACCGTGCGGTGGGACTCGTCGATGACGGTGAGGAAGTCGTCCGGGAAGTAGTCCAGCAGCGTGTAGGGCGCGTCCCCCTGTTCGCGGTCGGAGAAGTAGAGCGTGTAGTTCTCGATACCCGAACAGTAGCCGGCCTCCCGCAGCATCTCGAGGTCGAACGTCGTGCGCTCCTCGATGCGCTGGGCGGCGAGCAGGTCGCCCTGTCGCTCGAAGTAACTGATGCGGTCGTGGAGGTCGTCCTCTATCTGCGCTATCGCGTCGTCGAGCGTGTCCTCCGGAATCGAGTAGTGTTCCGCCGGGTGGACGAGCACCGCGGGTTCGTCCGACTTCACCTCGCCCTCCAGCGGGTCGATTTTGCGGAGGGCGTCTATCTCGTCGCCCCAGAACTCGACGCGCACGGCGTACCGGCCGTACATCGGGAATATTTCGACGGTATCCCCCCGCACGCGGAACGTCCCCTGCGTGAAGTCCACGTCGTTTCGCTCGTAGTTCAAGTCCACGAGACGCTTGAGCAGGTCGTCGCGCTCGATGGTCTGTCCGCGCTCCAGTTCGAGCGACATGTCCACGTAGTTCGACGGGTCGCCGAGCCCGTAGATGGCCGACACCGACGCGACGACGATGACGTCGTCCCGGGTCAACAGCGACCGCGTCGCGGAGTGTCGCAGTCGGTCGATCTCCTCGTTTATCGACGCGTCCTTGTCGATGTACGTGTCGGTTTGTTCGACGTACGCCTCCGGCTGATAGTAGTCGTAGTAGGAGACGAAGTACTCCACGGCGTTGTCGGGAAAGAGGTTCTTGAACTCCTCGTACAACTGCGCCGCGAGCGTCTTGTTGTGCGCGATGACGAGCGTCGGCTTCTGAATCTCCTCGATGGTCCACGACACCGTGTTCGTCTTCCCCGACCCCGTCACCCCGAGCAGCGTCTGCTTGTCGATACCGCGCTGGAACCCGTCCGCGAGTCGCTCGATTGCGTCCGGCTGGTCGCCCGCCGGGTCGAACGGCGCGTCCACGCGGAACGGCTGCTCCGCGTCCGGCCGGTCCGGCTGCAGCGCACCCTCGGAATCACTCATTGACGAGTGATAGGGACGCAGAAACGTAAGCACCGCGCCCTATCCGAGTACCGCCCTCTCCGAATACTCACTCTCTGCGCGCGAGGAGCGCGACGGCGAACGCCGCGAGGAGCGCGGCGAAGACACCGAACCCGGGGACAGCCACCTTCTTCTCGGGAGTCCGTCCCGCCGCCCGAGTGGTCGAGGTGTCCGTAGTCGTCGGGTCGTCGGTGGGCGTCTCGGTGGTCGTCGCGGACGAGTTCGTCTCCGCGGTCGTGGTATCCCGCGTCGTGGTCGTCGTTGTCGTATGGGTCGTCGTAGTCGTCGTTTCCGTTGTCGTGCTGGCGGTCGTCGTGGTCATCGTCGTTTCCGTTGTCGTGGTGCTAGTCGTGTCCGTCGTCTCCGCCGTTGTGGTCGTCGTTGTCGTCTGCGTCGCCGTGTCCGTCGTGGTGGTCGTGCTGGTCGTGTCCGTCGTGGTGTCGTCCACGTCCACGGTGAACGAGTCGGTGGCGACGTTCCCGGCGTCGTCGGTGACGGCGAGGCGGACGACGTAGGTGTCCGGGGATTCGTAGGCGTACGTCGTCGTCCGGGAGTCCGCGGTCGCGGTGACGAGGTCCCACGTGTAGTCGGTGATTCCTGACCCGGTGTCGGCGGCGGTGTCCGGCGCGAACGAGACGGATTCGTCGACGTCCGCGTTCACCGCGTCGCCCGCGTCCACGGTGGGCGCGACGGTGTCGAGGAGGAGGGCGTTCGTGTCCGCGCTCGCGGTGTTGCCCTGTCCGTCGAACGCGGTGACGGTCGCGGTTCGATTCTCGGTGACGCTCGAAGCGTCCACGGCCGCGGTCGCGGTGTACGTGCCGTTGTCCTCGGTGAGCGTGACGGTGCCCGCGCCGAACGCGGAGAGGTCCGCCGTCACGGTGTCGACGTCACCGGAGACGTTCGCGCGAACGGACACCGAATCAGTCTCGTTCACCGCGCCGTCGTCGTCGGTGGCGTCGGCGAGCGTCGCGTTCACCACTATCGGGTCGGTCACGTCCCGGGTCGCGTTCGCGGTGAGCGTCCCATCGAACGTTCCCTTCGGCGAACTCGCGGACGTGAGGGACACCGTGTAGTTCCCGTCCGTCCCGGCGTCGTACGTCGTCTCGTACCGATACGGGTCGCTCCCGATCTCGGCGAACTCGGAGAAGTCGAGGGTGGCGTTCTCCGCCCCGGAGAGCGCCAGTGAGGCGGACGTCACGTCCGCGTCCGCGTCGAATCCGACCGTGAGATTTCCGTTCTGCGGTGCGAGCGTGAGGTTCCACACGGTGAACGGTCTCTCGATGGTCGCGTCGTCGGTGTACCCCGGAGTCGTCACTTGGTCGTCCCACGACGTCGCGCTCTCGAGCGTGCCGTTGTACGTGCCGTCGGCGGTCGGCGTATACGTCGCGACGTACCGATAGCCGTCGTCGGTGGTGTTCTCCGCGAAATCGTCGAGACCGAGCGTTCGGTTCGACGGCCCCGTGATGTCGACCGTGGTCGCGCTCAACCGTTCGTCCGCGCTGAACGCCACGCGGAGGTCTCCCGAGGCGTTCGCGAGCGTGAAGTTCCACGTTCGGAACACTTGGTCGATGCTCGCGGTGTCCGTGAGGTCGGCGTCGTCGGTCACGCCGTTCTCACCCGTCGCTGTGGTGAGGTTGACGGTGTAGTCGCCGTCGCTGTCCCCGTCGTACGTACCCTCGTACGCGTAGGGCGCGCTCGAATCTGTCGTGGAGAAGTTCGACGCGTCGAGCGTCGCGTTCTCCGCGCCGGAGACGTCCACGGTGACGGAACTGACCGGGTCGGTGGCGTTGAACGAGATGTTCAGGTCTTGGCCGGGCGCGGCGGTGGCGTTCAGGTCGGTGACGTTGAACCGTACGTCGACCGTCGCGTCAGCCGTGTAATCCGGGTTCACGGTCTGGTCCGGCGGACTGGCGGCGGAATCGAGGGTCGCCGTGTAGTTCCCGTCGGCGGTCGGCGTGTAGTTCGCGACGTACCGATACTCGGACACCTCGTCGAAGTCGGAGAGCGAGAGCGTCGTCCCGTCCGGCCCCGAAACGTCCACGTCTGCCCCGCTCAAGTCGTCCGTGGAGTCGAAGGACAGCCTGAGCGTCCCGTTGTCGCTGACCATCGTGAAGTTCGAGACGGCGAACGTCTGGTCGATTCTCACGGTGTCCGTGAGGTCGCCGTCGTCCGTTCCCTGCGGTGAGGACGCGGAGTCGAACGTGACGGTGTAGTTGCCGTCGCTGCTCCCGTCGTAGGTTCCCGTGTAGACGTACGGCGCGCTCGAATCGTTCGTCGAGAAGTCGGAGAGGTCGAGCGTCGCGTTCTCCGCGCCGGAGACGGTCAGCGCCAGCGAGTTCAGCGCGTCCGTCGCCTCGAACGAGATGTTCAGGTCTTGGCCGGGCGCGGCGGTGGCGTTCAAGTCGGTCACGTCGAACGGCCGGTCGACCGACGCGCTGTCCGTCAGGTCGGGGTTCGCGGTGTCGCCGTCGACCGCCGTCCCCGAGTCGAGCGTACCGTCGTACGTACCGTCGGCGGTCGGCGTGTAGTTCGCGACGTACGTGTAGTCGCCGCCGCTCGATGTCTCGTCGAAGTCGGAGAGCGAGAGCGTCGTCCCGTCCGGCCCCGAGAGATTCACCGACGCGGACTGGAGGTCCTCGGTCGAGTCGAACGACACCCGGAGGCTGTTCGAGGCGTTCTCGACCGTGAAGTTCGAGAACGCGAGTGGCTCGTCCGTGTCGGTGACGCGCGCGACGCCGATTCCCGGCGACGGATTAGTCGTGGCCGCGGTCCCGGTCTCGCCGGAGAGCGTCACGTACTTCACGGGTTTCGGGCTGTTCGAACTCACGTAGAGCACTTCGGGCGTGGCGTCACCGGTCCAGTTCACCGCCGCGACGGCCGCTTTCTTCACCGAACTCGGTCCGGCGAGTTTCGTGGTGGTTCCGTTCGCGTACGCGAGTTTGATGTTCGCGCTCCCGGTGACGTAGGGGATGGCCGCGCCGCCGTCCGCGCCGAAGACTCGGGGCGCGCCGACAGCGCCGCCCTCCGCCGGCTGCGCGTTCGAGAGTTTCACGTCCGTCGTGCCGTTGTAGTACCGGAGGTAGCCCGAACTCGACCCGACGTACGCGAGTTCCGGTCCCGCGTCGCTCGTGATGTTCGCAACGCCGGCGACTCCCTTCGCTTTGAGGCCGCTCCCGACCTCGTGTCGACTCCCGTCGGCGGTCGCGCTCCAGACCGTCCCCGAACTACTGTTGACGTAGTACACCGCGTTCGTCCCGTCTTCGTCGAGGTCGCCGACGGCTACCTTCGTCGTCGAACTGGCGGCGCTCGACGCGAGCTTCTGCGTCTCCCCCGTGCGTTCGACGACGTAGAGGTCGCCGTTACTCGTCACGTACGGGACTTCGGCGTAGTAGTCGCCGTCGATGTCCGCAGCTGCGCCGACGACGTCCGCGGTCACGCCGGCGTCGATGCGGTCGTTTGCGGTCGTCACCATCGTGACGTTGCCCGTCTCTTGGCTGACGTACGCGAACTTCACGGCTGGGTCGGTGTCGCTCGCTGCCGCGATTCCCCCCTGCACCGCGATGCCGGTCGCCATCGGCACGGAAACGAGCACGGCGAGTACGACGAGGACGACCGAGCGGTGACAGGATACCTGCATCGGATATATCTAAAAACCGAGGCTCACGGAAAGGACTTATCGCCGATTTGAGGTTTTTGAAGGTTGTGGCCGGTGATATCAGCGAATACGCCTCGTGCGACTCCGCGATTTCTTGTCCCTTGGAATTCTGAAAAATCAGGCCTGTTTAAAAGACGCTGTCGGCGGTCGCCGCGCCGACGACAGCGAAGATAGCGCCGACGCAGGTCGCCTTGAGCGTGAGCACACCCATCGCTTCGAACGTCTGCGCCACGTCCACCCGCGGCGCGAACGTGGACGGCGCGCCGAACGCCAGCGCCAACACCAGCACCGACCCGAACGACACCACCATCAAACTGAGAAACCGCACCGGCACCCCACCCACCTCGGCCTCCCGGTCGGGGTCGCGCTCGTCGTCCGCTTTGTAGAGCGCGCCGTACCCGATTCCACCGACGATGAGCACGGTCGCGAGCACGTGATACCACCGCATCGAACTCGCGAGCACCCACACCTCCTCGGTCACCACGAACGGCCCCGCGAGCAGAAATCCGCCCACGACCTGCTGGGCCGTGTCCGCCAGCGCGTACCGCTTCCGACGACCAACCATACAGGTACCACCACGAGAACCCCCAAGGCGCTTACGGCGCACAGACGCGTTCGAAATGTCCGCCTTTGCTCACGAATCGCTTCGCTCCTCGTTCGCGTGTTCGGTGGGCGCTTCGCTTCCACCTACTGCTCTCCCCGCACTTCGTTCAGCGGTCGCTCGAGCGGCGGCGCGTAGCGCCGCCTACCGCAACCGCTAACGGCCGGCCGGTTCTTCTCCCCCTATGAGCGTTCGCGAGGAGTTCGACGAGTGGGCGGCGTCGGGCCGCGACAAAGGGATGGAGGACCGTCACTGGCACACCGCGAAGCACGTGCTCGCGCGGATGCCGGTGGAGGCGGACGACACGGTCCTCGACCTCGGAACGGGGAGCGGGTACGCGGTTCGCGCGCTCCGCGAACGCGGCGTCGACCGCGCGTACGGACTCGACGGCGCGCCCGAGATGACGCGGAACGCGCGGTCCTATACTGAAGACGCTAATATCGGATTCGTGGTCGGTGACTTCGGGAGTCTGCCGTTCGCGACCGACAGCGTGGACCACGTGTTCTCGATGGAGGCGTTCTACTACTCGGACGACCCGGCGGAGACGCTCGCGGAGATTCGTCGAGTGCTGCGACCGGGCGGGACGTTCTATTGTGCGGTGAACTACTACGAGGAGAACACGTACTCGCACGCCTGGCAGGACAACATCTCGGTGGAGATGACGCGGTGGAGTCGCGACGAGTATCGGAACGCGTTCCGCGACGCCGGGCTGTTCGTCGCCGAACAGGACAACGTCCCGGACCGCGAGACGGATATTCCGCCAGCGGGCGAGTTCCCGAGAGAGGGCTTCGATTCTCGTGAGGAGATGGTGGAGCGATATCGGAAACTCGGCACGCTCCTCACCGTCGGCGTCGCGTCCGAATAAGGACGGAGACCCGCTATCTCCAGTGGAAACGAAGGGGTGTGTGGGTCGGTTACACCCGCCGGGTGTCCCGGGATGACACCGGGGAGGCGGTTTCTGTGTTACCGTTTCACTTGGAAGCGATGCGGCGCGCCCACTGTTCGACCCACGTGTCGAGGTTGCCCTGCAGCGTCTCGTAGTCGTACGTCACGGGTTCGTCGGGTTCGAACGCGTACTGGTCGAACGAGTCGGGGAGGTCGGCGGTGGTGGTCGCGGGGAAGGAGACGTTCAACACGGGGATCTTCGACTGCGCGTCGGCGGAGAGCATGAAGTCCATGAACGCCCGCGCGAGTTCCGGTTTGTCCGTGTCCGCGAACCGCGCCATCCCCTCCGGGTTCGCGTAGCCCTGATCGTTCAGGAAGCCGACCTGGTGTTTTTCGAGCGGTTCGCCGGACCGGTGGGCGTACACCTGGTCGGTGGAGTACGAGACGACGATTGGCCGGTCGCCGTTCGAGTACGCCGTGTACGCGGCGTCCCACGATTTCACGACGCGCGCGCCGTTCGACACGAGTTCGTCCCAGTAGTCGAGGTATGTGTCTTCGCCGAGCGTGTGGATGCTCCACAGCAGGAACGCCTGTCCCGTGTCCGAACTCTGGGCGTTCTGCACGAGCAGTTTCTTCGCGTACTCGGACTGCTTCAGGTCCGCGAACGTCCTCGGCTGGGTCGTCTTCGTCTCGTCGTAGACGAGGCTGACGTACCCGGTGTCGAAGGGGACGGCGCGGTTCTGCGGGTCGAAGTGCAGTCCCTCCTTCACGTCGCCGGCGTGGTCGAGTTCGACGCCGCTCGCGAACAACGGTTCGTCGAGGTTCGCGTCGATGCGCACGAGGTCGTCCGCGTTCAGGCCGACGTAGACGTCCGCGTCGATGGTGACGCCCTGGTTCTTCCGCTGGATGAAGTAGTTCAACTCCGAGTTCGGCGTGAACCACTGCAGGGTCGCGTCCGGATACTGTTTCTCGAACTCCTGTTTCAGCCAGCTTCCGGGACTCGACGAGGGCGCGTCGACGAACGGGCCGTACGTCGCCACCCGTAGCGTCCCCGCGTAGGGGTTCGTCGTGCTCGTCGTTCCGGTCGTCGCGTCCGTCGTCGCGCTCGTGGAAGTCGGTTCGGTCGTGGTGTCGCCGTCGCCGCCGGTGCAGCCAGCGAGGGCCACTACACCGGCCGCGCCGGCCGTCTTCAGATACGCACGCCGTTTCATCACTCGGTTGTTTCACCCAGTGGTACTTAGGTTCGGGTGGTTCGTCCGAACCGTTAACCTCCCACCCCCAGAAGATGCGTGTGTGCCGACCCGCAGAACGACGCTCACCGCGCTCCTCGTCGCGTTCGCCGTCCTCGCCGCCGCCGTCCTCTTCGAGGTCCTCGGAACCGTCGTCTTCGCCATCACGGTCACCTACATCCTCTCACCCCTCTACCGCCGCGTCAACGGCCGCCTCCCGCCGTGGTGGGCCGCCGCCGCGACCACCGTCTCCGTCACGCTCCTCCTGTTCGCCGCGCTCGGCGTCGCCGTCCTCCTCGTCGCCCGCCGCACCGAAACCGTCCTCGCCGCCCTCCGAACCATCCCCGAGCAGTTCGCCTTCGTCGTCCTCGACCAGCCCGTCACCGTGGACGTCACGGTCGTCCTCTCCGCCGCCCGCGACGCCGCGTCCGCGCTCGCCGTCGACGCCGCACGCACGCTCCCCACGCTCGCGCTCAAACTCACCGTGTTCGCCTTCCTCGTGTTCGCGCTCCTCATCCACCACCAGGAGGTCGAAACCGCCGTGTTGGCAGCCGTACCCGTCGAGTATCACGACGTCGCGAGCGCGCTCGGGTCTCGGGCGCGCGCTACACTCTACGCCATCTACGTCCTGCAGGCCGCCACCGGCGTCGGCACCTTCCTCATCGCCCTCCCCGTCTTCCTCGTCCTCGGCTACCAGTTCGCCGGCACGCTCGCGTTCGCCTGCGGCGTCCTCCAGTTCCTCCCCATCGTCGGCCCGAGCGTCGTCGTCGCTGGTCTCGTCCTCTACCACCTCGCCGTCGGCCAAGTCGCCACCGCCGCACTCGTCCTAGTCGTCGCGGGCGTGCTGGTCGCGTGGCTCCCCGACGTCCTCATCCGCCCCCGTCTCGCGCGCGAAACCGCGAACCTCCCCGGCAGCCTCTACTTCGTCGGATTCACCGGCGGCCTCCTCACCCTCGGCCCCATCGGCGTCATCGTCGGCCCGCTCGCGGCCGCGCTCGTCGCCGAAGCCACCCGATTACTCGCAGAAGAGCGCTAGGCTTCCACCGGTCGCCCGAGGTCCCGCCACTCCGTCAGACTCCCCTCGTAGAAGAAGACGTCCTCGTAGCCGAGCCACCGCAACACGACGTACGTGTGGCTGATGCGGCGGGCGGTGTTGCAGTAGAGGACGACTGGCCTCTCGGAGTCGATTCCCTTCGATTCGAGCAGTTCTCGCACGTCGCCCTCGGGGCGAATCCCCCGCGTGTCGTCGTCCACGAGGTCCTTCCAGTCGACGTTCACCGCGCCCGGAATGTGTCCCTCCTCGTACTCCACGGGTTCGCGCGTGTCGACCACGACGGCGTCGCCGTCCACGGCGTCGGCCACCGCGTCCGCGCCGACGAACGGCGTGCTCTCCGGCGGGTCCGGGTCGTAGTCGGTCGACGCGAATTCCGGCGTCTCACCGGTCGATTCGTGTTCGCGCGTCCACCGACTGTAGTCGCCGTCGAGGAGGTGGAGGCGGTCGATGGGATGGCCGTGGTAGAGCGCGGTGACGAGGAAGCGCGCGGCGAACACGCCGTGGGTGTCGTCGTAGCCGACGAGATGGGTGTCCGTCTCGACGCCCGCCTCGGAGAGCAAGGCGGTCCACTCCGCGCGTGGCGGCATTTTGCCCTCCGCGCCCTCCTCGGTCCGGAACGCGTCGAAGGGCACGTTCACCGCGCGCGGGACGTGGCCGATACCGTCGTACTCCCACGCGTCCCGCACGTCCACCACCCGGGTGTCCGGGTCGTCCAGTCGGTCGGCTACCCATCCGGTCCCGACGACGAGGTCCGACGTCTCGCTCATACCCCGCGTAGTCGCGGCGACGACTTAGGCCCCGTGGGCGGCGATACGACCGGGATAGCGGATTTTTCTGCCGGTATCTGTAACGTCCGCCCGCGGGGCAGCGGTATGTTCGAAGAGAAACAGGAACGACTCGCCGGTTCTCCGGTCGCGCGGGGGTTCCTGCCGGCGGCGAGTGACGTTATGAGTGTGGCGTGAGTAGTTCGAACCAGCATGGCAGACGATACTTACGCGAACGACGTGCTCGTCACGGCGGACTGGGTCGAAGAACGCCTCGACGAGTTCGAGTCGGACGACCCCGGCCTCCGACTCGTCGAAGTCGACGTCGACACGGAAGCCTACGAGGACGAACACGCGCCCGGCGCGGTCGGGTTCAACTGGGAGACCCAGCTCCAGGACCAGGTCCAGCGTGACATCCTCGAGAAGGAGGACTTCGCGGACCTCCTCGGCAGTCACGGCATCACCGAGGATAGTACAGTAGTGCTGTACGGCGACAACTCGAACTGGTTCGCCGCGTACGCCTACTGGCAGTTCAAGTACTACGGCCACCGAGACGTCAAACTCCTCGACGGCGGCCGCGACTACTGGCTCGCGAACGACTACCCGACCACGGACGAGGTGCCCGAGTTCACCGAACGCGACTACGACGCTCGCGGGCCGTTCGACGGCATTCGCGCGTACCGCGACGACGTCGAGAACGCGATTCAGCGCGGCATTCCGCTCGTGGACGTTCGGTCGCCCGAGGAGTACAGCGGCGAGATTCTCGCACCCCCGGGACTCAGCGAGACCGCCCAGCGCGGCGGCCACATCCCCGGCGCGGAGAACATCTCGTGGGCCGCCACCGTCAACGAGGACGGGACGTTCAAGAGCCACGACGAACTCGCCGAACTCTACGAATCCGAGGGCGTGAAAAACGACCAGGAGGTCGTCGCGTACTGCCGCATCGGCGAACGCTCCAGCATCGCGTGGTTCGCGCTCCACGAACTCCTCGGCTACGACGACGTCGCCAACTACGACGGGTCGTGGACCGAGTGGGGGAACCTCGTCGACGCCCCCATCGAACAGGGCGAATAATACCTACTCGTCGTAGTCGGCTTCGAGCGCGTCCAGAATCCTCTCCGTCGTCTCCCGCACGACCTGTTCGACGAACTCCGGGTCCGAGTTCGTCGGGTCGCCGAGTCCGCCTTCCTCAGTAATGTCGTCGAAGTACGCGAACTTCCTCGCCTCGTAACTCGCTTTCCGCGTCTGCGGCGTCTTCTCCGCCTCGCGCACGAGTTCGGGGTGGAACAGTTCGATGACGCTGGTTTCGTGGTCGCCCGCGTGGCCCCAGCCGGCGTCGTCGTCCTGCCAGCCGGGTCCGAAGTGGTCTTCGAGTCGGTCGCGCGCGAAGTCCGTCCAGTGGACGAAGTACGTCTCGACGCCGTGGTCGCGCTGGATGCGGTCCGCCGCGAGGTCGAGCGGCGACCGGTTCCCGCCGTGGCAGTTCAGCAAGACGAGTCGAGACACGTCGTGTTCGGCGAGCGACGCGCCGACGTCCTCGATGACGCGCTGGTAGGTGTCCGCACCGAGCGTCACCGTTCCGGCGAACCCCATGTGGTGTTCCGAGTAGCCGTACGGGAGGGTCGGCAGGCGCACCATCGGGAGGTCGCGGTCGCCCGCCGCCTCCACGAGTTCTCGGCTCAAGTTCTCCGCGCGGAGCGTGTCCACGCTCACCGGCAGATGGGTCGAGTGCTGTTCGATGCTTCCACAGGGGAGCACGACGAACGCGGCGTCCGCGAGCGCCGACTCGGCGTCCTCCCACGTCATGCTCCCGAGGTCGTAGTCTTCGAAATCGAGCGAAACCGGCATACGCGCGACCACACTCCCGGCCCTCCTAAACGTTCGCCGCCGCCGACGCTTAGAAGGCCCTCGCCACCCTAAACACGTCCATGACGCCCGACGACGCCTTCGACGCCGTGCGCGAGGAGAACGACACCGCGCTCTCCCGACTGGGGTCCTCCAAATCGCTGTACGCCGCGACGAACGGCGAGATGGAGACCGAGGAAGTCCTGCGCGCCGCCGCGGGTGCGGAGTACGCGGCCGCAGAAACGTTCGACGCGTGGGCCGACGACGCCGAGGGTGTCGCCCGCGAGGTCTACGAGGAAACCGCCGCAGAGGAGCGCGAGCACTACGAGAAGGTCCGCGCGAAACTCGACTCGTACGAACCCGGCGACGCCTCGGCGATGCAGGCGTCCCTCCGCGACCTCACGGACCCCGTAGAGCGCGCCGGCGGCTACCTCGGCCGCTTGCTCGCGACCGAGAAGTCCAAAGAACAGTACGTCGGCTACTTCGTCGGACAAGCGGACCCCCAGACTGCGGAACTGTTCCGCGACCTCAAACGCGACCTCGACGGCCAGAGAGACCGCGCCCGCGACCTCCTCGACGCCGTCTGCGAGAGCGACGACGACTACCAGCGCGCGGTCGACGCCGCGAGCGAAACTATCCAGACCGCCTACGACGAGTACACCGAACAACTCGAATCGCTCGGCGTCAACCCGAAGCCGGTCTGCTGACTACCCCTGGCCGACCATCTGCTCTTCGTCCTCCCACTCGCGCTCTCTGAGTTCGTACTTCTGAATCTTCCCCGTCGCCGTCGTCGGAATCTCCGCGACGAACTCGAACTCGCGGACGACCTTGTAGCCCGCGAGGTGGTCTTTCGTGTGCGCGGTCAGTTCCTCGGCCGTCACACCGGGGTTCTCAGCGTCCCCGTTCGCGGGCACGACGAACGCCTTCGGCGTCTCACCCCACTTCTCGGAGGGCGCGGGGATGACCGCCACCTCGCCGACTTCGTCGTGTTCGAACAGGACGTCCTCCAACTCCACGGATGAGATGTTTTCCCCGCCGGAGATGATGAGGTCCTTCTTCCGGTCTTGAATCGAAATCATCCCGTTCTCGTCCACGACCGCGAGGTCGCCCGTGTGGAACCAGCCGTCGCGCCGCCCGCTGAACGCGTCCTCGGTCTCCTCGGGTTTGTTCCAGTAGCGCTCCATCACCTGATTGCCGCGCACCACGACCTCGCCGATGGTGGCGTCGTCGCGCGGCACCTCCTCGCCGTCCTCGTCCACGACACACAACTCGGTACCGAGCGGTGCGACCCCCTGGCGCTGTTTCGCGGCGAACCGCTCCTCGCCCTCCTCGGGAATGAGTCGGCTCGCGTCAGAGGTGGCGATGAGCGGCCCGGTCTCCGTCGCCCCATAGAGTTGGGTGAACTCCCAGCCGAACTCGCGCTCGACCATCCGAATCGTCGACGTCGGCGGCGCGCTCCCCGCCGCCGTCACGCGCACCGGGTTCTCGCCCTCGTACGCGACGTCGTGGTCGTCCGCGTACTCCCGGAGTATCGTGAGCACGGTCGGCGCACAGCAGAGGAAGGAGACGTCCTCGGTCGCGACCGCGTCCCACACCGCCTCGGCGTCGACGCCGCGCGTGCAGACGTGCGTCGCGCCCCGACCCGTGACGGCGTAGATGTGGCCCCAGCCGTTGACGTGGAACATCGGGAGCGTCCACAGGTAGACGTCGTCGTCCGTGAGGTGGTGGTGGATGGTGACGAGCTGCGCGTGCAGGGACTCCGTCCGGTGGGTGCGACAGACGCCTTTCGGGTCGCCCGTCGTCCCGGACGTGTAGTTGATGGTGATTATCTCGTCTTCCTCCATCTCCGGGCGCTCGTAGTCGCCCGACTCCGCGAGGAACTCCTCGAACCCGAGCCAGTCGCCCTCGACGGCGTCGGGGTCGTTCGTCACGAACACCTCCGTCGGCACGTCGTCGCGCACGGCCTCTACTTTCTCCGCGTACTCGTAATCGGCGTACACGACGCGCGAACCGGAATCCGAGAGGAGGTACTCGTAGTCCTCCGGCGTCAACCGATAGTTCAGTGGGACGTGAACCGCGCCCGCTTGCATCGACCCGAACGCGGCTTCGAGTTGGTAGTGCGTGTTCGGGTCGAGCACCGCCACCCGGTCGCCCTTCTCCACGCCGCGCGACTGGAGGGCAGCGGAGAATCGGTCGGCGCGCGCGCCGAACTCCGCGTACGTGAACCGTTCGCCGTCCGTGCCGACGACGGCCTCACACTCGCCGTAGTACGTCCGCGCCCGGTCGAGGAAGTCGGTCACGAGTAACTGTTTTTTCATCCATGATAGACTCTCGCGGGAACCCCACTAAGTCCACGATTTCCGGCAGATTTTGAGCGGCCGTCGATGCGCGAACGTTCAAGTACGATACCGGGGGCACTCGGTGGCGTGCGCTGAGAGACGCGCGGGACGGGACCACGAAACCTCGGCGGCGCGCCCGCCCGCGAACCGACAGAGCGACCCGCGAGCGCCGCCGTGAACGCCTATGGCTTGACGCCGCGGTCTTCGAGCAGATCGAAGAACTCGTCCGGACTGAGTTCGGGCACGCCCTCGTCGGCCGCGTCCTCGCGCTTCGAGGCCCCCGGATTCTCGCCGACGACGAGGTAGTCCGTGTTCGAGGAGACGCTCCCCGTCGCGTTCCCGCCGTGCGTCTCCACGAATTCTTCGAGTTCGTCCCGCGTCCACCCCTCGACGGAACCGGTGAACACCACTGTCAGGCCGTCTAGTTCCGACCCCCGTTCGACGGCTTCCGCTTCGGGGTCGACGCCGTGCTCGCGCAACCGCTGAATCGCCTCGCGGTTCCGGTCGTTCTCGAAGAAATCCCGGATCTGGTGGGCGACCTTCGGCCCCACTCCTTCCACGTCTCGGAGGTCGTCCTCGCTCGCGTCCAGCAGCGCGTCGATACTCCCGAAGTGGCGCGCGAGGTCCCGGGCGACCGTCGGCCCCACGGAGGGGATGCCGATGGCGGAGACGAAGTCCGCGAGCGCCGGGTGTTTCGACTCCTCCAACTCCGTGAGGAGATTCTGCGCGCTCGTCTCACCCCATCCCTCCAGACTGGTCAAGTCGTCCTCGGTCAACTCGTAGAGGTCGGCGACGCTGTGCTCGACGAGCCCCGACTCCACGAGCTGTTCGGCCGCTTCCCCGCCGAGCCCCTCGATGTCGAGGCCGTCGTCGCTCGCGAAGTACTCGACGGCGCGCGTCAACTGCGCGGGACACCCGAGCCCGCCCGTGCAGTAGTGAATGGGGCCGCGTTTCTCCGTCTCGCTCCCGCACACCGGACACGTCTCGGGCATCTCGAAGTGTCCCTCCGCGTGCTTCTCCACGACCTCGTCGACGTAGGGGATGACCTCGCCCGCGCGCTCGACGCGCACCTCGTCGCCGACGTTCACGTTCATCTCGGCGATTTCGTCGGCGTTGTGGAGGCTCGCACGGGAGACTGTCACACCCGCCACATCCACGGGTTCGAGCAGCGCGACGGGGGTCAGGCGGCCCGTCCGGCCGACCTGCACCACCACGTCCGTGATTCGAGTCGTCTCCGTCCGCGCGGGGAACTTGTACGCGTACGCCCACCGGTAGTGTCGACTCGTCACGCCGAGGCGCTCGCACTGCTCGCGGTCGTCGACCTTGAACACGACGCCGTCTATCTCGTAGTTCAGGTCGTCGCGCACCGCCTGCAGCTCGTTCCGGTAGTCGATGGCCCCGTCGATGTCGTCGACGAGGCGCGTCCGGTCGTTCACCTTCAACCCCCAGTCGGGGAGGTGTTCGTGTTCGCTCCAGTGGGTGTCGAGGCCTTCAGCACCGAGCGCTCCCCGCGACGCGTTCGTGTCCGCCACCGCGTCCCGGCTCTCGCCCGCCGCGAGGATGTCGTAGAAGAAGCAGTCGAGCGGTCGCTCCGCCGTGACGGAGGGGTCGAGTTGGCGGAGCGTCCCCGCCGCCGCGTTCCGCGGGTTCGCGAACGGCTCTTCGCCCTGCTCCACGCGGTCTCGGTTGTGTTTCTGGAACGCCTCGCGCGGCATGTACACCTCGCCGCGAACCGCGAGGAAGTCGGGATGGTCGCCGCGGAGGCGCGAGGGCACGCTCTCGATGGTGCGGACGTTTTCCGTCACGTTCTCGCCGCTCTCGCCGTCCCCCCGGGTCGCGGCGCGGACGTACCGGCCGTCCTCGTAGATGATTTCGATGGACAGCCCGTCGAATTTGGGTTCGCAGACGTACTCGACATCGGCGTCGAGTTCGCGACGCACGCGCTCGTCGAACTCCCGCACGTCCGATTCGTCGCCGCTCGAATCGATGGAGAGCATCGGCGCGACGTGCTCGACGGTCTCGAGTTCGGAAAGCGGCTCCCCCCCGACCCGTCGCGTCGGCGAATCCTCAGTCTGCAGGTCGAAGGCGTCCTCGAGTTCGCGGAGGCGCTCGAACAGCGCGTCGTACGCGCGGTCCGAGATGACGGGGTCGTTCAGCACGTAGTACCGGTAGTCGTGAAACCGCACGGCCTCCCGGAGGAACGCGACCTGCGCGTTGGCTTCCGATTCGGAGAGGTCCTCGACGTCCGTGAACTCCGTCTTCGGGTCCCTGATATACGGGTTCTCGGGGTCGAGGTCGTCCGCGCCCTCGAGGTCCTCGAACGCCGACTCTGACATGTCCGGGGGTTCGCTCGCGGGTGGCGTAAATGCCCGGGCCGAGAGTTCAAATAGGAGACCGGGGCCAGCAGAGGGCGTGCGAATCCGACGCCCCCCACTCCTCGCTATCGTGTTCCTCGGTATCGTCCTCACGTACGCGGCCATCTTCGTCCCGCTGTTCGACGGGTTGCCCGCGTATCCGTCCCCGCCGGGGTCGGACGACCCGGACGCGGTCGCGGCGTACGCGAGCGACGACCTCGCCGCCCAACTCGGCCGAAAATACGAGTCCACGCAAACGGGTTACGACATCTTGAACGCGAGCGCGACGACGGTGTCGGTCGAGGGTGGTACGTTCGCGCGAGCGACCGTCCACCTCACCGTCGAGGGCGACCCGCGAACGGCGCACGCGTACTACTTCGCCACCGACGACCGCGTCGTCTCGGCACCGATTGCGAGCGGCACGGGCGGCGCGCCCGCCGGCTACGACCGACCCGCCGACGAACGCGTTGACGCGCCCGCGTCCGCCGTCGTGCTGAACTTCCGGAACGAGAGCCTGTCCGGCGACGTCACGCTCTCCGGACCGGGGATGGGATACGGAAGAGACGTCCACGTTTCCGGTCGAACCGGATTCGTCGCCGGGAGCCTCACCGTCGTCCCCGGCGTCCACCGTGTCAGCTTCCACTCGTCAGCGGGGAGCGCGGCCGTCCGCGTGAACGTCACGGCCGGGAGCGACGAACGCGTCGGCGTCGTGTTCTTCGCGCCTGACGGGTCCGTACACGCAGCCGCGCTCCCCCGGCACTAGTTGCACGGACCCACGACGCTTAACGTCCGCCCCGCCCATCACTCGGTATGCGCGAGGATTTCCTCCTCCTGAACCCCGGGCCGGTACCCGTCTCGCGGGACGTGCGAAACGCGATGTCGGAGCCGATGGTGTCACACCGCTCGAGCGAGTTCGAGGCCGTCTACGAGCGTGCGCAGGACGGACTCGACTACGTGTTCGAACGCTCCACGCTGGACGAAGCAGAAACATCCGCGGGCGGGACGAGTCTCATCCTGAACGGCACGGCGACGATGGGGATGGAGGCGGCCGTCGCGAACCTCACCGACGAGGATTCGGAAGTGGTCGCGATAGTGAACGGGAAGTTCGGCCGACGGTTCGCCCGCATCGCCGACCGTCACGCCCGAGTGACGCGCGTCGAGTTCGACTGGGGCGACCCGGTGGACGTCGACGCGGTCGCGGACGCCCTCTCGGACAGCACGGACGTGGTGACGATGGTGCACAACGAGACGAGCACGGGCCTCCTCAACCCCGTCGAAGCGGTCGGGGAGTTGGCGGCCGAGCACGACGCGCGGTTCGTCGTGGACGGCGTCACGTCCCTCGGCGGCGACGAGTTCCGTATCGACGACTGGTACGTCGACGTCGCGGTGACGGACGGCCAGAAGGCGCTCGCCGCGCCGCCGGGCATCAGCGCGCTCTACGTCTCGAAGCGTGCCGAACCCCACATCGACGGCGAAAAAGCGCCGTTCTACGAGGACCTCGACTGGCACCTGCGGAAGGCGGACAGCCACCAGACGCCGTTCACGAGCGCGGTTCCGCTCTTCCGCGGGCTCGCGGTCGCCGTCGAGGAGATCCGTCACGAGGGCATGGGCGAACGCATCGCTCGCCACCGCCGGCAGTCCGCGGCGTTCCGGTCGGCGTTCGAGGCGATGGGCCTCGACCTCTTCCCGACGGTCAACGACGCGTCGACGTACTCGAACACGCTCACCGCCGTCTCGCTCCCCGAGGGCGTCTACGGCGACCCGGACGACTTCATGGCCGCGGTCGAGGAGCGCGGCGTCTCCATCAGCGGCGGCCAAGCCCACCTCGGCGGCGAGATATTCCGCGTGAGCAACATGGGCAACCTCACCGGCGAACACGTCCTCCGCGGTATCCGCGCCATCGGCGAATCCTTCGAGGAAGTCGGTGTCGATGTCGACACCGAGGACGCGCTTGACGCGGCGCGCGAGCACTTGCGCTAACCGCGGACTACCGTCTCAGTTTTACGAGCGCGGGGAGCGCTATCGCGGCGAGCGCGAGCTCCGCGCCGCCCGCGACGGCGAACGCTTCCGTGTATCCGTACTCGTCCGCGACGTAGCCGCCGCCGACGATGCCGGCGAGGAACCCGAGGCTTCCGGCGGCGTTGAACCCGCCGATAGCCACGCCGCGCGACGCGTCGTTCGCGAGGTCCGCGACGAGCGCGAGCGTCGCCGGTGCCATCAGCGCGCCCAGAACGCCGACGCCCACCATCCCTGCTTGCGCGTACCCGAGGACGGGCGTGAGACCGACGAACGCGACGACGACGCCGTAGAGCGCGGACCCGCCGGCGATGGGGAGCGTTCGGCCGATTCGGTCCGCGAGCAACCCGAACGGGTATTGGAGGACGGCGAACGGCGCGAAGAACAGCGCGAGCGTCAGTCCGGTCTGCGCGCCGTCCAATCCGAACACGTCGCGGAAGTAGTAGGTGCCGACGAGCGCGAAGAAGCCCGCGGTGAACCGGTCGATGAACCCGAACGCGTACGGCACCAGTAGTCCGGGGCGGCGTGTCACGGCTCGGACTGCGTCCAGTTCGGAGCGCGCGGTGTCGGGGGCGCGGTCCGAGACGAGGAGCGCGAGCAGGCCGACGAGAGCGAGCGCGACAGCGCCCGCCCAGAGCGGGAGTAACGGGTCGATGTCGGCGAGTTGGCCGCCGAGCGGCGCGCCGATGGCGGTTCCGAGGCCGATGCCGACGCCCGCGGTTCCCATGTTTCGGCCGCGCTCCGGGGAGAGGTCGGCGAGCATCGTGATAGCGAGGCTGAACGCGCCGACGGTGAGCGCGCCCTGCAGTGCGCGCAGCGCGACGATGCCCGCGAACGGGATGGCGTCGTTCAGCCCCGCGAGGAGGGCGTAGCACGCGCTCCCTGAGAACGCGCTCGCGGCGATGAACGGCACGCGCCGGCCCGTCCGGTCGCTCACGGCACCCCAGACGCCGACGAACGCGACGAACGACGCGAACTCGACGCCGAGGAACCACGTGCTCGCGTCCAGTCCGTTCGTCGCGCCGAGCGCGCGAACGATGTCAGGAATCCCCGGATAGAGGAGGACTTGTGCCAGTAGCGTGCCGAACACGACGCCCGCGAGTACGAGGCGTTCACGTCGCCGGCTCACGCTCTCTCACTCCTCCCGCGCGTCATTCGCGGATCCGGTGAATCGCCGAACTCCCCTGCGTGTACGTCTGGTAGACCGCGCTGACGATGATGAGGCAGAACGTGAACACCGCCCAGTACGCGGGCGGCACGTAGTCGAGCAGGGGGACGTGGACGTACGTCCCGAGGACGAGGAGGATGCCGAGCACGCTCAGGCCCGCGTAGAACTCGCTCCACGAGAGGCCGTACTTGGGGACGACTTCGAGGTAGATATTCACGTCTTCCGCGTGGGAGTCGAGGCGCACCGTCTTCGAGTCCTCGTCGTACTCGATGATGTCGAGGTCGGCGAGTTTCGGGAGGTGGGTCTGCTGGAGCGTGACGTAGACGCTCTGCCGGACGTTCCGCGGCGGGGGGGATTCGCCGCTCTCCTTTTCGGCGATGAACTCGGAGAGGTCGCGGGCCGTCGTCTCTCCCACCCGCGTGAGGTACTCGATGGTGCGGCGTCGCCGGTCGTTCCGGAGTACGTCGTGGATGTCGGCCTGGTCGAGGCCGGTACTCGGTGGATCGTCGACGAGAACATTCCCCCGCATTTCCTGTCTCTAGTGGCGGTCGAATCTTGAAAGTACCGTATCACACAATTGAAAATTTCGAGTGTTGGAGGCCAAAATCCCGCCGTTATCCTGCGATTAAATGCCGGATTTAGCGTCACATGGCGTGGTTATGTGCTGGCTACCGGGTGTCTGGAGGGACGCATCGATTCTGGTCTGTCACGTCGCGTTCGCTGTTCGCGCCGTGCTATCGGTCCGCGCCGCCGGCGACACTTGCCGTAACTGGTGGTTATAGACTCTCGGAGATTTATGAGTATAGTGTATGACTGACGAGGGCGCTCGCGGGTTCGACACCCGGACGGTTCACGCGGACGCGACCCCCGACCCCGCCACGGGTTCGCGCGCGACCCCGATCTATCAGACGACCTCGTACGAGTTCGAGAGCGCGGACCACGCCGCCGACCTGTACGCGCTCTCCGCCGAGGGCGACGTCTACTCCCGCATCAGCAACCCGACCGTCGCCACGCTCGAGGACCGCCTCGCCAGTCTCGAAGGCGGAACGGGCGCGGTCGCAACCGCGTCCGGAATGGCCGCGTTCGACGCTGCAACCCTCGTTCTCGCGGAGGGCGGGCAGAACGTCGTCTCCGCATCCAGCATCTACGGCGGCACGCGCGCCTACCTCCAACACACCGCTCAGCGGCGCGATATCGACGCGCGCTTCGTTGACACGCTCGACTACGACGCGTACGCGGACGCCATCGACGACGACACCGCGTTCGTCCACGTCGAAACTATCGGCAACCCTGCGCTCGTCACCCCCGATTTCGACCGCCTCGCGGACGTCGCGCACGAGAACGGCGTTCCGCTGGTGGTGGACAACACGTTCGCGACGCCCGCGCTCTGCAATCCCATCGAACACGGCGCGGACGTGGTGTGGCACTCGACGACGAAGTGGATTCACGGCGGCGGCACCACGCTCGGCGGCGTGCTCGTCGACGCCGGAGATTTCGACTGGACCCCCGAGAAACACCCGGAAATCGCGGACGAGAACCCCGCCTACGACGGATTGCGGTTCACCGACCGGTTCCCGGACGCGCCGCTCGCCGCGGCCGCGCGCTACCGCGCCACCCGCAGTCTCGGGAACGCCCAGCACCCCTTCGACGCGTGGCAGACCTTGCAGGGCCTCGAAACGCTCGCGCTGCGGATGGACCGCCACAGCGAGAACGCACACGTCCTCGCCGACTACCTCGCGGACCACCCGGCCGTCGACTGGGTGACGTATCCCGGTCTCGACTCCCACGAAACGCACGAGAACGCCGCGCGCTACCTCGCGGACTACGGCGGAATGTTGACGTTCGGACTCGGCAACTACGACGCCGCGAAGTCGTTCTGCGAGTCGGTGGAACTCGCGTCGTTCCTCGCGAACGTCGGGGACGCGAAGACGCTCGTCATCCACCCCGCGAGCACGACGCACGCGCAGATGACCGAGGACGAACAGCGCGCGTCCGGCGTCACGCCCGACATGGTGCGGGTGTCCGTCGGCATCGAATCCCCCGAAGATATACTCGCGGACTTCGAGGTGGCGCTATGACCGAATCGGTCGGGAGTTTCACGTTCGAGTGCGGGGAGACGATTCCCGACCTCGAAATCGCGTACGAGACGTACGGCGAGTTCACGGGCGACAACGCCGTTCTCGTCTGTCACGCGCTCACCGGCAGCCAGCACGTCGCGTCCGGCGCACGGTCGTCCACGGGGACGGCGGGCCAGGCCCGCGCGTGGTGGGACGACGTCGTGGGTCCGGGGAAAGCCATCGACACGAAGGAGTACTTCGTCGTCTGCGCGAACGTTCCCGGGTCGTGTTACGGCACCACCGGCCCCGCGAGCGAGGGACCGGACGGCGAACCGTACGGAACCGACTTCCCTGCCGTTACCGTCGGCGACTGGACGCGCGCGCAGCGCCGCCTGCTGGACGAACTCGGCGTCGGCCGCCTCCACGCGGTCATCGGCGGGAGCGTCGGCGGGATGAACGCCCTCGACTGGGTGGCGCGCTACCCCGACGACGTCCGCCGGGTCGCCGCCGTCGCCGCCGCTGCCCGCCTCGACGCGCAGTGCCTCGGACTGGACGCAATCGCCCGTCGCGCCATCACCACCGACCCCGACTGGCAGGACGGCGACTACTACGGGACTGGGCGAGAGCCCGCGGACGGCCTCGCGTTGGCCCGGCAAATCGGCCACCTGATGTACCTCTCGAAGGACTCGATGGAGCGCAAGTTCGGCCGCCGGTCCGCGGGCCGCGAGGGCACGCCCACGTTCCCACAGGACCCCGCGGGCGGCTTCTTCCCCTACCGGGACGTCGAATCCTACCTCGACTACAACGCCACCCAGTTCACCGACCGGTTCGACGCCAACAGTTACCTCTACCTGACACGGGCGATGGACGACTTCGACCTCGCCCGAGGCTACGACTCCGACGCGGACGCCCTCTCCGCGTTCACGGGCGAAGCCCTGATACTCTCGTTCACGGGCGACTGGCACTTCACCGTCGAGCAAGCGCACGAACTCGAAGACGCGTTCGAGGACGCCTCGGTTCCGGTCTCCCACCGCGTCGTCGAGTCCGACCACGGCCACGACGCCTTCCTCGTCGAACCCGAGAACGTCGGTCCGCCGATTCGCGCGTTCCTCGAACGCGGCGTCCCCTCGGGCGGCGACCACGCGCCCGTCCACAACAGCCTGTTTCCCGGGTGAGAGACGGCGGTAGTATCTGCAGGTGTACGCACGCTTTACCCCGTCTCGGGTGCACACCTCTGGTATGACAGACGAGTCCAACCCCGGTTTCGGAACGCGGAGCGTGCACGCGGGCGAAGAACCCGACCCGGCGACGGGCGCACGCGCCACCCCGATCTATCAGACGACCTCGTACGAGTTCGACGACGCCGAGGACGCGGCCGCCCAGTTCGCGCTGGAGAAACCCGGCCACATCTACTCGCGGCTGATGAACCCGACCGTCGACGCCCTGCAGGAACGCCTCGCGAGCCTCGAAGGCGGCGTCGGCGCGGTCGCCACGTCGTCCGGGATGGCGGGCCTGAACCTCGCGACGTTCCTGCTCGCGGAGGCCGGCGACAACATCGTGTCCGCGAGCGCGCTCTACGGCGGCACCCACACCTACCTCTCGCACACCGTCGAACGCCGCGGCGTCACCACCAAATTCGTGGACACCCTCGACGTCGACGCCTACGCGGAGGCCATCGACGAGGACACGGCGTTCGTCCTCCTCGAAACCATCGGCAATCCCGCGCTCGTCACGCCGGACATCGAAGCCATCGCGGACGTCGCGCACGAGAACGGCGTCCCCCTCCTCGTGGACAACACGTTCGCGACCCCGTACCTCTGCAACCCCATCGAGCACGGCGCGGACATCGTCTGGCACTCCACGACGAAGTGGCTTCACGGCGCGGGCACGACCGTCGGCGGCGTGCTCGTCGACTCCGGAAATTTCGACTGGACTGCCGAGGACTACCCCGAAATCGCGGCGGACAACCCCGCCTACCACGGCGTGAACTTCGCGGAGCGCTTCGGCGACGCCGCGTTCACGTACGCCGCCATCGCGCGCGGCCTCCGGGACCTCGGAAACCAGCAGTCGCCGTTCGACGCCTGGCAGACCCTCCAGGGAACGCAGACCCTCCCATTGCGGATGGACCGCCATTCGGAGAACGCCCAAATCGTCGCCGAGTACTTAGAAGACCACGACGAGGTCGCGTGGGTGAACTACCCCGGCCTCGAATCCCACGAGACCCACGACGCCGCGAGCGAGTACCTCGACGGCGGCTACGGCGGGATGCTCACGTTCGGTCTCGGTGACTACGAGGCGGCGCGCGCGACCGTCGAGAACGCGGACCTCGCCTCACTCCTCGCGAACGTCGGGGACGCGAAGACGCTCGTCATCCACCCCGCGAGCACCACCCACCAGCAGCTCTCCGAAGAAGAGCAGGCGGAGGCCGGCGTCACGCCCGACATGGTACGTTTGTCCGTCGGTATCGAGGACCCCGCGGACATCCTCGCCGACCTCGAGGACGCCATCGCGGCCGCGACCGAGTAGCCTCAAATCGTTCTTTCAGTCTGCTGAAGGCACTTATCCCGACGAGTCGAAGGGATGGGTATGAAGCGCAGAACTCTCCTCGCCACCGCTGGCGCGACCGCTGCCGCCGCTGCCGCTGGCTGTCTCTCGGACGCCGGTGGGGGCGAACCCACCGACACGACGCCGGACGAGCCGACCGACCGGACGACCACGCACACCGGAACGACCCCCGGGACGACCGACGCGTCCGTCTCGCTCGACGCCTACCAGCGCGGCGTCGTCGTGCTCGACTCCCCGGACTCCATCGGCGTCAGGGAAGGGGACAGCGCGTTCCTCTACCTCTCCGTCGAGTCGGACGCCGAGAACCCGCCCGCGTACGACGACTTCGAATTCGACTTCGACGGGAAGACCTACCCGCCGGAGTCGCCCGACGACTACCAGTTGTGGCGCGAACGACAGACCCCCGCCTACGAGAACGGAAGCGGCTGGCTGCTCTTCTCGCTCCCCGAATCGGGAGACGCCGACGACGCGCGCCTGTCGTGGCCTGGCGGCGAGTGGCAGGCCGGTGAGTCCCTGAAAGCCATGCTCGCCGCGGGGCTCCCCGACCTCTCCGTCGAGTACGACTTCCCCGAAACGGTCGTGCAGGGCGAGTCGCCGGACCTCTCCATCACCGTCGAGAACGAAGGCGACGTCGACGCGCGATACGTAGCCGGACTCAACCGGAGCGGTCCCCGGGTCGCGTACGCGCCCATCGAAGCCATCTCGATGCGCGTCCCCGCCGGCGAGACGAAGGAGTGGACGCTCACCGACGACTACGGGATGGGCGGCGTGCGCGACGAACGAGTGGACGACGGCGACCCCGACATGACCTACCACCTCGACGGCGCGGACGTGCAAAAGGAGTGGCCGGTCCGAGTCGTCTCAGAGTAAGCCGTCTTCGCGGAACACGGTCTCGAGGACGTCCATTCGCGCGACCACGGTGTCGCAGTGCGGGCGGACGTTCGGTTTCGGACGGAAGCCGATGGAGCGGCCGGCGCGCTTCAGCATCGGGAGGTCGTTCGCGCCGTCACCGACCGCGATGGTGTCCGCGAGGTCCGTACCGAACTCCATCGCGGCGGCGTCGAGCGCGTCGTCCTTCGTCCCCTCGATGAGCGACCCCTCGACCGCTCCCGTCAGGTGGCCGTCCGCGACGGGGAGGCGGTTCGCGGTTATCGCGTCCACTTCGACGTTCTCCTTTTCGAGCGCCGCGGCGACGCCCTCCTCGAAGCCGCCCGTGAGGATGACGACGACGTGGCCGGCGTCGCGGAGTTCGCGGATGAGGTTCGCCGCGCCAGGGCGGAGGTGGACGTGCTCGTAGGCCGCCGCGGCCTCGGCCTCCGGGAGTCCGTCGAGGAGCGCGGCGCGCTCTCGCAGACTCTCCGCGTACTCGAGTTCCCCCCGCATCGCTCGGGTCGTGATGTCCTCGATTTCGTCCGCAACCCCGTACTGTTCCCCCAGCAGGACCATCATCTCGTCGTCCGAGAGCGTCCCGTCGAAGTCGAACGCGACGAGTGCCATACCTCGTCTTCGCGGGTCCCCGGTTCAAACTAACCGATTCAGGCAGACGTCTCGCGACCTGTCAGGGACTCGGGGTCCATGCGAACGATTTCGACCGACACCTCGGAGAGTTCCTCGTCGAACACGCGGTAGGGCGCGAACCAGTCGTTTATCTCGCCGTCGGAGAGCCCGTCGTCGTCGAGGACGGTCAGCGGGCCGCGCGCCAGCACGCTCCACGAGTCGAGGCCGTGCGGGTCGTCCGTCTCCGTCGCCTCGTACACCACGTAGGTCGCGTCCTCGGTGGTCTCGAGGAACCGTTTTTTCGTCGCGTCGGGCGTGTTCGCGAGGCGGAAGTAGAGTTTTCCGTCCTCGTAGTGGTGGGCGAGCGGTACCGCGTACGCTTCGCCGTCCCGCGCCAGCGAGAGCGTGCCGTGTTCGCGCTCCCGGAGTCGCCGTTCGACCGTCTCCTCGTCCATCCCCGCGGTGTACGCGAACGCGACGTTGTCCATACCTCGGCTACGTCGGGGGCGTGCTTCAAACCCGCCGTGGTGAACACAATTCCTAATAGGCCGTCCGCTCTACGCGTAGAGAGCAATGCGTTCCGAGGACGAGGCCTACTTCGAGCGACTCGAATCCCGGTTGGACGAGGCGTTCGACCTCGCGGAACGCGCGAAAGAGCGGGGCGGCGACCCGTCGCCCGAGGTGGAGATTCCGGTGGCCAAGGACATGGCCGACCGGGTGGAGAACATCCTCGGCATCGACGGCGTCGCAGAACGCGTCCGGGAACTCGAAGGCGAGATGAGTCGCGAGGAAGCGGCGCTCGAACTCACCACCGACTTCGTGGAGGGGAACGTCGGGGACTACGAGACCGACGCCGGGAAGGTGGAGGGCGCGGTCCGCACCGCGGTCGCCCTGCTCACCGAGGGCGTGGTCGCCGCGCCCATCGAGGGTATCGACCGCGTGGAGATCCTGGAGAACGACGACGGCACGGAGTTCGTGAACGTCTACTACGCCGGCCCCATCCGCTCGGCGGGCGGGACGGCCCAGGCGCTCTCCGTGCTGGTCGCGGACTACGCTCGCGCGCTCCTCGACATGGGTCAGTACAAGGCCCGAGACGACGAGATAGAGCGCTACGCTGAAGAGGTCGCGCTCTACGACTCCGAGACGGGCCTCCAGTACACGCCGAAGGACAAGGAGACGAAGTTCATCGCGAAGCACATGCCCATCATGCTGGACGGGGAGGCCACCGGCCAGGAGGAGGTCTCCGGGTTCCGCGACCTCGACCGCGTTGACACGAACAACCCCCGCGGCGGGATGTGTCTCGTGCTCGCGGAGGGTATCGCGCTGAAAGCCCCCAAAATCCAGCGGTACACGCGCGAACTGGACGAGGTCGACTGGCCGTGGCTCCAAGACCTCATCGACGGCACCTACTACGACGACGGCGGGGACGAGGCTGACGCCGAGAGCGCGGATGACGAAGCCGACGCCGACGAGGACGGCGAGGACGACGCGGAATCCGACGAACCCGCTGGGCCGCCCCGCGTCGAACCGGCGCAGAAGTTCCTCCGCGACCTCATCGCCGGCCGCCCAGTCTTCGGCCACCCTTCGCGCGAGGGCGGATTTCGGCTCCGGTACGGTCGCGCGCGAAACCACGGGTTCGCGACCGCTGGCGTCCACCCCGCGACGATGCACCTCGTGGACGACTTCCTCGCGACGGGCACCCAGATAAAAACTGAACGCCCGGGAAAGGCCGCGGGCGTCGTGCCCGTGGACACCATCGAAGGACCCACGGTCAAACTCGCGAACGGGGACGTCCGCCGCATCGACGACCCCGAGGAGGCGCTCGAAGTACGCAACGGCGTCGAGAAAATCATCGACCTCGGCGAATACCTGGTGAACTACGGCGAGTTCGTGGAGAACAACCACCCGCTCGCGCCCGCCTCGTACGTCACCGAATGGTGGGTGCAGGACATGGACCACGCCGGCGCGGACGTCCAGGCGCTCCGCGACTCGCCGTACGTCGACTTGGACGACCCGAGCGTCGACCAGGCACTCGAGTGGGCCGACGACTACGACGTCCCCCTCCACCCCGCCTACACCTACCTCTGGCACGACCTTTCGGTACCTGAGTTCGAAGCGCTCGCGGACGCGGTTTCCGAGGGCCACATCGACGGCGAGGAACTCGCCTTCCCCTACGACGACGAGATACGGAAGGCCGCCGAGAACCTCATCCTCCCCCATCATCAGGGCGAGTACCTGCGAGTCCGCGAGTGGAAACCGTTCGCGCGGTCGCTCGGCCTCACCGACGACCTCGAGAAGACGTGGGAGTCGCTAAGCGAGGACGCACGGGAGTGGCCGAACGCGATGAAAGCCGCACAGGAAGTCGCGCCCTTCGCCCTCCAAGAGCGCGCGCCCACCCGCATCGGCAACCGGATGGGTCGCCCCGAAAAATCCGAATCCCGCGACCTCTCACCCGCCGTTCACACGCTCTTCCCCATCGGCGAAGCAGGCGGCAGTCAACGCAACGTCAGCGACGCCGCCCGCCACACCGCCGACATGAACGCGACCCCCGGCCAGATCGAAGTCCGCCTCGGCGTCCGCGAATGCCCGAACTGCGGCGACCACACCCACGAAGCCCGCTGTGACGACTGCGGCGACTGGACCGACCCCTACTACGAGTGTCCCGACTGCGGCGTCGAAGCCCACCCGGACGAATCCGGACGCGTCGAATGCCCGCGCTGCGAACGCGAACTCGACAACGTCACCACCCAGACCGTCGACCTCCGCAGCGAATACGCCGACGCCCTCGACGCCGTCGGCGAACGCGAGAACGCCTTCGAGATTCTGAAAGGCGTCAAAGGACTCACCTCCTCCGAGAAAGTCCCCGAACCCATCGAGAAAGGCGTCCTCCGCGCGAAACACGGCGTCACCACGTTCAAGGACGGCACCGTCCGCTACGACATGACCGACCTCCCCGTCACGTCCGTCCGCCCCAGCGAACTCGACGTCAGCGTGGGAAAATTCCGCGAACTCGGGTACACCGAGGACATCAACGGCGACCCCCTCCAGCACGACGACCAACTCCTCGAACTCAACGTCCAGGACATCGTCCTCTCCGACGGCGCCGCAGAACACATGCTCAAAACCGCCGACTTCGTCGACGACCTCCTCCAGTCCTACTACGGCGTCGAACCCTTCTACGACGTCGACGAACGCGACGACCTCGTGGGGGAACTCGTCTTCGGCATGGCCCCCCACACCAGCGCCGCGACCGTGGGACGGGTCGTCGGCTTCACCTCGGCCGCCGTCGGCTACGCCCATCCGTACTTCCACGCGGCGAAGCGTCGGAACTGCGACGGTGACGAAGACTGCGTGATGCTCCTCATGGACGGATTATTGAACTTCTCTAAGTCATTTCTCCCTGACAAGCGTGGTGGGCAGATGGACGCGCCGCTGGTGATGTCGTCGCGCATCGACCCCTCCGAGATCGACGACGAGGCGCACAACATGGACGTCGTCCGGAACTATCCGAGAGAGTTCTACGAGGCGTCCCGGGAGATGGCGGACCCCGAGTCGGTGGACGTGGAAATCGCGGAGGAGAACCTCGGAACCGACCTCGAATACACGGGGTTCGACCACACGCACGACACGTCGAACATCGCGCTCGGCCCGGCGCTCTCGGCGTACAAAACCTTGGGGAGCATGATGGAGAAGATGGACGCCCAGCTCGAACTCGCGCGAAAACTCCGCGCCGTCGACGAGACCGACGTCGCCGAACGAGTGATAGAGTACCACTTCCTCCCCGACCTCATCGGGAACCTCCGCGCGTTCAGCCGACAGGAAATGCGGTGTCTCGACTGCGGGAAGAAATACCGGAGAGTCCCGCTCACCGGCGACTGCCGCGAATGCGGCGGCCGCGTCAACCTCACCGTCCACCAGGGTTCCGTCAACAAATACATGGACACTGCGATACAGGTCGCAGAAGACTACGACTGCCGCGAATACACCAAACAACGCCTCGAAGTCCTCGAAAAATCCTTAGAGAGCGTCTTCCAGAACGACAAGAACAAACAGAGCGGGATAGCCGACTTCATGTAGTAGCTTTTCACTTTGCTACGAGAGACGCGGAGCGTCTCTCGGCATGACGAAAGACGGCTCTGCCGTCTTTCGAACCACGTCGGGTCGCCTTCGGCGACCGCTCCTCGCAAAAAGCTACGCCGCCGCCAGAAGTCAGAGACTTCTGGTTGTTCAGCCAGAACGCAGTGCGTTCTGGCGATATCGCGGGTCGGCCACTACTACGTTCACTCTTCGCGCGACTGCGGGCGTCCCCGCGACGCGCTCGGATTCCAGAAATCGTCTCCATAGGCGGACAGAACTCGGATTCGTATCGACGACTCGTTCCCTGCCAACCGCGTGTGTCCGTTGCTATCAGCCACACAACGTTCCGGTATAGCGTGTTCTCCACAATACTTACCGTCGGCCGACCCGAATTTCTACGTCGGTGAACTCACAGTGACAACTCCTCGGTCGCGGGACGGAACCCTCCGCCTGGTCGTGATAGCCCTCGCAGTCGTCGTCGGCGCACCACTCCTGATGATGGTCGTCGCGTTCCCCCTGATGGGAATGTACGGCGGCATGATGGGCGGATATGGCGGATACGGTGGGATGATGGACGGCTACGGCGGGTACGGCTACTCGCCGCTCTGGGGGCTCGGCATGATGCTCGTCCTCCTGCTCGTGCTCGTCGGCCTCGCCTACTTCGCGTACCGCGCGCTCTCCGACGACGGAACGGCCACGACGGACGCCGCGCTCGACGAACTCCGTCGCGCGTACGCACGCGGCGAACTCAGCCACGAGGAGTACGAAACCAGACTCGAGAACCTCCGCGAACACACCGACGACGACCGCACGTAGCCGATGACTTCGCTCACGCGCCGCGGCCTGCTCGCCGGGCTCGCCGGAACGACAGCGTCACTGGCCGGCTGTACGACCGCACTCCCGGGCTGGCGGCGGCCCGCCGACCCGGACCGAACGCTCTACGTCGGGGCGTTCCACTGGGGGTTCGTCGTCCTCGACGACGACGGGACGCGACACGAGTCGCTCACGCGCCCCCTCTTCATGTCGCTTTCGACCATCATCGTCGCCATCAACGCGCGACGCCTCGGACACGTCGACCTCTCGGTCTGAGCGCTACTCGTCGTTCGGCCCGAGGTAGCCCCACGCCTGGAGTTTGTCGCCGTCGCCGTCTATCCAGCGTTCCCCGATGTCGTCGCGATAGTAGAGGTTCGGGATGACGATGTCGTCGATGCGCGAGTACGCCTGTTCGCGGGCGTCCTGCATCGTCACGCCCTTACCCGTCACGACGAGCGGCATCCCGGACTCGCCGGCGACCCGCCACTGGCCGTCGACGTTCTTCGCGTCCTCGATGTGAACCCCCTCCCGACTGTCGGACTCGAAGACGACCGCGGCGTTCCGCGAGTTTTCATCATACGTTTTCTCGTCGTCGAACGGGAACGGCGGCAGCACCACGCGCACGCCTATCTGGTAGCCCTGATGCACTTCGAGTTCGGGGTCGCGGCCGTGCGCGAGGTCGTAGAAGAACTCGCCAGTCCCCGATTCGAAGGACTCCTCCTGGAGCGTGATGGTCGGATACCCGAACCGGGGCGTGAACTCGAGCGGATGAACGCCGTTCTCGTTGACGATGCAGTTCAGGTCGATACTGCCGACGTACCCCTCGTCTGCGAGCCAGTCTTCGAGCCGGCCGAGCGTCCGCGAGAACAGGTCGTTGCGGCCCGCCCAGAACATACTCGTCCCCATCTCGCCCGTCGACGGCCCGATGTTCCCCGGGAAGAGCTTCTTGTGCTCGAAGTTGAAGTTGATCGGCGTGACGAACGACTCGCCGTTGAAGAACCCACAGATAGCGACCTCCACGCCCTCGACTTTCCGCTGGAGTTGGAACCCCTTCATCCGGTGGCCCCACGCCTTCTTGTACGCGCGCAAGACGTCGACGACGTCGCTCCCGTCCTCCTCGGTGCCGACGTAGAGGAGACGTTTGACGTTCTGCACCTCGCCGAGCGGTTTGATGACGTACGGCGCGGGGTTCTGTCGGACGTACTCGACGGCTTCGTCGAAGTCCGAGAACTCGCGGTGTTCGAGCGTGTTCACGCCGTTCTCCTCCAACACCTCCATCGCGTACCCGCGGTCCTCCTCCAACCTGTCCGTGTTCGGCGTGCCGCCGACGACCGCGTGGCCCTCCGCGCGCAACTCCTGGGATATCTCGCCGGTCCCGATTTCTGGCCCCGTCCAGATGTCGTCGAATATCACGACGTCCGCCCACTCCAGTTCGGCGCGCCAGTCGTCGGTCTTGGGAACGAACCCGTCCGCTATCTCCTGGTCCGACTCGGCCTCGATGTAGTACCGCACGTCGTGGCCTTCCTTCGCGACCTGCCACGCGACGTCGCCGATGAGCGCCGCGTCGAGCGAGCAGAACAGGAAGTTCTTCGCGTCCATACCGGATTGGACGACGACTTCGACCGTAAACGCTTGGGCGTCACCGCCCGTGTTTCGGCACCACCGCGGGTCCGTCCTCGGTCTCCAGCACGTCCACGGGGACGCCGTAGACGGCTTCGACGTTCTCCGGAGTCACCACTTCGGGGCCGCCCGCCGCGTGGACGCCGCCCTCGGCGAGCAACACGAACTGGTCCGCGAATCGGACGGCGACGGTGAGGTCGTGCATCGCACAGACGACGCTCCGCCCCGCGTCCGCCCACTCCCGCACGGTCTGCAGGACGTCCATCTCGTAGCGGATGTCGAGGTCGCTCGTCGGTTCGTCCAGCACGAGCGTCCCCGTCTCCTGGGCGAGGGCGCGCGCCATCGCGACCTTCTGTCGCTCGCCGCCGCTCAGCGCGCCGACGTCCCGCATCGCGAACTCCGCGAGGTCGAGTTCGTCCAGCACGCTCCCGGCTATCTCGCGGTCCTCGTCCGACGGCCGCAGCCCCATGTACGGCTTCCGTCCCATCAGCACCGTCTCGAAGACGGTGGCCGGCGCGCTCTGTTCGTCGCGCTGGGGGACGTAGCCGACGCGTTTCGCGAGGTCGCGCCGCGGTATCTCCGAGACGGGCGTGCCGTCGACGCTCACCGTCCCGGAGAGCGGCGCGCGCAGGCCGACGGCCGCCTCCAACAGGGTGGTCTTCCCGACGCCGTTCGGCCCGAGCAGACACACCACGTCACCATCCCCGACGTCGAACGACACGTCCGAGAGCACGGGCGCGTCGTACCCGACCGTGACGGAGTCGTAGGAGAGCGTCACCAGTACGCTCGCCCCCTGAGGATGAGATAGACGAACAGCGGTGCGCCGACGAACGACGTGAGCACGCCGACCGGGAGGACGAGCGGCGAGATGACGGTGCGCGCGAGCGTGTCGGCCGAGAGGAGGAGCAGGCCGCCGCAGACGCACGACGCGGGGAGTAAGAATTGCTCGTCGCCGCCGATGACGCGGCGGACGATGTGCGGGACGACGAGGCCGACGAACCCGATGATGCCGAACAGCGAGACGGTGATGGCGGTGGCGAGCGACGCCACGACCGTTCCCAGCAGGCGGGTGCGCGAGACGTTCACGCCGAGCGACCGCGCGGTGTCGTCGCCCGCCGCGAGCACGTTGTAGTCCCACGCCTTCCAGAGGAAGTAGACGGTGACGGCGAGCGCGGTCGCCCAGAGGAAGCCGTTCGTCTCCCACGTCGCGCCGCCGACGTCCCCGAACTTCCAGTAGACGAGCGTCGCCAACTCCACGTTCGTCGCGAAATATTCGAGAACGGTCGTCCCGGCCGTGAACAACGAGGCGAGCGCGATACCCGTCAACACGAGCGTCTCCGGGGACGCGCGCCGGTACTTCGCGACGACGAGGATGACGCCCGTGGAGAGGAGGGACGCGGTGAACGCGCTCGCCGACGTGAGGTAGAGGTGAGTGACGAGCACGGAGAGGCCGCTGTCCCGTACCACGCCGCCGTCGAAGACGACGATGGACACCGCCGCGCCGAACGCCGCGGCCTGCGAGATGCCGAGCGTGTACGGGGACGCGAGCGGATTACGGAGTACGCTCTGGAGAACCGCGCCCGCGACGGCGAGCGCCGCACCCGCCCCGATAGCCGCGACCACGCGGGGGAGGCGGATTCGCCAGATGACCCGGGACGCCGTTCCATTCGACTCGCCGAGCAGAATGGCGGGGAGTTGGGACGCGGATATCGCTATCGGGCCCGTGAGAACCGCGTACGCCGCCACCGCGGCGAGCGCCACCGTCGCCGCCACGATGAAGAGGACGCGATTGCGGACGTGCGCGTCGTACTCGGCGACCGTCGACATCTACTCCACCGTCATCCGCCCGAATCCGCTCCCGTACGCCTCGACCGTCGCGTCGTAGACGGCTTCGCCGACGAACTCCTCGAAAATCTCGTTCGCCTTCGCCGTCGGGTCGAGGTCGTAGTCGTCCGGGTGGAGGACAGACCCGACGTAGAACACGTTCGCGAGACTCGTCCCGAAGTTCGTCGCGTAATCCCGGGTCGGGAGGACGCCGTACACGTCGTCGTTCGCGATGGCCGTGACGTCTTCGTACTCGGGGTTCGAGAGGTCGTCGTAGGACTCGCCGCCGAGGTCGACGAACACGTACTCGGGGTCCCAGTCGATGAACGATTCCGCGTTCACGCTCGCTCGCGCCGCGCCCTTCTTCGTCTTCAGGTTCTCCGTCACCTCGCTCGCGACGTTGTTCGCGTCCGTCAACGAGAACGCCGGATACCGGGGCTGCGTGTACAGCAGGCCGTGTTTCCCGCGTCCGAGGTAGCCGATGAACGACCGCGGCCCGTCGCCGTCCGGCGCGCGCTCTCTGGCCGCGGAGATAGTCGACTTCGCGTACTCCACGAGGTCAGCGGCCGCCTCCTCGGTGCCGAGGACGTCGCCCGCGAGCGCCATCGAGTCGTAGAAGTTCTGCCGCTCGGGACCGGTGAACGCGCCCGGCGTCACCACGACCACGGGAATCCCGGTCTTCTCCTGCAGGGTGTCCGCCTTCTTCTTGCCCGCGTACCCCCACAGGACCACGTCCGGGTCCGCCTGCAGTATCGCTTCGACGTCCGGGTCCTTGCGCGACCCGACCGACGGCTTCTCCGAGAGTCCGGGGTTCGCGAGCAAGTACGGCCGCGTCGCGCGCTTCTTCTTCGTCTCCTGGCGCTCGACCGCGACCACTTTGTCCGTCGCGTCGACGTACACCGCCGTCCGCAGACCGCCCGGCCCCAGGCCGATGACGGACTCCACCGACCCCGAGAGCGTCACCGACCGCCCGAGCATGTCCGTCACGGTCCGCTCTTCGGTCGTGGTCGCAGTCGTCGCAGTCGTCGTCCCTGTTCCCGTCGTCGCAGTCCGAGTCGTGCTCCCGCTCGACGCGGTCTGACAACCGGCGAGCGCCGCCACTGCGCCGACGCCGAGTCCGGCGAGCACGTCCCGTCGCGTTCGTTGTTCCCCCATCGATACAACGTAGTAGAAGGGGGTGTATAATAATACGGTAGTATGAACCATCGCCTCCTCGTCGGCATCGACGACACGGACGAACTCGACTGGGACGTGGGCACCGGCAAACTCGCCCGCCGACTCCTCGACGACATCGCGGACGCCTTCGACCTCCCGCCCGTCGGCGTCGTCCGCCAGCAGTTCCTCGTGGACGACCGCGTCCCCTACACCACCCACAACAGCGGCGCGTGCCTCCGCTTCGACGCCCCGCGCGGCCTCGTCCCCGAGATCGTCTCGCACGTCGGCGACTACCTCACCGAGAACTGCGCGCCGAACGCGGACCCCGGTCTCTGCGTCGCTTACCGCGACGACGTGGCCACCCCGATAGTCGACTGGGGCCACCGCGCCAGCACCGACGTACTGGACGCCACTGACGCCCGCGCGCTCGCGGACGAACACGACGTCTTCCTCGACGACTACGGCGGAACGGGTGACGGCGTGGTCGGCGCGCTCGCCGCCGTCGGACGCACCGCCGAAGGCGATACCGGCCGGTTCGTGGAGTACGGTCGCCTCCGCGACTACGGCGACACCGTCACCGTGCGGACGCTCACCGCCGACGGTATCCGCGTCGTCGACGAGGACGAACAACCACTCGAAACCGGCGCCGTCGCCACCCACGGCTGGCTCCGTCCACAACTCCGCGACGGCCACCCCACGCTTCCGGTCGAACCCGACGGGGAGACCTATCGACCCGCCAACCTCGACCAGCGCGGCAGCCACCCCTGAGACGGTCGTTGCTTTTACCGGCCTCGCGCCGTCAGGAGCCAGTATGGACGCTTCGCTCCAGGGAACGACGCCGCTCGCGGAACGGGTCGAATCGGCGCTCGACCGCCTCGGCGAACTCCGGGCCGGCCCGCGCGTCCAGTCCGACGCCCGCTTCTCGCAGTCGTTCATCGCGGACCACACGGAGTTCGACTCCTACGTCCGCTTTTGTGAACAGAGCCCGTGGGACCTCGACCGACGCGACGCCGAAGACGTCCCCCGGGAGCGCCTGAACGAGTACGTCGCCGCTCACACCGACTTCGAGACGTGGGAGGAGCTGCGGACGCTGGCCGCGGAAGAAGAGATTATCGACCAGGTCGTCTTCTGACTCAGCCGGCGACCGCGTGGAGGACGTCGTAGAGCGCGAAACTGATGACGCCCGCGCCGACCATCGACCCGACCCACGACCCGATGGTGATGCCGACTTTTCGCGGGGACACGCGCGTTCCGCCAGACGACGCGGCGAGCCCGCTCCCGACGATACTCGCTATCATCACCTTGTTGAACGAAATCGGGATGCCGAACACGATGGCGAGCTGCGCGATGAGGAACGCGGGAATCAGCGCCGCGATGGAGCGTCTCGGACTGAGCGACGCGTACTCGTTCGAGACGGCTTGTACGAGCCGCGGACCGCGTATCCACGCGCCGAGGAGAATCCCGCCGCCGCCGAGCGCGAGCAAGTAGAGCGACGGAAGTCCGAGGTCGGACTCGAAGATGGCTTCGAGCGGCCCGGTCGCCAACCCCACCTGCGTCCCCCCGCTCGTGAACACCACGATAAGTCCGAGAACGACGAGGAACTGATTGATGCCCGCGGTCTCGTCGCGCGCTAAGAGTGCGCGCGTCGCGACGAGCGCGAGGACACCCACGACCGCGCTCACGGCGACCATTCCGAGCGTGTACGACCCGCCCACGCTCGTTGGCAACACGTCGTACGTGGTCGCGAGATAGCGCGCAATCGACCCCTGTCCGCCGCTCGCGGTCGGAATCACCGTCAACTGGATGTTCGCGAGCGCGTACCCGACCGCGCCGCCGAGCAGTGGGATGCCGACGAGTTCGGGGATGGCGTCGCTCCCGAGGCCGCGTGCGAGGCCGTACGCCAGCACGCCTTCGACGATGGGTATCGCGAACCAGAACCCGAGGATGACGACGTACTCGTGGACGGCGAACCCGCCGCCGAGCGCGATACCGGCCCCGACCATCGCGCCCGTAACCGTGAACGCGGACGGAATCGGATAGCCGCGCGAGTTCCCGATGGTGATGAGCGTCGCGGCGGTGAGCAGCGCGGCGGCCGCGGCGAGCGGCGTGATGGACGGACCCGTCACGAGGTCTTTCCCGATAGTTTCGGAGATGCTGCCGCCCTGCAGTATCGCTCCCGCGCCCGCGACGATACCGACGAGGAACGCCGCGCGAAGCACCGACAGCGCGTTCGCCCCGACCGCCGGGGCCACCGGAGCGGAGTTACTGTTCGCGCCCACCGTGAACGACATGAACAGCGCCGCCACCAACGCCACCGAGAGAACGAGCGCGAGCCCGGCCATCAGTTCGGATGCGCTCTTGCGGCGATTGGCGTCGACGCCTCGATGCGACCGAACGGAGCCTCCATTTCCCCGAAACTCGGGGTACGAGGCTGATGAACCCATCGGACTCCACTATTCCCGCCACCACGTACGCCTCGAACCCACCCGCCACGAACGATTCTGTATCGCGATATGTGATTTATCATTGGTCGCCGTGGGCGGCTTTTATCGTACCCGGCGTCGAAAATCTGTCTATGGCAGACGAACCAACAGTCGGGCTCGGTGCCACGATCTACGACGAGGACGGCAAGAAATTGGGGACCGTTCGCGGGTTCGACGAGGACGGCTTCTACGTCACCACCCGCGACGGCGTCGAATCACTCTCCATCGAACACGAACGCGCCGGCCACGAGTTCGGCGAAGCAGAGCTCATGTGGCGGTGTTCGGACTGCGGCGAGATGGGCGACCTAAGCGACGGACTGCCGGAGACGTGTCCGTCGTGTGGCGTGGAAAAAGAACGGCTCTTCTACTGGACCGAGGACTAGAACGGGGCCTGCGGCCCTTCGTCTTCTTCTTCGCCGTCGTCGGTCGTCTCACCGGGGAACGAGGGGCTCATACCGCCGCCGCCACCGTGCCCGCCGCCCATTCCGGTCTCGGCGTGCACTTCGTTGATCTCGGGGATCTCCTTCGTCATCCGGGACTTGATCGCCTGAATCGTCATCGGGCTGATACCGCAACCGGAACACGCACCACCGAGGGCGATGCTGACCGTGCCGTTCTCTCGGTCGATGTTCTGGATAGCGTGGTCCCCGCCGTGCATCTGAATCTGGGGGAAGTTCCGGCGGAGGAAGTTGTTGATTCGTTCCTCCAGGTCGTCGCCGGACTGGCTCTCGGTGCTCATACGCCGGAATAGGGTTCGACGCGGCTTAAGTTCTTGGACCTACGCGAATCCGAACGTTTCCCGCAACTGCGTCTTCAACTCCTCGACGTAGATATCGAGCGTCTCCGCCGCTTTCTCCTCGCCCACGGGCACGCCCGTCAGACGGTCGAGCGGGTCCTCGGGGAGTTCGATGCTGAACTCGCCGTCGCCCTCGTAGTGGGGTTCGCTCTCGTTCAAAATCTGCTGGTCGATGCCGTGAATCAGCGTCGAGTCGTACGTCCCGTTCAGTTCGTTGAACGCGCGCTTGTACGCGGTCTGGAGCTGCGGGAAGTACGTCGTGTACTTCTCCTCCTCGAACTCCTCGGGCGTGAAATCGGCGGGCATACCCGAAACCGGGGCCGCGACGGCCAAAAACGGGCCGATTCACCATCGATAAATCCTATACGACGATATAGAATACCGGTCTGCGTCCATCGACGCAGACTTACCGGGGACGTGCGAACCGCCGGTATGGGCCGCCGCCGTCGCTTCAAACTCGCCGCTATCGGGACGTTCACGGCGACGCTCTGCGGGTTCGTCGTACTGGGGATGACGCGCGGATTCGTCGGGTACGGGAACGCCCGCCTGCTCGCCGCGCCGTTCGTCGCGCTTGGCGTGCTCTGCGCTGTCTACGCGTTCTGTGTCTCCGTCCTCGTCGTCGCGGGCGTCCTCGAACTGGACCCCTGACTACGCGAGTTGCGCCGCGACCAACCGGTTCGCCTCCGCGACGAACTCTTCTTCTCTCCCCTTCGGGACTGTCGCGCCCGCGGCGACGGTGTGACCGCCGCCGTCACCGTCGACAGCGCGGGACGCCTCCCGCATCACCACCGAGAGGTCGAGGCCGTCGTCCACGAGGCGTGACGTTCCGCGCGCGGACACCTTCACCTCCTCGTCGTTCTTCTCCGCGAACGCGAGAATCGGTTTGTCGTAGCGCACGCCGTCCGCGCTCATCGCCATCCCCGCGACGATGCCGACGATGGTCTCCCGTATCTCGTCGCCCGCGTCGAACCACTGGACGTGCTCTTCTTGGGTGACGCCCGCCGATTCCACCCAGCGCACGCCCGCGGAGAGGTTCTTCCGGTGGTTTCGCAGGAGTTCGCGGGCCTCGGCGAGCGCGTCGCCGCGGTCGCCGAGACAGACCGCGAGACCGACGTCCGCGCGCTCGTAGCGCGCCGTCGCGTTCAACAGGGTGGAGAACTCGCTCGCGTCCCGGACTTCGGTGCCGGGTTCCTCGCGGGCGAGCGTGTACGTCGTCCCCACGAGGTCGTCGATTTCGTCCGGGCTAACGCCGTTTCTGACCGCGCGCCGGATGAGCGCGCTCGCGACTTCCTGTTTCGCTTCGACGTCGAGTTCCGCCCACGTGAGCCAGTCGCCGTCCGTCCGCAGGTCCAAGTCGAGTCCGGAGAGAAATCGCACCGCGCCCTGTCGGTCGTTCGTGATTCCGGGAATCCGGACGTCGCTCGCGTACGCGAGCAGTTTCGGGAGGGGCCGGGTCTGGACGCCGTAGACCGCGAGGCCGCGCGCGGTGTCGAGGACGCCCGCTTCGACGCCTTCCTTCGCGACGACGGTGTTCGCGCCGACGAGTTCGCCGTCGGTCGTCTGCATGTCCCCCACCGCGCCGACGATGGCGAGCGCCGCGAGGTCGCGGTTCTCACGGCCGCCGAGCGCCCGCGCGAGCACGTACGCCGCTCCCGCACCGGAGAGTTCGCTCCCGCCGTCGACGCCCTCCAGCAGCGGATTCAGGTGGTTCTCGATTTCTACTTCGGCGGGCTGGTGGTGGTCGGCGACGACCGGCGTGAAGTCGTACTCGACGATTTCCTCCAGTTGCCCGCTCCCGAAGTCCGTGAACAGCACGGTGTCGTACCCCGCGTCGGCGATATTCGCTATCTCTTCGGGGCCGAGTTGTTTCTCGAACCGCGTCTCGTGGTCGATACCGGCCCGCGTGAGTGCCTGCGAGGCGACGCCCGCGCTCGTGAGGCCGTCGGCGTCGATGTGAGACACTAAGAGGACGTCTCCCGCGTCGCGGAGCGTTTCGGCGCACGTCTCGGCGCGCGCGGCGAGCTCCGGGACGGGACTCGACACCGTAGACTCACTCATCGCCCGAGGATAGTTCGTTCTCGCGTATAAACTCCCGGCTCAGTTGTCGAGCGCGTCGAGTGCGGCGTCGGCGAGCGCCTCGAAACTCGCCTCCTCCGGGACGACGTCCACGTCGAGGCCGTGGGATTCCGCGGTGTCGCGGGTCGGGTCGCCGATGGTGGCGACGACGGCGTCGTTCAGGCCTTCGATTGCTTCGTCGCGGACGCCGCGTTCCGTCGCGGCGTCCACGAAGTGTTCGACCGTGAGCGACGAGGTGAACAGTGCGGCGTCCACGTCGCCCATCGCGGCTTCGTCCGCGGAGATGCCGCTCGCGTCGGGGCGGACGAGTCGGTAGAGAACGGTCTCGTGGACGTACGCGCCCGCGTCGTTCAGGCCGTCGAGCAGGACGGGACTTCCGTGGTCCGAGCGCGCGACTTCCACCCGCAACCCACCGACGCGTTCGCGCAGGGCCGCCACGAGGCCGGTGGAGGAGTACTCGGCCGGCGTCACCGAGACCTCGAACCCCCTCGTTTCTAGTGCAACCTGCGTGCTCTCCCCGATAGCGCAGACGGTGCCCGGACTCTCCCAGCCCGCGTCGGCGACGATTTCCGCGCCCGTCTTGCTCGTGAACACCACGAAGTCAGCCTCGGTGCGCGGCGTGTTCCCGGTCGGTCGCACGGCGAGCATCGGGTCCGCGACGGGTTCGACGCCCCGCGATTCGAGGTAGTCCGCGGCCGATTCGAGGCGGCCGTCGTCGGGCCGGAAGACGGCGACTCTACGCATCCAACCACTCCGCGACGTCGTCGCGGACGCGAACGACCTCACCGATGACCGTCACCGCGGGCGGTTCGATGCCTTCCTCGTCCCGAACGGAGACGATGGTGTCGAGGGTGCCCGTGGCGACGCGCTGACCGGGCCGCGTCCCCTTCTCGACGAGCGCGACCGGCGTGTCTGGGTCCATCCCCGCCTCGCGGAGTTCGCGCGTGTACTCGGGGAGTTTCCCGACGCCCATCAGCACGACGATGGTGCCGCCCGTCTCGGCGAGCGCGTCCCAGTCGACGCTCGACTCCTCTTTGGTCGGGTCCTCGTGACCCGTGACGAGCGTGACGTTCGACACGAAGTCGCGGTGGGTCGCGGGAATCCCCGCCACCGCGGGCGCGGCGAGCGGCGACGTGATACCGGGCACGACCTCGAACGCTACGTCGTGGGCCGCGAGGTACTCCATCTCCTCGCCGCCGCGGCCGAACACGAACGGGTCGCCGCCCTTCAGTCGCACCACGTCCTTGCCCTCGCGCGCGAGTTCCACGAGGCGGGCGTTAATCTCCTCCTGTGGCGTGCGTTCGCCGCCCGCGCGCTTTCCCACGTCCTCCCGGCGCTCCTCGGGGATGGAGTCGATGATCTCGGGGCCGGGGAGTTTGTCGTGCAACACGACGTCCGCCTCCTCGACGAGCCGTTTCGCCTTCACGGTGAGGAGTTCCGGGTCGCCCGGACCGCTCCCGACGAGGTAGACGCGGCCCGTCATCCCCGCCGCGCCTCCTCGATGAGGTCCGCCGCCCCGCGCTCCCGGAGGTCGGCGGCGAGTTCCGTCGCTTCGTCCGCGTAGTCGTCGATGTCGAGTTCACGCGTCTCCGTGACGCTCTCCGACCCGTCCTCGCTGAACACCTGCACGTGCGTCCGCACGACGCCGCCCTGAATGAACGCGTGCACGCCGATGGGCGCGATGCAGCCGCCGCCGAGTTCGGAGAGCACGAGGCGTTCAGTCGTCGTTTCGACCCGCGACCGCGGGTGGTCGAGCGCGTCGTGCACCGCGTCCGCCACCTCGCCGTCCACGGCCGTCACCGCGAGCGCGCCCTGCCCCGGCGCGGGCACGTGTTCGACGGGCGGTAACTCCGCGAGTTCGACGTCGTACGCGAGCCCGCTGCGTTCCAGCCCGGCGCGCGCGAGCACCACGCCGTCGTATTCGGTATCGAGTTCGCGCTCCATCGCGGCGCGTTCGAGGTCCGACAGCGAGTCGAACCACTCCTCGATACTCAACTCGAACTCGGCGTCCTCGTCCTGATGGATGTCGTCGCCGTCGCGCTTCTGGTCGCGCGCCTCCGCCGACTTCTGTTCGTCGCGCTCCGCGAGGCGGCGTTCGTGTTCGCGCTGTAATCCGGGCGCGAGCAGCTTCTCCAACCGTGTGTCCACGTTCCCGCGAATCGGTTCGACGGTGAGGTCGGGGCGCGCGTGAAGCACCTGGGCTTTCCGCCGCAGGCTCGACGTGCCGACCGTCGCGCCCTCCGGGAGGTCGTCCAACCCGACGCCGTCCGGTGTCACGAGCACGTCGCCCGCGCTCGCGCGCCGCGGCACCGCGGCGGTCACGAGGTCTTCCGGCACGTCCGTCGGCACGTCCTTCATCGAGTGAACCGCGATGTCCACCTCCCCCTCCAGCACGCGCTCGTCCAGCGCGCGGACGAACGCACCCGTCTTCCCCAAGTCCTGGATGCGTTGGTCCGTCACGCGGTCGCCCTCCGTCTCCACCTCGATGACTTCGACCGTGTACCGTCGGTCTTCGAGGGCGGCCTGCACTTCGCCCGCCTGCTGCCGAGCGAGCTGGGAGCCGCGCGTCGCCAGCCGTATCGGCTCGCTCTTGTCCATACCGATAGTGAGGGGTCGTGGTTGAAACCCCCTTCGTCACGCGCTCCGCGTCGGCAGCGGACGCAGACCGACCGCCTTCGTGCGCGCACGGAGGTACGCGACCGACACGGCCGCGTCCACGAGGCACGTCGCGGCCGCGCCGAAAACCACCGCGTCGACCTGTGCCGTTCCGGACGTCGCGACCGCCCACGCAACCGAAATCAGTCCGATACCGACCGCGAACCACGCGCCGTACTCGTAGGGCGTCGAATCGGCGACCGCTGGTTCGCCGCCGTCGGTGTCGCGTTCCAGTGCGAACGGGAGCACGAGCGCGACGACCACGAGCGGTGGGCCGAGTGCGACCAGCGGGAGCGCGACGTACTCGCGAACCCCGAGGCCGCCGAGCGAGACGCCCGCGGCGGTGACGCCGAGCCCCGTCCAGAGCGCGCTCACCGCCCAGAGGATGGCTATCGTGGGCGCGCCGAGCGCCCAGTACCACCACCGCGACATTCAGGGGCGGCCGACGACCTGACTGCGCTTCGTGAGGTAGTAGACCGCGACGACGAGTTGGACGATGGCGACCGCCAATCCGATGACGCCGAGGATGGCGTAGAACGTCGGGTCGGGCTGCCACTCCTCGAAGCCCGCGTCCCGAATCGCCCGCGAGTCGTAGTAGATAGCGAGCGGGAACATCAGTCCGAACGCGAGCGCGAACACGCCGAACGCGACCAGCGCGATGAACGCGACGCCGAATCCAGCCCCGAGTTCCGAACTGCTCGTCGTGACCGCCGGGGCGGCGGTGAGGATGACGAGCACCATCAACACGTACCCGATGACGCTCGCGACCGGGATGGCCGCGATCCAGTACCACCACCGGGACTCCACTCCGCCGTCGACACTCTCTGCCATACTACGCCGTGGGAAAGCGAGACAAATAAAGGTAGACGCCGATTCAGACGACGTCGGCGTACGCGTCGATGGTGTCCGCGACGTCTTCTTCGGTGTGTCCGTACGCGACGAACTGGCTCTCGAACTGGTTCTGTGAGAGCATGATACCCGCGTCCTGCATCTGCGGACGGAACACGCGGTTCCACCGGTCGACCGCGGCGTTCGCGACGTCGCGGCCGTTCTTCGGGGTTTCGCCGTTCCGCGTGAACACGACCTTGAACAGACTATCGGTCCCGACGACGGAGTACTCGGGGGCCTGGTCCGCGATGACGTCCTCCAGTCCGGCGCGGAGTTCGTCGCCCAACGCGTTCACGTGGTCGTAGACGTCTTCTTCGGCGGCGAACTCGAGCGTTTCGAGGCCCGCGGCCATCGTCACCGGGTGCCCGGAGAACGTCCCCGCCTGGAAGACGTCGCCCGCGGGCGTGAGTTCCTCCATAATCTCCGTCTTCCCGCCGATAGCGCCGACCGGGAAGCCGCCGCCGATTATCTTTCCGAACGTCGTCAAATCGGGACTGAACCCGTACTTGCCTTGGGCGCACTGGAGGCCGCCGACCCGGAAGCCGGTGATGACTTCGTCCCATATCAACAGCGAGCCGTGTTCGTCCGCCAAATCGCGGACCGTCTCGTGGTAGCCGGGTTCGGGTTCGACGATACCCTTGTTCGCGAGAATCGGTTCGACGAGCACCGCGGCGATGTCGTCGCCGTGTTCCTCGAACGCCTCGTGGGCGGCCTCCTCGTCGTTGAACGGCACGGGAATCGTGTGCTCCGCGAACGACGCCGGAATCCCCGGGGAGGACGGCTGACCCTGTTCGGAGACGAGCGTGGACTCCTGCGCGCCGTGGTATCCTGATTCCATCACCACGACCTTGTTCCTGCCAGTGTAGCCGCGCGCCAACCGCACCGCGGACACCGTGGCTTCGGTGCCGGAGTTCACGAACCGCACCATCTCGACTGACGGAACGTGGCGCGCGATGAACTCGGCGTGTTCGACCTCGAGTTCGGTCGGCATCCCGTACATCGGGCCGTCCGCGGTGCGGGATTGAACCGCCGCCGTCACGGACCCCGGGAGGTCGTGGCCGAGCAGGAGCGGGCCGAGGCCCATCACCCAGTCGACGTAGCGGTTCCCGTCCGCGTCGATGACGTGGCCCGCGTCGCCCGACTGCACGAAGCGCGGGTACGGTACGGGGGCGGCCCGGACGGACGAGTTCACGCCGCCCGGCAGCACGTCGAGCGCGCGGTCGTAGAGGTCGCGCGACTTCTCTCCGTTCATACTCGCCGGTTCGTCCGAGAGGGCAAAAAGCGTGTGTTCCGCGGAACCATCGGCGACGCGCGCCGCCGCCCGAGCATTTAGGCGCTGGAGGGCGTCTACGCTGTATGCGCGACACTCTCCCCGCGTCGACGCGCGTCGGGCGCGTCGCGCTCACCGCGACCGACGTCGACGAACTCGCGGCGTTCTACCGGGACGTGGTCGGCCTCGCCGTCATCTCACGCACCGCCGACCGCGCGACCCTCGGCGCGGGCGACACCCCGCTCCTCGAACTCCGCGAGGACGCGTCGGCCCAACCGCGGCCCGCGTCCGCGGCCGGCCTCTTCCACACCGCGTTCCGCGTGCCCGACCGGGGCGCGCTCGGGGACGCGCTCGACCGCGTCCACGACCGGTGGCGGTTGACCGGAGCGTCCGACCACCGCGTCAGCGAGGCGCTCTACCTCCGGGACCCCGAGGGCAACGGTGTCGAGATATACCGCGACCGGCCGCGCGACGAGTGGCCGACCGCGGACGGCCGCGTCCGGATGACCACGGACCCCCTCGACCTCGACGCGCTCGCCGCGGACGCGTCCGGCGCGGACGCCGCGCCCGCCGACACCGACGTCGGCCACGTCCACCTCGAAGTCACGGACCTCGACGAGTCACGGGAGTTCTACGTCGACGCGCTCGGCCTGCGGCTTCGACAACAGATGGGGAACGAGGCGCTGTTCGTCGCGGCCGGCGACTACCACCACCACGTCGGACTCAACACGTGGAACCACCGCAGCGCGCCCGCCGACGGCCGCGGCCTCGACTGGTTCGAACTCACCACCACTCCCACAGGACTCGACGCGGCGGTCGACCGACTCGAAGCCGCCGGCTACGCGATAGAAGAAACCGAAAACGGGGCCACCGTACGGGACCCCGACGGAATCGAGGTCCGATTGCGTTTCGAGGACTAGACCGCCTCGGGGCCTGTCTTCCCGGTGCGGACCTGGTAGGCGTCGGAGACGGGGATGACGAACACCTTCCCGTCCCCCTTCTCGCCGGTGTGCGCGGCTTCCGCGATGGCGTGCACCACGTCCTCGGCGGGGATGTCGGCGACGACGCACTCGATTTTGACCTTCTGGTGGAGGTCGACGGTGTACTGTTCGCCCCGCCACTGCCCCTCCTTCGCGGGCTGACTCCCGCGCCCCGAAACGTTCGTCACCGTCAGCGACGGCGCTCCCACTTCCGCGAGCGCTTGCTTCACCTCACTGAGGCGGTCCGGCCGAATGATAGCCATCACGAGTTCGATTTCGCTCTCCTCCATGCGTTCGACGTCCACGCCGCCGTCAGTTAGGAGTTCCCCGTCCTCCGATGACTCGTTCTTCCCACCATCCGTGCGCATTTCACCATCGTCGGGTGCGGGGCGTTCGCCCGTGCGCACCCCACCATCGGCCCGCATCGTCGCTTCTTCACCGCCGAACTCGGGGTAGGCGGCGATGCCGTGTTCGCCCTGGTCGAGGCCGAGTTCCTCTTCTTCCTCGGCGACGCGGAGCCCCCAGACGGAGTCCGCGAACTTCAGCGCGACGCCGGTAGTGGCGACGGTCCACACCGTGATGGTGAGGACGCCGACCACCTGCATCACGAACTGGGTGGCCGAGAAGCCGGCCACCGCGAACACGGGGATGAGGATGGTGCCGATGGCACCCGCGCTTCCGTGCACGGCGAACACGCCGCAGACGTCGTCGATGTTGAGGTTGTCGACGACCCAGCGGTAGACCAGCGGGGTCTGTACGCCGCCGATGAGCCCGATGACGAGCGCGCCCCACCACGTGACGTGGACGCAGGCACCCGTGATGGCGACGAGTCCGGCGAGCAGTCCGTTCGCGGCGAACAGCGGGTCGGGTTTCCCCTCTTTTATCGTCGTGACGAGGGTGGAGCCGACCGCGCCGATACCCATCGCGAGCGTGGTGTTCAGGGCGACCCGACCGAGGAGGGAGCCGTTGTAGGTCACGTCAGCGAGGGAGGTCGCGTCCGCGGGAATCGAGAGGACGGCCTGCGTGCCGACGTTGAACCCGTACCAGCCGAACGCGAGGATGAACGTCCCGACGACCGCGAACACGACGGAGTGTCCGGGTATCGGGTGTGGGTCGCCGTTCTCGTCGAACCGGCCGCGACGGGGGCCGACCATGTACGCGGCGACGAGGCCGGCGACGCCGCCGAGCATGTGGACGACGGTCGCGCCCGCGAAGTCCTGGTAGCCCGCGCCGATGGCCTGCCCGAGGAAGCCCGCGCTCGACAATAGTCCGTCGCCGCCCCACGCGAACCCGGCGACGACCGGGTAGATGACTGCCGTGAGGCAGATGGCGAGGAAGACGTACGCGCCGAACTTCATGCGTTCCGCGACGGCGCCGGAGACGATGGTCGCCGCGGTCATGGCGAACACCGCGCCGAACAGCCAGCCAGTCCACGCGCTCGGGTCGTCGATGTACGCGAACGCCGCGCTCAGACTCGTGACTTCGCCGCCGGTCGTGAGCGTCCCGGCGAGCGCGGCGACGCCGCTTCCGACGAGGAAGAAGACGAGCACGCCGAGCGCCCAGTCCATCATGTTCTTCATCACGACGTTGCCCGCGTTCTTCGCGCGGACCTGTCCGGCTTCGAGCAGCGCGAACCCGGGCTGCATGAAGAAGATGAGGAAGCTCACCACCAGCACCCAGACGGTCTGTGCGCTGCTGGCGAGTCCGATGATGTCCGCCATCTACGCGTCACCTCCGTCGCGCTCCCACAGCGGATTATCTTTTGGACACTTGTCTACCAATACACTCAAACTGTGTGCAATCATCACCTGATTCACGAGAGAATGGCACGGAATAGCGTACCTTAACCGTTTGCTTCCGAAAAACAAAATTATTGGCGTGTTGGTGGACGTATGGACGGAATTAATTTGAATACCGTCTGTATAAGGATGTAATCTGCGCGGTTGTTCGGCAAATGTCTCCGCAGAACCTTCCGAATGTAGTGTAAGAAGTATTATCGTTCGGGCGGACTCGTCGCGCACGACACGCCGCGAAAACGACCGGTTCTCAGTCGAGCGACTCCGCGACCTGCTCCGCGAAATACGTGACGACGAGGTCCGCACCGGCGCGCTTCATCGAGAGCAGACTCTCTATCGCGGTCTCCTCGAGGTCCAGCCATCCCTTCTCGGCGGCCGCGTGCAACATCGCGTACTCGCCGCTTACGTTGTACGCGGCGACCGGGTGCTCGAACTCGCGCCGGACGTCGCTCAGCACGTCGAGGTAGGGGAGGCCGGGTTTCACCATCAGCGCGTCCGCACCCTGCTCTACGTCCAATCGCGCCTCCCGGAGGGCTTCCCGGCGGTTCGCGGGGTCCATCTGGTAGTGCCGCCGGTCGCCGAACGCGGGCGCTCCGTCCGCCGCGTCCCGGAACGGCCCGTAGAACGCGCTCTCGTACTTCACCGCGTAACTCATGATGGGCGTGTTCTCGTAGCCCGCCGAATCGAGGCCTTCCCGGATCGCGCCGATCATACCGTCCGTCATCGACGACGGCGCGACCATGTCCGCACCCGCCTCCGCGTGCGATACAGCCGTCTTCGACAGGAGTTCGAGGGTTTCGTCGTTCTTCACCGTCAGCCCGTCTCCCTCGCGCGCGTCCGGTTCGAGCACGCCGCAGTGGCCGTGTTCGGTGTACTCACAGAGACAGACGTCCGTGATGACGTACGCGTCCGTCTCCTCGCTGATGGCGCGAACCGCGCGCTGGACGACACCACCGTCCGCCCACGCACGCGACCCGCGCTCGTCTTTCTCTTCGGGAATCCCGAACACCATCACAGCCTCCACGCCCGCATCCAACACTTCCTCGACCCGCGCCACCGCCTCGTCGACCGGCACTCGCTCGTGACCCGGCATCGACTCGATGGGAATCCTGGACTCCGTCGTCGCGTCCACGAACACCGGTACCACGAGGTCAGAACTCGAGAGCGTCGTCTCACTCACCAACTCCCTGATTCTATCCCGCCGCAACCGCCGCGGCCGCCGCGTCAAATCCATACCAGAACCCTGGAACGCCGCGGCTAAAAAGCGTTCGCGGAGAGGGAACCGAGACGGGTTCGAATCAACTTCTGAGTGATCAAGGTAGTCGTGAACCGCCCGAAAGCCCCCGGCCTCTCGGGTCGGGAGACTCGCTTCGCGCGCTCGCCAGTCGCGTCGTCGCGCATCGAAACCGACTTTCGCCGGTCGCTCCACTCATCGGTGTGCCTCCTTCGAAGAGACAGTTCTACGCGCTCTACCTCGCGCGCTTCGCGGGCGGGTTCGGGTTCACGACGGTCGTGACCTTGCTCCCGAAGTACGTGAACGAACTCCACGCCTCGGGCCTGATGACGGGGCTGTTCTACACGGCGTTCACGCTCGTGCAGACGGTCGCGGTCGTTCCGCTCGCCTACTACGGCGACAGCGGGGACAAGCGCCGCGTCCTCCTCGGGTGCCTCGCGCTCGGCGCGCTCGCCTATGCGGCGTTCGGGTTCGTCGGCTCGACTGGGGGATTGCTCGCCGTGCGCGCGGTGCAGGCCGTTCCCGTGACCGGAATGGGGTTGATGACGCTCGGGATGGTCGGGGAACTCGCGACGACTGGGACGCGCGCGAACCACATCGGGAAGGCGAACGCGAGTCGGTTCGCGGCGTCCATCGTCGGCGGACTCGCCGCGGGCGCGCTCTACCAGGGCTATGGCTTCGCCGCCGCCTTCCTCCCCGTCACCGTCCTGTTCGTCGTCGCGTTGGTCTCCGTCTTCCTCGTGCTCGACGCCGACGACACCCGCGTCCCCGGCTTCCCGTTCAGTGACCTCGCGGTGAACCGCCGCATCCTCACGCTCTCCTCGTTTCGCGCGCAGTACGCCGTCGCCGTCACGCTCGTCCGGTCGTGGGTCCCGCTGTACGCCGGCGTCGAAGTCGCGCGCGGCGGCCTCTTCTATCCCGCGTTCGTCGTCTCCGTCGTCCTCGTCGCCGAGAAGTTCACGAACATGTGCTTCCAGCCGTTCACCGGCCGCCTGAGCGACCGGTTCGGCCGCACGCTCTTCGTGTTCGGCGGCGGCGCGGCGTACGGCGTCGTCGCGCTCCTCGTCCCGCTCACGCCCGCCATCGGCGACGCGCTCTCCCTTCCCGCGACCTATCCGTATCTCGGGGAACTCAGCGCCGCCTTCCTCCCCCTGCTCTGTCTCAACGGCCTCCTTGGTATCGCCGACAGCTTCCGCGAACCCGCGAGCATGGCGCTGTTCGCCGACGAAGGGTCGGATGGCGACGGCGTCGCGTCGAGTTTCGGCATCCGCGAACTCGTCTGGCGGCCCGGCAGCGTCCTCGCGCCGCTCGCCGGCGGGTGGCTCTGGGGCGTCTACGGCATCGACGCCGTCTTCTACCTCGGCGGCGCGGCCGCGCTGCTCGGCGCGTTCACCTTCCTCGGCGTGCTCGCGCGCCTCCACGGCCCCGGCGCGCTCACCGAGTGGTAGGGCAAGGCACTTACCGCCTGCCCGGAATCTCCGCGTATGAGTTCCCCCTTCCTCACCGGCGACCGCGTCACCCTCCACACGCCCACCGAGGACGACGTGGACCACTTCTTCCGCGCGTGGAACGACCGGCGAATCCGAACACCCCTCTTGCTCTCCGCCCCGACATCCCGCGACGACATGGAAGAACGCCTCCTCGACGGCGACGGCGTCCGGTTCGTCGTGCGCGCCGACGGCGACCGCGTGGGCGCGTGCTCGCTTTTCAGCGTCGACGAGACGCACGGCAACGCCACCGTCTCCTACTGGATAGCCCCCGACCACCGGAAGCAGGGGTACGCGAGCGACGCCCTCGACGCCGTCTGCGACTACGCGTTCTCGGAGCGCCGCCTCAACAAACTCCGCGCCGGGCTCGTCGCGTCCAACGACGCGTCCGCCGGCGTGCTGGAATCCGTCGGGTTCACGCGCGAAGCACGCCTCGAATCGGAGTTGTTCTACGACGGCGACTACGTGGACGAACTCCGATACGGCCTGCTCGCCGAAAACCACAAATAGCAATTCTTTTACGCTATTTCGGAGTCGACGTGGTATGCGCTCCGCCCTCCACGCAGAAGCCCTCCTCCCCGTCGCCGTCTTCGGATTCCTCGTCACCAGCAGCGAGTCCGCGAGCGACGTCCTCGTCCTCGCCCTCCTCCTGACGCCGTTCGCGTCGCTCGGCGGCATGTACGCCCTCGAAACACTCCTCGAAAACGAAACGGCGTAACTCCGGCCCTAGCGGGCCGCGAGCGCTTCCACCACGAGTTCCGAGATATCCGTGATTTCGATGTCGTCCTCGTAGTTCCCGGTTTTGCGGCCGTCTTCGTACATCGTCATGCACATCGGGCACGCGACGACGAACCGGTCGATTCCCGGGCCGGCGTCGGTGTCCTCGAGTGCTTCCCGGATGCGTTCCTCGCTCGGTTTGGGGTCTTCGTCGAAGTCCATCCAGAGGCCGCCGCCACCGCCACCGCAGCAGAAGCTGTTCGCGCGGTTGCGCGGCATCTCGTCCAAGGTCACGCCGGTCGCGCGGATGACCTCGCGGGGCGCTTCGAACTCACCGTTGTACCGCCCGAGGTGACAGGGGTCGTGGTAGGTGACGGTGTAGTCCAGTTCGTTCCCGGAGAGCCCGAGGCGGTCTTGGGTGACGAGTTCCTCGACGACCTGCGTGTAGTGGTAGACCGAATCGGTGTTCTCGAAGCCGAACTGGTCGTACTCGTTACTGAACGTGTTGAACGAGTGGGGGTCGGTGGTGACGATCTTCTCGTAGTCGCACTCCTCGAACGCGGCGATGTTGTCCTCCGCGAGCATCTCGAAGAGGCCTTCCTCGCCGACGCGGCGGACGTCGTTGCCGTCGTTCTGCTCGTCCTCGTAGAGGATGCCGTAGGAGACGTCGGACTCGTGGAAGATGCGCGCGAGCGAGCGAGCGACCTTCTTGTTCCGCTCGTCGTAGCTCGGGTAGTCGCCGACGTACCAGAGGAACTCGACCTCCTGTTCGCGGGCGTCCGGCACGTCGAAGTCCAGCTCTTCGACCCAGTCCGGGCGCTTGCGTTCGGGGTCGCCAAAGGAGTTCCCGTTCTGGAAGAGGTCCATCATCGTCTCCTGGACGTTCTCGTCCATCTGGCCGGACTCGGTGAGACGACGGTTCATCTCCGTGAACTGGGTGACGTGTTCGATTTCGACCGGACAGGCGTCCATGCAGGCCATACAGGACATGCAGGACTCCATCGTCGAGGAGTCGATGACCGAGGTGCCGCCGTCCGCGACGATGGCTTTCTCCTCGCCGCCCGCGTCGAGGCTCTCGCGGTAGTTCTTCAGATCGAGGATGACGTCACGCGGGTCGAGCGGGCGGCCGCTCGCGTTCGCGGGACACACCGACGAACAGCGGCCGCACTTCGTGCAGGCGTCGTGGTCGAGCAGTTGTTTCCAACTGAAGTCGTCGATGTCGCTCGCGCCGATCTCCTCGGGGCTCGCGTCCTCGGGGACGCGGGGGAGTCGGCGGCCCGCGTCCTCGTCTTTCGTGACGACGTTCGCGAACGAGGAGATCATGTGGAACGGCTTCGCGTACGGCACCGACGCGACGAAGACCAACGCGATGAGCGCGTGACTCCACCAGAGCGGCGCGTACGCCGCGCTCGCCATCTCGGGGGTGACGCCGACGAACTGGAGCGCGTCCTTGACGAACCAGCCGACGAAACTCACCACTTCGAACGAGACGTCGCGGGACGCGCTCGTCCCGAGGATGCGCACGCCTTCCTGGAGGAAGCCGCCGACGCCGAGGAGGAACAGCGACCAGACGAACAGGCCGTCCTCGGTGGAGGTGTGTTTCCCCCAGAGGCGGTCGGTGCGCTTCCAGTACCGCCGGTAGAGCGCCATCCCGACGCCGACGACGAACAGGAGGCCGAGCGCGTCCATCACGACGGAGTAGGCGAGGTAGAAGTCGCCCGTCCAGAAGGTGAATCCGAACACCTTCTGCGCGATGTCCATGTCGATGGCGAGTATCGTGGTGCCGATGAGGAGCGTCAGGAACCCCCAGAGGATGAACAGGTGCATTATGCCCGCGTAGCGGTCGCGGTCGAACTGTTTCTCGTTCGACGCCACGATTTTCGCGGCGGAGAGGATTCGAGCGCCGAGGTCGTTCACGCGTTCGCGGGGGTCCTCGCTCCCGCGAGCGTACCGCGCGAACCGGTCGTACAGGCCGTACAGGAAGACGACGATGGCGACGGCGGCGAGGTAGTAGAACACGGCCTCCCCGACGTGGCCGATTCGCCAGAACGTCGGACGCGTCACGTCCGCCGTCTGCGCGAGTAGTGACATACGCGTATTCGAGTCCACGAATCGCATAAAGGTTGCCACAACGGCTAACTGTGGGCGAACGGTTCTCGGACGCTATTGCCGGTATACGTCGGTGGCAGGCGCGCGAAGCGGACTGTTCATCCGAGTATCGTCCACGGAGTCCCGGCGAGTGCGAGGACGGCGGCCGCGCCGACCGCCAGCCAGTCCGCGTACCCGAACGCGAGCGGTGGCGGCGTCGGGTCGTAGGAGAGACAACGCGCGCGCATCGCGACCGCGAGACGGTCCGCCCGCTGGAGGGCGCGGCGGAGGCCGCCGATTCCGACGAGTCGAACGCGCTCGCGGACCGTCCGTTGGTCGCCGAGGCGGGCCGCGGAGGCCTCGCGCAACCGCCGCACGTCTTCCTGCAGGAGCGGGAGGGTGCGGAAGACGAGCGAGACGCCAACACCGAGCAACCGCCCGACGCGCCCGGGGACCAGCCACTGGACGGCGGCGCGCGACTCGGAGACGGGCGTCGTGTGGACGTAGCCCGCCGCGAGCGCGAGCAACAGGAGCGTCCGATACGAGGCGAGGGCTGGCGGGACGGCGTCCGCGGCGACGAACCACGGACGCCCGAACGTGAATCCCTGCACGACCGGGGCGAGCACGAGGAGCGGGAGGACGGCGACGTACTCCCGCATCGCGGACACCGGGTTCAATCGACAGCCTGCGAGTGCGACGCCGACGAGCGCGGTGCCCGCGAGCAGCCCCGCGGGTGTCGTGTGCGCGAACGCGGCCGCCGCCGCGCCGATCTGGAGCGCGAGTTTCGCGCGCGGGTCGAGGCGATGGCCTATGGACTCGCCGGGTTCGTACGTCAGCACGGCTCTCGAACGTCCCCCTCGGTCAGTCGGTCGCGCACCTCCGCGGGCGCACCGTCGGCGAGAACTCGACCGTCAGCGAGGAGGACGAGTCGGTCAGCGCGCGCGAAGACATCGCGGAGGTCGTGCGTGACGACGACGAGACTCGTCCCCGACTCGTGGAGTTCGTCGAGGCGCGCGAGGACGCTCTCTCGGGCCGGCTGGTCCAATCCGGTGAATGGTTCGTCCAGCACGAGGTGGTCGGGCCGCATCGCGAGCGCGCCCGCGATGGCGACGCGTTCGCGCTCCCCGCCTGAGAGCCGACTCACGAGTGCGTCCCCTCTCTCTTCGAGGTTCACCGCGGAGAGCGCGCCGTCGACGCGCGCGTCGATTTCTTCCCGGGGGAGGCCCAGGTTCTCCGGGCCGAACGCCACGTCCTCGCCCACCGTGCCGGCGACGAACTGGTCGTCCGGGTTCTGGAACACCATCCCGACGCTCGACCGCGCGGCCACGAGGTCGTCGCTCACTCGGGTTCCGTTCACCCGGACCTCGCCCGCGTCGGGTTCGAGGAGGCCGTTGAAGTGCCGGACGAGCGTGGTCTTCCCGCTCCCGTTCGCGCCCGCGAGCACCACGAACTCGCCGTCGTCGATGGTGAGCGAGACGCCGTCGAGCGCGCGGTCGTTGCCGTACTCGTGGACCAGACCGTCGACCGTAATCATCAGGCTGCGGTGATGTCGTCGGCGCGCACCGCCGCGACGGCGGCGACCATCTTCAGGAGTTCCGCGGGGACGAACGGAATCGCGGTGATGGTCGTCGCCTCCACGAGACCGACGTTCCCGACGTACGCGTAGAAGACGGTGCCGAACGCGTAGATGACGACCGTCGCGACGGCCATCCCCGCGACGAGACGGGGGAGCGAAATGTCGTCCAAGTCACTGAGACCCTCGGTGCCGTGCGCGGCGTACCCGACTATCGCCGCGGCGAACGGGTAACTCCAGAGGTAGCCGCCCCACTGGCCGAACAGCGACCCGAGGCCGCTCGCGCCGTACGCGTAGACGGGGACGCCCACCGCGCCCGCGACGACGTACAGCGCCATCGCCCCGAACCCCCAGACGGGACCGAGGAACGCGCCCGCGAGGAACACGCCGAGCACCTGCAGCGTGAACGGAACGCTCGTCACCGGCAGTTGGAACGACACGTACGCGAACACGCCCGTCAGCGCCGCGAACAGCGCGGCGCGCGCGAGATTTCCGACGACTTCGTCGCCGACCAGTTCGACGGACTCGTGGTTCGTACTCATACCTACACCGCCCTCGTCAACCGAGTTTAAACTCTCGGTTTACGAACGCGTGTTCTCATCCCCCAATAGACCTTTGGTGTCGTAGAACGTTTCCTCCCATCATCATGGACGAGAAGACCGAGGAACTCCGCGATATCTTCATCGACGTGACGGACGAGGACACCGTCACCGAATCGCAGGAGGAAACCCACGGAACCCTCGCCTCGAACACCGAAATCGAGGACCGCCTCCGCGACACCATCGAACACATGCGTGACTCCCTCGACTTCTCCACCAACCTCTCCACGGACGACTACATCCACATCGTCCGCGGATTCTACGCCGACGACACCGACGCCGACATCGCCCGCGACCTCGACACCAACCCAAAGAAAATCGCCCGCGCACGCACCGACCTCCACCTCCTCCGCGACGCCGACCTCGACGCCCCCTTCGACCTCGACGACCTCAAAAACCGCCTCGACGCCGGCGAAACCACGACCGACATCGCAGACGACCTCGACGTCAGCCCCAGCACCATCCGCCGCTACCACCGCATCGTCGACGCCCAACGCGACATCCGCCGCGTCAACGACCGCTACCGCGACGAATTCGACAGCATCCTCACCGACCGCGAAATCGCAGAACCCCTCACCCAAACCGTCAAAGAAGACGGCCTCGACGAAGCGACCGAAGGACAGGAAACCAATCTTTCGTTCTAGCAAGCCCTTTTGCCGGCGCGGAGCGCCGGCAAAACCCCTTGCAGATTCCCAACCCTTGCCGTCGGCGGACGCATGCGGACGGCTCCGCCGTCCGCGGCATCATCGCAGTCGCTTCCGCCCCGCCCCGCCCAGCACCGCTTCCGCACCGCACCGCGTCCGCCCAGCACCGCTTCCGCACCGCACCGCGTCCGCCCAGCACCGCTTCCGCACCGCACCGCGTCCGCCCAGCACCGCTTCCGCGCCACTTCAGCACCGCAACCTCCCGCATTCCGCTGTTTTCGTGTCCCTCGCCTCCGCCCGGGCGTGGTTCGTCCGTAGTCCGGTAGTTCGACAGACGCGGACCGAAAGACCGACCCACCTCGCCCCCCTCGTGGTGACAATCGAATGTCCGTCACGCAGATCAAGGACCCTATCCACGGGTACGTCGAACTCGACGGGGCGCTCGTGGACGCCATCGTCGACACGCGGCCGTTCCAGCGGCTCCGTCGCGTCCGACAGTTGTCCGCGACGAACCTCGTCTACCCGGGCGCGAACCACACCCGATTCGAACACAGTCTCGGCGTCTACCACCTCGCGCACACCGTCTTCGAGAACCTGCGCTCCGAACCGTACTTCACGCGGGACGCGCCCACGGACGCTCTCGACCGAATCCAGCGCACGCTCGAGTGCGCCGCGCTGCTCCACGACGTCGGCCACCCGCCCTTCTCCCACCTCGGCGAACGCTACCTCGACGCGGACGACCTCCGCGACCGGCTCGCAGCCCACGGTCTCCAGGACGCGTTCGAGGCCGCGGGCGTCTCCGCGTCCGCGCTCGGCGACGCCGCGCCCCACGAACTCCTCGGCTGCCTCATCGTCTTCGAGGAGTACGCGGACGCGCTCCGCGACCTCGGCGTCGACCCCCACGACGTGTGCGCGCACATCCTCGGGTACAGCCTCGCGTTCGAGCGCGGCGGCCGCTGGCAGCACGGCGTCGCCGCCCAGATACTCCACTCGCCCATCGACGTCGACCGCCTCGACTACATCACGCGCGACAACGACATGTCCGGCGCGGACGTCCTGAGCTTCGACACCGACCGAATGGTCGCGGCGTACACCGCTCACCCCGACGAAGGACTCGCGCTCTCCGACAAAGCGCTCTCCACCATCGGGAACTACCTCGAAGGCCGCATCGCGGTCTACATGTGGGTGACCCAGCACCACAAGTCGGTGTACGCCCACGCCCTCCTCGGCGCGTTACTCTCCGAACTCCGGGAGGTCGACGACGTCGCGCCCGTCACCGCAGACGACGTGCTCTCCGGCTACGTCGACGACAACACGCTGATGGAACGCCTCCGCGTCGCCGCCCGCGATAACCCCGACAGCACACTCGCCGCGCTCTACGACCGGTTCGCGTCCCGTCGGTTCCCCGAGACGTGCTGGAAGCACCGCATCGCGTACGCGGACCGCGTGGACGCCCCCCTCGACGTCTTCGGCGACTGGCTCACCGAGAACGCCGACCGCCTCGAACGCGCGCTCGCGGACGAACTCTCAGTCCCCGCGCACGAGGTCTGGATAGAGCGGTCCTACGTCCCCGAGTACGAACCCGGCGAACTCCGCGACATCCCCATCGCGTACGGCGGCACCACGCGCTCCGTCGGCGACTGGGGGCTGTACGGCGACCGCGCGTTCGACAGTCCGATTCCGTTCGTCTTCGTCCCGCGCGGCGTCGAGAAGAACGCCACCGCCGCGCTCACCGACTGGTTCCACGACGAGCACTGACTCCGCGAACGTTCAAGTACGAAACCGGGGCCAACCGGTGGTATGTCCGAGTCCGTGTCGTTCGGCGACCTCGCCACTGCGGCCTACTGTCCCCGCCAGCTCTACTATCGCCGCCGCGACCCGCCGGACTCCCGGCCGGCCGCGATGGACCGCGCGGTCGACCTCTCCGCGCGCTATCCCGGTCTCGCGGTGGCCTCCGACACCGCGCTCTCGACGTTCGACATCGCTGTCGCGCCTGACACGTACCGGCGGCGGATGCGCGCGCTCGCGGAGCGCGACTGCTGGCGGACCGTCACCGATCCGCCGGAGACCGACGTGTTCCTCGACGGCCGGGACTGCCGGGGGAAGGTCCAGAAAATCGGCTACGACCCGCTCCGGCCCGTCCTCGTCTCGCCGGGTGACCCCGCGGAGTCGGGGGTGTGGGAGCCACAGCGCGTGAAAGCCGTCGCCGCGGCGCTCGCGCTCGCGTGGCGCGAACGAACCCAGGTCGAGTCGGCGCTCGTCGAGTACCCGCGCCACGGCGTCGTCCGCGAGGTCAGACTGACCGCCCGCAACCGCGCGCTCTACCGCCGCACGCTCCGCGCCGTCCGCGGCCTCGACGGCCCGCCGCCCCGCCTCCACGATTCGGCGCGCTGCGGGAGTTGCGACTATCGTACTGAATGCGGGACGAAAACGAGGACGCTACGCTCGCTCCTCTAACCACGCCTCGACGCGGTCCGCGTCCGCGCCTGCGCGATGGACGACGCCCTCGCCGGGGTCGACGACCGTGCTCTCGCCGCCGGGCGTCTCGCCGCCGTCGAGGACGACGCTCGCGGCCTTCCGAATCTCGGGGTCCACGTCGCTCGCGCGCCGGGCGTTCGAGCGACCGCTCCGGTTCGCGCTCGTCGCCGTCACCGCGCCCGCAGCGTCGAGGAACTCCAGCGCGAGGTCGTGGTCGGGCACGCGCACCCCCACGCGCTCGCGGCCACCGGTGAGCGCGTCCGGGAGTACGTCGCGCTTCTCGCACACGACGGTGACCCGGCCCGGCAGGAACTCGCGCATGAACGCTTCCTCGCGTTCGCCGACGCGCACGTAGTCGAGCGCGGTGTCGACGTCCGCGACGGCGAACGACAGCGGGTTCGAGCGGTCGCGGCCCTTCGCGGCGAACACGCGCTCTATCGCGCCCTCGTCGGTCGCGTCACCCGCGAGACCGTACACGGTGTCGGTGGGGTAGACGACGAGTTCGCCGCGTTCGATGGCGCTGGCGGCGTCTGCGACCGACATCAGAGGTCCGAAACCGCGTCTTCGAGTTCGTCGTAGTCCGGGAAGTCCGGCCACTCGGACGCCACCCACACGTACTCGACGGTGCGGTCTTCGCCGACGACGTAGACCGCGGGTCGCGGTTCCTCGACGCCCGCCATCCCGTCGAGGTCGTGTTCGATACCGTACTTGCGCGCGACGCCGTTCTGCGGGTCGCTGAACAGCTGGTAGCGCTCGATGCCGCGCTCGTCGATGGTGGTTTTGTGCTCGTACGGCGTCGAAATCGAGAGGCCGACCACTTGCACGCCGTACTCCTCGAGCGCGCGCTCGTCGAGTTCCTGCCACGCGTACGTCGTCGGGAACGCGCCGTCCATCGGGTGGAAAACGAGCACGACCGGCCCGTCGTCGAGGAGGTCGGTGAGCGACGCGTCCTCCCAGTACTCGTCGTTCACGAGCGGGCGCGTGAAGTTCGGTGCCTGGTCGCCCTCGGCCACGTGGTCGATGTCGGGTAGACTCACGACGTCGAAATCAACCATCAGTTCTCACCTCCGTCGGAGACACTTCGACGTGACTCGGAGTCGCTTCGCGACTCCTCACCTCCGTCTCCGTACGTCTGTTCGATGTACTGGACGATGTTCCCGGATTCGGCCATCGCGACGCCCGTGTTGTCGTCGATGATGGCGGGGACGGTGCGCGCGCCGACCACGCGCTTGACCGCGTCCCGCTCCGAGTGCAGCGGCTCCACGAACCGCGAGTGATACTCGATGTCGTACTCGTCGAGTTTGTTCACCACGCGCTCGCAGAACGGACACGCCTGCAAGCGGTACAGCAGTACGTCCGCGTCCGCACTCTCCGGTGTTTCCTGGGCTTCGCTCGCACTCATACGATAGCGTTGGGTCGAACGCGGCGTAAACGTGTTGCCCGCGGCGAGACGCCGATACGGGGAGTAACGCTTAATCCCGCGGGGCTGAAAGGCAGAGCCACTGTGGGTTTATCTCCACCCCTGCTACCCCTGGTGTTCGGCGTGACGCTCGGGACGGACGGGTACGCGGTCCTTGGAATCGTCGCGATAGTCCTCCTGATGGGTTTGTCCGCCTTCTTCTCGTCGTCCGAGATAGCGATGTTCTCGCTCGCTCGCCACCGCGTGGACGCGCTCGTCGAGGAGAACGTGCCGGGCGCGGACGCGGTTCGCTCCCTGAAAGAGGACCCGCACCGGTTGCTCGTGACGATTCTCGTCGGGAACAACCTCGTGAACATCGCGATGTCGTCCATCGCCACCGGGTTGTTCGGCCTCTATCTCTCGCGCGGGGAGTCCGTCATCGCGGCGACGTTCGGCATCACCGCGCTCGTCCTCCTGTTCGGCGAATCGGGTCCGAAGTCGTACGCGGTCGAGAACACTGAATCGTGGGCGCTCCGGGTCGCGCCCATCCTCCGGCTGTCCGAGCGCCTGCTCTACCCGCTTGTCGTGACGTTCGACTACCTCACGCGACTGGTCAACCGCATCACTGGCGGTCGCGCGGCCATCGAGACGTCGTACGTCTCCCGTGAGGAGATTCAGAACATGATCGAGACGGGTGAACGCGAGGGCGTCATCGAGGAGGACGAACGCGAGATGCTCCAGCGCATCTTCCGGTTCAACAACACCATCGCGAAGGAAGTGATGACGCCGCGGCTCGACGTGGACGCCGTGCCGAAGGACGCGTCCATCGACGAAGCCATCCAGACCTGCGTCCAGTCCGGGCACGAACGCCTCCCCATCTACGAGGGGAGTCTGGACAACATCATCGGCATCGTCGCGCTCCGCGACCTCGTGCGCGAGCAGTCCTACGGTGAGGGCGACGGCGTCGGCCTCGCGGACCTCATCGAACCGACCCTGCACGTCCCCGAGTCGAAGAACGTGGACGAACTCCTCCAGGAGATGCAGGAAGAACGCGTCGGGATGGTCGTCGTCCTCGACGAGTTCGGGACCACGGAGGGCCTCATCACGACCGAGGACCTCATCGAGGAGATCGTCGGCGAGATACTGGAAGGAGAAGAGGAGAAACCGATGACGTTCGTCGACGACAACTCGGTCGTCCTCCGCGGCGAGGTGAACATCGACGAGGTGAACGACGCGCTCGACATCGACCTCCCTGAAGGCGAGGAGTTCGAGACGGTCGCGGGGTTCATCTTCAATCGCGCGGGCCGCCTCGTGGAGGAGGGGGAGACGTTCGAGTACGACGGCGTGGAACTCCGCGTCGAGAAGGTGGAGAACACGCGCATCATGAAAGCGCGCGTCACCCGTCACGTCACGGACGACGACGAGGAAGCGGACGTGGTGGAAGCGACCGAACCCGACGACTCGTAGTTTTTTCTACACCGACTCTCGATTGGGTGTATGGCCTCCACGCTCCCCGTTTCGGCGGTGCGTAGCGCCGCCTACCTCCTCGCGTCGTTCGCGGTCGGTCTCGCGTACTTCGTCTTCCTCGTTACGGGGGTCGCCGTCGGCGTCTCCCTGCTCGTGTTCGTCGTCGGCGTGTTCGCGCTCGCCGGGACGCTCGCCGTCGCCCGTCACGTCGCCGCTATCGACGCCCGCGCGACCGCCCGCCTGTTCGACTTCTCGCCGTCGTCACTCCCGTCACCCGAGTCGACCGAGGGGGTACTGGACGCGGCGCTCGCCGAGTTCACGCACGCCCCCGACTACCGCGCCGTCCTCTACCTCTGCGTTCGCATCGCCACCGGGTTCGTCGGTCTCGTCGTGGTCGTCACGTGGCTCGCGGTGTCCGTCTCGATGGCGCTCGCGCCCGCGCTCTACGCGAACTGGACGTACACGGTCGGGGGCTACGCGGTGACGACGCTCCCCGCGGCGCTCGCGGTGCTGGTCGGCGGCGTTGCCGTGTTCCTCGTCGGCGGCTACGTCCTCGCGAAAACCGTTCCCGTCGTCGCGCGCGGGTCAGTCTCCCTGCTCAGATAACCGCGCTCACCGCCGCGTACGCGCCGTAACTGACGCCGAGCGCGAGCGCGAGCGACCCGATCCACGCGAGCACGGTGAACACCATCTTCCGCCGACTCACGCCGCCGCCGACGCCCGCCGCCGCGTACCCGCTCCCGACGATGGCGGAGACGATTATCTCGTTGAACGAGACGGGGACGCCGAGCAGTACGGCAGTTTGGGCGATGGCGAAACTCGGGATGAGCGCCGCGATCGATCTTCGAGGTCCGAGGTTCGAGTAGTCCTGACTGAGCGCTTTAATCATCCGGGGTGCGCCGGTCCACGACCCCACCAGTAAGCCGAGTCCGCCGCCGACGAGGAGGTAGACGGTGGGAACGTCGCCGCCGATGAGCGGGAACAGCGGGCCGACGGCGAGGCCGACCTGACTCCCGCCCGCGGAGAACGCGACGAGACCGCCGAGCGCGAGGAGGAAGTGGCGCTGGCCGCGTTCCGGGTCGGCGCTCACGTCCCGGTAGAGCGCGAGCGCGACGACGGCGGCGAGCGCGAGGGTGACGAGTACTTCTATGGCGAGTTCGTATTCGCCCGCCATCGCCGCGGCGGCGCCCGCGACGGACCGACTCGGCACGTCCGGCGAACCGAGGAGGGCGAACTGGACGTTCGCGACGAGCGCGCCGACGACCGCGCCCAGTACGGGAACCGTAACAGTATCCGCGTCGATGGACCGGAGCGCGCGAGCGGTGGCGTACGCGATGCCGCCGCCGACGAACGGCACGAGCACCCACATCGATGCGATGACGCGGTACTTCGCCCACGCGGGCGCGCCACCCATCGCGAGACCCGTCCCGACCACCGCGCCCGTGACGGTGAACGCCGTGGCGATGGGGTAGCCCGCGAACACGCCGACCGCGACGAGGACGGCGGCGATGATGAGCGCCGTCGTCGCGGCGAGCGGCGTGAGCGTCGGCCCGAGAACGAGTTCGTTTCCGACCGCCTGACTGACGTTCTGTCCCTGTAAGACCGCGCCCGCGAGTCCGAGAATACCGACGACGAATCCCGCGCGCATCACGGGTATCGCGTTCGCTCCGACTGCGGGCGCGAAGGGCGTCGAGCCCGACGACCCAGCGCCGATGGCCCACGCCATGAAGAGACTCGCGACCGCGGCGACGACCAGCACCGCGAAACCTGCCATACACTCCGGTGTGTCGGCCGACGCCTAAGGGTGTCGGCTCAGTTCGTCGTGTGGTTCGCGTCCGGTTCCGTCGTCGGCGGTTCGACGCCCTCCGCCGCCTCCACCGACGCCGTCTCCTTTTCCGTGTCCACGTGCCAGCGGTCGACGTCCTCGTCGTAGGACTCCAGGTGTTCGCGGACCTCGTCCTTGCGGTCGTCGTCGTTCACGTTCACCTCGAAGACGAACTCGTCCTGTGAACGCACGTACTGGAGGTTCGCGCTCACGAGGTCGTTGTCGAAGTAGTAGGGCGCTATCTGCGTCATCACCTTCCGATAGACGGTGTTCTCCACCGCGCGCAGGGCTTTCCGGCCCGCGGTGTCCGCGGCGCGCGTCACGTATTCGATGGAGTCGTACCACTTCTCCATCGCGCCGTTCACGTCGTCGGATTCGAGTTTCTCGTAGGATTCGCTCAAGCGTTCGCCCGCGGATTCGAGGTCGTCGTCCGGGGATTTCCCGGCGCGTTCGCCCTCGCCTTCGCCGACGCTCGCCTGTTCTGCGGTCTTCTCCGAGACTTCGTCGTCGATGCGCTCGTGGGCTTTCGGCCGCCACTCGTTCCACGCTTCGAACGCGTCCGACTCCACGCCCGCCTCCCGGAGCGCGAGCGTGATGCGTTCGCCGTGCTCGACGATGTCGCCCCAGTCGCCACGGACTTTGAACCCGGAGATGCTCTCTTCCATCGCGGTTACGACACGTAGTCGCTTCCCGGGTTTAGGTGTTATCGCTGTGAATAGGTGACACGCGCCGCCCAGTCGTTCAGGCGGTCTTTCACCGCGCCCAGCGCGCGGACGTGGCCGGAGACGGCGCGCAACTGGTCTTCGTCGACCTCGATGCGGTCGCCGTCGTAGGGGTCGAAGTCCGCGCCGGTGGCGTCCGTCACGGCGGTCATCGCGCACCGTCCGCACGCCTCAACCTTTTCTTTGACGCCCATACACGACCTCTAGCCCTCGAACCACATAAGCGGTGTGCCACTCGCTAACAAGAGATAAGGGCGTGCGCGGCCTCCCCGGACCTATGGGATATCACGTCGTCGACCCGGACGACATCGCGCCGACGCCGGACCGACCGTCGGAACACCGGTCGATAACGCGCGCGGTCGGACTCGCCGAGATGGGATTGAACGTCTACCGGGCGGAACCGGGCGAACAGTTGCCGCTCGTCTACCACGTCCACGACGAACAGGAAGAAGCGTTCTACGTGCTCTCGGGCGCGATGCGGGTGGAGACGCCCGACCGCGAGTACGACGTGAACGCGGACGAAGTGTTCGTCGCGGAACCGAACAGTCCGCACCGCGCGTACGTTCCCGAGGACGCCGAGGAGACGGCGCGCGTGCTCGCGGTCGGCGCGCCGTCGGTGGACGACGCCCACCCCTACGATGAGTGAGACGATAACGGGCGTTCCGGACTGGGAGGACACCTATCTCGACCGAGTGAGCGACCGCCTGATGCACAGTTACGACCTCTCGAAGGACGAAACCGTGGGCGGCGAGCGCTTCGACCTCGTCGGCCACCTCGAAGTCGAGAACCGAAAACAGTTCTTCCATCCCGCGCTCTCCTACGCGGAACACGACGCCCGCGAACACGTGTTCGCGCGCCGCGTCGACGCCGTCTCGATACCCGACCTCGAACGGCTGCTCGACGTCGGCCACGACCTCGCGGCGGAGTGGATAGACGCGGACGAACAGCACTACGAGACGGCGTTCACGTTCGTCCTCGTCGCGCCCGAGATACCGGCGGACGTCCGCGAGTTCGTCACCGACCACGGCGGCCGCACCCTCCTCAAGTACGGCTACTTCGGACGCTACGAGGTGAACCTCGTGGTCGTCGCGCCCGACGACCGGGAGACCGTGGCGAGTCGGCACGCCGACGTCGCGGCGGCGTTCTCGCTCTGGGAGGACGTGACGCCGGACCGGAAGAAAGGGTTGCTCGAACGGGTTGTCGGTCGGTTCCGTTAGTCGTCGCCGCTCGCGGGTGCGGACTTACCCATGCCGCGGACCTTGCTGATGTTCTGGTAGCCGATGTAGACCAGCGTGATGCCGAGTCCAGCGAGTACCAGCGCGAGGACGCTCTGCAGGCCGAGCGAGAGTTGCGCCGCCGTGCCCGACGCCTCTCCGAACGCGTTCACGTTCTTGATGAACGCGATGTAGACGAGGGCGATGATGGTGACGACGAACATCAGGATGAGCGGGAGGCCCGTGCTGATGAGCTGTTTGCTGTCGTCCCAGTTCGCGAGCCAGACGGTCGCGGTGAGCAGTGCGAGCGCGGCGAGCAGCTGGTTCGCGCTGCCGAACAGCGGCCAGAGGCTGTCCCAGGTGCCGGACGCGACGAGCGCGTACGCGACGACGCACTGGATGCCGGCGTTCACGTAGCGGTTCGTCACCGTCTCCTGCACGCTCGTCTCGGGCGTGTCGACGATCTCCTCGAGCATGTACCGGCCGAGGCGGGCGGCCGTGTCGGTGCTCGTGAGGAGGAAGCTCACGAACACCAGTCCGATGAACGGCGCGCCGTACTCGACGGGGATGCCGATGGACTCTATCATCACCGCGCCGCCCGTCGGGAAGTTCCCGAGCGCGCCGGCGACGCCGCTGGAGAAGTCGGTGAGGCCGATGATGGCGATGGCGGCCGTCGCCGTCGCGGCGAGCAGGCCTTCGCCGAGCATGCCACCGTAGCCGATGGTGCGCGCGTCGGACTCCTGGTTGAGCTGTTTCGCCGTCGTCCCGGAGGAGACGAGGGAGTGGAACCCGCTTATCGTCCCGCACGCGATGGTGACGAAGAGGAACGGGAACAGCGGCCCGAGCGAACTCACCCAGCCTTTGAACGCCGGGAGGTTCGCGGTGGTGAGGTCGTAGGACGTGCCGCCGATGGTCGCGCCGCCGGTGCCGACGAGCGTGCCGACGATGATGCCGACGAGCATCCCGCCGACGCCCGCGTACAGCAGGAACGAGGACAGGTAGTCCCGGGGCTGGAGCAGCATCCAGACCGGGAGCGTGCTCGCGATGAACGCGTAGATTATCACGACCGGAACCCACGCCGCCCGGTTCGGGTTCTGGCTCGCGGCGAGCGGGAGCCAGTCACCGCCGTTGCCGAACAGGACGATGACGTCGCTCGCCATGTCGGCCCGGTCGAACAGCGCGACGGGGTACTGGATGCCGATCCAGACGCTCGCGAAGATGGCGGCGACGAACACCACCGTCCCCGGGATGAACGGTAAGTCGAGTTGGTACAGGTACACCCCGAAGACGAGCGCCAACGCGATGTATATCATGCTCGCGGACGCAGCGCTCGGGAACACGTCGAAGACGATGGCGACGACGAACGCGAACACTGCGATGACGAGGATGATGGTGAGGAACGCGAACCACAGCAGGAGGTTCTTCCCGCGGTCGCCCACGTACTCCCCCATGATGTACCCGATCGACTTCCCCTCGTGGCGCAGACTGCCCGAGAGGCTCATGAAGTCGTGGACTGCGCCGAGAATCGGGTTCCCGACGGCGATCCAGATGATGGCTGGTAGCCAGCCGAACGCCGCGGCGGCGGTTATCGGCCCGACGATGGGTGCGCCGCCGGCGATGCTCGAGTAGTGATGGCCGAGGAGTACCGGTTTTTTCGAGGGGACGTACTCCTGTCCGTCCTCGTATTTGTGTGCTGGTGTTTCTCGTTCGTCGTCGAGGTCAACGAAGTTCGCGAGGTACTTCGAGTATCCGAGGTATCCCGCGCTGAACACCACGAGTACTGCGATGACCATCCAAATTACTGCTACCATTGTGTGACACTCACAAACGCGTTTTTAACGAAAGACGATAAAACTTGCTTCGAGATTTATATACTTTCTGTCCCACTTACTCCATCGGAATGTCGAGTTCTGCAGCCACTTCCGCGAGCACGTCACCCTTGACTTCCGACACGCGGGACTCGATGGTCGCCTCGACGGGCGGGGAGAGTGCCTCCCGAGCCTCACGGATTCGTTCGCGTTCGTTCGCACACCGCTTCCGGAGATACGTCGCTCCCCGGCCGTTCTCGTCGTCGTCCGGCTCCGGCGTCACCCGATTCACCACCAACCCGGAGACGTCGAGACCGTACTCCGAGAGCTGGTCGATGGCGCGCCCCGTCTCCCGCACCGAGAGTTCGTCCGGGTTCAGGACGAGATGGAAGGACGCGTCCGTCTGCAACGCCTCCTTCGCGAACTCGAACTTCTCCTTTCGCTCGCGCAAGTGCGCGATAATCGGGTCGTCTTCCGCGCGCCGCCGCGCCTCCCGTTCCCCGATAGCAGCCTTCTCGAACAAGTCGATGGACTGCGCGCGCTTCTCGACCAGTCGGTCAACCCAGTCACCGAGGTACTCCGGGAGCGAGAGCAGGCGGAGCGTGCCGCCCGTCGGTGACGTGTCGAACACCACGCGGTCGTAGCCGTCGTGGTCGCGCATCACGCGAATGAACCGGTCGAACAGCGCGGCCTCGTACGCCCCCGGCGTCTGGTGGGCGAGCTCTATCTGGCGGTCTATCTCGTTCACGATACCCGCGCTCACCTGCTCGCCCATCCGCCGACGAACGTCCTGCAAGTGCTCTTCGACCTCCTCCTCTGGGTCGATCTCCATCGCGGACAACCCCTCGACGCCCTCCACCTGCTGCGGGTCGTCACCGAACTCCTGGTCGAACACGTCGCCCGTCGAGTGCGCGGGGTCCGTGGACACGATGAGCGTCTCCAACCCCGCGTTCGCGCACTTGTACGCGTACGCGGACGACACGGTCGTCTTCCCGACGCCGCCTTTCCCGCCGAAGAACGTGAAAGACGTCATCAGAAGTGGTACTGTTGGCCCTTACGTTCGATGAGCGAGTCACGGTCCCACATCCGGCGCTCCCACTTCTCGAAGTCCTCCGCGAAGTAGGGGAGGAGTTCGACCGTGTAGTAGGACACCGGACTCGGAATACCGAACGCGTCCGCGAAACACGCGAAGAAGAAGGCGTCCTCCGCGTCTTCCGCCTCCTTCTCGATGTTCTCGAACGCCGGATGCTCTATCATGCCGTGATAGAGGCCGTGCGCCACTTCTTCGAGCCAATCGCGGGCCCGACCGAACTGTTCGTGGACGGTCATACGCGACCATCGAACGCCCACGTGAATAAGTACCGTGGTGAGTGTTACGACACGTCACCTTACGGTGTGTCGCTCGTCCGAACGTATATGCCACCGTACACTCCACTGACACCATGGACTCCCGCTTACCACTCGAACTCCTCCTCGGTGTCGCGATCCTCGTCCTCGTTGTCGCCACCGGAGAACTCTTCCTCGGACTCATCGCTCTCCTCCTGTTCCGCATCCTCTCTACCCTCCTCGACATCCGGGACAGAATCGACGAAACGAACACGCCCACGACGCGGTAAACTACGACACGTCCTCGGCGAGCGCGTCAAGCGCCCGCTCCAACTCCCGACGGCGCTTCCACGCCGCCACCCGATCCGAGAGGAACCGTGGCCACAGACCGAGTGACACCGTCGAGGAGAGCGTCACCACCGACCCCTCGTCCTTCGACGCCACCGACACCTCCGTCCGCATCGACTCGAACGGCCCCGCCTCCCCCAACTGCTCGTACGCCCACCCCGACTCAGTCTCCCGCACCACGAACTCCGCCGACACCCCCGGCATCGACGCCGTCACGTACGTCCCATCCTCCCCCACCTCCGTCCCCGTCACCGAAAACGTCCCCTCGTACTCGATGAGCGCCTCCGGGGAGAGCGCCCGCTCCACCGACTCACGCGGCTCCTGCACGAACCGAGACGCCTCCACAGTACGCATACCTCGACTGTGTAGCCAGCCATCGAAAAACTACCGGGGAAACGGAATTTCGTGGCGACCGAAGGGAGTCGCGGTGGCTCACGCCTCGCTTCGCTCAGCGCTCGCTTGTTCGGCGGCGCTACGCGCCGCCGTGGCTCACGCTTCCCTTCGGTCAGCGTTCGCACTTTCCGCGACTCCCTCCGGTCGTCGCGTTGGCTCGCGTCTCACTTCGTTCGCGCTCGCTTGTTCGGCGGACTCTTCGAGTCCGCCTTGGCTCGCGCCTCGCTTCGCTCAGCGCTCGCCTGTTCGGCGGCGCTACGCGCCGCCTATCTCGTGAATTTTAAACCCTCACACTCCTACTCTCCCGAATATGCCAATCGAGGACCGGGAGAACGCGTCGGTCATCACGCACGCGCTCGCCAAGGACACGCTGTCGCGGATTCGGTCGAAGGAGATGGAGCAGGTGGGGTTCCGGAAGGGACTGGTGAAGCTCGGCCGCATCTGCGGGTACGAGGTCATCGACGGCGCGATGGAGACCGAGTACGTCCAGATAGAGACGCCGCTCGCGACGACGACGGGCGAGCGCGTGAAGGGACTGGACGACGTGGTCATCATCAACGTCCTCCGTGCGGCGACGCCGTTCGTGGAAGGCCTGTTGAAGGCGTTCCCGCGCGCGAAACAGGGCGTCATCAGCGCGGGCCGCGACGAGTCCGCCCAGCGCGAAGACGGGTCGTTCCCCATCACCGTCGACTACGTGAAACTCCCCGAAATCAGCGAGGAGGACACGGTCATCGTCGCGGACCCGATGCTCGCCACCGGGTCGACGATATGCACGGTCCTCGACTACGTCCTCGACGACCAACCCGACCCCGAGAACCTCATCGTGCTCTCCGCCGTCTCCGCGCCGACGGGCCTCCTCCGGGTCGACGAGGAGTTCCCCGAAGCCGACCTCCTCACCGTCAGCATCGACGAACGCCTCAACGACGAGGGGTTCATCGTCCCCGGATTGGGCGACGCGGGCGACCGCGCGTTCCGCACGAAGTAGAGTTTTATACGGCCGGGGTGCCCACTCGCCGGTATGAGCGAGGACTCCTGTGTGCACTGCGGCGACTCCGTGGCGGACGCGCTCGCACGAACCGTCCGCGTCACCGTCGACCGCTCCCAGATAGACCAGCAACGCCTCTGCCCGACGTGCTTCGCGGAGTGGATCGACCGCTACGAGGACGAGATGCAACCCGAGGAACCGGAAACCGTCGTGGAGTCCGACGACGACATCATCGTCGACTAGTCTCGAACCCCTTCCCTTCCATTCGAAACCGGGACACGGGGACGCGTCTGACGTACGAACGAAGCGCACCCCCGGCCCACTATTGAGGGCTCGTTACTCCGCTGTGTCGCTCTCTTCGTCTCCCTCGTCCACGTCGTCGTCCGCGTCGTCCGCGCTCAGGCCGTCGTTCGCGGGGCGGTCGAGCGCGCGTTCGGCGTCGCTGTGCGCGGAGTAGCCGTCGAACCAGCGAACGATGCGTTCGATCCGGTCGACGACGTGGCCGGGTTCGCCCGACCGGGAGAGTTCGTGGCCCTCGCGGGGGTAGCGGACGAGGCGGGTGTCCACGTCGTTTTTCTTCATGAAGAGGTAGAACATTTCGCCGTTGTTCACGGGGACGCGGAAGTCGTTGTCCGAGTGGACGACGAGCGTCGGCGTCTCCACCTGGTCCGCGTACGCGACGGGGGACTGCTCCCAGAGGAAGTCGGGTTCCTCCCACGGCGTCGTCCCGAAGTCGCCCTCGACGAGTTTGAACGCGTCCGTCGACCCGTAGAACGAGGAGAGGTCGTAGACGCCGCGCTGGGCGGCCGCGCCGCGGAAGTAGTCGGTGTGACCGACGATCCAGCCGGTCATGTAGCCGCCGAAACTCCCGCCGGTGACGAACGCGTCCTCCTCGTCGACGTAGTCGCGGGCGGCGACGTCCTCGACGCCGGCCATCACGTCCGTCATCGTGACGTCGCCCCAATCGCGTTCGATTGCCATCGCGAACTCCTCGCCGTAGCCCGTCGAGCCGCGCGGGTTCGACCAGAACACGACGTAGCCCGCGGCGGCGAGCGTCTGGAATTCGTGCCACATCGTCCCCGCCGTCGACCACATCGCGTGGGGGCCGCCGTGAATCTCCACCGCGAGCGGGTACGTCTCGTCCGCGTCGAAGTCCGGCGGGGTCAACACCCAGCCCTGCACGTCTTCGCCCTCGCTCTCGAACCACACTTCCTCGGGTTGCGAGACCGCGTGGTCGTCGAGATACTCGCTGTTCAACCGGGTGAGTCGAACCTCTTCCGCGCCGCCGGGCGTCGCGGCGAACACGTCCCCGGGGTGGTCCCACTCGGATTGTGTAAACGCCACCGCGTCCCGGCCGACGGAGAAGCCGTCGACGTGGCCGCCCGTGTCGATGACGGTCTCGACGCTGTCGTCGCTTGTTCGTCGGAGGACCACGCGGCCCTCGTCGGGCGTCGCGAAGTAGAGACGGGATTCGTCGTCGTTCCACTCCAGTCCGAGCGCGCTCACGGTGCGGTCGATACCGTCGGTGACTGTCTCCGAATCGCCGGTTTCGAGGTCGTGGACGTCGATTTCCGCCTGTCGCATCGAGGCGTTTTCGAGCGGCGTCCACGTGTACGCGAGCTTCTTCGCGGTGGCGGCGAGCATCGGCATCCACCCGGTCGCCTGCGTCACGGTCTCGGTTTCGCCGGTCTCGACGTCGTGGGATTCGAGGTCGAACACCATCGAGTCGTCCGGATTCTCGCCGCGCTTGACGCCCCAGTAGATGGTCGAATCGTCGCCCCACGTCGCGGACACGTGGTCGTAGTCGCCGTCGGTGACCCGCTCTAATTCGTCCGTCTTGGTGTCGAGGACGTAGACGTGACTGCGCGCGTCGTCGATGTACCGCGCACCCGCCCGGTAGATGTGGCGGTCGATGACCCGGGGGTCGGGCGTCGGGCGCTCGTACTCTTCCGCTTCGATTTCGATGTCGATGCCGTCGTCGCGTTCCTCGGCGGTGACGCTCTGCGTGAAGAGGAGGCGGCTCCCGTCGGGACTCCATTCGACGCCGGAAACGCCGCCCGGGACGTCCGTCACCTGCCGCGCTTCGCCGCCGTCCGTCGGCATCACCCAGAGCTGCGGGCGGTCGTCGTCCGCGCCGCGCGTGCTCACGAACGCGAGCCGGTCACCGGACGGCGACCAGCGAGGCTGCGAGTCCGAGCCGTCCGCCACGGTGAACTGTCGGGGTTCGCCGCCGCCGATAGGGACGACGTAGACAGTGGTTTCGTAGGATTCGTCGTCTTCGGGGGCGCTGCGGACGAACGCGACGCGTTCGCCGTCCGGTGCGACCCGGGGGTCGCTCGGCTTCACGATGTCGTGGTAATCGCTCGCACGAACTCGGTTCATACCACCGACTGTCACGGCGCTCGCAAGGAGGTTTCGGTTCGAAACTACGAGCGGGTGGCGTCCATCCACTCCCGCAGACTCACCGTCTCACCGTCTATCGACTCGGCGTCCGCGTCCGCCGCCGCCCACCGGAACAACCCCGCGACGTCGTCCGGGTCGCGGCCCGGCCCCCCGCCGGTGAGGTCCGTCGACAACTGTCCCGGATGCACCACGGCGAACGTCTGCTGTTCCTCCGCCGCGAACTGTCGCACCAGTCCTTCCGCGGCCGCCTTCGACACCGCGTACGCGCCGTACCCCGCCTTCGCGTCCGCCGCGAGCTCCCCGGACGGCACGAGCACGCGCGCACCCTCGTTCAGATGTGGGATGCACTCGCGAACGGTCGCGAACGCGCCGCGAACGTTCGTCCGCACCGTGTCGTCGAACGCCGCGTACGACTCATCGGCGAGCGGCGTCTCCCCCGGCGTCCCGTGATAGACGCCCGCGTTCGCCACCACGACGTCGATACCGTCGCCCTCCCGCGCCGCGGTTTCCGCGAATCGCTCCACGTCGAACTCGTCGCGCACGTCCGCCCGCATCGTCGTCACCGGCCCGTCCGCCTCTCGGAGGCCGTCTGCAACCGCTTCCAGTCGCTCGCGGTTTCTCGCGCACGCGAACACGGCCGCGCCCGCGTCGGCGAACGCCCGCACCACGGCCGCGCCGAGTCCTCGACTCGCACCGGTCACCACCGCCGTCGCACCGGAGAGCGTCATACACGGGCTTCGCACCCGTCCACCAAACAGATTTCCCCGCTCCTACTCGAGGGCCGCCCGGCCGCTCGTCGCGTCCCGCAGTCTGTCCCGGAGCGCGTCCGCGTCCTCCCGCGCCACCCGGACCTCGAACTGCACGCGCTCGCCGTAGTCGGCGTCGAACTCGCAGTCCGCGGATTCGAGAATCCCCCGCACCGTCCCCGAATCGTCGTAGTCCACCGCCACCGCGAGCGACACCTGCGGGCGCTCCTCGACCGTCCCCGCGGCCTTCACGGCCTCCTTGACCGCTCTCCCATAGGCGCTCACGAGGCCGCCGACACCGAGGTTCGTCCCGCCGTAGTATCTGGTGACGACCACCACGACGTTCTCCAACTCCTGGCCCTGCAGGACGTTCAACATCGGCTTGCCCGCCGACCCGGAGGGTTCGCCGTCGTCGCTCGAATACTCCCGGAGCATGTAGCTCTCTCCCGGCCCTCCGGACTCGACCCGCACGCGGTACGCGGGCACGTTGTGCGTCGCGTCCTCGTACTCCTCGCGTACGTGCTCCACGAACGCTTCCGCCTCCTCCACGCTCCCCGCCGGTCGCGCGTGCCCGATGAACTCGGACTTCCGCACCTCGAACGCCGCTTCACCCGGTCCGGCGAGCGTCAGATACATCTACGATAGTTCGACCGACCGCACGAACGGGAGTTTCATCAGGTCTGTCACGAGGTCGCCCGGCAACTCCTCGTCGGTCACGAGGTAGAGCCGTGGTTCGTCCGTGAACTCGGGGTCCTCGCTGATGGTCTGGCGAATCGAGATGCCGTGTTCGGCGATGAGTTCCGTCACGCGCGCGACGATGCCGGACTCGTCCGCGTCGTTCACGGCGATGGTTATCACCGTGAGGTCGAGGACGGGCGCGAGGTCCATCAGACTCGGAATCTGGCTGATGTTCTGGAAGATGCGCCGGAGTTCGTCGTCGTCGAGGATGGCGTCCGTCGTCGAATCCACGACGCGCCGGTCGACGCCCGCTTCCTGTGCGACCTGCGTGTTCGGAATCTCGATACCGCCCGACACCACCCGGCCCTCGTCGTTCACGGAGAAGCCGCGTTCCAGCAGGAGGCGGATGACCGCCTGCTGGCCCGGACTCCCCTCGAACTTCCCGAGAATCTCGTCGAACATCTACAACTGCCCCTTCGTGCTCGCCACGTCCCCGCGCCGGTCGTCGTACCGGGTCGCGTCGTCCAGCGCCCGCGCGACGGCCTTGAACAACGCCTCTATCTCGTGGTGGGCGTTCTCCCCCTCCACGTCGACGTGCAGCGTCGCACCCGCGTTCATCGCGAAAGAGCGGAAGAAGTGTCGTGCCATCACGCTCTCCATCTCCCCCACGCGCTCCTGACTGAACTCGCCCGAAAACCGATAGAGCGGCCGCCCCGACAGGTCCAGCACCACCGACGCCACCGCCTCATCGAGGGGAATCCGCCGGTCCGCGAACCGCTCGACACCCGACTTGTCCCCGAGCGCGTCCGCGAACGCAGACCCCACCGCGATACCCACGTCCTCCACCGTGTGATGGTCGTCTATCTCCAGATCGCCATCGCACGACACCTCCAGATCGAACAACCCGTGCTTCGCGAACGAATCCAGCATGTGGTCGAAAAAGCCGATACCAGTACTCACGTCGCTGTCCCCACCACCATCTACGTCCAACACCACCTCGATAGTCGTCTCCGCGGTCTCCCGGGAAACGCCCGCAGTCCGATCGCTCATAGGCGTGCTTCGAGAGGCCGCCTAATGGTCGTTGTGTTCACTAGGACTCGTTTATGTAGTCTTCACCGCGGCTTCTCGCGACGACGTGTTCCGAAAAGGCGTCGTCGGTTCTGGAGACGTGTCGTCCAGAAAGCCCCTGGCCGGCTCGCGGGCTGCGCCTCGCCGTGCTCCTCGTCGCTCGCGCTGCTCGCTCCTGCGGTGCTTGCGTCGGCTCGCTCCGCGACCCGGCCAGCCCCTTTCAATCCCGCCCACGTGGTCTGCTCGGGTGGCTGTGGCAATCTGGAAAAACGGAATCCCGTTACGCGTCGTCGGCGGCGGCCTGGGCGTCGGCGAGCGTGAAGTTCCCCTCGTAGAGCGCGGTGCCGACGACGGCGGCCGCCGCGCCCGCGTCCTTCAGCGCGACGATGTCCTCGACGGTGGCGACGCCGCCCGACGCCACGACGGGGATGTCGACGGCGTCCACGACGCATCCCACTTCGTCCGTGCGGACGCCGGCCTCGCGTCCCTCGACGTCCACGTCGGTGAACAGGATGCCCGACGCGCCCACGTCCTCGTAGCGCTCGGCGGCGTCCGCCGGGTCCAATCCGGTGCCCTCGGTCCACCCGGAGACGACGACCTCGCCGCCCTTCGCGTCGAGGCTCACGAGCACGCCCTCGGGGTACTCGTCCGCGATTTCCGCGACGATGTCGGGGTTCTCGACGGCCGCGGTGCCGAGGATGACGCGGTCGACGCCCGCTTCCAGCAACTCGAAGGCGTCGTCCGCGGTTCGGATGCCGCCCCCGACCTGTACGTCCACGTCGACGGCGTCGACCACGGCCTCGAACGCGTCCGCGTTCACGCGCTCGCCCTCGAACGCGCCGTCGAGGTCGACGAGGTGGAGAGTGCGCGCGCCCTCGTCCACCCAGCGCTCCGCCGCCGCCACCGGGTCGCCGTACCGCTTTTCGGTGCCGCGCTCGCCCTGAACGAGCTGGACGACCTCGCCGCCCTGTACGTCCACCGCGGGCACGACCTCGTACGTCTCGAACACGCTCTACGGTTCTCGCCGTCCGGCAAAACCCCGCCGGTTTTCCGGGGCTTTCAAACCCGCTCGCGGTTTATGGGAATCCGATGGAACTGTTACTCCTCGTCGGCCTCGCCGTCGCCGCGTTCGTCGGATTCAACATCGGCGGGTCGTCGACGGGCGTCGCGTTCGGCCCCGCGGTCGGGAGTAACGTCGTCGGGAAGATCGGCGCGGCGGGACTGATGACCGGGTTCGCGTTGCTCGGCGGCTGGACGGTCGGGCGGAACGTCATCGACACGATGGGCGGGCAAATCGTCCCCTCCGACACGTTCACGCTCGCCGCGAGCGTCGGCGTCCTCTTCTTCGTCGGCCTCGCGCTCCTCATCTCGAACGTCTTCGGCGTCCCCGCCTCGACGTCGATGACCGCCGTCGGCGCGATAGCCGGTCTCGGCGTCGCGTCCGGCCGCCTCGACTGGGCCGTGATGGGCGAAATCGTCGTCTGGTGGCTCGTCGCCCCCATCACCGCCTTCTGGGTGTGCGCGGTCATCGGGCGCTACCTCTACCCCTACCTCGACACGTGGTTCCCCATCGAGAAATCCGAACGCTCGGTCATCTACCTCGAAGGGCTGCGTCCCCGAATCGCCGACGACGCCACCGCGGGCGAACTCCTCGCGAGCGTCCTCGTCGTCGTCATCGGCTGCTACATGGCGTTCTCCGCGGGCGCGTCGAACGTCGCGAACGCCGTCGCTCCGCTCGTCGGGAGCGGCGTCATCACGGCTAGCTGGGGCGTGCTTCTCGCCGGTGCCGCTATCGGCGTCGGCGCGTTCACCATCGCCCGCCGCACGCTCGACACCGTCGGCAACGACCTCACCGACCTCCCCTTGCTCGCCGCGCTCATCGTCGAAGTCGTCTCCGCGAGCCTCATCACCTTCCTCTCCGCCATCGGCATCCCCGCCTCGCTCGCCGTCTCCGCCACCATGTGCATCGTCGGCCTCGGCTGGGGGCGCGCCACGAGAACGGTGAAAGCGAGCGACGTCGCGCGCGGGAAGGCGGATGCGAAAGTCAGCGTGAACGCGTTGGCCGCCGAACGCCCCGACCACGTCCCCGAAATGGGTGAAGAGGACCCGGACGAACTCGTCGCGAGCGACCTCTTCGACCCCTCGACCACCGCGCGCGTCGTCTTCCTCTGGGTGCTCACGCCCTCCGTCGCCGCGGTCGCCGCATGGGGGTTGTTCACCCTGATACCACTTTACACGCCGTAACAGTGGACGTATCCCACAAATCATATCCCCCCGGCCGTCGAATTCGAAGGTGATGCCAACCGTCGAATACATCAACTACGAAGTGCTGGACGACCACGGCTGGGACATCGACGACGATGACCTCTTCGACAAGGCGTCCGACGCCGGCCTCGACGAGGAGGACTACGGCAGCCTCGAAGTCGCGGAAGGCGAGTACATCCTCGAAGCCGCCGAGGCGCAGGGCTACGACTGGCCGTTCTCGTGCCGCGCCGGTGCGTGTGCGAACTGCGCGTCCATCCTCAAGCAGGGCGAGATCAACATGGACATGCAGCAGATCCTCTCCGACGAGGAAGTCGAGGAGAAGGACGTCCGCCTGACCTGCATCGGCAGCCCGGCGGCCGACGAGGTCAAAATCGTCTACAACGCGAAGCACCTCGACTACCTGCAGAACCGCGTCATCTAAATCGGCCCAGTCGCCGATTCCGATTTTCTGAGACGGAGGTCCGTTCAGCGGCGGGACTGCACTTTCCCTGGACATGTCCGGCGAAGCAGATATATCACGGGCGTGTCCAGTGGCAGACATGGTGCGCGACTCGCGGTCGTCGACCGACGAGCCCGCCCTCCAGCCGGTGCTGGACGCGCTCGACGACCCGGTCTGTCGGCGCATCGTCAGCGAACTCGACGAACCGATGACCGCGCACGAAATCGCGGACACTTGTGAGGTGCCGCCGGCGACGACGTATCGGAAACTCGGCTTGCTCTCCGACGCCGCGCTCCTCGACGAAACCGTCAACGTCCGTGCGGACGGCCATCACACGACGCGCTACCGCGTCGATTTCGACCGGGTGGCGCTCTCGTTGACCGAGGACCGCGAACTCGAAGTGTCCGTGGAGCGGCCCGAGGTCGGCCCGGAAGACCGGCTTGCAACGCTCTGGACGGAGGTTCAACAACAGTTATGACGTATCTCGAAGCGGCTATCGTGCTCGTGAAGGTGTTGACGCTGTTCGCCGGCGGAGCCATCGCGCACTTCTCCTACAAGGCGTACGTGAAGACGGACAACGCCGGTCTCGGCGCGCTCTGCGCCGGGTTCACGGCGATCACGGCGGGCGCGGTGTTCGGCGGGTTCATCGACGTGGGGCTCTCCCTCGACATCCGGTACGGCGTCCTCGTGCAGAGCGTTTTGACGTTCCTCGGGTTCGTCGTCATCCTCTACTCGCTCTTCCTCGACTGAGAAACGACGCGCGGCGACGCGACCGTCGACCGCCAATCGCGAACGGCGGGGTCAGGCGTGCCCGCCGCTCCGACCGACGGTTCCGTCGCGAGCAGAGGGGGCGTCCCCGGGTGGGGATTCCACGGGCGGTTTTCCGCGGCGGTTCGTGAACCGGTCGCGTTCCCAGTAGCCGAGGAGACCCGCGAGCGCGAGGAGTCCGGTGAGCGTCCCACTGACCGCGGCGACGCCGGTGCCGGAGAGCGTCGTTCGCGTGACGCCGCCATCCCCGACGACGACCGCGCCGTGCATCGTCGGGCCGTCTTCCGGCGTGCTCGCGTACTTGCTGATTCCGTCCCCGTCCAACGTGAGCGCGAACGCGCCCGTGGTCTGCACCTCGCTCTCGTAGGAGCCGTCGGCGGCGACGACCGCGTGTGCGGCGCTCCCGTCGGCCCACTGCCAGACGACGGTGGTGCCGGGGTCGACGCTGACGGCGGCGGGCGAGAACCCGTCGTCGCTCACGGTGACCGTCACCGTTCCCTCACCGCGCTTGTCGACGGTGCCGGGGAAGCCGGGGACGCGGTCGAACCAGCCGTCGAAGTCGGGCGTCGGTCCCGCGGCCGTCGAGCCGCCGACGAGGATGTCGCCGACGACGATTGCGCCCTTCATCCCCATCGCCTCGTGCGGCGCGCACGCGTAGTAGGAGACGCCCGCATCGTCGAACGTGTGCGTGAACGTTTCACCTGATTCGCTCGCGTACGCGCTCTCGAACGCGCCGTCCGACGCGACGACATTGTGCGTACCTCCCTTCCCGGTCCACCGCCAGGTGACGGTGGTGCCGGGGTCGACGCGGACGGCCGCGGGACCGAACGTGAACCCGCTCCCGCTCCCGACGGAGACGGTGACGTCGGTGCTGCCGGTCGCGTCGGTGACGCCGTCGTAGTTCGGGACGTTCTCGAACCACGCCGCGAACGCGTCACCGGGCGAGCCGGCCGCCGCCCGTCCGCTACCGGCGGCGACGACCGCGCCGGTCGCGGCGAGCGCGCTCGAGGTCTTGAGGAACGTCCGCCGATTCATCGCCTGGGGGGTGTCGGAAGTGGCCTGCATCGCGCTTCACGAGTAGACGTACACCCTCCGGGGAGTAGCGGTTCTCGATGAATATCAGGACGTGAGATTCAGCGTACCCCACCATCCCCCTACACCCCTTACACTCAGTCGGAGGACGAACTCATGACGCAGAAACTCTCTCGGCGGACCATGCTCGGCGCGTTCGGACTTGGCGGCGCTGCGGCGCTCGCCGGCTGCACGACGACTACGACCGCGAACGAACTTTCCATCGAACCCGCGAACGCGCCCGTTCAGCAGGCTGCCGACACCTCACTCGGGGCCGCTGAGACGGTGACTGCAGACCGCGTCGCGGCGGACCCCCGCGACATCCCGGCCCCAATCACGCGAAAGAAGCCGGCGGTCGTCGAGGCGCTCCTCGAAACCGAGGAGGTCGTCGCGGAAGTCGAACCCGGCGTCACCTTCCGATACATGACGTTCAACGGCCAGATTCCGGGCCCGCTCGTCCGCACGCGCGTGGGCGACACTGTGGACCTCACCATCCGGAACCCGGCGTCGAACACGATGGTTCACAACGTCGACTTCCACGCGGCACGCGGTCCCGGCGGCGGCGCGGAGGCGACCACCGTGGCACCCGGCGAGGAGAAACACCTCCGATTCAAGGTCACCTACCCCGGCGCGTTCGTCTACCACTGCGCGGTCGGGAACGTCGACTACCACATCTCCGCGGGCATGTTCGGATTGATCCTCGTCGAACCCGAGGAGGGGCTCCCGCCGGTCGACCACGAGTTCTACCTCGGACAGCACGAACTCTACACGAACGGCGCGACCGGCCAGAAGGGCCACCACGAGTTCGACTTCGAGAAGATGGCCGCGGAGGACCCGACGTACGTCCTCATCAACGGCGAGAAGTTCGCGCTCGGTCCGCAGGGCTACGACGAACTGGTCGTCAAGACCACCGACTCCGTCCGCGTGTTCTTCGCGGTCGGCGGTCCGAACCTCCAGAGCCACTTCCACCCAATCGGTTCGGTGTGGGAGACGGTCTACCGCGACGGCGCGCTGGCGAGCGACCCCGACCGGTTCGTCCAGACAGTCCCCGTCGCGCCCGGGAGTTCGGCGGTGACGACCGCGGACTTCCGCGTGCCGGGTAACTACAAACTCGTCGACCACGCGCTCTCGCGCGTCGTCCGCAAGGGCTGCCTCGCGGTTCTCCGGTCGGAGGGCCCCGAGAACCCCACGCTCTTCGACCCGCAGTAGGCGGTCGACCGGCGACCGCCGTCTCCACCGCCAGCAGTAACGCCTAACAGGCCGGGCCTCGCGCCTCCACGTAGTGTACGCAACGCTCCCCGACCTCCTTCGACTCCTGTTCGTTCCCGCGCTCGCGTGGGCGGCCTACCACGACATCCGCGTGCGTCGGGTGCCGGACGAACTCTGGCTTCCGTTCGTCGGGTTGGCTGTCGTTCTGCTGGCGTGGGATTACGCGGTGGCGAGCAGAACCGCCTTGTTCCTCGTGCGGGTGGCGGTGAGCCTGCTCGTCTGCGTCCTCGCCTACGGATTCTGGTTCATCGGCGGGTTCGGCGGCGCGGACGTCAAGGCCTTCTGCGTCGTCGCCCTCCTGTTCCCGACGTACCCGACGTACGACCTCCTCGACACCGCGTTTCCTCTGATTCGCACGCGCCTCGGCGTGTTCTCCGTCACCGTCGTGACGAACGCGATGCTCGCGAGCCTCGCGTACCCGGTCGCGCTCGGCGTGCGGAACGCGCTCGCCGGCAGGTTCACGAAACGCATGTTCGTCGGGCTTTCAGTACCTGTCCGCGAGTTGGATCGCCGGCACGGCAGCCTCCTCGAAACCCGCGACGGCTTCTCCCGCGGCGGCCTCGACGTCGACGCCCTCCGCATGTACCTCCGGTGGCGCGGCCTCACCCTCGACCGCTTCCTCGACTCCCCCGAACAGTACCGCGACCCCGAAACGGTCGCCGAGACGTTCGACCCGACGGACGGAACGGTGGGCCTCGACACTCCCCGGGTCGAACAGGCCGAGTCCGAGCGCGACGACGAGTTCGAGGACGACTGGGCGGCGGAACGCTTCCTCGACGACATCGACTCGTCTGCGTACGGCACGAGCGTCGAGGGGCTTCGCGAGGGCCTCGAAACTATCGCGTCCCGGGAGCGCGTGTGGATTACGCCCGGCATCCCGTTCATCGTCCCGCTCTTGGTCGGCCTCCTGCTCGCGCTCACCGCGGGCGACCTGTTGTTCGCCCTCCTCCGCGCCGTCGGTCTCTACTGACGGAAAACATATCCGTCGCTCCGCCGTGGACTCGCGTATGTCAGAACCGTTCGGCGTGCCGGTCGATTTCGGGGACGATGGCCTGGTCCCCGTGGTCGCACAGGACGCCGACACCGACGAGGTGTTGATGTTCGCGTACGCGAACCGCGAAGCCGTCGCGCAGTCCCAGGAGACGGGACGCGCACACTACTACAGTCGCTCCCGGGACGAACTCTGGGAGAAAGGCGCGACGAGCGGCCACACTCAGGATATCGAGGAGATTCGAGTGGACTGTGACGCGGACGCCCTCCTCTATCGCGTCCACCAGACCGGGGGCGCGTGCCACACGGGCTACGAGTCGTGTTTCTATCGAACGCTCGACGGCGAGACAGTCGGTGAGAAGGTGTTCGACCCCGATGACGTCTACGAGTAGCGTCGTCGAACTCGACGCGGCGGCCGACGCCCGCGAAGAGGCGGAAGCCGCGGTCGAGGAGGTCGGTGAGGACACGGCCGAGCGCGTCACCGACTGGCTGGAGCGGGCGGAGCGTTTGCTCTCCCAGTACGAGGATTCGGCGACGGGAACCGGGAACTTCGAACAGTACGTCGCGTTCCAAGGGGAGATCGAGGAACTCGTCTCCAACGTGCCCGACGACCTGCCCGCGCGCGAAGCGTTCGACGCGTACGACGACGTGCTCGACCAGCGACGCCTCTCCGAGTCCGACTTCGAGGCGGCGTACGACGCACTCTCGCCCGCTCGCGAGTATCGCACGCTCCTCGAAGAGCGCGAGGCCGCCCGCGACCAGCACCGGGAGGCCGTTCGGGACGTCCGCGAGCGGCTGGACGCGGTGGAATCACGTATCGCGGAGTACGACCGCCTCCTCGAACTGGGGCAGGCGGACCTCGCCGCACCCGTCTCCGACCTCCGCGACCCCATCGAGACGTACAACGCCGCCGTCCGCGCCGCGTTCCGCGAGTTCCGGTCGTCCGCGAGCGCCCGCGACGTCCTCGAATTCGCCGGGACCGCCGCGACCTATCCGCTCGTCGGCGTGCCCGAACCGCCGGACGACCTGCGCGCGTTCGTGGAACGCGAGGACGCGGGCGAGAAGTCGGTGAGCGAACTCCTCGAACTCGCCGAGTACTCGCTGTCGAAACTCGACCACTACGTCGACGACCCCCAGCGGTTCAAGCGCGTCGTCTCCGGGAATCGCACCTACCTCGACCGACTCGACGCGGAACCGTTCGTCGTCGCGTGGCCGCCCCTCCCCGCGGACGAACTCCGGTATCGGGCGCGCGAACTCGTCACCGTGGTCGCCCGGTTCGCGGACGACGACGTGGTCGCGCTCGCGCGCGCCGTCCGCGACCTCGCGCTCCGCGACGACTACGACCGCCTCCGCACCGCCGCCGTCGCGAAGGCGGAACTCACCGACGAGGAACGCGAACGACTGGCGTCCGGCGAGGTGGAGCGCGAACTCGAACGCCTCCGCGACGAACGCGACGAGTTAGAGGCCGCGCTCTCCGAGCACGCCGACTAACCGTTCGGGCGGGCGGCGTGTCACATCGTGAACGCGACCCAGAGTATGCCGACGCCGAGACCAGCCAGAACCACGTCGAGCAGTTGTCACAGTCGCCTGCCGCGCTCGCTCAATTCTGGAGAATCCGCGGTCTGTCCTCGCTGTCGAATCGCGTACTGGCGCTCCGGGTAGCGCGCGCCGTACCCGCCAGCGAGCACCACCAGCACTCCGGTGACGACGAGTACGAGGGAGGGCATCAGATGGGCCGTGTTCCCCGTGTCGTAAAAAAAGTCTAGGTGCGGAGTACTCGACGCCCGCTCGGAGCGCGTCGGCGACGAGTCCGTGAGACTCGACCGTTTCTCCGTTCCACCCGGGATAACGCTCTTGACAGTCCGCGTTCGGTCTTCGAGTATGCCCTCCGCTCGACAGTTCATCCGTCGACCAGCCGGCCTCGCGGCGCTCGTCGCGCTCGCGGCCGACCGCCGCGGTCAGGTCACGCTTCGCGGAGCGCGTCGGCGAACGAGTCCGCGAGCTCGCGGGCCCGCTCCTCGCTCGTCGCTTCGGCGTAGACGCGGACGACGGGTTCGGTGCCCGATGGCCGGGCGAGCACCCAGGCGTCGCCGTAGTCGAGGCGGAAGCCGTCGACGGTGGTGAGGTCGGCGCTCGCGTCTCGCGCGTACTCTTCGGCGGCCGCGAGCACGGCTTCGCGTTCGGCTTCGCTCTCGTAGCCGACGTTCACGCGGACGTTGTAGTAGCCGGCGTAGGGTTCGACGACGTCGCTCGCGGAGGCGTCGGCGACGAGTTCGAGGAATCGTGCGCCCGTGTACGCGCCGTCCCGCGTGAGTCGGTAGTTCGGGAAGATGATTCCCCCATTACCTTCGCCGGCGACGGGGACGGACGCGTCTTCGGCCTGCAGTTGGCGGATGCGGGTCATGATGCGCGTGCTCCCGACCGGCGTGAGGTCGAGGGTCGCGTCCGCCGCGCCGCAGGCGTCTACGAGGCGCTGGCTGACGTTCACCGCCGAGACGACCGTGTCGCCCGCGTCGATTTCGGCGGCGGCGAGCGCGGCGAGCGCGGCGTCCCCCTCCACGTAGGTACCAGATTCGTCGAAGAAGATGGCGCGGTCGGCGTCGCCGTCGTGCGCGATGCCGACGTCCGCGTCCGACGCGGCGACGAGGCGGCCGAGGTCGGTGAGGTTCTCCTCGACGGGTTCGGGGTTCCGGCCCGGGAACGCGCCGTCCGGCTGGCTGTTCACGGTGACGACGCGACAGCCGAGTTTCCGGTAGAACTCGGGGCTGGTGAGCGCGCCCGCGCCGTGCCCGGGGTCGAGTGCGACCGTGAGGTCCGCGTCCTGGATTTTCTCGACGTCCACGGCGTCCATGAGTTGGTCGACGTACCGCCGTCGCGCGCTCTCGACCTGCCGGTCGTCGCCCGTCTCGTCCCACGGGACGGCTTCGTACTGGTCGCCGAGGAAGATGTTCTCCACGCGCTCTAACTCGTCGACGGCGAGTTCGACGCCCGCGCGCCCGATGAGTTTCACGCCGTTGTACTCGGGCGGGTTGTGCGACGCCGTAATCATCACCGCGGGCACGCCCTCGTCTTCGGCGTACGCCTGCGCGCCCGGGGTCGGTACGACGCCGAGGCGGTCGACGTCCGACCCGACGCTCGCGAGTCCGCTCGCGGCCGCGTTCGCGAGCATTCGCCCGGTCGCGCGCGTGTCTCGCGCGACCGCGACTCGGTCTGCCCCCCAGAACGTCCCGGCGGCCCGCGCGACGTTCATGACGAACGCGGGCGTGAGCTCGTCGTTCGCCACGCCCCGCGTTCCGCTCGACCCGAAGACCTTCATACGTACTTCTGCGCGCGCGCCGTCCTAAGTCGTTCCGTTAGCCGTCGTGGCTGTGACCGTGTCCCTCGTCGTTCGCGGGGTCCGTGTCGAGGAGGCTGACGAGGTAGGCGTCGCCGTCGTAGTGATAGACGCCGCGGATGTCGCCGCCGCAGAAGTCCGAGAGGTCGTTTCCGAGTTGGTTTCCCGTCTCGGTGTCGAGCGGCACTATCTGCCACTCGTCGTCGTTATCCGCGGCCGACGCGTACGCGAGGACTTTCTGGAGGTTCGGGTGCGCTTTCACGAACGGGTCGTTGAGCGTGCACTCCGTGTCCGTCGAGTTCACTACCTGCTCGCTCGCGGGCCGTGCGCGCAACCGCCACTCGGGCGAACTCGTCGAGAGGACGCCCTGACAGCCCGCGACACCGACCGAGACCCCGCTCGCGACCGTCGCGAGAAACGCGCGTCGCTCCATACACGAACGTTCGTGTGCAGGCGCATAGCCGCAACGCTTTCCCGCCGGACGACGTGGCCTCACGTATGCCGACGATAGACGAAAAACGCGTGTACGCCGACCGGTCGGGGAGCGAGGTGGTGCTCGTCGCGACCGACCTCGGGGTGGCGTCCGTCTCCGTCTCCGCGGACCAGATCGGGCGGTTCGGGCTCGCACACCGCTGCACCGCGCTGGACGCCGCCGCGCGGGCAGGAGAGGCCGCGGTCGCGACCGACGAGGGCGTGGTCGTCACGCGCGACGAGGACGAGTTCGAGGACGTCGGATACGAGAACGCCGTCGCGGTCGGGTACGGTGACGCGCTGTACGCCGCGGACGACTCGGGGACCGTCGCCGCCTACGCGGACGGCGAGTGGACGGCCCTCGGAACGGTCGCGGGCGACGTGCGCGCCATCGACGGCGACCTCGTGGCCGCCGCGGACGGCGTCTACCGAATCACCGGCGACGACCTCACCACTGCCGGACTGGACGACGCGCGCGACGTGGCGGCCGCGGGGCCGTACGCCGCGACCGGCGACGGTCTCTACCGCCTCGGAAACGGCTGGATGGACGAGGTGCAGAGAGCGACCGACGCCGTCGCCGCCAGCGCCGACCGCGCGCACGCCGTCGTCGACGGGACGCTCCTCGAACGCGACGGGGACGCGTGGCGAGAACTCGACACGCCGGTTTCGGGGTTCGTGGACGCCGCTCACGGTCGGGACGCGGTGTACGCCGCGACCGATGACGGGACGCTCGCGGTGACCGTCGGCGACGGCTGGCGGTCCCGGGACGTGGGGTTGCGGGGCGTCCGCGCAATCGCCGTCCCCTAGCGCGCGTACTGCCAGACAGCGATGGAGAGCAATACGACGAGGCCGCCGAGGAAGAACAGGAGGCCGGGCGGGAGCGACTGCGCTGTCGCGGCGGCCGCCTCGGTCGTCGCGTGCGTCGTCGCCGGCGTCGTCTGCGTGGCGTGGGTCGCGTGCGTCTGGACGGGCGTGGTCGTGGTCTGCGTGTAGGACACCACCGTCTCCGTCGCGTGCGTGACGGTCTGCGTCGCCTGCGTCGCGGTCTCCGTCCCGCCGCCACCGGAAACGGTCGTGTGCGTGGCTTCCGCCGTCGTCTGCACCGTCGTCGGCGTGGAGGTCGCGGTCGTCGTTGTCGTCTCGGCGGCGGTGGTCGTGGCGTTCCCGGGTCCGCCGGTCTTGGGCGTCGGGGACGGCAGGAGGGTGTCGTGGGTGGCGAGTCGCTGGACGACGACGGACGCGAGACCCAACACGCCGACGCCGCCGACGAGGTTCTTCACCACCGACCAGACGGTGTCGCGGTCGTCGTCCTCGCCCGCGAACACGACGAGGCTGGTGTCCGTCGGCGCGTACACCTTCATCTCGGTGCCGCGCTCCGAGTACCAGGTGTCCACGACCTCCACGAGGCCGGCGTCCTGGAGGTTGTCGAGGTGGTAGCGGACGTTCTGGAGGCTGGTGTCGGTGAGGTCCGCGAGGTCGGAGGCGGTGCGGGGGTCGTCGTGGAGGGCTTTGTACGCCGCGCGTGCGGTTCCCGAGGAGAGCGCGGCGAACACGTCGTCCGCCGCCTCCTCCGAGATGTCGACCAGTCGCGGCGCGTCGGCTTTGGATTCCGCGCTGGTACGAAACGGAAACAGCCGGCTCATCCGGTGGAAATGGTTCGTCGTCGGATAAGTGTCTTCCCCCGCGGACCGAAACGGCTACCCCGCGCCCGATACACGACTCGGGTATGATACTGAGCGGTTCGTCCTCGCAAGGGCTCGCGGCCGCGTTGGCCGCGGAACTCGGGGAGGACCTCGCGGACGTGGAGTACGAGACGTTCCCGGACGGCGAGCGCGTCGTCCGCGTGCCGCCGGTCGGGGGGCGGGCGGTCGTGGTGTGTTCGACCACCTCGGACGAGTCGCTGGTCGAACTCCTCCAGTTGCAGGACGCCGCGCGCGAGGCGGGCGCGGACGAGGTGGTGACCGTCCTCCCCTACATGGGGTACGCGCGTCAGGACGACGCCTTCGAACCCGGCGAACCCGTCTCCGCGCGGGCGATGGCGCGCGCCGTCTCCACCGGCACCGACCGCGTGCTCACCGTGAACGTCCACGAGGCCGGCGTCTGCGACTTCTTCACCGTCCCGGCGACGGACGTGGACGCTGCGCCTCGACTCGCCGAACCGCTCCCCGACGACCTCCGCGACCCCGTGTTCGTCGCGCCCGACGAGGGCGCGATTCACCTCGCGCAGTCCGTGAGAGACGCCTACGGTCCCGGGGAAGCGGACTACTTCGAGAAGACCCGTCACTCCGGCACCGACGTCTCCATCGAACCGAGCGACACCGACGTTTCGGGGCGGGACGTCGTGGTGGTGGACGACATCATCAGCACGGGGTCGACGATGAGCGAGGCTATCAGCGTCCTCGACGACCCGAAGCGCGTGTTCGTGACGTGCGTCCACGCCATGCTCGCCGGGAGCGCGCGCACGAAACTCGCGAACGCGGGCGCGTACGACGTGTTCGGGACGGACACGATAGAGCGCGCCGTCAGCGAGGTCAGCGCCGCGGAAGCTATCGCCACCCACCTGTGAGCCGGCCGACGTTCATCGAAACCGACCGCCTCGAACTCACTCCGCCCGAGGAGGACGACATCGACTTCCTCCGCGAGGGCGTGAACCATCCCGACGTCCGGGAACACATCGGCGTGTTCCGAGAACCCTACACCGAGCAGCGCTACCGCGACGAACTCTGGGGCGTCGACACCGACAGTTCGACCCTCATCGCCGTCCCGAAATCGGGCGACTATGCGGGCGACCCGGTGGGCTCCGTCCAACTGTACCCCGTGAACGACGCGGACGGCTCCGCGAACTTCGGTGTCTGGTTTCACCCGGATGCGTGGGGGAACGGCTACGCTACGGAGGCGAGCGCGCACGTCATCGACTACGGTTTCCGTGAACTCCGTCTTCACCGGATTTCTGCGAGCGTGATGGCCGGTAACGACGCCTCTCGACGGCTCTGCGAGCGCCTCGGGTTCGTCCACGAAGGCACTACGAGAGAAGCGCAGTTCGCCGACGGCGACTACCGGGATACGGAGCGCTACGGTCTCCTCGAAAACGAGTGGGAGGGCCCCGACGCGATACTTTAGACCTTCTGCACGCCGAGCACCATCCGCACGCCTTCGACGTCGTCGTACTCCTCGACGACGGCGTTCGCGGTGTCTTCTTCGACTGCTTCGAGTTCGCGGGCGCGGACTTCCTCCCGGATGAGGTCCTCGCGCTCGTGGACGAGTTGGGCGACCCGGTCGTCGAACACCCGTACGTCGAGCCGTATCTCGTCGTCCATGTCGAGGTCGAGGTCCTTCCTGAGCTCTTGGACGCGCCGGATGACTTCGCGGGCGTAGCCTTCGCTCTCCACGTCGTCGGTGAGCGCGGCGTCGATGTAGACGGTGCCGCCGTCGAAGTCCGTCGCGGCGACGTCGTCCGGTGTCTGTTCGACGAACTCCACCATCTCGGGGGTGAGGTCGACGTCCTCGCCGAGCGCGTCCGCGACGACGTCTTCGAGCGCGTCGAGCGAGTCGCTGGACACGCGCGCTTCGTTCAGCGCGTTCATCACGCGCCCGGCGTCGTCGCCGAACGCGGGTCCGAGCACGCTCATGTCAGCGCGAGCCGAGTACTCGACGTTCCCATAGGTCTCGTCGGGGCCGACGACCGTTATCGTCCTCGCGTTCAGGCGGTCCGCGAGCAGGCCGCGGTGGCTGTCCACGGCGTCCACGACGGCTTCGGAGTCCGCGTCGACGACGACTTCCGCGACGGGCCAGCGGAGCTTTCGTCCGGCCTGCTGGCGGGCGTTCCCGCCGGCTTCCTCGATGGCGCGCAGGACTTCGACGTCGTCTTCCAGCGCGGGCTGGCGGTAGCGCTCGTCGACCGTGGGCCAGTCGCACATGTGGACGGTCGGGTGGCCGTCGTCGCCCGTGAGATGGCCGTAGATCTCCTCCGTGACGAAGGGCGCGTACGGCGCGAGCAGTTGGACGACTTCGAGGAGGACCTTGTAGAGGGTCGCGTACGCCGCGGTCTTCGCTTCGTTCGCCTCTTCCTCCCAGACGCGGTCGCGGACGAGTTGGACGTAGTAGCGAGAGACGTCTTCGACGACGAACGAGAGGAGCTCGTCGAGCGCGCGGTGTTGCTCGAAGTCCTCCCAGTAGCCGTTCATCTCGTGTTTGACCTTCTGGAGGCGGGAGAGCAGCCACTCGTCCTCGACGAGCAGGTCCTCGTCGTCCACCGGCAGTTCGACGCCCGTGCCGCCGACCGACTCGGGGACCTCGGGGTCGAAGCCGTCCATCCGCATGTAGGGGAGGGGGAAGCGGAAGACGTTCCAGAGGATGTTGAGGTCGCGCGCCATGTTCTCCATCTCGTCCCACGAGAAGCGCATGTCGTCGCCCTGCGGCGTGACGGAGAGGAGGAACATCCGCATCGCGTCCGCACCGTACCGCTCGATGGCCTCGCTCGGCTGGACGACGTTCCCGACCGATTTACTCATCTTCCGGCCGTTCTCGTCGTTCGCGAACCCGTGCATCAGCACCTCCCTGTAGGGGACTTCGTCCATCGCGGCCGTCCCCATCCCCAACTGCGACCAGAACCAGCCGCGGGTCTGGTCGTGGGCTTCCATGATGAGGTCGGCGGGCCAGAGGCGCTCGAAGTCCTCGTCCTCCTTCGGGTAGTTGACCGTGCCCCACGAAGCGACCGAGGAGTCGAGCCAGACGTCGAAGACGTCCGGAACGCGCTCGTACGTGGTGCCGTCCCGGGTGATGGTGACGTCGTCCACGGTGGGTTTGTGGATGTCCATCGAATCCGGGTCGAGGTCCTGGTCGGCGAGTTCCGCGAGCTCCTCGCGACTGCCGACGACGATGCGGTCCTCGGGGTCCTCGCCCTTCGTCCCCTCCGCGACCCAGATCGGTACCGGAATGCCCCAGTACCGCTGGCGGGAGACGTTCCAGTCCGGCGCGGACTCGATGAAATCTCTAAATCTGTTGTCGCGCGCCCACTGCGGATGCCACTCCGAGTCCTCCATGTTGTCGAGGAGGTCTTCTTTGACGTCGGTGATGGTGATGAACCACTGGTCGGTCGCCATCTGGAGGATGGGCGTGTCACAGCGCCAGCAGTGGCCGTAGGAGTGGGTGACGGTACCGGAGGCGAGCAGCAGTCCCTTCTCCTCCAGGTCGGCCGTTATCTCGTCGTCGGCGTCCTTGACGAACTGGCCCTCGTACGTCCCGCCCTGCTCGGTGTAGGTGCCGTCACCGGCGACCGGACAGAAGACAGGGAGGCCGAGTTCTTCGCCGCGCTCGAAGTCGACCTCACCGTGCCCGGGCGCGGAGTGCACGAGCCCCGTGTCCTCGGCCTCGACGTAGTCCGCGTGGTAGACGCGATGGGTGTCCTCAGTGTGGGGGTTGTCGGGCACCTCCTCTGCGAGCGGGTGTTCGTACTCCCAGCCCAGCATCTCCGCGCCCGTCAGGGTCTCCTCGACCTCGTAGTCCTCGTAGCGTCCCTTCTTCAGGACGTTCTCCACGCAGTCCTCCGCGACGTACAGCACGTCGCTCTCCCCACCTTTCTCGGCGCGCACCTTCTGGTAGCTGAGGTCCTCGTGGACGGCGACGAACTCGTTCGCGGGGATGGTCCACGGCGTCGTCGTGTAGATGACGAGACTGCCCTCGCGCTCTTTGAGGGGGAACTTGACGTAGACAGTCGGGTCCTCGACGTCCTCGTACTCGACTTCGTTGTTCGCGATGGCGGTCTCGCAGCGCGGACACTGACTGATGGAGCGTTTGCCCTGTTCGACGAGGTCGCGTTCCGCGGCGCGCGAGAAGCCCCACCACGCGGCCTCCATGTAGGTCGGGTCGATGGTCTTGTAGGGATTCTCCCAGTCCATCCACACGCCGAACGACTTGAAGTCGTCCTGCAGGCCCTGGAGCTGTGACTCGGCGAACTCCTTACACTCCTCGATGAAGCTCTCGATGCCGAACTCCTCGATGTCCTTCTTGTTCTCGAACCCGAGTTTCTCCTCCACCTTCGTCTCGATGGGGAGGCCGTGCATGTCGTAGCCCGGCCGATCGGTGACGTCGTACCCCTGCATCCGGTGGTAGCGGATGTACGCGTCCTTCAGGGTCTTGTTCCACGTCGTCCCCAGGTGGGCCGCACCGCTCGTGTACGGCGGGCCGTCCACGAAGAAGAAGTCCTCGCCGTCCGCGCGGTGCTGTTTCGTCCGCTCGTATGCGTCGACCTCGTCCCAGTAGTCGAAGACGCGCTCTCGCACGTCTTCCGGTTCGTACTGGTCCGGGACCGAAGCGAAGCGTTCCATACCCGTTTTTCTCACGCGCCCCGCTAAAAGGGTGTTCGGTCCTGCAGTCCGCGAGGGGAAGGCTTACACGGAGTGACGCGTACCCTCACTCATGGCTCGCAGCGGTACTGTCGATTACGGATGGCTCGCCACACGCACCACGCTCGCCTCGTTCGTCCTCGTCGTCCTCGGGTTCCTCGCGGCGACGCTCGTCACGGCCGCCCCCGGGTGGGAGCAGGCCGTGTTCTTCGACGCTGAAGTCCTCGGCACGCTCGGCATCGTCGTCTGCCCGTTCCTCTTCGGCATCGTCCTCCCGCTCCTCGAATAAGTCGGAGCCTTCACTTTCTTAGTGTCCCCTCGTCTATGCTCGCGCATGGACGACTGCATATTCTGTCAAATCGTGGACGGCGATATTCCCGCACGCGTCGTGTACGAGGACGACGACGTACTCGCGTTCCTCGATGCGAACCCGCTCGCGCCCGGGCACACGCTCGTCATCCCGAAAGACCACTACGAGACGCTGGACGACGTGCCGCCCGAACCGGGCGAGATGATGTTCGCCGCCATCCACTACCTCACGCCAGTCGTGGAGGAGGCGGTGGACGCGGACGGGTCGAACATCGGGTTCAACAACGGCGAGGCGGCGGGCCAGGAGGTCCCGCACGTCCACGGCCACATCGTCCCCCGGTTCGAGGGTGACGGCGGCCGTCCCTTCCACGCCGTCGCGGGCGGCCGTCCCGACCTCACGGACGAGGAACTCGACGACATCGCCGCGGACATCGAAGCTGGCGCAGAATAATACGAAACGAAAGCGAGTGATTTTAACGGAGGGCGTAGCGAATACTAGTCGATGGATTCGCCACGCACCGCGGCGCTCGTCGGCACGACGGGCGGCGCGGGCACCACCCGCCTCTGTCTGGAAGTCGGTGCGGCGCTCGCCGTGGACGGCCGCGACGTCCTCGTTCTGGACGCGGACTACGACGCGCAGGGGCTCGCCCGCCACGTCGACGACGACCTCCCCGTCGACGCCACCGCGCTCCTGACCGACCCCGAGACCGACCTCGCTGACGCCACCCGCGACTATCCGCTCGACGCGCCGGGACGGCTCGCGCTCGTCCCGTCGCACGCGCCGTTCGTCCGCGTCGCCGCCGCGAAAACCGCGGACGCCGCAGCCGAGCTAGAATGTGCGCTCGCAGACGCGCTGACCGCGTTCGACCACGTGCTCGTCGACACGCCGCCCGTCGCGTCGAACCCCGCCGTCGCCGCGGTTACGGCCGCCCACCGCGTCGCGCTCGTCTTCCCCGGCACTCCGCGAGGGACGGACGCCACCGCCCGCGCTCGCGGCCGCCTCGCCGACGTCGCCGCGGACGCGGACCTGCTCGTCGCCACCCGAACGACCGAAGACGCCGCACCGCCGGACGCAGACCGCGTGATTCCTGACGCGCCCGACGCGCCCGTCGCCGGCGGTGGAGCGCTCTCGCTCGCCGCTGGTCGGGTCGCTGAATCCTTGTTCGATGTGGACCTCGCGCTCGACGAATCGACGAGCAGGTTCGACTCGCTGCGCGCGAAACTATCGTAGGAACTCGCCGTCCACCACCGCCCGCGCGCCCGGAATCGGCTCGTGGGATTCGACGAACGCGCCGAGAACGAACTCGGTTTCTCCGACGCCCGCGAGTTCGAACGCTTCCGATCTACTGAGCCGGCCGTCCAGCCAGTCCCCGACGATGTCTCGCGCGAGCGGGGAGAGCGGGGTGAGACCGTCGACGCCGAGCAGGTGGAGCGCTTTCGCGCCGGTCATCGGCGCGAGGCCGGCCGCGTCGGCCGCAGCTCCGACGCTCTCGCCGTCGTAGTAGTGGCGGAGGAGTGTTGCCGCGCCCTCGCGGCCGCACGGGAGGTCGTCCTCGAAGTCTGCGAGGCGTTCGGACAGCGGGGCGTCCGTGCTGTCGAACGTCGTCGGCCCGCGCTCGCGTTGGCTCGTCGTAACCGAGAGTCCGGCCGCGATGTCCGACAGCGCCATGCCCACAACTCGGGCGGTTTCGTTCATAAATCTATGGTGTGGAAATACCACTACTGCGCGCAGTTTCGGCCGAACGTCACGGTTACCGTGACGTTCCGACGGCCGGATTCGGGGTCGACCCCCCGAATCCTCGCCTCTTTAAATACTCCAGTGGGGCGAAGACGAGAGTGTATGAGTCGAAGTTGCCCCGAATGTCACGGGTCGCTCACCGCCGACAGCACAGAAACCGTCTGCGAGGAGTGCGGACTCGTCGTCGCGGACGATCCAATCGACCGCGGTCCCGAGTGGCGGGCCTGCACGCGGGACGGTCGCGAACGGACCGGCGCGCCGCTCACGCACTCTCGGCACGACAAGGGACTGTCCACCGAAATCGGCCGACAGACGCGCGTGAAGGGCCGAAAGCGTCGTCGGTTGACGCGGATGCGCCGCCAGCACCGCCGCGCCCGCGTCGGGAGCAAAGCGGACCGCAATCAAGTCTACGCGTTCACCGAGATTCGGCGCGTCGTCAGTCAGCTGTCGCTCTCGTACTCCGTTCGCGACCAGTCGTGCGCGCTCTTCTCGTCCGCGCAGGGAGAAGACTTGCTCCGCGGCCGGAGTCTGGAAGGGTTCGCCGCGGCGACCGTTTACGCGGTCTGTCGGACGAACGGGATCGCGCGCACCATCGGCGAAGTCGTCGCGGCATCGCGCGCGGACGAGAGCGAACTCCGCGCCGCCTACGACGCGATGAACCGCGAACTCGGCCTCCCCACCGGCCCCATCGACCCGCGCGACTACCTCCCGCGGTTCGCCACCGAACTCGACCTCCCGGCGTCGGTGGAATCGCGCGCCCGTGAACTCGTCGAGACGCTCGATACGACGGCGAGCGGGAAGAACCCCTGTGGAGTGGCCGCGGCCTGTCTCTACGCCGCCGCAGAAGGCACCGAAAACGCGGTGACGCAGGCGGACGCGGCGACCGTCGCCGACGTGACGCCCGTCACCGTCCGCAGCACCTACACCGACCTCTGAACGAGCGCGCCTAGTTCTTCCATCGCCCGCGACGCGTCGGCGTCCGGCCGTGACGCGACCACGGGAACACCCGCTTCGTTCGCGCGAGCGACCGCCTCGGAGGGCGGAATCGTCACGACAGGGCCGCCGAACGCGGCCTGGTATCGCTTCGTGTTCTGGCCGTCGTCACGGTTGAGCACGACCGCGGCGAGTCCGGCGTCGAGGGTTCGGGCGAGCGCACGGGTTCGGAGCGCGTCCGCGACCGCCGCGGGCGCGGGCGTCGTCACTATCACGCAGGCGTCCGCAGCGGCGAGCGGTGCACCCACCGCCGCGTTCAGTCCCGCGGGACAGTCCACGACGACGTCGCCGTACTCGGCCGCGACGGCGCGAAGGGCGTCACCGATGCGGCCGAGGTCGCAGGCTCTCGCGCCCGCGAGCGACCGCCCGCACGGGAGAATCGACACCGCGCCGCCCTCGCGGACCGCTTCGCTGGCGGTCGCGCGGTCGGCGAGCACGTCGTGCAGGTCCGGGCCGCGCGCGGTCGGGAGGTCTGCCATCGCGAGGTCGCCGTCGACCACCACCCCGTCGACGGCGGCGGCGAGGTTGAACGCGGTCGTCGACTTCCCGACGCCGCCCTTCCCGCCGCAGACCGCGAGAATCACTCGTCCACCCGCTCGGAGAGACGGGCCGCCCGCGCGAGCACGCGGCGTGCCTCGCGTCCGCAGCCGCTTGACTCGACGTCGTCCAGCCACGCCGTCACCGCTTCCGGAACCGGCGCTGGGACCGCGTCTCGGGGCGGCCGCGGGTCCGGGAGGTCGCGCGCCGGATTCGGTTCCGTCCCGAGGTCGCCGTCCGCGGCCGTGACCGAGACGACCGGTTCGCGCGGCGGTGCGGGCGTCGCGTACCCCAGCGCGACCGGCGCATCGGGTTCGACCGTGGTTTCGTAGCCGTGGTCCGTCCAGCCGTAGTCGGGAACGCCGTTCGTGCGGGGTGGCCACACCGGCCCGTCGAGTTCGTTCACCACCCGTACTCGCTCGGGAGCGTCGGCGCGCACGCGCACCGCGACGAACGTCACCCCCGCTTCGACCGTGATTCGAGCGTCGTACTCCATACCCTCGCGTGGCCGCGGGTTCGTACTTGAACTTAGACGAGCACCACGGCGGCGTCGAGACACGCGCGGGCCTGTGCTGGATACCGGAACGGGCCGGCAGCGACGACGACAGGTGCGCGAATCCGCGCGACACGGGTGGCTGCGAGCGCTCTCCGGTTCCAGTCGGGAACTGCGGCGCGGGCACGGGAGACGACGGGACGGACGCGCTCTGCGAGCGCTCGCCGTGCCAATTCGGGGTGATTTCGCCGCGCGTCCGTCCGCCGTAACTCGCGTTCGCGTTCGCTCCGCGTGTCCCGCAACCGCGCTTCGGCGGCGTCGAGTCGTTGGCGCGCCGCCACCTGTTCGGTCTCGGCGTCGGTGAGCGCGCGCGTCGCTTCCCGCAGCGCCGCCTTCGCCTCGTCAGTGGGTTCGCCGAGTTCTCGACGGACGGCGAGACGGCCGCTCGCGCGCTCGACGCGTTCTCTGAGTCGTGTCACGTCTTCCGTGGCGTCCGCGAGCGCTCGCCGGAGGTCGACCGGGTCCGCGGGCGGCGCGGTGTCCGAAACCGTGATGTCGAGGGACTCCGCAACGGCCGCGAGAGCCGCGATATCGGGCGCGTCGGTGTTCGTGGAGAGCAACCCGACGTGTTCGTGGACTGCCGTCGGTGACGGACAGACGACGCGCCGGTCGTTCGGGTCGCGTATCGCGTGCAGAACAGTCTCGGGGTCGACGCCATGCCCGCGCAGGTCTAGCGCTCGCCCGCGTCGTTCGACGCCCCCGAGGCGGAGTTTCACAGGTCGCGGTCCGCCATCTCCCCCACCCGGGGATGGTCGGTGCCCGCGCGAAATTTCGGGTACGGCGTGCTCTTCGCGTCCCGTTCTTCGTACTCGCGGGCGGCCGTCCTCACGCGCTCCGGCGTCGTTCCGAACTCGTTCCACGGCGTCGTCGCCTCCACCTGTACGTCTCCTTCGTGTTTCGCGCGGAGGCGGAGCGCGAGGAACGCGCCGAGTTCGGTCTCCTCGAAGAGCGCGGCGCGGCCGAACCGACGCACCACGGCGTCCTCGTGGCCGGTACACATCGTTCGGAGGGTCTGGCGAGCGACCCGGGAGTACGTCACGACGAGCAGCACTAACCTTCGTCGACGTTAATAGTTAAAATAAGTTCTCATCCGAGCCGTTCGAGGTCGAACGCGGACTCGCCGACCAACTCGCGGACGCGCTCGCTGGCGGCGGCCTCGCTCTCCGCGACCACGACGACGCCGTCCGCGTTCCCGTCGCCCGACGCCCGATACGCCGCGAGCGCGGACTCCGCCTCGAACTCCGTCGCGTACGTCCGCAACACCCCCAGCACGCGCTCTTCCATCCCCGCCAAATCCACGTCACCCGCTTCGTACGCCGCGAGCGCGTCCTCCACGTTCCGCAAAGCACTGATTCGGTCCATCAGGTCGTGCGGAGGTGGCCGTTCGACGGCTCGTACACCTCGCCCTTCTGCTTCAAGTTGTCAATCTCGTGTTCGGCCTTCGACGCGTCCATCCCCACCTCCTCCGCGCGGTCGATGACCTCCTCGATCGGCGCACCTTCGTCGAACTCGCTCTCGATCTCGTTGATGATACCGCGGATGTTCTTCACTCTGTCTCGCTGGGTCTTCGACCGCCCCGTCTCCACCACGTCCGCGTCGAACTCACCAGTCTCGGGGTCGACCCCAATGTCCTGCAGACACGACCGCACGATGTCGATGACGCGTTCGGCGTCCTCCTCGGACACCTCGTCCGCCAACCGCACCCGCGCCGACGCCTCCGCCAACCGCACGAGCGCCTCCAACTGCCGCGCCGTCACGGGCACTGGCGCGTCCTCGCCCTGCCCCTCCGCGCGCAAGTCCACGTAGAAATCCTCGATAGCCTGGCGCGCCTCCGCGGTCATCGTCGGGAACACGTTCCGCCGCGAGTACGCGATATACTTCCGGAGGAGGTCGGGTTCGATGGCCGGCGCCACCTCGTCGGTCTGCGCCGCCACCTCCGCCTCCGTGTACTCACTCGACGCCACGCGCTCGCGCTGCGTGTTCAACTCACCGGCGTAATTCGTCTGCAAGATGTGCTTGGCGAGTCGCGAGTCCTCCTCCGCGTTCGGCTGGTCCGTCACCGTGAAGATGAGGTCGAACCGCGAAATCAACGCCGGCTCCAGGTCTATCTGCTCGCCGATCGGCTCGTACTGGTCGAATCGTCCATATTTGGGGTTCGCCGCCCCAAGCAGACTACACCGCGATTTGAGGGTCGCGTTGATACCCGCCTTCGACACGCTGATGCGCTGCTGTTCGAGCGCCTCGTGCATCGCAGACCGGTCTTCCGGGCTCATCTTGTCCAACTCGTCCACCGCCGCGATACCCTGGTCGGCGAGCACGAGCGCCCCCGCCTCCAGCGTCCACTGCTGGCCGTCACCGAAATCGTCGCGTACGGCGGCCGCCGTGAGACCCGCCGAACTGCTACCTTTCCCGGACGTGTAGACGGACCGCGGCGCGATGTGGCGGATGTACGAAAGTAACTGGGATTTGCCAGTTCCGGGGTCCCCTATTAAAAGCATGTGGAGGTCTCCTCGAATCCGTGAACCGTCGGGGAGGTGTTTGGTCACGCCCGAGAAGAGTTGGAGGAGCATCGCGAGTTTCGCCTGCCGGTGGCCGTAGATAGTCGGGGCGATGGAGTCCACCATCGTCTCGTAGATGTCCTCGGTCTGGGAGACTTCGATGATGTCGGCTTTGTCCTCGTCCGTAATCTCCATGTCCTCGAACTCCTCGTCCTCGATCTCGATGTAGGACCCCTGCATGTAGTGGTCGAAGACGGGCGAATCCTTCTCGCTGTTCGAGTCGTCGAGACGGAGGACGCCGGTCGCGGTGACGTGGTCGCCCGCCGTCACTTTCCCGGGGATGTCGTCCTCGATGTGGACGTCGATGGCTTGGGGGGTTTCGCCGCCGCTCAATCCCTCCGGGCTCTCCTGGATGCGGAGTTTCTGGCTGTCCACGAACTCCGACTTCTCCGAATCGAGCTTGAACGGACCCTGTCGCTCACACGACTCGCACTGATACGGCTCCTGGAACCCGCCGTCCGCCTGCGCGACGTGCTGTTCGTTCCCGCAGCGCTGACAGACGAACACCGCCGTCTGAATCTTCGGCTTCACGTCCGTCGCCTTCCGCACGATCCCCTGCACCGAGACGAACGTGTTCATGTGCTCCGCGCGCAGACTCCGAATCTCCGTCGACTCCCCCAGATTCCGCACGCGAACGTGCGCCTGCCCCAGCGAGACGTCGATCGGGAGGTCGTACAACCGAAGGGCCTCCTCCGCCGCCTCACGCAACTGGTCCGGATGCCGAACGAAATCCTCCGCGAAGTCCGGGTCGAACTGATAGAGGTCGTCCCAGTCCACCACGAGCGACTTCTGGTCGCGGGGATACTGCCGCGCGAGCGCGCCGACCTCGTCGCTGTAGTACCGATGGAAGAACGTCTCGAACCGGTCTACGAGTTCCTGGTCCTGCGCCTGCGCCATTCTCTCCGCACGTAGTTCCTACTCGCGTATGAACTTTCCCAACGTCACCCTCCCGGTGGCCACCGCACGTCGAACTCGTAGTCGGCCGCCCAGTTGATAGCGGGCTGGACGACCGCGGGCTCCTCGACGCGCAGGGTGGCTCTGGTCTCGAACTCGTCTTCGCCCATCCAGTAGAGTTGGTCGAGTTCGTGGCAGTAGACGGCGAAGTAGTCCACGTCGCCGTCGTACTGCTCGTACGTGTTACCCGACGCGTTCGTGTGCTGGCTCTTCCCGTGGAACTGGACGACGCCGTCCGTCAGCCAGCCGGTCTTGACCTGTACGCGGAGAAAGGACTCGCTCGGCGTCTCCACCACGAGGTCGTAGCGCTCGTTGTCGCCGAACGGCACCGAGACGGGTATTTCGCGACGTTTCAACTCTGTGATAACGACGGCCTCCGTCAGGTCGCCTTTCCGATGAGACTCCACGCCACGCGGTCCTTCGTCATCCGCTATAGTATCGACTACGCGCGCTGTTCGCTCTGTACTGTAAGAGGTGGGACCGCCCGAATTTGAATCGGGGTTACAGCGTCCCAAACGCTGAAGGATACCAAGCTACCCCACGGTCCCGCATGTTTTCCTTCCGGCCGCGTCTGGTAAAGGGTTTCGTTGCGTTGCGGGTACTTTCTTACCGGTCGTGGTGGTAGGAGGGGGTATGTCTCTCTCCGCTCTCTTGCCGTATGGGTTGACGCCGAGCATGGCGGTGGTGTTCGGTATCGTGGGGTTGGCGTTGGTGTTGTTCGCGACGGAGGCGGTGCCGATCGACGTGACGGCTATCTTGGTGATGGTGTTGTTGATGGTGTTGGAGCCGTGGACGCAGGTGTCTGCGCGGGAGGGAATCTCGGGGTTTTCGAGTTCGGCGACGATTACGGTGTTGGCGATGTTGATTCTCTCTACTGGTATCAGTCGGACGGGAGTGGTCCAGCGGATCGGGAATCGGTTGACGGCGTTCGCGGGTGACGATCCGTTCCGGCAGTTAGCGGCGACGGTGGGGGTTGCGGGGCCGGTGTCTGGGTTCATCAACAACACGCCGGTGGTCGCGATTCTCGTGCCGGTGATTTCCGACCTCGCGCACGAGGGGAAGACGAGTCCGTCGAAGCTCCTGATTCCGTTGTCTTTCGCGTCGATGCTTGGGGGGATGTTGACGGTCATCGGGACGTCGACGAACATTCTCGCGAGCGACGTGATGGGGCGGTTGGCGGAGCAACCGGAGTACGCCGGTTTGGGGTTGCACGAGTTCTCGATGTTCGAGTTCACGGCGCTGGGGTTGGTGGTGCTCGTGGTGGGTATCCTCTACCTGGTGACGGTCGGGTATCGGTTGCTGCCGGAACGGGTGTTGCCGGAGGAGGACTACGTGGAGGAGTACGAGTTGGAGGATTACTTGACGGAGGTCGTGGTGCGCGAGGATTCGCCGGTCGCGGGGATGACGGTGGAGGCGGTGGGTGAGGCCGCGCCGTTCGACTTCGACATCCTCCAGATCGACCGGGGCGACGAGTCGTTCATCGAGCCGTTGGACCGGAAGACGCTGCGGTCGGGTGATCTGTTGAAGGTGCGGACGGACCGCACGACGCTCGAACGATTGATGGACATCGATGGGTTGGACCTCGTGGGCGCGTTGACGGAGGACGAGTTAGAGGAACCCGAGGAGGAACAGCAGTTGTTCGAGGTCATCATCCCGGCGCGCAGCGGACTCGTAGGCGAGACGTTGGCGAGTTCGACGTTCCGGGACCGCTACGACGTGAACGTGCTCGCGTTCCGGTCGCGGGGCGAACTCGTCCGCGAGCGCATGGACCACACGCCGCTCCGCGTGGGAGACACGTTGCTCGTGCAGGCGACCTCGGGGAGTCTCGACCGCCTCTCCCAGAATCGGGATTTCATCGCGGCGCACGAGCCAGACAACCCGGATTATCGGACGGAGAAGATTCCGCACGCGGTCGCGGTCATCGCGGGCGTCGTCGGGTTCGCGGCGATGCCCTGGGGCGTCTTCTCCGGGATACCCGTTCTCGACGTGCTGTCCGGAATTCCGACGTTCAACATCGTGACGACGGCGCTCGCGGGCGTCGTGGCGATGGTGTTCCTCGGTATCCTGAAGCCGAACGAACTGTACGATTCGGTGGACTGGAACGTCATCTTCCTGCTCGCCGGCGTGATTCCGCTCGGCATCGCCTTAGAGCAGACCGGGGCGGCGGAACTCCTCGGGAACGCGGTGGCGAGCACGAACCAGTTCCTCCCGGCCATCGGCGTGCTCTGGGTGTTCTACGTCGCGACGGCGCTCCTGACGAACGTCATCAGTAACAACGCGAGCGTCGTCCTGATGATTCCGGTCGCGGTGGAGTCCGCCCAGCAGGTCGGCGCGAACGCGTTCGGGTTCGTCATCGCCGTGATGTTCGCGGCGTCCACGGCGTTCATGACGCCCGTGGGGTATCAGACGAACCTCTTCGTCTACGGGCCGGGCGGCTACCGGTTCAGTGACTTCTTCCGCGTCGGCGCGCCGCTCCAGTTCCTCATGTCGGTGGTGACCGTTCTCGGCATCGCGTTCTTCTGGGGCGTCTAAGTCTCCTCGCCGAGGAGTTCGAGTTCCGCGACGATTTCGAACGGGGCGCGGTCCTTACGCACCATGTCTAGTATCTTGAACGCCTCGTCGGGCTTCAGGAAGTGCGAGGTCACCACCCGGCCGAGCGGCGTCGGGTCGAACCCGTCGATGAACTCGTACTGGAGCAGTCGTCCGAGCGCGGGCTTCGTGGGGACGTCGCCGATCATGCGGTCGTTCAGTTTCTTCGCCTTCCGTCCGGCGACGGTGACGTTCGCGAGCGTCTCCTCCACCGCGCTCGTCTCGTCGTAACTCGTGATCACGTCCTCCATCTCTCCCTTGAGGAGTTTGAACGCCACCTCGTCCTCCGTCATTTCCACCGAGTTGTGGTAGACGGCGTCGGGTTCGACGAGCATGTACACCTTCCCGCGGTCGTGGTAGTCGGGGCGGCCCGCCCGTCCGAGCATCTGCTCGAACTCCTGTACCGTGAGCCACTCGATACCCATCGCGAGCGAGTCGAACACCACCTGCGACGCGGGGAAGTCCACACCCGCCGCGAGCGCCGCCGTCGTCACCACCGCCGCGAGGTCCTGATTTCCGAACTTCCGCTCCACGGACTTGCGCTTCCCGTAGTCCAATCCGGCGTGGTAGGCCGCGGCCGGGTAGTCGAGTTTCCGCGCTATCTCGTGACACCGTCTTCGAGAGTTCGTGAACACGATGGTCTGGCCGCGATACCCCTTCGAGGACTCCTTGTCGTACTCGCGGCGGACGAGTTTGTTCGTGATTCGCGGTTTCTCCTGGCCGTCCGCGAACGTCACGTGTCGCTCGATTGGGACCGGGCGTTCCTCGAACTCCACGAGGTTCGCGCGCAGTCCCCGCGCCAGCGTCCCCGGGTTCCCGACGGTCGCGGAGAGGTAAATCCACTGCGCGCCGTCGTACCCCTTCCTTGACTTCTCGCGCTCCTCGCAGTAGTGCTTGAGCCGGGAGATGAGGCCGTCGAGTCGGTGGCCGCGCTCCTCCTCCTGGAGGGTGTGGACCTCGTCGATGACCACGGTGCCGATGTCGCCGAGGTCGCGGCCGGTCCGGAGCGCGTGGTCGATACCCTCGTAGGTGCCGACGATGATGTCCGCGCTCGGGTCGAACGCCATCCCGTCGTCCCGAATCCGGGACGCGCCCACCCGGATAGTCACGTTCGCGAGGTGGCCGTACTCGTCTTTGAAGTCCTCGTGTTTCTGGTTCGCGAGCGCGACCAGCGGCACGAGGAAGAGCATCTTCCCCTTCCCGGAGAGGAGTCGGTGGAGGCCCGCCATCTCGCCGACGAGCGTCTTCCCCGTCGCCGTCGCGGACACGACCAGTTGGTCGTCACCGTCGACGAGGCCGTTCTCAACTGCGAGCGACTGCACCGGGAGCAGGGTGTCGAACCGGTCTTCGAGGAGGGTCTGTATCCCCGAGTGAAGGTCGAGGTCGCTCACGGGAACCGGGTCGATATCGTCGGTGTTTGCGCTTATCTCGTCGAACTTCGTCAGGTCGGGGTCGAGATCGCCCTGCAGGAGACTCGTGATACGGTCTAAGTCCTGGACCTCCATCAGGAGGTCCTCCAACCGTTCCTGGGCGGCGGCGGTGAGACTGCCGTTGAACGCGAGTTCGCGCTCTAACTCCCGGGTTGCACAGTCGGGACAAATCTTCTCACCGTCCGCCTCGATAGCCGTCTCCGACGTGACGGGCGAATACCGTCCCTTGTTCGCGCAGTACCGGCACGTCCGCACCGTCTTCGCCTTCTCCGCTAACTGGTAGCCGGACAGCATCTCGCGCAACTCCGCGCGCTTCCCCCGACTCGTCTGCTCGCTGACGCGGATACGCGTCGCTCGTCGCGCGATCTCCACGAACTCGTCCGGCGGCCGCGGGTCCTCCGACGACCCGTCTTTCACCCGGAACTTCGCCGGCCGGGGGCCCGCCGCCTTCTCCGCGAGTTCGAGTTTCGCGCGGAACAACCGGTCGCCGTCGCGCTGTGCGACCACGAGATAGTCGTCGCCGGTCTCGTGGAAGAACAGCGTATCCACGCGCTGAACCTGCGTCGCCACTACCCCTCACTACCGGACCCGGCTATTTCAGGCGTTCGCCTCCGTCCGAGCGCAACACAGAAGACGGTCGATGTGCCACTGGAATGCATGCGTCTTCTCCCCTTCGAGTACAACGCCGCGCTCTTCTGCATCTCCGCGGCCGTCGCCGCCGCGCTGACCACCCTCTTCGGTGGGTCGCCCGTGAACGCCCCCGGCGTCGGCATCGGCGTCCTCGTCGGCATGAACCTCGCGTACAACCTGCGAAACGAACCCTTCGAGAACCTCGACGGCGCGCTCGACGCCCCGCTCGCGTGGGGATTCCTCGTCACCCTCTTCGCGTTCGTCACCGCCACGTTCGTCGACGCGCTCGCGCCCGACGCCCTCACCAACGACGCCGCCTGGGCGATACTCGCAGGTGTCGCCGTCGCCCTCGTCGTCGCGGTCTACGAAGGATACACGAGCCAGAACGCCTGAACTTCTACTCCACGAGTTGGATTTCGTCCTCTCCATGCGGGACGACGCAGATGAACGACCCTTCCTCGTCGCTCTCGTTTCGATACCAGTGGACGACGCCCGCGGGGATGAGGAGGCTGTCGCCCGCGGACACCTCGTACTCCTCGTCGCCGATACCGACGACGTACTCGCCGGAGAGCACGTACTGTTCGTGTTCTATCTCGTTCGTGTGCTCGGGCACCGTCGCACCCGCGTCGAGGACGAACCGCCGCATCGCGAAGTTCGGCGCACCCTCGTCCTCGCCGACCAGAACCGCCCGACGCATCCCGTCCGCCGCGCTCACGTCCTCGTACTCCGCGTCGCCCGCCCGTCGAACAACTGGGTCCGTCATACCCGTGGGTTCGCGCGCGACGCACTAAACCCTTCGACGGCCACCGGGCTTTAAGCCCTAATCGGCCGACGAATCGGGTATGCGAAGTTTCACCATCGGACGGGCGTTCGGCATCCCCATCAAGGTGGACCTGACGTTCCTCCTCATCCTCCCCATCCTCGCGTGGGTCATCGGCGCACAGGTCACCCAGTGGGTCGATATCCTCAACGCCGCGTTCGGCGCGAACTTCGACGTAGCGACGCTCACCGGCGGTAACACCGAACTCTACCTCGGAACGGTCGCCGCACTCGGCCTGTTCGCCGGCGTCGTCCTCCACGAACTCGGCCACTCCCTCGTCTCGATACACTACGGCTACCCCATCAACTCCATCACGCTCTGGATACTCGGCGGCATCGCCAGCCTCGAAGAACAACCCGAAGACTGGAAACACGAGTTCTCCATCGCCATCGCCGGCCCACTCGTCAGCATCGCTCTCGGCATCATCTCCTGGGTCATCCTCACCCAACTCCCCGCAAGTCTCACCTTCGTCCGCTTCGTCTTCGGCTACCTCGCGCTCATGAACTTCGCGCTCGCCGCGTTCAACCTCCTCCCCGGCTTCCCCATGGACGGCGGCCGCGTCCTCCGCGCACTCCTCGCACGCAACCGCCCGTTCGCCCGCGCCACTCAGATAGCCGCCGAAGTCGGGAAGATGTTCGCCATCCTCCTCGGCATCATCGGCCTCTTCGCCAACCTCTTCTTGATCCTCATCGCCTTCTTCATCTACATCGGCGCGTCCAGCGAGAGCCAGCGCACCACGATGAACGCCGCCTTCGAGAACGTCACCGTCGGCGACGTCATGACCCCCGAACGCGACCTCCAGACCGTCACCCGGGACACCAGCGTCGCCGACCTCTTAGAACGCATGTTCGAAGACCGCCACACCGGCTATCCCGTCACCGAAAACGGCGACATCGTCGGTATGGTCACGCTGGAGGACGCCCGGAACGTCAAACCCGTCGAACGCGACGCCTACAACGTCGGCGACATCATGACGAACGAAGTCTACACCGTCCCCCAGTACGACAACGCCATGACCGCGCTCGAAGCCATGCAATCCCACGGCGTCGGCCGCCTCATCGTCGTCGATACCGACGGGAACACCGTCGGCCTCATCTCCCGCACCGACCTCATGACCGCGTTCAACATCATCCAGAACACCGGCCCCCGAGCGGACAGCCCGAACATCGGCACACGCACGAACTGACGAACTCGCCGGAAAGACATTACTCACCCGCGCGATTCGCATCTTCGGCCGCTCCCCCGCCAGCCGTCTCCGCATGCGGAACGCTTTCAACGTCCCGTGCTAACGTCTCTCTATGTCAGCCGACTACGACAGCATCGTCGTCGGCGTCGGCGGGATGGGGAGCGCGACCGTCGCCGCCCTCGCTGACCGCGGCGTCGACGTCCTCGGTCTCGAACGCTTCGACGTCCCCCACACGAACGGGTCCAGTCACGGCGGCTCCCGCATCATCCGCCTCGCCTACGAGGAGGGCGCGGGCTACGTCCCCCTCCTCCACCGAGCCTACGAACGCTGGCGCGACCTCGACGCCCGCCACGACGGCGTCCTCACCACCACGGGCTCCGTCACCGTCGGCCCGCCCGGGAACGAGGACGTCACCGCCGCCCGCCACTCCCTCGACGCCCACGACACCCCCTACGACGCCGTCACCGGCGCCGACCTGAACGCCCGCCACCCCGGCCACGAGTTCCCCGCCGACTGGGAGGGCGTCAGCCAGCCCGACGGCGGGTTCCTCGACCCCGAACGCGCCATCTCCGCCTACGTCGAGGACGCGTTCGCGGCCGGTGCCACCGTCCGCGCCCGCGAATCCGTCACGGACTGGACCGCCGACGAGTCCGGCGTCACCGTCACCACCGACCGCGACACCTACACCGCCGACCACCTCGTGTTCACCGCGGGTGCCTACACCCAAACTCTCGTCCCCGCGCTCGCCGACGTCCTCCAGCCGGAACGCCAGGTCATGGCGTGGTTCCAGCCGACCCATCCCGAGTGGTTCGACCCCCACGACTTCCCGGTGTTCATCGCACACACCGACGACGGCGAGTTCTACGGGTTCCCCCGCCACGACCGACCCGGCGTGAAAGTCGGGAAACACCACCACTTCGCGGAACCGACCACGCCCGGCGACGTCCCCGAACCCACCCGGGAGGACGAAGCCGTCATCCACGACTTCCTCGCCGCCCACATGCCCGACGCCGCCGGCCCCACGCTCTCCCTCGTCACCTGCATCTACACCAACACCCCCGACCGGGACTTCCTCATCGACACCCATCCCGACCACGAGAACGTCACCGTCGCCGCCGGCTTCTCCGGCCACGGCTTCAAATTCGTCAGCGTCGTCGGCGAAATCCTCGCCGACCTCACCCTCGACGGCACCACCGACCACCCCATCGACACCTTCCGGTACGACCGGTTCGACTAACCGTTCTTCTCGACCTCCCGGCGCACCGCCACGAACCGGACGCGGCCGCAGCGTCTCGTTCTCGGGGAACCCGGCGAACACTCTCGCAACGAATTAACCACACACGTCGGTCACTGACGCCCGCAGAAAGCGTAAGAAAGTAGAACGGTACAAGTGCGAGAATCGAACTTCAGTCAGACGTGCTCGCTTCGCTGCGCGCGTCTTCCCTAGTTCGATTCTCGCACGACGGACTTTTCTCTCGTCACTTCGTTCCTCACAGAAAAGGTCCAGGTGCGAGAATCGAACCCGCGTCTCAGCCTCCACAAGGCTGAAGGATAGTCCACTACCCCAACCCGGACACATCTTCTCGTACTCGCCTCGCCCAAATATGCGTTACGAATCGCCCGGGTGCGTGGCGACACGCTTTTGCGGCGCTCTCCCCTCGGTTCTCGTGTGGCGTTCACGGACAAGATATACGTGAAGAACCACCGCCAGGTGGTCTCGCAACTCGACGCGAACTTCCCGAAAGGCGCGTTCCACGGCGCGACGCTCGACGTCCTGTTCGGCGGCGGGGAACTCGACCAGTTGAACGAAGCGACCCGGGAGCGCGTGCTCGACTTCACGAAGGACTTCCTCGACTGCGACTGCCAGTCGAACCCCTACTGCGGGCATCCGGAACGCAAGTTCATGCAGTACGTCCTCGACCTCCGGGCGCAGGGACTCGACCCCGAATCCATCGTGGACGTGATGACGGACGACTACATGGTGTACGCGTACCCGGGTGACGTCTACTCGTTCCTCGACGACGCCGTCCGCACGCTCGAAGCCGTCGAAGAACTCGCGGGCGTCGACGGTGAACGCGAAGCAGCGGAAGAGGCGGCGCGGAAGAAGCGCGAACTCTCGGGTTAACCCAACTGGAATGGTTCGTCGTCGTCGCTATCGAGGTCGTCCAGGTGGATGACGTCCTCGACGCTCTCGTCGTCGAGACGGTCCTGTAACTGGGAGATGTACTGTTTGTGTTCTTCGAGTTGCGCGCGGAGGTGTTTCGCTTCGAGTTCGAGGCGTTCGTGTTCGCGCACGAAACTCTTCGGCACCTCGACCTTCGGGGGGAACTCGTCGCCGGTGTCCTCGAAATCGCCTTCGGGGACGATGCGGACGCGGCCGTCGTGGGCGACCAGTTGGTCCACGTAATCACGGAACACCGCGGAGAGGGAGAGGTCGCGCTCCTCGGCGATGTCGCGCAGGGCTTCGAACGTATCCTCGTTTACGCGAAACGAGATGGTCTTGTTCTTGTTCCCCATTCTCCTGAACCTGTCCCGCCGAGTTACTTAACTCTTAGGCGGGCTGTTCGGCTTCCTCGGTTTCGTCGAGGTCTTCGAGCGCTTCGATGACCGCTTCGCGGTACCGGGAGAGCGGGAGGTCGTACTCGGCTTTCGCGCGCTGGGCGTACTCGTTGCCCTCGTCCTCGAACGCCTGGATGCGTTCGAGGGTTCGTTCCGCCGTCTCCACCACCCAGCGGTCGCGCACGTCCGCGGTGACTTCGGTGATGGATTCGGGACGAACGGAGACGTTCACGGTGCCGTCTTCTGTCTCGTAGGCCCGTGGTTTCCCGACGATGGCGACGTAGCTCGGCGTATCGAGGTCGCGGAGGGCGGACGCGGCTTCCGGCTGGTACTGCCCGGCGTACACGAAGAACGTCCCCGTGGGGTCGACCACGCGGCCGCGCCAGTACTCGGAGTCCTCGCCCACGTCCTCTGTCTCGGTGAGCGTGCCGACGATGAACACGCGGTTCGCGCTCTCTCCCGTGGGGAGGAGGCTGTAAACCGGGGCGCGCTCGTCGTCGGATTCCTTGAACGTGAACGTCGCGTCGTTGAACTCGGTCGCGAAGACGCGCCGCGCGACCTCGCGAGTGGGTGCACTCTGACTCATTTACATCGACCTCGCTTTGATCAGCACAGCTTCAGCATCAGATGGGGCGGACAACTCTTCGATGTCGTTCGCGAGCACGTACCGGCCGAGCGTCGGCCCGCTCACGCGGTAGTACCGGCCGAGCACGCCCTCGCGCATCTCGTCCGCGACGACGGTCGTGTCGAGCGCGTCCTTCGCCATCTGTTTCGCCTCCTCCAGGCCGATTCCCGTGAGTTCCTCGGTGGATTCTGCGTTGAAGATGGTCTCGTGGACGTCGTTGCCGTCGTCCAAGACGCCCTTGATACGGAGGTCGAACTCGCCGTCGACTTCGCCGTGCTCCGAACAGCGGCCGTTCTGGAGGACGCGCGTGCAGTCCTCCTCGGGACAGCGCTTGATGAGGCCGCTCCCGGACTGGATGTCCACGAGCGCGCCCTCGACGGTCTCTGCGTTGTCGCCGACCTCGATGTCCTCGTCTAGCTCCTCGATACTGGTGGTGCTGTTGAGCTTCACCGAGTACCGGCCCTGGTACTCGTCGGTCACGACGTTCCCGAACCGGTAGACCTTGCCTTCCTCCAGTTCAGGGAGGTCGGACTTCGCCCACTTGGTGAACTTGATCGTCCCCGTCGGGTCGCCGAGCAGGCCGACCTGCGCGACGGAGTCGCTCCGCGGGTCCCAGAGGTCCACCACTTTCGCGGTGATATCCACCCACTGTTCGGGTTCGTCCACGTCCTCTACGTGCACGGTGTCGTTGCCGCCGCGGCCGATGTCGTCGCGTTCGATACCGGCTTCTTCGAGGTAGTGGCTCTCGACGCTGCGGCGCGCTTCGTCCAACGGCACCTTGTACTCCGAGACGAGGGTGTCGAGACGCGCTTCGACGTCGTCTACCGTGATGTCGAGGTGGTCCGAGAACTGTTCGTGTAGCTCCTGCGCAGCCTGCTGTATGTCGCTCATAGTCGGGTTTCCGTCTCCGCGTGTTTTCGATGGGAGACACCGCGAGCTACGGCCTCATCGCCTATAAACCCTCTCAGACCGGGGTGAAAGTGATCGGTTTTTGGCGGTCGCGCACCCCCGTTGGGGTATGGATACTGTCGCGCTCTTGCTCGCCGGCGGCACCGGCACCCGCCTCTACCCCGCGAGTCGGAGTACGCGCCCGAAACAGTTCCTCGCCCTCGACGGCGACCGGTCACTCCTCCGGCGCACCGCCGACCGCGTCGACTTCGCCGACCACCTCTACGTCGTCACGCGCGAGGAGTACGCCGCGGAAGCCGCCGAAATCGTCCCCGAAGCCGCCGTCCTCGTCGAACCCCAGGGTAAGGACACCGGCCCCGCGCTCGCGTACGCGACCCACCGCATCCGCGAACAGGTCGGCGCTTGTACCGTCCTCTGCCTCCCGAGCGACCACCGCATCGCGGGCGACTTCGAACCCACCGCCCGCCGCGCGCTCGCCGCCGCCCGCGACGGCTATCTCGCCACCGTTGGCGTCGAACCCACCCGTCCCGCGACCGGCTACGGCTACATCGAACCCGGCGCGGACCACGGCGACTATCGCGACGTCGCGTCGTTCCGCGAGAAACCCGACGCCGAAACGGCGCGCGAGTTCGTCTCCCGGGGCTGGCTGTGGAACGCCGGGATGTTCGCGTGGACGCCCGAGAGTTTCCTCGCAGCCGCGCGCGAGGGCCCGCTCGCACCCCTCGTGGACGCGCTCGACGCCGGCGACCCCGAACGGGGATTCGAGCGCGTGGAGTCCGTGAGCGTGGACTACGCCGTGATGGAGCGCACTGAGAACGCCGCCGTCGTCCCCGCCGGATTCGACTGGGACGACCTCGGGTCGTGGGACGCTCTCGCCCGCGTCCTCGACGCCGACGCCGACGGGAACGCGATACTGGGCGACGCGCTCACCATCGACACCGCGGACTCTGTGATCGCGAGCGACGACAAACACATCACCACCATCGGCGTCTCCGACCTCGTCGTCGCCGCGTTCGACGACCGCGTCCTCGTCGTTCCCAAGAGCGAGAGCCAGCGCGTCCGCGACGCCGTCAGCGAACTCCGGAAAGAAAACCTGTTCTAGCGGGAATACTTTTGCGGCGCACGTCCGACGGTCCGGTATGGTCCGCCCTGTCCGTCCCCTCCTCGCCCTCCTCCTCACAGCCACGCTCGCCGTCGGCGTCGTGGCGGCGGCCCCGCCACCCAGTCCGCTCTGCGACGCGTGCGGCGACGGCTTCGAAGCCGCCGCGAACGAGCACGGCGTCTCGCTCACCGTCACGCACAGCGACGCGCTCGTTACCGTCCACGAGGACGGGAGCGCCGACTGGCGCGTGACGAACCATCTCGCCACGAACGCGAGTGCCCAACGCCTCCGTGAAGACGACGCCCTCCTCCGCGACATCGCCAGGCGCGGGTACTGGGACGCGGAGTTCGTCTCCGCGCGGGTCAGCGAGAACACGGTCGTTCTCCGCTACCGCGAACCTGACTTCGCCCAGGTGGGCATCGGTGGTGCGCTCGTCTCCGACGTTCTCACCGGCCCACGCGGCTACTCGCTGAACGCGGGCCTCGGCGCGGACGAACTCACCGTCGTCGGGCCGTTGGAAACGACCGTCGCGTGGACGCCGCCGAACGCGGGCGTCGAACACGACCGGTTCACGGTTAGGGCCGCCGACCCCGGCTACCTCGCGTTCGAACCCACCGACTCCGTCGTCCCGTGGGGCGCGCTCTCCGTCGTGGCCGCCGCGCTCCCCGCACCTGCCGCCGGACTGCTCGCGCTCGCGCTTCCCGTCGTCGCACTCGCCGCGCTCGCGGCCCTCGGTGCCCGCGCGACCGGCCACCGCCTCCGCGACCCGGCTCCCGCCCGCGCGCTCCTCGCCGCGACCGGCGCCCTCCTCGCACTGCTCGCCGTCCCCGTCACCGACTGGCTTCCGGCGACCGAATCCCACCAGCCGTTCGGCCCCGAAACCGGCGCCGCCGCCGTGATCTTCCTCGGGGTCGCGTTCCTCGCGGTCGCCGCGTTCGCGCCCCGCCTGTTCGACCGCGAACGCGACTACGGGCGCGCGCTCGTCGCGTCCGTCGGCGTGTTCGTCGTCGCGTGGTTCGCCGCCGTCCTCGTCGCGGCGGAGTTCGGACACACGCTCTCCGTCGCCACGAGCGGCCCGCTGTTCGCGGGACTTCTCGCGCTCTTCCCCGCGGGATACGCCGTCGGGACGGACCAACCGCGGTTCGCCGCGCCGCCGGCCGCGCTCGCCGCCGTTTTCGTCGCCGTCTACGCGCTCCCCTCGCTCTCGACCGCGCTTTCGCTCGACTCGGCGGTCGGCGTCGCGGTCGCTGCCGGGGTGGTCGTCGGCATCGCGCTCGTCGGTCTCCCCGCGCTCGTCGCGGGTGTGGCGCTCGGAGCGGAGTAGTCGGTCTACGACCGCAGGCGGCCGCCGTCGACGGGGAGGCTCGCGCCGTTCACGAATCCGGCGCGGTCGGACGCGAGGAAGGAGACGGCGTCACCGAACTTCCGGGGGTCGCCGACGCGCCCGAGCGGGATGTCTTCGGCCCACGCGTCGAGGCCGGCCTCGTACGTGTCGAAATCGCCGCGTTCGACCGCCGCCTCCACGAGGTCGGTGATTCGCGGTGTCTCGTGCGCGCCGGGGAGCACGGCGTTCGCGCGCACGTCCGGCGCCCACTCCCGCGCGATTGTCTTCACGAACCCGATGACGGCGCGGCGAACCGAGTTCGAGAGCACGAGGCTGTCTATCGGCTCCTCGACGCTCGTGGAGGTGATGGCGGTGACCGTTCCGGCGTCGGATTCCACGAGGTGGGGGTGTGCGCGCTTCGCGAGACGGACGACGCTCATCACGAGCAGGTCGAACGCCTCGTACCAGTCGCGCTCCTCGATTTCGAGCGCCGACCCGCTCGGCGGCCCGCCCGCCGACGTGACGAGGTGGTCGATGCCACCGAACGTCTCCACCGTCGCGTCCACGAGCGCCGCGATGTCGTCCGGGTCGGTGATGTCCGCTTCCACGCCGAGCACGCTCCCAGCCGCGTTCTCGCGCACGTCCTCCACCGCGGCGTCCACGCGTTCTTCCGACCGACTGCACACGACGACGTTCGCGCCCTCCGCAGCCAACGCTTGCGCGCTCGCCTTCCCGAGGCCGCTCGAACTCGCCGTCACGATAGCCGTCTCTCCCTCGAAGTCGAGTTCCATAGCCGGTGAATCAGCGCCAGGATTCAAAAACCGTCCGGCGCGACCCGCACCCGCACCGCGCCGTCCCGCGTCACCGACACCAGAATCGGCGTCTTCACCTCCCGACCCGCCACCGCATCCCCCGCGCTCTCGCTCACCCGCCGCATCAACTCCGGCGCGGAGTACGGCACCTTCACGCTCGCCTCGTCACAGGCATCGTACACCTTCTCGGGCACGTCGTAGAGGTCCGTCTCCACGTCGAACTCCACCTGCACCGGCGCGCTCAACGCGTCCGCGAACGCCACCGTCTCCCGCGCCCGCTCGACGTTCTCCCGCGCCGCCGACTCCACCTTCGAAATGTTCGCACGCGACGTCCCGAGCACGTCCGCGATAGCCGACTGCGCGAACCCGCGCTCGCGAAGCGCCAACACCTCCGCCTGCCGCCGCGTCAGCACGCTCCCCGACTCGTCGAACCCCGCGCGCGCTAACACCGCGTCAACGTCGGGCAACGCCATCGCCCTAACTGCCCCAGAAGTTCTCGCGACTCCCGAGACGCGGGTTCCGCTCGTCCCGCCCGGACCGCTCCCCGCCCTCGTCGTCGCCGTCGTCGGCGTCGTCGCCCTCCGCCTCCTCGGACTCCTCCTCGGGCAGCTTCTCGACGAGGTCCGCACGCGCGTAGTTCGACTTCACGTGCGTTACCTTCGCCTTCACGCGCGCCGGCGGCAACACGCCGTCCACCATCACGATGAACCCAGTGTCCGCGTGCCGACCCACGCCAGCACCCGACTCGTGCATATCCTCGACCTCGATAATCACTTCCTCACCCGGCACCACCGGCGCCGTCTTCAACTCCTCTATCGGCTGGCTATAGTGGTTACACCACTCCTTCCCGCCACGGTCGCCATAGTACTGACACCCCATCCCCTCGATACGCTCCGAGAAACTCGGACACTCGTCCGCAATTGGACAGTCGGCCATACCCTAGTCAGGCGGCGGACGCTCTAAAAGCGTTCCTCACCCACCTTTTTGGAGACGCGGCGCTGCGCGCCGCGTCTCGAAAAACCTGGAGGGAAAAAGGACGGAACGCGGTACGGCCGGTGACGAAGCGGGGACGGGACTGTCTCACATCCGTTCCACTGCGCCTCAAAGTCCCTCGGTTTCGCAGGCTCAAACACCCGCTTGAGTCTAGAGAAGGCCTTCACGGGTGGTGGCCGTCAGCCACGTCTATGTCCCGCTTCGACAATCCTCGGTCACCTCTTCGAAAGAGAATTTCCGCTGACAATAACGCAAGCCTCATACCGTCGCCGGCTGTCGTTTCCGGGTGAATGGAGTTCGTCCCAGTCGCGGTCTGGCTGGGCGTCGTCCTCGCGCTCGCCGCCGCCGCCCTCCCCGTCGTCGAACGAGCCTTCGGGGGATTCCCCGACGGCGGCGCGTCGTTCGCCCCCGCGACAGCCCTCGCCGCCGTCACGCTCGCGACCTACTGGTTCGGCCACCTCGCGTTCGGCCGCTTGGTTAGCGTCGGCGTCGCGCTGATATTCGTCCTCGTCGGATTCGCGCTCTGGGGCTGGCGCGCGCCCGACCTCTCCCGCGTCCGCCTCCCGCTCGCCGTCTTCCTCACCGCGTTCGCGTTCCTCGTCGTCGTGCGCGCCTACGACCCCGGCATCGTCGCCGTCGGCGGCGAGAAGTTCCTCGACTACGGCATCCTCAACAGCCTCCTGCGCGCCGACCACCTCCCGCCCGAGGACATGTGGTTCGCCGGCCACCCCCTCCGCTACTACTACGGCGGCCTCCTCGCGTCCTCGATACCCGTCCACCTCACCGGCGTCGAACCGAACGTCGCGTACAACCTCGCGCTCGCCACCTTCTACGCGACGCTCGTCACCGGCGCGTTCGGCCTCGCGCGCGCCGTCGCCCACCGAAACGGCCGAAACGGCACGCTCGCCGGTGGCCTCGCCGTCTTCCTCGTCGGACTCGCAGGGAACCTCGCGACCCCCCTCCGACTCCTCCTCGCGCCCCACGCCGACCTCGCCGCGAAGTACGCCGCGTTCGCCTTCACCGGCATCCGCACCAGCCTCCCGAACGCCATCGACATCGCGGCCACGGAGTGGTCTTACTGGCTCGGCCGCTACGTCATCGACGGAACGCTCACCATCACGCCGTTCTGGGCGTACCTCAACGGTGACCTGCACGCCCACATCATCGCGTCCGCGTTCCTCCCGCTCTCCGCCGCGCTCGCGTACACCATCTACCGCGCGTCCGGCCGCCGCCGACTCGGCCTCCTCGCGTGTCTCGCCGTCCTCTGCGGCTTCCTCACCACCGTCAACACGTGGAGTCTCCCCACCACCGTCGGCCTCGCCGCCCTCGCGCTCGCGTTCGGCCCACACCCGAGTCCAGTCCGCTTCACCTCCCGCGTTCTCGACGAACTCGCGCGCTACGCCGCCGCCGTCGCGGGCGCGCTCCTCGTCGCGGCGGTCGCCGTTCTCGTCGCTTCTCCGTTCCTGTTCTTCCACACGCCCGTCAACCGCGGCGTCGGCTTCCTCCCGCCCCGCAGCGACCTCGGCCCCTTGCTCCTCGTTCACGGCGTCTTCCTCGCCGCCTTCCTCCTCTGGATTCGCCGCTACGACACCGACCTCACGTCCACCCGTCTCGCCTTCCTCGTCGGTGTCCTCTCCGCCGCGAGCGCCGCCGTCCTCCTCGAACTCGACTACGCCATCGTCGCGCTCGTCGCCCCCTTCCTCCTCGCCGGGTGGTGGGCGCTCCGCCGCCGCGACGCCGACTTCTCGGTACTCCTCTTGCTCGCTGGTGCGGGCCTCGCGCTCGCCGTCGAGTTCGCCTACGCCCGCGTCTACCCCTTCGACCCGTCCGTTCCCCGCTGGAACACGGTGTACAAGGTCTCCCTCCAGATCTGGGTGCTCTGGGGCATCGGCGCGTCTATCGCCGCAGGTGGCGTTCTCGAACGCGCCCTCGACCGCGTCCGCACCCGCAGCGCGCCAGTCCGCCGCGCCCGCGCCGCCGCGCCCGCGCTCTGCCTCCTCGTCCTCCTGCTCTCGACCGCGGTCTTCCCCGCCGCCGCACTCGCCCAGCACAACGACAACGCCATCGACGACCCGACGCTCGACGGCACGCGCTACGCGGAATCCTACCACCCCGCCGACGCGCGCGCCATCGACTGGCTCGACGCGAACGTCGACGGAACCCCCGTCATCGTCGAGAAACCCGGCCGCACCATCTACTCGTGGCGAAACGCCGTCTCCGTGATGACCGGCATCCCCACCGTCGCCGGGTGGACCCACGAGAAAGGATACCGGGGGGCCGAGGCGTGGCGCACCCGCGCCCGCGACGTCGACTACATCTACGAGGCCGACTGGGAGTCCGCCGCCTTCCTCCTCGACTACTACGACGTCCAGTACGTCTACTACGGACCGAACGAACGCGACGCCTACGGCCCCAGCCACTTCGACGACCGCACCGGCGTCCGCGCCGTCTACCAGAACGAACGAGTCACCATCTACCGCGTCGACGCCGACACGGCCTGCGAAGCGGTCCGCGACGACTGTCCCGGATAGAACGAGCGCCGAAAACAACGCCGCCGACCGCGAGTCCCACGTCTACGCCAGCGGCGTCCGTTCGACGACCTGCCACGTGCACCATTTTCCCGTTCGGGTGTCCTCGCTTCGCTGCGGGCACCACTCGCGGCAAAACCCTGCACGAAAAAACCCGCGCTCACTTCGTTCGCGCGGTCTCTCGCGGAAATTGACTACGCCAGCGGTGTGCGTTCGACGACCTGACCGTCGTACGTGGGATACTGGTCACACCCATCTTTTTCCACCTCCGGTCGCGCGAAGCGCGACCACTCGGCGCAAAAACCTGGAGGGAAAAAGGCTCGCCCTCACTGCGTTCGGCCGAGTGAATCGCGCTCGCCACGCTCGCGCGAACGCTCCGTCTACGCGAGCGGTGTGCGTTCGACGACCTGACCGTCGTAGGTTGGGTACTGCTCCACTATCTCGCCGTCGTCGACGTCGCCGTCGTCTATCATCTCCTCTAAGAGCCACCACGCGACCTCCACGTGGTCGGATTTGACGGTGTAGAACTCGTCGGGGACGCCGAGTTCCTCGAACCGGCCGGGGGTCGCGTACGTCTTCCCGTAGACGAGCGTGCCGTCGTCGGTCACTTCGTCGAAGTCGCGGCGGATGTTCTCGGCCATCCGCTTGAGCCGGTTCCGGTGCTGGGCGGCGTCCTTGAACACGCTCGTGCAGAAGTACACCTTCTCGTGGCTCGCCATCTCCGAAAGAATCGCGTCCTTCGACCCCTCGACCGCCGACATGTGACCGTCCTGGAGTTCGTAGCCGGCCTCCTGCATTCTCCTGTAATTCCCGTCGCTCATCTCGAACTCGTTCACGTTACAGAAGTCCGCCGCGCCCTCGTCGAGGAAGTCGAGGAACTCCTGTTCGGCGCGAATCCCCGGAATCTCGAACGCCGGCGTGAGCCCCTCTTCGCGAGCGACGTAGAGGATGTCCTCCCACTCCGTTCCGTGGAGGTCGCCCCACAGCTCGTAGGGCGGGTGGAACCGGATCTCGTCCAGACCGGCCTCGCTCAAGCGGCGCATGTTCTCGCGACCGCCCGTGATACCCGTGTAGAGGTGGGTGTGGTGGTCCTCCCCGAACTCGTCTTTCAGGAGTCGGAGGTAGCGACACGTTTTATCGAGCGCTTCCTGCGGTTCCCCGCCCGTGATGGACGTCCCGAGCGCGTCCATCTTCTTCGCCTCCGCGATGACGTCCTCGTCGGACTCGACGGGCCGCTCGTTCGCGTAGGTCTGTGTGACGTTCTTCCGGTTCTCGCCGAGCGGGCAGTAAAAGCAGTCGCGCTGGTCGCAGTAACCGTAGACGAACAGCACCATCTTCCCTCCGTTCGCGCACTGCTCACAGCCCTTCGAAATCATTTCTCAGTCCGTCTACTGCGTGAAGCGGGAAAAACCGTGCGACTCTCAGTCGAGAAACCGGTCTTCGAGCGCTCGCACCCGGAACGCCGACAACTGGTGGCGCGTCGTCCCCACCGAAAACGCCACCATCACCGCCGCGAACCCCGCGACGAAAACCAGATTTCCACCGTACAGCACGCCGTTCACGCCCTGCACCAGCGCGAGCACGAGCGGCGTCACCGAGAGGAGGAGCGTCCGCAGCGGGAACGCCGCGAACAAATCACCGAACCCGGGTGCGCGCGTCATCTACACGCGTACGTTCGCGACGCCGCGGATGAGCGTTTCGCTTACGCGCCGGTGCGCCGCGCCAACTCCCGCGTCTCCATACTCGCCGTGTACGCGTTATACCCCTCGAGCACCGCGACGATAACCCCACTCAAGGCGCTGCTCGCCAGCACGGTCTGGTTCGCGTACCCGTACACGAACGGCGTCGCGATCAACCAAAGCCCGAGCAACGCGGACAGCCCTGACGCCCACGTACTCGGCGCCTCCTCCGCCATCTCGCGGAGCGCACTATACCCGGACAACACCAACACCGACGCACCGACGACGATATTGTTCCAATACTGCCCGGCCCCAACATCGAGGACGAACGCGGACGCGAACACCCACGTACCGACTACGAGCGCGATACCGCTCAGCCACCGTCGGGTCGTACTCATGATACCACCACGAGAAGATACGACACTCCCGGACGTAGCCGTAGTGGCCAAACGATTGTCAATAAACTAGCCGCCCCACGGCCCGCTCACAGTTCCGTGATTCTCGCTCTACCGGCATGAGCGGGTCACGCGTGCTCACGCCTCGCTTCGCTCAGCGTCCCCAGAAATCTCCGATTTCTGGTGTGCGAACGAGACGCGTAGCGTCTCGTAAACGTTCGCATTCCCGTGATTCTCGCTCGCTTCGCTCGCTCGAATCACGTCGTCCCCCGAAGGTCCTTAACCCTCTACGGTCTATCTCGATGCAATGCTGCTCGTCCTCTGCGTGGACCTCGACGACGACCTCGGCCGCAAGACCGGCCTCGCGACGCCGGTCGTCGGCCGGGAGAACGTCGAGAACGCCGCCGTCGCGCTCGCGACCGCGGACCCGGAGGACTCGGACGTGAACGTCCTGTTCGAGGGCGTCCACCTCCACGACCGTCTCGCGCCGGACGAGGACGTGGAAGTCGCGGCCGTCACGGGCGTCGAATCCGGTGGCGTGGCGGCGAACCGCGCGGTCGGCGCGGAGGTGGACGAGATTCTCGCCGGCCTCCAGACCTCTGAGCGCGTGCGCGCTATCGTCGTCACCGACGGCGCGCAGGACGAATCCGTCGTCCCGGTCATTCGGTCGCGGGTGACCATCGACGGCGTTCGCCGCGTCGTCGTCAGGCAAGCGCAGGACCTCGAATCGATGTACTACACCATCAAACAAGTCCTGAACGACCCGGAGACGCGTGGGACACTCCTCGTGCCGCTCGGCGTCCTCCTCCTCATCTATCCGCTGACGGTGCTCGCGAACGCCGTCGGCCTCCCCGGGACCGTCCTCGGCGTGTCGTCCGCCGTCCTCGGCCTGTACGCGCTCTTCCGCGGCCTCGGATTGGAGGAAGCGGTCGACTCCGTGGTCGAACGCACCCGGAACGTCCTCTACACCGGCCGCGTCACCATCATCACGTACGTCGTCGCCGCCGCCCTCCTCGTCGTCGGCGGCGTACAGGGCGTCAGCCATCTCGCGGACGTCCGCGCCGCCACCACCGAACCCGGCGCGGGAACCATCGTCGCCGCCCTCCTCTACGGCGCGGTCCGCTGGTTCGCCGCCGCCGGCCTCACCAGCAGTCTCGGCCAGATTACGGACGAGTACCTCGCCGGCCGGTTCGAGTGGCGCTACTTGAACGCGCCGTTCTACGTCATCGCCATCACCGGCGTCCTTCACTCGCTCAGCGCGTACTTCCTCGGCTACGTCACCCTCCCCGAACTCGCCGCCGTCCTCACCGCCGGCACCCTCCTCGGCGTCGTCAGCACGCTCACGTTCGCCATCGTCGAGAGTCGCCGCGAGGAACGCCCCGCGTAGTCAGCCCAGCCAGCGTTGCCAGCGTAGCGTTATCTCCACGGCCACCGTATGGTTCGTATGCGTCGCGACCGCCCGGAGACGGAGTCCAGTTACGGGATTCCCGACGACGACGCAGACGCCCTCCCGTGGTCGTACGTCGCGGAGACGATGCCCGCCCAGGAGACCTTCTGGCTCACCACCACTCGACCCGACGGCGCGCCGCACGCCCGGCCCGAACCTCGAATCGAACCCAACCGTGTCCGTGCACACGGAGAGCGGGACGCGGGTGGTGATACTCGAAGGCATCGTGGACCGACTGGACGAAGACACCGCCGACGCGGACACGCTCTCCCGCCTCGACGCCGCATACGAGGAAAAGTACGGTATCGAACACGGCACGCCCGTCTTCGCGGTGCGGCCGCGGCGAGTGCTCGCGTGGACGAACTACCCCCGTGACGCCACTCGATTCCGGTTCTAGCGTTCGCGCTCAACGACGAACGCGGTCAGACTCTCCAGATACTCGCGCGCCTCGCCTTCCGCGAGGTCGAGGCTGTCGAGCGCCGCCGTCGCGCGCTCGCCTTCCCGCTCCGCGAGGCGGTTTATCTCCGAGACCGGTCGGTCGGTCACCCGCACCACCGACGGGCGTTCCAGCGACTCGTCCTGACCGGCGGGCTTCCCGAGCGCCGCTTCGTCGCCCGTCGCGTCGAGCACGTCGTCCCGAATCTGGAACGCCACGCCGACGCGTTCCGCGTACTCGCCGAACGTCTCTACCGTCCGCTGGTCGGCGTCCGCCGCGATGGCCCCCAATTCGGCCGCAGCGCGGAACAACGCCCCCGTCTTCCGCCGCGCGAGCGTCATGTACTCCTCCTCGGTTTCGGGTCGGTCGACGAGTTCGGTCGCTTCGCCCTCCCCGAGTTCGACCATCGCGTCCGCCACCGCGCTCATCGCGCGCGGGTCGTCGAACAACGCGAACGCCTCACCCAGCAGGCCGTCTGACGCGACGATAGCCGGGCCGTAACCGTACGCCGCCCACGCCGACGCCTCCCCCCGCCGGAGCGCCGACCGGTCGATGATGTCGTCCACCACCAGCGACGCGTTGTGCACGAGTTCGATACCCACACCGAAATCGAGCGCGTCCTCCGGGTCGCCGCCGGCCGCCTCGCACACGAGCATCGTCAACGTCGGCCGTACCCGCTTCCCGCCGGCGAGCACCACGTCCGCCAACTGCTCCGACAACTCCTCCGGCTCGACGCGCGCCACGACCTCCTCCAAGCGCTCCTCTACCTTCGCGCGACGCGCCTCGACGTACTCCATTACCAAGGAGTCCGGGCTTCACGCATTTCACTCCCTCGGAACCCGCGCTCGGGCCGACACCTCTTACTACTCGCCAGTTCCAGAACGCGCCATGCCCGACTCCCTTCACGTCCTCGAAATAGTCGCCGTTCACGTCGAACTCGTCTGTTTCACCATCGGAACCGCGTTGTGCATGCTCGCGTATCGCGAGTACCGCGGCGCGCCCTGGGGGTCGGTTATCGCGGGACTGACCGTGTTCTCGGCGTCCTTTCTGGGCTGGGTGTTCGCGTACGACTTCGCCCTCCACGCGAACGTCCGCCTCGTCTTCAGCGCCGTTCTCTGGTTTCTGGCGTCGCTCGGACTCGCGTACGCCGCCGTCCAGTACTACCGCATCGCCACCATGCAACGGGTGATTCGATGACGCCCCTCGACGTTCTCAGCGGCGTCCTCCTCGTGGCCGCACTCGCGCTCCTGGTCGGCTCAGCCAGCCTCGGCATCTACGTCGGCGTCCGGTACGACGACCGCATCCACTACCAGACCGGCATCGAAACCATCGGCTACGCGGTTCTCGTCTTCACCGCGTCCGCCGTGCTTCAAGCGCTCTACTACTGGACTGCACCGGAAGAAACGTGGCTGCTCGCAGTCACCTACGTCCTGTTCGCGCTCTCCGCCACCGTCTTCGCGTACGGGACGTGGACGCTCGCGAGCGACCTCGTTCGCCGTCCACGGGAGGACTGGCCGCCGACCGAACACGCGAACGGGAGGGCAGACGATGAGTGAGGACCGCCCCGCACTCGCCGACGTCGAACCCGGCGAGCAAGTGATCCTCCTCCAGTCGGAGACCACGGCGAGCCTCTCGGCGTTCCCCGCAGATGCCTACGACCACCTGCTCGTCGTCGCCTTCCGCGACAGCCCGATCCGCATCGAACGCCGCATCCGCGACCACGGCGGCGACCCCAGCACCGTCACCGTCATCCCCGTCTCCGGGACCGAAATCGACTACGACGGCCCGCTGCACGTCACTGACCACGTCAGTCCGAGCGACCTCACCGGCCTCGCCATCCGCCTCTCCGACGAACTCGATACGCGTCCCAGCGGCGGCTGGCTCTACTTCCGCGGCCTCTCCGTCGCGCTCATGTACGTTCCGCCCGACCGCTTCTTCCGCTTCCTCGATCACGCCCACCGCCTCGCACACGTCCGCGACCTCCGCGGCGTCTACGAATTCTACCGCGCCGCCATCAGCGACGACGTCTACCGGCCGTTTCGCGGGCTCTTCGACCGCGAAATACGACTCCCCTGACTCCCGGCCGCACCGCTCCGCGCTCGCTGAAAATCGAAGAAAATCGGTTTCGCCGTTCTACGGTGCTTCGCCGCCGAACTCCTCGATGAGGGCGGGGACGACGTCGAAGAGGTCGCCGACGACGCCGTAGTCCGCGATGTCGAAGATAGGGGCGTCGGGGTCCGTGTTGACGGCGATGATGGTTTCTGCGCCCTTCATCCCGGCGACGTGCTGCACCGCGCCGGAGATGCCGATGGCGAGGTAGACCTTCGGGGTCACCGTCTTGCCGGACTGGCCGACCTGCCGGTTCTTCGGGAGCCAGCCGTTGTCGACGATGGGACGGCTGGAGGAGAGGGTCGCGCCCGTCGCGTCGACGAGCGCTTCGATGAGCGGGAGGTTCTCCTCCTCTTCGATACCGCGGCCGATGGACACGAGGAACTCGGCTTCGCTGATGTCGACGTCGCCGCCGGCGACTTCTTCGAACCCGGTGACGTTCGAGCGGATGGCGTCCTCGTCCGGGGTGAAGTCGAACTCGGAGACGTCGGCGTCGCCGACGCCTTCCGCGGCCGGCCACTCGCCGCCCCGGATGGAGACGGCGTACGGGCCTTCGGCGACTTCGATGGTGGTCTCGACCTTCGACCCGTACATCTCGCGGGTCGCGGTGAGGCCGCCGTCGAACTCGACGTCCACGGCGTCGGAGACGTAGGGGAGGCCGAGTTTGTTCGCGATGGCGGGCGCGTAGTCGAGGCCGTTCACGCTGTTCGGGAGGAGGAGGAACTCGGGGTCGACGTCCGCGAACAGGGCTTCTGCGGCCTGCACGTAGACGTCGTGGTTGAACTCCTCGCCGTAGGAGACGGTGTGGACGGCGTCGACGCCTTCGCGGTTCAGTTTCTCCGCGAACTCGTCCGTGTCACCGCTGACGACGGCGACGTGGAGGTCGCCACCGGTCGCGTCCGCGAGGTCGCGGCCCGCGGTGACGAGTTCGAAGGAGACGTCGCGGAGTTCGCCGCGGCGGTGTTCGGCGACGGCGAGAACGTCGCTCATTCGCCGACCACCCCCAGGTCCGTGAGAACGTCAGCGAGCTGACTCGCCTGCTCGTCGGCGCTGCCTTCGAGGTACTGTGCGTCGCTCTCCGTCTCGGGTTCGTACATGTCCGTGATGTCGAGGGCGCTGTCCGCCGCGCTCTCGTCCAGGCCGAGGTCGTCGAGCGTCATCGGCGCGATCTCCTTCGACTGCGCCTGCCGAATCCCGCGGAGGCTCGCGTACCGGGGCTCGTTGATACCGGTCTGGATCGTGAGAACCGCGGGCAGGTCGACGTCCGTGAGCTCCTCGACGCCGCCTTCGAGTTCGCGGTGAACGGACGCGACGTTCTCCGAGAGGACTTTCTCGGAGTCGAGCTGGTTCACGACCGCCGCCCACTCGAAGCCGACTTCGTCGGCCAGCGCGACGCCGGTTCCGCCGAACGCGTCGTCCGCGGCCTGCACGCCGGAGAGCACGAGGTCGGGGTCTTCCTCCTCGACGACGCCGGCGAGAATCTTCGCCTTCGCCTCCACGTCGAGCAGGTCCGCGTCCTCGAGCGCGTCGTCCCAGACGCGAATCGCGCGGTCCGCGCCCTTCGCGAGCGCCATCCGAATCGTCTCCTCCGAGCGCTCGGGGCCGATGGTGACCGTGACGACTTCCACGTCGTCGCCGGCCTCCTGCAGCTGGACGCCCTCCTCTACTGCGTAGTCGTCCCACTCGTTGAGGTCGTAGTCGAGGTAGGTCTCGTCGATTTCCGTGCCGGAAATCTCGAAGTCCTCCTCCACTTCAGCCACCTCCTTGACGGTGACGAGAACTTTCATCGTTGAGAACTGCCCTCGCCGCGAGGTAAACGTTTTCGAAACTCAGTCCCCGTTTTCGTCCGGCAGAGAAATCAAGTTCTCCCGGCCGATACGGAGTTTCTCCACGCGTCCCTCCTCGGCCATCGCGGAGAGCAACTGGGAGACCTTCGCGTTCGACCACCGCGTCTCCTCGACGATCTTCCGCTGTTTCATCCGCCCGCCGTTCTCCCTGAGGAGGCGTTCGACGCGCTCCTCGTCGCTCAACAATTCCTCAGTCTCCTCCGATTCATCCGCCGCCGCTTCTCCTGCTGCCGCGCCGCCCGCTGCCGTTTCGCCCGGTGCCGCATCACCTGCCGCTGTTTCGTCTGCTTCGGTCGCCGACTCGGCTTCCGCCGTGGCTCCGGCTGCGACAGCGCCACCCTCGGGACCGTCGGGACCGTCGTCGACACCGCCGTCACCGTCGGCGGTTTCCGCGCCGTCGACCGGGAGGTCGCGGTTGTTCCAAAGGAAGACCGCGACACCGCCCGCGAGCAGCGCGACCGCCGCCGCGCCCAGCACGAGCGCCCACGGCACGCCACCATTGTTTCCGGGCGGGCCCGCCGACGTCGTTCCGCGCGTGAACGTCACGGCCGGCCCGGTTTCGAACGGCTGGGGGCCGTCCCAGAGCGCGCCGCCGTCCACCACTCGGGACGCGGGCGACGCGGAGTCGAGCGAGTAGCCATCCGGCGGGTAGACGACGAGGCGTTCGTTATCGCGGAGGTCGCCGAACCATCCACCGCTGAACGCGTCGTCGACCCGGATTTCGGTGCCGGAAACGACGGAGAAGTTCGTCCACGTGAAGGACAGCGAGAGCACGCCGGTCGCGTTCTCGCCGCGCGTGAGACTGCCGTCCCGGGAGACGCCCTGTATCGACATCTCGCGGCCCGTCCTGTCGCTCTGGGCGTTCGCAACCGACCGGAACACGTCGGCCGACGGACCGACGTCAGCGCCGTTCCGATAGTCGGTGAGCAACGAGGCGAACGAGTCCGTCTCGTTTTCGTCGGCGAGCTCGTACCGAACGGAGACGTTCCACTTCGCGTCCCCGTCGGCCTGCACGTGGACGGCGACCGTCAAGCCCGCGGGGTCCGGGGTCGCGGTCGCTGACTGGCCCGTCCCCGGCGCTTGTGCGCCGACAGTGACTGCCGCGGGGACGAGGAGGATGAGGGCGAGGAGTGCCAGGGCGACCTGCCGCATGAACACTCGCAGAATCCTCGTCGTGGCGGCAAAACGCTTTCCATCCCCTCAGCCTACTCTGCGTGGATTTTTGTACTCTCCCGCCTTCGCCCCACGTATGCGCCGCGTTCCACCCGTGGTCCTCGCGCTGGTCGCCGCCCTCCTCCTCGCGACCCCGTTCGCCGCCGTCGCGGCCACTCCCGCGCCCGACGACCCCGGGAACGTCACCGCCGTCGGTCTCTCCGAGAACACGAGCCGAATCCTCCCGCTCGACACACAGCGGTCGAACTTCAGCACGCCCGACGCGTCCGTCCTCGCCAGCATCCGCGCCGACCAGTCCGCCGCCGAGTGGTCGCTCTCCCGGCGCGCGCTCTCCCGGCGACTCGCCGCCGCCGACACCGACACCGCCCGCGAACGCATCCTCCGGAACGCCACCGACCGCGCCGCCGCCGCCGTCGACGCGCTCCTCGCGCGCGAACGCGCAGCGAGAAACGCCTATCTCTCGGGCGAAACCACGACCCAGCAGTACGTCGCCACGCTCGGCGAACTCCACGCTCGCGCCGACAACCTCCTCCAGTTCGTCGGCCCGCGAACCGACCCCGCACCCGGGTCGATACTGGACAACGTCGCGCTCGGAACGACGATCTACGACCGCGCGCTCGCGCTGCAAGCCCGCGTCCAACCGATAGCGGGCGACATCGCGGGTCACGCGGCGACGGCCGTCCGGGGCGGGACGTCGCCGCGGCTCTACGTCGCGGCGTCCCCGAACGGGTTCGTCCTCTCGACGCTCTCCGGCCGGACGTACGAACGAACCGCGTACCGGTCGGACGCGACGGACGACGTCGACACGCGAACCATCGCCACGTCGACGTCGGGCGAGAACGTGAACACGTACTATCCGTGGGCGGCCAACGGCGACGGCTACCTCTCGTCCGGGATTCAGGTGTTCGACGGGTACGCCTACCTCCACCGCATCAGCCACCAGCACGGCACCATCTACGCCTACGTCGACGCGAGCAGCGGTCTCCCGTACTTCGAGAGCCGTGAGACCGCGCTCTCCGTCGTCGCCACGGACGCTGGCTGGTCGAACACGTCCGCGAACGCCACGCTCTCCGTCGCGCAGTCGTACCCCGGCGGACCGCTCCGCGTCGAGGCGTCGTACAACGGCTCCGGGGTGCGCGTACCCGTGTTCGTCGACGGCGAACGGGTCGGGACGACGAACGCGAAAGGCGTCCTGTGGACGCTCGCCCCGAATGGCGAGTTCACCGTCTCGACGCGCGTGAACGACACCGACCTGCGCGTCGAGGCGTCCACGAGTTGAAGTAGGAAGCCGGAACGATGCAGGGGCGTGTCCCGCGCGCTCACCCCCGTCGCGGGCGTCGTCGCGCTCGTCCTCGTCACGGTCGTCCTCGGCGCGACCGTCGCCGGCGTCGTGCTCACGGTGACGCCATCGCTCTCTGCGACCGACTCGCTCGCGTCCAGCACCGCGGTCGTCTCGCTCGCCGCGAGCGACGACGGCCGCCTCGTCCTCACGCTCGTCTCGGGCGGCCCGCTCGACGCTCGCGAGCTCTCGCTCGACGTGACGGTGAACGGGCGCGCGCTCGCCCGACAGCCACCGGTCCCCTTCTTCGCGGCGACGGGGTTCCGCAGCGGGCCGACGGGACCGTTCAACAGCGCCGCGGACTCGACGTGGACGGTCGGCGAACAGGCGTCGGTCCGGGTGGCGGGAACGAACAATCCGACGTTAGCGCGCGGGGACGAGGTTCGGGTCGTGGTGCGCGGAGAAAACGGCGTGGTCGCGGTCGCGTCAGGCGTCGTCGGGCACGCGCCCGAACGACACGATGGCCTTCGGCCGGTTCGGTTTCGCCTGCAGGACGCGGTGTTCGACGTCCACGAACCCGGCCTCGCGGAACATCCGGTCGGCTTCGTCCTCGTCGTAGAACAGCATTATCGCGTCGGCGACTTTCTGCATCACCGTCGAATCGGGGTAGTCGGGGCCGACGACGAGCACCTTCCCGCCCGGGCGGACGACGCGGCGGAACTCGCGGAGCGCGAGAATCGGGTTCGGCCAGTACTCGATAGAACCGGACGACCACACCGCGTCGAACGAGTCCGTCCCGTAGGGGAGGCGTTCGGCGTCGCCGCGCGAGAACTGCACGGTGTCGGTGCCGAGTTTCGCGGTCGCCTTCGCTAACTGGTGGGCGGACTGGTCGAGACCGTACACGTCGTCGGTGTACTCGAGGAGGCCCTCGGTCCCGAAGCCGGTGCCGCAACCGACGTCGAGCACGCGGTCGTCGGTGTCGAGGTCGAACCACTCGAGGGTCTCGTCGCGCATCTCCTCGGTCCAGATGAACGCGTTCACCTCGTCGTACACCTTCGAGAGGTACTTGTAGAAGGTGCGCGCCCGCGCCTTGTTCTCGAGGACTCCCATCCCCTCTACGTTCGGGCGGCCGGTGCATAGTTCGCTCGGTTCTCACCGCCAAAAAACGGGTTCGCCGGCGAGCGGTGACCGCAACTACCTTATACGCGCTCGTGCGAACGTTTCGACCGTTAGCCCATGCCGAGGCCAGAGGTTCTCGAACGAGTGAAGGAAGCGGAGGCGGACGCCGACGACATCATCGCGGACGCCGAAGCGGCGCGCGAAGAGCGCATCGCTGAGGCTCGCGAAACGGCGGACGACATCCGCTCCAACGCCGAGGAGGAGGCGAGCGAACTCCGGGAGGAACGCCTCTCCGAGGCGCGCGAGGAGATACAGGAAGAAAAAGAACGCATCCTCGAAGAGGGCGAGGCGGAGCGCGAGCAACTGCTCGCGACGGCCGCCGAAAACGAGGATGCGGCGGTCGAATTCGCCCTCGACCAGTTCAGGGAGGCGGTACATGCTCAGACCTGAGCGAATGAGCAAGGTGTCCGTCGTGGGCACCAACCGTGTCGTGCAGGACGTCATCGAGGCGGCGCACGACCAGAACGTCCTCCACTTCACGGACTACGAGGGCGAGTTCGAAGGATTCGACGCCGGGTCGCCGCTGGGCGGCGCGGACGATGCCTCCGATAAACTCGTCACGGTCCGTTCGCTCCTGTCGATACTCGACGTCGAAGCGGGGGACGCGGGGCCGACGCGCATCGTGACGGACGACGCGCTCGAAGACGAGTTCGAGGCCATCCACGCGGAGGTCAACGAACTCGACGACAAGCGAAACGCCCTCGAAGACGACTTGAAAGCGGTCGAAGACCGTATCGAGTCCGTCGAGCCGTTCGTCGAACTCGGTATCGACCTCGACTTGCTCTCGGGCTACGACACGCTCGAAGTCACCGTCGGGGAGGCCGACGAGGACGCCGTCAGTCACGCGCTCGCCGACGCGAGCGACGTGCGCGGCTACGAGGTCTTCTCGGAGGGCGACGTCGTCGCGGCGTTCGCGTATCCGAGCGGCGACGCGGAGGACGTCTTCGAGGACGCGCTCGTCGGCGTCGAGTTCGTCTCCTACGAGATACCGGACGCGGACGGTTCGCCGAGCGACTATCTCGACTCGCTCGAACACAAGCGCCGGAAACTCGAGTCCGAACTCGCGACCGTCGAGAACGAACTCGAAGGCCTCCGTTTAGAGCACGCGGGCTTCCTGCTCGCGGCGGAGGAGAAACTCCACATCGAAGTCCAGAAGGCGGAAGCGCCGCTGCACTTCGCGACCACCGACCACGCGTTCGTCGCGGAGGGCTGGGTGCCGACGAAGGACTACGCCGACTTCGCAGCCTCACTGAAGAACGCGGCCGGGGACAGCATCGAAGTGGACGAACTCGAACGCGCGGAGTACGACCCCGACGGCCACCACGCCGGCCACGGCGAGCAGGAAGCCGCGGCCGACGGCGGCACGGCGGAACAGCCGCCCGTGGTGCAGGACAACCCGAAGGCCGTCCAGCCGTTCGAGATGCTCGTCCAGGTCATCAACCGACCGAACTACTTCGACCTCGACCCGACGATCATCCTCTTCCTCACGTTCCCCGTGTTCTACGGGTTCATGATCGGGGACGTCGGGTACGGCGTGCTCTACACCGCCATCGGCTGGTGGATGTACACGCGCCTCGACAGTGACGCGCTCGCGTCGCTCGGCGGCGTCGCGGTCCTCTCCGGGGTGGCGACGGTGGTGTTCGGCTTCCTCTACGGGGAAGTGTTCGGCTTCCACCTCATCACGGAGTACGTCTGGAACGGCACGCCGCCGCTCCACAAGGGCCTGATGCCCGCGGAAGGCGACTGGGCGAAGCTCTGGCTGTTCGTCTCGGTGCTCGTCGCGCTCGTCCACCTCACGGTCGGGTACGGCATCGATACGTACAAACGCCTCCACCACGGCGCGTGGGAGGCGTTGAGCGAGGGCGCGTCCTGGGCCATCCTGATGGTCGGCCTGTGGCTGTGGATCTTCAGCCGCGCGCTCGAATCCGCGAAGCCCGACCTCCTGTTCAGCGTGCTGAACGGCGAACCCATCGCTCTCGGATTCGCCGGCCTCTCGGCCACCGTTGGCTGGGCGGCGCTCGCCATCGGCGTCGTTGGGTACGCGATACTCATCTACGCCGAGGGCGCAATCGGCGCCGTCGAGGGCGCGCTGAACTCGCTCACGCACGTTCTCTCCTACACGCGGCTCGCCGCCGTGATGCTGGCGAAGGGCGGGATGGCGTTCGTCGTCAACCTGCTCTTCTTCGGCGCGTACCAGCACGAAGGAGAGTTCCACTTCATCATCGGAGAAACGCCGTCCCACGTCGCCGCGGAATACGGCTGGGACGCCATCGTCTTCGGCGGTCTCGCTCACGGCCACGTCGCGGCCGTGCTCGGCGGACTCGTCATCTTCCTCGTGGGCCACGCCTTAGTGCTTGCCCTCGGCGTCACCAGCGCCGGTCTACAGGCCGTTCGCCTGGAGTACGTCGAATTCTTTGGGAAGTTTTATGAAGGCGGTGGAACGAAATACGACCCGTTCGGCTACGACCGATCCTACACGACCCAAGACTAATTAGTCATGTTTGAATTCGTCCTGGCATTCGCCAACGCTATCGCACCGCTCGTGAACGACGCACTCGCTCCCGCAGAAATAACTGGCAGTATCGCGAAAGCCGGCGCCGCCCTCGGTGTCGGTGTCGCAGCACTCGGCGCGGGTGTTGCAGAAGGCGGCATCGGCGCCGCGGCCGTCGGCGCTATCGCTGAGGATGAGGACTTCTTCGGGACCGGTCTCCTGTTCACCGTACTCCCCGAGACGCTCGTCATCCTCGCTATCGTCGTCGTGTTCCTCGTTCAGTAAGATGAGCTTGGACACGGTCGTCGAGGAGATTCGAGACGAGGCCCGCGAACGGGCTGACGAAATCCGCAACGAGGGCGAGGAGCGCGCCGAAGAAATCGTCTCCGCGGCGGAATCCGAGGCCGACGACATCGTCGAACGGGCCGAGGAGGACGTCGAACGCGAGATCGAACAGGAGCGCGAACAGGCGCTCTCCGGCGCGAAACTCGAAGCGAAACACGAGCGGATGAGCGCACGACGGGACGCGCTCGAGTCCGTTCGCGACGAGGTCGAGGACCGTCTCCGCGGACTCGAGGGCGAGGAACGCGAGGAACTCACTCGCGCCCTCCTCGACGACGCGCTCACCACGTTCGACGAGGACGACCAGCTCGCCGTGCACTACGCACCCGGTGACGAGGACCTCCTCGACGACGTACTCGACGACTACACGAACGTCTCGCTCGCAGGCGAGTTCGACTGTCTCGGCGGCGTCGTCGTCGAGAGCGAGTCGTCGCGAGTGCGTGTGAAGAACACGTTCGACTCGGTGCTCGAAGACGTGTGGGAGGACGACCTCCGACAGATCAGTAATCGGCTCTTCGACGAACAATGAACGTCATCAGCCGCGACGCATCGAACTACTCGTACGTGAACGCCCGCGTGAAGTCGCGGCGCGCCGCCCTCCTCTCGGAGGAGGATTACCAGAAGCTCATGCGGATGGGAACGAGCGAGATCGCTCGGTTCCTCGAGGAGTCCGAGTACGAGACGGAGATAAACGAGCTCGGTGCGCGCTTTTCCGGTGTCGACCTCGTGGAGTACGCGCTGAACCGAAACCTCGCGAAACACTTCGAGGACCTCCTGCAGTGGTCGCAGGGGACGCTCTACGACCTCATCTCTCGATACTTGCGGAAGTTCGACGCGTGGAACGTCAAGACGGCGCTCCGCGGTGTCTACGCGGATACCGAGACGGAGGAAGTCGAACGCGACTTCATCCGCGCAGGTGAACTCGACGAGAGCGTGCTCACGCAACTCGCGGAGGCCCCCGACGTGCGCGCGGTCGTCGACTCGCTCGACGGCACGATTTTCGGCGCGGCGCTCGACGACGCCTACCCCGAGTACGAGTCCACGCAGTCGCTCGTCCCCCTGGAGAACGCGGTCGACCTCGCGTTCTACGACCATCTCCTGAACCAGATTCGACAGACGTCGTCGGGGACGCGCGAGTTCGTAAAGTTCCTGCAGGCCGAAATCGACTTCCGGAACGTCCGGAACGCGGTTCGGCTCTCGCGCAGCGGCTCCGACCTCGACCCCGCGGAGTACTACATCGAGGGCGGACGACTGTTTTCGGCGCAGGAACTCGGGTCGCTCGCCGCGAACCGGTCGGAACTGGTCGCGCGCCTCCGCGACAGTCACTACGGTGACGAACTTGCGGGCGCGCTCGAAGAACTGGACGAGGCGGACAGCCTCATCGCGTTCGAGCACGCGCTCGACGCGGCGTTGTTGAACTACTCGGACCACCTCTCGCACGTGTTCCCGCTCTCGGTCTGTCCGGTTCTGGCGTACGTGCTCGCGAAGGAACGCGAAGTAGACAACGTCCGCGCCATCGCGCGCGGCCGTGAGGTCGGTCTCACGGAAGAAGAGATAGAGGAGGAACTCGTCGTATGAGTCAGGAGATAGCAGTCGTCGGGAGCGCGGAGTTCACGACCGGTTTCCGACTCGCGGGCGTTCAGACGTTCGAGAACGTCCCGGACGACGAGAAACCCGACGAACTCGACGCCGCCGTCGAGTCCGTACTCGAAAACGACGACGTCGGTATCGTCGTGATGCACGCGGAAGACCTCGAGTACTTGTCTCGCGCGACGCGGAACGCCGTGGAGACGAGTGTCGAACCGACGGTCGTCACCCTCGGCAGCGGTGAAGCCGGCGGAACGGGTCTCCGCGAACAAATCAAGCGCGCCATCGGTATCGACCTGATGGCGGAAGAAGACGGTGAGAACGAATGAGTCAGGCAGAAACAATCACTGATTCCGGCGAAATCGAGAGCGTGAGCGGTCCCGTCGTGACCGCCACGGACCTCGACGCCCAAATGAACGACGTCGTGTACGTCGGTGAAGAGGGGCTGATGGGTGAGGTCATCGAAATCGAAGGCGACATTACGACCATCCAGGTCTACGAGGAGACGTCCGCGGTCGCACCCGGCGAACCCGTCGAGAACACGGGCGAGCCGTTGACCGTGGACCTCGGGCCGGGGATGTTGGACTCCATCTACGACGGTGTCCAGCGCCCGCTCGACGTCCTCGAAGAAGAGATGGGCGCCTTCCTCGACCGTGGTGTCGACGCGCCCGGCATCGACATGGAGAAGGAGTGGGCGTTCGAGCCCACCGTCTCCGAGGGCGACGTCGTCGAGGCCGGCGACGTGGTCGGCACGGTCGACGAAACTGAGAGCATCGAACACAAGGTCCTCGTTCCGCCCCGCTACGAGGGTGGCGAGGTGACGGCCGTCCACGAGGGCGAGTTCACCGTCACCGAACCGGTCGTCGAACTCGAATCGGGCGAGGAAGTGACGATGCACCAGGAGTGGCCGGTCCGCGAGGCGCGTCCGACGGTGGACAAGCACACGCCGCGGACGCCGCTCGTCACGGGCCAGCGGATTCAGGACGGCCTGTTCCCGCTCGCGAAGGGTGGGACGGCCGCGATTCCGGGTCCGTTCGGCTCCGGGAAGACGGTCACCCAGCAGCAACTCGCGAAGTGGAGTGACGCGGACATCGTCGTCTACATCGGGTGCGGCGAGCGCGGGAACGAGATGACGGAAGTCATCGAGGACTTCCCCGAACTCGAGGACCCGAAGTCCGGGAACCCGCTGATGGCGCGGACGTGCCTCATCGCGAACACGTCCAACATGCCCGTCGCGGCCCGCGAGTCCTGCATCTACACGGGTATCACCATCGCGGAGCACTACCGCGACATGGGGTACGACGTGGCGCTCATGGCCGACTCCACCAGCCGGTGGGCGGAGGCGATGCGTGAAATCAGCAGCCGTCTGGAGGAGATGCCGGGCGAGGAGGGGTACCCCGCCTACCTCGCTTCGCGTCTCGCGCAGTTCTACGAGCGCGCGGGTCTCTTCGAGAACCTGAACGGCAGCGAGGGGTCGGTGTCCGTCGTGGGTGCGGTGAGCCCGCCGGGCGGCGACTTCTCCGAACCGGTCACGCAGAACACGCTCCGTATCGTCAAGACGTTCTGGGCGCTCGACTCCGACCTCGCAGAACGCCGGCACTTCCCGGCTATCAACTGGAACGAGTCCTACTCGCTCTACAAGGACCAGCTAGACGACTGGTGGGTGGAGAACGTCGCCGAGGACTGGCCGGAAGAACGCCAGTGGGCGGTCGACGTGCTCGACGAGGAGGACGAACTGCAGGAGATCGTTCAGCTCGTCGGGAAGGACGCGCTCCCGGAGGACCAGCAGCTCACCCTCGAGGTGGCGCGCTACCTCCGTGAGGCGTTCCTCCAGCAGAACGCGCTCCACGACATCGACACGTTCTGTCCGCCGGAGAAGACCTACCTCATCATCACCGCCATCCACCACTTCAGCGAGGAAGCGTTCTCCGCGCTCGAAGCGGGTGTGCCGGTCGAGGAAATCACGGACATCGACGCCGCACCCCGGCTGAACCGTCTCGGCACCACGCCGGACGACGAAGCCGAAGCGGAGGTCGACGACATCAAAGAATCGATCACGGAACAACTGCGGGAGAAATACTGATGAAAGAGTACCAGACCATCACCGAAGTCAGCGGTCCGCTGGTCTACGTCGAGATCGACGAACCCATCGGGTACGACGAAATCGTCGAGATCGAGACCCCCGACGGGGAGACCAAGCGCGGTCAGGTCCTCGAAACCACGGACGGCCTCGTTGCCATCCAGGTGTTCGAGGGCACGGAAGGTATCGGTCAGGACGCCTCGGTGCGGTTCCTCGGTGAGACCATGAAGATGCCCGTGACGGAGGACCTCCTCGGTCGCGTGCTCGACGGGTCCGGCAACCCCATCGACGGCGGTCCCGACATCGTTCCGGAGGAGCGCCGCGACATCATCGGCTCCGCTATCAACCCCCACTCCCGGGAGTACCCCGAGGACTTCATCCAGACGGGCGTCTCCGCTATCGACGGCATGAACACGCTCGTTCGCGGACAGAAGCTCCCGATCTTCAGCGCGTCCGGTCTCCCGCACAACGAACTCGCACTCCAGATCGCACGGCAGGCGGCCGTGCCGGAGGAGGGCGAGGACGGTGACGAGACGGAGTTCGCTGTCGTGTTCGGCGCGATGGGTATCACGCAGGAGGAGGCGAACGAGTTCATGCAGGACTTCGAGCGCACGGGCGCGCTCGAACGCTCCGTCGTCTTCACGAACCTCGCGGACGACCCCGCCGTCGAGCGGACGGTCACGCCGCGTCTCGCCTTGACGACGGCCGAGTACCTCGCGTTCGACAAGGGCTATCACGTCCTCGTCATCCTCACGGACATGACGAACTACTGTGAGGCGCTCCGCGAGATCGGTGCGGCGCGCGAGGAAGTTCCGGGTCGCCGTGGTTACCCCGGGTACATGTACACTGACCTCGCGCAGCTCTACGAGCGCGCGGGCCGCATCGACGGCCGGGAGGGGACGGTCACGCAGCTCCCCATCCTGACGATGCCGGGTGACGACGACACGCACCCGATTCCCGACCTCACGGGATACATCACGGAAGGCCAGATCATGATGGACCGCGACCTGAACAGTCAGGGCGTCAAACCGCCGATCAACGTCTCTCCGAGCCTCAGTCGGCTGATGGACGACGGTATCGGCGAGGGCCTCACCCGCGCCGACCACGGTGACGTGGCGGACCAGTTGTTCGCGGCGTACGCGGAAGGGAAAGACCTCCGTGACCTCGTGAACATCGTCGGCCGCGAAGCGCTCAGTGAGCGCGACAACAAGTACCTCGACTTCGCGGACTCCTTCGAAGCCGACTTCGTCGACCAGGGCTTCGACACGGACCGCTCCATCGAGGAGACGCTCGGCATCGGCTGGGAACTCCTCTCGATGCTGCCCAAGGAGGAACTCAACCGCGTCGACGAGGAGGACATCGAGCAGTACTACCACGAGGAGCCGGCTCCCGAGTCGGAAGCGGAAGAAGCCTCCGCGGACTAACCCTCGACTCCTTCGTTCTTCCGTCTTTTCGCCCGTTAGCGACGCGTCCCCGGTCCGAATTGGCCGTTGCGGGCGTGTGCGAGTAAGTGTTCGTGCTGGAGACCGTGGTCCGCGACGACGCGGTCGGGCGTGAACCCCGGGAGGAGGTCGACCGACGGCAGATAGCTGGTGCAGGCGACCCGGTACGTCCGGTCTTCGACGGGTTCGCCGCCGACGAACACGGTGTCGCCGTCGACGGCCGCGCCCGCGACGTGCAGGCGGCCGTGCGTGTCGTCGAGCGGTTCGCGGCCCGCCAGCACGGCGGCTTCGAGGTCTTCGCCCCGGATTTCGAGCGTCTGGAGCGCGGAGTCGAACGGCACGGCTCCGAGCAGGTCGCCGACGGACGGTTCGGCGGGGAGCGCGCCGCGCACCGACGCTTCCGCGGTGATGCCGACGTCCGCGTTTCCGCGTACACGGTAGGCGTCCGCGACGCCCCATCCCGTCTCCGCGGGCGAGAGGTCGGCCGCGAACGAGCAGACGAGTTCGTCGATACCGGCGGCGTCGCGGCGCTCTCGATACTCCTCGGTTATCTCCTCATCCTCGGGGCCAGTGGGTTCGCGCACGTCGACCGTCGGCGTCTCGCCGAGCGTCACGACTTCGAACTCGTTCGCCTGTCCGCCGCGGGTGCGCGCGACGAGCGTTCCCGCGACGCGTTTCTCGACGCGTTCGTGGTCGTGCGCGCCGAGCACGACGTCCACGTCCGTCTCGCGGGCGATGGTGGCGTCCGTGTCCCCGCAGTGTGAGAGGGCGACGACGTACTCCGCGCCATCCTCGCGGAGCGCGCGCTCGCCCTCCCGCACGGCGGCTACGGGGTCGGTGAAGTCGAGGTCGGCGGCCGCGGCGCAGATAACCGACGTCTCGGGGTTCGCGACGCCGACCAGTCCCACGCGCGTCCCACCGACCTCGACTATCGCGTGCGAGTCGTAGGCGTCCGCGTCGACGCCGGAGAGGTTCGCGGCGAGACTGGTTCCGGGCGTTCGTCGCGCCCACTCCGCCGTCCACTCGGGGCCGTGGTCGAAGTCGTGGTTCCCGAACGTGTCCGCGACCGGTCGAATCCGGTCGAGGAAGGGTGCGGCGTGGCCGCGTCCCTCGTCGGTGGCGAGAGCGAGCGACCCGAGTGCGGTCGTGTCCCCCGTACCGACGACTGCGGTTCGGTCGTCGCGCAGTGCGGTGATCGTGCCGGCGAACCGCCCGGCGTCCGTGGGTCGGTCGAAGAGCGTTTCGAGGTCCGAGACGTGGACCAATCGCGGCGTCATACCGGCGTTCTGTCGTGTCGCGTCAAAACGCTCCCGACTCGCCGTGGCGAGCGCCGAGACTAACAAGGATTAACACCCTGCGCGCGCTACTCTCCGGAAAGATGGCCGAAGACGTCAAACCCACCCGGAAGAACTTGATGGAGATAGAGGAGCGAATCGAGTTCTCCGAGCGGGGGCACGACACGCTCGAACAGAAGCGTGACGGCCTCATCATGGAGTTCATGGACATCCTCGACCGCGCACAGGACGTGCGCTCGGGGTTGGAGGAGGACTACGAGGAGGCGCAGAAGAAGATAAACATGGCGCGGGCGATGGAGGGTGACGTCGCGGTTCGCGGCGCGGCCGCGGCGCTGAAGGAAAAACCCGAACTCACCGTCGAGTCCCACAACATCATGGGCGTCGTCGTCCCCCAGATCGAGTCGTCGAAAGTGAAAAAGAGCATCGACGAGCGCGGGTACGGCGTCATCGGGACGTCCGCCCGCATCGACGAGGCGGCGGACGCCTACGAGGAACTCCTCGAATCTATCATCCTCGCGGCCGAAGTCGAGACGGCGATGAAGAAGATGCTCGAGGAGATCGAGCAGACCAAGCGCCGCGTCAACGCGCTCGAGTTCAACATCCTCCCGGGGCTGAAGGAGAATCAGGACTACATCGAGCAGAAACTCGAAGAGCAGGAACGCGAGGAGATCTTCCGGATGAAGAAGGTCAAGGCGAACAAGGAAGCGGCCGAGTCCGAAGCGTAAGTGGCGTGTCCGCGTTGCGGCACTGAGACGCTCGATTTTCCCGTTCCCGAGAGTGCGAGCGCTCACTTGCCGGACGACCGTGCCGGCGGCGCGCTCTGCCCGCACTGTCTCGCCGTGACGCCGATCGACGACCCGCCGGCCGACTATCCCGACTTTTCGAACGCGCTTCCGGGGTTCCCCGACGGTGAGACGGGCGCGCTGGTGGCGTGCGTGTTCGCACTCGTGGATTCGCTCGCGCTCTACCGGGGCGAGGTGTCCGCGCTCGCCATGCAGGCGGAACGCCGGGGCGTGGACGTTCTCTTGCTGTTCGACCGCGTGACCGCGCGCGACGACGTGAACCCGTACTTCGACGCGTCGCGGCGGAGTCGCCAACTCGAACAACTCCTCTACGAGTGAATTTTAAGTAGGCGTTCGTCCACGACAGAGTCGTATGGAGTTCGCCATCCTCTCGGATACGCACGCAGCGGACGTGAGCGAGGTCCCCGGGCCGTTTCGAGACCGCGTCGCGGCCGCGGACCACACGATTCACGCGGGCGACTTCGACACGCCCGAGGCGCTCGCGGGCGTCCGCGAGTTGTCGACGGAGTTGACCGCGGTGTACGGGAACGCGGACCCGGACGACGGTACGCTGCCCGCCGTCGCTTCGGTGTCGGTCGAGGGGGTCACGTTCGTGGTGGCGCACGGAATGGTGAACCCGGTTCGCGCGGCGGTGTTCAGTTCGCGCGGCTTCGTCGGGTCCCGGGAGGACTGGCTGGACGCGGTGGCGGACACCGCACACGCCCGCACTCGCGGGGACGACCCCGGGACGCTCGTCGGCGTCGCGGGCCACACGCACGAGGTCGAGGACGAAGTGTACGAGGGCGTTCGCGTGCTCAACCCGGGGTCCGCGACCGGGACGGGCGTCGAGCGGGCGACGATGATGACCGCGACGGTCGAAGACGGTGACGTCGACGTGACCGTCCACGACGCCTGAGTCCTCGCCACCGGAACGTAACGTCCCCGACACTTAACCGAGTGGCTGTCCAGGAGTGGATATGAACACGACGTGGGCTGATTCCGAGCGCCTCGCCGCGCTTCGGGAGGGCCTGACCGTGGTCGGTGAGCGAGACGAGATAGCCGTCGAGGCCCCGGCGACGGGTGAGACGGTCGGCGCGATTCCCGCGAGCACCGAAGAAGACGTGGACGCCGCGGTGGCGAACGCCCGGGACGCACAGGCCGCGTGGGGTGCGCGGTCGCTCGAAGAACGCGTGGACGTCCTCGATACGTTCCACGACGTCGTTCTCGACCGGCAGGACGCCCTCCTCGACCTCGCCCAACTCGAAACGGGAAAGACGCGACGGGACGCCTTCGAGGAAGTGCTCGACGTGGCGGCGACCGCACGCCACTACGCGAACAACGCCGACTTACTGGAGTCCGAACGCCGGAGCGGCGCGTTCCCGCTGATGACGAAAGCCGTCGTAAACCACCCTCCCGTCGGGGTCGTCGGCCTCATCTCCCCGTGGAACTATCCCCTCACGCTCGCCGTCTCCGACGCGCTCCCCGCACTCCTCGCGGGCAACTCGGTGGTGTTGAAACCGGACGAGTCCACGACGCACACCGCGTTACTCGCCCGCGACCTGCTCGAAGACGCCGGCCTCCCGCCGGGCGTTCTGCAGGTCGTCTCCGGTGACGGCGCGGAACTCGGCGAACCGCTCGTCGAACGCGTGGACTACGTCGGATTCACCGGCTCTACGGACGTCGGCCGCGAGGTCGCCGCGCTCGCCGGCGAACACCTCGTGGACTGCTCGCTCGAACTCGGCGGGAAGAACCCGCTGGTCGTGCTAGACGACGCGGACCCTGCGGAGGCGGCGGCGGGCGCGACCCGCGCGGCGTTCGCGAACGCCGGACAACTCTGCATCTCCACCGAGCGCTTCTACATCCACGAGAACGTCTACGACGAGTTCGTCGACGAGTTCGTCCGCGAGACCCGCGCGCTCGAACTCGGCCACGAGTTCGCCTACGGCCCCGACGTCGGGAGCCTCCAGTCCGCCCAGCAGTTGGAGAAGGTATCCGGTCACGTCGACGAGGCGGTGGACGCTGGCGCGACCGTGCTCGCCGGCGGCCGCGCGCGCCCCGACCTCGGGCCGTACTTCTACGAACCGACGATTCTGGAAGACGTCACCTCCGACATGACGCTCTCCGGCGAGGAGACGTTCGGCCCCGTCGTCGCGCTCTACGAGGTCGACTCCGTCGAGGATGCCATCGACCGCGCGAACGACTCTCCGTACGGATTGAACGCGTCCGTCTGGACGAGCGACGACGAACGCGGAGAACAGGTCGCAGAACGCCTCGAATGCGGGACCGTCAACGTGAACGAGGGGTACGCGGCGGCGTGGGCGTCCGTGGACGCGCCGATGGGCGGAATGAAGGACTCCGGGGTGGGTCGCCGCCACGGAGACGAAGGCCTCCTCAAGTACACGGCGTCCCAGACGGTCGCCACCCAGCGCGGCAGTCGCATCGACCCCGGCCCGCTCCCCGCGGACCTCTGGGCGCGCGGCCTCACGCTCGCGCTCCGCGGCCTCAAACGGGTCACGGGGTGGTCGCGGTGAGCGTCTTCCTCACCGGGTTCCCCGGCTTCCTCGGGTCCGCGCTCGTCTCCCGCCTCCGCGAACGCGACGAGGACGTCCACTGTCTGATTCAGTCCGCGTACCGCGAACAGGCGGAATCCCGCGCGGAATCCATCGCCGGCGCGGAGTGGGACGACGTCATCCATCTCCACGAGGGCGACATCACGGAGTCGAACCTCGGCCTCGACGCCGACACCTACGACGAACTGCAGGACGCGTCGTCGGAGGTGTTCCACCTCGCCGCGGTCTACGACCTCGCCGTCGACCGCGAGGTGGGGATGGCGGTGAACGTCGACGGGACGAAACGCGTCCTCGACTTCGCCGAGGGCGCTGATTTACGGCGGTTCCAGTACGTGAGCACGTGCTACGTCTCAGGCCGCCACGACGGCGTGTTCCGCGAGTCCGACCTCGACGTCGGCCAGTCCTTCAACAACTACTACGAGGAGACGAAGTTCCTCGCCGAAAAAGCGGTTCAGGAGCGGATGGACGAGATTCCGACCACTATCTACCGGCCCGCCATCGCCGTCGGCGACTCGAACACGGGCGAGACCCAGAAGTACGACGGCCCCTACTACGTCCTCCGGTGGATGCTGCGCTCGGGAAAGATAACGCCGCTCCCGTTCGTTCCCGGATCCGGCGACGCCGAGTTGAACGTCGTCCCCCGGAACTTCGTCGTGGACGCCATCGACCACCTCAGCGCCCTCGACGACTCCGAGGACACGGTCTACCAGCTCTGCGACCCGAACCCGCCGACGGTCCCCGAGATGACGGAACTGCTCGCGGACGCGACGAACACGACGCCGCTCCCGATACCGGCGTCTCGCGGTCTCACCAAACGCCTCCTCCGCACCGAGTGGGGCCAGAAGACGGGCGTCCTCCCCGAGTCGGTGGACTACTTCACGCACCCGACGACGTACGTCTGTCCGAACACGCACCGCGACCTCGCGGGAAGCGGTATCGCGTGTCCCCCGTTCGAGAGTTACGTGGGCACGCTCGTCGAGTACGTCCGCGAGCACCCGGAAATCGACTCCGCGGCGATGACGTGAGAACTTAGATACCGGTGTCGTACCGGAGGATGCCCGCGATTCCGCCGAACGCCGTGAGGAGTTGTTCGCCCTTCTCGAAGTCCGTGCTGATGAAGTGCGTGTCCGTGCCGCGCTGGTCCGCGATGTTCATCAGGTGGTCGATGGCGTCCTCGCGCTCCGCGTCCTCCGCGGAGACGGTCGCGCCGCACTCCGAACACTCGTGTTCGGGCGTCTTCGCGCGACGGTTCACCGTCTCGTACTCCTCGTGACCGTTCTCGCACTCGTAGACGACGACGTCCTCGCGGAGGTCCTCGCTGAGCAGGAGGCGGTCGACCGACCCCATCACGAGGTTCTCCCGGGTCTGCTCGAACCCGTAGGTCGCGAGCTTCCCGCCCTGGAGTTCGGAGAAGAACTCCTCCATGTCGTCTTTGTCCTGCATCAACTCCGCTTCGGAGAGCGCCTCCGACCCCGCGTCGACGAGGTCCGAGAGACCGGACTCGTCCGTGTAGGAGACGTCGAACCGTCCGAGGACCTTCCCCTGGAGTTCGTGGTGGAGGTAGTCGCCGTCGAGGAACTCGTCTTTCGTCGGGCTGGGGCCACCCACTAAGATGCCGTCGAGTTCGTGGCGCTTCGGAACGAACAGGTCGTTCGCCATCCCCGCGACCTCCTGATAGAAGTTGTCGATAGCCTCCAAGCGCAGGCGAGCGAAACGCTGGGCGGACTGCCCACCTTTCCGCTGCTTCCCGGGAACCAGACTGCTCGCTGACTTGACGGGCTCCACGCGCTTGCCCTTCAGCCACCCGACGTTCGCCTCGCGGCGGTCGAGCACGATGAGGCCGTACAGGCCCTTGTCCGCGAGCATGTGCTCCAGCGGCTCCGTCAGGAACTCGCTGTCGCAGTGATAGCGGAACGACTCGACGGGCTGTGGCGGGTTCTCGAGGGTCTCCGTGACCATCTTCGTCTGCCCGCCACCGGTGTCGATCGCGCCCGAGAACAACACCATCCCGTTCTCCGGCGGGAACGTATCGTAGTACCGCAATCGGTCCTTGATGGACGTGAGCGCGTCCTGGACGTTCGTTCGCGTCTGCTTCGACTTGATGTTCGACGCCTCCGAGTGCTCCTGCGTGACGTGCGCCACCACGTCGGAAACCTGGCGGTCCGGCGGCACGTAGATAGTGACGAGCTGCGTCCCAGAACCGGAGTACTCCTTCAACTCCTCGATGAGCTTCCGGAACTCGTACTTCTTCCGGTCCTCGGATTGCTCACCCTGCTGTTCACTCATTACACGGAATTAGCCGGTCAGACGGTAAGTAACCTTTGACACTCCGGGAACCCGTCTCACACACCCCGAAACGCCGGAAACCCACACCGCTCAACACACCAAAAACACCCCCCTGCCCCGTGGCACGACGAAAACGCTATACATCTAGAGCGTGCCACCCCGACCCATGGCAAACGACTCCGTCCCCCTCACGTGGCGACTCATCTGGTACATCCTCGCACTCGGCATCGCCGCCGCTGCAGTCTACTTCGTCGGCGGCAACCTCCTCGCGTGACCTCCTCTCGCGCACACCGAGAACCGACCTGCGCTCGCGCGTTCGGTGACGGTTCTCTCCGACCACCGTCACCTACATCGATTCGGGCGCTTCCACACCCAACAACCACAGGCCCGAATCTAATGCTTCGCGCGCCGCGTTCACGACCGCCAACCGCGCATCCCTCACGTCGGGGTCCACGTCGTCGGCGAGCACCGGGCACTCGCGGTAGAACGTGTTGAAGGCGTCCGCGAGGTTGCGGACGTAGGTCGCTATCTGGTGGGGTTCGAGTTCGCTCGCGCTCTCCTCGACGACGACGGGGAGGCGGGCGACGGCGCGCACGAGCGCGGTTTCGGCGGGGTTCGTGAGAACGCTCGCGTCCACGTCCTCGGGAAGCGTCTCGCCGTCGAGGATACCGCAAGCGCGGGCGTGAGCGTACTGGACGTAGGGCGCGCTCTGTCCCTCGAAGTCCAGCGCGGCGTCCCAGTCGAACGTGATGGACTTCTGGGGTTGCTTCGCGACGATGTCGTACCGGACCGCGCCGATGCCGACCTGGCGGCTGATGCGCTCGATGTCGTCCTCGCCGAGGTCGTCGTCGCGGATGCGGTCGTCGAGGCGCTTTTCCACCTCGTCGCGGGCGCGCGAGACCGCCTCGTCCAGCAGGTCGTCCATATCCACGCCGGTGCCGGCGCGCGTGCTCATCGACTCGCCGCCCGGGAGGTTCACCCAGCCGTAGAACAGTTCTTCGAGGTCGCTCGTGTCGTTTCCGAGGATTTCGAGCGCCGCGCGGAGTTTGTTCGCGTGCAACTCCTGGTCCTCGCCGAGAACGGTGATGGCGCGGTCGAACTCGTCGAACTTCCACTCGTGGTGGGCCAGGTCGCGTGTCGTGTAGAGCGTCGTTCCATCCGACCTGAGGAAGACGAACGACTGCTCGATATCCCAGTCGTCGAGGTCGAGTTGCCACGCGCCCTCCTCCTTGTAGCCGTACTCGGAGTCCTTCAGCCGAGAGACGACCTCGTGGGTGGAGTCGTCCCGCAGGAAGCGCGTCTCTTTGACGAACTCGTCGAACTCCGCGGGGAGTCGGGAGAGCGTGTCCGTCATCCCGGAGAGCACTTGGTCTACGACTTCGCTCACGCGCTCGTACGTCTCGTCGTCGCCCGCGTCGAGGCCTTCGATGATGTCCGCGATTTCTTCCTCCGCGTCCTCCACGTCCTCGGGGTCGCCCTCCTCCAGGAACGCGTTGCCCTTCCGGTAGTAGCGCACGAGTTCGTAATCGGGCTTCTCGCGCTCCGGCTCGGGGAGGTCCTCTTCGTCGAAGTTCTCGTACGCCCACGTGAACACCGCCATCTGGCGGCCGGCGTCGTTCACGTAGTACTCGCGGGTCACGTCGTTGCCGGCGTAGTCGAGCACGCGAGCGGTCGCGTCGCCGATGATGGGGTTGCGGGCGCGCCCGACGTGCACGGGACCGGTCGGATTCGCGCTCGTGTGCTCCACGACCACGGAGTCACCGGTGTCGGGGAGACGCCCGAAGTCCTCGCTCCGGGTCGCGGCCAGCGTGTCCGCGTCGTAGGCGTCGGTGACGGTGAAGTTCACGTACGGTCCCTGCGCGGTTGCGGCGCCGAGGTAGTCGTAGGGCTCCACCTCGATTTCGCCCGCGATGTCGGCGGCGACGTTCGCGGGCGCGTCGCCCACTTCGCTCGCGAGGCGGAACGCGACGCTCGACGCCAGCACGGCGGGTACGTCCTCGGGCGGCTCCTCCAATCCGAGGTCGTCGGTCGGGAGGTCGAGGGCGGAGAGCGCCCCCGCGAGGGCGTCCTCGACCTCGTCGCGGAATGCTAGGAACATACGAATTCGTGCGCGTGCGCTCCCTAAAGGCGTTGTGAGTTATCGTGCGAGCGCGCTGGGGAGTCGTCGCGCGTCGGCGGCGTCCGGTTCCTCGAACGCGTCCGGGTGGAGACACCACGCGAGCAGTTCGAGGGTGTCCACGAGGCGGGGGCCGGGCCGGTTGACGTAGTGGTGGCCGTCCACTGCGAACACGCGCCCGGCCTCCACCGCCGACAGGTCGGTCCAGCCCTCGCGCTCGCGGAGTTCGTCGAGGTTGTCGAGAATCTGGGTCATGCCGAACCCGCAGGGCGCGGCGACGAACACCTCGGGGTCGAACGCCGCGAGGTCCGCCCAGTCCTCGGGAACGCTGTACGCGCCGGGGTCGGTGAGGCCGTACTCGCCGCCCGCCAGCTCCACGAGTTCGGGCACCCAGTGACCGGCGACCATCGGCGGACTCATCCAGTCGCAGACGAGCGTCCGCGGGCGCTCGCCGTCGGGGACACGTTCTTTCACGTCGTCTAAGCGCTCTCTGAGGTCCGTGACGACCGCTCGCGCTCGCTCCCCGCGGCCGACCGCCGCGCCGATTCGCTCGATATCCGAGAACACGTCTTCGAGGTGGTGGGGGTCCGTGGTCAGTATCTCGCAGTCGAGTCCGAGGTCGGCGACGGCGTCTTCGACCAGCACCTCGTCCACGGCGCACACGTCGCAGACGCCCTGCGTCACGACGATGTCCGGGTCCACGGCGTCGAGGACGTCCCGCCGAATCTCGTAGACGCCGTCCGCGTCTTCGAGTTGGGCGTTGATGTCGTCGCTCGACGCGTCCGGGTCGATGAGCACGCGGTTCGCCGCGGGTTTCGTCTCCGCCTCGGGCGGGTAGTCGCACTCGTGGGAGACAGCAGCGGGTTCGCAGCCGAGCGCGTACAGGATCTCCGTCGCCGACGGAAGCAGAGACACGACGGTCGGGTCGCTCATACCCGGAGGTACGCCCGCACGGCGTAAAGTTCGGTCCCTATCTGCTCGTGAGCGTGACGCTCCCCGTGTTCGCGCGGCCGGTGATGGTCGGGCCGCCGTCGCCGAGTTCGCCGACGAGGCGCGTCCGACTCTGCGTCTCGACGTGACAGGTGAGGTTCTCGGTGTCGACGCTCCCGAGGTCGGTCGAGAGGTCGAACCGGGCGTTCGCGTCGTCGGGCACGCGGACGGTGACGCTCCCGTTCGTGGTTCGCGCGTCCACGTCTCCGGTGACGTCGTCGAGAGTGAGGACGACGCGGCCGTTGGTCGACCGCGCGTCGGTCACGCGGCAGTCGGTCAGTTCGACGCGGCCGTTCGTCGTCTCCGCGGAGAGCGCGCCGTCGACGCGTTCGGCTTCGACGCCGCCGTTCGCGGTCACGAGCCTCGCGTCGCCCGCCACGTTCCGCACCTCGATGCCGCCGTTCTCCGTTTCCACGTGCGACACGCCGAGGGACTCGGGGACTCTCACGTCGAGGGACACGGAGATGCCGTGGTCGCCCTCGGGGAGCACGGGTGCGACGGAGAGCGTCTCGCCGTCCTCCTCGATGTCGAGTTCCACGTTGTCGAGGTCGTCACCGCTCTTCGTCGTGCGCGCCGTCGCGCTCACCGTCACGGCGTCCCCGTCGGCGGGTTCCACGTCGATGCCGCCGTTCGTCGTCTCGACTCGCACCGCTGTCGCCGTCTCCGGAGTGCGGGCAGCGGAGAGTTCACGCGTCCGCTCGGTACCCAGTGCGCCGAACGCCCGCCGCAGTATCGAAGCAAGTCCACTCATACTGCTCTCTGCAACGCCGAGGGCCGTAAACGCTCCCAGAACGCCTCTTCTGTAACTTCTATTACTATTTTGAGAGCAACGACTATTTGACGTTCGCCGCCGTCGTCCTATCCGATGAGCGGGTCCGACGCCCCGAAACAGGTGTCCTCGCCGGACTACCACCACGAGAACCACACGGCCGCCCAGACTTGCGGGTGGACCGCGAACTCGCTGCGCGGGGAAGGGACCTGCTACAAGTACGGATTCTACGGGATTCGGTCCCACCAGTGCATCCAAATGACGCCCGTGGTCCGCTGTAACGAACGCTGCGTGTTCTGCTGGCGCGACCACAACGGCCACGCCTACGAACTCGACGGCGTCGAGTGGGACGACCCCGAAGCGGTCGTGGACGCCTCCATTCGCCTCCAGAAGAAACTCCTCTCCGGGTTCGGCGGAAACGACGAGGTACCGCGAGAGCGCTTCGAGGAGGCGATGGACCCCCAGCACGTCGCCATCAGTCTGGACGGCGAACCCACGCTCTACCCCTATCTCCCCGAACTCCTCGAAGCCTTCCACGACCGCGGGATGACGACGTTCCTCGTCTCGAACGGCACCCGACCGGACGTCCTCCGCGAGTGCGACCCCACGCAACTCTACGTCTCCGTGGACGCTCCCGAGCGCTCGACGTTCGATTCGGTCGTGGGTGCGATGGAGGACGACGCGTGGGAGAACCTCGTCGAAACGCTCGACGTGCTCTCGGAGAAGGAGTGCCGGACGACGCTGCGAACGACGCTCGTGAAGGGCGAGAACATGCAGAACCCGGACTGGTACGCGGGCCTCTACCAGCGCGCCGACCCCGACTTCGTGGAACTCAAGGCGTACATGCACGTCGGCCACTCCCGGGGACGCCTCGACCGCTCCTCGATGCCGCGCCACGAGGAGGTCGTCGAGTTCGCCGAGGACGTCAGAACGCACTTACCGGACCACGACGTACTCAAAGAACAGGAGCAGTCCGCCGTCGCGCTGCTCGCGCGCGACGAGGACACGTGGATTCCGGAACTGAAGCACGACGCCAACCCGTAGCAATTCTGGGACGCATCCCAAAAACATTATAGCTCGCGCTGCGATATTCTACGGTATGTCGAACACCACGCGGACCGCCGTCGGCTACGACGAACTCGCCGTCCTGAAACTCCTCGCGCTGGACGGCGCGCGCCGCGGCGAAGTGAAGGTGTCGTGTGCGGACCTCGCGGACCGCCTCGACGCCTCCAGCCAGACCGCCTCCCGCCGCCTCCAGGCCCTCGACGACGCCGAGTACGTCGACCGCGACCTCGTGAGCGACGGCCAGTGGGTGCAGGTCACGGAGACCGGCGAACGCGCCCTCAAGGCAGAGTACGAGGACTACCGACGCATCTTCGAGGGCGCGGCCGACCTCGCGCTCGACGGCACCGTCACGGGCGGCATGGGTGAAGGCCGCCACTACATCAACCTCCCCGGCTACAAGCGACAGTTCGAGGAGAAACTCGGCTACGAACCCTATCCCGGCACGCTGAACGTCTCGCTCACCGCCGACGCGCGCCGAGAGCGCTCCGCGATGGACGCCGTCGAGGGCGTCCCCATCGACTCGTGGGAGGACGACGAGCGCACGTACGGGAGCGCGACCTGCTATCCCGCGACGCTCGACGCCGGCGAGGACTCGTACAGTCCCGTGCACGTCATCGTCCCCGACCGCACCCACCACGACGAGGACCAACTCGAACTCATCGCGCCCGACCGCCTCCGCGACGACTTGGGGCTGGACGACGGCGACGAGGTCACCGTGTACGTGGAGGGGCGGTAATGGCCGCGCTGGACTCCGGCGTCGCCGCGGCCGTCGAAGCGTTCCGCGACGGGAACCCCGTCCTGATTCACGACTTCGACGACCGGGAGGCAGAAGTCGACCTCGTGTACCCCGCGCGCGCCGTCACCCCGGACGCGGTCGCCCGCCTCCGGAACGACGCCGGCGGCCTCGTCTGCGTCGCGCTCTCCCACGAGGTCTGTGAGACCTTCTCCCTCCCCTTTCTCGCGGACGAACTCGACCACCCGAGCGCCGAAGCCGAACACCTCGGCTACGACGCGCGCTCTTCGTTCTCGCTCCCGGTGAACCACCGCGAGACGTACACGGGAATCACTGACGACGACCGCGCGCGCACCATCACGGAACTCGGGAACGCCGCGGTCGACCCCGAAAACACCGATTTCGGCGCGGAGTTCCGCGCGCCCGGGCACGTCCACGTCCTCCGCGCCGCGCCGTCGCTCGACGACCGCACCGGCCACACAGAACTCGGTATCGCGCTCGCCCGTGAGGCCGACCGCGAACCCGCCGTCGTCGTCTGCGAGATGCTGGACGACGAAACGGGAGGAGCGCGTTCCGTGGCGGACGCGAAGGCGTACGCAGACCGCCACGACCTCGTGTACGTCGAGGGCCGTGACCTGCTCGCGGCGCTCTCGTAACTGTTCTCAGTCGTCGGCGACGGGTGCGGCCCGCGAGTCCGACGACGGTTCGCTGTAACCGCGTCCCGTGAGTGCCATCGCGAACAGCACGAGCGGTGAGAGGATGCCGAAGAAGTAGAACGGCGCCCACCACCACGAGATGGCGGCCTGCGACCCCGAGTAGAGGACGCCCGTCATGAAGACCGCGCCGGCGTGCCACGGGAAGAACGGACCGGTCGGCGTCCCGGCGGCTTCGACGGCGCGGGAGAGGTCGCTCGTGTCGAGGCCGTACTCGTCGTAGAGGGCGCGGAGGCTGACGCCGGGCACGACGATGCTCATGTACTGCTGGGCCGAGAAGGCGTTCGTGACGATGGCGGCGACGCCGGTTCCGGCGACGAGCGACCCCCGCGACCAGACGGCCTGCGTGAGGTGGTGGGCGAGGGTCGGGAGGACGCCGGTTCGTTCGAGGAGGCCGCCGAGCGAGAGCGCGGCGACGACGACGGCGATGGTCCACGCGGACCCGGAGACGCCGCCCGTCGCGAGGAGTCCGTTGACGAGTTCGCTCCCCGTCTCGGGGCTGGTGCCGTTCAGGAAGACGTTCCACGCCGTCGTGAACGACGCGCCCTGCGCGACGACGGTCGTGAACGCGCCGGCGAAGACGCCCGCGACCAGCGACGGGAGCGCGGGATAGCTCCGGAGCGCGAGGCCGAACGTCACGACCAGCGGGAGGAAGACGAGGGGGCCGAGCGCGTACGTGTCGGCGAGCGGGCCGCTGATGGCGGCGACGTTCGCGCCGCCGCCGTCGATGGCGAGGACGCCGAGAATCGCGTACGCGATGACGGAGAGGCCGAACGCGACGGCGGTGCCGGTGCGCATCGCGTTGATGTGGTCGTAGAGGTCGGTGTTCGTCACGGCGGCCGCGAGGTTCGTCGTGTCGGAGAGCGGGCTCTGCTTGTCGCCGGCGTACGCGCCGGAGACGATGGCGCCCGCGGTCATCGCGAGCGGGATGCCGAGGCCGTTTCCGATGCCGACGAACGCGACGCCGAGCGTGCCGACGGTCGTCCACGAGGAGCCGATGGCGAACGCGACGACGCCGGAGAGGATGGCGGTCGCGGGCAGGAAGACGGCGGGCGACAGCGCGCCGAGACCGTAGTACATCAGGCCGGGGATGGTGCCCGCGCTCGTCCACGTGGCGATGAGGCCGTAGATGACGAACAGGATGAGGATTGCCTGCAGGCCCATGTGGAGGCCGGACGCGGTGGCGTCGTAGACGTCGTCCCAGTCGTAGCCGAGGCGGTAGCGGGCGAACAGCCCGGCGAAGGCGATGCTCCAGAGTAGCGGTGCGTGTGGTGCCAGCCCCAGGTAGCCGGAGCCGACGGCGAGGAAGAGGACGACGGCGGCCACGGGAACGAGCGCCTCCCGCAGGCTCGGCCGATGGGCGTCGTCGATGTCCTCGTACGTGAGGGGCGTGAACTCGCTCATCGACCCACGATAATTTACTGGAGTAATTAAACTGCGCGGTTGAATTATCGTAGGGTATTGCTGCCGGTTGTCTCGACCACCAGCAACCACTGCCCCTATCTCCGACGACGGAGCGGGAGACCTCGACACGAATCCGCGCGCACCCCGATTCGCTCCTAGTCACGCCGCCGAGCGCCACCGAGGACCCCACTGACTGGACGTACGCCCATTTTCTCCCGGCTGATCCGCCGAAACCCGCCCGTCCCTAACTGGGAACGTTGATAACGGGGGCTTTCGATTTCTTAGACATGGCTGGCTTCGACGAAATGGAAGACGATGGCACCATCTGGATGGACGGCGAGTTCGTCGACTGGAACGACGCCCAGATTCACGTGCTCACCCACGGCCTCCACTACGGCACCGGTATCTTCGAGGGCGTGCGCGCCTACGACACCGAGGAAGGCACGGCCATCTTCCGCTGGGACGAACACTTAGACCGCTTCTACGCGTCCGGGAAGCCCTACGACATGGACATCGAGTACAGTCGCGAGGAACTCACGGACGCGACGCTCGAAGTCCTCCGGCGGAACGACCTGGACTCCGCGTACATCCGCCCAATCGCATACTATGGATACGACTCGCTCGGCGTCAGTCCGAAGGACTGCCCGACCGACGTCACCATCGCGGCGTGGCCGTGGGGCGCGTACCTCGGCGAGGACGCTCTCGAGAACGGCATCGAGGTGATGGTGTCCTCGTGGCGCAAGCACGCGTCCAGTCAGATTCCGACGAACGCCAAAACCACCGGTCTCTACGTGAACAGCCTGCTCGCGGGCGAGGAGGCGCGGCGGAACGGCTACCGCGAGGCCATCGTCCTGAACAAGGAGGGGAACGTCGCGGAAGGCCCCGGCGAGAACATCTTCATGGTCCGCGACGGCGAACTCTTCACGCCCGGCCTCTCGGAGTCCATCCTCGACGGCATCACCCGCGATACCGTCATCACGCTCGCCGAGGAACGCGGCTACGAGGTCCACGCGAACGCCTCCATCAGCCGCGGCGAACTCAACACCGCCGACGAACTGTTCTTCACCGGGTCGGCCGCCGAGGTCACGCCCATCCGGAAGGTCGACAACGTCGTCATCGGCGACGGGTCTCGGGGTCCGGTCACCGAGGAACTCCAGTCCGCGTTCTTCGACCTCGTCGAACGGAAGACCGACGACCACGACGAGTGGTTCACGTACGTCTGAACTGAGCGCTCACCGGCTCACTCCGACGTACAACCGGAATTAACGGCTATCCTCTCGTCGGTAATCCAGATATCTACATCGGCGCGTTCGCAGTCGCGACCGATAGTCAGTCGTTGGCGTTTCGTCCGTCCGCCCTCCACCTCCACGAGTACGTCCGTCGGTATCTCCTCGATACCCTGAGATTCGTCCCCGTACCCCGCGTCGAGGTCGTACGTGTGCTCGAACACTGTTCGGTCGTCCCGAAACGCGGTCACCTGTATCGTGCGAGACGACGAGGTTTCGTTCGCGACGAACACTTCGACTGGGAGCCGCTCTCGTCTCGTCTCGTCCTGTTTGTACGAACACCCCGCGACGAACACGGTCGCTCCGCCCACTATCCCCCGGAGGTATTTCCGTCGTGACTGTGCTCTATTTGGGATATTCCCCATTTACTCCTCACCTATTTTAATATATGATAGTAACATTTTTGGTGTAGAGTTCTAACTAATAAATGTGGCAAAAAAAATATAATTCGGGCCGGCGAACTGTTTTGAAAACCCTTGGGGCTGGTATTGCTGGTCTTGGATCTGCTGGTCTGGTACAGGGTTCGAACGACCACTCCTCGAAAGAGCCTATGGCGCTGATGAAGGAAGCCCAGCAGGTTCTTCAACAAAATGGGCCAGAAGCGCGCGCGAGTTTTTTGGAAAGTCACGGCATCAAAACTACTTCCAAAGGAATTAGCGTCAGTCGGCCTACCTCAGACGGAAGCGTGTCTACGAACTCCATAGACTGTATCGAACCCACTCGTTGTGGGGGTGACGGTGATATTGAAGTCAATATCTCAATGGCATTTCTGCCGACGTACAGCCAGTACCACGTAAGTTTACAATTTCGATATCAATACGTCTATGGTATCACTCTAAGTGGTTATTATGACTATTCAGGCCCAGAACGCCCCCTAGACGGCACTGGGCTCTACTGGAACCCTGACGAATATCAAATAGAAAATACCACGCTACCGGGTGAGAGTATGACGGTCCCTGACCATGGCTCTTGGGATAATGGTAGTTGGAACGTTGCTCGATCGGGTTCTGGGTTCCGAGTAGATGACCTGCAAGTGTGTTACGACAGCGGTTCATACGGGGACGACCTCTCTGAGCACTGGTCCGATTGGGATTCTTGCGGCGTGATGCTTGTTCCACAGGCTGACCATTCCAGTAGCTCTTTGGTTAAGGGTGAATACGTCTACGCGTGGAATGATGACTATCTATCGCCGTCTGTCTCTGCGAGCTACCCGCTGGGTATCGGTGTATCCTTCTCTGGTAGCTCGTCCGTACAAAAGGAGGACTTAGCTACGAACTTGCAGGGAGAAGCGTTGGCTGTTAGTTCCTCGGACGCAATACGCCTCTAACTCTTTCTACTACTGTTGCTTCGAGTATCTGTTCGATTCTTACAAGACATTGTGAGTTTCTACCTCGGCCCGCTCCCTGACTCAGTCGACGAGGTCTTCGATGTCCGTCTCCCGGGTCTCCCCGAATCCGGCGGAGAGGACGCGGGTGAGCGCGTCCTCGGAGGACTCGCCGGTCTCCTCTAGCTTCTCGGGTTCGACCTCGACGACGAATCCCGTCGTGATGTTCGGACTCGTGGGGATGAAGACGAGTTCGCGGCCGTCGGACGTCTTCTTCCCGGTCTTGAACGCGGTCATCCGGAGGCCGTCCCACGTCTCGAGTTTCACGGGCTTCTGGAACTCGCCGGACCCGCCCGCGAGCACGGTCTCGACCGCCATCTTCGACGCGTTGTAGACGACGCGGAGGCCGGGGAGGTGGTTGATGGCGTCGTCGATGATGCCCTCGGCGACGCTCCCGACGGCCGTCCGCATCAGGTAGCCAACGGCGAACACGAGCAGGACGAACACGACGATGGCGAGGACCACGCGCAGCAGGGGTGGTTCTATCGATCCGAGCAGCCCGAAGTTCGCTATCTGCGCGTACACCCAGTACACGACGAACAGCGTGAGGAGCAGGGGGACCAACACGATGAGACCGCTCGCGGCGTCCCGTTTCCACGTCGACATTATGTCTAGTTGGGGTACCCCCGACTATCAGCCTTATCGTCCGACGATGGCCCGCAGCGCGAACAACAGGTTTTCCTTTCGCTCCATCGCGCGCCGATAGAAGTAGGAGAACCACTTCCCGCCGTAGGGGACGTACTGGTAGACCTCGTAGTCGTCCGCGAGTTCGAACTGCGCGTCCTCCCGCACGCCCATGAGCATCTGAATCTCGAACTCAGTTCCGTACTCGTCGTGGAGGTCGGTCGCGTACTCGATCATCTGTGGGTCGTGGCTGCCGACCGCGATACCGCCCTCGAAGTGTTCGAACATGTATTCGAGGTACTCGCGGTAGGCTTCGTTCACGCGTTCTTTTTTCTTGTACGCGAGCGAGGACGGTTCGTCGTACGCGCCCTTCACGAGCCGGACTTTCCCCGGGAGCGGCGCGAGACGCTCTAAGTCCGCTTTGGTGCGTTTGAGGTTCGCCTGCACGCAGACACCCACCCCGCCGTCGTACTCAGTCGCGAGCGACTCGTAGGCGTCGAGCGTTACGTCCGTCGTCTCGTGGTCCTCCATGTCTATCCAGCAGAACACGCCGTGGTCGTCGGCGTGCGAGACGATGCGTTCGAGGTTCTCCTCGAACACGTCCGCGCCCACGTCCAATCCTATCTGGGACGGCTTGACGCTGATGCAGGCGTCGACGTCGCTTTGCGCGATGTCCTCCACGAGGTCCACGTAGGCCGCCGCGTCCTCGTCCGCCGGCGGGCGCTCCTCGTAGTGCTCGCCGAGGAGGTTCAGGATGGCCTTCACGTCGCCCTCGTTCAAGGACTCGACGTGTTCGATGGCCTCGGCCGGCGTCTCCCCCGCGACGAACTTACTCGCGATGGGCGGAATCATACATCAAAATTTGCCGCCGTCGCCTTAATGCTCGTGTATTCGAACCGGCCCCGTCCCCGTATCCCGTCCGTTTATGCCGCCTCCCCGACCACTCCCCGACATGAGCCTCTACGCGACGGTCGTAACCGCCATCTGGGTGATGTTACCCGCGTACGTCCCCAACAACGCGGCCGTCCTCGCCGGCGGCGGCACCCCCATCGACGGAGGACGAACGTGGCACGGCCGCCGCCTCCTCGGCGACGGCAAAACCTGGCGCGGCACCCTCGTCGGCATCTTCGCCGGATTCGTCCTCGCCGCCTGCCTCGACATCCTCCAACCCGTCGCCACCGACGTCCTCTCCGTCCCCGTCCCCTGGTTCCCCTTCGAAGCCATGCTCGCCCTCCCCACCGGCGCCATGCTCGGCGACATCCTCGCCTCCTTCGTCAAACGCCGCACCGGCCGCGAACGCGGCGCATCCTTCCCCCTCCTCGACCAACTCGACTTCGTCGTCGTCGCCCTCGCCCTCACCGCCCTCACCGACCCAGCCTGGTTCGCCGACAACTTCACCATAGACGTCCTCCTCGCCATCCTCGTCCTCACCCCCGCCCTCCACCTCCTCACCAACGCCATCGCCTACCAGTTGGGGCTGAAGGACGAGCCCTGGTAACGCACCTTTTTCCGCCTCGGGGTCGTGGTTCGAGAGACGGCGTTGCCGTCTCTCGTCATCACGAAAGACGCTTCGCGTCTTTCGAACGACTCCGCGACCCTCTCGGCGCAAAAATCTGCACCAAAAAATCTCGCTCGCGGAGCGAGCGAGTGAATCGCGCCTTCGGCGCGAACATCCGTATCTGACGGTCAACCACAGTCACTTCCTCTACACTCCCGCTATCTCGTCCAGCACGTCGGGGGCCTCCGCGAACTTCTGGATGGTGTAGTCGGGGCTCCGGAGTGGTTCCTCGTCGTCGTCATTCTCCAGGTACACCGTCGTCATCCCCAGGCACTGCGCCATGAGGAGGTCCTCGTTGAACTCGTCGCTCACCATCACGACCTCGCCGTCCGCGTCCTCCATGCATCGAACGTATCCCCGTGGATGGGGTTTCGGGCGTTCCAGGTCGCTCGACACGTAGAGCGCGTCGAACAGGTCGAGGACGCCGTGGTCTCGCAGTACCGATTTCATCCACGGTTTCACCATGTTGCTGAGCGTCACCATCGAGTGGTCGGCGGCGATGCGTTCGAGCACGCGGACGCGTTCGGCCGGGAAGTCGGGACTGAGCCACGTCTCCTCGACGTACTCGATACAACGCTCCTCGCTCGCGCCCGTCAGGGTCGAGAGGAGGTCGACGTACTGGGCTTCCGTGTCGAGAAAGCCCGCCCGGAAGAGGTAGTAGGCGAGCCACCCCGGATATGGGTCGCGGTCCGGCGACACGCCGAGCAGGTGGGCGTACTCGCGTTCGTCCGCGTGGTCCACCACGACGCCGCCGTAGTCCAGAACGACTCGCATCGGTTAGCGACTCGACGCCGGCCGCTTAGGCCTTCTGCACCGGACTCGTCGGTCGCGCGAACGCGAACCGCTTTTCACCCGTGGCGTCCAGATTCTCTCTAATGGCTAACGACGACCTCATTCAGGCGCTCCGGGACGCGGACTCGGTGAAGTTCGGGGAGTTCGAACTCTCGCACGGCGGGACCTCCGAATACTATGTCGACAAGTACCTGTTCGAGACCGACCCCGACTGTCTCTCCCTGATAGCCGAGGCGTTCGCGGAACTCGTGGACGACGAGAAACTCGCAGGCGTCGCGCTCGGCGGCGTGCCGCTGGCGGCGGTGACGAGCGTCGAAACCGGGAATCCGTACGTCATCGCGCGCAAGAAGGCCAAGGAGTACGGCACCGGAAACCGGATCGAGGGCCGTCTCTCGGAGGGCGAGGAAGTCGTGGTCGTGGAGGACATCGCGACGACCGGACAGTCGGCGCTCGACGCGGCCCAGGCATTGCGGGACGCGGGCGCGGTGGTCAATCGCGTGCTCGTCGTCGTCGACCGGGAGGAGGGCGGGAGCGAGTTGCTCGCCGAACACGACCTCGAACTCGAAGCGCTCGTCACGGCGGAAGAACTGCTCGCCGAGCGCTGACCACGCTCGCGCGGACGTGCGGCTTTTCTCGCAGAACCAATCCGAGTTATTCATGTTTGTGGAATCGTGAATACCTGTATGAACCGCGCAGAGAAGGCCGCCCTCCAACTGCAGGCCGTGGCGGTCCTCCGCACGCTGAAGGAGACGCGAACCTACGACGAACTCGCAGAGGAGACCGGGTTGCCCGCGGGCGACCTGAACCGGTACGTGAACGGCCACGTCCTCCCGAGCGCCGACCGCGCCCGCGAGGTCGTGAGCGGCGTCGGCCGCGACACCCTCCGCGAGGAACTCGAATCCCGCGTTCGCGTGGACGACGAGGGCTACGTTGACAATTCGGGAGTGGTCTTCGACCAGTCGTTCCTTGACCTCGTCGCGCCCGTCGCCGCGGAGGCCTACGACTTCGACCAGCCGGACGTCGTGCTCACCGCCGCGACGGACGGCATCACGCTCGCCGCGGCGCTCGCGTCCTACTACGACGCCCGGTGTGCGTACGCGAAGAAGTCGAAGGAGACCGCCGTGGACGAGTTCATCGAGGCGCGCCAGCGCCTCGAATCCGGTATCGAACTCACGTACTACCTCCCGGATTCGGCGCTCTCGTCGGGTGAGTCGGTGCTCGTCGTCGACGACCTCATCCGGTCCGGCGAGACGCAGGAACTCCTCCTCGACATCGCGGCGACCGCGGACGCGGACGTCGCGGGCGTGTTCACGCTCATCGCCGTCGGCGACGAGGGCGTAGAGCACGCAAAAGAGCGGACCGACGCGCCCGTCGGCGCGCTCGCCCACTTCGAATAAGCACGTTTACGCATTTTCTCTGCTTTCGAACCTGTATAATTGCACGCCTAGCACAACTGTGTGGTAATATTTAAGTACGTACTCTGGTGTATGCTCGAACGTGCATCATGGGACTCGCTGAGACACTCGCCGACTACTTCGGCTTCGACGAACACGACACCGACCTCCGCACGGAGGTCGTCGCGGGCCTCACCACGTTCCTCGCGATGAGTTACATCGTGGTGGTCAACCCCACCATCCTCACCGCCGTCCACAACGACGCGGGAGAGATCGTCAAACCCGGCATCACGGTCACCGGCGCGACCGACGCACAGACCATCCAGATGATAGCGGTCGTGACGCTCATCGCGTCCGCCGTCGCGATGCTGGTCATGGCGTTCTACGCGAACCGGCCGTTCGGCCTCGCGCCCGGCCTCGGCCTGAACGCCTTCTTCGCGTTCACCGTCGTCGGCACGCTCGGCGTCCCCTGGCAGACAGCGCTCGCCGCCGTCGTCACCGAGGGCGTCCTCTTCATTGTCCTCACCGCGGTCGGCGCGCGGGAGTACGTCATCAACCTCTTCCCCGAACCCGTGAAGTTCTCCGTCGGCACCGGTATCGGCCTGTTCCTCGCCATCATCGGCCTGCAGGCGATGGGTATCGTCGTGAACGACCCGGCAACCCTGCTCACGCTCGGTAACCTCGCGCAGAAACCGGTCGCCGTCCTCTCCGTCGTCGGCCTGTTCTTCACGTTCGCGCTCTACGCCCGCGGCATCACCGGCAGCATCATCATCGGAATCATCTCCACCACCGTCGTTGGCGCGATTCTCGCGTTCGCGGGCGTCGTCGACCCCGGCGTCCTCATCGGTGGATTCGTCACGAACGGCGGGTTCGACGCGAGCGCGCTCCCGCAGGCCCAGTACGACATCAGCCCGCTCGTCGGCGCGTTCCTCGACGGCTTCTCGAACCTCGAAGGGTTCAGCTTCGCGCTCATCGTGTTCACGTTCTTCTTCGTGGACTTCTTCGACACCGCCGGCACGCTCGTCGGCGTCGGTCAGGCGGGCGGCTTCCTCGACGAGGAAGGCGATCTCCCTGACGCCGACAAACCCCTGATGGCGGACGCGGTCGGCACCACCGTCGGCGGCATGCTCGGCACCTCGACGGTCACGACCTACATCGAGTCCGCGACCGGCGTGGAGGAAGGCGGACGGACCGGCATGGTGGCGCTCGTCGTCGCGCTCCTCTTCCTCGCCAGCCTCGTCGTCGTCCCCCTCGCCGCGGTTATCCCCCAGTACGCGAGCCACATCGCGCTCGTGGTCGTCGCCATCCTGATGCTCTCCAACGTCACCGCCATCGACTGGAACGACCTCACGCAGGCCATCCCGGCCGGTCTGACCATCCTCATCATGCCGTTCACGTACAGTATCGCGTACGGCATCGCCGCCGGCATCATCTCCTACCCGGTGATCAAGACCGCGGTCGGCGACTACGACGACGTGAAACTCGGCCAGTGGCTCCTCGCGCTCGCCTTCGTCCTCTACTTCTTCGTCCGGACGAGCGGGATTCTGCAGAGCGCCGTCGCGTAACGCCGCTTCCCGCACCCTCTTTTCCCTCCACACACTACACTGGAGTATGAGCGAACTGAAACTCTACAACCTCCCCGGGTGTCCGTTCTGCGCGAAAGTCACGGACAAACTCGACGAACTCGAACTCGACTACGAACGAATCGACGTCCCGCGCTCGCACGCAGAACGCACCGAAGTCGAGGAAGTGAGCGGTCAGACCGGTGTCCCGGTCCTCGTCGACGAGGACAACGGCGTCGAGGGGATGCCCGAGAGCGACGACATCGTCGCCTATCTCGAGAAACAGTACGCGTAACGCCTCTCTACGGTACGACAACAGTTTTCGCGGTTGCATACGCTGCATACGTATCCAGCACGTCGATTCGGGTGTCCGAGGAGGCGAAACGGCGCCTCGACCGATACAAGCGGGAGGGCACGTCCACGGACATCGAACCCTGCTGCTCGTCCTCGGCAACAACCTCCTGAGCGACTACCTCGACGGCCGCGACGACGTGCAGTCCGTTCTTCCAGTTGCCGAGTACGACCCGTACTAGGCTTCGCTGGTTTCGCCGCGTTCCTTGAGGAGGTCGCGGAACTCCTCGGGGTCGTCTATCTCCTCGACCTCGCTGCGTTCGATGATGGCGGTGCCGTCGATGGAGGTCTTCTTCGACTTGTCCACGAAGTACACCGACCGCGTGTGCGTGATGTGGCCGACCGAGGACATGATGCGGGCGCGCTTGACCGCGGCCTCCGTCAGGTCGGAGTTCCCGGTGAGGACGCTCGGTTCGCGTTCGTCCTCGCTCACGGCCTTGAACGGCGCGCGAACGGTCGGGTGGACGTCGAACCCGACGCGGGTGAGGACGGTGAGGACGGGTTCGTCCGCGGGGTCGACCTCGGGGTCCTGGGGCGTCGGGTCCGCGTCCCGCACGTCCTCCGCGCCGTCCATCACGTTCACGGGACTCGTCAGCGAGTCGCCGAACATCTCCTCTAACTGGACGGCGACGTCGATGCTGGCGTTCATCCCGTCCTCGTACTTCGAGACGGTGCGCCGGGAGACCCCCAACTCCTGGGCGAGTTGGCCGAGGCTCCAGCCGCGCTCTTCGCGTTCATCGGCGAGCACGTCGCCGTCGATGTTCACGTAAAGGCCGCCGGGTGCGGCGTAAATCAGGGGTGGGACGCCGTCGAGGAAGTAGTCCATCGCGGTGTCCGGGCTCAGCGCCGGGACGCCGTGGCGGAAGTAGACGACGCCGCGTTCCAAGTCCTGGTCGCGGCTTCGCAGGCCGACGACGAGCGGCGTCGCGTTCAGATAGTGGCCGAGGCGGCGCATCTCGCCGCCCGTCGGACCGTCGAACGCGTCGATGTTTCCGAGGACTTTCACGAGGATGACGTCCTCGCCGCGCCGCGCGGCCATGTCGAAGCTTTTCGGGCGAATGGTGGCGCGGTCGCTCACCGAAAACCCGGCGTCCGCGAGCATCGCGGTGACGTTCTCGATGAGGGCCGACCGAGACATAACCGAAGGTTAGCCGCCATACGCATATATGCGTTGTGCCGGCGGGAGACACTCCGAAAGCCGTTAATTCGGTCCGGAACAAGGCTGATTCGTGACGCTCGTCGGCCTCGACGACACGGATTCCCGCGAGCGCGGGATGTGCACGACGTACGCCGCCCACCGCATAGCCGGACGGCTCGAAGACGCCGGACACGCCGTGGAGCGCGTGCTCCTCGTTCGACTGAACCCCGCCGCGCCGCACAAGACGCGGGGGAACGCGGCGCTCGCGATACACACGGACGCGGGCGTGAACGACGCGTTCGACGCCGCTCACGCGGTCGTGAGCGAGGCCGCCGAGGTCGACGACCCGAACACGCAGCCCGGGCTCGTCGTCGCGTCGGACGACGGCGCGGGTGCTGCGGAGTTCGCCGAGCGCGCCGTCCGCGAACTCCTCGAACTGGACGACGCTATCTCGCTCGCGGACGACCTCGGGTATCGCCACGAGGGGTGGGCGGGCGGCCGGGGTCGCATCGGCGCGCTCGCCGCCGTGGGCGCGTGGACCGCGTTCTCCGACTGGACGTACGAACGCATCTCCTACCGCGAGCGCGACCGCTGGGGGACGGAGCGCGACGTCTCCCACGGGTCGGTGTTCCGCGCCGCGGACGCCGGATACCCCGCCGTGTGGGACACCGTGGACCGGGGCGAGGCCGAGGCGGTCTGCGTGCCGCACACGCCGGGCCCCGTCCTCCACGGCATCCGGGGCGACGACCCCGACGCCGTTCGAGAGACTGCGGAGCGAATCGACTCCGAACCCGTTCACGCGTCGCGGACGTTCGTGACGAATCAGGGGACCGACGCCCACCTCCGAAACGCCGCGCCGGGCGAGGTGCGAGACGACCGCGCGTACCGCCTTCGTGGAACGGTCGCCAGCGAACCCGAGACGAAGCGAGGCGGCCACGTCTTCTTCGACATCGAAGCCGACGATCGTCTCACGTGTGCGGCGTTCGAGCCGACGAAGCGGTTTCGCGACCACGTGCGAGCGCTCCGTATCGGCGACGAACTCGTCGTCTGCGGCGAGGTGAGCGACGGCACCCTCAAGTTAGAGAAGTTGCGCGTGGACTCGCTCGTCGCCACGGAGCGCGTCACGCCGACGTGCCCCGATTGCGGGAATCGAATGAAATCGGCGGGCCGGAATCAGGGCTACCGGTGTCGCGACTGCGGCACGAGCCGCGACGAGAAGGCCGAACGACCGGTTCGCCGCGACCTCGCGCCCGGCTGGTACGAAGTGCCGCCGTGTGCACGCCGCCACATCGCCAAACCGCTCGTGCGCGGCGGTTTTGATGCGCCGACCCATCCGGAGGGGTAGCGCGAAAAACCGGGCTTATAGCGGTTGTGGCCGTTCTCGCGTGGGGTCTTGAAGACTTTCGATTTTAATTTCGTTGTCGTATGGGTGGATGTAAATAGTGGGGCGGCCAATCGAGAGGTATGCGCGAGGCGAATCCAGTCGCTCTCGGTGTGGTGATGTTCGCGTGAGCGGAGCGGATGCGACCCCGAACGTCGGACCGGCCATCGACGCCGGCGACCTTCCGCGCGCGAGCCAGCGATGGCCGCATTTCGAACTCGCGTGCCACATCGAGTCCTACGCGGACGGCGACGAGTGCACGGTGTTCCCCGCGGACGCGGACGACGAGGCGCTCACGACGACGTGGATCACCGCGGACGAGGGGTCGTTCGTGGCGCTCGAAGACCTACGGTAGCGACCGGACGGCTTTCTCGGCGCGGCGCGGGACCTGCGGCCGGAGTGTTCTCTTCTCGAGTTCTAAGAGGGACACCCACTCGACCGCGGCCGCATCCGACCCCGCCGTCGGCGTTCCCGCTACGTCCGCGGCGTTGACGGCGTACGCGACGGAGACGACGTGTTTCCCGTCGATGGCGTCCAACTGCGTGGCTTCGAGGAGCACCAGTTTCCCGGCGTCGACGCGGAGCCCGGTCTCCTCTTCGAGTTCGCGGGCCGCGCCCTCCCGTGGTTCTTCTTCGAGTTCGAGGTGGCCGCCCGGTATCGTCCACGCGCCCGCGTCCGGCGGGACCGAGCGCTCCACCAACAGCACCTCGTCGCCGCGAACGACCGCCACGTCGGCACACGGGACCGCGTTCCGGAACACGGGGCGTTCGCAGTCTGTACACCACTTCCGCTCTCGGCCCTCGATGTGGCGTTCGCCGAGTTCGGTCCCACACTGCGGGCAGTAGTTCGGCGTCATCCTTTCAGTCCGCTCCCCGTGAGCGGCACCACCACGTCCTCGCCCTCGCGGATGTCGCCGCGCTCGCGGTACGCGCGGAAGCCTGCGGGCGCGACGGCGCTCGTCGGTTCGCAGTAGAACCCTTCGGCGTGGAGGCGGTCGAGTTCGCGCTCGGTGGCGTCCGCGTCGAGGGCGATGGCGTCGCCGCCCGAGGCGTCGATGGCGTCGAGAATCTGGTCCAGCCGGGCGGGGTCGGCTATCTGGATGCCGTCCGCCACGTCGTTTGCGCCGTCAGCGCCGCCGTGCAAGCGCTCCGCGACCGGTGCGACGCCCGCGGCCTGCACGCCGTACAGTCGCGGCACGGAGTCGGTCCATCCGGCTTCCTTCAACCGCGCGAATCCGCGGTAAGCACCCAGGAACAGCGTGCCGTGGCCGAGCGGGAGAACGAGGGCGTCCGGAACGCCGTGCTGGACCGCGAGTTCGTATGCGAACGTTTCGGTCCCTGCGTAGAACGCGGGGTTCCACGCGTGACTCGCGTACCACGCGTCGCCCGACTCCACCGCGTCGACGCAGGCGTCGGTCACGTCCGCCCGCGACCCTTCGACTCTGACCGGCGTCGCGCCCGCGGCTTCGATGGCGCGGAGTTTCGAGGGTTTGGCGTCCGCCGGGACGTAAATGTCTGCGTCGATGCCCGCGCGGGCGGCGTACTGCGCGACGGCCGCTCCCGCGTTCCCCGAGGAGTCCTCGACGACGCGTTCGACGCCGAGTTCGGCCGCCCTGGAGAGGAGAACGGTCGCGCCGCGGTCCTTGTAACTCCCGGAGGGGAAGACGAAGTCGAGTTTGAACGTCGCGTCCCACGCGGGTGCGTCAGCGACGGGCGTGAACCCCTCGCCGAGCGTCACCCGTGGCTCGACGGGGAGGAAGTCGCGGAACGCCCAGAGACCGCGCTCGGCGTCCACGTCGCGAGGTTCGGGGAGCGAGCGGTCGGCGAAGTCGAGTGCGTGGCCGCACTCGCAGCGCCACGGTTCGTCCGCGCCCTCTGCGTAGGTGCGGCCGCAGGCCTCGCACGCGAGCGTCATACGTCGTTGACGCCGGTGCCGACGGAGCAGACGTACTCGCCGGTCGCGACCTGCGGGAGGCGGCGCGACCGCCAGAACACGCCGTCGTTTCGCGCCGACACCTCCGACTTCACGGTACCGAACACGTCCGTCACGCGGAACAGCGTGTCGCCCCGACTCACTTCGTCGCCGAGGTCGACCTCGTAGTTCACGACGCCGCCGACGGGCGACCCGTACCGGTCGAACCCGGTCGCTCGCGTCTGCGGTTCGGGTTCGGCGTCGCCCTCGAGGAAGCCGTAGTGTTCGAGGACGTTGAACACGCCGCGGACGCCGTACTCGATAGACTCCTCGTCCCAGCCGACGCACCCGCCGAGTTCGGGGTCGATGGTCGGGATTCCCTTGTCCGGCGCGACGCGGGCGAGCTGTCCGTCCGGCCCCTTCTGGTCGAGGACGTGCCCGCAGTCGAACACCTTCGCGAGTTCGAGGCAGGCGTCGTGCTGGCGGTGACGCCGCCCGCAGCGGACTCTGACCTCGTTCAACATCCGACTCGTCGACCCCTGGTGGAGGTCGAGGATGAGGTCGGCGCGGGACGCCGCGTCGAACGTCGCCGCCGCGATGCGCTCGGAGGACGACCCGTTCTCGTCGCCCGGATACGCGCGGTTCATCTTCGTGTCGTCGATGGGGTTGCGGTGTTCCGCGACCTGGAAGGCGTGCCAGTTCGTGATGCCGACGACGAGCACCGTCCCGGAGAGTTCCGCGGGGTCGAGTTGGGGGACGAACCGGTTCACGACGCCGACGCCGTTCAGTTCGTCGCCGTCGCTCGCCGCCTGCACGTACAGCGTTTTCCCGTCGTTCGCCCCCTCCACGACCGCGACCGGGAGGCCGACCGTCGTGCCGTCACGGGTCTCCCCGACCTCCAGTCGACCGACGTCGATTTCCCCGGCCTCTGCGCTCGCCGTACCCAGCGTCGTCATTACGTAGAACGCACGACCGGAGGGTATTGACTGGTTCGGTCCCGGTAGCGAGAACCGACGAACCTATGCGGGAACCACCCACACCTCGACGTATGGACGACCGGCCCGGCGTCGCGAACCTCGTGGAGGCGCTCGGTGTCCGTACACGCGCCGCCGTCGGGTTCGGGCTCAGCCTGCTGTTTTCAGCCGCAGTCTACGTCTTCTTCATCGTCCTCGGCGACTCGCCGGTCCCGCTTCGCTACCTCGTGCTCGCGTTCGTCCTCGCCGTCACGCTCGGCTTGTTCCTCACGGGGATTCTCGTCTTCGTGCGCGCCGTCCGCCTCGCCCGCGAAGGGTCAGACTGACGCGAGCGATTCGAGGCGTTCCGCGCCCGCCCGCGTCCCCTTCGCGAGAACCACGTCGCCCGCGTGCAGTTCCGTGTCGGGGCCGGGCTGAACCACCCACGCGTCCTCGCCGCCGCGCACCAGTCCGCGTTCGCCCTCGTAGTCGTCGGGCCGCCGCACTGCGATGACGCGCATCCCCGTCTCCGTCTTCACTTCGAGGTCGCCGAGCGTCGACCCGTCCAACCGACTCCCCGCTTCGACCGCGTACCGCACGATGACTTCGTCGGACTCCTCGACGGCTTCCTGGACGACGACGTGTGCGTCGAGCCCTCGCAGGACGCCTTCGCTGATTTCGAGGGCGGCGTCGCTGATGACTTCCGTCGCGTTCGCGAGGTGAACCATCCCCCGCAACCGCACGGGGTCGGGGACGTCCGCCGCGGCGCGGAGCGTCCACGCCTCGAACCGCGATTTGAGCGCGTCGACCTCGGCTTCGAGTTCCACGACCTCCGCCGCTATCTCCTCCGAGTCGAAGAGAACGCTCCCGTACGCGAGGTCGACCGCGAGTTCGCTCATGTTCTTCATCAACACGAGCGAGTCGACCGCGCGTTCGAGGTCGCCGATGTCCGGTTCGACGGGTTCGGGCGGTTCGTACGCGCTCCCCGTCGCCGCCTCGTACACGTCCGCGATACCGTCGTCCGGCCCCCGGAGGAGGAGGACGTCCCCGCATTCGAGCGTCGTGTCCCGGTCTGGGTTCGTGACCCAGTCGCCACCCCGGCGCACCGCGATGATTCGCACGCCCGTCTCGGTTTCGAGGTTGATGTCCGCGAGGGTCCGGCCCGCGTACGCCGACTCGGCGTCGAGTTCCGCGCGCACGAGCGACTCCACAGCCTCCGGGAGCGCCGTCCGAATCGCCTCCGGCAAGCCGATGTCTTCTAAGACGACTTTCGCGATGTCGCCCGCGGCGTCGCTCACCTTCTCGGCCGCGCCGATGATGCCCAGAACGGGCGCGAGCGACTCCGCCTCCTCCGGGTTGCGTGCGGCGAGCATCACGCTCATCCGCGCGCGCATCTGGAGGACGTCCATGCGCTCCTCGAGCGCCAGAACCTCGCTCGCCACGTCGTCGCTCCCGTGCAGGACCGCGGAGTAGGAGAGGTCGATGAGGAGTTCCGCGGTGTCTTTCATCTCCGCGAGGAGGTCTTTGACGCTCGCGGGTTCGTACTCGACGCGACCGACCATACCTCCGGAGTTCGCCCGCTTCCCGTAAAAACCCTCGCGGCCTTCCTAATAGACAATCCTTTTGAAACGCGGTGGAGAAGGCCAACGCATGGCAGACGAACTCCACAAGGGACTTGAAGGCGTTCTCGTCGCTGAGTCGTCGCTCAGCTACATCGACGGCGACGAAGGCCGCCTCGTGTACCGTGGATACACCATCGAGGACCTCGCAGAGAACGCGAGTTACGAGGAAGTGCTCTATCTCCTCTGGCACGACGAACTTCCGACGCAGGCGGAACTCGACGCGTTCGAATCCGAGATGGCCGCAGAACGCGAAATCGACGACGCCGTCGTCTCTCTTCTCTCCGACCTCGTGGACGCGGACGAAGAACCGATGAGCGCGCTCCGCACCGCCGTCAGCCAACTCTCCGCCTACGAACCCGAAGACGACGCCGACCCCGAAGACCTCGAAGTGAGTCTCCGGAAGGGTCGCCGCATCACCGCGAAGATACCCACGATAATCGCCGCCTACGACCGTCTCCGCCGCGGCGAGGACGTCGTGGAACCCCGCGAAGACCTCGGGCACGCCGCGAACTTCCTCTACATGTTCACGGGCGAGGAACCCGACGACGTGGCCGCCGAGACGTTCGACATGGCGCTCACCTTGCACGCCGACCACGGCTTGAACGCCTCCACGTTCACGAGCATGGTCATCGCGTCCACGCTCGCGGACATGTACTCCTCCGTCACGGGCGGTATCGGCGCGCTCTCCGGCAGCCTTCACGGCGGCGCGAACCAGGACGTGATGGAACTCCTCGTGGAAGTCGACGAGTCCGGCGAAGACCCCATCGAGTGGGTGGACGACGCCATCGAGAACGGCCTCCGCGTCCCCGGGTGGGGTCACCGCGTCTACAACGTCAAGGACCCGCGTGCGGTCCTCCTCGAACAGAAGTCGAAGGATCTCGGCGAGGCGAGCGGCGAGAAGAAGTGGTACGACATCGCCCACGACATCGAACAGTACCTCGTCGACGAACAGGACTTCCCGTCGAAGGGTCTCGCGCCGAACGTCGACTTCTACTCGGGCACCGTCTACTACCAACTCGGCATCCCGCTCGACCTCTACACCCCCATCTTCGCGATGAGCCGCGTCGGCGGCTGGGTCGGCCACGTCCTCGAATACCAGGACGACAACCGCCTCATCCGGCCGCGCGCCCGCTACGTCGGCGACAAGAACAACGACTGGACGCCCATCGACGAACGGTAAGTTACGCGAACGCTCGCGTAGCGAGCGGCCGAGGAACCCCCAGCGGGGGTGACGAAGGCTTTTAGCGGAGATTTTGCCAGCGAACGGAGTGAGCGCAGCAAAAGGTCCACGATGACCGCCTCATCCGGCCGCGCGCCCGCTACGTCGGCGACAAGAACAACGACTGGACGCCCATCGACGAGCGGTAGGGCGACTTAGGCGAGTTCCCGTATCGTTTCTCGGAGTCGAGTTTCCGCGTTTTCGGCGTCGTCGATAGTGATGCGGTTAGCGGTGTCCGTGTTTTGGTCGACGGTGAGGACGCCTGCGAGTTCGTCGTGGTCGGGGCGGGCGGTGAGTTCGACGCCGGTGACGTCGAACGGAGCGTCGTGGGGGCGGAAGTCGAACGTCTGGACGAACTTGTGGTCGAGGTCGGCGCGCCGGCCGACGGTCGGTTCGGCGTGCCGGAGGCCGAATCCGAGGGCGTCGAACGCGTCGAGAACGGCGTCGAGCCGGGGGTCGGGTTCGACGCGGAGGTGGGCGTCGTCTTCCGGGTCGAACGTCCAGTTCGCGTCGACGCTGGTTTCGGCCCAGACGTCCGTGTGGGCGAGCGTGACGGGTGTTGCGTGCGGGATGTCGATGGTGGTTTCGAACGTGCGGTCGTCGTCCGGTTCGATGGTGGTCGCGTCGACGAGCGCGTGTTCTGTGACGACGGCGCTCCGGTAGCCGTCGTCGGTGACGTACCGTGTCGCGAGTGCGAGGCGGACGTCAGCGACGTCTTGGGTGGTCTTCCCGCCCGTGACGCGGGTTTCCACGTTCACGGGCTCGCCGGCGGTGACCGTCGCCGAGGGGATGGCCGTGTCGATGGACGCGGCACCGACGCCGATGCGGGACAGGACCTCCATACCTCCGCATGGTGGTTCCGGGTTTGTAAGCGTTCCAGCCGACCACTTTCACTTTCACCGTGCTTCCCTCGGATTTATACTCCATTCGCTCCTCGGTCCGGGTGCGGAGTCACACACGCCCCCTTCTCGTTTCCGTACCACTACGCTTAGTGTAGCGTCCCCTGTACTCGGGAGTATGTTAGAACTCGCGGACATCCTGGAGGCCGAGGACCGCGTGAGCGACGTGGCCCGTCACACGCCGCTCGATTACTCGCACACGTTCTCGGACATGACCGGCGCGGAAGTCCACCTGAAGTTGGAGTGCTTCCAGCGCACGGGGTCGTTCAAGATTCGCGGGGCGACCAACCGGATTCGCACGCTCTCCGACGAGGAGGCCGCCGCGGGCGTCGTCACCGCGAGCGCGGGGAATCACGCGCAGGGCGTCGCGCTCGCCGCGAGTCGGTCGGGCGTCGACGCAACGGTCGTGATGCCCGAGACCGCGCCGATTTCGAAGGTGAAGGCGACGAAATCGTACGGCGCTGAGGTCGTCCTTCACGGCGTGGATTACGACGCCGCACAGGAACGCGCGCACGAAATCGAGGCAGAAGAAGGGCGGACGTACGTCCACGCGTTCGACGACGAGCGCGTGATGGCGGGACAGGGAACCATCGGCCTCGAAATACTCGACCACCTCCCCGAGGTCGAGACGGTCGTCGTCCCCATCGGCGGCGGCGGCCTCATCTCCGGTATCGCGACGGCCATCAAGGCGCGGAGTCCCGACACGCGCGTCGTCGGCGTGCAGGCCGAAGGCGCGTCCACAGTCGCGGACTCCCTGCGCAAGGGCGGCCCCGAGTCCATCGACTCCGTGGACACCATCGCCGACGGTATCGCGGTCCGCCGCGTGGGCGAACGGACGTTCCCCGTCATCCGCGAACGCGTGGACGACGTGGTGACCGTGAGCGACGACGAAATCGCGACGGCGCTCGTGAAACTCTTAGAACGCGGGAAGACGCTCGTCGAGGGCGCGGGCGCGGTTCCGCTCGCCGCTCTCCTCGAAGGCAAGTTCGTCTACGAGAAGGACGAGGTCATCGTCCCCGCGCTCTGCGGCGGGAACATCGACCTCAACCTCCTCACCACCGTCATCACCCGCGGCCTCGTCGCCTCGGGGAGATACGTCAAACTCCGCACCGTCCTCAAGGATAGGCCGGGAAGCCTCGACGACCTGCTCGACGTGCTGAGCGACGCTCGCGCGAACATCTACGCCATCCAGCACGACCGCACCAACCGGAACATCGCGATGAACGCCGCTGAAGTCGAGTTGGACCTCGAAACCCGGGGCGAGGAGCACGTCGCGGACCTCCTCGACCGCCTCGAAGCCGAAGGCTACGACGTCGAACTGCTCGTCTGAGAAAACGCCTCACCGAGTCGGCGATTCCGCGTTCTCGATCGCGTACGACACGGTGAGGAACTGCATTCCGAGAAGCCACATTTCGTGGGTCGCGACGAGGTCCGGGTCCCCGTCGGCGTCTATCTCCGGCGGTGCGGGCGCACCGGGGGCGTCCGCGGGCCACACGGTGAACGTCTGGTCCATCGGCAGCCAGTAGCCGTGGTCTCGCACCGCGTACAGTCCGGGGTCGCCTGGCGCTCGCGTCGTCAGGCGGAGGGCCGCGCCGTCCGGGCTTCCGGCGTCGAACGATTCGAGGTGGAGAATCGTCGAGAGATTCCATCCGGGGAGGGGGACGGCGATATTGACGAGTCGTTCTCCGTCTCGCTCGTGGTGCGCGTAGAGCGCCACAAAGACTGCCTCCCCGGTCTCCGGGTCGGTGCGCACCCACGCTCGCGCGCCCTCCCGGGGGTCCGCGGCGGGGTCGATAGGGGCGAACCGGCTCTCCAGTTTTCGAGGGCTCTCGTCGCCGGGCGTGGGGAGGTTCAGTTGTTCGATACGGCTCGTCGCGCGGGACGCGAACGCCGCGCCGGTGCGGAACGGGCGGTGCCAGTGGGTTCGATACGTCATCGAGAACGCGCTCGTCTCCTCGTAGAACGCTCTGATTTCGGGGTGGACGCGTCCCGGGTCGAAGTCGGGGCGGGCGAACGCGTCGAGGTCGTCCATCTCGCCCGCGGGCGTCGGGGCGTCGTCGTCCACGATACCCGCGCGCTCCGGGAAGTCGGGGCCGACGTACCAGTCCGCGGTCACGGGAGTGAACGGAATCCCGCGCGCGCGACGCCGCGCCGCCCCCGCTGCTACGCTCGCGCCGGCGAGTCCGAGTACGCCCGCGAGCACGCCGCCTCCCAGTCGCTTCATGGGGGTGCTTCGGCGGCCGTGGCCGTCAATCCCGCGGCCGCCCACAGTTAAGTTACCGCGACGTGAGATAGCGCGTATGAAGCGCACAATCTCCACCGCGGACGCCCCCGCCGCGGTCGGCGCGTACAGTCAAGCGACCACGAACGGCGACATCGTGTTCACCGCCGGCCAGATACCGATGACCGCCGACGGCGACCTCCTCGACGACGAAGAGATCGCCGTCCAGACCCGCCAGTGTCTGGAGAACGTCAAAGCCATCCTCGAAGAGGAAGGCCTCACCACCCAGGACGTCCTCAAGACCACCGTCTTCCTCGCGAACATCGACGACTTCGACGAGATGAACGACGCGTACGAGGAGTACTTCCAGGACAATCCGCCCGCTCGGAGCGCCGTGCAGGCCGGCGCGCTCCCGAAGGGCGTCGGCGTCGAGATCGAAGCCATCGCCGCGCGGGACTGAATGAACCGGGACGCGCTCGCGTGGGGTGGCGTCGGCGCGTTCAGCTTCCTCGTCCTCGCACAGGGCTACCGCCTCCTCACGAGCGACGGCCCCGGACTCCTCGCTCTCCTCGGTGTCGCGCTCGTCGTTTTCCCCGTCACCACCGCCGCCTCCAGCGCCTTCGCAGACCGAATGAGAAGGACTTAAACCCACGACTCGGCTACGACTGCTTGCAGGCCGGGATGGCCGAATGGCAAAGCGCACGCCTGGAAAGCGTGTCCCCTTACGGGGTTCTGGGTTCAAATCCCAGTCCCGGCGTTTCTCTCTAACTCACGCCGCGAAGCGACTGGTGTGTCGCTTCGCGTGTGATTGCGAGCGTGAACGCTCGACTGGGTTTTGAGTTAGTCAGTCGCAGCGCCTGTACGGTGACCGTCTGACGCAATTCAAATCCCAGTCCCGGCGCTTCTCTCTAACTCACGCCGCCGGGCGTCGCGGAGCGGGTGCCGGTTGGTCCGGTGCCACCAGTCGGAACTGACTTGGGTAGTGTTTCGTTCCAACGGTGCCATTGTCGGGCGGAAATCGGTTTTACAATTCTGTGATAACTATCGGGGTATGTCCGAGTTCGAGGTGTCGCGGCGTCACGTCCTCGTGAGCGCCGCGACTACGCCACTTCTTACCGGTCGTTCCGCCGACGTGCCGGCCGACGGGCCCGGGGCGAGTGAGTCCGCGCCGTCGGCGACCGCGCTGTACGGCTACGGCGGCTCGGTCGTCCGGCGTTCGGGCGCGGGGGGCGTGCCGGCAGCGTTCGGGACGCAGGGCTACGGCGAGTACGGTTACGGAGGGTCGCGATAGTGCCCCGTTACAATCAGCCGGACGCGGGTGACGAGAACTGGAACGTTCCGCTCAACGAGAACTTCGCTGACCTCGGCGTCGAAGTGCAGGCGGAGGTCGAGACGTGGAGCGACCTCCCCGAACCCGGGTCGACCGAGCGGTCGAGTAACGGGCAGTGGCCGCTGTATCGGGTCGCCGCGGACGCGGTTTTCGTTCGCGTCACGGACGACAGCCGGGAGATAGTCGGCGGACTGGGGTCGTCGTCGCATCCGCTCCCGGCGGTCAACGCGCGAGCGGTGCGGGCGACGCAGGCGACCGTCACGCACGGACGGGGATTCCTCAGCCTCCCGCTCCACCACGTGAACTACCGGGACGGCCTCGACGAGGAGGAGGTCGCTCGTTTCAGTCTCGCCCCTTCGGAACGCCTCGAACTGTGGCGTTTGGAGTTGAAGCTGAAGGGGGGCGGGACGAACCCCGCTGTCTCTGTCGACGTCTACGACGTGACAAACGACGCCGTTCTCGGGCGAACGTCCGACAGAGCGACCGGGGGGAAGTCGCCGGTCGGCACGAGCGGGGCCGGTGCGACCATCGTCGTCCGCGTCACGAACACGTCGGGGGCGGCGCAGGACGTGACGATCAGCGGCATTACGAGCGTCGTCGCGGGCACGGCGGCCGTCGACGTGTTCGTCGCCGCTGGGCAGAGCAACGCGCTCGGCCGCGGGCGGGCGTCCCGGTCGCCCGACGTCCCGCGCGGCGCTGCGTTCGAGTACAAGTGGACGGAGGATTCGATAGTCCCCCTCGACGACCCCGTGGGGGAGGACGCCCCGCCGGAACAACAGGCCACCACGGGGTCGCTGTGGCCGGCGTTCGCCACTGAGTACTACGCTCGAACGGGACGGCCCGCCGTCTACGTCGCGTACTCGTCTGGGGGGTCGGGCCAGACCCCCGGAAGCCGCATGGACCCCGACCGCTTGTGGAGTCGGGGCGGCACCCTCTACGACGACGCACGCGACGAACTGCTGGCCGCGCTCGACTATCTGGAGGACGAAGGCTTCGACCCCACCGTCCGGGGGTGCGTGTGGCTTCAGGGCGAACAGGACGCTCACGCGATAGACCGCCGCATCATCTCGAAGTCGGAGTACGCGGACGCGTTCGAGGACCACATCGACCGCTGGCAGTCGGACGTTCAGGACGATTTCCGGTTCTTCGTCCTCCAGATCGGCCACGAACGCCGCGGCGACACGAGCGGGTACAGGGCCGTGCGGGCGGTGCAGTCCGCGGTCGCGAACCGCCGAGCGTACGTCCACATGGTGTCCACGATTCAGACGAACTTCCCGGCGGAGGGGAAGATGCAGGACGCTCTCCACTACACGCAGGAGGGCTACAACGAAGCCGGGGAGACGGCCGGCAAGAACACTGCGGCCGTCCTCGACTCGCGCAGAGTCCCGTCCTCGGACGCGGGCGTGCTCGCGTCGACGGACGACGGCGTTCTCTCGACGACGACCGACGCCGCGTTCGAAACCAGCCGTCGACGATAGAAACGAGTTCCCGGCCGGACCGCCCGCTCAGAGGTCCGCGTCGACGCGGACTTCCTCGCCGGTCACGGTGTCCACGACGTCGCCCTCGACGGTGTAGTCGTCTTCTCCTTTGTCGGTCCAACCGAACGCCGCGAGCACGGCTTCCCCGAGTCCGGGTTCGGGGTCGACCCACGCGGTGTTTTCCTCCACGGCGGTGACGATTCCCAACTGTTCGCCCTCGACGTCCACGAGGAACTTCCCTTCGTCCTCCGAAGTGAGGGTTGCCATGCCCGGAGCGTTTCGCGGAACTGTGAAATGCTTAGTGGGCGTCCCCGCTCGACTCGGGCGGCGGTCGAGGAAGCCGTCCAGGATTTCGAACGTCCGTCTCTTCCGTTCCACTTTTTCCGGGGGCTACGCCCCCGCAAAACCTGGAGGAAAAACGGCGCCAGTGGAACGCTATATGCTGGGTCAGTATCGTCCGTGCCGCTTTTTCCAGGGTTGAGCGAACGGGAGCCGGTCAGATCGCTGTTCTGACGCTGGCGGAAACGCGTGGGTTGTGCCGATTCTCAGAGTCGGCGGTCGAGGAAGTCGTCCAGGATTTCGAACGTCCGTATCTTCTGTTGGATGTCGCTGGAGCCGTGGCCTTCCTCGCCGAGTTCGTGGTACTCGTAGTCGTCGCCTTCCTCGAATCCGGCGTCATCGAGGGCGTCGCGGAAGATGCGGGCTTGGCTGACGGGGACGCGGCGGTCGTTGACGCCGTGAATCATCAGGAGCGGCGAGTCGAGGTTCTCGACGTACTCGACGGGGCTGCGTTCGCGGTAGAGGTCTTCGTTCTCGTCGGGCGTGCCGAGGTACTTCTCCATCAGTTCGGTCTGGAAGTGCGGCATGGTGTTCTCGAACATGTCGAAGAGGTCGGTGACGCCGACCCACGCCACGCCGGCGGCGTAGAGTTCGGGATACTGGACCATCTGCCAGTACGCCGAATACCCGCCGTACGACCCGCCCATCACGGCGACGCGGTCTTCGTCGATCCAGTCTTCGTCGCGGAGGAGGCGTGCGCCCGCGGCGATGTCCTCCTGTTCGCCGCCGCCCCAGTCGGAGAGGAGGCGTTCCGCGAACTCGCGACCCCTGCCCGACGACCCCCGGTAGTTCACGTGGAGGACGGAGTATCCCCGGGAGAGGAGGAACTGGTCGTAGAGGTTGAACGACCGGAAGTCCTGTGCGCGCGGGCCGCCGTGGACGTGGACGATACCGGGACTCGGGCGTTCGCCGGAGTCGTACCGAATCGCGCCGATGTCCAGTCCGTCGTGCGACTCGAAGCGGAAGTAGTCGGCGTCGACGAACGTGTCCGGGTCGATGTCTCCATAGGCGGGTTCGATGAGCGTCTCCGTCTCGCCGGTTTCGAGGTCGTACGCGAGGAGCGCGGCGCGCTCCGACGGCGTGGTCTGACTGAGGAGCACTCGCTCGTCTCCGAGGAAGGGACTGCTCGCGAACGCCGCGACCCCGGTGGGGAGGTCGAACGTCTCGCGGTCGCCGGAGTCGACGTCGTAGACGACGGGACTGATGGCGGCGTCCTCGACGCGGAGCGCGAGGAAGCGGTCGCCGTCGTCGGTGAACCCGACGGGGCGTTCGTCGGCGTCGAGGTCGCCGTACCACGTCACGTCCCCGGACTCGAAGTCGTAGACGCCGCAGCGCGAGAAGTCGTTCGTGTTGTCGGAGACGAGGAGGGTGTCGCCGTCGGGACCGAACTCGCTCGGACTCGCTTCGGCGCCAGTCTCTCCGATTTCGAGGTTCTCAGGCCGCTTCTCGTCGAGGTCGACGACGAACACGTCTTGGTTGTCGAAGTCGTCGGACTCGTTGGTGCTGTACGCGGCGCGTTCGCAGGCGGGGTCGAGGACGCCGCCGCCCGCGGCCCGGTCGTGGTCCGTGAGTTTCTCCGTCTCGTCCGATTCGAGGTCGTGGACGTAGAGGTTCATCTGGCCGCCCGCGGTGCCGCCGAGCAGGAGGGTGCGTTCGTCCTCGCCGACGTCGGTGAGGGAGAGCTGGCCGTCCATCGAGACGACCGTTTCGACCCCGCCGTCGCGGTCTATCGCGTGGATGTCGTTTTGCTCGTTGCCGCCGTCGTCCATGTGGAAGTAGACGCGTTCGCCGTCCGCGCTCCACGACACCGGCCAGCGGGCGTTCCGCGGCACGTCGCCGTCGCTCAACTGTTCGCGTTCGCCCGTCTCGGGGTCGAGGAGGTGGAGTTCGTTTCGGCCGGATTCGTCGTAGTAGACCGCGACGGCGTCGCCGTCGGGGGAGGCGGCCGGATGGTGGAAGCTCGGGAGGCTCGCGAGGTCCTCTATCGGCAGGGATTCTGTCACGTATTCGACTTCTCGTCCGCTGCCTTGAATGCTTCCAGAACGCGATTTCGTTTAGATTTTTTATACGAACGCGCGGCCCCAGCGCTCTTTTCTCCGGGCCGAAAACTCCGGGGTATGCGAGAAGGAGACACGCCCGTTCCGGTCGAGGAAGGAGAGGAGTACGTCGTGGACGTCGAGGACATCGGCGACGAGGGCGACGGTATCGCTCACGTCGAGGACTTCGTGGTGTTGGTGCCGGATGGCGAGATGGGTGAACGGGCGCGCGTCCGCATCGAGAACGTCGAACCCGGGTTCGGCGTGGCGGAGGTGCTGGAGCACGAAACCGGCGCCGACTAGCACGACCCACGTGAACGTGTAACACGAATTCGGGCGCGTCGCGCGCTCAGACGCCGGTCTGTCGCTCCGGCTGGACAACTTTTATATAGAAGGACAATCAATCATTCGAGTGACTATGGCGCAGCAACAGCGAATGCAGGGTCAGCCTATGATCATCATGGGCGACGATGCCCAGCGCGTAAAGGACAAGGACGCGCAGGAACACAACATCTCCGCGGCGCGTGCCGTCGCGGACGCCGTTCGCTCGACCCTCGGGCCGAAGGGCATGGACAAGATGCTCGTCGACTCGATGGGTGACGTCACCATCACGAACGACGGCGTCACCATCCTCGAGGAGATGGACATCGACAACCCGACGGCCGAGATGATCGTCGAGGTCGCCGAGACACAGGAGGACGAGGCCGGTGACGGCACGACGACCGCCGTCGCCATCGCGGGCGAACTCCTCAAGGAAGCGGAAGACCTCCTCGAACAGGACATCCACCCGACGGCCATCATCAAGGGGTACAACCAGGCCGCGGAGAAGGCCCGGGAGGAAGTCGACAACATCGCGGTCTCCGTCGACCCCGACGACGAGGAACTCATCCGCTCCGTCGCCGAGACCTCGATGACGGGTAAGGGCGCGGAACTCGACAAGGAACTCCTCAGCGGGCTCCTCTACGAAGCGCTCAACCACGTCTCCGTCGACGCCGACGACGGCTCCACGGTCGTGGACGTCGCGAACATCAACATCGAGACGCAGAAGGGGCGCGCCGTCGGCGAGTCCGAGCTCCTCAAGGGCGCGGCTATCGACAAGGACCCCGTCGTCGACTCGATGCCCACTGAGTTCGAGGACGCGGACACCCTCCTCCTCAACGAAGCCATCGAAGTCGAGGAAGCGAACGCCGACACCTCGGTGAGCATCGAGAGCCCCGACCAGCTCCAGAACTTCCTCGACCAGGAGGAAAAACAGCTCCGCGAGAAAGTCGACAAAATCGTCGAATCCGGTGCTGACGTCGTCTTCTGCCAGAAGGGCATCGACGACATGGCCCAGCACTTCCTCGCGAAGGAAGGCATCCTCGCGGTCCGCCGCGTGAAGAAGTCCGACGTCGGCTTCCTGAAGAACGTCCTCGGCGGCAGCGTCGTCCAGGACATCGACAGCCTCACCGCGGCCGACCTCGGTCACGGCAGCGTCCGCCGCGACGAGGAGGACGAACTGTTCTACGTCGAGGGCCTCGACGACGAGTCCCACGGCGTCACGCTCCTCCTCCGCGGCAGTACGGACCACGTCGTGGACGAACTCGAACGCGGCGTCACGGACGCGCTCGACGTCGCCGCCCAGACCATCACGGACGGCCGCGTCCTCCCCGGCGGCGGCGCCATCGAAGTCGAACTCGCGGACCGCCTGCGCTCCTACGCTGACTCCGTCAGCGGCCGCGAGCAGCTCGCAGTCGAGTCCTTCGCGAACGCGCTCGAACTCATCCCGCGCGTCCTCGCCGAGAACGCGGGCCTCGACCCCATCGACATCCTCGTGGACCTCCGCGCGGCCCACGAGTCCGGCGACCAGAACACGGGTCTGAACGTCCTCACGGGCGACCTCGAAGACACCTACGAGGCCGGTGTCGTCGAACCCGCGCACGCCAAAGAGCAGGCGCTCAGTAGCGCCACCGAGGCCGCGAACCTCGTGCTCAAGATCGACGACATCATCTCCGCCGGCGACCTCTCCACCGACAAAGGTGACGACGAGGGCGGCGCTGGCGGCATGGGCGGCATGGGCGGTATGGGCGGCATGGGCGGCGCGATGTAGAAACCGGCCAACGCCTCACCCCCACCGTCGACCCGCGTTCGCATCGACTTCGACCGAACTTCTCCCGTTTTTCAGACCGCGTAGCGACAGAAAACGCGCAGTGTGTGGTCTTACGATTCGTCGTCGAGGTCGAGTTCGAACTGTTCGTGTTCGGCGGCGGCGTTGAGGACGACGCTCGTGCTGGATTCCTTGATGTCGACGTCGCCGAGCAAGGTCTTGATGAGTTGGTTCATGTCGTCGGTGTCCCGGAACTTCCCGACGGCGACGATGTCGTAGTCGCCCGTGACCTCGTACACCGAAATCATCTGTTTGTGGGTGCGCATCCGGTCGGTGATGTCGGGGAGGCTGTTCCCCTCGACCTTGAGTTGGAGGACGGCGGTGACGTCGTAGCCGAGGCGGTCGTAGTTCACGACGGGCGTGTACCCCTCGATGACACCGGCTTCCTCCAAGTCCTTGAGGTGGTTGGAGACGGTGGTCACCGAGACGTCGAGTTCGTCGGCGAGACTACGGAGGCTGGCGCGGCCGTCGCCGAGGAGGGAGTTGATGAGTTTCGCATCGAGGTTTTCGTACGTCATCAGTTCTCCCTACCCACCCAGGGCATTATAATTTTACGAATGTCCAGTTTACTTGTGCCAGGCGGGAATTGCGCGGACCGGTACTGCTAATATAGTGGCTGGATTCTAACTTACTGTCTAAACCAATGACGAACGGGAACCCTGCACCTGACGGCGGACTGAGCGAGACGGAACAGGCCGTCCTCGAAGAAATCGAGGAGAAGAACGTCGACTTCCTCCGACTCCAGTTCACCGACATTCTCGGTACTGTGAAGAACGTCTCCGTTCCCGCCGACCAGGCGGAGAAGGCCTTCACGGACGGTATCTACTTCGACGGCTCCAGCATCGAAGGGTTCGTCCGCATTCAGGAGTCCGACATGCGCTTGAAGCCGGACCCCGAGACGTTCGCCGTTCTGCCGTGGCGGGACCTCGAGGACGGCGCGTCCGCTCGCCTCATCTGCGACGTCATCAACACGTCGACGGGTGAGCCGTTCGAGGGGGACCCGCGCCGCGTCCTGAAGAACGTCCTCGAACGCGCCGAAGACATGGGCTACACGGTCAACGCCGCGCCGGAACCCGAGTTCTTCCTGTTCGAGGAGGACGAGCGGGGTCGCGCGACGACCGAACTCTCGGACTTCGGCGGCTACTTCGACCTCGCGCCGAAGGACCCTGCCTCCGACGTCCGTCGCGACATCATCCGCGGGCTGGAGTCGATGGGCTTCGAAATCGAGGCGTCCCACCACGAGGTCGCCGAATCCCAGCACGAGATCAACTTCGAGTACGACGACGCCCTCCGCACCGCCGACAACGTCGCTACCTTCCGCACGGTCGTCCGCGCCATCGCCGCCGAACACGACCTGCACGCGACCTTCATGCCGAAACCCATCGCGAACATCAACGGCTCCGGCATGCACACGCACTTCTCGCTGTTCGAGGACGGCGAGAACGCGTTCCACGACGAGGACGACGACTTCAACCTCTCGACGGTCGCCCACCAGTTCCTCGCGGGCATCCTCGAACACGCGCCCGCCATCACGGCCATCTCGAACCCGACCGTGAACTCCTACAAACGCCTCGTCCCCGGCTACGAAGCGCCGGTGTACGTCGCGTGGTCCGACCGGAACCGCTCCGCGCTCATTCGGAAACCCGCGGCGCGCATCCCCGCGGCGTCCCGCATCGAAGCGCGCTTCCCCGACCCCTCGTGTAACCCGTATCTCGCGTTCGCGGCGCTCATCAACGCGGGTCTCGACGGGATCGAGAAGGGGCTCGAAGCACCCGACCCGGTCCGCGAGAACATCTACGAGTTCGACGAGGAGAAGCGCAAAGAACACGGTATCGAGACGCTCCCGTCGAACCTCGGCGAGGCCGTCGACGCGCTCGAGGCCGACGAGGTCGTCAAAGACTCGCTCGGCGAGCACATCACGGACAAGTTCATCGAGGCCAAACGCGAAGAGCAGACAGGCTACCGCATTCAGGTCTCCGAGTGGGAGATCGAGAAGTACCTCGAAACGTTCTGAGCGCGCGCCGGCACCCACACCACGCCGATTCCTGTTATTGTACCGCCGACGAGCGCGAGCGCCGGCGCTGCGTCGAGCACTACCGGAAGTCCCGCGGGTGCGGCGAGCACCGCGAGTACGACCACGTACCGTCGGGAGAGCGGGTTCCACGTCCCGTCCGTTCGCGTCCACGCGGCCAGTGCGCCGGCCGCGATACCCGTCGTCGCACCCGCATCCACCGTCCAGGCGATTGCGAGCGCCGCGACGCCCACGACCACCGCGAGCGCGAGCGCGTTTCTGACGTCCGTTCGGGATGCGCGGAGCGCGACCCACGCGTAGGCGCTCCCGACGAGCACGCCGGCGAGCACGTCTACGAGGTAGTGGACGCCGAGCAGGAGGCGGGTCGCGGCGACCCCACCGACGACGACGCCGGCGACGGTGAACCGCGTTCGGCGCGTCCACGGGTACGCGACGGCGGCGAGACTCCCGTAGAACGCGGCGGACCCGGTCGCGTGACCGCTCGGGAAGCCGTAGCCGTCGGTGACGATGCGCGCGACGGCGGGCGGCGGGCGGGCGGCCGCGAACCAGTGTTTCAGGACGACGACGAGCGCGAGCGCGCCGACAGTCACCGCGAGTACGCGCGCGGCGTCACGACTCGATAGCAGGCGCGGCGCGCCGAACCAGTAGACAATCGGTGCGGCGGCGAGCACGACGGCGGGGTCGCCGAAGTGCGTGAGAACGACGAGAACCGGAACGAGGAAGTCAGGAACCGCGTTCGAGACGGCGGTCGTGACGCCGTAACTCCTCGTCACCGTTTTTCGCGCACCCAGTCGAGTACGCGGCCGGGCGCGCCGAGCGCGGACGCTCCCGCGCCGAACAACACCATCAGCGTGTAGAGGCCGAGCGTCGACAGCCAGACGACGACCATCGCGAGTATCGCCCACCCGCCGGAGAGGAAGTAGAACGCGCCGAGCGTCATCAGCGTCCCGTAGAGGAGGACGAGGTAGGGCCCCCAGCCGCGGGCGTGATTGCTGCGCGCGCGCTTTCTCACGTAGGCTTCGAGGTCCGCTTCGAGTTCGTCCTTCGAGACCGTTTTCTCGTCGAGTTCAGTTCGGAGGGCGCGAACCTCGGTGCCGAGGTCGGCGATGTCGGGCGCGGCGTCCGGGCGACTCACGTCTTCTTCGGCGTCGACTTCGTCGGTTCGTCCCGCGAGCACGGCGTTGAGTACCGCCCCGACCATAATAATCGTGCCGCCAAAGTAGAGGACTGTGACGAGGAGTAACGCGGCACCGAGGATGCCGTACACCTGGTACTTTCCGGCGAGTGGGGCGTACGCGCGGAAGATTCCGGTGATGACCGTCCAGCCGAACGCGGCGAACACGGTTCCGGGGACGGCCTCGGCCGGGCCGAGTTCGACGTCGGGGAAGATGTAGTACATCGGGTAAAAGCACAGCGAGAGCGTGACGACCAGCAGGACGAACGCGATGACGTCGACGAGCGCACCGTGAGCGAAGAACCCGGCGACGGCGGCGGCGACCCCTGCGGCGACGACGCCGACCGCTATCGCGCCGAGGACGAGCACGCCGTCTCTGAGCTGGTGGCCGATCGAGCGCGTGTCGGTTGCGCCGTACACTTGCGCGAACGCCACGTCCAGTCCGCGGAACAGTTTGAGGCCGGACCACGCGAGCACGACGAGTGACGCGACCGTCGCGCCGCTCCGGCCGGACGCGCTCTCGAGGGCGTTCCGAACGGTGGCTTCTCCTTCGGCGGTGAGGAGCGACCCGACTACGTCGACCGCTTGCTGGCCGAGTTCGCCCGCGCCAACGAGCGACGCGGCGGAGAGCGCGAGCAGGAGGAGAGGGATGATGGAGACGAACCCGTAGTAGGCGACGGCGGCCGCGAGGAACGTCACCTGGTCCTCTTTCGCCTCGCCGGCGACGGCGCGGAGGACGCTAAGAGTAGAGCTGAGTCGTGACACGCCTTCGTGTTCGCGGGCCGCGAGGAAAAAGGCCTACGGGGCGCACTCGCGCAACTCGGCGATGGACGCGTCCGTCTTGAACGTCGTGCCGCCGTAGTGCGCGCGAGACGCCGCGAACCCGGCGTCTCGAACGGCGTCGAGGAAGTCGTCCATCCCGACCGCGGGTTCGCTCCAGCGCTTGTAGAGTTTGTGCTGGTCGTAGTGCGTCGGTTCGTGGACTTCGCCCGCGATGGTGTCGAGGAGTTTCCGCGCGCGCTTCGCGCTCCCCATCCCGTCCGTAATCTCCGCGCGCACGTCGCGCACGAAGTCGGCGTCGTGGGCGGGGCCGAGCCATATCGGGCCGGCGGTCTGGACGCCTTCGCCGCAGTGCGAACACGACTTCGGCGGGTTCGGAATCAACCCTCGTTCGGTCTCTCGGTGGAGGCAGGCCTCGCAGTGATGGACGAACCCGAGTTCGTCGATAGCCGCGTTGGCGTCGGTGGCGCGGTGGTCGAGTTCGAGGTAGGTGCGGACGTAGTGGTCGCTCACGTGACTCAGAATCGGCTGCACGCCGACGTCGTAGCGCGCCGCGGTGCGCGCGAGCGCCGACAAGAGCACGCGAAGCCCCATCTCTGCGTGGTACTCCGTGTTTCTCGGTACCGTGGAGTACTTGCGGACGCCGGACTCGAAGTGCGCGCCGCAGAGCGGGGCGGTGTCGGTCGCCGTAATGCAGACGAGGTCGCGGGCGTTCGCGAACGCCGCGTCCGCGAACGGAATCGGCGTGCCGAACGGGTCGACGTCCACCACGTCGAAGTAGGTGTCGTGGTCGTGGAGCACGGCGTTCGCGTCCTGTCGCACCACGTCTCCCTCCAAGTCGTTTCGCGCCAGATTCTCCCGCGCGAGTTCCACGGCGTCCGGGTCGAGGTCGGCGAGCGTGACGTCCCAGCCGTCGTTCGCGGCGCGAATCCCCCGAATCCCGCTCGCGGCGGTCGCGTCGAAGTAGGAGTCGGCGCGCGGTTCGCGCTCGCCGTACGCGCGGAGCGCGGCTATCGTGATGTCGCGGTTCAACTCCTGGCCGGGGTTGAAGAACACGCCCTCCGCCGCGCCCTCGCCGCCGCCGGACTCGGCTTCGACTTCGACAGAGACGCCGCCCTCCTCTACTCGCATACGCGGAGGAGGGCGGGAACGCAAAAAAGCGCCGCGATTACCCGACCGTCGTCGCGCGCTCCACGACGTCCTCGCCGTACCGCTCTTCGAGTTCGTCGTGCTGGTCGGGCCGGTTCTCGTAGACGTCCTGGAACAGCGTGATGGGGGTCTTTGCGGCCTGATAGGTCGCTTCGTCCCACATCCGGTCGGCTTCGATGTCGATGGTCACGCCGTCGATTTCGAGCGTCGCGGACTGCGTCATCGCGATCGCGCCCGTGCCGGCTTCCTTGGCGACCTCGAACTCTTCCATGGAGTCGACGATGTCGTCCATGCTCGGGACGTACGATGTGCGGAGGGTGAACTCCTCGCGGAGTTCGTCCTCGTCCATCTCGCGTTCGGTCCCGTCGATGCGCACCTGGTAGGTGCCGCCGCCGTCGTCGATGGCGATGTCGTCGCCGCGATAGACGTACCGGCCGCCGTCGAAGTCGAGTTCGGTCTCGCCGTCGCCGGTGTCGAGCAGCCAGCCGCCGTGCTGGGGCGGCAGCGGTTCGGTGTTCGCTTCCACGACCTGTCCGGGCGTGAGCGACCAGATACCAGTCATGCCCTTCGCGCGGTTCTCGCGCATGCGCTCGCGGTAGCCCGCGGTGTCCCGGATGTCGTCGTAGGGGCCGTCCACGGCGATGCAGCCGGACGCGCTCGCGCCCCGCGACGTGTTGTGGCGCAACTCGGGCCACTCCGGGAGTTCGCCGGTCGGCGTCATCCCGCGCATGTCCTTGGTGTAGTCGACCTCTCCGTCGACGAGGAGGAACAACCTCTCTAAGTTGTTCGACGGCCGTCCCATCTCCGCGCGGAGGTCCTTCATCGCGAGTTCGGCCTCGCCGGATTCGACGATGACGGACATGGCGAGGCTGCCGGGTTCGAGGCCGTGTTCGGTCTCGACGAGGGTGATGGCCTCGTCGGCCTTCTTCCAGTCGTCGATGTCGCCGACCTCGGGGATCACGAACCCGTCGATGTGCTCGACCGCGCCGCCGTCGGGGTCCGCGATTTCGAGCATGTGCTGGAGGCCGCTGTACCGCGCGTCGGGACGGTCGCGGTGCCAGACGACCCGGGGGTGGATTTCGCCCGGGAACTCGCTCCCGTGTTCGGAGACGACGTCCACGACGTTCCGCGCGCCCTCGTCGCGCATGGAGGGCGCGGTGGCGTCCTCGTTGTCCGGCACCCACACGTCGGGGGCCTCCATCCCCCGCAGCTGGGCGGCGCGGCGGAGCATCTTCGCGGAGTCGTCCTCTCCGTCCACCGCCGTCGGGGACGTGAAGAACGTTCGGACGAACTCGCGGTCGTGCCGTCGCTCAGTCATCGTCCTCCGCGGTGATGGGGTCGGCTTCGTCCTCGGAGTAGCCCTCGGACTCCTCGATGCGCCGGCGGGCCTCGGGGTCGAACTGCGTCTCGATGTCCTGATAGCGCGACACCAGCGACATCTCGTGGTGGGACTCGGTTTCGTGGCCGAGGTAGCGGTCTTCGAGGTCGAACTGGGCCTTCTCGGCGTTCTCCTCGATGTTCTTCATGTCCTCGAAGACGGCGTGCGCGCCCGAGTGCAGGCCGTAGAGCGTGATGAAGATGTACTTGTAGCCGAGATTACCGAGTTCCTCGAACGTCAGCGGGTCGTCCTGCTCGCTCCACGCGAACGAGGAGGAGTAGTTGAAGGCGAGGTCGAGGTCGGGATGCGTCTCGTGAATCGTCTCGGCGTAGTTCACCGCGTCCTCCCGACTCGGGTCCGGCATCTCCGGCCAGACGAGGTCGACGCCCGCGTCGGCGTAGATGCGACCGCGTTCGAGGTGTTCCTCCCAGTCGCCGTTCGCGGAGCCGTACGCGTCGGTCCGCGCGATGATGACGGTGTCCTCGGACTGCTTCGCGTCCACCGCGGCCTCGAAGCGCGCCTGAGCCTTCTCGCGGGAGACGATTTCCTTGCCGGCGATGTGGCCGCAGCGCTTCGGCGTCGTCTGGTCTTCGATGTGGATGGCGGCGACACCGGCCTTCTCGTACTCGCGCACCGCGCGCCGGACGTTGTGGGTGCCGCCGTAGCCCGTGTCGCAGTCCGCGACCACTGGTAACTCGGTGGCGTCGACGATTCGCTTCGCGTTCTCGACCATCTCCGTCATCGAGACCATCTCGAGGTCGGGGAAGCCGAACTGACCGAGGACGGTGGAGTAACCGCTCATGTACGCGGCGTCCAATCCGGCGCGCTCGGCGAGCCGAGCGTCGAGAGCGTGATAGATACCGGGCGCGAACGTGTAGGTCTGTGAGTCCAGGAGTTCGCGGAACTCGCGGCCGGCGGGGTTGTCGATGTCGCGGTGCGTGTAGTCGGGGTAGTCTTCACTCATCGGTAGGGATTCGGTGGCTGAGGACGGTTTCGTCGTACTCCTCGCGGGGGTCAGTTTCGTTCGTCAAGTCCGGGACGGCGGCGGTGCCTGTGTTCTCTATGTCGGTGTAGTGTTGCATTGTCGATTGGGCGGGTTCGATTGGCGGGCGGTGCGGCCGGGTGAGCGGTGGTGTACTGCCATTGCAACTCAGAGGGCAACGACCACGACGATAAAGTTAATGATTGATAATGTAATATTGTCTTTGACACAATTAATAATCATTAAGGACTTTGTTTGAGGCGTGTTACCACACCCAACCGAACCCGATAAACCACGCCCCCACCAAACCCGTTTCGTGCCCGACGCGGACGACTGGCGGAAACGCCTCGAAACCGACGGCCGCCTCACCCCCAGCGCCGTCCAAGACATCCTCGCCGCCCACGGCGACCGCGGCCGCCGCGCCATCGAAGCCGTGAGCGAAGGCCGCGTCAAACAATACCTCGACTTCACCGTCGTCGTCGGCCACCACGACGAATACGTCGTCGAAAACGGCGGCTGCCACTGCGACGACTCCACCTACAACATCAACACCGAAGAAGGCCAGCGCTGCTGGCACGCCATCGCCGCCGACATCGCCCGCGCCATCGACGAACTCGACCACCACGACATGTACTACTCGGAAGTCCGGGACTTCCTCTAGCAAGCCCTCGGCCCGGCGCGGAGCGCCGGGCGGACCCCTTGCAGATTCCCAACCCTTGCCGTTGGCGGACGCAAGCGGCGGCCTCCGGCCGCCCGCGGCATCACGCGGTTCGCTTACCGCTCAGCACCGCCCAACACCGCCCGGTACCGCACTCCACCGCACCACTCCGCGCCGCCACGCTCTCAGAGCTGGCGGGACATCCGATGGGTCGCGCCCATCGGGTTCCCGGTTGTGAACCCGGCGCGCTCGTAGAGCCGCTGGGCGCCCCGCTTCCACGCTTCGACGGAGAGCCAGACGTAGTCGACTCCGCGGGTTCGGGCGTGGCCCATGCCGACCGCGAGGAGTTTCGTGCCGATACCCGCGCGCTGGTAGTTCTGGTGGACGAAGATGGCGAGTTCGTGGCCGCGGTCGCCGCCGGGGACGAACATCACGTGCCCGACCACCGCGTCGCCGTGGAGGGCGACGACGTTCACGCCGTCGAGCACGTCTCGCAGCCATTCGCGGACTGCATCGGGGCGGATTGGCGGCGTCCCCTGCGCACGCTGTTCGGGGTCGAAGTCGTCGTACATCGCCGCGAGCGCGTCGAAATCGTCGTCGTAGGCCCGCACGAGGACCTCTCTGCCCTCGTCGTCCTCGAACGTGACCGGCGGCTCCGCCAGCGCGATCCGCTCGCGCGTGAACCTCCCTGCGAGACCGGTGACGGCCTCCCGCACGCGTTCCAGCATCGGACGCTCGTCCGAGACAACTGTGAGCGAGCCACATGAACCTACGCCTCCCTCACCTGAGCGCGTCCGCGAGCGCCTCGACCGGATGCCGGGGGTCATCGCCGCCCGGTCGGTCGCCGAGCTGGGTGCGACACGAGGTTCCGGGCGCGACCACCTCGTCCGGGTCGCTCTCGTCCACTTGCTCGAAGAGGATGGAGCCGATGGCCTGCGAGAGGTCGTAGTGCTCCTCCTCGTAGCCAAAGGAGCCCGCCATCCCGCAGCAACTCGAATCGAGGGGGTCGACCGCGTAGCCCGCCCGGCGCAGGACGCCGACGGCGTGGTGGTCCGCGTTCACGGCTTTCTGGTTGCAGTGGCCGTGGTAGGCGAGCGCGGACTCCACCGGCCGCCAGTCGACGTTCTCGTCCAGCCGGAAGCTGTCGAGGTACTCGCAGACGCCGTAGGCGGCGTCCGCGGCCGCGTCCGCGCCCCCGATTCCGAGGTCGCGATACTCGTCCTGGAACATCACCGCGTCGGAGGGTTCGACGAACACGACGTCCCAGCCGTCTTCGATCTCGGGGCCGAGCACGTCGACGTTCTTCCGCGCCGCGGCCGCCGCGTCGTCCAGGAACCCCTTCGAGTACGCGGCGCGCCCGCTGTCGGTCACGCCCTCCGCGAGGCGGACGTGAACGCCCGCGGCTTCGAGCACGCGGACAGCCGCCAGTCCGACTTCGGGATGGCTGTAGTTCGTGTACGTGTCCGGGAACAACAGCGCCTTGCGCTCCGCGTCCGCCTCGCTGACCGCGGGCGTCCGGTCCTCCATCCGGTCGCGGAGCGTCGTCCGCTCGAACGTCGGGAGTTCGCGGTCGGGCGCGATGCCGAGCGCCGCGCCGAGCGCCTTCCGTGCGCCCGGGAGGTTCGGGAGCCAGTTCGACACCGGCGCGAGCGCGCTCCCGATTTTCGAGACCGTCTCGACGTTCGCGAACAACCGCGAGCGGAGACTCGCGCCCCGCGTCTGGTGGCGTTCGTGCGTCACCTCGGCTTTCAGTTTCGCCATGTCCACGCCCGTCGGACAGTCCGACTTGCAGGCCTTACAGCCGACGCAGAGCCCGAGCACTTCCTCCTCGAACCGCTCCGAGTGTACTTCGTTCTCGTCCAGTTCGCCGCTGATGGCGGCCCGAAGGAGGTTCGCGCGGCCCCGCGTGGTCTGTATCTCCTCGCCGGACGCCCGATAGGTCGGACACATCGCGTCGGTGTCCGTCTGACGACAGGTCCCGCAGCCGTTGCAGAGCTCCACGAGGTGTTCGAACCCGCCTTCGTCCTCGAAATCGAGCGCGGTCTGGCGCTCAATCGTCTGGTAGTCCGCGCCGTACCGGAGGTGCTCGCGCATGTCCGTCGGGTTCTCGTCCTCGAAGACGACCTTCCCCGGGTTCATCCGCCACTCCGGGTCGGCGGCCGATTTCACGCCCTTGAACGCCGCCCAGAGGTCGGGGCCGTACATCTTCGGGTTGAACTCGGTGCGCGCGAGGCCGTCGCCGTGTTCGCCCGAGAACGACCCGTGGTGCTCTAAGACGAGGTCCGTCACGTCGTCCGCGATGGAGCGCATCGTCTCGATGTCATCGCCGTCCTTGAGGTTGAGAATGGGTCGGATGTGGAGGGTGCCAGCGCCCGCGTGCGCGAAGTACGCCGCAGACGTCCCGTGGTTCTCCAGTACGTTCTGGAAGCTCTCGACGTACTCCGCGAGTTCGTCCGGCGGCACCGTCGCGTCCTCGATGAACGGGTACGGCTTCGGGTCGCCGTCGAGACTCATCAGGAGGGGGATGGCGGCCTTCCGGAGTTTCCACAGGCGGTCTTGCTCCTCGTCCGAATACGCCTCGATGGCGTCGAACGCCTCGCCTTCGGCGACGAAGTGCGCGGTGGTCTCCGTGACGGCGTCCGCGAAGTCGTCGACGAGTTCCGAGTCGAACTCGAGCATGAGCGCGGCCGCCGCGTCCTCCGGGATGGGTTCGACGTACTCCGCGAACTCCACGGACTCCCGGGCGAGCCGGAACACCTCGTCGTCCATCAACTCCACCGCGCTCACGTCGTACTCGAGGGATTCGGGGACGGCGCGCATCGCCGCGACGAGGTCGTCGAAGCAGTAGAGGACGAGCGCCGTCGACTCCGGCTTCGACACCAGTCCCACGGTCGCCTCCACCACGACGCCCAGACTCCCCTCCGCGCCCACGAACAGTTTCGAGAGGTTGACGCAGCGCTCGCCATCCTCGTTCTCGTAGATGACTCGGTCGAGGTTGTAGCCGGAGACGTTGCGCTTCAGGTTCGAATACCGCGTCTCTATCTCTCCCTCGTTCTCCTCGACGGCCGCCCGCACCGTGCGGTAGAGGTCGGCTTCGAGCGAGTCGCCGGACGACACCTCCTCGTACTCGGGCGAGTCGAGGACGATTTCGCGCGTCTCGATGACGGAGCCGTCCGCGAGCACGACACGGAGGCGTTCGGTGTACGCGTCGGTGATGCCGTAGCGGACGGAGTGCGCGCCCGTGGAGTTGTTCCCGATGCCGCCGCCGACGGTCGCGCGGTTCGAGGACGCCGGGTCGGGCGCGAACTTCAGGCCGTGGTCGGCGAGCGCGTCGTCGAGGTCGTCCTGCACGACGCCGGGTTGGACGGTCGCAGTCTTCGAATCGGGGTCCACGTCCACCACGTCGTCCATGTGGCGGCTGAGGTCGAGGACGACGCACCCGGGGCCGACCGCTTGCCCGGCGAGCGACGACCCTGCGCCGCGGGGGAGAACCGGGACGTCGTGGGCCGCGGCGACCTGTACCGCCGCCCGCACGTCCGCGACATCTCGCGGGCAGACGGCGCCCGCGGGGCGGGCCTGATAGATGCTCCCGTCGGTCGCGTACAGGAGTTGGGCGTACTCGTCGAACAGCACCTCGCCGTCGACGCGTTCGCGGAGCGCGTCCGCGAGCGCCGCGTACTCCGCGACGTCCTCGTGTTCGAGGCCGAGCGCGTCGACGGACACCGGGTCGTTCTCGACTGCCATTGGTATCACTTCACGTACTACACGAAAAAGCATGAGGGACGGGACGAAGATTCGCCGCCCCGAATCATCACGTTCAGGTGCGCCCTCCTGTTTCGAGTACGAGTGGACAGTCGTCACCGCTATCCCGCGCTCTACCTCGTGTTCTTCGCCGCGTTCAGCGGTTTCGCCGCGTTCCGGAACGTCCTCCTCTCCGAGATGGGGATGTCCGGGTTCCAGATGGGACTCGTCGGCACCGTGATGGTCGTCGCGGGCGTCGTCGTTCAACCGCTCTGGGGTTTCCTCGCGGACTACACGCGCTCCCCGGCGCGCGTCCTCGTCGTCGCCGCCGCAGTCTCCGCCGTCGCCCTCCTCGCGTACCCGCTCGGCGCGAGCATGCCCGGCGACGCCTTCCTCCTCGTCGCCGCCGGCACCGCCGTCTTCTCGATGGGTCGCGCACCGATCGTTCCGCTCGCGAACGCGCTCGTCCTCCGGCACGGCTTCGACTACGGCTACGCCCGGAGTTTCGGCTCGCTCTCCTTCGGCGCGAGCGTTCTCGTCGTCGGGTTCGTGCTCGCGTACACCACCACCCTGCTCGTCGTCTATTTCTACATCGCGGGAATGGTCGTGTTCGTCGCGCTCGCCGTCGGCATCCCCGACGACACCGACTCGGTGTTCGCGGGCGACCTCGGGACGCGCGCCCTCGGCCTCCTCGGTCGGCGCGACTTCCAGGTCGTGTTGCTCGCGGCGTTCCTCCTCGGGGTCGTCGCGCGCTCCGGCGACGCGTTCTTCTCCGTCTACATGCGCGCCGTCGGTCTCGGCGACGGTTACACGGGCGCGGCGTGGGCGGTCAAAACCGTCGCCGAGACCGTCCTCTTCCTCTCCGTCGGCCGCGTCGCGCTCTCCTACGGCAGCCTCGTCTCCATCGGCGGCCTCGGTTTCGCCGCCGGCTACGCCGCTCTCGCCGCCTCACCCACGCTCGCCGCCGTCATGCTCGGGAACGTCGGCCTCGGCGTCGGCATCGCCCTGCTCTACTTCGCGCTCGTCAACCTCGCCCACGAGTCCGCACCCGACGGCCTCCACTCCACGGCACAGACGCTCCTCACGAGCGTCGGCGTCGGCGCGGGCGGCGCGCTCGGACAGGCCGTCGCGGGGTGGCTCGTCGACGCGGTCGGCGTCCAAGACATGTTCTTCTACCTCGCCGCAGCGGCCGTCGTCCTCGCCGCCACCGGACTCGCGGTCCGCGCCGTCACCGGCCGGGGCGCGACGACCGCTTAGTCCTCCACGAGCCACGACAGCGGCTCCGGGTCGCCGTCGGGGTGTGCGACCGACTCGTCCGCCACCCGGAACCCGCAGGACTCGTAGAACGACACCAGCCCCTCGCGCGCGAGCAGGGAGAGCGTCACGTCCCCGAGACGGGGATGCTCCCGGACCGCCTCGACGAGTTCACGACCGACGCCGTTCCCCCGCACGTCTTCCGCCACTATCACGTCGTACACCATCGCGTAGAACGTGTAATCCGTGAGCACGCGCGCCGCCGCCACCGGCTCCCCCGCGGACCGAAGCAGGACGGTTTCGTCCGTGTTCCGGAGCGCCCGCCGCACGTCCGCTTCCTCGCGGTCCGCCCACCACTCGTACTCCCGATAGAGCGAACACAACTCCGCCGCGCTCGCGCCGTACTCGACCGACACCATACCACCGCATCCCTCGCTATCGCGTAAAAACCTATCCCGGGTGTGTGAGGTGAGTACACGGAGAACGGAGGTTAGCGTATTCCGCGGACGCTACGCGTCTGCATCGGCACAGATGTCGACGAAGTTCCGGAGAATCGTCAGCCCCGTCTCCCCGGATTTCTCGGGGTGGAACTGGGTGCCGAAGACGTTCCCCGCTTCGTTCGCGACGATGGATGCGAACTCGATTTCGTACTCGGTGGTGGCGACGACGTTCTCCGCGTTCTCGGGTTCGGCGTAGTAGGAGTGGACGAAGTAGGCGTACTCCCCGTCGACGCCGTCGACGAGCGGGTGGTCGCGTTTCACGTCGAGTTCGTTCCAGCCCATGTGCGGGACTTTCTGGCCCTGGCTGAACCGGACGTTCTGGCCGGGGATGAGACCGAGTCCGTCGACGTCGCCCTCGCCTTCGTGTTCTGCTTCCTCGCTGCCTTCGAGGAGCATCTGCATCCCGAGGCAGATGCCGAACAGCGGGGTGCCCGAGTCGGCGACGTCGAGGAGGGTGTCGCGGAACGGGCCCGCGTTCTCCATGCCCTCACTGAACGCGCCGACGCCGGGGAGGACGACGCCGTCCGCGTCCCGAATCGCGTCCGTATCCTCCGTGACGGTGACGTCCGCGCCCGCGCGTTCGAGGCCGCGCGTGACGCTGCGGAGGTTCCCGAGTCCGTAGTCCACGACGACGACCGACGCGGTCGCCTGTCGCTGGGCGTCCGTGGTGCTCATGTCGCACTCTACGCCCACCCTCCGCAAGTGGCTTTCCCTGCAGGTGGATGTTAGTAGTCCTCGAACGTCGCCTGCCCGCCCGAGACGCCCGCGATGGTCGCGGCTTTCTCGATGGTGGACTCGAACGTCTCCTCCTGACTCCGGTCGTAGAGCGTCGCCGCCGGATGCACGCAGATGAGGACGTCGCGGCGTTCGTCACCGAGTTCGACAGTCTCGACGCTGCCCGCTTCGCTCGTCACCGCCACGTCCCGGCCCAGCAAGTGTTCGCTCGGCACTTTCCCGAGCGTCACGACGACCTCGGGGTCGATGCTGTTCAGTTCGTGTTCGAGGTATGGCCGACAGTTCGCGAGTTCCTCTTTCCCGGGGTCGCGGTTGTTCGGCGGTCGACACCGCACGCAGTTCGTGATGCGCACCTGCTTCCGCGGGAGACCGTGGTCGCCGAGCGCTTTGTCGAGGACGTCGCCACTCCGCCCGACGAACGGCGTGCCCTCCCGGTCTTCCTGTTCGCCGGGGGCTTCGCCGACGAACACCACGTCCGCGTCCGCGGGCCCGGTGCCGTTGACGATGCGCGACCGACTCTCCACGAGGTCGGCACACCGCGTGCAGGCTGTGACGTCGAGGCCGTCCATGTTCTCCATACCTCGGGCGTCGGCGCGCGCCGGGTTAATCGGTACGGTCTGTCACGTAGTCGTCGGCCGCTCGCGCCGCGAGTCGCGCCACCCGGAGCGGTTCGGGTCGCCCGCCCTCCGGCGTGTACGCGCGCACCACGCTCGCGGGGTCGTCGCACCTGACCGCGCGCACGAACACGCGTTCGTTGTTCACGTCGACCGGCGTCCGCGACGGCTGACTTCGGTAGGTGTCGAGTCGCGCTCCGGGGTCGTCGAACTCGCGCGAGAGCGCGTCTTCGAGGCCGGGGCTCTCCTCGAACGAGACGGAGAGCACGGGGCGGTCGGTGGCGTCGTGAATCGCGTGGAGGTCGAGGACGTTGAACCACGCGGGCGCGATGCCGGAGACCAGGAGATACCGGACGTCCGGGCGGTCGAGGTCGCGCCAGAGACGCAGTATCGACTCGGTGGCGTCCGTCCCGCCGACCGTACAGTCGGTGAAAGAAAAACCGTCCACACTTCGGTTCGCGCGCACCACCGCGGCCGCGAGCGTCGACCGGTCTCCCGTGTAGGATTCCGCGACGCCGAGCGCTCGCGTGCCGGGTTTCACTCCTTGATGTCTTTGAGTTTGTCGAGGAGTTCGTCGTTCGACGCCTCGATTTCGTACTCCACGCGACCGTCGTGGGTGTGTTCGCCGGTGGTCACGCTCTCCCCTGATTGGTCGTCCGAATCGAAGTTCTGGTTCTCCTGTTCGGACTCGTCGTAACTACCGAAACCCATGGGTGTAAATACGAGGGTCGGGCCCTAAAGTTCACCGCCTCTTTTGAGTCTCCCGACCTATCTACGCGTATGGAAGTCACGACAGTCACGGCGGACGCGGAGACGTTCACCTGCAACGCCTACCTCGCGCTCACGGGGACGCCGACGCTCGTGGACGCGGGCGCGATGGCGGGCGTCGAGGACGTGGTGCGCGAACAGACCGACGAATTGGACCGCGTGGTCCTCACGCACCAGCACGGCGACCACGTGGCCGAACTCGACGCGATAGTCGAGGCGTTCGACCCGGACGTCTACGCCTACGCGCCGCACGAACACCGGACGCACGAACTCGACGACGGCGACGAGGTGACTATCGGGAACGAGTCGTTCGAGGCGGTGTACACGCCCGGGCACGCGGACGACCACCTCGCGTTCGTCTCCGAGGCGACGCTGTTCTCCGGCGACGTCGTGGTCCACGACGACGGCGCGTTCGAGGGCGGGAGTTTCGGTCGGACGGACATGGCCGGGCAGAGTCGGGAGGAACTCATCGAGAGCATCGACCGCCTCCTCTCGCGGATGCCCGACGGCGTCGAACACATGTACAGCGGGCACGGCAGCGTCTTCCACGGCGACGTTCGCGCGGTCGTAGAGCGCGCGCTGGAGCGCGCGGAACGCCGCGAACCCAAGTATCCGGACGACTAACCCGTCGCCTTCTCCACATCCCCCGTCGTGTGCCGCCACCACAAACAATAACATTAGACGAGTCTAATTCTTACATAGCCTATGTCGAATCGTCTGCGGTACCTCCGGGAGCTCGCGTCCTACATGGGCCCCGGATTCCTCATCTCCGTCGCGTACATGGACCCCGGGAACTGGGCGACGAACATCTCCGGCGGCGCGAAGTTCGGCACCGCCCTCCTCTGGATCATCGTCCTCGCGTCGGCCATGGCGATGGGCATCCAGATCATCGCGGCGAAACTCGGCATCGCCACCGGGAAAGGAATCGCCCAACTCTGCCGGGAACGCCTCCCCCAGCCCGTCGTCTACGTCCTCTGGGCCGCCGCGGAGCTCGCGATGATAGCCACCGACATGGCCGAAATCATCGGCGCGGCCATCGGATTCAGCCTCATCTTCGGCATCCCGCTCCCCGCCGGCGCGGTGCTCGCGGGTATCTCCAGCTTCGCGCTCCTCGGCGTCCGCTCCGCCTACAAACGGGGATATCGCGCCATCGAGTTCGCCATCATGGCGCTCGTCGCGGTCATCGCGCTCGCGTTCGTCTTCGAGGTCTTCCTCGCGAAACCCGACCCCGCGAACGTCGCGGCCGGCCTCGCCCCCGGGATACCGAACGCGAGCGCGCTCTACGTCGGCATCGGCATCCTCGGTGCGACCGTGATGCCCCACTCCGTCTACCTCCACCCCTACATCGTGCAGGACCGCCGCAAACGCCTCGTCGCGGAGTCCGGTGACACGGAGGACGTCCACCGTCGCCACTTCCGCTTCGAATCCGTCGACACGGTCGTCGCGCTGTTCGGCGCGATGTTCGTCAACGCCGCGATGCTCGTCGTCGCCGCCGCGGCGCTCACCGGCACCGGCATCGAGACGCTCGAAGAAGCCTACGTCACGCTAGACGGCGTGTTCGGCGGGCAGGCGAGTCTCGCGTTCGGCGTCGCGCTCATCGCCGCCGGGCTCTCGTCCTCGCTCGTGGCGACGATGGCCGGTCAGACCGTGATGGACGGCTTCCTCGACTGGAACGTCTCCGTCTGGATACGGCGCTCGGTCACGCTCGTCCCGAGCATCGTCGTCGTCGCACTCGGGTTCGAACCGACCAGCATCCTCGTCGCCAGTCAGGTCGCGCTCTCCTTCGAACTCCCGTTCGTCCTCATCCCCCTCCTCTACTTCACGCGCGAGGAGGGCCTGATGGGGTCGTTCGTCAACCGCGAATCCACCACTGGCGTCCTCGGCGTCGTCATCGCGCTCATCGTCGTGCTCAACGTCTGGCTCCTCTACACGACGGTTTGGTAGCACACCTCAAAGTCGTTTTTAGTGACAGTCTCCGTCCTCCAGAGTATGCCCGGCAGACCCTTCGTCTCCGGCGACCGCGTCGACCTCTGCGCAGTCAGCGAGGAGGACGTCGACTTCCTTCGCGACACGGTGGACGACCCGGCCGTCTGGCCGACCATCGCCGCGCGCACGCCCACCACCGAGAAGCAAGAGCGCGAGTGGTACGAGGAACGCGCGAGCGCCGACGACGGTGGCGTGAACTTCGTCGTCGCCGCCGACGGCGAGTCGGTGGGAACCGTCGGCGTCCACGGCGTCGACGACGTGAACGGGAGCGCCGAACTCGGCATCTTCCTCGCCGAGGAGTTCTGGGGCGAAGGCTACGGCACCGAAGCCGCCCGCCTCGCCACCACGTACGCCTTCGACCAGCACCGCCGCCACCGCGTCACCGCCCGCGTCTTCGAGGGGAACGAGGGCTCCATCCGCATCTGGGAGAAACTCGGCTACGAGTTAGAGGGCGTCCACCGCGACGAAGTGTTCGTCGACGGCACGTACACGGACGTCCGCTACTACTCCGTCCTCGAAGACGAATGGGACGGCTGAGAGCGTTCCTTAACGCTTAAACACGTCGCCGCCGAACCCGGCGTATGAGCAAACGAATCTCCATCGAAGAACGCCTCCTCGGCAAACAGGTCTGCATGCGCTGCAACGCCCGCAACCCTGAAGGCGCGGAACACTGTCGCAAGTGCGGCTACTCGAAGCTCCGCCCGAAAGCCCGCGAACGCCGCGCGGTCTAACCTGCACTTCTCTCACCGTCTCTCCGCCGGACAGCCGCGGCTCTCACCCGCCACCCGACGCGCCGTCTTCCGCCGCGAGGTAGTCCTCCTGCACCTCGACGACCTCCGTCGAATCCGCACACTCGCTATACCTCCGCAGCGGTTCCTCGTTCAACTCGAGGAACGTGTGCCCCCAGTTGAACTTCGACAGAATCCGCTCCGCGTGTTCGCGCTCACCGAGAATGCAGAGCGCGCCCGCGAAGGCCTCCACCGTGTTGAGCTGGAACGGCTTCCCGTAATTCACGGGGTTCGCCGCCACCAGAAACGGGAGCGCGCGATGCTCGCCCGCCATCTCGAACATCGCCCGACCCGCCGTCTCCCACGAACAATCCAGCGCCACGAGATTCGAATACTCCGCATCGGCCGGGGAGAGCGCCGTGTCCGCGTGCGGATTCAGAACCAACCCGAACGGCGTCGCCCGCGCGGACCGATGTAACTCCGCCAAATCGAAGCGCGCGAGCTTCCGCGCCGTACACTTCTTCGGGTCGTCGTCTCCCTCGTACCGCACGTGTAAATCCACTACAAGACGTTTTGGGAGTTGGCGAGTAAAAGGAACTCGCTCACTCCGTTCCCTGTTCCGTTGGTCCTGTGTCGTCCTCGGAAGCCCCGGCGTTCTCGGGTCGGGCGGCTCGTTGCGCTTCTCGGCCTCAGTCGGGGCGGAGCTCCTCCCTGTTCACGCTCGCTCCGCTCGCGTGAACTCAGGCCTGCGGTGCTTACGTCGTCGGGCTTCCCCGAGAACGCCGCCCCTTCCAATCCCACCTCCCATTCCGTCCGCCCGCCGCCACCGGCCTGCACGCCCGAACCGCCGACCACCCTCCGCACGCCGACTGTTCGGGTTCGTCCCGCGGTTTCTTCACGTTCGGTCGCGCAGTCGTGGGTATGGACGCCGAGGCGCTCGCGCAGGAGTACTACGAGTCGATAGACGCGGGTGAGTACGACCGACTGCGGGCGGTTCTGGGTCCCGAGTTCACGCACGTGCGGCCGGACCGAACGTTCGACGGGCGCGAGGAGTTCGTGTCGTTCATGCGGGACGACCGGCCGCGGACCGACACCCGGCACGTCGTGGACGCGATGTACGACGGCGCGGCGGGCGTGGCGGCGCGCGGCCGCCTCCTCGCCGAAGATGGGCCGTTGTTCGCGTTCGTGGACGCGTTCGACGTCGAGGACGGAGAAATCGTGGAGATTCGGACGTACGTCGACTAGTTCTCGGTGTCCGCGTCGCCCGCGCCGAGCGCCGATTCGCCGACTTTCTCGGTGCCCTCAATGACTTCCTGTCCGCCCATGTACGGCTGGAGGGCGTCGGGAACGTCCACGGTTCCGTCGTCGTTCTGGTAGTATTCGAGGATGGCGACGACGACGCGGGGGACGGCGACCCCCGACCCGTTCAGGGTGTGGATGTACTCCGCGCTCTCGTGGCGTTCCGGTCTGTATCGGATGCCGGCGCGTCGCGCCTGGAAGTCCTCGAAGTTCGACACTGACGAGACTTCGAGCCAGCGGCCGCCCTGTTCGGGGCCGTCTTCCATGTCGTCGCCGGGCGCCCACACCTCGATGTCGTACTTCTTCGCCTGCGTGAACCCGAGGTCGCCCGTGCACATCTCCAGAATCCGATAGGGGAGTTCGAGGCGCTGGAGGACCTCTTCGGCTTCCGCGACGAGTTGGTCGAAGCGCTCGTAGGACTCCTCGGGTTCCACGAAGTTCACGAGTTCGACCTTGTTGAACTGGTGGACGCGAACGATTCCTCGGGTTTCGGTGCCGTGTTCGCCTGCTTCGCGGCGGAAGTTCGGACTGTACGCCTGATGCTTGAGCGGGAGGTCCTCCTTGAGGAGGATTTCGTCCCGGTACATGTTCGTCACGGGGACCTCGGCGGTCGGGAGGAGCCACAGGTCGTCGTCGTCGTACTGGGCTTCGTTTTTCTCGCCCACTCGGTAGGCGTCGTCGACGAACTTCGGGAACTGCCCCGTCCCCCGCATCGACGCCGAATTCACGGGAATCGGCGGGAACACGTCCACGTAGTCCTGCTCGCGGTGAACGTCGAGGAAGAACTGGATCAGGGCGTGTTCGAGTCTCGCACCCGCGCCCTTCGCGAAGTAGAACCCGCCGCCCGAGACTTTCGCGCCGCGCTCGAAGTCGAGAATATCGAGTTCTTCGCCGATGTCGTAGTGCGGAATCACGTCGTCGGGCAACTCGCGAAGGTCGTCGAACCCCTCGCGGCGTCGCTCGACGTTCTCCTCCTCCGTCGCGCCGCGCGGGACGTCCTCGTGCGGAATCTGGGGCAGTTCGAGCAAACGGGATTCGAGTTCGTCTTCGAGTTCGTCCGCGCGGTCTTCGACTTCCTCGATTCGCGCCTTCAGTTCGCCCGACCGCTCGATGGCTTCTTCGGCCTCCTCGTCTTTGCCTTCCTGTTTGAGTTGGCCGATCTTCGAACTGACCTCGTTTCGTTCGTGCCGTAGGTTGTCGCCCTCCGCTTTGAGGTCGCGCCACTCCTCGTCTATCTCGAGGATTCGGTCCAAATCCACGTCGACGCCCTTCGCGTCGAGGGCGTCCCGCACCGTCTCGGGGTTCTCCCGGACGAACTGTCGGCTGAGCATACCTCCGGGTTCTCCCGCGCCCGCCTAAATCGTGTCGGGTTCGGTATCAACGCTTAACGCCTCTCGTTTCCGAGTACCGGTATGGAACCCGGCGACGTCGCGCCCGTCGAATCGTACCCCGATACGTACTACGTGGACACGGGCATGTACGCCACCGCGGAGTACGGGTCGGTCTTCATCATCGACGCCGAGCGCCCGGCGATGATAGACACGGGCATCGGCACGAACCACCAGTACCTCCTCGACGCACTCGACGAAATCGGCATCGCGCGCGACGAACTCGAAGTCATCGCGCCGACGCACGTCCACCTCGACCACGCGGGCGGCGCGGGCTACCTCGCGGAGGAGTGCCCGAACGCGGACGTCTACATCCACGAAATCGGCGCACCACACCTCGTCGACCCCAGTCGTCTGGTGGAGGGGACGAAGCGCGCCGTCGGCGGACAGTGGCAGCACTACGTCGAACCGAAACCCGTTCCCGAAGACCGCATCGTGGAACTCTCGGGCGGGAACGAGATCGACCTCGGGGACCGCGTGCTGGACGTGATTCACGCGCCCGGCCACGCCCCCCATCAGGTGGTGTTCCACGACGCGGACGCAGGCGGCGTGTTCACCGCGGACGCGACCGGTATCTACGTCCCGAAACTCGACGTCGTGCGGGAGACGACGCCGCCACCGAACTTCGACTACGAGCAGTGTCTCGCGGACGTCGAGACCATTCGCGACCTCGAACCCGAGACGCTGATGTACGGCCACTTCGGCCCGTACAGCGGCGACGTGGACGCGAAACTCGAAGAGTACGAGGACGTGCTCGACGACTGGGTCGACACCGTCGCGGCCGCCCTCGACGAGTACGGCGACGCGGACGCCGCGGCCGAGTATCTCGCGGAGAACGCGGGGATGGCGGACCTCTGGGGGACCGAGAAGGCCCACGAGGAAACGAAGATGAACGCGCGTGGCGTTCTCAGGTACCTTAAACAGTCTCGCGACTGACTCTCCGACCATGAGTTGGAAGGAGGCGGAGGCGGCCTACGAGGACGCGGTGGTCGGCGAGGACACGCTCCCCGAGCTGTTCGAGTCCGCGGCTGCCCGCCACGAGAACCGGCCCGCGCAGGGCTACAAGGGCGGCGTCAACGACCGCTCGCTCGCGCCCGACGTCGTGCCCGCCGCGGCGGCCGGTGAGTTCCACGACATCTCCTACGACCGGATGCGGACCATCGTTCGCTTCCTCGCCGCGGGGTTCCGCGACCTCGGGGTCACCGCGGGCGACCGCGTCGGCGTGTTCGCCCACACGCGAATGGAGTGGGCGCAGACCGACTTCGCGCTCCTCGCGGCCGGCGGTGTCGTCACCACGGTCTACCCGAGTTCGAGCGAGCGCCAGGTCACGCACTTGCTCGGCGACTCCGGCGCGATGGGCGTCGTCGTGGAGAACGAAGAACTCGCCCAGCGCGTGCTCTCCGTGGAGGACGACCTCGACACCGAGTGGGTGGTCGTGATGGACGACCACGGCATCGAGCGCGACGACGTGCACACGCTCGCGGACGTGTACGACCGCGGGAGCGAGGTGTTCGACGGAGACGAGTACGAATCGTGGCTGGACGCGCGCTCGCCCACAGACCTCGCGAGCCTCATCTACACGTCCGGCACCACCGGGAAACCGAAGGGCGTGGAGTTGACGCACGCGAACTTCCGCGCGAACGTCAATCAGTGTCGCAAGCGGTTCGGGCCGCGACCGGACAAGGGCGACCTCCCCGTCATCGACGAGACGAGCCGTCTGGTGTCGTACCTCCCGCTCTCGCACGTCTTCGAACGGCTCGCGGGCCACTTCCTGATGTTCGGGAGCGGCGCGCACGTCTGTTACGCCGAATCCCCCGACACCCTCCAGGAGGACATGACGCTCGTGGAACCGACGACGGGGACGAGCGTCCCGCGCGTGTACGAGAAACTGTACGACGCGGTGCGCGACCAGGCGTCCGGGTCGTCCGCGCGCGAACGCATCTTCGAGTGGGCGGTGGACGTCGCCCGCGACCACCACGACGCCGACGACCCCGGCCTCCTCCTCTCAGCGAAGCACGCGCTCGCCGACCGGATCGTCTACTCGCAAGTGAGAGAAGCGCTCGGCGGCGAAATCGACTACTTCATCAGTGGCGGTGGGAGTCTCGACCCTGGACTGGCGAAAGTCTTCCACGGAATGGGGTTGCCGATGCTCGAAGGCTACGGCCTCACCGAGACCAGCCCCGTCATCTCCGTGAACCCCCCAGAAGCGCCGAAAGTCGGGACCATCGGCAGCCCTGTCGTGGACACCGACGTTCGCATCGACGAGTCCGTCGCCGCGCCCGAACAGCGCGAGCGCGCGGACGGCACCGCGGGTGAACTCCTCGTGAAGGGTCCACAGGTGTTCTCGGGCTACTGGAACCTCTCCGAGGCGACCGAAGAGTCGTTCACCGACGAGGGATACTTCCGAACCGGTGACGTGGTGGACCTCCGGTCTGACGGCTACATCGAGTTCCTGGAGCGCGCGAAACAGATACTCACGCTCTCGACGGGCAAGAACGTCGCGCCCGGCCCCATCGAGGACGCGTTCGCGCAGTCGCCGCTCGTCTCGCAGTGCATGGTCATCGGCGACGACCGGAAGTTCGTGAGCGCGCTCGTCGTCCCGAACGTCGAACACGTTCGGAAGTGGGGCGAAAACGAGACGGTCGACCTCCCCGAGTCGGACGACGCGCTCTGTCGCGACGATCGGGTTCGTGACCGCATCCAGCGCGAAATCGACCAGGTGAACGAGGGTTTCGAGGACTACGAGACCATCAAGACGTTCAGACTGGTCCCGGAGGAGTTCACCGAGGAAAACGACATGCTCACCCCGACGATGAAGAAGAAACGCCGGAACATCCTCGCGAAGTACGGCGACCTCGTCGACGAGATGTACTAACGGGTTTCACGCCGGGATTACCCCGACTGCGCTGCATCGACCGGTCGTCGACTACAATCGCCGCCTTTTATCCTGTCTCGCTTCTAACTCGGGGATAGTGTCCGGGTCTGAGATAATCCCTCTCGTGGCCGCGATTATCGCGCTCGGTGTCGGTTCGCAGATACTGTCGGACCGATATCGCGTGCCGAGCGTGCTGTTTCTCATTTCGGCCGGTATCGTGATGGGGCCCGAGGTCGCTGGACTGGTGCGACCGAGCGCGTTCGGACTGGAGGCGCTGTCGGCCATCGTCGGCCTGTCGGTGGCTATCATCGTCTTCGAGGGCGCGTTCCACCTGAAAGTGGACAAACTGCGGGAGGCACCGGGTGAGACGCTGCGACTGGTGACGCTCGGCGCGACCGTGTCGCTCGTGGGGACGGCGGTGGCCGTCCACTACCTGCTCGGCGCGGCGTGGGACCTCTCGTTCCTCATCGGCGCGCTGCTCGTCGCGACCGGTCCCACCGTCATCACGCCGATTCTCGAAGTCGTCCCCGTCCGCGACCGCGTGGCTGCGGCGATGGAGACCGAGGGCGTGGTGAACGACGTGACGGCGGCAATCCTCGCCATCGTCATGTTCGAAATCGTGAACCCCGGTCATTCGAGCATCGGCGTGGTGGAGTCGTTCACCGCGCGGCTCGGTATCGGCGTCGCCATCGGCTTCCTCGTCGCCGCCATCGTCTGGTACGTCCTCCGGCACATCGACCTCTCTCCCGGCGGCGCGGTCCAGAACGCCCGACTGCTCGTCCTCGCGGGCGCGCTCGTGTCGTACGCGGCGGCCGACTACCTCCGCCCGGAAGCGGGTATCGCGGCCGTCGCGACCGCGGGCGTCCTCCTCGGGAACGCGGACCTCCCCTACGAGGAGGAGATAGAGACGTTCAAGGGCGACATCACGCTCATCGTCCTCTCGTTCGTCTTCATCGCGCTCGCCGCCCTCCTCTCGTTCGAAGACCTCCTCCGTCTCGGGATTCCCGGAATCGCGGTCGCGGTGCTCATCGCCGGCGTCATCCGCCCCATCGGCGTGTTCGCCGCGACGCTCGGCGACCGGTTCACGGTCCCGGAGCGCGCGTTCATCAGCTTCGTCGGCCCTCGCGGCATCATCCCCGCGTCCGTCGCGACCCTCTTCGCGGTGCAGTTACAGGCAGCCGGCGACCCCTACGTGTCGCAGGCGAGCACGCTCGTCGGCGTCGTCTTCCTCGTCATCCTCCTCACCGTCGTCTTCGAGGGCGGACCGGCGAGACAGATAGCGGAACTACTCGACATCATACCCATGCGCGTCATCATCGTCGGCGGCGGCACCGTCGGTCGAGCGCTCGCGGAGCGCTTAGAAGACCGCGGTGAGAACGTCGTCATCGTCGAATCGGACGAATCGAACACGGAAACCGCCCGCAGTCGGGGGTTCACCGTCCATCAGGGCGACGGTACTGACACGGACGCCCTCCGGAAAGCCGGGATGGAGAACGCGAAAATCGTCGTCGCCGCCACCGGGGACGACGACGTGAACCTCCTCGTCAGCCAGCTCGCGGAGTCGAAGTTCGACGTGGAGACCATCATCGCCCGCGCGAACAACCCCAACAACGTGGACGCGTTCGAGGACCTCGGCGTTCGCACGGTGTCCAGCGCCATGGCGACCGCGTGGGGTATCGACAACCTCATCGAGCGCCCCGCGCTCGCGAACTGGATGACCGAAATCGGACGGAGCGGCGACGTCCAGGAGATAGAGGTCACCGCGGAGTCGCTCGTCGGGCGGACCATCGACGAACTGGACGAGGAACTCCCGAACGGCTGCATCCTCGCGCTCGTCGGGCGGAACGGCGAGAACCAGGTGCCCGCCCCCGACTTCACACTCCAGATGGGCGACCACCTCACCTTCCTCGGCCGGAAGGAGGCCGTTCGCGAGGCGCTCGAACTCTGTCACCCGCGGGACTGACCCATAGATTTACGTCGCGGCCGTCTCCTTTTCCCGTAGTCGTGTCTTCTGACGAACACGAATCGGTCGCGCGAACACTCGCCCAAATCACCGAAGGCGACCGCCTCCACGTCCAGACCGACCGGGACGCGTTCGCCGCCGTCGCCACCCAGACGCATACAGACGACGCCGACGTCCGCGTGACCGTCGTCCCCACCGAAGGCGACGACTGGATAGAACTCCGTGCCATCCACAACCGCGACGACTGGCAGACCGCCGTCTACCGCCTCCAATACCCGGACGACGACTGGACGAAACACGGCACCCTCCACGACGTCACCATCGACGAGTGAAAAACACACGCGGAAACCGCTCCTCGCAAAAAGCTACGCTCAAACTGTCCCGCTCCTCCGGCGCGGTGAAACCCTCGCTTCGCTCGGGTATATCGGACTACCGTTCGAACGTAATCGCCGCGCCCTGCCCGAAGCCGACGCAGAGCGTTGCGAGTCCTTTGTCCGCGTCGCGTTTTTCCATCTCGTGGACGAGCGTGACTGGGAGGCGTGCGCCGGACGCTCCCAGGGGATGGCCGATGGCGATTGCGCCGCCGTTGACGTTGAACTTGTCGTCGTCGACGCCGAGTTCGCGCTTCGAGTAGAGCGTCTGGGACGCGAACGCCTCGTTCAGTTCCACGAGGTCGAACTCGTCGATGCTCTCGCCCGTTCGTTCGAGGAGTCCTTTGGTCGCGGGGACCGGACCGATACCCATGACGGTCGGGTCGACGCCGGCGACGTTGTTGTCGCCGATGCGCGCGATGATTTCGAGGCCGTGGTCGTTCGCGAACTCCTCGGTCGTGACGAGCGTCGCCGCCGCCCCGTCCGAAATCTGGCTCGCGTTCCCGGGCGTCACCGACCCGTCGCTCTTGAACACCGTGGGCAGCCCGGACAGCGTCTCCATGTCCGTGTTCCGGCGGATGCCCTCGTCCTCGTCGACGAGACCGTCCTCGGTCTCGACGGGGACGATTTCGTCGTCGAACCGACCGGAGTCGGTCGCGTCCGCCGCGCGCTGGTGGCTGCGGAGCGCGTACTCGTCCTGTTCCTCCCGGCTCACGTCGTACGTCTCCGCGACCTTCTCCGCGGTCATCCCCATCTGGAGTTCGGGGACGTTGTACATCTCCGCGAGTTTCGGGTGGAGGTGGTTGTACGAGTCGCCGCCCATCGGCACGCGACTCATCGACTCCACGCCGCCCGCGATGATGGCGTCCCGCTGGCCCGCGCGAACCGCGTCGGCCGCGCTGATGACGGCCTGCATCGAGGACGCACACCAGCGATTGATGGACGTCGCGGGCGTGTTCTCCCCGAGTTCCGAGAGGAGTGCGATGACGCGCGCGACGTTGTTGTCCTGTTCGCCGCGCTGCTGGGCGACGCCCCACATCAGGTCGTCGATGCTGTCCGCACCGAGACCCGTCTCGTCGAGAATGTGGTCGATGAGCGTCACCGAGAGGTCCTCGCTACGCGTGTCCGCGAACACGCCGTCCTCCTTGCCCTGTGGCGTTCGGACGGCCTTCGCGATGACTGGCGTGGGCATATCTGCCATACCCGCACTCACAGCCAAAGCGCCTTAAGAGTGTCACAACGGGCCGCACGTTCTGGTTCGTTTGTTCGCGGTCGTCGGTCCCGCGCGCTACTCCGACGACGGCCGACTGTACGCTCGCGAGAAGTACGCGATGAGGGGGACGCCGACCGCGGTCGGCCACAGCCACGCCGCGACGCCGAGTGCGCTCGTCAAATTCACGGCGGAGACCGCGCTCACGGTCGCGACGAACGCGCCGAGCATCCGCTGGAGGTGGGCGACCGTCCACTCGCCCGTCGTGTCCGCCGCCCGGAACTCCCGCACGTCGAGGACGCCGAACCCGACGCCGATAGCGCCGAAGACGCCCATCACCATCCCGAACGAGTCCCCGGAAACGAGCCTGAGCGCTCCCCAGCCGCCGAGGCCGAGACACGCGACGACGACGGCAGCGGCCGCGGTCCAGTCGACGGCTCGTGCGCCGTCTGCCGGTCGTTTCCGCGAGAGCGCGCGATACCCGGAGAACGCGAGGTAGCCGCTGAACACCGCGACCAGGGCGAGGAACACCCGGAACGCGCTCGGAGCGACCGCGAGCAACACGAACACCGTGGCGACCACCACCGCCATCGACGCCACGAACACCCGCCCCGACTGGCGGTGTCGCCGACCGCCCTTCGTCGTCGCCAGCGCGCCGAACCCGGCCGCGAGCGCGACGACGCCCGCCGCGATGTGGAGCCAGAGCGTCCACTCCTCGACTGTCGCCATACGGGTCGGTTGCCAACCGGTCCGATAAAGGTTCGGTCGGCCGTCTCCCGGCGGCGAACGCCGTTCGGTCGCGAGCGCGCGTCGTCGGAGAGGACAAACGGTTTATCCGGGGGTGCGCTACCCGTGCTCATGCGTCGGTTGCCCCGCATGCGTCGGTCCCTCCGCCGCCCCCTCCCCGCGCTCCTCGCCGTGAGCGTGTTCGCGCTCGCCGCCCGCCTCGTCTGGCTCGGCCACCGGGTCGCCCATCAGGACGAGGCGCGGGTGGCGGACTGGATTCTCCAGTACATGCGCCTCGGCACGTGGGAGTACAGACCGATAATTCACGGTCCCTTCCTCCCGCACGTCAACGGCGTCGTCTTCGACGTCCTCGGCCCGTCCGACTTCACGATGCGTCTCGTCCCCGCGCTGTTCGGCGCGCTCCTCCCGCTCGCCGCGCTCCTCTACCGCACCCGGTTACGGGACGACGAGACCATCGCGCTCGGCCTGCTGCTCGCCGCGAACCCGATTTTGCTCTACTACAGTCGGTTCATGCGCAACGACCTGATGCTCGCCGCGACGATGTTCGTCGCGCTCGGGTGTTTCGTCCGCGCGTGGGACACGAAGCGAGTGCGCTGGCTTCCGGTTGGCGCGTTCGCGTTCGGCCTCGGGTTCACGATGAAGGAGAACGCGCTCCTCTACCCCGTCGCGTGGCTCGGCGCGCTCCTCCTCGTCGCGGACGCCCGCCTCGTCACCGGCGAACGCGGCTGGGTCGCTCGCGTCATCGGCGGCGCGAAAGCGGTGTACGCGTGGCTCGTCGGCCTCTACGACGTCGCCCTCGGAGACCGTTCGGGGAGCGTCTCAACTCACGTTCGCGCGGGCGCGCTCGCCGCCTACCGTAACCCCGTCGTCCGGTACGTCCCGCTCGCGCTCCTGCTCGTCCTCGAATCGCTCGTCGTCGTCGTGCTCTTTTACGCGCCGAAACCCGACCTCTGGACGGCGCTCTCCGGCGGCCGCCCGCTCTGGCCCGTCCTCCGCGAGGCGACGTACGGCGTCTGGATGGAGTTCACGGGCACGTGGACGGGCACCGGGATGCACTCGCACTCGACGGTCCAGTTCCTCGGGCAACTCCTCGAAATCACCATCGCCGGCGCGCCCGCACTGTTCCCGCTCGCGCTCGCCGGGTTCGTCTACGACCGCTACGCGAACTCGTCGCCCCGCGACATCGTCTCGCTCTGCGCGTTCTGGGGGCTCGCGTCCCTGTTCGGGTACGCCGCCATCACGGACATCCTCGCGGGCTGGACGGCGATCCACTCGGTCGTCCCGCTCGCCGTCCCCGCGGCCGTCGCGCTCGCGCTCGTCTACCGGGCAGCTCGCGACGCGCTCGCGACGAACAAACCCGCGCTCGCCGCCGGCGCGGTCACCGCACTCGTCCTCACCGCGGGCGCTGTCGGCGCTGTCGGCGTCGGGGCCGCCTACGGCTACGACCAGTCTACCGAGAATCCGCTCGTCCAGTACGCCCAACCCGGCGGCGACATGAAACCCGTCCTCGCCGACATCCACGCGGTCTCCGATGCGAACGACGGCGTCGACGTGCTGTTCTACGGCGACACCTACTACAGCTCCGCCGACACCCACTACTTCAACATCGACGACTGGGACGACCCGGACGACGTCGGCGGCGCGTACCCCGGTTGGTTCGCGCGCCTCCCGCTCCCGTGGTATCTCGACCAGTACGGCTCGAACGTCACGAGCGTGGAGACGGCCTCCGACGTTCCCGAGAACCCGCCACCCGTCGTCATCACGGTCGACCGCGACGAGGACGGCCTCTCGGACCGGCTCGACGGCTACGACCGGTACGTCTATCCGCGCTACCTCACCGACGGCCACGGGAACATGGTCATCTACGTCGAGCGGTCCGCGATTCCGTCGGAAGACTGAACACGCACCCGGCGAAACGCCGGGATAGATGGCACTCCTCCAGCACGCCGCGTTCCTCCTCGTGTTCGTCGGAACGCTCGCGTTCTTCTCGTGGCTCGACGTCGCGAACGTCCGGTACGGCGAGCACCGCCTCCGCGAGCGCGCCGACTGGGTGAGCGAACGCTTCGACGCGGACCCGGACGAGATAGCCGACTACGACCGCGCGAAGACCGGCGTCTCGCTCCTCGAAACGTGGACCACGCTCTTACTCGTCCTCGTCGTCCTCTACTCGGGACTGTTCGCGGACGCCGTGTCCGCGCTGCAGTCCACGGGCCTCCCCATGGTGGCGCAGGGCGCGGTCTTCTTCGCGGGCGCGGTCGTCCTGCTCTCGCTCGCGACGACGCCGTTTTCGGCGTACTCGACGTTCGTCGTGGAGGACCTGTTCGACTTCAACGAACAGACTCCCCGACTGTTCGTCCGCGACCTCCTCGTCTCGCTCGCCGTCTCCATCGTCCTCGTCGGCGGCCTGTCCGCTGCGCTGCTCTGGATAATCGACACACTCCCCGGTCTCTGGGCGGTCGGCGGACTCGCGCTCTTCGTCGTCTTCTCGCTCGCGATGCAGGTCGTCTACCCGCGCGTCATCGCGCCGCTGTTCAACGACTTCACGCCCATCGAGGAGGGCGACCTCCGCGAGGCCGTCGAAGCTGTCTTCTCTCGCGCGGGCTTCGAGTGCGACCAACTCTACGAGATGGACGCGAGTCGCCGGTCGTCGAAGACGAACGCGTACTTCATCGGGTTCGGCCGGACGAAGCGCGTCGTCCTCTTCGACACGCTCGTCGACGAGATGAGCCTCGACGAAGTGCAAGCCGTCCTCGCGCACGAACTCGCACACTGGCGCGAGAACCACGTCTGGAAGCTCATGGCCGCCTCGTTCGTCCAAATTGGAGTTCTGCTCGCCGCCGCACAGTACCTCACCGCGACCGGATGGCTCTATTCGATGTTCGGCGTTCCTGCCGACGCGACGTACGCGGGTCTTGCGCTCGCGCTCCTCTGGCTGTTCCCGCTCCTCCAGTGGCTGTCGCCCGTCACGAACCAGTTTTCTCTCGCGTTCGAGCGCGAAGCGGACGACTTCGGCGCGAAAATCGCGGGCACGCGCTCGATGGTCACCGCGCTCCAGACGCTCGGCGGCGAGAACCTCGCGAACCCCTTCCCCCACCCGCTCTACGAGACCTTCCACTACGACCACCCCCCGATACCGGAACGCATCCGCCGACTCGAAGAAGAGGAGACGGCGAGCGAGGGGGAGGACGGCGCAGCGCCCGCCTGACGTTCCACGGTTTCCACTTCGACGCGAACCACGCGTATCAGCCTGTTCGACACACTGCGTGGCGGGAATTCGAAAGGGGGCGAGCGGTCGTGAGCCGAACCAACGGAAGCACGCGAACGGAGTGAGCGCGCGTGGTTCGAAAGGCACGTCGTGCCTTTCGTCATCACGAAAGACCGGCAACGCCGGTCTTTCGAACGACAGCGAGGTGCAGGCCACGAGCGCGAGCGGGCTTTCGGGTTGTCCGCGTCTCCCGTCCCGTCTCCGGTGCTGCTTCCCTCGAATTCGACTCCACCGTGAACGTCTTATCCACTCGATTCTCACGCCGACGGTCTTAAGCGGGTCGCGCGTCAAATTGATGCGATGAGCGAAAGGGCGCTCGACGTCATTGAATTCCTCCTCACGGCTCGTGTCTACGAGCGCACTCCCGACCTCGACGAGGACGACTTGCCGCCGCGCGTGCGGAGCGCGCTGTGGGAGGGCGAGGGTGTGCCGCGGCCGCCGAAACCGGACGAGGACGCGGTGCGGGAGGCGACTGGTATCGCGGAGCCGTGGGAGGAGATTTCTGGGTTGATGTTCACGGACCGGGACACGTTCTCGGGTCGGTTGAGCTTCGTGGACGACGAGATGGCGTTGAAGTGGTATGGGGAGCGTGCTGACCCCGAGCGTCTCAATCAGAACCCGGCGCTGGCGTACGAGTATCGAGAGCGAGAGGGCGTGGAGTACGAGGTGGCGCGGGAGAACAATCGGCCCGTGCGCGCCGACCCGAAGTGGATAGACGCATTGCTGGAGGAGTTCTTCGACGAGGAGGACGAGGAGATGCTGGACCTCGTGGAGGTCCGTGCGCCCTCCGAGATAGACGTGACGATGGCGGACCTCGTGCTCACGCCCGAACAGGAGGCGGAGGTGGGGAAGGTCGGGAAGGCCATCGAACACCGCGACTTCCTCGCCGAAGTCGGGTTGTACGAGATCGGGAAACTCCTGTTCGTCGGGCCGCCGGGGACGGGGAAGACGTCGACGGCGAAGGCGCTCGCGCACAGCCTCGACCTCCCGTTCGTGGAGGTCAAACTGTCGATGATCACGAGTCAGTACTTGGGTGAGACGGCGAAGAACGTCGACAAGGTGTTCGAAGTGGCGCGTCGGCTCTCGCCCTGCATCCTCTTCATCGACGAGTTCGACTTCGTCGCGAAGACCCGCTCGTCGGACGAGCACGCGGCCATCAAGCGTGCGGTGAACACGCTCCTGAAATCCATCGACGAGATAAGTCTGATTCGGGACGACGTGCTCCTCATCGGCGCGACGAACCACCCGGACGACCTGGACTCGGCGGTGTGGCGGCGCTTCGACGAGATTCTCGCGTTCCCGAACCCCTCGGAGTCGATGCGGGCGGACATCTTGCGTCTCATCACGCGCGACATGGAAATCGACGGGTTCGACCCGGAGGCGCTCGCGGCCGAAACCGAGGGGCTCACGGGGAGCGACCTCCGGCTCGTGATGCGCGAAGCCGTCCTGGAAGCGTTGACCGAGGACCGGACGACGCTCACCCAGCAGGACCTCGTGGACGCCGTCAGCGAGTTCGAGGAGCGCGACCACCTCCGCAACCTCGACAACCTGGAGGACGCGCTCGCGCCGGAGGACGACGGGCACGACCACGATCACGAACACGACGCGGTGCAGACGCCGTAGATGCGCGTTACGCTCCTCGGGACGGGTGACACGACGGGGACGCCGACACCAGGGTGTGACTGTGACACCTGCGAGGCGGCCCGGGAGCGCGGCGTCGAACGCACCCGCTTTTCGGTACACGTGGAGAACGAGGAGACTGGCGAATCCCTCCTCGTCGACGCGAGCCCGGACCTCCGCCAGCAGTTCCTCGAACACGACGTGGCGCTGCCGGACGAGGCGGTGATAACGCACGTGCACTTCGACCACTTGGACGGCCTCGGGAACGCCTACCGGCTCGTGGACGACCTGCCGGTGTACGCGGCGGACGAGACCGACCCCGAGACAGGGCAGTCGGTCGCCGACACCGTTCGCGAGAAGTACGACTACTTGAGCGAGGTGGACGTTCACGACCGCCCGCCGGGCGAGACGTTCCGCGCCGCCGGGTTCGACGTGACGCTCGTCCCCGTCGACCACCCGCCGCTCGTCTGTTACGGCGTCGTCATCGAACAACCCTCGTCGGAGCGAGATGGCGCGGACGGCGCGAAACTCTCCCTCACGGGCGACACGAGCTACGGCCTCCCCGAGAAATCCCGGGACGCCCTCCGGAACCCCGACCTGTTGCTCGCGGACGCAATCGTCCCCGCGTCGCTCTGCGAGTACCACCCGCTCGGCGGGAAACACGAGAACGCGGACGGCATCCCGCGGACGTTCGGCACGAAACACATGACGAAGGAGGGCGCGCTCGCGCTCGCGGACGACCTGAACGCGACGGAGACTCGTCTCGTGCACCTCGCGCACTTCTACCCCGTCGACGAGGCGTTCGACGACCCGCTCGCGGTGGACGGCGAGACGTTCGAAATATAGATTTTTCACGCGACACGTCGACGTCCGCGTATGCCCGGCCCCGTCTTCCTCCGCGGAGATAGTGTAACCCTCCGACCGCCCGAGCGCGACGACCTCGGGTTCGTGAAACGCTGCATGAACGATTCGCGGGTGTGGCGGCCCGCGCTCGACGTGAACCCGACCAACGACGAACAGGTGACGGAGTTCTTCGAGAGCGTTCTCTCGAACGAGTCGGACGTGCACGTGCTCGCGTGCGACGGCGACGACCCGCTCGGAATCCTCTCACTCACAGGGTCGAAGTACGGACCCAGCGAGACGTCGCGCGCCCGCTCGGCGGAACTCGCGTACTGGTTCGCGCCCGAGCACCACGGCGAGGGGTACGCGGGCGACGCCGCCCGCGCGCTCGTCCGGTACGCGTTCGAGGACCGCAACCTCCGCCGCCTCGAAGCGGACGTCGGCGCGTTCAACGACGCCTCGATGGGACTCCTCGAATCGCTCGGGTTCGAACGCGAGGGCACCCGCCGGGAGGCGGCGTGGTACCGCGGCGACTACCACGACATGCACGTCTACGGGCTGCTTCGAAGCGAGTGGGAGTGAGTCACGACCACTTGTCGAGGCCCGACTGGCGGCGTCGCGCGCCCGCATCAGGCTTCCACGGCGTCCGGGTCGCGCGTTCGGAATCGAGGTCGACCTCGACCGGGTCGCCGGGTTCGTAGCCCGAACACTCCGGGCCGCACTCGCTCGCCGCGTCCACCAGCCGGTTCTTGAACGCGCAGTACGGAAGTCCGCCCGCCCCCGCTTCCGCTCCGGATTCGGCGCGCTCGCAGGCGGGCTGGGTGTACGTCCGCCAGCCCTTCCCGTACGCGCGTTCCGCCATCCGCCGACGTTTCGCGCGCTTCTCCGCGCGCGAGCAGACCGCGATGTCGGTCTTCAGTCCCGCTTCGTCCAGAATCTCGACGCCCCAGTCCTCGGGGTCGAGGGCTTCGGGTTCGCGGACGACCTCGATCGGGTCCTCGGAATCGAAGTCCACCCGCCACACGCCGATTTCCGGCGGAATCCGGTTCAGGTGGGCGCGCGTGACGTACGATTCCGTCGCCAGCACGGCTTCGTCCAGCAGGCCCAGTGCGGCGTCGAATCGGAGTTGGGATTCGAGGTCGCCGGGCGTCCCGAGGTCGGGCTTGTTCTCGATTCCCCGAACTCGTCCGAACCAGTCGTCGGGGTAGCGCGCGACCTGGCGGGCGACCCGCTGTCCGTTCTCTCTCCCGAGTTCGAAGAACCCGGCTTCTTCGGCGCGTTCGGCGACCGCGTGAGCGCGCTCGGGCGGCCCGTCGATGGCGTCGGTGACGCGCCGCCACCGCCCGACGCCCACGTCGGCCTCGATGGCTTCCGTGGGAATCTCGTGGGGGGTGAGGTCGGCGCGCTCGTCGAACGCCGGACCGGGTTCCACGACGACGGCGTCGACGATGCGGCCGCCGACGCCGTGGACGCTCGACCCGAGCTGTCGCGAGACCACCCCGTCCTCCCGTTCGAGGTGGGCGCACAGCCGGAGTTCGAACGCGAACTCGCGCATACCAGTTGGTGGACTGGCGCGCCCAAAAGCATCGCGGCGGCGAGTCGGTAACAGTAGGTTTATCAGGCGTTCGGGGCGAAATTCACCCAAGATTACTCAATGGCTCCAAACCATCGACAACCGGAGGTGAACATCGGCTTGGTCGGTCACGTCGACCACGGGAAGACGACGCTCGTGCGGGCGTTGTCCGGCGAATGGACCGACCAACACTCCGAGGAGATGAAGCGCGGTATCTCCATCCGACTCGGGTACGCGGACGCGACGTTCCGCAAGTGCCCGGAGTGTGAGGAACCCGAAGCGTTCACCGTCGCCGAGACGTGTCCCGAACACGACGTCGAGACCGAGGTCTTGCGGACGGTGTCGTTCGTGGACGCGCCCGGCCACGAGACGCTGATGGCGACGATGCTCTCCGGCGCGGCGTTGATGGACGGCGCGGTGCTCGTCGTCTCCGCGAACGAACCCGTCCCCCAACCGCAGACCGAGGAACACCTGATGGCGCTCGACATCATCGGCATCGAGAACGTCGTCATCGCGCAGAACAAGGTCGACCTCGTGGACGCGGAACAGGCGCGGGAGAACTACGAGCAGATTCAGGAGTTCGTCTCCGGGACGGTCGCGGAGGACGCGCCCATCGTGCCCGTGAGCGCCGAACAGGAGATCAACATCGACCTCGTCATCGACGCGATAGAGCGCGAGATTCCGACGCCGGACCGCGACCCGGACGCGCCCCCGGAGATGTTCGTCGCGCGCTCGTTCGACATCAACCGCCCCGGCACGGAGTGGGGCGGCCTGCAGGGCGGCGTCGTCGGCGGCAGTCTCGTCGAGGGCGAACTCGAAGTCGGCGACGAGTTCGAGATTCGGCCCGGCCGCGAAGTCGACGAGGAAGGCCAGACCGAGTGGCGCCCCGTCACCACGGACATCCGGTCGATTCAGGCGGGCGGCGAGATGGTGGATTCCGCGACTCCCGGCGGCCTCTTGGGCGTCGGCACCGGCCTCGACCCGTCGCTGACGAAGGGTGACGCGCTCGCCGGCCAGGTCGCCGGCCACCCGGACGCGCTCCCCCCGGTCTGGGACGAGTTCACGATGAGCGTCGAACTCTTAGACCGCCTCGTCGGCGCGGAAGAAGGTGAGACGGTGGACCCCGTGAACACGGGCGAACCGCTGATGCTCACCGTCGGCACCGCCACCACCGTCGGCGCGGTGACGAGCGCTCGCGACGGCGAGTGCGAGGTCAACCTCAAGCGCCCCGTCTGCGCGAAAGAAGGCTCGAAAATCGCCATCAACCGCCGCGTCGGCGCGCGCTGGCGGCTCATCGGCGTCGGAACGCTGGACGGATGACGCGAGTGGCCGTGGACGCGAACGCGCTGATGATGCCCGTCGAATCCGGCGTCAGACTGTTCGACGAACTCGCCGGTCTCGTTCCGGACTACGAGGCCGTCGTGCCGTCGACAGTCGTCGCCGAACTCGACAAACTCGCCGCGTCGGGCGGTGAGGAAGGACGGGCCGCCAGCGTGGGCGCGGACCTCGCGGCCGACTGCGACACGGTGGAGACCGAAGAATCGTACGCCGACGACGCCATCTACGAACTCGCCACGACCGGCGAGGTCGCGGAAGTCGTCACGAACGACACCCCACTGAGAGAACGCCTGCTCGACGCGGGCGTGCCGGTAATTCATTTAAGGGGTCGGAATCAACTCACACGCACTCAACCATAGATGTACAAGCGAGCACGCCTCACGGACACGGTCGAAGTCCCGCCCGAGCACCTGGCAGACGTCACGCCGGACCTCGTGAAACGCCTCCTCCAAGATAAGTTGGAGGGGCGGATGGACGAAGACCTCGGAAGCATCGTCACCGTCACCGACGTCTACGACATCGGGGATGGAGCAGTCCTCCCGAACCGACCCGGCGTCTACTTCGAAGCCGAGTTCGACGCCCTCGCGTTCGACCCCGAAATGCAGGAAGTCATCGACGGCGAAGTCGTCGAAGTCGTGAACTTCGGGGCGTTCGTCGGTATCGGTCCCGTCGACGGCCTCCTGCACGTCAGTCAGATTTCGGACGAGTACCTCGCGTACGACGAGGAGAACCAGCAACTCGCCTCCCGCGAGTCGAACCGCGTGCTCTCCGTCGGCGATTCCGTGCGGGCGCGCATCGTCACGAAGAGCATCGACGAGCGCAACCCCCGCGAGTCCAAGATCGGGTTGACGGCGAAACAGCCCGGCCTCGGGAAGCACGGCTGGCTGCGCGAGGACCGACAGGAGGGAGAATAGATGGCGTCGAACCGGCTCGCCTGTCACGACTGCCACCGCATCGTGGACCCGGACGAGGAGACGTGTCCCTACTGCGGGTCGAACAACCTCACCGAGGACTGGGCGGGCTACGTCGTCATCACGCACCCCGAGTCCTCCGAGATAGCGGAGAAGATGGAAGTCTCGGAAGCGGGCGAGTACGCGCTGAAGGTCAGATAGTGAAATCCGTCGCCACACTCCCGAAGTCAGCCCGCGCGGAGTTCAAGGACCCGCTCGGCCCCATCTACACGGACGCGACCGAACTGCTCGCGGACGCGGGCAGTCCGATTGTCGCGGTCGGGGACGTGGTGACCTATCACCTCGAACGCGCCGGGGTGACGCCGCACGTCTCCGTCGTGGACGGTCGCACCGAACGCGAAGCCGTCGACGAGGAGATAGTCGAAGGACTCCCGGACGCGGACACGGACGTACACGTGGCGTCCGACCCGGGAACGCTTTCCGACGAGTTAGTGCGTGCGCTCGTGGACGCCATCGGACGGGAGGAGACGACCCTCCTGATGGTCGACGGGGAAGAAGACCTCGCGTCGCTCCCCGCGGTGGTCGCCGCGCCCGTCGGCGCGTCCGTCGTCTACGGCCAACCCGGGGAGGGGATGGTGCTCGTGAACGTCGACTCCGCCCTCCAAGAGCGCGTTCGCGACCTCCTCTCCCTGCTCGACACGACCGAGGAGTTCTGGGAGATTCTGGACGGCGCGGACGCCTGACCGGCCGAGATCGGCGAAAATCCTCTATGTAGGGGCTTCGAAATCCTTTTGACCGAACCACGACAATCTCGGGGTAACTGACTATGGAAATCGAGATTCTGGAGCAGGAGGACAATCCCCTGCTTCACCGGAGTGAGGTTTCGTTCGAGATAACGCACGAGGACGCGTCACCCTCCCGGCTGTCCGTTCGTGACAGCCTCGCGGCCCAGCTCGACAAGAACTCGGACGAGGTCGTCGTCCACAGCCTCGACACGAAGTTCGGCATGCGCAAGACCGTCGGGTACGCGAAAGTGTACGACTCCGCGGAGAGCGCGGTCGACGTCGAACAGGAGTACATGCTCGACCGGAACAAGATTTCCGCCGAGTCCGAGGAAGCCGGCGACGCCGCGGAAGCGGAGGGTGAGGAGTAATGGCCCGAAACGAGTACTACGACGACGAGGGTCAGACGGAAAAGGAGATGTGCCCGCGCTGTGGGGATACGTTCCTCGCGGACCACGGTGACCGCAAGCACTGTGGGAAGTGCGGGTACACCGAGTGGGAGTAAGGTAACTCGTTTTCGATGCGCGTCGTCGGTATCGAGGGGACAGCGTGGTGTGCGAGCGCGGCCGTCTACGAGACGACGGACCTGCAGGACCCGGACGCCGGACGTGTCGAGATAGCGTCGGACGCGTATCAGCCGGCGGAGGGTGGCATCCACCCGCGGGAGGCCGCGGAGCACATGCGGGAGGCGATTCCCGCGGTCGTCGGGCGCGCGCTCGACGCGGCTGACGGCCCCGTGGACGCGGTTGCGTTCTCGCGGGGGCCGGGACTCGGGCCGTGTCTCCGCATCGTCGCCACCGCCGCGCGCTCGCTCGCGCAGTCGCTCGACGTTCCGCTCGTCGGTGTCAACCACATGGTCGCCCACCTCGAAGTAGGGAGACACTTCGCCGGGTTCGACGCGCCCGTCTGCTTGAACGCGTCGGGCGCGAACGCGCACGTCCTCGGGTTCCACGGCGGACGATACCGAGTACTGGGGGAGACGATGGACACGGGCGTCGGGAACGCCCTCGATAAGTTCACTCGCCACCTCGACTGGAGTCACCCCGGCGGTCCGAAGGTCGAAGCAAGTGCCAAAAACGGCGAGTACGTTCCGCTCCCCTACGTGGTGAAGGGGATGGACTTCTCCTTCTCCGGCATCATGAGCGCCGCCAAGGCGGAAGTCGACGACGGCACGCCCGTCGAGGACGTCTGTCGCGGCCTGGAGGAGACGATTTTCGGGATGCTCACCGAGGTCGCCGAACGCGCGCTCGGTCTCACGGGCCGGAACGAACTCGTCCTCGGCGGCGGCGTGGGGCAGAACGCCCGCCTCCGGGGGATGCTCGAAGAGATGTGCGAGCAGCGCGGCGCACAGTTCTACGCGCCCGAACCCCGTTTCCTCCGGGACAACGCGGGCATGATTGCGCTCCTCGGCGCGAAGATGTACGCCGCGGGCGACACCCTCGACATCCCGGATTCCGCGGTGAACCCCGACTTCCGCCCGGACGAGGTGGACGTCTCGTGGCGCGAAACCGAGGAGACCGTCATCGCACCCGCCGGCGAGGAGGAAGTGCAGGGCGCGGAGGCCGTCCTCGAAATCGGCGACCGCGTCTCGAAACAGCGCCGTCCGAAAGCCTACCGCCACCCCGCGCTCGACGCGCGCATCCGCCGCGACCGCACCGTCCTCGAAGCACGCCTCACGAGCGACGCCCGCCGGGTCGGCGTCCCCACCCCGGTCGTGTACGACGTGGACGTCCCCGAGAGCACCATCGAGTTCGAATTCGTCGGCGACGCGGACCTCCGGGACGCCCTCACCGAAGACCGCGTGCGCGCCGTCGCCCGCCACCTCGCGAAACTGCACGACGCCGGATTCGTCCACGGGGACCCCACCACCAGAAACGCACGCGTCGCAACGCGACGCGGACCGAGCGAAGAGCGGCGCGAGCGCGTCTACCTCATCGACTTCGGCCTCGGCTACTACACTGACGACGTGGAGGACTACGCGATGGACCTCCACGTGTTCCGCCAGAGCCTCGCCGGCACCGGGAGCGACCCCACGCTCCTCGACGCCGCGGCGGACGCGTACGCCGCGGTCGGTGAGTCGACGGTTCTCGACCAGTTGGCCGCTATCGAGGGACGCGGCCGGTATCAAGCCCCAAACTGATTTAGGGTCGCTGACCGTACCAGCGTGTATGTCCGACAAACCCGCCTCCGGCGAACTGTTCGGCGTGCCGTACAACTTCGAACGCCCGAGCTTCTCCAACATGCTCTCCGCGTACTGGCAGCCCGGCGAGGGGATGCTGGTCGAGAAGCCGTTCGGCGTCGGGTACACGCTCAACCTCGCGAACTGGCGGTCCTGGATCGTGCTTGCGGTCGCGGGCGCGCTTCTCTACCAGCAGAAGTCCGGCGACGGCGAGAGCGACGAGAGCGCGGTCGACGAGGCCGTCGAAGTCGTCGTCGACTAACCGACGGCGTTTTTCGCTCCCCGATTCGACTCCTCGTATGAAGTTCGTCACGACCAACGAGGGGAAGGTCCGCGAGGCCCGGGACTACCTCCGAGACCTCACTGCTGTCGAGCAGTTCGACTACGATTACACGGAGATTCAGAGCGACAGCCTCGCCGACATCGCGGCGCACGGCGCGGAGGAAGCGTTCGAGGCCGCGGGCGGCGAGGAACCGGTCATCGTGGACGACGCCGGACTGTTCATCGACGAACTCGACGGCTTCCCCGGGCCGTACTCGGCGTACGTCGAGGGGACGCTCGGCATCGAGCGCGTCTGGGACATCGCACGGGACCTCGACGACCGGAGCGCGGCCTTCCGGTGTACGGTCGCGTACGCGGACGGCGAGACGGTGGAGACGTTCGACGGCGCGGTGCCCGGCCGCCTCGTCGCCCCCCGCGGCACCGGCGGGTTCGGCTACGACCCGATTTTCGAACACGACGGCGAGACGCTCGCGGAGATGAGCACGGAGAAGAAGAACGCCATCAGCCACCGCGGTCGCGCGCTCGCGAAACTCGCGGACTGGCTCGCCGAACGTTGAAATACGAATAGGGGGCCAGTCGGTGGCGTGCGATAAGAATTGCGCGCGCCGCACAGCGAAACCCGTCGAATCGGCGGCGCGCAGGCCGGTGGAGAAATTCGAGATTCGACGTGCTAGCCCTACGCCCGCGGGTCGCGGTCCGGTCCGGGGTAGTCGCCGCTGACGACCGCCGGATAGAGTTTCTCGGGGTCGAACAGGCGCGCGAAGGCGTCCGGCGATTTCACGCTCGTCGTGACGTACTTCTTGATGGACGCGCCCGTCGACGCGGAGCGGAGCGACTCGTCGAACGTGATGACGTGCGCGGCGTCCCCGTGGTACGCGCACGCCAGCGCCGGGTGGTCGCCGGCCGGGTGTTCTACGAGTTCGACAAACTCTCCGATTCGGTCTCGCCAGTCCGCAGCGAGCGACGCGTCCGCGAGGTCCGCGACGACGGTTTCGGCGTCGTCCAACAGCGGGTCGCTCGCGACGAGCGTCGTCCACGAGTGCGCGCGCAGGTGGTCGATGGCGTCCCGGGACGCGCCGTCGCAGAGCAGGTCGGCGGCGAGCACGTCCGCGTCCGCGACGACGCGCGCCGGGTTCGGTTCGTCACTCATCCCGCACCTCGGAGAGCGCCGCCCGAACGTCCGCTTCGGTGACCGCGTACTCGCTCGCGCGGTCGAACAGCGTCTGCCAGGTCACGACGTCTGTTTGATGAACCCGTGGACGTTCTCGCGGTACGTCTCGGGTTCGAAGCCGAGGTCCACGTCCACGGACACCGTGATGGCGTCCGAGGGGTGTTTCGTCGTGGATTTCGTGAAGTTCTCCCCGAGGTACGCGCCGCCGGCGACGATGCTGAAGTCGCCGTGGTGCCAGACCGCGAGGTCGCCGTTCACCGTCAGCGACTGTCCCTCGATGGAGACGGTGTTGTTCGCGTCGATGGCGAAGTCGAACGTCGGCACGTCGTAGGTCGCCTCGTACTCGGTGAGGCTCGCGGACTCGCCCGTGTTCACGTCGAACGACCCCGTGTCAGTGCGTGTCACTTCCTCCAGTCCGGCGTCCTTCAGGCGCGACCGGAACCGGTCGCGCGCGTTCTCCTCTATCTTGTCCATCACTTCCTTCCGTCCGACGCCGCCGGGGAGGTCCCCGAGGTCCGGACTGAAGTCGATGCGGGTCGCGGAGAACAGCGCGAGTCGGCTGTCCACCTTCCCGAGCGAGTCCTCTTTCACGCGCTCTCTGAGCGCGGTGTTCGAGTAGATGACCGTGTACGCTTTCGCGGTGAGCGTCACCGGTCCGTAGGACTCCTCCAGAATCGTGTCCTGCGTGCTGTCGACTTGCGTCCAGCCCTTCGACTTCAGGTCGTCTTCGGGGACGTTCGGCGGTGAGACGGACGCGTCCGCGAGCGTGGCGCAGCCGGCGAGGCCGGCGATGCCGAGCCCGGCGGCGGTTCCGAGGAGCGTTCTTCGGTCCATGGGAACGCATGTTCTCCCAGACGCCTAAACTTGTTCTATGGGGTGGATGTGGTCGCGGTGGAAACCGACGCTGACGCGGTTTCCGTCCGGCGCGCTCCCGAGGGCGTCGAATTCGACGCCGTCGACGCGGAGCGTGATGCGGTGTGTCGCGTCCTCGCGGACGACGCGAACGACGTCCGCGGTGGCGTCCGTGCCGCCGAGTTCGACGTGTTCGGGGCGGAACGCGACCCGTTCGGCGTCGATGTCCGCGCGCACGTCGTCCGGGAGGATGGTCGATGGGACGCAGTTCGCGCCCGTAAACTGCGCGACGAACGACGAGTTCGGTCGGTCGAACACGTCCGCAACGGTCCCGACCTGTCGGACGCGTCCGTCGGCGATGACGGCGACGCGGTCCGCGACCGCTCGTGCGGTGGTGCGGTCGTGGGTCACGTACACGGCCGTTTCGTCGGCGAGCGTGTCGATGAGGTCGCCGCGGAGGTCGTCGCGGGTCGGCGCGTCGAGCGCCGATAGCGGTTCGTCCAGCAAGAACGCCGCCGGTCGCACGGCGAGCGCGCGGGCGAGCGCCACCCGCTGTCGTTCGCCGCCGGAGAGCGTTTCGACGGACCGGTCCGCGAGGTCGCCGACGCCCAGCGCGTCCAGTAGTTCGTCCGGGTTCCGCGGGTCGTCGTGGTAGCGTGCGCCGAACGCGACGTTCTCCCGGGGCGTGAGGTGCGGGAAGAGCGCGTAGTTCTGGAAGACGAACCCGAACTCGCGGGCCTCCGGCGGGTCGTCGGTCACGTCGCGGCCGTCGAGTTCGACCCGTCCGCCGTGGTCGTGGAAGCCGGCGAGAACTTCGAGCAGCAGCGTCTTCCCGCTCCCCGAGGGGCCGAGGAGGACGAGCGTTTCGCCGTCGGCGACCGAGAGGTCCGCCGCCACGTCGAACGCGGTGTCCGCGTCAGTGAAGTGCGCGGAGACGTCGAAATCGAGCATCTACGGCCACCCCCCGTCGTCGTAGGCGACGGTGCGCACGACCACGAAGATGACGGCGACGAGCACGAGCAGGAGCGCCGCGACGGCGCCGGAGTCGTCGAGTCCCTGCGAGGTGAACGTGCGGAAGATGTAGACGGGGGCGTGTTGTGCTGTCACGTCACTGCCGGCGGGCGGGTAGAAGACGTCGACGTTGTACGCGACGACGGCGACCGCGCCGAACTCGCTGACGCAGCGCGCCCACGCGAGCACGCCGCCCGTGAGGACGCCGCGGACGGCGAGCGGCGCTTCGACGCGCTTGAACGTCTCCCAGCGGTTCGCGCCCAGACTCCGCGCGGCCCACGCGAGGTGGTCGTCGGTCGCTTCGAACCCTTCGCGGGCGGCGTTGACGGCGAACGGCGCGCTGACGAACGCCATCGCGAGCACCATCCCGAGGAGGGTTGGGTAGACGTCCATGTTCGGGAAGGCGGCGTTCCGGCCGAACGCGAACAGGACGGCGAGTCCCGCGACCGAGTGCGGGACGACGAGCGGGAGGTCGACGAGGCTCTCGACCAGCGGCCGCCCGGGGAACCCGCGCGCGAGGAGGTACGCGAGCGGAACGCCGAGCGAGAGCGTGAACAGGGTCGCGAGCAGCGGTGCGAATATCGTGAGGTAGAACGACCGCTGTACCTCGGGGTTCGCGGCTTTCTCCAGTACGAGTCCGGGGTCTTGGCGGCCGACGATCATGAGAATCGGGAGGCCGAGCGCGAGGAGGATGCACGCGCCGACGAGCGCGAACACGGTGTCGAAGCCGCCCGCGCCGGCGACGGCGGCGAGCGCGCCCGCGAGTGCGACGAATCCGACGAGCGCGAGCGCGTATCCGACGAGACCGAAGTCTGCGAGGAACCCCCAGGAGACGTAGAGGAGGGCGCCGATGGCGACGGCGGCGGCGAGACCCACCACGCCCTTGCGCGGGGGACGGTCGGTCGCGATGAGCGCGAGCGCCAGCAGGAGCGCACCCCCTGCGCCTGCGTAGAGGAAGCCGCTGCCGCCGAGCGCGAGGAGGAGGACGAACGCCAGCGGGGGGACGAAGAGGCCGGGGAGGGTGCCGAGCGCGAGCGCGCCCGCCGAGAGCACCGCGAACACGGCGTACGCCGTCGGCTCCCCGAGTTCCAGCGAAACGGCGAACGCGGCGAGTTGGACGACGACGCCGGCGAGAACGAGCGGTCTGGTGGCGATGCGCGAGTTCGAAGACACGTTAGAGGTCGAGCGGGCCGAGCGACTCCTTCGCGGTCGCGCGCGTCATCACGTTGTCCGGCACGGCGTCCTCGTGGGATTTCGGGACGACGAGCGGCGAAACCGGCTGGAAGCCGTTGTCCTTCATCACCTGTTTTCCGGGGTCGGTCGCCATGTATTCGATCCACTTCGCGCCGCCGTCCTGGTTTTCGCCCGTGTTCGGGACGGTGATGCCGTACGCGATGGGTGCGCCGGTGTACTCGTTTCCGCCGGCGGTGACTGTCGCGTTCGCGTAGTGGTCCGCGTACTTCTGGGTCGCTTTCGAGAGGTCGACTTCGGGCTGGAGGTCGACGGTCTGGACGTCGCGGCTCGCGCCGGCGGACTGGTACTCCCACGCGTAGTCGAGTTTCCCGGACTGGAGTTGCTGGATGAGCGAGGACTCGGCGCTCGCTCCGACCTTCGCGTTGTCGATCAGCGTCTGTGCCTGCGACTGGTCGTACAGTTTCTCTCCGTCCAACTCGATGGCGCCGAGTTTCATCGTCATCACCGACCGGTAGCCGTTCGGGTCGGCCGCGGGGTCGGAGTGCGCGACGCTCACGTCGTCGCGCGCGAGCACGTCGTACCACGTGTCGGGGCCGAACTCCTCTGCGTACTTCGAGTCCGACGTGTACGCGATGGTCATCGCGTTCGTCGCGAAGATGCCGTACCACTTGCCGTAGTCGGGCACCACCATGTTCCGGATGAGGCGGAAGTCGGATGTGCCGAGGACGTCCGCGGCTTTGTGCGGTTCCTCGGTGACTTTTCGCGTGGAGTCGACGGACCCCGCGGGCTCCCGGTCGACCTCGATGTCGTACTCGTCTTCGAACTTCGCTTCCGCTTCTTCCCACGGCGCGCCGAGACTGCCGGCGTGGAAGATAGTGATGCTGTCACCGCCACCGCCGTCACCACTCCCGGTGAGGCTCGCACAGCCAGCGAGTCCGACCGCCGCCGCTGCGCCGGTCGTCGCGAGGAATCCCCGACGCGTTCGTTGTTCCGTCATAGACATAACGCTGTTTTGATGAAACCAACATAATTGTTTTCATCGGACGCGCCGAACGAACACCATGGACGCGGGGTTCGACGCACGACTGACCGCAGACGGCGTCCAGTTCGACGACCGGGACGCGGCGCTCCTCCAGGCGATAGACGAATCGGGGTCGCTGAACGCCGCTGCGAGCGGTCTCGGGCGGTCGTACTCGCGGGCGCACGCTCGCCTCAAGACGCTCGAAGACGCGTTCGGCGACCTCGTGGAGCGCCAGCGCGGGGGCTCCGGAGGCGGCGGGAGCGCGCTCACCGAGAACGCGACGGCCCTGCTCGCGCGGTTCGACCGCCTCCGCACCGAGTACGAGGGCGTCGCGGAAACCACGGAAGCCGTTCTCGAAGGTACCGTCGAGTCCCGGGACGGCGAACTCGCGGTCGTGTCCACCGACGCGGGGACGCTGCGCGCGCTCGTTCCGCCCGATACGGAGTCCGTGGCGGTCGTGATTCGCGCGGACGCCGTGACGCTTCACGCCCCCGATGACGCGCCGCGCGCGGACGCGACGAGCGCGCGAAACCGCTTCCCGGGGACGGTCGTCGGCGTTGAACGCGGCGAATCCATCTCCCGGATATCGGTAGATATCGGCGCGGAAACCCCCCTCTACGCGTTGCTTACGAACGACAGTCTCGGACGGCTCGAACTCGATATCGAGAGCGAGGTGGTCGCGTCGTTCAAGGCGACGGCGACCCGCGCGACGCCGCGTTAGACGTACTCGTCGACGAGCGATTCGAGGGCGGCCACGGCGTCCGCGTCCGCCTGCTGGTGGGGCGAGCGGACGTGACCCGCCGGTGCGCCACGGTACCGCATCGCCGCCTTCAGCCCGGGGACGCCGTACTTCGCGGTTACTGCGCGGTTCAGGTCCGCGACCCGGCGGTTGAGTTGGCGCGCGGCCTCGTCGTCGCCCGCGCGGTGGAGGCGGTGTATCTCGTCCGCTCGCTCGGGCGCGATGTTCGCGAGCGCCAGAATGCCGCCGTCCGCCCCGGCGTCGAGCGCGGGCGCGTAGACGCCGCCGCTCCCGACGAACAACTCGAATTCTTCGTCCTCCGTGAGTTTCCGTTCGTGCTGGAACCGGTCGAGGTTTCCGCTGGAGTCCTTCATCCCCGCGACGTTCTCGTGGCTCGCGAGTTCACCCACGGTTTCGGGTTCGAGGACGACGTTCGTGTACGGCGGGACGCTGTAGAGGTATATCGGGATACTCGCTTCGTCCGCGACCTGCCTGTAGTAGTCTGCGAGCGCGTCCTGGTCGTGGTTGAAGTAGAACGGGGTGACGACCAACGCGCCGTCCGCGCCCGCGTCCGCGGCGCGTTCCGTCTGGTCGAGCGTCTCGCGTAGGCCGGGGTGGCCGGTCCCGGCGAGCACGTCCACGTCGTCGGGAACCGCCTCGCAGACGATTTCGACGGCGCGGGCGCGCTCGTCGGCCGTCATCAGTTCCGCTTCGCTATTGGACCCGCAGGGGACGATGAAGTCGACGCCGCGCTCGACTATCCACTCGGTGAGGTCGGCGAGTGCGTCGGTGTCGAGGTCCCCCGAGTCGTCGAACGGTGTCGCCAGTGGAACGCCTGTTCCGTTCATACCTCCGGATGACGCGGGGAGACCGTAGGGTTTTCTGCCGCGACAAGCGACGGGGTTTAACCCCCGCGTGTGGTAGTCGGTGGCAATGAGTTCGGACCGGTTGACCGTCTCGCTGGACGCAGAGGCGCGCGAGGCGCTCGACACTATATCGGGGAAGAGCGACGCCTCGCAGAGCGAACTCGTGCGGCGCGCGCTCTCCTTCTACGCGGCGAACTTCGACGCCGCGAGCACCGACCGCGCCTCGCGATTGGAGGAGTACGACAAGATGCTCACCGGGGGCGAACACGTCCTCCTCGACATCGACTTCCTCCACTGCTTCCTCGACCACGTCACCGAGAACGGCGACCCGACCGACGAGTTCGTCGAGGCCATCGACAGGGTGTCGGATTACCACGGCGAGGAGTTCGCGGACCGCTTCTCGGACCTCGGCGAACTCCTGGAGTGGCTGTCACTCTGTGGGTTCCTCACCGTGCGTCGGACGACCGAGGACACGTATCAGGTCGTCTTCCCCTCGGCCGACATCCGGTGGTTCATGACGCGGTTCATCGAGCGCAGTACGGAGTATACGGAGTTCGACGTCACCGTGAAGCCCGGCGTCGCGAAACTCCTGCTCGTGGAGGAGTAGTTCATACCCGCCGCATCGCGCGTGCACACCGCTCACAACTACCTCTAAGTAGCGTCTCCCGAAGGAGTAGGTATGGTACTGACTGACGCGACCGAGGTGGGGAGGCGTGAGTGACGGCGTCCGCGTCGGCGTCGACATCGGCGGGACGTTCACCGACCTCGTGACCATCGAGGACGGCGAGGTGTCGGTGACGAAGACGCCCTCCACGCCCTCGGCTCCCGAGCAGGGCGTGGTGAACGGACTGGACGACAGTATAGGGAACTTCGACGACGTGTCTTTCCTGAGCCACGGGACGACGGTGGCGACGAACGCCGTGCTGGAGGGGACGTGGGCGGAGACGGCGCTGGTCACGACCGCCGGGTTCCGCGACGTGCTCGAGATCGGACGGCAGGACCGCCCCGACATCTACGACTTCCAGGCGGAGAAACCCGAACCGGTCGTCCCCCGTGACCGCCGGTTCGAGGTGCCCGAGCGACTGGACGAACGCGGGAACACCTATCAGGACCTGGACGAGGACGCGGTGCGCGCGCTCGGCGCGGAACTCGCGGAGAACGGAATCGAGAGCGTCGCCGTCTCCCTCCTCTTCGCGTTCGAGAACGACGACCACGAACAGCGAGTCGCGGAACTCCTGCGGGAGGCGGGCGTCGACGCGTCCCTCTCGCTCTCGAGTGAGGTTCTCCCCGAGATTCGGGAGTACGAGCGCACGCTCACGACCTCCCTCAACGCCGCGCTGAAACCCGTGATGGACGAGTACGTGGGAAACCTCACGGAACGCGTCCGCGACCGCGGCATCGGCACCGAGTTGAAGATAATGCAGTCGAACGGCGGCCTCATCACCGCCGACGCCGCGCGCCAGCGTCCGGTCAACACGCTCCTCTCGGGTCCGGCGGGCGGCGTTCGCGGCGCGACCTACGTCGCCGGCCGCCGGGGCATAGACGACCTCATCACGATGGACATGGGCGGCACGTCCTGCGACGTTTCCTTAGTCGAGGGCGGGGACCCCGTCGTCTCCACGGACGTCGAAGTCGGCGACTACACAGTCTCCGTGCCGATGATAGACATTCATACTGTGGGGTCGGGTGGCGGGTCCATCGCGTGGGTGGACGCGGGTGGCGCACTCCGCGTCGGCCCTCGCTCCGCCGGCGCGGACCCCGGTCCCGTCTCCTACGATAGAGGGGGGACGAAACCGACGACGACGGACGCGCACGTCCTGCTCGGCCGCCTCGACCCCGGGCGCTTCCTGGAGGACGGCGGCGACCCCGACGCCGTGAACGCGGCGTTCTCGGAACTCGCGGACGAACTCGGCATGAGCGCCGAGGAGGCCGCGCAGGGCGTCCTCGACGTCGCCAACGCGAACATGGAGCGCGCGCTCCGCGTCGTCTCCGTCGAACGCGGCTACGACCCGCGTGACTTCGCGCTCGTCGCGTTCGGCGGCGCGGGCCCGCTCCACGCCTGCAAACTCGCCGCCGACCTCGACATCCCCGAGGTCGTCGTCCCCGGCGCGGCGGGCGTGCTGTCCGCGCTCGGATTGCTCGTGAGCGACGTGCTCTACGACGACAGCCGGTCGATGGTGCGCCGCTGGGACGACGTCTCACCCCGGACGCTCCGCGACGCCTTCGACGGCATGCGCGACGAGGGCGACGAACGACTCGCGGCGGAGGGTATCGCCGAGGAGAATCGCGTGTTCGAGCGCACCGCCGACCTCCGGTACGTCGGCCAGTCCTTCGAGGTGTCCGTCCCGATGCCCGAAGGCGACGTGGACGCCGAGGCGCTCGAAACCGTCGTCGAGCGGTTCCACGACCGCCACGAGCGCCGGTACGGCCACGCGGACCCCGGGGAACCCGTGGAACTCGTGACGCTCCGGATGCGGGCGCGCGGCGTCGTGGAGACGCCCGACCTCTCCGCACCCACCACCGAGGGAACGGTCGCCGACGCGGTGCGCGAAGTGCGCGAGGTCGCGTACGACGACGGCGTCCACGACACCGAAATCTATGACCGAACGCTCCTCCCGACCGGGAGTTCGTTCGAGGGTCCCGCGGTCGTCGAAGGCCCGGAGAGCACCGTCGTCGTTCATCCGGGGCAATCGGTGATAGTCGACCCCGACGGGAATCTCGTCGTGGAAACGGGGGGTGATCGGTGATGGTGGACTCCGTCACGCTCGAAGTCGTCCGCAACGGCTGTATCGCCGTCGCGGAGGAGATGAACGCCAACCTCGTGCGCACGGGGTATTCGCCGAACATCAAGGAGCGCCGCGACTGTTCGTGTGCGCTGTTCGACGCGGGCGGCGAGATGGTGAGTCAGGCCGAGAACATGCCCGTCCACCTCGGCGCGATGCCGTTCTCGGTCGCGGCGGCGGTCGAGCGCTTCGAGGGCGACCTCGAACCCGGGGACGCCGTCCTCCTGAACGACCCGTTCATGGGCGGCGCGCACCTCCCCGACCTCACGCTCGTCTCACCGATATTCGCCGACCCCGAGTCGGACGACCCGACGCTCGTGGCGTACGCGGCGAACCGCGCGCACCACGCGGACATCGGCGGCAGCACCGCGGGCAGCGTGGCCGCCGACTCCACCGAAATCTACCAGGAGGGCCTGCGGATTCCGCCGGTCAAACTGTTCGACGGCGGCGACCTCGTGACCGACGTGATGGAGATGATCCTCACGAACGTCCGGACGCCGGACGAGCGCCGGGGCGACATCCGCGCACAGGAAGCCGCGAACGAAACTGCCAGAGAACGCGTCCACGAACTCGTCGACCGGTACGGCGTCGAGGAACTCGAAGAAGCGTTCGGCGAGGTGCAGGACTACTCGGAGCGCCGGATGCGCTCGGAGATCGAGGAGTTCCCGGACGGCGTCTACGAGTTCTCTGATGTGTTGGACGACGACGGATTGGGGAACGAGAACCTCCCCGTGGAGGCGACCGTGACCGTCGACGGCGACCACGTGACCGTCGACTTCGAGGGCACCGCGCCGCAGACCGACGGTCCGGTGAACGCCGTGCTCGCCGTTACGTCCTCCGCGACCTACTACGCCGTGCGCTGCGTCACGGACCCCGACATCCCGCCGAACCACGGCTGCTATCGCCCGATCACCATCGAGGCTCCCGAGGGAACCATCGTGAACCCGAACCCGCCCGCGGCGGTCGTCGGCGGCAATTTGGAGACCAGTCAGCGCGTCACCGACGTGGTGTTGGGCGCGCTCGGAACCGAACTCCCGGACCGCGTGACTGCGGCGGGCCAGGGGACGATGAACAACATCACGTTCGGCGGCACCGACCCGCGCGATGACGAACCGTACGCGTTCTACGAGACGCAGGGCGGCGGGTTCGGCGGCCGGAAGGGCAAGGACGGCATGGACGGCGTGCACGTCCACATGTCGAACACGATGAACACGCCCGCCGAGGTCTTGGAGACCGCCTACCCGCTCCGGATTCGGCGCTACGAGTTCCGGCCGAACTCGGGCGGCGCGGGCGAGTTCCGTGGCGGCCTCGGATTGCGCCGGGACATCGAGATCCGCGACCACACCTCGCGGTTCAGCCTGCTCGCGGACCGCCACCAGCACTCTCCATATGGGTTGCTCGGCGGCGAACCCGGCGAGCGCGGCGCGGCGTTCCGGTTCGACGCGGACGCGGACGACACCGACGACGACGAGGGAGAACGCATCCCGCAGAAGTCCGTCCACGACCTCCCCGCGGGCACGCTCGTGAGCGTTCGGACGCCGGGCGCGGGCGGGTACGGCGACCCCGACGATAGGGAAGAGGACGCGATCGAACGCGACCTCCGCCTCGGGAAAATTACGCTCGAACACGCGCGCGAGCACTACGGGTTCGACGGGGAGTGATTCGCCGGTGAGCGACCGAGCGCCGCGGGCACTCCGGTACGCGCCGCACGTCGCCGTGTTCGCGGTGGGGTACGTGGTGTTCACGTACGCCGCCGTCCCGGACTACGTCGCCGCGCGCTACCACACCGGCCTCACGGGAGTGGGGTTCCTGATGAGCGCCGCGCTCGTCTCGTTCGTGCTCACGCAGGCCGTCGCGGACCGCGTGGGATCGCGGTGGACGACGACGCAGGCGTTGCTCGGGCTGCTCGTCGTGCACGCGGCGTTCGCCGTCGTCCTCGACCTCGTGTCGTCGCTCGCGTCCGTCCTGGTCCTCCGGTTCCTCTGGGGGCTCGCGGGCGGTCTGGTGCTCAGTCTCGGCGCGACGCACGTCGCCCGCATCAACGCCAGTGAATCCGGGACTCGCCAGCAAGGAATCTACGGCGGGATGCTCACGCTCGGCGGCGCGTTCGGCTTCCTCGTCGCGAAACCGCTCGTGGACGCGACCGGCGGGTTCGGCGTGCACGCGCTCGGCGCAGCCATCGCGGTCCCCGCGTTCCTGATGCTCCTCCCGTACCGCCACGGCACGCGAACCGCCGCCCAGAGCACGACCGACCTCGCCGTCCGCCGCGTCTTCCGGAACCGAACTGTCCTCGTGGCCGCGTTCGGGTACGCCGCGACGCTCGGCGCGTACATCACGCTCTCGACGTTCATCACCTCGTACTTCACCGACCTCGGCGTCACCGGCCCCTTGAACGCCGCCGTCCTCACGATGGCCACCCTCGGCCGACTGTTCGGCGGCGGCCTCGGCGTCCGGTTCGGCCTCTCGGACGACACCGTCGTCACGCTCACCACGGCCGTCGGCGCGGCCGCGTTCCTCGGCCTGCTCGTCGACGCCCGCCTCGTCGCGCTGACGCTCCCGCTCGTCGCGATGGTCGCCATCTGTCTGCCGTTCGGCGCGGTGTTCAACCTCGGTGCGACCGCCACCCCCCACCAGTCCGCCGCGCTCGGCGTCGTCGTCGGCCTCGGGAACGTCGCCGCCGTCGTCCTCCCCACCGTCACCGGCGTCCTCCGCACCGAGACGGGCGGCTACGGCGCTGTCTTCGTCCTGCTCGCCGCGATTCTCGCGCTCGCCGGCCTCTCCGCCCACCTCGTCACGCCCGAAGTCGGCCTCGGCGACTGACCCGCCGTCTCTGCCGAGACCGACAGTTCTTCACCTCGTACGCGTGTCGCGTGGAGCATGGAAGACGACCGGTGGCTGTACGCGCTCGCCGTCTCCGCGGTGGCGTCGAGCGTCGCGGGTCTCCTCGTCCCGCTCTACCTCGTTCGCATCGGCGGCGGCGCGGCCCAGTTGGGGGTGAACGCCGCGCTCTCCTCGCTCGTCGGCGCGCCCGCGGCCGTCATCGCCGGCCGGTACGCCGACCGCACCGGGAACCGTCGCGGCGTCGTCATCGCCGCGCTCACCGTCGCCGCGTTCGCGCTCGTCGCCCTCCCCCTCATCCACACCATCGCCGCCGTCATCGTCGTGAACGCGGTGCTCGCGTTCTCGCTCGCCGCGGTCGGCCCGGTCGTCACGATGCTCGTCGTCGGCGACACCCCAGAGTCCCAGTGGAGTACGCGCATCGCCCGCCTGAACACCCTCCAGGGGTACGGGAGCACGGGCGGATTGGTCCTCGGCACGGTCTGGACCGTCGGCGTCGGCGCGGTGCTCGTCGTCGGCGTCACCCAACTCACGCTGTTCGTACTAGCCGCCGTGTTCGGCGTCGCCGCGGCCGTGCTCGCCTATCAGTCGCTCCCCCGTCACGCGGACCTCGCGCTCGGCCCGCGGCGTTCCGACCGCGTCGCCACCCTGCTCGCGCGCACCAGTCGGAACACCCGGGACAACCTCTTCAGTTTCGGCACCACCCGCGTGTTCTGGGCGCTCCGCTCACTCTCGCCGCGCCGCCTCCTCCGCCTCCCCCGACGCATCTCCCCCGCGCTCTTCGTCTACTTCGTCGCCGCCGCGCTCTTCTTCACCGGCTTCTCCGTCTTCTGGGCGCCACTCCCCGTCTACCTCACCGAGAAAGCCTCGTTCGGGTCGGGCGCGGTGTTCGCGCTCTACCTCGTGAACAACGTCGCGTCCACCGTGCTCTTCGAAGACGCGGGCGTCCTCGCCAGCACCCACGACGTCCGCCTCCTGCAGGGCGGCGCGCTCAGCGTTCGCGCCGGCGCGTTCACCGGAATCGGCGTCCTCGGCGCGTTCGGCCTCGACTTCCTCGCCACCGGCGGCCTCGGGCCGCTCGCCGTCGTCGCCGCCCTGCTCTCCGTCGTCGGCGTCACGTGGGCCGTCATCGCGGTCACCGGAACCGCAATCGTCTCCAAAGCCGCACCCGCCCACACCCGCGGCGGCGTCCTCGGCGTCTACGCCGCGCTCTCCGCGCTCGCCGGCGCGCTCGGCGGCCTCCTCGGCGGCTGGCTCGCCAGCTACGCCTTCGACCTCGCGTTCGCCGTCGCCGCCGTCCTCGTCCTCGCCGGCGGCGTCACCGTCGTCCTCGCGCGCCGATTGCCCGAGACGGCTACGGCGACGAGCGGACTGCCAGCAGAGTAACCACCGCTGACCCGAACGCCCGTCGGTGGTCGGGACTCCCCTGACCCGTCCCGTGACGGAGCGCGTGGCCGCCCCCTCGGGTAGCGCCGGGTTACTCGCGGCCGCGAGCGATCGTTCTCTCCGAGCGCGCGGTTGTTCCGGCCTACGTTCCGGTATGGAGCGCATGCTAATGCGGTCTTGCGCCGTCACGATTTCCGATGGCCGACCCAACGCACACCCGTCGGCGCGTGCTCCGCGCGGTCGGGAGTGGACTGGCAGTCGGTTCGCTCGCGACGTTCGGAACCGGCCTGGGCGCGGCGGCGCGCCCGGGCGACGAAACCGTGACCGTCACCGTCGGATACGCGTCGGCGGGCGGTCGGAACGCCGCACTCGCTCGCGCGTTGACGGTGCACTACGAGTTCGGATTCGACGCGCTCACCCTCCAAGTGCCCGAGTCAGCTATCGACGTGCTGGCGGCCCGACGCGACGTCCGCTACGTCGAGAAAGACCGCCCGCTCGGCGGAATCGTCACGCCGCGACTCCAGCCGCGTCGACGGGTCGACGGACAGCGAACCCCGTACGGCATCACCGTGACGGGGGCCGACGTGGCCGCGGAAAATGGTTTCACCGGCAGCGGTGCGAACGTCGCGGTGCTCGACACCGGCATCGACAGCACCCACCCGGACCTCGCGGCGAACCTCGGCAGCGGGGCCGCGTTCGTTCCGGGTGTCGGCGACCTCGAGGGACTCGACTTCCCGCCCGGACAGGACGACGACGTTCTCGTCTCGCACGGCACGCACGTCGCCGGCGTGGTCGGCGCGACCGACAACGACCTCGGCGTCGTCGGCGTCAGTCCCGCGGCGACGCTGCACCCCATAAAAGTCCTCGTCGGCGTGCTCGGCGGCGGTTCAGCGGCCGGCATCGCGGCCGGCGTGGAGTTCGTCGCCGACCGGGGATGGGACGTCGTGAACCTCAGCCTCGGGGAAGCGGGACGGTCCGACGTCCTCGCGGACGCGGTGGCTGACGCCTACGCACGCGGCGTCTTCGTCGTGGCGGCGGCCGGGAACGCGGGAGCCGTCGAGAGCGACCCGACCGCGAGCGACGGAACATCCACCGTCTCCTATCCGGCGGCGTTCGAGGACGTCGTCGCCGTAGGCGCGACCGACCGGAACGACGACCTCGCCGGTTTCTCCTCGGTCGGCCCCGAAGTCGAACTCGTCGCCCCCGGCGCGAACGTGCTGTCGACGGCGCTCCCGGTCAACATCTACTCGAACCTCGAAGAACCGTTCCACCGCTACATCGAACTCTCGGGAACGTCGTTCGCAGCCCCGCACGTCGCCGGCGCGGCCGCGCTCCTGATGAGCGACGCCGGGCTCTCGAACGTAGAAGCCCGCGAACGCCTCCGAGAGACCGCGACGGACGTGGGCCTCCGCGACGTCGAACAGGGCCACGGCCGCCTCGACATCCCGGCCGCACTCGACATCGACTGACCCGCTCTCGTTCACTCCCTACTAGACGCTCGCCTGACCGGTAACCGCGACGAGACGGCTACAGCAACGACTCGAAGAGAAGCGCTCGGGAAAAGCATAGACCGGAAGCGTGAACCACGTCAGACGGTCGCCACCGGTCGCGCTGCGACTGACTGGCTCACATCCCGGCTACGGCTGCCGCTCGTCACGTCGTTCCTCGAAAGAAGCCTAGGCCGGGATTTGAACCCGGGCTCTCGTCCTTACCAAGGACGCGCTTTACCGCTAAGCTACCCAGGCAGGCACTCGGTGGTAGTCGGGATTCGTCTTTAAGGGCTTCGATTATGGGTCGGTGGCGGACCGGGGTTTTGCGGCGTCTTCGGTGGTGGGTGTGCTGACGCGTTTGAGGATGTCGTCGATGGTGTCGGGGAGGACGGCGGGGGCGGGGCGGAGTGGCGCGGATTGGGAGCGTGCGAGGCCGGCGGCGTACTGGCGGAGGCCGAGCGGGGTGTCGGTGGCGGCGGCGGTTGCGCCGGCGACGGCGGCGAGTTCGAACACGGCGGTTTCGAGGGTGCGGGCGTCGCTCGGGCGGCCGGTGCGTTCGTCGGTCTGTCGGCGGCCGAATTCGCGGACGGTGGCGACGGCGTCGGCGGCGGCTTCGGTGTGTGCGAGGAGGCGGAACCCGCGCGCGACGAGCGCGTCCGCGGCGAGGACGTCGAGGTCGGCGTCGAGGTCCGCATCGAGGTCGGCGTCCTCCCACGGTTCGTCCGCGACGAGTTCGCGGGTGAGGCGGAGGCCTTCGTAGATGAGTTGGACGCCGGCGGCGCGGGTCGCGACGGCGTCGTCGTCGGTCGGGCCGGTGACCGCGTTGGCACACAGCACGGTGAGTGCGCCCGGCACCATCGAGGCGTCGCGCAGGGTGTCGGCGAGGACGTCGTGGAGGCGCGGGGGGGAGATGTCGTCGACGGCGTTGTGCGCTGCTGTGCGCGCAACTTCGGCCTCGTCCATTACGCGAAGGTAGCGGCGGGAACGGCAAAGACCTTTGGAAATGGGGTTTCACGGTCGCTGGCGAGCGCTCGCCGGGAAGGTTTTTGCGACCGCATCGCCCACTCGGGGTATGCTCTCTGTGACGGACGAGGCTGGTGTGCGCGTGGTGACGCTCGACCGGCCGGACCGCCGGAACGCGCTGACGCTCGACTCGCTCGACGCCATCGAGGACGCCGTCTGCGGCGCGGACCAGTCGGTCGTCTACCTGCACGGCGCGGGTTCCGCGTTCTGCGCGGGCGCGGACCTCGACTCGGTTCGCGAACTCGACGGCGACACCGCCCCCGCTTTCTCGGGTCGCGGGCAGGACGTGATGAACGCCATCGAAGACGCCGACACGGTGGTCGTCGCGGGCGTCGACGGCGCGGCCCGAGGCGGTGGCGTGGAACTCGCGCTCGCCTGCGACGTCCGGGTGGCGACTCCCGATGCGACGTTCGCAGAACCCGGCGTCTCCCTGGGCATCTTCGGGTCGTGGGGCGGCACCCGCCGCCTCGGTCGCGCGGTCGGTGAGACGCACGCGCTCGACCTCTCGCTCTCCGGGCGCACCATCGACGCCGAGACGGCGCTCGACATCGGCCTCGTCTCCCGCGTCGTCGACGACCCCCGTCGAGTCGCGGACGAAATCGCGCGCAACGACCCCGACGCCCTCCGACACCTCAAACACCTCCTCAGAACAGACTACGACCGAGACGACGGCGACGCCCGCGAGCGCGAGGTCTTCGGCGAACTCCTCGAAGACGGACTATAGGGGGCTGGGTGCGGGCGGCATCGCGCGTTTGTGCGCGCTCGATTCGTACATCCCCCGCACCTTCCGCACGACGTCCTCCGAGAGGTCGAGTTCGCGCGCAGTCGCCGCCGTCGAGAGGTCGCCGTCGACGTGCAGCGCGAGCACCGCGTCGAGCGTGTCGTAGCCGACGCCCATCTCGGACTCGTCGGTCTGGTCCGCCCACAACTCGGCCGTCGGCGTCTTCTCCACGAGGTCGTCGGGCACGCCGAGCGCCGCCGCGAGCTGGCGGACCTGTTGTTTGTAGAGGTTCCCGATGGGGTTGCAGTCGACTGCCTGGTCGCCGTACTTCGTGAAGTAGCCCACGAGCGCCTCCGCGCGATTCCCGGTCCCGAGCACCACCCGCGACTCGTGGTTCGCGACCATGTAGTTCAGCACGCCGCGCACTCGAGCGCGGGCGTTCCCGACCGCGAGGTCGTCGTCTTCCGCTTCTGGGTACGCTGCCGTCAGCACCTCGACGATGGGGTCGATTTCGATGACGTCGTACTCGATTTCGAGCATCTGCGCCACCCGCTCGGCGTCGCCCATGTTCTCCGCGCTCGACACGGACGCCGGGAGCACGAGTCCGTGCACCGATTCCTTCCCGAGAGCCTCCACCGCGAGGTGTGCGACCGTCGTGCTGTCGATACCCCCGGAGAGCCCGAGAACCGCCCCTTCAGCACCAGCGGCGTCCACGGTCTCCCGGACGAACGACTCGATGTGCTCCCGACGCTCCGCCAACTCCTCGTCCGAGAACCGCAGGTCCATCGGCTCGATGACGTCTTCCATACCAGTCGTTGGATTCGTCCGGACAAAAAGCCCCTCGGCGTCCCCGAAACCGTGGACGCCCGTCCAGTTCAGGTGGTAAAACGCTACGTTGAAGTGTCGCTATCGGTAATCGACAGCTAGGGCGCCGATGGTCCAGTGGTAGGACTCGAGCTTCCCAAGCTCGCGGCCCGGGTTCAATTCCCGGTCGGCGCATACTTGTCTCGAACTTAGTGAGAGACATTTTCGGCACCGGGCAGTGAGCCAGTCAGGCGACCGGAGGGAGTCTGACGTTGTTCAATTCCCGGTCGGCGCGCTTTCTGTCGAGCTACAATTGTGAGTTGCGGCTCTCACGCGCCGTGTTTTCGCCGGTAGGCGAGGTAGGAGTAGGCGATGGGGTAGGCGGCGGCGAGGAGGACGGGTGCGAGGACGAAGACGAGGTAGTAGTCGGGGAGGACGAGGCCGCCGAGGGCGAGGACGCCGGCGAGTTTGAAGGCGGTGCTGGCGCGGTCGTGGGTCTCGCGCCAGACGTCTTCGTCGCTGAGCGTCCAGGGGGTGCGGATGCCGACGAACCAGTTCTGTTCTGCGTTTTCGAGGAGGACGCCCATGCCGTAGAAGAGGGCGGCGAGCGCGGGCGCGAGCGCCTGGCCGATGGGGATGGCGTAGCCGAGGTTCCACGCGAGGCTGATACCGTGGATGTAGGCGACGAAGAGCGCGGTGCCGGAGATTATCCACTCGTAGAGGCCGCGGAAGGCGGCGTAGTTCTCACGTCGGGGGTCGATGCGGGGGACGGCGAGCATGAGCGCGGCGACGAGGACGCCGAGGGCGGGGACGCCGAACGCGCCCCAGAGTTTCGGCATCGTGCCGTTGACGTCGCCGCTCGCGTTCCAGTGGGTCGCCATGCGAGCGGGGAGGTCGGGGTAGACGAGCGCGCTCGCGACGAACGCCGCGAGGAGGGCGAGCGCGGTGACTGCTCGCTGGACGCGGTACTGCATGCGAGATGATAGGACGCGTCTCCGTATAAAAAGAGCGACCGGATTCAGCTACCCGAGGAATACCCGGATGTCGCTGACGGCGTCCTCGTGGTCGTGGTACGCGTCCTCGGGGACCCGGTCGAACCAGTCGACAGTGAGGTCGTCCCACGGCCCGAACGACGGGTCGGCCGCGGTCGATCTCTCGGGGATGGCGTCGGCGCGCAACACGAGGTCGTGCGTCGTCGCGTCCCGTCCGTCGAATCGGTGCGTGATGCGGTTCGCGCGTTCGACACCCGCTATCGTCGCGTCACGACCCGTGAGCGCGCTCGCGATGCGCTCGCCGACCGCGAACCAGTCCTCGTCAGGCTGAACTGGCCCGTACGGGAGTCGCCAGCCGTGCGGGCTCTCCATCAACAGTACGCCGTCCTCGCTCGTCACGCCGACCGCGGCCATCCCCGCGATCGCCGCGAAGTAGTCGCACTCGTCCCCGGTCGCGTCCACCGTTTCCGTCCGGTACTCGACGTCCTCCCGGTCGCGGAGCGCGGCGGGGTCGCGCAGGTCTGTCATCCCGGCATGGTCTCGGCTGTGGTCACTTAGGTCATCGCCACGTTTTCGATGGTCCGCCGCGGAGTCGGTGGCGTGCCGCTCGACACCGACGCCGCTCGTGAGTCGGTCCGCGAACGCCGCGACCTCCTCGACACAGTCTCCGCCTGCGCCGACGCCGTGACCGCCGACTGGGACTCAGACGCCATCTCGGACAGCGAGCGAATCACCGGCCCGCTCCGCGCGCTCCTCTCCGAGGCAGGCGTCCTCGACACCCTGCCCGTCGTCCTCGCGGACGCCGTGGACGCCGCTGGCGGTAGTCTCGAAGCCCAACCTGTCGCCGCGCCGCCGTACGTCGTCGTCACCAGTCGCGGCCCTCTCCTCCGCGCGACACTCGGCGACGACCGACTGCTCGTCCGAGTCGACTGCTTTCGCGTGACCGACGACGGCTACGAACGCCGCGACGGCGTGGACGTGACGGTTTCGCTCGCCTGACCGGTATCCCCTCGACGCGGTCCGGTGGGGCGTCATTGTAGCTATTCGATAGGTATCGCGGGATGAACCCGAAACCGCCCATGCAAAATCATTATAGATACTGTCGTCGTAGCGTAACGAGCTATGGCGCGCTCACGAGTATCCCGGCGTCGCGTCCTGCACGGCCTCGGCGCGGGTACGGCGGCGCTCGCGTTCACCGTCCCGACGGCGGCGGCGAAATCGAAGTCGGACTGTCGGCTCGACTGGCGCAAGCACCTGTCCGCGTACTCGCTCCACGGGCGACCCGATGTGCAAGCCACCGTCGAGGTCGTGAACAGCAAGGACTCCGGCCACCAGGGGTACTGGGCGTACATCGACCACACGCGGACGCTCCGAGCCTGGGAGCTCGACGACGACCGCTACCGACTCGTCGCCCAGTACACCGGGTCGTTCGACGCCGTCGAGGGCCGACAGACGCCCGGCGAGTCGAGCGGTCCGACGCTCTCCGGCGACGAATCGGGGTCGTTCCAGGGCGGCTACGCGGCCACCATCGAGGGGACGATGCGCGACGACCCCGAGTGGGACACCCGGGGCCACGTCGGAACGGTCGACTACGAGGCGGAGATTCCCGGCCCGAGTCCACCCTCGGGCTACGTCGACTGGGTGGGCCAGTACTTCGACTACGATTCCTTCGAGTACGAGTGGTGGGGCTGGATATACCGCGGCGGCCGCTACGGCACCTGGGTGAGCGCCAGCACGAAGGAGTGCGGCGACATCCGCCCACCGGACCAGTAATCGTGGGGTGACCTACGTGTACTCGCCGACGCTCTCGACGATGGCGTCCTCGTCGTAGGCGTCTTCGTCCACGTCGAACACGAGGTCGCCGTCGACGGTGACCGTGAACACGCCGCCGTCGCCCGTGACGAGGCGGACGCTGTTCACCTGCTGGCCGTACTCGGAGAGAATCGACTCCTGCAGTTGCTGTGCTCTGTCGAGGTGGCCGCACGGCACGCAGTATTCGATTTCGACGTCTACCATACCCGATTGTTCTGTCGCCTGCGTGTTAAGCGTCAGCGAACCGGTGGATACCGCTCACGTTCTATCCACTCGCGGAGGCTGCCCGCGCCGTCTGCGTCGAACCGGAGCGGCCGCCGCCACCACGGCCCCTTCCCCGAGTCCGCGGAGTAGTCGGTGACGACGCGGTTCGCGTCGACCCCTCGGCTCTCGCTCAGCGGGACGGCGCGGTCGTAGAGCCGGCTTTCACTACTTCCTTCGACGAGGACGGCGGCGTCGTACTCCTCGCGCGCGAGGTGGGCGTTCCACGGGACCGACCCGCGTTCGGGTTCTTCCGTCAGGGGGTCGCGCGCGAGCGTGAACTCCCCGACGAGGTACGCGCCCCACTCCGCTGCCTGCCAGTCCGCGGGGTCGCCGTGCTGGGTGAGCGTCGCGTAGAAGTAGAGCCGGTCGTCCTCTCGGAGTTCGCTGATTGGTCGGGCTTTCACGCCGTGCGGGTCGCCGTACGTGTACGCGTCACAGCAGGGGTACTCCGCGAACGACGGGTCGAGGTGGGCCGGGGTATCGGAGGGGAGGTCGGTTTCGAGGGCGAGGTCGCCGTACGTCGGCACCCGTTCACGAGTGGGTTCGGTCTCCGGAATCGGGACGTACTCGAACGAGCCGTCGGGGTGAACGGGGCCGCGGACGCCCGGTTGGTTCGTGTTCGCGGCGACGTTGATGGCGACCGCGCGCATCTAGAAGTCGCGTTCGAACTCGTCGAACCCCTCGAAGTCGTCGGGGAGCGTGTAGGGGATGCGGCGGTCCTCGCGGTCGCCCGCGACGTCGCCCGCGTCCTCGACGGGCACGGCTTCGTCCTCGAATCCGGGTTTGACGCGGACGCTCTTCGCGGGCATTCCGACTGCGACATGGTGGGCGGGAACGTCGTTCTGGACGACGGAGCGCGCGCCGACGAGACTGTTCTTGCCGACGCGGACACCCGCGCGAACGAGCACGCCTTGCGTGACCCGGGCGTCGTCCTCCACGACGGTGTGGAAGTTCTCGACTTCGGTCTGGTCCACGACGTCGTGGTCGTGCGTGTAGAGGTGGGCGTCGTCGCTGATGCTCACGCGGTCGCCGATGGTGAGTTCCCCGCGGTCGTCGAGGTGGACGCCGTCGTGGATGACGACGTTGTCCCCGACTTCGATGTTGTACCCGTACGTCATCGAGACGCCGCGGAAGATGCGGAGGTTCTCCCCGGCGTCCGCGAACAGGTGGCCGGCGAGCATCTCGCGGAACCGATGCGCGAAGTCGACGTTGTCCGCGAGCGGCGTGTTATCGAACTGCCGCCACAGCCACTGCAGGGGCTTTGCCTCCGCGAACTTCTCCTCGTCCTTCTCCGCGTAATACTCCGATTCGAGGGTGGCGTTGTGCGGGTCGTAGTTCTTGAACCGTGCTTCCTCGACGCTGGAGACGGTGTTCCCGTTCTTCCACGACTCGTAGGCGTCCCGGTCGCCGTTGAGGTCCACCAGCACGTCCTCGACGACCTCGTAGGGGTCCTCCGTCGAGAGTCGGTCGTCCACCTCTCCCACGAACCCACGGAGCGTCGCCTCCGCGTCGTCGGGCAGAGAGACGTGGCGTTTCGTCATAGTCTCGCTGTTGGCCGCCTGCACTCATAGGGGTTTCCGTACCGACGCCACGCGCCGCTACTCTAGCTCGTTCGCCGTCTCTTCCACCAGTCGCTCGACGAACGGGCTCGTCCGGACGTCGATCGACGCGACGAACCCTCCGGACCGCGGGTTCCGCCCGAAGTGAAGGACGATGCGGTCCTCGAACACTCGTATCGAGTAGTGGAGCGGACCGGTGTCGTGGAGGCGTTCGTACCAATCGGTCTCCAGCTGCTGGAACACCGCTTCCTCCACGACATTCTCGATGATGCGGTCGCGCTCGTCAGCGTCGTACTCGGCCGCCACGTCGTCGCGCAACCGGAGCGTCTCGTACGACACGTCGCCGTCCGTCACGTCGTAGTAGACGACCGTCCTGAACGCGTCGGGATAGGTGTCTTCGACCGCGGTCACGACGTCCTCGGCGGTCGAACGGTCCATCGTCGGACGTTTCGACGCGACTGGCAAAGTGCTGGTGGCCGGGGCGGCCAACCGCACCCGCTAAGTGGACGTGCGCGAAAGGGTCAGGTATGCAGCACCGCGAACTCGGAGACTCCGGCGTCGAGGTGAGCGAAGTCGGGTTCGGCGCGTGGGTCGTCGGCACCGACTGGTGGGGCGACCGGGACGAGGACGACCAGCGCGAGATGGTCGAGTACGCCATCGAACAGGGAATCACGTACATCGACACGGGCGACGTCTACGGTCACGGCCGCAGCGAAGAACTCCTCGGCGAGTTCGTCGCGCCCTACCGGGACGAGGTGACGCTCGCGACCAAGGTGGGTTACGACTTCTACAACAACCCGCAGGCGGGCCACGGTGAACTCCCGAAGGAGATGACTCCCGACTATCTCCGGGACGCCGTGGAGAAGAGCCTCGACCGACTGGATACGGACCACGTGGAGTACCTCCAGCTCCACAATCCGAACGTCGAGGAACTCACGCCCGACGTGCTCGAACTCCTCGACGAACTCCGCGAGGACGGCACGGTGGACGCCGTCGGCCTCGCGCTCGGCCCCTCGATCGGCTGGCTCGCGGAGGGCGACTTCGGCATCGAACACGAGTTCGACGGCGTCCAATACGTCGGAAACCTCCTCGAACAGGACGTCCACCGGCACTTCGTGGACACCGTCCGGGAGACGGGCGCGTCCACGTCACTCATCCCGCGCGTCCCGCACTCTTCGGGCCTCCTGAACGAACAGGTCACGCCCGACACGGAACTCGACGCGGGCGACCACCGCGGTTTCCGCCCCGACGAGTGGTACGAGACTGGTTGGGAGAAAATCGAGGAACTCCGTTTCTTGGAGCGCGACGGCGCACGCACGATGGGGCAGGCCGCGATTCAGTGGCTGCTCTCCTTCGACGAGGTGGCGTCCGTCACGCCGACGTTCCGCTCGAAGGACGATATCGAGGAGTGGGCTGCCGCACCCGAAACCCCTCGCCTCAGCGAGGACGAACAGGAACGCGTCGCCGACCTCTACGAGACCAATTTCGGCATCGACCGCTTCGACGGCATGGCCCACGAGGACTACCGCACGAGCGTCGACGGCGACGACTTGCGGGAAGCGGGCCTGCTCGCGGACTAACCCCACGCAGCCGGCGTTTTTACGGTACTTTTGCGCGGAGCGGTGTGCGACGCACACCCGACGCGGAAAATTTCCGCGCACGACTTGCGGGAAGCGGGCCTGCTCGCGGACTAACCCCACGCAGCCGGCGTTTTTACGGTACTTTTGTACGCTTCTCGTCCGGCGAAACGGCAGTTAATAGGTTCCTAACGGCCTGAAAACGGCATTCCCGGCCGAACCCCTTCGTTTCAATTCGAGACCCGGGGACGGGGTGGGGTTAGGCACCCCGTATCATCACTTTCACCGCGCTCCCGTATCGGGGTTGTGGGTCGAGACGGGTTCGGGCGGCGTCCGGTCGTCCGCGGGCGCGCGCTCGGACGTGCCGACCGCGCAGGCGTCGACCTCGTCGACGAACGCTCGCATGAACGGGTGGACGGTGTTCGCCATCGCCATCACCGGCTGGTCTTCGGCTAGCAGGGCGTCGAGCACCTCGCTCGGCGACTCCTCGTCCGTGTCGTGTCTGGTCGCGGGAACGGAGACGTTCCGCGCGAACACGCTCGTGTACGCGCCGCCGACGTGTACGCGGTCGATGAGCCCGCGGTCCGCGAGGATGTTCACGTACTCCACGAACGACGCCGTGCGGCCGCGGCGGTCCCGCCGCAGGAAGACGAACGGACAGACGAGTTCCGCGTCCGCGCCCGTTCCGGCGAGCTGCCGGCGGAACAGTTCGGTGCTCTCTATCTCGTTCACCTTCGCGGCGTTGAACAGCCGGCGGTCGTCCGGGAGGAGCGTCCACCGCGGCTGCATCTCCCACAGCATCCGCGACATCTCCGCGTCGGGAAGCGGGTCCTCGTCGAAGTACGCGAGCACGTGATCGAGCGCGTGCACCGTCTCCGCACCCGTTAGCCCCGCGTGTTCGTCGGGGACGTCCACCTGCTCTATCGTCCCGCCGCGCGACTCTATCTCCTCGCGCATGTACTCGTGGATGGCTGGGTGCTGTTCGCCGCTCACCACGTGCGTGCCCTCCGGAATCGACCGTGCGAACGACCGCGCGATGTCTTGGCGGGTCGTCCCGAGCGTGTCGTTGTGGTCCTGACGGACGTTACAGAACAACACCACCTCTGGCCGGAGGAACGTCTCGTTGACCATCCGCATCGTGTACTCGGTTATCGCCTGATTCTCCATCACCACGGCGTCGTCCGGGCTGGTCTGTCTGAGTTGCGGGAGGAACTCGGCGACCAGATTGACGTTCTCGTACAGGGTGACGCGCGGTCCGCGGCGCTCTATCGGGATGACGAGGCCGTTGTGGATGGACTGTGGGTGGTCGCCGGTCACCTTCACGTACGTGTCGTAGCCGCGGTCGGTGAGGATTTCGCCGAGGCGTTTCGACGTCGAGGACTTCCCGCGGATGCCCGACACGGACGCCCGAACCGATACGTCGTCCAGTTCCTCGCGGTGGCGGTGTCCGCGCCCGAGAACGCGTTTTATCCTCGCCAGGAGGCCGGGTTTCTGTTTTCGCGGGTCGTCCCTCATCGGTCTCCTCCCGAGAGGACGGACGCCGAGAACACGGTCTCGTCGCTCGGTTGTTCGATTCCGTAGTGTCTGAGGAGCAGGTAGCACGCGGACATCGCGACGACGGTGAGCGCGAGAAGGGCGGGGACGGTCGGGAGGTCCGCGAGCAATCCCGTCCCGTAGGGTTCTCCGAGGACGCGCGCCGCGAGGAACATGGGCGAGAATACGAGCATCATCAGCGGGATGCGCATCCGGCGTTCTCTGGGCGCAGTGACGTGGTCGTTGTACGCGGTTGTGCCGACGAGCACGGCGATGAACACCGCGGAGAGGCCGCGCACGATGGGGAGCGTCATGGCGAGCGGCACCGACAGCGCGACCGCGGTCGCGGACCCGACGCCGACGAGTACGCGGCCGTACCAGAGCGTCATCCAGTGGACGACGCCGACGACGAAGATGACGGCGACGAGTTCGAGGAGGAACGCGAAGACGAGCCACTTGCTCGCGGTGGCGTAGATGGCGAGCAACCCCATCGAGACGACGCCCGCGCGAACGCCGAACCGACTGCGCCCCCACTCGGACCCGAGGAACGCGACGACGAGCAACGCGACCGCGAGCGTCCGGGACAACAGGACCGGGTAGAGCGTTCCCGACACGACCGCGCCCCGCACCACGGCGACGTCGCTGGTCTTCGCGAACAGGACGAGCGGCGTGTGCGTCGCGAGCGTCGACGCGAGCCGCGGGTCGACGAGCGCCGCCCCGACCGCGAGCAGGCCGACGTAGATACCAGCGGCGTACCCGATGTCCTGTCGCCGATACTCCGGCTTGAGCTGCTGGACGTTGTACGCGGCCAGTCCGGGCAGGACGCTCCCGACGAACAGCGCGGAGTGCAGGTCGAAGACGTCCGCCGCGTCCGTGAACCCGGAGAGGAACAACAGTGCGAGCGGCAGCATCGACCCCGCGACGATGGAGACGACGACCTCCGTCCGCCCGTAGACGAGCGTGTATCGTTTCGCCGCCCAGAGCGCCACGTACGCCAGCCCGAAACTCACGAGGAAGACCGGCAACGCGACGAAGTTCTTCAGCGTGTACAGCGCCAGCACGGGCACGACGATGGTTCCCCCCATCCGAAGTCCCCGGGTCTGGGTGACGTAACTCACCGCGAGGAAGCCCGCCACCAGCACCAGGGCTGCGACAATCATGCTAACACTTCACATCAGAGACGTGATATACGTTTGGGGGCGGGCTTCTGCCGGCATTCGAGAACCCGATCAAGTGCAGGTCGTGCGGAGGCGGTCCGGAACACCGACGACGTACCGCGCGCCCTCGGCGCGCGGCCTTTTTACGTAACTTTTTGTGAGCGGGGTTCGCTACGCGAACCCCCGAAGCAAAAATTTACGCTAAGAATACGTGTCGGGGGCGGTCTGCGAGGACGTCACGACGCACCTTTTTCCGACTCGGGTGCGCTTCGCGCACCACTCGTCGCAAAAATCTGCACCAAAAAGCGCGCCTTCGGCGCGAAATCTACGCGAGGAAGACGTGTCGGGGGCGGTCTGCGAGGACGTCGCGTCCCCATTGGACGGTGTTTCGGAAGGCGTCGCTGCGGAAGAAGCCCATGGCGTCGTCGCGGGATTCCCAGCGGCTGTCGATGAAGAAGGCGTTTTCGTCGTCGGTGCGCTGGAGGAGGCGGGTTTCGCGGTGGCCGTCGACGTCCGCGAGGGCGTCGCCGACGGCGTCGAATTTGTCGACGAAGTCGTCTTTGTAGTCGGGTTTGACGGTGTAGAACATGCCCATGGTTCCCCAGCCGTCGTCGGTTTCGGCGACTTTGCTGGTGACGCCGGGGAGGTCGGCGAGGAAGCCGGCGGCGGTGTCGGCGGCGCTTCCGGTTTCCCAGAGGGAGACGACTGCGGCGGGGCCGTCGCCGTTGACGGGGGCGTAGACGGAGGTTTCGACGTGGGTGTCGTAGTGGTCGAAGCTCTCGGTGAGGCCCTCGACTTCTTCGCGGAGGTCGTCGAGGTTCGCGTCCGAGTAGAGGCCGACGGCGTAGACGTCCTCGCCGTGCGGTTTTCCGGCGTAGACGTCGAGTTCTGCGAGTTCGCGGCGCAAGTCTTCTTCGTCGGTTTCGTCGCCGTCGCCGCCGGCGTCGCCGTGCGGTGATTCGCCGTGTGCGCTGCCGTGGTCGTGTGCGCTCTCGCCGTGTGCGTCACCGTGTGTGCTCTCGCCGTGCGCGTGGCCGTCGTGGTGACTTTCTGCGTCGCCGGTCGGTAGCTGGTCGCCGGCGAGGAAGGCGTCGAAGTCCTCGGGCGGGAAGCGTCGGCCGATGTAGAAGTCGCCGAACTCGCCGTACACGGAGGACGCTTCGTCGAAGCGCATCTCGTAGACGATGTCCTTGATGTCGGTCGGGTCGTCGCCGAACAGGGTCACGCCCCACTCCCAGTCGTCGAGGCCGACCGAGGAGGCGATGACTTGTTTGATTCGCCCGGCGAACTCGCGTCCGACGTCGCCGTGGCCCGCCATGAGGTCGGCGCGTTCCTCGAAGTCGAGCGCGTACCAGTTCTGTTCGGGCTGGCGGCGTTTGCTCATCGGATAGAATGAGACGTAGGTGTCGTCGGGAATCTCCGGGGTGAGTTTCCCCTCGATGTATCGCTTGAGGCCGTCGTCCACGCTCTCGGGGTCGGTGAAGTAGTCGTCCGAGACGTAGCCCGACACTTCGGTGACGGAGACGTAGGAGTACGCGCGTTCGGTGAATCCGGCGAACGCGGTGTCCTCGAACGACCGCTCGATGCGGTCGAGTTCGTCCAGCGTCTCCCGGAAGTGAACGAACAACAGGTCGGCCTTGTCGCCCGTGATGGAGAACACCGCGGACTCGCCCTCGTCGCTTCGCGCGAGCAGTTCGCGGTGTTTCTGGAAGGCTTCGGCGTCCTCGATGGCCGCTTCTCGGTCGCGTTCGGGGGCGTTCCGCCACGCGTCCCAGTCTATCGTCCGGAAGTCGTGCAGCGCGAACCAGCCTTCTTCGGTCTCCGGAGCGTTTACCATACGTGTGGGTTAGAAGACCCGGCACAAGCCGTTTTCGCGTTCGTTGTGACGACCGAAACCCTTTCCCTCGCGGCCGGGGAACCCCGAATCGAATGCGCAAGAGTGGCCCGCCAAAAGGCCTCGTCTCGTACCTCGTTCTCGAACTGTTGGACGAGAAACCGCGATACGGCTACGAGATACTGAAGGAGATAAAGGAATTGAGCGGCGGGCACTGGGAACCGTCGTACGGCTCCGTCTACCCCATCCTCTACAAGTTCGAGGACAACGGCTGGGCCCAACGCATCGAACGCGAAGACGAACCCGACCGCAAGTACTTCGAACTCACCGAGGACGGCCGCGCCGAACTCGAAGAGAAACGCGGCGAAGTCGGTGGCACGGCCCGCGACTTCGTGGACATCATCCTCGGATTCTACCACGTCTACGCCGTACTCTCGAACGACCAGCGGTTCGACGTCACGCACACCGACGAAGGCTGGCGGTTCGACGAGACGTTCTCCTCGTGGATCGTCGAACAACTCATCCGCCACCACGAACACTACTTCGACACGACGTTCGAACGCCTCGACGAGACGCCGGAAGAGTTCTACGACCGCGTCGGCGTCGACGTGGACGAGTAACTCACCCGCCTACCAGTAACTGCGGGCCGAATATCATCACGAGCAGACTTGCGAGCATCGTGACGCCGACGGTGGTCGTCACGGCGCTGACGGCGCGGCGTTTGTTCTCGATGGGGAGCCGTGAGACGACGCTCTCGGCGCTCGTGCGGAGGAGGTGGCCGCCGTCGAGCGGATACCCGGGGATGCAGTTGAAGAACCCGAGGTTGACGTTTATCCAGCCCGTCCAGAAGAGGACGTTCGCGAGCAGGAGGATGCTCCCGCCGAGCGGTTCGAGCGCGCCGGTCGCGGTGTAGAAGCCGGCGTTCTGCGGGACGAATCCGGGGAAGTTATAGGGGATGCCGGGGAGGACGACGCTCGCGAACGGCAGGACGATGAGGAGGAACGCGCCCTGCACGAGTCCGACGCCCGCGTTCCCGCCGAAGATGTCGAGGTAGGAGCTCGCGGGGTAGAGTTCGACGCCGAAGTCGCTGAGGGAGATGCCGGAGTAGCCGGGGTAGCCGCGGACGCCGAGGAATCCGGCGTCGTTGTTCGGGTTGGTGCCGAGCGTCACCGACACCTCGCGGCGGTCGCCGTCGACGTACGCTTCGACCTGCACGGTGTCGCCGGGGTTCGTGTCGTCGAGCGCGTCGCTCACGTCCTCGTAGGTGAGGACGCGGTCGCCGTCGAGGCGCGTGATGACGGCGTGGTCGCCGCCGGGGAGACCGGCGTTCGCGAGCGGGTCGCCGTCGATGACGAGTACGAGCGCGCCCACGGGACCGGTCGAGGTCTTCCCGGAGTCCGTGGCGAGCGTCGCGACCGTTCGGTTCGCCACCGCGTCACGGAACCCGGCTTCCGTGTGGACGTCCGTGCCGTTCACGCTCGCGATGGTGTCGCCCGCGGCGACGTCGAACGGCGCGGCCGTCTCCACCACGCCCGTCGCCAACAGCGACCGTGTGACTGGTACGGTCTCCCCGCTCGCGAGCCGGACGTCGACAGCACGGTCGGTCGTGTTCGAGAGCGTGTCCGTGAGGTCTCCGTTCGAGTGGATGGTCTGGTTGTCGACGGCGACGATGCGGTCTCCTGCTTGAATACCGGCTTGGGCCGCCGGGGAGCCTTCGACCACGCCGCCGACCGCCGCACCGTCCGCGACGGCGATGCTCCCCGTCACCGGGCCGAACAGGAGGCCGAACGCGAGCAGCGTGATGAGGAAGTTGTTCGTGACGCCGCCCGCGAACATCCGTGCGCGACTCCCGCGGTCCGCCTTCCGCTGGCTCTCCTCGTCGGGTTCGACGAACGCGCCGATGGGGAGAATCGCGAGCAGGACGACGCCCATCGACGCGATGTCGATGTCCTCGACGCGACACATGATGCCGTGGCCGCCCTCGTGGACGACCATCCCGATGAAGAGGCCGACGACGATTTCGGGTGCGACGGAGAGCGGGAGGAACGGATTGACGCCCGGGATGACGAGCGTGCTCCGCGGCTGGGTGGCCGCGGTCGGTGCGGGCGGGTTCTGGAGGATGGAGAGCGCGCTCGTCACGAGCAGGAGGAACGACCCGAACAGGACGACCAGCGCGATACCGAGGCCGAAGTTCCCCCACGCGCGCCAGAGTCGCTTCGGCGCGGCGATGCGGTCGATGAGGCGACGCCCCCGCTTCGTGTGCACTTGGAGGATGGGACCGAGCGTCCGCACGTACGACGGGAGACGGCCCTCTCTGCGGAGGACGGAGAGCGCGGACCAGTACGCGAGGAGGCCGACGACGACCCACAGCCACTCGTTCATTGCATCCTACTGTGGGTTCCCCGCAGTAAGCCGTTTCCCTCTGGTTCGCGTCCCTATCGCTCCCGGCGGAGGCGCGCGACGACGAACTCGTCGTCCAGCGCGTCGAGGAACTGCCCGAGTTTCGGCCCCTCGTCCTCGTCGAAGAAGAGCCGATACCCGACGGTGAAGAACTCGCCGATGTCGAGGTCGTGGCGCTTCGCCGTCTCGTAGATTTCGCCCTGGATCTCGTCGCCGTCGTGGCCCGCTTCCACGAAGTCCGCGAGTTCGTCGAGCGCCGTCGCCGTCTCCGTGTCGAGGGCCACGTCCGGCAGTTCGGTGCGCTCGATGCGGTAGTTGTACTCGTTGTCCGTGCGTTCGGCCCACTCGCGCGCGAGTTCGACCCGCGCGAGCGCCTGCTCTATCGCCCACTCGGGCGCGTCGTCGGGGATGTGTCCCTCGCGGCGCGCGATGTCCTCGCGCAGCTGGGGGTCGTCCGTCATCCCGAGCACGGCCGCGAACGTGTACGGAATCCGAATGCGTTCCTCCCGTACCTCGTCGACGACGAGCGGGTAGACGCGCTCCGCGAGTTCCGTCTCGGACTCGGTCGCGTCCTCCTCGCCGAAGTAGATCCGCTCGAACTGGTCGAACTCGTCGACGAGGAGGTCGATGCGTTCGACGCTGAAGTCCCGCGCCTTCTTCGGGTCCTTCGTGAAGAAGTACCGGAGCACGTCGCGCTCGATGAGTTCCAGTACGTCTGAGACGAGGATGACGTTCCCCTGTGAGGAACTGAACGGCTTCCCGTCGAGCGTGAACCACTCGTACGTCATCGGCACCGGCGGTTCGGCCTCGAAGACGCGTTCCATTATTTCGACGCCGGACGGCCACGACCCCTCCGCGTGGTCCTTCCCGAACGGCTCGAAATCCACGCCCAGCACGTCCCACTGGGCCGGCCACTCGAACCGCCACGGGAGTTTGCCGTCGCGGAGGGTCGCCGTCCCGCGATGCCCACAGCCCTCGACGGTGCGGTCGCCCGCGTCCAAGTCCGTGCACTCGTACTCCACGGTGCCCGCGTCGGCGTCGATGCTGACGACGGTCTCCGTAATCTTCCCGCACTCCTCGCAGATGGGGTTGAACGGGACGTAGGACTCGTCCACCTTGTCCTGGTACTTCGCGAGCACCTCGCGCGACAACTCGGCGTTCGCGAGTACGTGCCGGGTTGCGTCCTCGAAGTCGCCGTTCTCGTAGAGGTCCGTGTTCGACACCATCTCCACCGGGATGCCCAGTAACTCGGCGGACCGCTCGATGAGGCCCGAGAAGTGGTCGCCGTAGGAGTCACAGCAGCCGAACGGGTCGGGAATCGACGTGTAGGGGTGGCCGAGGTTTCGGCCGAGCGCGCCCGCGTTCACGTCACCCAAATCGACGATGTTCCCGTCCAAGTCCGCGAGTTTCCGCGGGAGTTTGCGGAGGGGGTCGCGGTCGTCCGCGGTGAATATTTGCTTGACCTCGTAGCCGCGCTCCCGGAGGACGGCGGCGACGAAGTACCCGCGCGCGAGTTCGTTCATGTTCCCGAGGTGGGGCACCCCGGACGGCGAGATGCCGCCCTTGATGACGATGGGTTCCTCGGGGTCGCGTTCGAGGATGCGGTCTGCTATCTCGTCCGCCCAGAACACGTAGTCGGCGTCGCTGAGAACGTGCGGACTCGTCATTCTCCCGCCCAGTACGTCGGTTCGTCGGTCTCGCCCTCCGGCACGATGTCGGTCCCGTCGTGTTCGCCCGTCCGCACGGCGTCCACGATGTTCTCGGGGTCCGTCCCGTCGAGTACGACGGTGCGCACGCGCGACCGCTCGATGAGTTTCGCCGCGAGCAAGTCCACTGGCGCGCTCGACCCCGCAGCCATCTCGATACCAGCGATGACGTCCACGAGTTCGCCCGCCGTCATCGAGTCGAACCGCGTCGCCGAACTGTCCTCGTTCGGGTCCGCGTCGAACACGCCGGGAACGCTCGTCGCGTACACGAGCAAGTCCGCGTCCGTGTACTCCGCGACCGCCGCCGCCACAGCGTCGGTGGTCTGCCCCGCGGTCACGCCCCCCATGACGGCCACGTCCCCGCGACGAATAGCCTCACCCGCCTCCTCGTACGTCTCCGCCGGACTCGGCGCGGCGTCCTCGCCCAGCGCCGCGATGAGCAACCGCGCGTTGAGACGCGTGACGGAGATCCCGATATCGTCCAACTCGATTTCGTTCGCGCCCAGACTCCGGGCGGTGTCGATGTACTCGCGGGCGATACCGCCGCCGCCCACGACCGCGCCGACGCTACAGCCCTCGTCGACGAGTCGTTCGAGAGCGTCGGCGTGCTGGCGAACGCGCTCGTGAGCGAGGTCCGGCGCGAGCACGCTCCCACCGATAGAAACAACAACACGCATGTTGCACCCGAATAGCCCTGTTGCGGCCTTAAGGATTGTCAACTCCCCCGTGCGCAGTATCTCGGTGGTTTCCGTCTGTGTTCGTCGCTTCATCGGGTTTCAGTCCGGCGAACGGAATTGTCGAGTCCAGAAAGCCCTCGCGGCCGAAGGCCGTGTGCGCTCCGTCACCCCTATCGTGAACGGCAGTGAGCGATATGTGGCGGAGCGGACGCGAGACGTCCGAGGGCTTTCTGGTCTCCACGTCGTGTTTTGGGGGGCAGTTCCTCGTAGATGCCTCACAGGGTACTATGAATTCGAACATCGGCGATAGGCACAAGCCGATTGCCTCCCACGGTTCGTTCATGTACGTTCTCGGCCTCGCGACCGGTGTGGGTGTTCCGGAGGAGTCGGTTGTAGACGAAGTCGCGGACGCGCTGGCTGGTCGTGTCGCGGTTCTGTCTCGCGATTCGGGGGCGGGTGGTGACCGGACGCGGTACGAACTCGGTTCGAGTGGGGCGACGATTCGGCGGCCCGATGCGGATTTGACGCGGGCGCTGGACGACCTCGCGCGCGACCACGACCACGCGATTCTCGTGGGGTATCCCGAGTCGGGGTTCCCGCACGTCGTCGTGGGGGACGCGGATGCGGACGACGTTCTGCTCTCCGCGCCGACGCCCGACACCATCGATTTCGACGCGGTGCGTGAGGGGTTGCGGGAGCGCGACGAGTACGAGTCCTTGGATTCGCTCGTCGCGGACGTGAAGCGGTCGCCGCGCGCGGAGTACGCGGGGGCGATTGCGACGTTCTCGGGTATCGTTCGCGAGAAGGAGGGACAGGGCGACGACCCGACGACGTCGTTGACGTTCGAGAAGTACGAGGGCGTCGCTGAACAGCGACTCGCGGGCATCCGCGAGGAACTCGAAGCCCGGGAGGGCGTCCACGACGTCCGGTTCCACCACCGCACCGGCCGTATCGAGGCGGGCGCGGACATCGTGTTCGTCGTCGTGCTCGCGGGCCACCGCGACGAGGCCTTCCGAACGGTCGAGGACGGCATCAACCGGTTGAAGGACGAGGTGCCGATATTCAAGAAGGAACTCACGGTCGAAGACGAGTTCTGGGTGCACGACCGCGACGAATAGGCTCGGATTTACCCCGCGAAACGGCCACGACGACGCGCAAAACGCAGTTATATAAACGCAATTTCGACTAGTGAAAGAAAGATTTTGAGCTGTTTGTAAAAGGTCTAAACGCCTTTAGAGTGTTTGTAAAACGTCCGTGAAAGGTTCGAGTCGGATGAAACGGGACAAATCTGACCGAACGTTCACCCCTTTATAACACCCTCCGGGCTTTAGGAGTGAGCGAGGAAACCCAAAATGAGCGCTACTGCCGAACCCTCCACGGCTGACAACAAGGAAACGCGCCTCGCGAACTACCTCCGTGAGAAGGCTCGCGACGGCGAGCTCTACTTCAAGAGCAAGTTCATCGCGGACGACGTCGGGCTCTCCCCGAAGGAGATCGGTGCGCTGATGGTGAAACTCAGCGACTCCGTCGGCGACCTCGAAATCGAAAAGTGGTCGTACACGAGCGCGACCACGTGGCGCGTCGCCCCTGCTGACTCCGCGTAACGACGGACCCGTCATCCCCCGGTAACGCCACCAGCGTCCCGACCCCGACTCGGCGCGTTGCCGCGCACCGCCGTTCCCCCACGGCGTCTGCGTGAACCGACGCGCCTTTCGCCGCCCCCCTCCTTGCTCCCCGCGTGTCGTTTACGTCCGCACTGACAGACGCGATTCTCCCCGTACTCGCGGTGGCGGCGGCCGGGTTCGTTTTGGGCCGCTACCGCGAGGTCGAAGTCGACGCCCTCGGCACGATTACGCTCTACGTGCTCACGCCGGCGCTCGTGTTCTCGACGCTCTCCACGACCGCTCTCTCCGGGGGTGCGGTCGTCCGCATCGCCGCGGGCGTGGTCGCGTTCACGGTCGTGATGGTCGCCGCCGCGGCCGCCGTCGTCCGCCTCACGGACACGCCGTACCCGAACGGAACCGTCCTCGCTTCCGCGTTCTCGAACGCCGGGAACTACGGCATCCCTTTCTCCGCGTTCGCGTTCGGCGCAACCGGACGCAGCACCGCGATTCTCTACATCGCCGCGCAGTCCGTGCTGATGTACTCGCTCGGCGTGTACATCGCCACCCGCGGCACCGACGACGGCGTACTCGACTCCCTCGGCACCGTCTTCCGCCTCCCTCTCTTGTACGCCGTGCTCGCCGCTGGACTCGTTCGCTTCTTCGGCGTCGTCCCGCCCACTGACGGCGCGACGATGGAGACGCTGACCCTCGTCGGGAACGCAGCAATCCCCGTGATGCTCCTCATCCTCGGCATCCAACTCGGAACCGCGGGCCGCCGCGTCTCCCCCCGGCGCGTCCTCACGCCCGTCGTCCTCAAACTCGGCGTCGCACCCGCCGTCGCCGCCGCGCTCGTCGCCGTGTTCGCCGTCCTCGGCATCGGATTCGCGGACCCGGTGGTCGCGCGGACGTTCGTGCTGGAGTGCGCGATGCCCGCCGCCGTCACGCCGCTCGTGTTCACGGTCGAGTTCGCGGACGACCCAGACGCTCGCGCCTACGTCTCCACCGCGATCCTCGTCACGACGCTCGCGAGCATCGTCACGCTCGCCGGGATTCTCACGGTTCTCCGCGGCGGCCTCCCACTTCCGGGGCTTTAATCCCGTTCGGCCCTAACCGATAGTTGATGTCGGTCGACGCCCCCGAAGCGGGTCCCGCCCCCGGTCGCTTCGCGTCAGTCTTCCGGGTCTACGAGGTCCGACGCGACGGCGACGAACTCCTCTACTACGGCGACCCTCGCACGGACTATCAGTCCCTCATGCGGGAGGTGTGGCCGGTGTTCACGGAGAACGGCTACGACGTACAATTAGACCAGCGCACGGGCGAGTACGTCCTCGTCGCCGAACCCAAGGAGACGGAGTCCGGGTTCCCGACGACGAACGTTCTCTTACTCGCGCTCACCGTGCTCTCCACGCTCTACGCGGGCACGGGCTGGTACTACGTCCAGGACGTGCTCTCCCTCGATATCTTGCGCGCCGTGCCGTTCACGCTCGGCGTCCTCGGCGTCCTCGGCACGCACGAACTCGGCCACTATGTCCTCTCGAAGCGCCACGACGTGGACGCGAGTCTCCCCTACTTCATCCCCGTTCCCACGCTGTTCGGGACGATGGGCGCGGTCATCCGAATGAAGGGCCAGATACCCGACCGGGACGCCCTGTTCGACATCGGGGTCGCCGGCCCGCTCGCGGGTCTCGCGGCGACGTTCGTCGTCGGCACCGTTGGCCTCCTGCTCCCCCCGGTTCGGGTGCCCGACTACATTCTGAACGCGCCCGCGGACCAACTCGTCGAGATTCAGTTCCAGTACCCGCTCCTGTTGAAGGGGATGGCGTGGGTGCTCGGTCGGCCGCTCGAATACCCGAACGACCCGACGCACGTCGTGAACCCGCTCGTCATCGCGGCGTGGATCGGGATGTTCATCACGGTGTTGAACCTCATCCCCGTCGGCCAACTCGACGGCGGCCACATCCTCCGTGCGATGCTCGGCCCCCTCCACGAGCGCATCGCGCCGGTCGTCCCCGTCGCCCTGTTCGCGCTCGCCGGCGGCCTCTACGTCTTCGGGAACGCCGGACAAGCGGTCTTCCTCTGGGTGCTCTGGGGCGGCATCGCGACCTACATGGCACTACGCGGGTCCGCGGTCCCGCTCAGCGAGGAACCACTCGACAGGAAGCGGATAGCGGTGGGCGCGCTGACGTTCGTCCTCGGCGCGCTCTGCTTCGTCCCGACGCCCATCGTCATCGGGTGAGTCGTCTGCCGACTCGGTAACGTTCTTCCCTCCCGAACGAAGCGTATAGGTAAGGAATGAGTAGCGACCCCGAACACGCCGCCCGAGCGCGCGACGTTCTCGGGTTCTCGCGGTGGTGGCTCGTCGTCGCGGCCGCGGCGATGATGGCCGTCGTCGGCCCCTACCAGTACGTCTGGTCCGTCATCCGCGAACCCGTCGCCCGCCAACTCAGCATCGACCAGGCCGTCCTCAGCACCGTCTTCACGCTCTTCGTCATCTTCCAGGCGGGCAGTCAGTTCCCCGTCGGGTGGTGGCGCGACCGCCACGGCCCCCGCGGTATCACCGTTCTCGCGGCCGTTCTCGCGGGCGGCGGCTACCTCGGACTCGCGTACGCGACCGCCGTCTGGCAGGTCTACCTCTTCTACTCGCTCGGTGCCATCGGCGTCGGCATCGTCTACACCGTCGCCGTCAACACGGCGCTGAAGTGGTTCCCCGACCGCCGCGGCCTCACCTCCGGCGTCGGAACGATGGCGTTCGCGGGCGGGAGCGCCGCGCTCGTCCCCTACATCCGGTGGCGACTCGGCCCGGAAGCCGCGCCGACCGCGTACGTCTCCGTCCTCCGCAACCTCGGCATCGGCATCGCACTCGTCATCTTGGTGGGTGCGCTCGTCATCCGCGACCCGCCGACAGGCTGGCTCCGAACCGACGACGGCGACCAGATATCGCACACGGGCAAGCAGTTCACGTGGCGCGAGATGCTCGGAACGTGGCAGTTCTGGCTGATGTACGCGATGTTCGTCGCCGTCTCCGGCGCGGGCCTCATGCTCACGGAGAAGGTCGTCGCGTACAACGACACGCTCGGCCTCGCGCCCGTCATCGGCACCGCCGCAGCCACCCTCTTGCCGCTCGCGGGCGGGGTCGGCCGCCTCGTCCTCGGCGACGTCTCCGACCGCGTCGACCGCACGAACGCGATGGCCGCCTCCTTCACCATCCTCGGCCTCGGCCTGTTCGCCGTCGTCTACTTCGGCGTGAACGAAATCGCCGCCGGGTTCGTCGCCGCCGTCTTCGTCGCGACGTTCTTCTGGAGTCCCCAGTACACGCTCTTCCCGAGCGTCGTCGGCGACTACTACGGCGAAGAACACTCCTCCGCGAACTACGCGCTCCTCTACTCCGGGAAGATGTGGGGCGGCGTCTTCGGCGGCACCGTCACGGGATTCCTCGTCGGCAGTCTCGGGTGGAACGAGACGTTCCTCGTCGGCGGTGCGCTCGCCCTTATGGCGGGCGCTGCGGCGCTCTTCCTCCGCGAACCCTAGTGCGTGTACCCCTCGTCCGCGAGCGGGTCGCCGTCCAGTAGAATTCGTGATTCCGTGACCTCGCCGATGACTGAAAGAGAGACGTCCGTCTCCACGTCGTCGACGGCCTCGGGCGGGAGCGTGCAGACGAGTTCGAAGTCCTCGCCGAACGTCGTTCCCGTGTCGAAATCCACGCCGTCGAACACCGGAATTCTCCCGCGTTCGACGCTGAACCCGCAGTCGCTCGCCTCCGCGAGCTGGTGGAGCGAGCGCGCGAGGCCGTCGCTCGAATCCATCATCGCCGTCGCGTGCGGCCCGAGCGCGCGACCCGCGGCGACGCGCGGCGTGAACTGGAAGAGTTCGTTTCCGCGCTCCGCGTCACCGGATTCGAACGCGTCGAGTGCGGCGGCGCTCCGCCCGAGTTCGCCCGTCACGCACACCACGTCTCCCGGTTGCGCGCCCGACCGGTGAACGGGCGTCGCCGTCTCGCCGAGCGCGGTGGTCGCGGTCGTGAACTCGTCGGTGTCGTCGAGGTCGCCGCCGACGTACTCCGCGCCCACGCGGTCGCAGACGTCGCTCGCGCCCCGCACGAACGCTTCGAGGTCCGTGGGGTCGAACGTCGGCGCGCCGTACACCGCGACCGCGCCCGTTGCCGTCGCACCCATCGCCGCGACGTCCGAGAGCGACGCGCCGACCGCTCGCCAGCCTTGCGTGTACCGCGTCGTGCCCGCGGGGAAGTCGGTGCGGTCGTGAAGCATGTCGATGGTCACCACCGACTCCCCGAGCACGGCGGCGTCGTCGCCCGCCGCCGGCACGAGGTCCGCGATGCGCGCGAGCGCCGCCCGTTCGTCCATACTACCCAATTTCGGTGTCGCGGCAAAAACGCCGCGGGTCGCCGCGCGGTCGGAGGTTTTACGCCGCGCGCACGCCTCGCTTCGGTTTACATGGACTTCGACGAACGCGGCATCCTCCTCGGCTTTCTCGCCGCAATCGCCGTTCTCGCCGCGCTCCTCTGGTTCGTCGGGGTCGACGACATTCTCGCCGCACTCTCGATACTCGACCCCGTGACGTTCGCCGTCGTCATCGCGCTCGGGGTCGTCTGGCTCGTGTCGTGGGGGCTCGCACTCCGCCGCGTCCTCGACAGCATCGGCGTCGAAGCCACCGCCGGGGACTCGTTTCTCCTCTATTCGGCGGCCGCGTTCGCGAACAACATCACGCCGTTCGGACAGGCGGGCGGCGAACCGTTCAGCGCGCTCCTCATCTCGCGCGCCACCGGCAGCGACTACGAGGAAGGCCTCGCCGCCATCGCGAGCGTCGACACCATCAACTTCATCCCGAGCATCGTCCTCGCGCTCGTCGGCCTCGCCTACTACGGCTTCATGTTCGCGTTCGGCGACAGCGTGAAACTCATCGTCGCCGTCGTCGTCGGCCTCGCCGTCGTCGTCGCGGCCGTCGGCTTCGGACTCTGGCACTACCGCGAGAAAATCAAGACCGCGCTCACCAGCGCGCTTTCGCCCGTTCTCGGGTTCGTCGCGCGCATCGTCCCCGGATTCGACGCGCCGCCCCGTCCCCGTCTCCGCGAACGCATCGCCAGCTTCTACGGCTCCATCGGCCGCGTCGCGTCGAACCGCCGCGACCTCGCGTTCGCACTCGCGTACAGCGCCCTCGGCTGGTTCGTCATGTGCATCGCGCTCTGGGTTACGCTTCGCGGTCTCACCCCGATGGCGTTCCCCGCGACGGTCGTGTTCGTCGTGGTCCCCGTCGCTACCATCGCCGCCATCACCCCGCTTCCCGGCGGCGCTGGCGGCGTCGAATTCGCCATCGTCCTCCTCCTCGTCCCGACCACCGGACTCACCGCCGTCACCGCGACCTCCGCCGCGCTCGTCTACCGCGCCGCCACCTACTGGATACCCACCGTCATCGGCGGCGTCGCCGCCTTCATCCTCGAAAGCCGGGCGTAGAAAGCAAGCGTTTTACTTCGCGGACGAGAAACGACGGCCATGGTAACTCTCTACGACGCCCCCGCAGACGAGCTCATCGACGAGCTCGCCGCGGAACTCGACGACCGACTCGAACAACCCGACTGGGCCGAGTTCGCGAAGACCGGCGCCGGCCGCGAACTCCCCCCTGAGCAGGACGATTTCTGGGCGCGCCGCGCCGCGAGCCTCCTCCGTAAAATCGCGACCAACGGCCCCGTCGGCGTCGAACGCCTCTCCACCGAGTACGGCAGCACCCGCGACGGCTCCAACCGCTACCAGGTCGCCCCCTCGAAGAAAGCCGACGCCTCGAAGAACGTCATCCGCACCATCATCCAGCAGCTCGAAGACGAAGGTCTCGTCGAAGAGAAGGGCTCGGACGGCCGCGTCGTCACCGGTGACGGCCGCGCACTCCTCGACGACACCGCCGGCACGGTCCTCGAGAACCTCGACCGCCCGGAACTCGAACGCTACAACTGAACCTTTTGCTGCGGACGCGCTTCGCGCGTCCTGGCAAAATCTTCACCACTGCCAGAAGTTCCTGACTTCTGGCCGTTCAGCCAGAAACTGGCAGTTTCTGGCGACAAAAGCCTTCCTCACCCCCTTCGGGGGTTCGTCGGCCCGAGAATCGGAGATTCTCGGTGAATCGCTTCGCTCAGGTTCTTCGAACCGTTCGCTCGCGAACGCTCGCACGTGGTTTTCTCGGTGGCGCGGCTCTGTTGAAATCCTATCGTTCCAACAGTTGTCTCGCTGGAATAGCCGTCAGATAGGTGTGCGCAGTAGTCGACTAAGAACCATTTCACAAGAAAGATAACAAAGGACTGCAGGGGAAAGAACGTGTCCGATCCCGCCCTCCGTCGAACAATACGACGTTGTACAGCAGTCCTCGTGCTTGTCTTTGCAACCTTTCTGCAGATGTTCCAGAAGTTTGGGGGCTACCAAGGCGTCCCGATTGATTCTAATCCGTCGTCTACGGTTTTCTTCGCTGTTGCTGGTATCTATCTCGTTGGAAGCTTTGGATGGTCGCTTTTCAACCGTGGTGAGTAGTTCCTCTGTATCTAACGATTCGACCCAGCCATCCTGTTAACCGCAGAGGGTTTCAACAGAGCCGGTGGCGCGATTATGCGGTCGTCCGGTAGTCGTCGTTCAGTCGAGCGATGGCGGATGGAACGACGTACGCGGGGAACAGCGCGAGGACGGTGAGGGCTCCCCACGTGAACAGTGTATCGGGGGCGTCGATTTCCACGAGGACGACCCACGCGACGGCGGTCGCGATCGCGGCCTGTCCGACGTAGCCCGCGGTCAGCCAGCCGAGGACGCGGGGGACGCCGCGGTCGTCCGCGAAGCGCTCGTAGGCGAACCCCGTGGCGTCCCGGAGGCGGAAGTAGGCCATCGGGACCGTGCTCGCCGGGAAGAACAGGCCGACGACGAGGTAGTTCGGCACGCCGACGAGGTAGACGTACGAGACGAAGACGACGAACGGGAGCCACGAACTCGCCGTGCGGGCGAGGTGGCCCACCGTCACCGTCTCGCCGACCGACGGGGTGTCGCCGGTCCAGTAGTCGGCGTGGAGCGCCCAGAACACCTGGGTCGCGACGATGGGACCGGCGGCCCACGCGACCCCGTACAGGACGAACAGGGCCGTGAAGTGGAGTTGGCCGAAGACCGCGACGAATGCGAAGAACCCGAGCGCCGTGGCGATGCCGTGAGCGAGGAAAAGCGCCGCGAGGCGCGTGTACGACCCCGTCGTGCCGGTTTCGCGCCGGAACCCCCCGTAGTCGAAGTCCGGTTCGGAACGAATCCGATGCCAGACGGCCGGCGCGGCGGTGACGGCGGTGAGCGCGCCCAGTTCGTACATCGTGACGGGGCGAGCGAGACGGAGGAGGACGTACCCACTGACGTAGACGCCGCCGAGGAGCGTCGCGAGTTGAATCCAGAGTCGCCGACGAGACATATTCACGACAACTCACCGCAGAAAACAAAAACGTTCCTCCAGAGCGACAACTCCGGCCCGGTCAGTCCTCGAGTTGTTCGCGGCAGGTGTTCGCGAACGTGGCGAGGTGGAGGTCGGCGTCGGAGTCGACGCTGACGAAGAGGCCCGTGAACTCGTCCTCGATGAAGTGAAAGGCGGTCATCTCGTCGAACCGGTGCATCGAACACTGGAGTCCGCCGCCGTCGAACAGGGATTCGAGGTACTCGCGGCCGAGCCCCTGGATGACGAGTTCGTCGTAGCCCTCGCGGTCGTACGTGGCGGCGACGGCTTCCCCCGAGAGCGTGGGCATACCGCCTTCTTCCGAACCGAACGGCTTCGAACTGGTGTCCGTTCCTCGCCAGTTGACCCGTACGACCGCCACTTCCGCCCTCGTCGCGTCTAGAACTCCGTCACCCGAGACTGGATGCGGCCGTCGCCGACGTCCTCCTCGTCCTCCAGGTAGCGCGTGAGTTCGTCGCGCGCGACGTCGTCGTTCGCGTGGAGAAACGCGATTTCGGTGAGCGACAGCGCGTTCCCCTCCCGGAGTTCGCGGAGTAAGGTTTCCGCGTCGAGCGCGTGATAGGTGCGTTCGAAGTCGACGCTGGCGGCGCGGTCGTTTTCGGCTTCCGCGAGGTTGATACCCTCGGTGAGTACGCTGTCGAAGTCGAGGTCGGTGTCCTCGATGCCGGCGTAGAGGAACGCGAGCGTCGAAACGAGGCCGTCGAACACTTCGGTGCCGTCGCGGTCGCCGAACCGTTTCTCGAAGACGAGTTCCCGGTCTCTTCTCTCCAGACCCTCGACGAGCAGTTCGAAGTCCAGTACGGCGTTCTCCACGCGGTCACGGATGCGTGCGCGAGCGTTCCGTTCTGCTTGCGTGCTACTCAACTCGGCATCTCCGCGGAGGTACGCGCGGTCTGCCGCCGAGAGGATTCCACGAGGTCGGTCAGACTCGGACATAATCGATTATGGATTACGTATATCTATACATGGTTATAAAAGTAATCCAATACGGATTATGTCGTCTCTGTGGCTGGAGAACTCTTTTGTCGTCCCGTTCGCTGGACTGGTGTATGTCGAGTACGACAGCCTCGCCGTCCGACCCTGCCGTGCGCGCCGTGGCGCGCGCCGACGTCCTCCGAACCGTCGTTTCGACCGCCCGGAGCCTCGTCGCCGAGAGCCGCATCGAACTCGATTCCGACGGACTGCACCTCGCCGCGACCGACCCCGCGACCGTCGCGTCGCTCCGCCTCTCGCTCGCGCCGGGGGCGTTCGATCACTACGACGCCGGCGCGACCACCATCGGCGTGGACCTCGAACGCCTCGCGGACGTCCTCTCGCTCGCCGACGACGACCTCGTGGCCATCTCCGTGGACGACTCCCGCGGTCTCTTGCACGTCGAGTGCGCGGACCTCCACTACACGCTCGCGCTCGTGGACCCCGACGCCATCCGCTCCCCGCCGGACCCCGAGAAACTCCAGTTCGACCACGCGGGCGGCGTCCGCCTCGACGCGAGCGACCTCACGCGCGTCGTCCGCGCCGCCGAGATGGTGTCCGACCACGTCGACCTCGAACTCGGCGACTCGAACCCGGTGTTCCGCGGGACTGCGGACGGCGACACCGACACCGCGACCGTCACCCGCGACGCTGACGACCTCCACGACGCCACGCCGGGCGACGCGAGCGCCACGTTCTCCGTCTCCTACCTCGACGACGTCGTCCGCGTCCTCCCCGCCGCCCCGGTCGACCTCTCGCTGGGCGAGGAACTCCCCCTCGAACTCGACTACGAGATAGCGGAGGGCCACGGAACCGTCGAATTCTTGCTATCGCCCCGAATTCGCCGAAACTGACGCGGGAACCTGGCAAATTCGGTACTGGAAGCGGTTGGGCTATGACGGGACCCGTCGAACCCGCGACCATGGACGACGTATCCGAACTCAGGCGACGGGAGGTCCGGACGTACTTCGACGTCATCGCGCGCGGCGGGTCCGACCGACTGCTCGACGCGCGGTCGTTTCACAACCTCGGCGAGTACACCGCGGACGACTTCGCGCGGGTCGCCGACCTCCTCGTCGACGCGGGTGGGTCGGGGGGCTTCGCGTTCCTCGGCCGTGACGCAGACCTGTACGCGGACACCATCGCCGACCTCGCGGACGAGGGGCACGAAATCGTTCTCCACGGCCACCGCCACGTCGCCTGCGCGGACGTCTCGTACGACGTCGCCCACGACAACCTCGGCCGTGGCATCGAGGCCATCGAGGACGCCGCGGGCGTCACTCCGACGGGATTCTTCGCGCCCCTACAAGAACTCAGTCAGGGGACGCTCGACGCCGCCGCCGACCTCGGGCTCGACTGGCTGCTCGGGACGACCGAGGGTGACCTACCTACGGGCATCGAATTGGTCGAACCGCACAATCCCTACGACCTCGTTCTCCTCAATCAGGGCGAAGCGCCGGAAGACGCGTTCGCGGACCTCGCCGACGCGGCGGACCCGGGCACGGCGTTTCTCTTCCACCCGAACATGCTCGACTACTACGACGCGTTCGCGGAGTTCGAAGCGTGGGTCGCGGACGCCCAACCGGTCTCCATCGGGGAGTTCGTCGACGACGGCGGCGTCGGCATCGTCGTGGACGCGATGCGACCGCTCCGCATCGCGTAGGCATCCTCCCACCCGGCTGAAGATAGCGCTATGCTATCGTAGCCCCTCATCTCCTGTATGCGTGCCGTTCGCTTCCACGAGTACGGGGAGGGCGTCGACGTCTTCCAGGTAGACGAAATCGACCGCCCGGAACCCCGCCACGACGAGGTGTTGGTCGAGATAAGCGCGTCGAGCGTCAATCCCGCGGACACGTACATGGTCGCAGGGTCGTACGCGCCGCCGGAACTCCCGTGGGTTCCGGGTATCGACTTCGCCGGTACGGTCGTCGAGGTCGGTGACCGCGTGGGCACCCCGGACGCCGCCGGACAGGTGAACGACTTCGAGGTCGGGGACCGCGTGTTCGGGACGGGTATCGCGAAGTACGTCCCGGGCGGCTATCAGGAGTACGCGGCGGTGCCCGCGTCCCGGGTCGCACACCTCCCCGGTAACATGGACCTCGTGACGGCGGGCGGCGTCGGGTGTGCGGCCGTCACCGCGTGGCTGTGCCTCGTGGAGTTCGGGAATCTCGGCGTCTCTGACCAGTGTCTCATCCACGGCGCGAGCGGTGGCGTCGGCCACACTGCCGTCCAAATCGCGGACGCCGCGGGCGCACACGTCATCGCGACGGCCGCCCCGAAGTACCAGAACCGCGTGAGCGAACTCGGCGCGGACGTCGTGCTCGACTACGACCGCCCCGACCTCGCCGAGGCCATCGTCGAGGCCTCCGGGGGCGGCGTGGACGTCATCCTCGACCACCGCCTCGACGAGTACCTCGACCTCGACGCCGAGGTCGCGAACATGCACGCGCACGTCCTTGGCATCGGCGAGGCCGCGATGGACCCCTCGGTCACCATCTCCCAGTCTTCGGCCGCCCGCCTGAAGGACCTCTCCGTGAAGTTCATGAAGATGTTCAACACGCCGGACCTCCAGACGCCGCTCGAACGCATTGCGGGCATGATAGAGCGCGACGAGTTCACGCTGGAGGTCGCCCGCGAATACTCCTTCGAGGACGCGGGCGACGCCCACCGGGACACGATGGAGGACAGCTACTTCGGGAAGCTCGTCGTCACGCCCTGAGAGGCAGAGGAAGGCTGGCGCGGTGCGGAGGCGGTGCGGTGCGATGCGGAGGCGGTGGCTGTGGCTGTGGCTGTGCGGTGGTGGAGGCGGCCGCGGTAGCCGTTCCGACGCCGTACCGAGCGCGCGGAGCGCGCTCGGCCTTTTTGGTCCAGATTTTTGCGGGGAGCGGGTCGCGGAGCGACCCCGACCCGGAAAAAGGTGGGTGAGAAAGTACTTTGTTTCTTCGTCGGTTATCTTCTCGTATGAGCCAGGACGACGAGGAGCGCCTCGAGGAGCTTCGAAAGCAGAAGATGGAGCAGTTGAAAGAACAGCAGGGAGGCGGCCAAGGGCAGGGGCAGGCCGAGGCGCAGGAGGCCGCCCAGCAGCAGGCCGAACAGCAGAAGCAGGCGATGCTCCGGCAGTATCTCTCGGACGGGGCGCGTCGGCGTCTGAATTCCGTGCGGATGAGTAAGCCGGAGTTGGCGGACCGCGTGGAGCAACAGGTGGTCGCGCTCGGTCGGTCGGGCCGGATTCAGAACCAGTTGGACGAAGACCAGATGAAGGAACTGTTGCGGGAGTTGAAGCCCGACGACACGTCGTTCAACATTACGCGTCGGTAGATGGAGTTAGCGCTCCTGTACAGCGGGGGGAAGGATTCGACGTTGGCGGCGTTGTTGTTGGAGCGGTTCTACGACGTCACGCTCGTCACGGGGTCGTTCGGGGTCACGGACGATTGGAAGCACGCGGAGTCCGCAGCGGCGCGGACGCCGTTCTCGTTCGAGCGTGTCGACCTCGATAGAAGTGTGGCGGTGGAGGCGGTCGAACAGATGGTTTCGGACGGGTTTCCGCGGAACGGTATCCAGCACGTCCACGAGCACGCGTTGGAGGTGATCGCGGAATTGGACGTGGACGCGGTTGCGGACGGGACGCGGCGCGACGACCGGGTGCCGACGGTGTCGCGCGCGCAGGCGCAGAGTCTCGAAGACCGCCACGGGGTCGACTACATTTCGCCGCTCACGGGGTTCGGCCGGGGCGCTATCGACCGCGTGGTGGAGGCGTCGTTGGACGTGGAGTACGGGCCGAGTGAGACGATAGCGAAGGCGGATTACGAGACGGAGTTGCGCGAACTCGTTCGCGAGGAGACGGACGCCGCCATCGGTGACGTGTTCCCCGACCACACGCAGACGCGGGTGCGGGACGTGCGTTGAGCGCTGAACAATGGTTTGAAGCGTGCGCCCGGCGAACGCCGAGACATGTACGACCGACTCAAGGGGTTCCGGGATTTCTATCCCGGGGAGATGCGTGCTCGACGGGAGACGATAGACGCCGTCGAGGACGCGGCGCGGCGGTACGGATTCCGCGAAATCGGGTCGCCGGCGATGGAGCGCGCGGAGATGTGGACGGACAAGTCGGGCGACGACATCGTCTCCGAACTCTACGATTTCGAGGACCAGGGCGGCCGACACGTCACGTTGACGCCCGAACTCACGCCGACGGTGGCGCGGATGGTCGTCGCCCGCCAGCAGGCGCTCAGTAAGCCGATCAAGTGGTTTTCGACGCGGCGGTTCTGGCGGTACGAGGAACCGCAGTCCGGGCGGAACCGCGAGTTCTACCAGACGAACGTCGACATCTTCGGGTCGAGCGAACCCGAGGCGGACGCGGAAGTGCTCGCCGTCGCCGCGGACGCCCTGACCGACCTCGGCCTGAGTACGGACGATTTCGAGTTCCGCGTCAGCCACCGGGACATCCTCGGCGGCCTGCTGAACAGTTTCGACGCGGACGTGCAGGTCCGCGACGCCATCCGGGTGGTGGACAAGCGCGAGAAACTCGACCGCGCGGACTATTTAGACCGTCTCGCGGGAACGGGGCTGTCGTACGACGACGCCGAGCAGTTCGACGACGTGGTGGCGTCCGACGACCTCGGTGAACTCGACGCGTTCGCGAACTCCGACCGCGTGAGCGACGCGGTGGACAACCTCCGGAACGTCCTCGCCGCAACGGAAGACTACGGCGCACGCGAGTACGTGGACGTCTCGCTCACCACCGCGCGCGGCCTCGACTACTATACGGGAGTCGTCTTCGAGTGCTTCGACTCCACGGGCGAGGTCGGGCGGTCGGTGTTCGGCGGCGGTCGGTACGACGACCTCATCGAGTCATTCGGCGGTCAGCCGACGCCGGCGGTCGGCGTCGCGCCCGGCTACTCTACCCTGCCCCTCCTCCTCCAGCGCGCGGGCGTCTGGCCCGCCGAGGAACTCCGCACCGACTACTACGTCCTCAGCGTCGGTGACGTGCGGGACGTCGCGTCCCGGGTGGCTCGCGACCTCCGCGTGAACGGGAACGTCGTGGAGACCGACGTCTCCGGTCGGTCGTTCGGCGCGCAGATGAACTACGCGGACAGCATCAACGCAGAAACCGTCGTCATCGTCGGCGAACGCGACCTCGCGGAGGGGAACGTGACGGTCAAGGACATGGAGTCGGGCGACCAGGTGCAGGTGCCGGTCGAGGAGTTCCCCGGCGAGTACGACGCGCCGACCTACGGCGACTTCGCCTGAATGCGCGCGTTCCGGGTGGCGTACGACGGAACGCCGTTTTTCGGGTTTCAGCGCCAGCCGAACGTCCCGACCGTCGAAGGCGCGTTGTTCGACGCGCTCCGAGACCTCGACGTCTTCTCCGGCGAGAAACCCGAGAGGTACGCTGCCGCGGGGCGGACCGATCGTGGCGTCTCCGCTCGCGCGCAGACCGTCGCGTTCGAGGCTCCCGAGTGGTTGACGCCGCGCGCGTTCGACAGCGCGCTCCCCGAATCCGTCCGAGTCTGGGCCGCCGCGGACGTCCCCGACGGCTTCCACGCCACCCACCACGCGAACTATCGAGAGTACGTCTACCACCTGTACGCGCCCGAGCTAGACGACGAGCGCGCCCGTCGGGCGGCCGACCGACTCCGGGGCGAACACGACTTCCACAACCTCACGACCGACGGCGAAAACACCGTTCGCGACCTCGAAATCGGGCTCGCCCGGGACGGCGACTACCTCGTGTTCACGGTGCGCGCGAGCGGCTTCCCCCGAGGACTCGTTCGGCGGGTCGTCGCGCTCGTCCACGCCGTCGCGAGCGGGGAGTCCGGCATGGACCGCGTCGACCGCGTCCTCACACGCGACCCGCTCGACGGCCCGCTGGGGGTGCCGGAAGCCCCCGCGCACCCGCTCGTCCTCGCGGACGTGGGGTACGACGTCGAGTTCGTCGTCGACGAGCGGGCGAACGCCCGCCGCCGCGACTGTTTCTCGGAGCGAGCGGCGGAACGCCGGACTCGGGCGCGCGTCGCGGACCTCCTCACCGACTGACTACCAGCCCTCGGGCCAGATTTCCGCGGCTTCCATCCCCGGTCGGAGGCCGTTGTCCTTGAGGTCTGCGGAAACCGCGTCGAGGTCGGGACGCGGGACGTCCTCGCGGGTCAACTCGGCGACGAGCAGCCCGCCGAGCATCCCGTGTTCGCGGAGGTTCCGCGAGTCCGTCTTGTCCCACGTGTCCGCGTGCGTGTGCCCCCAGCCCCGTCCTTCCTCGGGCGTCACGGAGTGCAGTTGGACGCCGGGGACGCCGCGCCTGACGAACGGCCAGTGGTCGCTGAACGGGTGGAGCGTGTCCTGCACCTCGACCTCGCGGTTCGCCGTCTCGGACACCGTTTCGACCGCTTCACGGAACTCGGGCGTCGCGTGCGTGAACGCTCGCATCGTCCGGTAGCGGCCCGCGCCGTCCGCGTTCACGACCGCGCGAATCGAGTCCGAGTCGAGTTCTTGGGCGAGCGCGTTCGCGCCGAGCAACCCGACTTCTTCGCCGCCGACGCCCGCGACCCGGACCGTCGTGTCGAGGTCGAGGTCGCCGAGCACGCGCGCCATCGCCACGACGGTCGCGATGCCGCAGCCGTTGTCGAGCGCGCCTTCTGCGATGTCGTGCGCGTCGTGGTGGGCGACCACGACGACTTCCTCGTCGGTGTCGGGGCCGAACGTCCCGACCGTGTTGTGGCCCTCGCCGCGCCGGGTGTCCGCGGAGACGGAGAGCGTGACTTCGGCGTCGCGGTCCGCGTACTCGCGCAACCACGCGCCCGTCTCGCGGGAGACGCCGACCGCGGGCACGGCGGCCTCGCGGTCGAACCGCAGGGAGCCTGTCGGGGGGAGTTGGCCGGGTTTGTCGTTGACGAACACGAACGCGCTCGCGCCGGCGGCGACGGCGTGCCCGAACTTCTCCATCCGGTGGTACATCCGGTCCATGCTCGGCGGGCGGCCCGTGGTGGCGACGGCCACCGCGTCCCGAACGTCCGCGTCCTCGATTTCCTCGGGCGTCCCGTGTCCAACGTCCACGAGTCGCCCGCGCACGTCCCCGCTCGGCGAGTAGGGGAGCGCGATGGCGTCGAACGCTCGGTCCGCCTCCGGGACGCCCAACTCCGTTTCGCCGCGGTGCCAGACGTTCATCTCGAACGGCTCCACGGTCACGTCGCGCGCGCCGGCGTCCCGGAAGGCGTCGGCGACGAGGTCCGCGGCGCGTCGTTCGCCCGGCCGGCCGCTCATGCGGTCGCCGATTTCGGCGAGGTCGCGGAGGAAGGTTCCGGGGTAGTCGTCGGCCCACAGTCGTCCGAACGCGTCAGGTGACTCGACCATACGTCCCCGTCTCACGCGACGACGAAAACCCCTGTCCCCGTCCGATTTACGAACTCTTAACATCGCACACAGGTTGGTGTGTCGTATGAGTAGCGTCCCCGAGCGGACGGATATCGAAACGGAGTACCAGTGGGACTTAGAGAGCATCTACGCCACGGACGAGGCGTGGGAGGAGGCGTTCGCGGAAGTGAAAGGCCGCCTCGACGAGTTGTCTGACTACGAGGGCCACGCCGTCGAGGACGGCGACACGCTCCTCTCCGTCCTCGAACTCCGCGACGACGTGATGCGGGAGGTGGCGAAGGTGTCGTCGTACGCGCGGATGCGGTCGGACGAGGACACCCGCGACCAGGAGTATCAGGCGCTCTCCGCGCGCGCGTCGAGTCTCGTCTCGGAGGCGTCGAGCGCGGCGTCGTTCATCGAACCCGAGATTCAGTCGCTCACCGCGGACGAACTGGACGAGCTGGTCGCGGAGACGCCCGGCCTCGAAACCTACGACCACTACTTCGACGACGTCCTCCGGCAGAAAGAACACACGCGCTCGGCCGAAATCGAGGAACTCCTCTCCGAATTCGGGGAAGTGTTGGGCGCGTCCGGGGACACGTACTCGATGCTGACGAACGCGGACATGACGTTCCCGACGGTGGAGAAACCGGACGGCTCCGCGGTCGAAATCAGCCAGGGGAACTTCACGAACCTCCTGAAGAACACGGACAGAGAGTTCCGCCAGACCGTCCACGACTCCTACTTCGAGGAACTGGAGAGCGTGCGCAACACCATCGGTTCGACGCTGAAGAACAGCGTGAAAGCGGACGTGAAGTCCGCGGAGGCGCGCTTTTACGACACGGCGCGCGAGGCGGCGCTCGACGACACGAACGTCCCCGTCGAGGTGTACGACAACCTCGTGGACACCGTCGAGGACAACCTCGACAAACTCCACCGGCACGTCGAACTCAAGGAACGCCACCTCGGCGTCGATTCCCTCAAACCCTGGGACTTCTACATGCCGCTCGCGGACTCCGAGAGTCCCGATATCGGATACGAGGAGGCAAAGGAGTACGTCGTCGAAGCGGTCGCGCCGCTCGGTGAGGACTACCAGAACCGGGTCGCCGAGGGCCTCGAATCGCGGTGGGTAGACGTCTACGAGAACCGCGGGAAGCGCTCGGGCGCGTACTCCGGCGGCACGTACGACACCCAGCCGTTCATCTTGATGAACTACCAGGACGACATCTCCTCGATGTACACGCTGGCCCACGAACTCGGGCACTCGCTGCACAGCGAGTACACGAGCGAAGAACAGCCCTACATCTACTCGAACTACGAGATATTCGTCGCCGAGGTCGCGTCGACGGTGAACGAGGCGCTGCTCACCCACCACCTCCTCGATACCGTCGAAGACGAGGCGTTCCGCCGCCACGTCCTCAACGAGTACTTGGAGCGGTTCCGGTCGACGCTCTACCGGCAGACGTTGTTCGCGGACTTCGAACACCGGATTCACACGCTCTCCGAGGAGGGCGAAGCGCTGACGCCGGAACGGTTGGACGAGGTGTACGGCGACCTCAAAGAAGCGTACTACGCGCCCGCCGAACTGGACGACCACATCCGCCGCGAGTGGATGCGCATCCCCCACTTCTACTACAACTACTACGTCTACCAGTACAGCACGGGCATCAGCGCGGCCGTCGCGCTCGTGGAGAACATCCTCTCCGAGGGCGAACCGGCCGCTGAGCGCTACCTCGACTTCCTCTCGATGGGGAGCCGCGAGTACCCGCTCGACCTCCTCGAACGCGCGGGCGTCGACATGGCGTCGCCCGAACCCATCGAGTCCGCGCTCTCCGTCTACGACGACTACCTCGACGAGATGGCGGACCTCGTCTAGACGGTCGACTGGAACCCGCGAACCGTCTCGTACAGTCGCTCTCGCCCGGCTTCGAACTGGAGGAAGTGCGTGCCGCCCGCGAGTTCGACGTACTCGCGTCTCTCCGCGCCGAGCGCGTCGTAGAGTTCGAGCGCGTCCGCGCGAACCGACGCGGTGTCGAGCGACCCGCGAACCACGAGCGTCGGCACGTCGATTTCTCCGGGGTCGTAGCGCGGGTCGTCGACGGACGCCGCGATGTCCGCGAGCGTGCCGTTGGGCGCGCGGATTCGGTTCGGGGACTCCGCCTGCCCGCTCTCCGCGAGCGCAGTCCAGAACGCGTCGAACGCCCCGTCGGGCACGTCGCCGTCGGGCAACTGGGCCGCCCAGCGCTCTCGCGCCTCGGCCCGCTCGACGGTCCGGTACGCCCCGGAGAAGTCGTAGCGCTCGCGGTGGGTCTCCGGGGGATGGTAGACCGGCGCGTACTGAGTGAGCGAGTCCACGTCCGCCCCCTCGTCCCCGAGGAGGACGCCGGCGATGATGGTTCCCCACGAGTAGCCGACGAGGTGGACGCGGTCGTGGCGCTCGCGGACGGCTTCGAGCGTGTCCGCGGCGTCCCGGGCGGCCTGCGTCGCCCGCACCACGGGGTCGTTCGCCGCCGCGGTCATATCCATCTCGAGCGGTCGCTCGCTGTCGCCGTACCCTCGCGCGTCCAGCGTGTACGCCGCCCAGCCAGCGTCGGCGACGGCGTCGAGCCACGAGACCCCTTCCGGTGCGAACGCCGCGCGCCCGCCGTACGTCGCGCCGTGCACGAAGAACACCGCGTCCGTCGCGTCTCGGTCGCCACACGCCCACCGTCGAATCGTCGCGCCGTCGCGCGCCGCGACGTCCGTACTCGTCAGCGTCATACGACTCGTGGGGCGTGCGGCCGCCATAAATCCGGGTGTCCCCGCTGAGACGGGGTTCGTTCGACTCCCGGTACCCAAAGGAACTTCTACGCGCGGACCTTACCGAAGATTAACCGATGTCCCGCAGCCCATCTCTGCCGGACCGGCCGACCCTCGACGTGGACCCAGACTCTCCACCAGAGGAACGGTTGTCCGCTCTCAAATCACACTACGAAGAAATCCTCGCGGTTCACGACCAACTCGACGACCAGCTGGAGTCCGTACGCGACCACCAGCAGGAACTCAGAGAGCGCGTCGAAGAACTCCAGCGCGAGAACGAGACCCTCAAGACCGCGTCGCTGTACATCGCGACGGTCGAGGACCTCAACGAGGACGGCGCGATACTGAAACAGCACGGGAACAATCAGGAAGTCCTCACCGACGTCGGGAGTCGTCTCCACGACAAACTCGAAGTCGGTGACCGCGTCGCCATCAACGACTCCTTCGCCGTGCAGCGCGTCCTCGACGACGAGACGGACGCCCGCGCGCAGGCGATGGAAGTCGACGAGTCGCCGACCGTCGAGTACAAAGATATCGGCGGTCTGGAGGACGAACTCCGCGAGGTCCGAGAAGCGGTCGAGGACCCGCTCCTCAAACCGGAGATGTTCGACGAGGTGGGCGTCGAACCACCGAGCGGCGTCCTCCTGCACGGCCCGCCGGGGACGGGGAAGACGATGATGGCGAAGGCCGTCGCGAACGAGACGGACGCAACGTTCATCAAGATGGCCGGCAGCGAACTGGTGCAGAAGTTCATCGGCGAAGGTAGTCGATTGGTCCGCGACCTCTTCGACCTCGCGGAGCAGAAAGAACCGTCCATCATCTTCATCGACGAGATCGACGCCGTCGCCTCGAAGCGCACGGATTCGAAGACGAGCGGTGACGCGGAGGTTCAGCGGACGATGATGCAACTTCTCTCCGAGATGGACGGGTTCGACGAGCGCGGCGACGTCCGCATCATCGCGGCGACGAACCGCTTCGACATGCTGGACGAAGCGATTTTGCGCCCCGGTCGGTTCGACCGTCTCATCGAGGTGCCGAATCCCGACGAGGACGCGCGCGCGCACATCCTCGACATCCACACGCGCGGCATGAACCTCGCGGAAGCCGTCGACTACGACGCGCTCGCCGGGAAGACCGAGGGTTTCTCCGGCGCACAGTTGGAGAGCCTCACCACCGAAGCCGGGATGTTCGCGATTCGGGACGGCCGCGACACCGTGACGATGCAGGACTTCGACGACGCCCTCGAGAAAATAACCGAGAGTGAGGAGAACGACTCGCCCGGCCACGCCGCCTACGTCCAGTAGGCCACTCTTCTTCGCCGCGTAATCGACAGGCCTTATCGGTCGACGCGCCTCGTCTCGCGTATGACCATCCGTATCGCGTGGGGGACTGCGACCGCGCCCACTGAGATGTCGGCGTACGACGCCGCGCTGGCGGACGCGAACCTCCACAACTACAACCTCGTCACCGTCTCCTCGGTGATTCCGGAGTCCGTGCCGGTCGAGGTGGTGGGGACCGCGCCCGACCTCGGAGCCATCGGGAACCAACTCACCGTGGTGGAGGCGCACGCGAGCGTCGCGGGACCGAATCAGGCGAGCGCGGGCCTCGCGTGGAGTCGCGCGGCCGACGACGGCCCCGGGTTGTTCTACGAGGCGTCCGGGGAGACGAGCGCGGACGAAATCGCACAGATAGTGCGCGCGGGACTGGACGCGGGCCGCGACCTCCGCGAGTGGGATTTCGACGGCGAGCACGTGGAGACGGCGTCGGTGACCGCTGACCCCGGAGAGTACGCGTCAGCGGTCGTCGTGGCCGCTTACGGGGAGAGCGGGCCGATATGTTGACCCCCCGGGATGGAGCATTGCCCATTTACGTGCCGGCCCCCTAGTAGCGAGTAGATTCCTTTGAATCGCCCGACCAACCACCGCCACCGACGCTGACGGGATACACATGACAGGACACGTATATCAACTCTCCGCGAATTTCCGACTGCCCCTCGAAGACCTCCGGGACTACCTCGAACACCCGGACCTCGATTCGGCGGTCGAGGACATCGAGATCGACCGCCGGAACAACGTGTTGCTCGTCACGGCCGTCGCCGCTGACGAGTCACTGAGCAAATACACGCCAACCGCACAGCTGAAAGCGAAAATCGAGGAGAAACGCGTCTACGAGGACGAAACGCAACGCTGGAACCGTGGCGAAGAAGAGGAGGTAGAGTCCGAACTCGTGACGTACGCGAGCTTCAGCGGCGGCCGCGAGGCCGTCCTCCAGAACACGGCGCTCCGTTACCCGATGTTCCGCCTCCTCTGCGAGATAGCCGCGCTCGACGTGGAGGGGACGCTCACCGCCATCACCGCGGACGGCGACGAACTCGAAGCCACCCGGTACGTCGACGGGAAAGAACGCCCCGCGAGCGTGGAAGTCGTCGAACAGTCCTCGTCCGGCGAAACCGCGAGCGTCGGCGTGGACTGGAGCGGTAACCAGTACATCGACTAACCAACTCGAACTGCTGCCGCGGGACGAACACTTATACCCGGCAAACCGCTAGCGAGGGCTAATGAACGGAAACACGCCGTACGCGGGGCCGGACGCGACCGAACCGGTCGAACTGTCCGTCGCTCAGCGGCGCGCGCTCAGGGAAAGCCTCTCGCGCATCGCCGCCCGCACCCGCGAGTTCTTACCGGACGAGTACGTCGTCGGCTCCGAAGTGAACGACGGCGCGAACGGCCCGCAGGCCACCGTCGCCGTCCGCCCGCCCGTCGGCAAACCCGTTTCCGCCGGATTCACGCCCGACGTCGACGATGACGACACCGACCTCATCCCGGCGACCGAACGCGACGAAGTCGCCCGCGGCCTCGCCGCGAGCGCCGCACTTCAGGTGAAAATCGCACTCGCACAGGCGGACGTCGAACCGCCGGCACGCTAGTTCTCCACGTCACGCGGCGGCGCGCCGAACAACCCGTACCCGACTAATCCACACGCGACCACGCCAGCAGCGGTCACGCTCGCCGTCACCGATATCCTGAACGCGAACCCGAAGAGCAGACTCCCCGCGAACAACAAGGGAATCCCCAGTAGGATGACGTCGTACACGGAGAGCGCGACCAGCGCGTCGACCAACCGGCCGACGAGCGACGACTTCTCACCGGACGATACCACACCGCTATCCGGACTGGCGTCGGGACGATACATCTCACTCACACCTATGGACCCCACTCAACAAAAACTTATGGCGTGGTTTCCTCGTGGTTTCCTCTGAGTGCTAACAATTCTCACGATAGGGGATGAAGCAACCTACCCACGAACGCTCGTACGTGGAACCTCGCTTCGTCGAACGCGCGACTCGGTCGTCGCGCGTTCGGACTGACGAGACGCCTCTGGCGTCTCGTAATGGCTCGGTTCCACCTTGGCTCACGCCTCGCTAGCGCTCAGCGTTCGCTTGTTCGGAGAACTCTCCGAGTTCTCCTACTGCTCGCGGGTCGTGCCTCCCCGCTCGCTCGTTCGGCGGGACTTCGCTCCGCTCAGTCCCGCCTACTTCCCCCAGAACGGGTCCCGCTTCCGCCGTCGTTCGACGAACATCGACAGCGCTTCGCGTTCGTCCATCGGGATGTCCTCCAGTAACTCCTGTTCCAGCACTTTGGCGTGTTTCTCGGGGAGGTCGACCCAGAGCTCGTCGCCTTCCTCGACGTCGCGGCCGATGGTCGGGCCGTCGATGGAGACGCTCACGCGGTTGCCGGCGCGGACTTCGTCCACGTCCTCGCCCTGCTCCTGAATGCCTTTGACGACGCCGATGCGGCGGATTTCGTTGTTGTCGAAGACGCCGACGGGCGTGTTGCGTTTGAGGGTGCCGGAGAGGACTTCGACGCCGACGACCGCGGGGTCGGACTGCCGGAACACGTGGTCTTCGAGGATGCGGAACCGGGCGGGCCGCATGATGTTCTCGAAGACGGCTTCCTTCTGCTCTCGCTCGATTGCCTCCACGTGGTTCTCGTAGTTCTCGACGAGCTGGTAGATGACGTCGCTCTCGAATATCTGGACGCCGTCCTGTTCGGCGCGCCGCTCCGCGTCGGCGAGCACGTCGACGTTGAACCCGAGGATGCACTTGTGGAGGTCCTCCTCGGCGGTGGTCGCCATCGACACGTCGCGGGGCGCGATGTCGCCCACTTCGGCGCGCATCACGGGAATCTCGGCCTCCGCGAGCGCGTTCGCGAGCGCTTCCAGGCTGCCGAGCGTGTCCGCCTTCACGACCACGCCCTCGTCCCCCGTCTCGACCGCTATCTCGGCGAGTTCGGCCTCCACTTCGGCGACCACGTCCTCGCGAGAACGGCCGCGGACCACGCGAACCGGCGCGCCAGCCATCGCGTCGTCCAGGTCGGGCGCGGCTACCTTCACACCTGTCGCGGCGGAGAGTTCTTCGACCGTCTCGAAGCGCTTCTCCGTCCGAATCTCCTCCAGCGGCCGCGGTTTCAACAGCGCGCGAACCTCGGTGACGATAGGTTCGTTCATCCCGCCGACCACGATTTCGTCACCCTCCCGAATCGTGCCGTCGTAGAGGATGACGTCGATGGTCGTCCCGAACCCCTGCTCGTCTTTGACCTCCAAGACGGTGCCCGCGCCGGGGCCGGTGACGTCGACTTCCATGTCCTCCTTCATGTAGCGCTGGGCGAGCCCCATCAGGACGGTGAGGAGGTCGGGGATGCCCTCCCCGGTCATCGCGGAGACGGGGATGACGCCGATGTTGTTCTGGAAGTTCTGCAAGCGCCAGTAGAGGTCGCTGTTGAACCCGTGGTCGGAGAGTTCGCCGATGAGTTCGTACAGCGCTTCGTCCAACTGCTGGCGAACGCGGTCGGACTGGGCTTCGTACGTCTGCTGGATGGGTGCGTCCTCCTGCGGGCGCCACCCGGGAATCGTGTCCACCTTGTTCGCCGCGACGACGAACGGCGTCTGCGTCTCCCGGAGGATGCGGATGGCTTCCTCGGTCTGGGGTTGGAAGCCGTCGTTCACGTCCACCACGAGAATCGCGATGTCCGCGAGCGCACCGCCGCGCGAGCGCAGCGTGGAGAAGGAGTGGTGGCCGGGCGTGTCGATGAACAGCAGGCCGGGGAGGTCGAAACTATCCGGGTCGATGAGACTGCCCGCCACCTCCGAGACGACGTCCAGCGGAACCGCGGTCGCGCCGATGTGTTGTGTAATCGCGCCGGCCTCGCCCTCGATGACGGCCGACCCCCGAATCTTGTCGAGGAGACTGGTCTTTCCGTGGTCGACGTGTCCGAGGACTGCGACGATGGGTGTACGAAGGTCGTCGCCCTCGGTTCGTTCTTCCTGAGACATGGTGGAACCCCCGAAAACGGTTGTTACGTGAGAGAAACGCGTTCCGGGATTTAAGGGTCCCGGATTCGGGGACCGGCCCCGCGGGCTTTATGGGTGTTCGCGCAGTCACGGCAGATATGCCCGACATCCTCGCAGAGAATCTCTCCGGGAAGGCCGTCATGGGGTCGGACGGAACCGAGCTCGGAATGCTGTACAACATCACGATGAACCTCAAGACGGGGGAGCTCGTCGACCTGCTCGTCGAACCGAACGAGGAACTCGGCGTCACGCTCGACTTCCCCTCCGACGACCGCGGCCGCTACCAGATTCCGGTCGGCCGCGTGCAGGCCGTCAAGGACTACATCGTCGTCCGTCGCTAGATGCGAGTTCTGGACTCTTCTGCGTTTATCGCGGGGTACGAGACCGAGGACGCCACCGCTACGATTCCGCGCGTCCGCGACGAGCTCAAAGACGAGTCGGCGTACCGCTTCGACGCGCTCGAAGGCGGCGGGATGCACGTTCACGTCCCGAACGAGGCGGCCGTCCGCCGCGTCGAATCCGCCGCCCGCGACACCGGCGACTACGACACGCTCTCGAAGACGGACGTTCGCCTCATCGCGGCGGCGCTCGAACTAGACGCCGTCTTGGTGACCGACGATTACGCGATGCAGAACGTCGCGTCCGCCCTCTCCGTCCCCGTCGACGCCGTCCAACAGGACGGCATCGAGGGGCGACGCGACTGGTCGTTCCAGTGTCAGGGGTGCGGGCGCACGTTCGACGAGCGTAAGGAGCGCTGTCCGGTCTGCGGGAGCGAACTCACGCGCAAGTCGCCCTAGCAGCGTTCGAGGCCGAGCGCGACGAGTTGGCGGAGGACTTCCTGCGTGGTCAGTCCGTTTTCGGACGCGATGGTCTCGATCTCCTCCGCCACCTCCTCTTCGTAGACGGCCGCGAGTTTCCGGCCCATATATGTGTGTTAAGCACACGTTAAAATAAACTTCCGTCAGCCGTACGCAAGACGCTCGTCAGACGGGGCCGTACGTGATGTAGGCGAACGCGAACTGCACGGCGTCGTAGACGGCGTGTGCGACCACGGCCGCGACGAGGTTGCGCGTGCGGACGTAGACCCACCCGAGCACGAGCGAAATCACGAACAACTGGAGGAGGGACGCCACCACCGCCGCCACGGGCGCAGTCCAGTACGCGAACACGTGCACCGCCGCGAACACCGCGCTCGCGACCACGACCGCCATCCAGTCCGGGTACACGCGGTAGAGCGACCCCTGCACGAACCCGCGTGCGAGCAGTTCCTCGCCCGGCGCGACGCCGACGATGGAGACGACGACCATCACGAGCGCGATGGTCGGGTTCGCCTCGATTCGGGAGACGACGCCGTGACTCGCGGACGGCACGTCGAGCGCCGACGTCACGGCGCCGAACACCCAGAGCAACGCGAGCATCGCCACCCCCGCGAGCACGCCCCACCCGAGCGTCCGCGCGGACGGGCGGCGCACCGAGAAGAATTCGAACCCGACGCCCGCCGCGCGGGCCGCCACGACCGCGACCGCACCGATGGCGAGACTCGCGACGGCCGCTTCCACGCCGTACGCGTACGCCGCCGGTAGTCCGTCCGCCGCCGCACCCGCGAGCGCGCCGCCGAACGACCCGACGAGGACGGCGGCGAGACTGACGAACGCGACCCGCGTCACCACCGACAGTCGCTCGAACGAACTCGACACGTCTCCACGAGCGGCCGCCACGGACAAAAATCCGCCTACTCCACGGACAGCGAGGGCGTCTCCGGGAGCTCGGTGTCGCCGCGGAGCAGGCCGCGTGCGGCCTTCTTCCCCCACTCGACTGCCGGCTGAGTGAACGTCTCGACGTCGTAGAGTTCGCCGGCGAGCACGCACGCGGCTTCCATCCCGTAGAGGAGTTCGCCCACCGAACGCGCGTCGAGCGCGTCCAGTTCCACGCGGACGCTCGGACACCCGGATTCCGCGAGACTGGCTTCCGTCGCGCGACACTCGGCGTCGAGCAGGTCGCCGAGCGACGACCCCGAGAGGTAGTCGAGGCCCTCCAGGTCAGCGTCCGGAATCGCCAGGTCGGGGCGGTCAGCGACGGTGACGAAGCTCACCATCTTGTCGCGGGGGCCGGCGCGGTAGAGTTGGAGCTGGCTGTGTTGGTCGGTCGCGCCGAGCGCGCGCACGGGCGTCTGTCCGAGGCCGTCCTTCCCGAGGCTCTCCGCCCACAGCTGGGCGAACCACTCGGCGAACGTCTCTAACCCCTCCGCGTACGGCATCACTGCGTTCACGCCCGCGCCGCGCACGTCGAGCGCGTACGCCGCCGCGCCGTACGCGTACCCGGGACAGTCGTAGAGACTCCCTGCGAGGCCGTCCATCGCGTCTCGCGCGCCGGCGACGAGCGCCTCGATGTCGACGCCCGCGAGCGCCGCGACGGGGAGGCCGACCGTCGAGAGAACGGAGAAGCGGCCCGGCACGCCGTCCGGGACGGAGAGCGCGGGCAGGCCGTGTTCGTCCGCTAACTCCCGCAGATTGCCGTCCTCGCCGGTCGTGACGAACGTGCGCTCCGTCCAGTCGACGCCCGCGTCCGCCATCGCTTCGCGGACGACGAGGAAGTTCGCGAGCGTCTCCGCCGTCGTCCCCGACCGCGACACGACGTGCATCGCCGTGGATTCGAGGTCCACTCCGTCGAGGAACTCGCGCACGTGCTCGGGGTCGACGTTGTCGGCGAACACCGTCCGGGTGTCGTCGCCGAGCGCGTCACAGAGCGTCGCCGCGCCGAGCGCGCTCCCGCCGATACCGACGGTGAGCACGGTTTCGGCGTCCGCGAACGGTTCTATCGCCGTCCGTATCTCGTCGGTGTCGACGGTTTCGGGGAGCGCGAGCGCCGCGTACCCGAACTCGCCCATGTCGATTCCCGTACTGATTCTGTCGTGTGCCGCCGTCACGCGGTCGTCGAGGCGGTCGAGCGCGTCTCTCGGCACGCCCGGCGTCGCCACCTCGGAGAGCGCGTTCCCCACGTCTACTCGCATACTCGCACTCCCTCGCTCCGTCGGCTTAATGGACGCGTTTAACAGGGAGACCGTTCCACTCGGGGTATGGAGTATCGCGACGACTACTCGGGCGTCCTCACCGCCGTCCCGTACGTGTTTCGTCGCGCACGCTCGCGGCTGTTCAAGGCGTACGTGGTCGTCGCGGCGCTCGTCACCGTTCTCGTCGCCGTGTTCGTCGCCACCGGCCTCGTGCGCGTCCTCGCCGAGTCCGCGGCCGCGGGCCCGCTCGACCGCCTCGGGTCGCGCGCGCTCTTCGTCCTCCTCGGTGTCGCCGTCGTCCTCCCGGCGCTCGCGCCCGTGCTGTTCGTCGCGCGCCGCCACCGCCGCGGCGACCCGACCACGCGCTACGAGGTGGAGACGGCGCTCACCGGATTCTTCTTCCTCGTCTCCGTCTACCTCCTGCTCGTCGCGACGACGCCCCGCGACCTCCGACAGGACGCGGGCGCGGCGTCCGCCCTCTACGCCATCCCCACGCCGGTCGCCGTCGCCGTCGTTCTCGCCGCCGCGGCGCTCGTCTACGTCGTCGGCCGGTATCGATAGGGCGAAACCCGGAAAAGGACGAATCCCCTTCCTCTCGCTATGACCGAGAAGTCCGGAACGTTCCTCGTCACGCACGCGGACGAGGGGTCTGCGGTCCTCTCCGACGTGCGCGACACCCACGTTCACACGCTCTCCTCGAACCCCGGCGTCGAAGCCGGTGACGTCCTCGAAGCGACCGTGAGCCCCGACCCGCCGATGGAGGTCACGTGGTCCGTCACCGAGGTCGAAGAACGCAAGACGATCCCCGTCGCCGAGAGCGACGAACGCCCGACGACGCAGGCCTACGACATGCACGACGACCTCTCGACCGGCGACGTCGCGACGGTCGAACGCGCCGGAGTCGGCGAAGTCCACGTCCTCGCGGTACCGCCCGCGCAGACCGAGGACGCCGTCGACGACGTATTGGACGACGTCGCGACGGTCGAACGCGCGGCCCGGCTCGGCGTCGACCGCGTCGAGATTCGCTCGGACAGCGACGAAGGCGTCGTGAGCGTCCGCTACCTGCCGTAGCTCGCTCCACCGGCAGTTTCTCCTACTCGGGGCCGGCGGCGCTCTGCACCTGCCACCCGCCCTCGATGCCGCACGCTTCGCGTTCGGTGTACTCGATTTCGGTGTTCTCGTCCACCGTACCGCCCCCGTGGACGGATTCGACGCGGAGCGGGACGTCGAGCGAGTCCCCACAGCAACCCACGTCGAGGAACACCTCCCACGTCTCGCCCGGTTCCGGGTGCGGGTGGACGCGGCGCAGGTAGCCCTTGAAGTGGGGTGTGTCTAGCTGGTCGCGCCCCCAGTCGCTCAGGTCGGCCGGATAGGAGACGACTACGCGTTCCATACGCGTTCTACGTGCTCGAGGGAGTTAAGCGGTCAGTCGAGTCGGTCGGCGATGACGTTCGCGAGGCCGTCGAGGCGTCGCGTGCCGAACCACGCGACGAGCAGGCCGCCGAGCGCGTCGTACACGAGGTCGGCGATGGTGTCGTCCGCGCCGTAGAGGATGAGGACGGGCCTGAGGTGGAGTGCGCTGGCGAGGTCGCGCGCGACGAACTCCATCGTCTCCCAGAGGACGCCGAGGCCGAGCGTCGTCACGAGCAAGAAGACGGCCATGAACGTGTCGTCCAAGTGGACGCGGGATTCGTGGATGTCGACGGCGTGAACGACCGCGTACGCGGCCCCGGCGACGACGGTCGCGGAGAGCGTGTGCGTGAGGTGGTCCCACCACGGGACCGAGTCGTAGAGGCCGAGCATCCCGACGGAGTGGAGGAGGACGGCCATCGTCACCCAGAGCGCGGGCCCGGGACCGAGGGTGACGCGGTAGTCGCGTTCGATGACGCCGGGGACGAAGGTGACCGCGAGGCCGAGCAGGGCGTTCACGACGACGCTCGGGTTTCGCGTGAACACGCCGGTGACGAGCACCAGACAGACGAGCGCCTGCAGTCCGCGGACCGCGTACGTCCCGGCGTACGAGCGTTTCGACACGTGTCGGGGTAGCACTGGACGGGACTTAAATCCGCGAAAACGATAAGTCGTGTCCTCTCGTATCCAACAGTATCATGATGGCGACGACGCACGCGCTGGTCGGCCTCACGCTCGCGGCCCTGTTCGCGCCCGAGGCGACGCCTGTCGTGCTCGCGGCCGGGTTCGCGGGCGGCGGGTTCCCCGACCTCGACCTCTACGCCGGCCACCGGAAGACGCTCCACTTCCCGGTGTACTACGCGCTCGCCGCCGTCCTCGCGGGCGGCGTCTACCTCGTGACGCCGGGGTCGTGGACGCTCGCGGCCGCCGTCTTCCTGTTCGCCGCCGCCGTCCACTCCGGGATGGACGCGTTCGGCGGCGGCCTCGAACTCCGGCCGTGGGAGGGAACGAGCGACCGCGGCGTCTACGACCACTTCCGCGGCACGTGGATACCGCCGAAGCGCTGGGTGCGATACGACGGCGCGCCCGAAGACCTCGCCGTCGCCGCCGTCGCAGCGCTCCCGGCGCTCGTCCTGCTCGACGGCCAGTTCGACCTGCTCGTCTACGCCGCGCTCGTCGTCTCCACGGTGTACGTCGCCGTGCGAAAACCGATGGTCGTGTTCGCCGAGTGGCTCGTCGCTCACACCCCCGCGGGCGTCCTGACGTACGTCCCCGAGCGGTTCGTCGCGGACTACCGGTAGGCGTCGCGAAAACTCAATCCTTATCCACCGGGGTTCGCAATCGGATGGTATGCCTACCTTCGAGGTCCCGGAGGTGGACTTCAGCCAGTACTCGCTGCGCCAACTCATGGGGCCACCGCTCGCCCTCATGGTGGCGGCGCTCCTGGTACTCGGCGGAACGTTCGCCCTCACCGGGTCACCCGTCGCTCTTGGGATGGAGTTCACTGGTGGAACGGAACTCACCGTCTCGTCGCCCGCGTCACAGGCCACGGTCGTCGACGCGTTCGGTGAACATCCGCCGGAGTCCGTCCGAACCATCCCCTCGGAAACGGATACGTACGTACTGACGTTCCAGGCCGAACAGGGACAGACACAGGCCCAGTTACAGGACTACCTCCAAGACCGGGTCGATAACGCCCAAACGGACTTATCACTCGAATCTATCCGCACCACGTCCGCGACGTTCGGCGCGAACAACCAGGACCTCGCGTTCATCGGACTGCTCGCGGCGTTCCTCGGGATGAGCCTCATCGTCTTCGTACTCTTCCGGTCGTTCGTCCCTTCGATCGCGGTGGTCGGGTCCGCGTTCGGCGACATCGTCGTGCCGGTGGCGTTGATGAACCTGCTCGGCATCAAACTCTCGCTCGGAACGGTCGCCGCGCTCCTGATGCTCATCGGTTACAGCGTCGACTCGGACATCTTGCTGACGAACCACGTGCTGCGTCGGTCCGGCAGTTTCTACGAGAGCGTCGACCGCGCGTTCAAGACCGGTGCGACGATGACCACCACGTCGCTGGCCGCGATGACCGTGATGGCTATCGTCGCGTACTTCTTCGGCATCCAACTGCTGACGTCCATCGGTCTCATCCTCGTGTTCGGCCTCGCGACTGACCTCGTGAACACGTACATGCTCAACCTCGGACTGCTTCGCTGGTACAAGTACGAGGGGGTGGGACGATGATACGCGAAAACTGGCGTATCGCCGTCCTCATCGTCCTCGTCGTCGGGAGCGGCGTCGCGCTGTTCTCCCCCGGCGTCGGCAGCGCGAGCGGTCCGACGAACCTCCAGTACGGCCTCCAGCTCGACGGCGGTACCCGCATCCGTGCACCCGTCGAAGGTGTGACGGTCCAGACCGACAACATCAGCGCGAGCGAGGAACTCGACGTCCAGCAGAACGTCTCGAAGGCCCTCGACGTCGAACTGAGCATGGTCCGGGTCAGACCGTCGCTCGACACCGTCGAGGTGTTCCAGAACGAGAGTCACGCGACGGTCCGGCAGGCGGTGACGGACGCGGGCGTCTCCGTCAAATCGGTTCGTGACGGCGTGACCGCGCCCACGCGTGAGACCATCATCGACGTCCTGAAGGACAAACTCGACAAGACTGGTCTCGGCGGGACGAACGTCCAGCAGGCACGGTCGCCGCAGTCCGGCCAGCACTTCATCATCGTCGAAGTGCCGGGACGGAACGTCTCCAGCGTCGAAGCCATCGTCACCGAGCGCGGGAACGTCCAGATGGACGCCTACCACCCCGTGAACGGGACGATGGTGAACGACACCGTCATCCAGCGCGCCGACCTCGCGAGCGTCGGTGTCGCCCAGCGTGACCCCCGCCTCGGTCCGGTCGTCCCGGTGACGCTCACCGACGAGGGCGCGACGAAGTTCGCGGCTGCGATGCGCGACTACGGGTTCACGTCCGGCGGCGGCGTCGGTGACTGCCAGTACGAATCGAGTCCGAACGCGACCCAGCACTGTCTGCTCACGCGGAGTGACGGCGAGGTCGTCTACTCCTCGTCGATGGGGCAGTCGCTCGCGAACACCATCAACAGCGGCGACTTCCCGAAGGACCCGCAGTTCGTGATTCAGGCGCCGACGCTCTCGCAGGCCCAGCAGTTGCAGGTCGACCTGTCCGCGGGCGCGCTCCCGGCGACGCTCGACGTCGACCACGGCACGACCTACTACATCTCCCCGAGTCTCGCGGAGCGCTTCAAACCGCTCTCGTTCCTGACCGGGTTCATCGCGGCGCTCGCCGTCGGCCTCGTCGTCTTCCTCCGGTACGGGGAGGCGCGGGTCGCGGTCCCGATGGTGTTGACGGCGCTCTGTGAGGTCGTCGTCCTCCTCGGGTTCTCCGCGGTGTCCGGGTTGGCGCTCGACCTCTCCTACATCGCCGGGTTCATCGCCGTCATCGGTACGGGGGTGGACGACCTCATCATCATCGCCGACGAGGTGATGACGGAGGAGGTGTCGTCGAGTCGCGTGTTCCGGAACCGCTTCCGGAAGGCGCTCTGGATCATCGGCGCGGCCGCCGCGACCACCATCGTCGCGATGAGTCCGCTCGCCGTGCTGTCGCTCGGCGACCTCCGCGGGTTCGCGCTGGTGACCATCCTCGGCGTCCTCATCGGGGTTCTCATCACGCGGCCGGCGTACGGTGACATCCTCCGCCGCCTCCTCACCGACCGCTAACCCGCCGCTTTCGCTCGCTTTCTCGCTGTCAGTTAGTCACGCTGTTTCGCCGGCGAAACACTGCGGTTCTCTCGGTTACTCCCGTCTTACGCGCGCGTTCCGGCCGTGAGCGCTCGGTAAGGGGTGGACAACAAACCCTCGTTCGGGTGACGTCTGCGTCGTGCAGTCACCGGACTCCCGCACCGTCCGCGCACCGTCCCCCCGCCGCGCGACTGCGCCGTCCCTACTCAGGGCGCATGACGCGTAACACGTACTTACTGGCGGTGTCGCTGGCGGTTCTCGTGGCCGTCGCACCCGCGGCGTCGACCGCGCCCACGCAATCGCCCGCCCGTACCGCGAGCGCCTGCGAAACCGCCGCGGCCGACGCACCCGCCGCCCACGCAGCGCTCGCGCGCCACGGCACGAAACACACCACGACGACGAGGACGACGACGAAACCGACGACCACGACGACGAGGACGACCACGCGAACGACGACGAAACCGACGGCGACGAAATCGACGCCGGAGCCGACGACACGGCGGAAGACGACGCCGTGTCCGTCGAAGCCGGTTCGGGTGGAGGGGTCGCCGTGGTTGCAGGCGTTCGCGCCGGACAATCGGGTGAGTCCGGGTGAGCGGACGCAGTTCGTGGTGAAACTGTCGAACGGTGGTGTGGTCGAAGAGGGGGGATTGGACGTGCCGGCGGACGCGGAGCGCGCGGTGACGACGGCGCGGAACGTCCGCGTGAAACTGCGGGAGGGGGACGCGCCCATCGAAGTGCGGACGGGGACGACGCCGCTGGGGGACGTGGCGTCGGGGTCCGTCGCCGAGGCCGGGTTCGAGATCGACGTCGAGGAGGACGCGGACCCCGGGGTCTACGAGGTGCCGGTGACGGTGCGGTACGCGTACACGCAGTCCATCACGGAGGACGACCGCGACGTGGATTACGAGACGGAGAAATTTTACGTCCACCTCGTCGTCGGGGAGAACGCGCGCTTCGAGGTGGTCGACGTGGACGACGATTTGCAGGTGGGGGAGACGGGGACGATAGAGCTGACGCTCGAGAACACGGGCGAGGAGGATTTGACGGACGCCGCGGTCACCGTTCGGTCGCTGAACGGCGACCTCCAGTTGGCGGGCCGGGGGAACGCCTCGACCCGGTACGTCGGTGACTGGGACGAGGGCGAAGAGCGGACGATAGAGGTGGACGCGACGGGGGTGAACGGCACCGCCCGCCAGCGGTACGCGCTCACCGCCACGGTGCGGTACACCGACGAGTACGGCGACCGGCAGCGGTCGCTCCCCTACTTCTTCGGGGTGCGACTCGACGACGAACAGACGTTCAGCGTGGACGACGTGCGGGGGAGTCTGCGGGTCGGTGAGGACGGCCGCGTCCGCGGCACCATCACGAACGAGGGGCCGAACGACGTCTCGGAGGCCGTGGTGCGTCTCGTCGACGGGGACGGGGACGTGATAGCGCAGCGGTCGACGTTCGTCCTCGGCGACTTAGAGGAAGACGAGAGCGAGGACTTCTCCTTCCCGGTGCGGGTGCCGGAGAGCGCGAAACCCGGTGAGCGCCGCCTCTCGTTCGTCGTGGAGTACGTGAACCGGGACGGCGATTCGCGGCGGAGCGACCGGTTGTTCGATTCGGTGCGGATTCGCGGCGAACGCGACCAGTTCGCCGTCCGGGACGTGGACACGGACTTGCAGGTCGGTGAGTCGGGAACGGTGTCGGTGACGCTCTCGAATCTGCGGGCGCGGGATGCGACGGACGCGACGGTGACGGTGTCGTCGTCGAACGCGGACCTCACGCTCGGCGCGGGCGGGAACGCCACCCGATACGTCGGCGACTGGAATCGCGGGGACGAGCGCACGATAACGGTGGACGCGTCGGTTTCGGAGAGCGGCGGGCCGCGCGCGTATCCGCTCACGCTCACCGTCTCCTACACGGACCGTGACGGTGACACGCGACAATCCACACTCACGGTGGCGGTCCTCCCGGATTCGGAGCAGGCGTTCGCGGTCCGTGACGTCTCCGGGACGCTCCGCGTCGGTGACGAGGGGAGAGTGAACGGCACCGTCGTCAATCTCGGGCCGCGAAACGTCTCGACGGCCGTCGTCCGCGTTACTGAGGCCGGCGACACCTTGCGACCGCGTGAAACCGAGTTCGTGCTCGGCGACCTCGAACCGGACGAAGACGCCGACTTCTCGCTTCCCGTGTCGGTCCTCGACACCGCTCAACCGGGGGAGAAGCGCGTCACCGTCGTGGTGGAGTACGTCACGGTGAACGGGGACCGACGGACCACCGACCCGTTCTCCGTCGTGGTGGACGTCGCGAGCGAGACGGACGACTTCTCGCTTCGCGCCGTGCGAACCGACCTGCAGGCCGACGACACCGGGACGGTCCTGTTGGTCCTCGAGAACCGCCGGAATCGGACGCTCACCGATGCGACCGTCTCGCTCGTCTCGGAGAGCGGCGCGCTCTCGCTCACGGGCGGCAGAAACGACACGCGGTTCGTCGGGACGTGGGAGTCGGGGGAGATGCGGTCGGTCCGCTATCGGGTGGACGCGGGCACCGAATCCGCCGGGCAGGCGGTCGCGCTCCGCGCGTCGGTGAGTTACGAGGACGCGGAGGGTCAACGCCGACAGTCGGACGCGCTCCCGTTCGGCGCGACGCCCGCGGCGAAACAGGCGTTCTCGGTGGCGACTGTCGAGAGCACGCTCCGCGTCGGCGAGGAGGGGCGCGTTCGGACGCGCGTGACGAACCGGGGGCCGCGGAACGTCACCCTCGTCGGCGTCGAACTCGTCACCGACACGGGGAACGTCAACCCAATCGAGACGGAGGCGGCGGTCGGCGACCTCGCGGCGGGCGCGTCGGCCGAGTTCACGCTTCCCGTCGAAATCAGCGAGAGCGGGGACGCCGGCGTCCGCCAGTTCACGTATCGTGTGACGTACACCGACGACGACGGCGACCGGCGGACGACGGACCCCCTCGTCGCGGACGTCTCCATCGCCCCCGCTCGCGACCCGTTCCTCGTGGACCCGGTGTCCGTGAACGTCACGGCGGGCGGGAGCGCCGACGTGGTCCTCGAAATCACGAACAACCGCGGCGTCCGCGTGACGAACGTCCGCGCGAAAGCGTTCGCGGATTCGCCGCTCTCCGTCGACGACAGTCAGGCGTTCGTCTCGGCGCTCGAACCCAACGAGTCCACGCGCATCGAGTTCACCGTCTCCGCGGACGGGGACGCCGCCACGAAGGCCTACCCGGTGTCCGTCGACTTCCTCTACACGACGCCGGACGGCGACGACCTGCTGTCGAAGCCCGTGAACGTCGGCGTCCAAGTCGAACGCCCGCCCTCGCAGGGACTTCCGTGGTGGGTCGTCCCGCTTCTCGTTCTCATCGCGCTCGCGGTGCTCGCCTATCTCGGCTATCGGTGGTGGCGTCGCCGCGAGGAGACGGAGAACGACGAGGCGGAAGCGTCGGGAGAAACGGAATCAGCGGAAGTGAGCGACGCGGACACCGAGGAGTCGTTCGAGGGGACGGGATGACGCCGAGCCAAGTCGCGGACGCGGTCACGGACCTGACGGTGCGGCGGCCGCGTCTCGTCGTCGTCGCGTTCCTCGTCGCGACGGCGGTGTTCGCGGTGGGTCTCGGGAACGTTTCGACGCAGGCGGGGACGAGTCAGTTCACCGAAGACCTGCCCGCACAGCGCGCGCTGACCGACGTGAACGAGAAGTTCAGTCCGCCGTTCGCGCCCGACACCGGGAGCACGCAACTCGTCCAGCGGAGCGGGAACGTCCTCGCGCGACGGTCGCTCCTCCGGATGCTCGAAGCGCAGAAACGGCTCGCGGACCGCCCCGACTTCCGCGTCTCCGGGACGTCGAGCGCGGCGTCCGTCGTCGCGACCACGCTCGACCCGTCGGCGCGCACGCTCGAAGCACAGATTCGGGTCGTCGAGCGCGCGACGCCCGCGGAGGTGGACGCAGCGGTTCGGACGGCCGCCCGCGAGCGGTCGTTTCGCGCGCTGTTGAGCGACGACTTCAACCGCCCCGGCGCGTCCGCGTCCGCGACCGTCGGCGTCGTCACCCACGAGTTTCCCGCAGGCCTCGAAGACACGGCGGGCGCGAGCACGGACAGCCCCCTCACGCCGCTCCAGTTGCGCGCGAAACCGCTCGTGTCGTCCGTCGGCGGCGACATCCGCGTGTTCGGCGCGGGAATCGTCTCCGCGGAGTTCTCGAACGTCATCTTCGACTCCCTGATTCTCGTCATCCCCGCGTCCATCACGCTCATTTTCACGTTCCTCGTCTTCGCCTACCGCGACCCCGTCGACCTCCTCCTCGGACTGCTCTCGCTCGTCGTCGCGGTGGTGTGGACGGTCGGATTCCTCGGCCTCGCCGGCATCGCGTTCTCCCAGTTACTCATCGCCGTCCCACCGCTCTTGCTCTCCGTGGGTATCGACTTCGGCATCCACAGCATCAACCGCTACCGCGAGGAACGCGCCGCCGGCCGCGCCATCGAACCCGCGATGGGGGTCGCCACCCGCCAACTCCTCGTCGCCTTCTTCATCGTCACCGGCACCACCGTACTGGGGTTCGCCGCGAACCTCACGAGCGCGCTCGCGCCCATCCGCGAGTTCGGCATCGTCGCCGCCGTCGGCATCACGTTCACCTTCCTCGTCTTCGGCGTCTTCCTCCCCGCGACGAAAGTGCTCACCGACGAGTGGCGCGAAACCTACGGGATTCCGACGTTCAGTCAGCGCCCGCTCGGCGCGGAAGGCTCCCTCCTCGGTCGGATTTCGACCGGTGGCGTCGTCGTCGCGCGACGCGGCCCGCGCGTGTTCCTCGCCGCCGTCGTCGTGCTCTCCGTCGTCTCGGGCGCGTACGGCACGGGCGTGGATACGTCGTTCTCGCAGGACGACTTCCTGCCGCCGGAACAGACCCCGAACTACCTCGAAGACCTCCCGGAACCGTTCAAGCCGAGCGAGTACACCGCCACCGCGACCCTCAACTACCTCGAAGACCGCTTCACCACCTCGCAGGGCAGTACGATTCTCGTCTACGTGCAGGGACCGCTCACGTCGGACTACGCGCTCGAATCGCTCGACCGGGCCGCCCGCGACCCGCCGGACGTCATCGTCGCCGACGCGCGGCGCGCGCGAACCGACAGCATCCTCGACGTGATTCGCGCCCGCGAGAACGAGTCCGCGTCCTTCCGCCGGCTCGTGGACCGGAACGACGCGAACGACAACGGCGTCCCCGACGACAACCTCGACAGTATCTACGCCGCGCTCCTCGATTCGCCCGCACGCGACCGGGCACTGCGGTATCTCACGGAGAGCCGACGCTCGGCCCGCGTCGTCTACACCGCGGAGACGGACGCGAGTCAGTCCGAGGTGTCGGCGGCCGCGGACACGCTCGCCGACCGCTACCGGTTCGACGCGACGCCGACCGGCGAGACGGTGGTGTTTCAGGCGGTGGCGGCCGTCATCCTCGCGTCCGCGCTCAACAGCCTCGTCGTCGCGCTCGCCGCCACGGCGGTCTTCCTCGTCGCCGTCTACGCCTTCCTCTCCCGGCGGCCGTCGCTGGGCGTGGTGAACGTCGTGCCAATCGTGTTCACCATCTCGTTCCTCGCGGGGTCGATGCGGCTGTTCGGATTGCCGTTCAACGCGCTCACCGCGACCATACTCTCCATCACTATCGGCCTCGGGACGGACTACTCGGCGCACGTCGTCCACCGGTTCGCCGACGAGTACGACGCCCGGGAGGACGTGCTGGACGCGCTCGACGCGACGGTGCGCGGCACGGGGAGCGCGCTCGCCGGGAGCATGATAACGACGACGACGGGTATCGGCGTGCTCGTGCTCGCCATCACGCCCGTTCTCGGCCAGTTCGGACTGCTCACCGCGCTCTCCGTCTTCTACGCGTACCTCACGTCCGTGTTCGTCACGCCGTCCGTGCTCGTCGTCTGGGCGCGCGTTAGAAGTCGGTGAGTTTCGCTTCCGTCGCGCCCGTCGCGTCCCGGTCGAACTCGGAGAGCTCCACGAACTCCAGTCCGGAGTCGCGGAGCGCGCGCTTCACGCGCTCGGAGGCCGAGGGCGCGACGAGCATTCCTCGGACCTCGTCGTTGTCCTCGTACAGCGAGACGTACCTCTTGAGCTGGTCGAAGTGGTTGAGCGTCGCCTGTATCCGCTTCACCTCGATGACGACGGGGTTGCCGTCCGCGTCGGTGGCGAAAAAGTCGATGAACCCGTACTTGCTCTCGCGTTCGTGTTCGACGATTCGCAAGCCTGCTTCGAGTTCGTCGGGGTTGGCTTCGATGTAGGCGTGCATCTCGTCTTCCGTCCCCGATTCCTCGTATTCCGCGGCGTCCTCCGCGTCGAACCGGGTGACGCCGTAGGTCTCGATGAGGCGGACTTCGACGCGCTCTCTGGGGTTGACGCGGCGCGCGAGTACGACGAGGTCGCCGTCGGATTCGCGGGCGGAGACGGTGCCGCCCGCGGGCATCCAGTTCACGGGCTTGTGGCCGTCGGGCTGGTGGACGAGCATCGTTCCGTCTGGCTTGCAGACGAGGAGGCGGTCGCCCGGTCCGAGATAGCCCGAGGTGCGGCCGTCGTACTCCACTTCGCATCGCGCTTGCAGGGTGACTATCGCGCCCTCGTGCAGTCCCGTCTCGACGACGTTCGCGAGCGTCTCCGCGTCCGGCGTCTCGTGGTGGTCGGCCGCCATTCCACCTCACGTCCCCCGGCGAGCGTATCAAATCCGTCGGTTCGCCCCGACGCCACGCTTAAGCCGACTGGGCGAGCACTCACCGCTATGAGCGAGCCCTCCCCCGACGAACTCTACGTCGCCGTCCGGCACGGCGTCCGGGACGCGCTCTGGGACGTCCTCGGCGCGGTCGCCGTGGTCGTTTTCGGCGTCCTCCTCTTCTTCCTCGGCGTCGGCGCGTTCGTCGCCGGCGTCCGCGCGGACGCCCCCGCGTCCTACGTCGGGTTCGTCGTCGCGCTCGGACTGTTCGCGGCAGCGACATACCAGTTCGCCCGCGCGGGCGGCTACGACCTCGGAGACCTCACATGAACACGACACTCCTCGGTTACGACTTCGACATCGACACCGACTACGTACAGAACCCGGACTCGGAGATTCGCCGACAACTCGACGAGTACGCGGCGGGCGACCGCGAGTCGTTCGACCTCGACATCGAGTATCCGGACGCGTTCGACGGCGACGTGATGCGCGCGATGGCCGAGATTCCGTACGGCGAAACCCGAACCTACGGCGACCTCGCGGACGAACTCGACACCGCCGCCGTCGCGGTGGGTCAGGGATGCGGTCGGAATCCAGTCGGGATACTCGTGCCCTGTCATCGCGTCGTCGGTGCGGACGGCGGGCTTCACGGCTACTCTGCCTCCGGTGGGGTGGAAGCGAAGCGCGCGCTCCTCGAACACGAAGGCGCGCTCTAGAAGTCGTTCAATCCGGACTGCTCCGCGGCCGCGAGCACGTCCTCACTGGTTCTCCACGACGCCCGCGCGCACGCCGGCAGTTCTCCGTGCGCGTCGACGTACTCCGCCAGAAACGTCCGCGTGTTCGGGTCGCTCGGGTAGCCGCTTCCCAGTTCTCCGTACTCGGCGGCGAGCGCGTCGACGTGTGCGTCCCGCGCGACTTTCGCGACCACGCTCGCCGCCGAGACGAGCGGGTAGGACGCGTCAGCGCCGTGTTCTGCGTGTACCTCTACGTCGCTCTCCGCGGTCTCTCGCACCCGTCGCGCGAACCGCGACTCGGAGGTGTCGCCCGCGTCCACCACACCCGACAGGCCGTCTGCGTTCGCGGCGTCGATGGCGTCGGCGTGCGCGTCGACCGTGAGCGTGTTCATGTCCGTCCCGGGGTCGTCGATGCGCTCGACGGGAATCTCGGCGACGCCGACGCGGACGCTCTCCCGGGCGCGAAGGGCCGCGTCGAGTTCCTCTCGCTTCGTGGGCGTGAGGTCTTTCGAGTCCTTGAGGCCGTCGGGGAGCGCGGTCTCGTCGGCGACGACGCACGCCGCGAACATCGACCCGAGGACGGGTCCCTTCCCGGCCTCGTCCACGCCGAACGATTCAGGCATCGAGGAAGAACTCGTCGCGCTCGAACGGTTCGTCCGTGCCCTCGACCGAAACGACGTCGAGGGCGGTGACGACCGCGCCCGTGTCGAGGATGCCGGCGAGGCTCGGGTTCGTCCGCCCGTTGTCGCCGCTCACGAGTTCCTTGATGTAGAGGCCGCCCTCCCCCAGAACTTCGACGGTGGCGTGCGTCTCGTCCTCGACGTCGCCCGAGATCTCGAGGACGCGGCGTTCTCGAACCTTGTCCGCGCGGCGGTGGGAGACGCGTTCGGGCGTCCGCTGTTCGATGGTCGTGTCCTCCAACTCGGCGAGCGCGTCCGCGAGTTCGTCCCCGGTGACGGGCGCGTCGAACTCCACCTCGGCGCGGTAGGTCTTGTCCGCGTCGTGCTCTTTGACGCGCTCGACCATCTCGTACGACGCGAGGCGTAACCCCTCGACTTCGGCCTTCCCGCCAGCGAACTCGTTTATCTCGGATTCGAGTTCCTCGACGTCGGGGAACCGCTTCTTCGGACGCTCGACTTCGACGACGAACGGCCGTCCCGTTCCGAGCATGAGCGCGTCGATGTCTTCTCTCCCAGCGCCGTGGAATTTGGAGTCCTCGCCGTCCATCGCGTCCTCCACGACGGGCGCGGTGAGTTGCTCGACGCTCAACGGGTACTGGTAGCCCGTGCCCTTGCAGGTCGGACACACCTCGTCGCCGCGCAGGCCGTAACCACCACACTCGCCGCACGGCCACTCCGTCTGCGGGATGCCGCGCGCGAGTTTCCGATACCGGCCGTAGACGAACGCCGCGTTCACCTGCACGTCCACGGTGTCCTCGGCGAGGTCGATGACCGCGAGCACGTCCGGGCGCTCGAAGTCCACGTCCGCGCCCGTCTTCTTCCCCACGCGCTTCCCGACCTCGCGGTTGAACTCGGACTTGAACGACTCGCCCGCGTCCTCCGCGAGGCCCGCGGACTCCCGGAGCAGCGATTCGTTCTCCGCGACGAGCGGCGGTGTCTTCGTCCCCACCTGGTACGACGCGAACTCCGTGCCCGCCAGTTCCTCGGTGATGCGGTCCGCCCACGTGCCGAACTCCGCGGAGTACCCCTCGCACACCCAGCAATCGCCGGGCTCTTCGAACGGGTCGTCCTCGTCCAGCGCGACCGCGGTGCGCAGCGCCCGCCCGCGTTCGCGGTTCGTCAGTCCGAAACTCCGGTCCGCGAAACACCGACCCAGACAGGGGTCACAGACCGGCCCCTCCGCGACGACGGCGCGCGCGTCCTCCAAGATGCTCATAGTCCGAATCCACGACTCGGCCACGTAGCCCTTTCGACCCCTTTCGACGCACTTACGCCGCCCTCGAACCGGATTCGTGTATGCGCGAATTCATCGTTCTCGGCCACGACGCCCCCACGGACCCCGACTTCTCGCTCGACGACCTCCCCGGCGCGGGCCGCCTCGACTTGCTCTGTCGCTGCGTCGGCGCGAGCGTCTTCCTCAGCCACGACATCCGCGACGACGTGCAGATTCACCTCGTTCTCGGCGACGAACTCACCGTCCGCTTCGACTCGCGAAGACTCCGGAACGCCCGCCCCGACGAACGCAACCTCGCCGGACTCGTGCGGAACGCACTCGACGGGAAGAACCGCGCCATCGGCCACCGCGAAGCAGAACCGAGTCCCGGCGTCTTCGTCTCCAAACGCGGCTTCGAACCCGTCCTCGACTCCGTCGCCGAACGCGCCACCGTCGTCCAACTCCACGAAGACGGCACGCCCCTCGTCGACACCGAACCACCCGAACACCCCGCGTTCGTCCTCTCCGACCACAACGACTTCACCAGCGACGAATCCGACCTCCTCGCGGACCGCGCCGACGAACGCGTCCGCGTCGGCCCCGAACGCCTCCACGCAGACCACACCATCACCGTCGCACACAACTACCTCGACACCGACGCCTACACGCACTACTGAGTATTCGGAAGGGTTAAAGGAGAACCACGACCTAGACAACTCTGCGGGCCGGTGGGGTAGCTTGGTATCCTTCGGCCTTCGGGTGGCCGTAACCGCGATTCAAATTCGCGCCGGCCCATTTCTACCCCCGACCAACAGACGAGGAGCGGCAGCGACGAGTCCGGTCAGTGTATGGGGTCAGAGAATTTGAAGTGGGGAGCAGTTCGGCTGCGACCGAACGTCACTATTCGCGCCGGGACAGTCTCCCGCAACTCACCCAAGGAGCGACGCGTCGCGTTCGCGGGTCCCGTTTCGGTGTCGATGATGGTGCGAGTGGTTCGGCGAAAACTATTGGTGTATGGTAGCACGAGTTATGAGTAGGGCCCGAGGGGTAATGACTGGGGACGTGTACGTCGAGATCGATTCGACACGGTATCGAGTCCAGTGTGTGAACGAGCGCGTTCGGGTCGAGCGTGCGGAGACCGGGCATACGATTCTCGACGCACCGCTGGCGGACGCACGAGTCATCCGAGAAGCCCTCGATGCGGCACTTCCGTTGCTGCCCGAGGACGAAGAGTAAGCCGGAACGCCTCACCCCTGATAGTAGTCTCCTGAGTCCGATTCGTGGTCGACGCCGGGGACGAGGTCGACGGAGAAGTCGGGGAGTTCGTCCGTCCACGGGTTCTTCGGGTAGCCGTTGTGCCGGGCTTGCTCGGCGTAGAACGTGAACGAAATGTCCACGGAGTCGCTCTGAATCTCGTTACCTACGGATTTGGGGACGCGCCACTGGTAGGTGAGGTACTGGGTGCCGGTCTGTTTCTTGAGGAGGTCGGAATCGTAGTAGTCTGTGAAGGCTTGGTCGTACCACTCTTCGTGGAGTCGGTCGGCTTGCTCGTCGGACGGGAAGAACGGAGAGATGTTGATGTTGTGGCCGGGTAGTCCATCGTGGGCCTTCTGGCGGGTGTAGATGGTGGTGCCGCGGACTCCGTCGAGGAGGAGGCCGCGGGTGAGGGTCGTCGCTCCTTCTCCGCCGTCCGTTTCCATCGGCACGAACTCGGTGAGTTTTCGCCACGGGGTGAGTCCGCACTCTTCGTCTTCGTTCCACTCGCAGTCGAAGTTGTCGTCGTAGAACGCGCGGAGTTGGACGTGGTTCTGGAGTTCGCCCTCGCCGTCGCCGCCCGTGCTGTCGCCGCTCTTTTCTTCGGGTTCGGTGAGGCCGTTGTCGTCGCGGTTCTCGATGCCGAGGCGGTGCCATATCCACGCTGGGTTCGTGTCGTTGTGAATGCTGATGACGATGCAGCCGTGGTCGCCGGGTTTCACGTCGTCCAGCGTGAGGATGGTGGTGCCGTCTTCGGCGGTGTCGACGGGGTCTTCTTGTTTGGTTTGTTCGGTGCCGTTGTAGACGGTCCGCCAGTCGAGTTTGATGTCGAGTTCGCCCGCGGTGACGGTGGCGTGGGTGCGTTCGGTGTCGTTCAGGTACGCCATGGTTCCGGTGCCGCCGAGTGCGGCACCTGCGCCGATGCCGCCGAGCGCGCCGAGGACCGCTCGTCGGGAGAGATTGGTTTCGTCTGGCATAGTAGTTCCCTCGTGAGGGAGGACCCACCGGCGGAGTCGAACCGCCGAACACGGCCCCGATGGCCGTCTCGAAACCACTCGTGGGTCGGGCCGTCGCACGGGCCGATAGCGACGAACGCTATCGCGCCTAGTCGCCGTCGCTGGTCGTGGTAGTCGTACTACTGGCGCTACCGCTCTCGTCGCCGTCGTCGCCCCCGTAGGGGTTGTCGGGGTCGTCGTTGTGCCGGGTCTGTTCGGCGTAGAACTTCAGGTCGAACGCGACCTCGTCGCCCTGAATCTCGTTCCCGACGTCGGCGGGGAGGTGCCACTGGAACCCGAGGCACTGAGTGGTGTCGGGCTCCCAGCCGTCGCCGCCGTCTCCATCGCCGTCACCGTCGTCTTCCGCGCACTCGTACACGCGGACGTGCGTGACGGGATACCGTGTCCGATTCTGGTTCTGGGGCTGGAGCGGCGCGTACGCGGTCCCGGACGTTTCACAGTCGTAGGTCGTCGTCTCCGTCTCGTTGCCGCCGTCGACCTCTATCTTGCAGATGGGGACGTCGCTCTCCCAGTCGAACCCGACGACGCTTCCGCCCTCTTTGTAGAGTCCGGTGAACTCGACCTTGCCATCCCCCATCGTCTCCCCGACTTTCGGGACTTCGTTGCGCTGGTCGCCGAGTTGCGTGCAGTCGTCGTGAAAGGCGTTCGACGACGTCTGGTCCGCGAGCCGAATCCCGTTCGAGAGTTCGTCGAGAACGTCCGAGAGCGACCCCGCGGCGATCTGAATTTCGCCGTCGTCGTACTCGTTGTTCCCGCCGTCGTCTTCGCCTTCGACGCCGTCGTACCAGACGCGCGCCCAGATGTCGTCCGCGAGTTCGCCGACGTCCGGCGTGTCGTCCACCTTCCGTTCGGGTTCGGGGCGGTCGCCCTCGCTGTTCTCGGTGAGTTCGCCGCCCATGAACACGTAGCCTGGATTGCCGTCGATGCTGAGGCAGATAGTCGCCTCGCCGTGGTCGCCGGGCTTCACGTCGGGCAAGTCGAACACGGGACCCGGATGGTCGCCGTCCGGTTCGCCGTCCACGCGCTCGCCGTTGTAGTATTCGTCCCACGTGATTTCGAGGTCGAGCGTGCCCGCCGTCACCGAACTCGACGTCGACTCGGAGTCGTGCAAGTACGCGAGTGCGCCCGTACCGCTCATCGCTGCGCCGACGCCGAGCGCGCCGAGGCCGCCGAGGACGGTACGCCGAGTAATATTGTCGTCTGTCATGGTTGTGCTCCCCAGTCTGGGGGAGGACCCACCGGCGGAGTCGAACCGCCGTACTCCGAATGGGTCGGGTGGTCAGAGGGCGATTCCTCGCGTCGCTATCGCTCAGCGGAAGTCGATGCCGACCCAGTCCTGGCTCGTGTAGTCCGCCTCGTCGCCCTCGAAGCGAATCGTCCCCTCGACGGTGAGCTTACCCGACACGTCGACGTCCTCCATAGCGAGATACATGGTCCCGTCCGAGGAGCTGATGTCCGGCGAGGCGGGGATGCCGTTCACCGAGACGTCTTTCACCTTCGTCGTGAGGCCGCCGGACGCGCTGTGCGCGTTGATGGCGATGTCGAGCGTGTCCGAGACGCCACCAGGCCACTCGGGGTCGCCGGTCGACTCGCCGTTCGCGTCGCCGTCGGTCACGTCCTCGTCGGTAACCGTGACTTCGTTCACGGTCAGGGACGCCTTCTCCGCGTTCGCCTTGATTTCAGCCTTGAACGGAACGTCGGTGTCCGTCGGATAGACGTCGTTACCGAAGACGTTGGTGTCCTCGACGCCGCCGCTGTCGCCGTGAATCTGGATCTCGCCGCGCCCGCTGCCGCCACGCCCGAGCGCTTGCATGTTCAGCGCCTTCTCGTACGAGATGTCGCTGAATCCGCTCCCGGTCGACGTCTCCGGCGCGAACGGGTTCGACGGGTTCGAGTTGTGCCGGCTCTGTTCGGCGTAGAACTCCATGTCGAACGACACGGAATCGCCCTGAATGATGTTCCCAACGGACTTCGGAACCCACAGGCAGAAGCCGTAGTAGTAGGTATTGTCGGGGTCTTTTTCACCGAGGTACTGTCCGCTGCGGAACGTGTGAAGTCCCTGTTGGAGGGTGCCGGTGAAGTACGTATTATCGTTCCCCTCGAAGTCGCCCATCTTCGGGCGCTCCGTGGGGTCGTGGATACTGATATCGTCGAGACTGTCATACGATTTAGTCACGGCGAGTTTCGTGTTCCGCGCGAGGTCCGGATGGTTCGTGTCGTCCACTTTTTGTTCGGGCTCGGGGTTGATGCCCTCGCTCTGGTCCATGTTCAGCGTGCGGAACCAGAGGTGCGCGGGGTTGTTGTCGACGTGGATGCTGAAGTAGCCGCACACCCAGTCGCCGGGCTTGCAGTCGTTGAGCTTCAGGACGGTCCGACCGTCCGTGTTGGTCGGCTCCACTTGGACGGGGTCGTACCCGTCACCGTCCTCCATCACGTCACCGTTGTACCAGAACTTCCAGTCGAGTTTGAGATCGAGTTTGCCTGCGGTGACTTCTGCGTGCGTGCTTTCGGTGTCGTGGAGGTAGGCCATGGTTCCGGTGCCGCCGAGTGCGGCGCCGGCGCCGATTCCGCCGAGGCCAGCGAGGGCCTTCCGTCGCGTGAGTTTGAATTTGTCGTCTGACATGGTTCGTTTCCGTACACCCGACCCCCGCGGGGTCGAGGTGCGCGAGAGAGCGTACCAGCCATACCCGAGTATATATGAGTGAGTTGAGGGGTTCCTACGGTCGGCGTATCGAGCGCGAGTCCCGGTATATCGACCGCTAGAACGGGTCTGGCCGAATGTGAGGGTGGCCGTATCGGGGGGTTTTCGAACCGCTAACCACTGGGTCGTCTATCGCGTCGCCGTCTCGGAGTATGCGGGGGTTACGCCGCCGGTTAACGGCGTGTCACCAACTGAGGGATATCTGATTGCAGACCGGAACCCACTCCATAACAAACCGTACGTTCGTGGTATGCTCGTCTCGTTGATACGAATGACCGTCGCAGTATCCGGAAACGACCGACAGAACGCGGGGTGGACGCGATGAGCACCGTCGAGCACACGCAGGCGACCCGGCAGCGCGACGCGGGGCGGACGACCGAACTCACACAGGAATCCGTCTTCGACGTGCTCAGCGCGTCCCGTCGACGGTACGTCCTCCACCAGCTCTTTCGCCACGAAGAACAGACCTCGCTCCGCGACCTCTCAGAGCAGGTCGCCGCGTGGGAGAACGACGTCCCCGTCGACGAAGTGACGTACGAACAGCGCATGCGCGTGTACACGTCGCTGCGCCAACTCCACCTCCCGAAACTCCACTCCGAGGGCCTCGTCGACTACGACGAGAACCGCGGCACCATCGAACTCACCGACGACGCCGCGGAGGTCGAACTCTACCTCGAAGTCGTCCCGCACGAGGAGATCCGGTGGAGTAAGTACTACGCCGGCCTCGGCGCGCTCTGCGCGGGCGCGCTCGCCGTCGCCGCGCTCGGTATCGTACCGCTCGCGTCGATTCCCGGGTTCGCGTGGGCGGGCATCATCACCTCCCTGTTCTGGGGGTCCGCGCTCGTCCACTGCCGTCACGACGCGAACAACCGCCTCGGCTCCGGGGAGGAACCCCCGACGTGACCATGCTCGGGAAAGCGAAACGCGCCCTCACGGTCGCGCTCGCGGTCTTCCTCGTCGCCGCCGCGCTCGTCACCGCGGTGGTCGCCGTTCCGCAGGTCGCTGGCGGGGACGAGAGCTTCGTCGTCGTCTCCGGCAGCATGTCCCCGACCATCGAAGCGGGCGACATCGTCGTCGTGGACGAAGCGGCACCGAGCGACATCGAGGAGGGCGACATCATCACGTTCGACCGAACGCCCGGCGACGACAAACGCACGATGCACCGCGTCGTCGGCGTCGTCTCCCAGAACGACCGCCGCTACTTCCGAACGAAAGGTGATGCGAACGAGGAGGCGGACCCACAGCTCGTCCCGGCGGACACGGTCATCGGCACCGTCCAGTTCTCGATCCCGTACGTCGGTTGGGCGTACTCGTTCGCGAGCACCGACACCGGGACCCTCCTGTTCGTCGCGGTGCCCGGCGTCCTGCTCGCCGCGTCAGAACTCTGGGCGCTCATCGCCGCCGCACGAGCGACGAACGAACCAGACCGATGACCCGGATTCGCACGGCGGCGTCCGTGCTCGCGGCAGTCCTCGTGTTCGCCACGATTGGCGGACCCGCACCAGCCGCCGGTATCGTCCACGACAGCCAGTCGCTCTCCGGGTCGTTCGCCGGTTCGAGCGACCTCACCGTCCGCATCACGAACGCGAGCGTCGGCAACGCCGCGGTCAGCACGAACGACTCGGGCGCCGTCGTCGTCACGCTCCGCCTCGACGACGCGAACGCGGTCGACGAGTCCCGCGTCACGGTCCGCGTCGACGACCATCCCGTTCGGGCGTCCGTCACTTGCGACGACACCTGCACGCTCCGCATCCCGGCCTCGAAAGTCGCCCACGCGGCCGACCCCGGCGGCCACGAACTCCGCGTCACCGGCTGGTGGACGTACGACCGCCAGTTCGTCGCCACGCTCCCCATCACCGTCGAACAGTCGCCCGAACCACCGACCACAACGACCCGAAACGCCACCACCACGAACACGACGACGAACGCGACCCAGACGACGAGTACGACGCAGACGACCACGCAGACGAGTACGACGACCAGCACGACGACCGCGACTGCCACCGCGACCAGCACGGCGACTGCGACTGCCACCGCGACCACCTCTACGACCGCGACGACGAAGACACCGACCAGCACGACGACGCGGCGGAACGAGACGGCGAGTTAGCCGTCGAGTGCGTTCTTCGCTTCGTCGACGAGCCACGAGACGCTGTCCGTGCCGAACCGGTCGACGTGGGTGTCCTTGATGACGTGTTCCGAGGCTTCGAACTCGTCGGGCGTGAAAAATCGGGCGTCGGTGGCGTCGGACCCGGCGGCGAGGGTTCCCGTGGTGTCCGCGCGGCGGATGGCGTAGTCGATGCCGACCATGTACTGGCCGGGGGCGGGTTCGCCGCTCTCGTCGCAGACGTAGACGAGGGCGTGCGGGTCGACGGCGAGGCCGGTTTCCTCTTCGAGTTCGCGGGCGACGCCTTCGCGGGGTGATTCGCCGAGTTCCATCCGGCCGGACGGGAGTTTCCACTCGCCGGGCGTGCGGAAGTCTTCGACGAGGAGGACGCTGTCGCCGTCGAGGACGATGGCGCTCCCGCCGGGCGTCGGGTTGTAGAACACGAAGTCGTCGCACTCCTCGCACCGGTACGCGGTGGTTTCGTCCACGGATTCGACCACGGGCGTGCCGACGGGCGTGACGGGGCTGGCGCAGTACGGACAGTACGACGGCGGCCGATTCATGCTACCACTGACCACGCACTGGGTGTTAGTTCTACCGTCGAACCGCCCGGTACAGCCGCCTCCCGGGCGTTTATGGTGGTCTCCGCGAGATTCGGGGTGTGAACGAACCGCCCGACTACTGTCCGCGCTGTGGGACCGAACTCGAACCGCTCGACCCGCCGTCGAGCACGTACTGCCGGGCGTGTGACGCGCCCGTCTTCTACAATCCGATTCCGACGGCCCGCCTCGCCGTCCTCGACGGCGACGCCGTCTTGCTCGTGCGCGTGGACGCGCCCGGCGACCCGATGTGGGGGACGCCCGGCGGGATGGTCGAACCCGGCGAAGACCCGGACGAAGCGGGCGCGCGGGAACTCAGAGAGGAGACGACGCTCTCGGTTGATTCCAACGATATGGTGTTGTTCGACGCGCGGACGTTCGCGAAGTTCGGGCGCGTGCAGAAGACGTCGCTCGCGTACGCCGTCGACGCGGCGGACGTGCGGGGCGACCCGCGGGCCGCGGACGAGGTGACGGACGTCAAGTACTGGACGCCCGCGGAACTCGACGCCGCGCCCGACCGCCTCCTCACCAGTTGGCCCGACGCCCACCGAGACCTCCGGTGGTGGGTCGAGAACGCACGGCGCGCGCTTGCCTGCCACGACAGTTGACCGCCGTATCACCCTCCTCCAGTGAACGCCTGCAAATAGCCAACAACCACCAGAATGCTACGTGGTATTGATACTATGTTTATGTAGTCGTAGCGCGGATAGAACGCATGATTTCTCGGGGGGTACCCGTCACTCGCGTTCGAACGCTGTCGATCTTGGTCGTCTGTCTCGCGCTGATTGCCGCACCCGTCGCCGGAGCGGTCGGGGACCCCGGGAGGTCCGTCGCCCCTCTCGTCGCGGACGATACCGCGGTCGCTACGGACTTCGATACGCCCCTTCGAACGTTCTTCGACGGCTTCGCCGACTGGCCGACGTTCCTCGGAAACCACACTCGCTCCGGCAACGTCCCGGGGGCGAGCGGGCCGAAGACGAACATTAGCGTCCTCTGGAACGCGACCGACGACAGCTTCAGCGCGCCCGTCGTCGCGAACGGCACCGTCTACGCGGTCAACGGCAGCGCGATGAAGGCGTTCGACGCTGACACCGGTGTCCAGCAGTGGGAGTGGGTGGTTCCAGACCTCACGACCTACGACGGCGGCCTCGATAGAGACGCCGCGCCCGTCGTCGTCGGCGACCGCGTGTTCGCGCTCACCAACGGCTACCTCCTCGGATTCAACACGTCCACTGGAACCCTCGAAGTCTCCTACGCGGCAGACTACCCGCTCTCCGACGCGAGCGGTATCGCAGCGGTCGGCGACACGCTCTACTTCGCGTTCGAGTACGACAACTACCGCGCGTCCGACATCAACGGCCGCGTGTACGCGGTGGGAACGGACGGCGTGACGCGCTGGACACGCAACCTCACGAACTGGGTGGACGACGGCGACTACGTCACCGCCACCGCCGACACCGTGTTCGTGCGGAACATCTGGAACTACACCGCGTTCGACGCCGCCACCGGAGCGGTCCGCTGGAACCGGTCGTTCGCCGAGTACCTCCGTCCGGCCGCGGCGGCGAACGGACTGCTCTACTTCGCTGCCGTCGACGACTACACCGCCACCGACCCGAACGACTACGTGTACGCCGTCCACGAGCAAAACGGCACGACCGCGTGGCGGTTCAACGTCAGCCAAGCGGTGGGCTCGGATTACGCGCTCCCGAACGCGCTGAGCACGGACGGCTCCACGGTCTACTTCTTCGACAAGGACGGCACGCTGTACGCGGTCGACGCGCTCACCGGCGCGGTCCAGTACACGCACGCTCACGATATCGTGGACCCGACGCGGAGCGTCGTCGCGAACGGACTCCTCTATTCGAGCGGCGCTGAGGACGGCGTGGTCCGTGCGTTCGACGCTGCGACGGGGGATTCCGTCTGGAACCTCTCCGTCCCGTACTCGACGTCCTACGGCGAACCGAGCGCGCCAGCCATCGACAACGGCACGCTCTACGTCGGTACGATCGACGGCGTGCTCGCGGTGGGTGAGGGCGTCCACTACAGCAACCTCGTCGTCTCGGACACCACGCCGAACATCAACGACACCGTCACCGTCTCGGTCGACGTTTCGAACCCGCAGTCCGTCTCCCGCGACTACACGGCAGAACTCCGCGTTGACGACACGGTGTGGGACACCACGACCGGGACGCTCGCGTCCGGCGCGTCGACGACGGTCACGTTCACGACGACGTTCTCGTATCCGACGAACTACACGCTGACCGCGGGGAACCACCCGACGCAGGCCGCGTTCTCACCGGTCACGGTCTCCGTGCAACCCCAACCGACTGGGGCGTGGCGTGCGTACCGCGGCGACGCGAACGGCACCGGTGCGACGGACGCGAGCGGGCCGACTGGAAACCTCTCGCTGCTCTGGTCTGCGCCGTTCTCCTCCGAGCCGAACTCGCTCGTTTCGCCCGTGGTCGCCGACGGCCTCGTGTTCGCGGGGACGGACGATGATTTCCACAACTACTACGGCAACCTCTCGGCGTACGACGCCGCGACCGGTGAGACGGTCTGGTACCGTGTCGGCCTCGAACCGCGTTCGACCGGCGCTGTCGCGAACGGCACGCTCTACGTCGCCGCGGACTACGACGACACCGCCCTCCGGTTCTACGCCATCGACACGGCGACGGGCGACATCGACTGGCAGACGTCGCTCTCGACCTATCCCCGGTACGGCGCCAGCCCCGTCGTCGCCGGTGACACGGTCTACCTCGGCGTGGACGACGGGACGGTCTACGCGTTCAACACGACGGACGGCTCGGTCCGGTGGACGACCGCGCTCCCCGACTACGTCCAATCGACTCCCGTGGTCTCCGGGGATACGGTGTACGTCGGTGATTACGACGGCCGTCTGTACGCGCTCGACACGGCGGACGGCAGTGAACGCTGGAACCTCTCGGTCGACTCGTACGGGGCGTCGAGTCCCGCTATCGATGGCGGGACGCTCTACGTCGCCCACGACGACCTCGTCGCCGTCGACCTCGCGACGCACACCGTCGACTGGCGGACGACGCTCCCGAGCGGCGTGGACGACTCGGACCCCGCTGTCAGGGACGGCGTGGTGTACGTCGGGAACACGGACGGCACCCTGAGCGCGCTCTCCGCGGCCACGGGTGACTTCCTCTGGAACGCGTCGGCCGACACCGGCGACCTCGGTCCGCCCGTCGTCGCCGACGGCGCGGTGTACGTCGTCGACGACTACGACGGCCTCTACGTCTTCGACGTGACCGACGGCACCCGGCTCGCGTACTACGACACGTACGCGCCGTCCGGCGTTCCCGCGGTCGTCGACGGCTACGTCTACCTCTGGGGCGAAATCGACTACGACTACTCGCTCGTCGCGCTCCGCGGCACCACGGGGACGACGCCGATGGGTACGCTCTCGGTCACGGGAACCACTGACTTCGGGTCCGTCGACGTCGGGAACAGTACATCCGGCACGCTCACGGTCGAAAACACCGGGACGGCCGACGTCGCCGTCACCGGAACCACCGTCGTCGGCACGGACTCGGGTGGGTTCTCCGTCACCGCGGGCGGTGCGCCGTTCGACCTCGCGCCCGGGGCTACCCGCGCCGTGACGGTCACGTTCGCGCCGACGCACGCCGGGACGAACACCGCCACGTTCCGGGTCGCGAGCAACGCCACCCCCTCCACGACCGACGTCTCCGTTTCGGGTACCGGGTTGGACGCGGCGCTCACGCCCGCGCCGTCATCGCTCGACTTCGGGCCGGTCGAGGTGAACACCACGGACACGGACACCGTCTCGTTCGCGGCGTCCGGCGGCCTCCCGGTCACCGTCACGAGCATCGATATCACGGGCGCTGACGCGGACAAATTCAGCGTCACGGCGGGCGCGCCGACCACGCTGAACTCGGGCAATAGCCTCGACGTGACGGTCTCAGTCGCGCCGACAGCCCTCGGTCTCCTCTCCGCGACCCTGAACGTGACGACGGACGACGCGGACATCGGTACCGTCGGCGTTCCCCTCAGTGCGAACGGCACCGCTGTCGCGCGCCCGGACGTCACGCTCTCGGCGAGTTCGCTCGCCTTCGGGTCGGTGCGGACGGACCGAACTGACACGCGAACGCTCACTGTCACCAATGACGGCGACGCCACCCTGACCGTGAGCGGTGTCTCGATAACCGGGTCGAGCGCGTTCAGCGCGCCGACTGGCGGATTCACGCTCGCGCCCGACGCCTCACGGAACCTGACCGTCACGTTCGCGCCCTCGTCGACGGGCGCGGCGTCCGGGACGCTCACCGTCGCGAGCGACGACCCCGACCAGTCGACCGTCTCGGTCGCGCTCTCCGGGACGGGCACCCGTCCGCCGTCGTCTCACTCCGGTTCACCTGGGTCGAGTCCGCCCGCTCGACCGGCAGTATCGGTGATGCACGACGGCTCGAACACGAGCATCTCCGTCACGAACGCCGGCGGCACTGTCTCGGTGGACGTCGGGTTCGGCGGTGCGAACGTCTCCGTCGACCGACTCTCCCTCAACGGAACCAGCGGCGACTACTCGTTTTCGGTGTCGCCGACGGCGGACGACGGAACGCTCGCCGGAGCGGTGCGGTTCTCGCTGCTCCACGTCGACCACTCGTTCTCGAACGCGGACATCGAGGACGTGACCTTCGAGTTCACGGTTTCGAAGGCTCGTCTCGCCGCCGAAGGTGTCTCGCCCGACCACGTCGTGCTCTACCGCCGACCGGACGGCGCGAGCACCTGGACTGCGCTTCCCACTGTCGTCGTCGGGGAGACGAGTGACGCGGTGACGTTCCGCGCTGTCTCCCCCGGGTTCTCGACGTTCGCGGTCGCCGGTGACCGCGCGTCTTTCTCGGTGTCCGCGTCTGCGCCCGACACGGCGACCGTGGGCGACAATGTGGCCGTAGCGGTCACCGTCGCGAACGACGGGCGCGCCGAGGGTGTCCTCGACATTCGCGTCACGGCTGGCGGAGCGACCGTCGACACGGACTCGGTCGCGCTCGAAGCGGGGGAAGCGCGCACGCTCACTGTCTCGGTCTCGGCGGACGCGACGGGCGACCTCCCGGTTGCGGTGAACGGCGAGACGGTCGCGACGATTTCGGTTCGTTCGGCCGACACGGACGGGACTTCGACGACCCCGGGAACGACCACCGTGGACGAGTCGACCACGGACGTCGCGACGACCGAGGGACCGACGACCGCCGGAACCACTACGAGCGCCGGGACGTCCGAAGGCGCGGCTGCTGGTGGGACCGCCGACGGGGCGACCACCACGGGCGAGACGCCCGGATTCGGCCCGGTCGTCGCGCTCCTCGCGCTCCTCGTAACCCTCGCGTTACTCGGGCGGCGCGACCGAACCTAAACGGTTTTCCGGTCGTCTCCCCTCCCCAATCTATGGAGTTTTCGTGGGAGGCGGTGGACGCCGAGGACGCGGTTGCGCGCCGTGACGAGGTGGTGGCGGCGGTGCGCGAGCACGCGGGCGGGATGGCGCGGTCGCTCGCGCGTCTGGACGGCGGCGACTACGGCCGGCGGTCGTTCCGGGTCGACGGCGGCGAGTGGACGGTGAAGTACGAGGACGGCGGCCTCGATTTCCTGCGGTTCGAGGGCCACGGGGGTCTCGACGTGTACGTTATTTCTACGAAGCGCGACCCCGAACCCGAACCGCTCGCGCGAGCGATGGAGCACTACGCGGGTCTCGTCGACGCGTTCTCGGAGTACGTCGCGTCGATGGAGGCGGTACTGGAGGGGGCGCCGACGGAGTTCCCGGAGCCAGCGTCGACGGCGGAGGTGGCGGCCGAGCGCGACCGAATCGTCTCGGGGATGCGGAACGTGGCGGACCGGATGGCGGGCGAACTGCACCGGTACGAGGGGACCGACTACGGGAGTTTCTCGGCGCGCGTCGCGAACGCGCGCTGGGAGTTGAAGTGGGAGGAGGGCCGCACGTCCTACCTCCGCGTGGGTGACGTCTACCTCCTCAGTCAGTACGGGCCGCCGTCCGCGACGGACGTCCGTCAGCACGCCCCGGATTTCGGGGGGTTCGTGGAGGCGTACAACGACCACGTCCGCGAGTTGAGTGACGCGCTCGCGACCATCCCCGCCCCGAACGTTCAAGAGAGTTGACGAGAGACGTGCGGTGATGGCCGACGACGGCTCCGAGGGCGGCGACCTCGACGCGTTCGAGTGGGAGTGCGAGTCGTGCGGGCGCACGCAACCGAAACACAACCCGCCGTGTTCGCGCTGTGGCGGCATGTCCTTCGAGAAGGTCCCGGTCGAGTACGACGCGGCGTCGAGCGATTCGGGGTTCTCGCGCCGCCAGTATCTCACGTACGGCGGCGCTATCGCGGGCGTCCTCGCGCTCGGCGGGTACGCCGTCTTCCGGGAGGGCGAAACGCCCTCGGTTTCGAACGTCCCCGGGAACGCCGACGCCGCACAGGGCATCGAGTTCGCGTCCGCCGAGGACGAGATACGCCGCCAGATAAACGACGAGCGGGACACCCCGCTCTCGCACGACGACGGCGCGGACGACGCGGCGACCTACTACGCGCGGTACGTCGTGAAGAACGACCGGTCGCCCTCCCGCGACGACCTCTCCGCGTTCGTGGACGGCGACCTCGGGGGGACGCAGTTCACCTACAGCGCCGACGATAGCCCCCTCGAACGGGCGGGGTCGGCGACCGACCTCGGACGAGCCGTCGGCTACGACCTGGTGACTCTCCCGGGCGACCACGCTTTCCTCTCGCCGTCGGTCTCCCGGTGCGGTATCGACCTCCACGAGTACCCGGACGGCCGCCTGCTCGTCGCAGTCATGGTCGTCGGGTAGACCGCAACGCCCTTCCTCCGCCTCCGCAACGCTCGCGTATGGAAGACCTCTCGTGGGAGGTACGGGATAGCGAGGTGGCGTACGCGTGTCCGGGGTTCGACGTGATTCACGAGGACGTTCGTCTCCCGGACGGGACGGAGACCGATTTCGACTACCTGAGCGAACCGCCGGCGGTGGTGCTCGTTCCCTTCACCGAGGACGGCGACCTCGTGGTGATAGAGGAGTGGCGACAGGCCGTCGAACGCGTGAACCGCGGCCTTCCGGCGGGCGGCACCGAGTCCGCGGACGTGGACCTCGAGACCGCGGCGCGCCGCGAACTCGCGGAGGAGACCGGGTACGAGGCGGGGTCGCTCGAACGATTGGTCTCGGTCGAACCCGCGAACGGCTTTGCGAACTCGGTTCACCACTACTTCGTCGCGCGCGACTGTACGCCCACGGCCGAACAGGACTTAGACCACGACGAGACGATTCGCGTCGACACCACGACGGTCGACGCGATGCGCGAGTCCATCCGCGAGGACGACGTGAGCGACGGCCGCACCGTGCTCGGACTGCTCGCCTACCAGTTCTTCTCCTGAGCGAACGCCGCCCAGCCGAGGTACTCCGCGAACCGCGCGGGCGAGTCGAAGCGGTCTGCGGGGTCGACTGCGGTGGCGGTCGTCACCACGTCCGCTACGTCGTTGCTGAGGGGGGTGTCGAGGTCGCGCGTGTCGAACGATACGGGCGGCGTCGGCGCGCGTCCGGTGAGGACGTAGTAGGCGAGCGCGCCGAGTCGGTAGACGTCACCGGTCGGGGTCGTGGCGTCCTCCGGGGGTGCGAACGCGTCGTCTCGCGTCTGCCAGCCGGTTTCGAGGAAGCGACCCACGTCGAGGTCGCGGACGGCGGGGCCGTCGTCGGTGAGAGCGACGGCGTGCGGGCGGAGTGCGCCGTGCGGGTGGTCGCCGCGCGCGAGGACGTCCGCGGCGGTCGACACCGCCCGCAGTCCGCGTTCGCGGTCGACGCCGTCCGCGAGCGTCTCCGAGTAGGGGTCTGTCTCCACCCACGGTGTCGGGTCGGTCCCCCACTCCCGGAGTTCGAGCACGCCGTCTTCGTCGCTCCGCGCGGCCCACGACCCGCAGGCGTGCTCGAATTCGGCCGTTGCGTCCGTTTCCGGGCGGTATTCGGTGCGGACGGTTCCGTTCTCGACGCGCGCGGTCGTCCAGCAGGCGGCCTGTTCGATGGTTTCGACGTGGCCTCGGACGCGGCGGCGTTTGAGGTACGCGCCCGCGCCGGCGGAGGCCGCGCCGAGGAGACCGAGCCCGGCGAGCGCGCCGAGCGCTGCGCCGTATCGCTGCAGCCAGTCTTCCGCGCGGGCGAGCGTGCCGTACGGGGGGTCTATCGCGTGCAGTTCGAAGTCCGCGGCGTCGTTCTCCTGAGGGTATGCGCCGACGTAGACGACGCCGTTCCGCTGAACTGCGTAGAGCGCACGCCCTTGGGTCTCGTACCGCCATCGTTCGGTTCCGTCCGAGAGCGCGCGGGCGACCACGCCGCCGTCGGTCGGGATGCGGAGTTCGTCGTTTCCGGTGGAGAAGAACACCGTGTCGGATGGGATGCGACCGCGCCACGCCACCGTCCCGGACGCCGGGTTCACGACGGCTATCCTGCGTTTTCCGCCGCTCGTGTCGTTGTCCACGGGAAAGATGACGGCGTCGTCGGTCACGTCCGCGAGCGTGTCCGCCGCTGCGCGCACCTGCCACGCCTGTTCGCCCGCGGCGATGCCGACGATGTGCTGGGTGCCGTCGTCCCCTTCTTCGCGCGCGACGACGTGGTCATGGGAGACGCCGAGTACGCGGACGAGTCGGTTCGGTGCGGTGTACTTCCACGCGGTCTCGCCGGTCGCGACGTCGAGTGCGGTGAGTTGGGCGCCGTTCTGGACTAACACGTGGCCGTCGGGGGCGGCGTTGAGTACGTTCTCGGGCGTGGCGCGTCGCCAGCGTTCGTCGCCGGTGGCCGCGTCGTAGCCGACCAGTGCGTCCGGGTTCCTGAGCACGGACGTGTCGCTGGTCGCTGCGTACATCCGTCCGTTCTCGGCGACTTCCCAGCGTTCGTCGCCGCTGGCCGCGTCGTACGCGACGACGCGCGTTCTGGTGGTCGCGTACGCCGTCTCGCGCGCCGGGCCGAGTTCGACGGTCCGGACGATGTCGTTCGCGAGCGAGTTCGTCCACGCGGTCTCTCCGGTCGCCGTTTTCACGCTCGCGACGGCGTTGTCTTCTGCGGCGACGAATCGCGAACCCACGGTCTCCGGCGTCCACTCGACGCGGCCGAGGCGCTCCCAGCGCGTCCTGCCGGTCGCGGGGTCGACGCCGACGACGCGCCGTCGGTCTCCGTTCACGCCGACGACGAGCGTTCGGTCGCCGTACCGGGGTGGGAGTGCGAGCGCCGGCGTTTGTTTCGTCCACAAGTGGTCGAGGCTCGGGTCCTCGAACGGGAGCGACCACGCGGGGGTGGTCGCGGCCGCGCCGAGGAACGCGCGACGAGTGGAGGGCATACACGAGTGTTCGCGGCCACGGCTAAGAATCCCTGCGTCCGAACACAACCCTCAACCCGTCGGCATCCCGACTGGGGGTAATGACCGAGAATTTCGAGGTCCGCGCGCAGGACGCGGGCGGCCGCGTCGGCGAACTCGCGGTGCCGCGGGCGGGCGTGACCGTGGAGACGCCGACGTTGATGCCGGTGGTGAACCCGAACATCGTCACCGTCGACCCCTCGCGGTTCCCCGAGTTCGGCGCGGAGATGCTCATCACGAACTCCTACATCATCAACTCGGACCCGGACCTCCGCGAACGCGCACTCGACCAGGGACTCCACGACCTCCTCGGGTTCGACGGCGCGATTATGACTGACTCCGGGAGTTTCCAGCTCGCGGAGTACGGCGAGATAGACACGACGACCGAGGAGATTCTCGAATTCCAGCACGAGGTCGGGAGTGACATCGGGACGCCGGTTGACATTCCGACGCCGCCGGACGTTTCGCGGAGTCGGGCCGAAGAAGAACTCGCGGAGACGATGGAGCGCCTCGAACTCGCAGAAACCATCGACGTCGGCGACATGCTCGTGAACGCGCCCGTGCAGGGGTCGACGCACCTCGACCTCCGGGAACGCGCGGCCGAACACGCCTACGGGACGAGTCTCGACGTCTTCCCCATCGGCGCGGTGGTCCCCCTTCTGAACGAGTATCGGTACGGGGACATGGCGAACGTGGTCGCGGCGGCGAAGCGCGGTCTCGGACAGGACGCGCCCGTGCACTTGTTCGGTGCGGGCCATCCGATGATGTTCGCGCTCGCGGCGGCGCTCGGTTGTGACCTCTTCGACTCCGCCGCGTACGCGCTCTACGCCCGGGACGGCCGGTATCTCACCGTCCACGGGACGGAGCAGCTCGACGACCTCCAGCACTTCCCCTGTGGGTGTCCGATTTGTGCTGCGCACACGCCCCGCGAACTCCGGCGGCTCGGGGACGACGAGCGCGAGCGGTTGCTCGCAGAGCACAACCTCCACGTCTCGTTCACCGAACTCCGTCGGGTGAAGCAGGCGATTCATCAGGGCCGCCTCCTCGAACTGGTCGCGGAGCGTGCGCACGCACATCCGCGGACGCTCGACGGCTATCGCGGCTTCCTCGACCACGCCGACCAGTACGAGCGGACTGATTCGGTGAGTAAGTCGACGTTCCTCTACACGGGTCCGGAGTCGGCGCGCCGCCCCGAAGTCGTCCGGCATCGCGAACGCCTCGACCGGTTCGACCTCCCCGGGAACGTGTTGCTCGCTGAATCGGGGACGGACGACGAGTTCGACGAGACGTGGCGGGTGCGTCCGCCCTTCGGTCCGTATCCGCGGGAGTTGTCGACGGCGTATCCGTTCACGGCCGAACTCCCCGATGTGATGGACGACGCGGGGTACGAGGCGGCGGCGAAAGGTGTCGCGCGACTGGTGGCGTTGAATCCGGAGACGGCGTTCACGCTCGCGCATCGGGGGTGGCCGCAGAGCGCGCTGGAGTACGTGCCGCCGCGGGTGGAGCGCGTGAACATCGAAGCGGGACACAGTAGTGAGTCGAGAACGGAGGGTGTTCAATGACCGAGTATTTCGAGGTGCACGCGCGGGACGCGGCCGCTCGCCTCGGCGAACTCCGACTCACGGAGTCCGTCACGACGCCCGGCCTCGTGGACGACGTGCTCCGGGAGACGGGGAGCGCGTGGTTCGAACGACAGGAGGCGGTGGACGGAAGCGAGGACGAACTCACCGTCCTCCCCTACCGGGGGTTCCCGGCGGGGACGCGCGAGGAAGTCCAGGACTCCTTCGCGGTAGAGTATCCCGATACCGACTATCCGAGTGCGGCGGTGGTGACGCCGCGCACCGCCGACGACTACGGTGCGGACGCCTACATTCTGTCGAACGCGCAGGGGTTCGTCGGGCACGCGAGCGCGTTCAGGGATGCGATTATCGAGGCGCGTGAGAGCCTTCCGGCGGACACCGCGCTCTACCTCTCGGGTGTCGCGACGCCGGCGAACGTCGCGGTGCTCGCGTACGCGGGCGTCGATTTGTTCGACGAACACAAGGCGGTCGTCTCGGGGACGCAGGGAACCTACTTGACGACGGACGGCGCGTACGAACTCGGCGAACTCGACGACTTGCCGTGTGCGTGTTCGGCCTGCCAGCAGTCGCTCGACTCGTTCTCGCGTGAGGACTGCGCTGAGCACAACGTGAACGCGCTGCGGGCGGAGTTGGCGCGGGTGCGGACGCGGATTCGGAACGGTCGTCTCCGCGACTACATCGAGGGCCAAGCCCGCCACGAGGCGTGGCTCACCGCGGCGTTCCGAGAACTCGACCAGCAGTGGGGGTACGTCGAAGAGCGCACGCCCGTCCAGCGCGACAACCTCCTGTTGGCTGCGTCCGAGGATACGTTGCGGCGGGTGGAGATTCAGCGGTTCGCGGACCGCGTCACCAGTCGGTACGTGAATCGGTACGGCGACGACCGGCCGCTCCTCTTGGTGCCGTGTAGTGCGCGGAAACCGTACAGTGAGAGTCAGAGCCACCGGCAGTTCCAGGACGCGGCGAACTATCGCGCGCACGTGGTGTCGATGACGTCACCCATCGGGGTCGTCCCCCAGGACCTCGAACTCACGTATCCGGCCCAGCACTACGATTCGGTGGTGACGGGCCGCTGGGGTGAAGACGAGAAGGCGTTCGTCACGTCCGTCCTCCGGCGCTATCTGGAGAACGCGGACTATCCGCGGGTTATCGCACACGTCCCCGACGAGGGCTATCGAGACATCGTCGAGCGCGTCGAACCCGACCTCGACATCCCCGTCGAGTACACCGTCGCGGAGCACCCCACTGACGACGCGAGCCTCGCGAACCTCCGGGACGCGCTCGCGGGCGAAGACCAGATCTGGGTGTCCGAGCGGGAGGAACGCACGCTGCGTGCCATCGCGGACTACCAGTTCGGCCGCGGCGCGGGCGACGACTTGTTGGGCGAGTTCGAACTTCAGGGGCGGTATCCGAAACTGCAGGCGCTCGACGAGTCGGGTGAGCAGCTCGCGGCGGTCGTCCCCCAGTACGGATTGTTGTCGTTGACGCTGCGCGGCGGACGGCGGTGGGTCGACTCGAGTGTCGAAACGAAGACGGTGGAGATCGACGAGTTCGTGCCGCGGGGGTCGGTGCTCGCGCCCGGGGTCGTGGATGCGAGCGAGTCGATTCGGGTCGGTGACGAGGTGGTGGTGCGGGGGCCGAGTGCGTTCGCGGTCGGGAAGGCCGAGATGACGGGTGTGGAGATGGCCGAAAGTACGCGCGGGATTGCGGTGGACGTCCGTCACTCCGAGGAAGTCTGAAGAGGGTTCGGTTGTATTAGTGGGTATGGACGAGATTTCGCTTTCGGTGCCGCGACCCATTCTGGACGCGCTCCCCGAAGACGACCAGACGGCGGGCCAGGACATGCAGAAGGCGGTGGCTGGCTGGGAGAATCGGTTGAACGAAGCGATTCGGAGCGCGGAGTCGGACGCGGAGGCTGCGGGGTACGTCGCGGACGCGCTCGAGCGGATGGAAGACCGGTTCGAGCGGTTCGACGAGTTCGTTCCCGAGCTTCGGGCGTGGGGGCAGTCGCCGATTTACGCGATCGCGTGGCGGAACCTGTACGCGGACCTTGTCGGGCAGTTGTACGAACACGAGGACCTCGCGGAGCGCGTGGACCGCGAGCGCAATCAGCGGTTGGTCGAGGACGGGATTCGATTCGGATGACGGTCGAAGTCCGGTCGTTCGCGACGTTCCGCGAAGCCATCGGCGAGAAGTCTATCGACCGCGACTACGACGACATGACGGTGCGGGATGCCCTCGAAGCCTTAGAGTCGGAGTTCGACGGTCTCGCAGGGGAACTCCTCGAAGGCGACGGGGTGCGGCCGCACGTGAACGTCCTCCTCGACGGCCGTGAGGTCGCGTACACCGACGATGGCCTCGAAACCGTCCTCGAGGACGGCGACCGCATCAGCGTCTTCCCGCCGGTCGCGGGTGGTGCGACCCGTGAGAAAGCGTTCCGCGGTATCTCGATGCGGCTCGCGCGTCGGTATCTGGAGAACCTCGGCGGGACGGTGGTGGACGACGAGACGGTCGAGAGCGACGAGTGGACGGCGTCGCTGTCCGCGGAGTCCGTCAACGTGGGCGGATCGCTCTCGCTCACCGAGATCACGGTTCGGTTCGAGGGCGACGACGACGTGCTGGAGGACGTCGTCGAGCGGTTCTCCCGGAAGGCGATGCGCGCGGGTGGATGACCGCCGTCTCCGGGAACGCGCTCCTCGTCGCGGGTGCGAAGGCGAGCGTTCCACTCGCACGGCTCCCCGACGTCCTCGACACTGCGGAGACCGAAGTCGACGAGTCGCGCGTGCGTCGTGAGTGCGAGTGCGTTCACGACGCCGACGAGGAAATCTATCTCGCCGAACGCGGGTTCTGGACGACAGTCGGCGAACGTGCGGGACTCAGCGCGCGTGAGGCGGATGCGGTGCGTCGAGCGCACGAAGAACACTTTCGGTCAGTGGGTCGTCGCGAGAACCGCACGGCGGAATTCGAAACCGCGCTCGAACTCCGAGAAGCCGTCGTCCTCTAGGTGTTGGTGGGTGTCGGTGGTGCGGTCGGGGTTCAGGGGTTGAGAGTCGTTTCGGGTGGCCTTGGTTATCGCTCTAGGACATCCAGGGGTTCGATGCGGGCGACCTGTCGGCCAGCGATGGCAGCGCTCACTACGCCTACGAGTCCCGCGAGCACCGCACCTCCCGCGAGAACGACGTCCGGTGTCTGAACCAGTCCGGACAGACCGGTTACGGTGTACGCGATCTGGTTCACCGCTTCGCCGGCGACTGGTGTGAGTATCACGCCTATGGTTCCGCCGAGTACGCCCAGAAGCAGGCCTTGTGTGACGACGAGCGCGATCAGTCGCCGGCGTGGAATCCCTAATGCGTGGAGGGCGGCGAGCACTTCTCGTTGTTGGACAACCAAGAGTGCGAGGAGGTTCGCTGTCAGCGCGAATCCGGAGAGGACGGCGACGGCGACGAGCGCGACGCCCGCGGCGATAATCAGAATCCGGCCCGCGAGTATCTTCTGCAGTTGCTCTTCATTCGTTCGCACCGTATATCGTGGGTAGTCGGATTCGAGTCGTTGTTTGACCTGTGAGACGTTCGCGTTCGACGCGACGTCGATCGTGACGAGGGTTGCGCTATCGGCATACGCACTCCCGGTCATTGCCTGAAGTTCCGCGAGCGGAACCGCGATAGTCGACGTTCCGAGGAACTGTGAGAACGTACTAGACGTCCCCACGACCTCGTACGTTGTCTCGCGTGCGCCGACGATCGTTCCGCCGACGTGAACGGACTCTCCGACCGTGAGATCGAGTGAGTCAGCGAGTCGGGTTCCCGCGACCGCGTTTCGGGTTGGCGTCCCGTTGTACGCACCGTCCGCGTAATACTCTGCATCCCGGCCGAATCCCTCGCCGGATCGAATATTGACACCGCCGCTGCTCGGAAGGCCAACGGCGACGACGGGTTGGAGTGAGTTGTTCGTCGTCCCGACATAGACGGTCTGAAAGAGCATCGGGACCGCAGTCGTCACCCCGGGGTGTTCTTCGATGTCCGCTGAGAGGTCGTGTGCGTCGACGATACCGGCGTCGAACCCGCCGAGGGTGCCGGGTTGGATGCGGGTCGGTCCGCCTGTGAGCCATAAGTCTCGGCCAGCGTCGTCGAACTTCTGTTGACCCGTTGCGACGACGCCGATTCCGACACTCGCGAGCAGTGTCGTCGAGAGGACGGCGAGGATGACACCCATGACTGCGAGCGTGGTTCGGAGGCGGTCACGCGCGAGCAGGGTGGCAGCGATACCGATCGTTGCACGAGTTTTCGAGAACATATCACGCAGTCAGTTGGTCTGTTGGTTCGCCGCGTGCGGTGAGCCAGAGGAGATACGGGACGCTACAGAGTCCGATAAGGATTGCGACGCCGAGTGCGTACACGGTGAACACCGGGCGGAACGTCGCGACCGTACTCACCGGAATCACCTGTGGTGCGGTCGTGTTCGCGACCGCGATGACGGCCCGCCCGAGGATGACTCCGATACCACCACCGAGGAGGGTGATTCCGAGTGTTTGTGCGGCGACGAGGAGGGCGCGACTAGATCGACTGAAGCCGAGAACGAGGAGGGTCGCCCAGAGGCGTCGATCCGCCGTGATTTCGAGGCCCATCGCCGTTGCGACGAACAAGGTCCCGAGGACGACGGCGATGAGGAGTCCCGTTACGGCGACAGCGAGTGCGAGTCGAGAGTTCGAGAGCCCGGTTAGCGTTCCGCTGCCGCGCGTGATTACGCGCGCGTTCGGGTAGACGGTTTCGAGTCGGTCGCGGACTCCGACGGTGTTCGTCGCGACCAAAAACTGGTTTGCGGTGTCCGCTGTCTGTGTTCCGCGTAGCGTCTGGAGTTCTGAGAGGTGGACAACTGCGATCGGTAGTGAGCCGAGTCCGGTGTCGCCGCCGTCTGTGACCGTAGTGACGTCGAACGACCGTGTTTCGTTGCGGCCGCTCGCGGTCAGGGTCGTCCCCGTACTCGCGTTGAGGAGTGTTGCGGCGCCGTCTGAAAGCACGGCCTCCCCCGTCCAGTCGCCCTCGTAGGTCCCGTTCGCGTAATGTGGGTCGCCGGGGGTGAGCGTGCTCGTGTTTACGCCTGCGATCTCGAGTCCTGAATAGGGGATGACACCGGCGAGAAGGACGTACTCGGTGGTGTTCGACTGGCTGAGTTGGGTGAGGGTGAGTGAGACGGGACTCGCATACTGGATGCGGTCGTCTGTGGTGAGTCTCTCGGCGACTGGATGGACGTCCGCGAACTGGGGGGTGTTCACGGAGACGGGGAGGCTTCCGGTATCCCCGCTTTCGGGGACGATCCAGTAATCGACGTTCGAGTTCACGACAGTTCCCTGGGAGGCGAGACTCACGCTGATGCCGGCGACGACGACGACGATTGCGACGGCGAGTGCGACGCCACAGACGCTCAGGAGGATGCGGCGGCGGTCGGTTCGTTCGAAGCGTGTTCGGAGGAGTGTGGCGGCGACGACGAGCACGCCCCTGAGCCGGCGGAGGCGACTAGGAGACACGGCGGCCATCTCGGAGTTCGATGATGCGGTCGGTTGCGTCGAGTGTGGCGCGGTCGTGGGAGGCAATGATGACGGCGCGGTCGTCCGTTGCACTCTCCGTTAACAGTTCGAGGACTTGGGTGCCGGTGTCTGTATCGAGTTCGCCGGTTGGTTCGTCTGCGATCACGAGCTGGGGGTCGGTGACGAGTGCGCGCGCGATTGCGACGCGTTGTTGTTCGCCGCCGCTGAGTTCTGCGGGGGTGTGTGTCGCGCGGTCGGTGAGGCCAACGGCGTCGAGGAGTGTGGTTGCGCGGTTGCGGCGGTCGGGTTTCGGGAGTCCGTGTTCGATGAGGGGGAGTGCGACGTTCGCGCGGGCGCTCAATCCGGAGAGGAGGTGGAATCGTTGGAAGATAATGCCGATTGCGTCGAGTCGGAGTGCGGTTCGGGCGGATGTTGAGAGGGCTGTGGTGTCGGCGCCGAGGACGTGGACGTGGCCGTCCGTGGGTGTGTCGAGGGCGGCGAGTAAGTGGAGGAGTGTGGATTTTCCGCTGCCGCTTGGGCCTTTGATGCCGACGACTTCACCGGGTTCGATGGTGAGGGAGACGTCGTCGAGCGCGGTTACTGTAGGCTGGGTGTGATCTCGGAATCGGTTGAGGAGTCCGGACGCAGCGCCGCCGTAGACTCGTTCGATTTCCTGACAGCACACGACTGGGGTGTCGGTGTCGCGTCCCGTCTCCATTTACCAGTTCGACGGAATTCTCCGTGTTGAATGTTTTCATTTGCGTGATATGGGTTGTTAGGTGGTGTGTGTGCGTACGGTACTGGTGTTCGGGTTGACGATGGCGAATGCCATGTAGGGGACGAGGTAGCCGAGGCTGTAGCCGACGAGGTGGAGGAAGAGGTTCGTAAACTGGCCATTATGAATGGAAACCGACGGGAATGCGGCGAACGGGAAGCCAAAGAAGAGAACGAGACCGATCGCTGCGAACTCGAGGTAGCCCGCTGGTGAGGCCGCGTGCTTGAACCCGTCGACTGAGAGTTCGCGGAGGTCTGCGAGGAGGCGATGGCCGGAGATCGCGATCCCGAGTATGGCGAGCGCGGCGATCGCGTACGCCACCTGTCCAACCGGAAGCGCGAGTAGTGAGAGGATGCCGACGCCGGTGAAAAAACAGAGCGGTGCATGCTGGAGGGCAACGTCCCCGGTGAACCGTCGACGCGTATACCAGAGTAGTGCCACCGGGAGGAATCCGAAGAACGCGGCGAGCACGCCGGAAAACCCGAGGCCGATGCGTGCGGTGTTCCGTGAGAGTTCGACGTTCAGCAATGAGAGAATGAACGGAAAGACCGTCAGGTAGACGGTGAACACCGCCCAGAACATGCGTTTGCGGTCTGCGAGTGCACACAGCACGAATGCGATCGGGGCGACGAACAGATAGCCAACGAGATTGCTGAGTAAGTGTTCGAGGGTGAGGTGAGTGAAGTTCGCCAGATAGAGCGAGAGCGGAGTCGGATGGGCGTAGGCGAGTGCGAACCGGAACCGGATCCCGTCTGGGAGGAGATAGATACCGGTCAGAGCCGCAGGGACGAGGAGGAGGGCGAGGACGTCCCTCGCGCGGGTTTCGCGACGAACTGTCGCGAGAAACGACTCCGGGCGTCGTGACATACTGGCTTTTGCGCCTGGCTAACGTAAGAAAGAACTGGCCATACCGCGTCTGAAAGCAGCGAAAACGGGGGATTTAGTTGTTACGGCGGTAGAGGAAGAAGGCGCCGACCACGGCGATAACGAGGATGAGCACCCCGAACGCCACGAACTCGATTCCGCCCTGGGAGGTCGCGCCCGGCGTCGTAGACGTACTCGTGGTGGTTTGCGTGGCTGTCGTGGAGGTCTCCGGGGTCGTCGTCTGTTGTTCGGTGACGGTGACGGTGTCGGCGGCCGTTCCGCTTACGCCCACGTCGTAGGTGCCGGCGTCCTCGAACTGGTGGGTGAACGTCACGGTTCGTTGTTCGCCGGCCGGGATCTGGACGCGTTGCATCGTCACGACGGTGCCGTCGATGGTGAGGTTCGCGGTGAACGTCCCCGAACTCCCCCCCGTGTTCTCGATGGTTGCGGTGACGTCTACGCTCTCACCGGCCGTTATTTCGGTCGGGGAGACGCTTGCGTCGGTCACGTCGAACGCGGGTTTCGCGGCGTTCTTCTGACTGATACTGTACAGTGAGAGGCCGGGTGAGATCGCGCGGTACCGGTAGGTGGTGGTGGTTTCGCCGATTCGTGTCGTTTCGAGTTCGTTCCAGCCGTCTGGTTCGAGGCGGTAGAGTGAGACGTCGTCGGGGTTGAGACCGCGGGCTTCGAGTTTCTGCTTCGACACCTGGAAGGTGAACGTCACGTCCGCCACCGAGGTGTCACTGAAGTTGTGGGTGATACGGATGTAGCCGAGATCACCGTCCCGGGAGACGGGCTTCTCGGTGACGTTCTCGTTCGACTCGGAGTTGATGGAGAGGCCGCCCGAGGTGTTCTCTGTGAACCCGATGTCGAGTTCGTCGACGCCGACGCCCGTCTCGTTCGTCTCGGTGGTGTTGAGTGAGATGGTGACGCGTTCGTTCTTCGACGCGTTCGGAAGCGTCACGGACACTTTCCCCCCAGTCTTCTTCACGGTCGCGCCCTTCCCTGCGCCCTTCACTGAACCGGGATTCGTCGGTGTCGAGGGCGGTGTCGACCCGTTATCGGTCTCGTTCTCCTCTGGTGGGTTCGACGGCGGCGGACTGTACGGCGGCGTGTATCCACCGGACTTCTTCTTACTGATGGTCAGCGTACCGACGTCGGTCCGGATTTCACCCGCATCACTGCCGCCTGCGAGAACGACGTACTGGTAGGTGCCGGTCGACCAATTACTGTACGTCTCGATGGTGAACGACGCAGACCTACCGGTGACGTCTGCTTTCCCGACCGCGGACGCGTCGATGACCGTCGAATCGCTGGCGGAGGTCTTGGGGCCCGTGATATCCTTGTTTGTGCGGTCGTCGGCGTTGCTCACGAGGGTGTCGATGATGGTTGCGAGTGGGGTGGTTCCGGAGACCTGGTTGTCTCCGAACGTCGTTCCCATCACCGTGAGGGGGCCGTCGAAGGTGGCGATACCGTTGACGTCCGAAATGGAGTGTTCGATGGTGACGTTGTCCGCGGCGAAGTCCCGATCAATCTGGTCGTCGACGCGGAGGTTCGTCTCCGACCCGATCCACGTATCGCGTTTGTAGACGAGGACGGTGACGTTGGTCGCGGTTGTCGGGAGGTCGTTGACGGTGACGCTGATGTCGTTGCCGGGGTGGATGGAGTTCGTATTCACCGTCGTGCTCGCGCTCGTAGATTCGACGAGTGCATGGTCCATCCCGACGATCGTCACTTGACCGGAGACGGAGAGGTTCCCGGCTTGGTCGGCGCTGAATCCGCTGCCGCTGTCGACGGTTGCGAGGAAGACAGCGTACATACCGGACTGACTGAACGTCACGTCGGTGCTGAGTTCGTCGTCCGTGGTGGCGCCGATGGTGCCGGTGTTTTTGACGCGGAAGGTGGCGTTGTTGTTCGCGTTGTCGGTGGTCAGAAGCGAACGTGCGTCATCAACGTTGGTGGGGAGGTCGTTGGTGGTGGCGTCTGGGGAGAGGCGGGCGATGACGAGTTGGGTGTTCGAGCCGTTGTACGCGTCGGTGGACGCTCCACTGACGCTCTCGAACGTGGTTGTGATCGTGTCGCCGGTGTGGTAGACGCCGGTTTTCGCTTCGCGTGCGGCGAGTGGGCCGGTGGATTGCGGGGTGTATTCGACGGTGAGTGCGCCGTTTTGGATGGTTTTGGCGGCGTCGTCGTTGCTGAGTCTGAGTGGGAGGGGTGCGCGTTGCCAGATGTCGATGGAGTCTGTGAGTTCGTAAGTGGTTGAACCGTTGGCGGCGGTGGCGGTTCCGGTGCCGACTGCTGTGAGCGGCATTAGGATGAGTGAGAGTCCGATTAGTACGACGATTGCTTGCTTCCCCCAGCCTCGAATCATGTTCCGTATGTGGATAATCAGGTTTATAATAATTCCGCTCGCACATGTTCTAAGTTAGGGTGTGACTACCCACTCGAATTCACCGTCGAGGCCCGGGACACAACGCTTATCTGACACCGAGCGGAATCCCGACTAATGCGTCGGCCCCCCGTCATCGCGCTCCTCCTCGCCCTCACCCTCCTCACCACCCCCGTCCTAGCTGCTGGTTTCTCCGTCACCCTCTCGAACTCCATCGACGTCCCCGACCGAACCGTCACCATCAGCGACTCCACCTTCACCGTCTCAACCGTCAGCCAATTCTCACAAGGAGACACACTCACCGTCGACACCACCGGCCCCACAGACACCTCCTACCGCGTCTACCTCTACGGCTCAAACGACGGCACCAGACAACTCATCGACACAAAATTCGTCGGTACGAACGACGACGGCACCGTCACCTTCGACACCAGCTCCTACGCACCCGGAAGCTACGTCGCCACCATCTACCAAGACGGCACCTACTACGACCCCCACCCATTCGTCATCGCCGGCTACGACCTTTCACTCTCACTCTCCACCCACCGCGCAGAACCCGACACCACCATATCCGCAACCATCGACGCCACCCCCACCGCGAGCACCGGCCACCCCGCGAGCGTCGAACTCGTCATCACCAACGGCGACCGCGTCACCCGCCTCACCACCACCCGAACAAACAACCACTACACAGCCACCATCACACTCGACAACTACGACCCCGACAACTACCGCGTATTCGCCGTCGCCCACTCGAACGAAAACGCCCCCGACGGCCACACCGAAGTCATCGCCCTCACCCACCCAACCACCCTCACCGTCACCCCCCACCAAACAACTACCCCCACCCAAACAACCAC